>Ga0206123_10000002_pt1:0-382500 | contig 480194 bp, 447 predicted proteins | sample Helgoland_Spring_2_FD_160086 | JGI IMG/M metagenome (GOLD analysis project Ga0206123, IMG submission 160086) | Pelagic subsurface seawater microbial communities from Kabeltonne, Helgoland, North Sea - Helgoland_Spring_Bloom_20160316_1 | ecosystem: Environmental > Aquatic > Marine >...
CACCACTCACGCCGCGCCGGATTATCAAAATGGGAACGAGCAGCCATGCAACCTCCAGCCACCACGAGAACACCCGCTGGACGAAAATTGCACCCCGGAAATCAGGTGCCGATACCGGACGCTTACGAACGTAAAAATGATTGCGAGATAAAAGAGCCGCCGTCGGTCAGGCGGCAGGTGGTTGGTTTCGTTGGGCAATTTGCGACGGCACCCAAAACTGCCGAGCGGCGGTCTCCGGGGATTCTCGTTTCTTTTCAATTTGCATGACGACGGCGCTTGCTCGAAACATGCTCAATATGGTCTCGATTTGCCTGAGAGAGTTTGTCTGAACTCGTTTATACGGGTGTAAGCAGATGCGTTGTGCTCAGGCATTCTCGCCCACCGGCGCACTGGCGTAGGATCGGCTGCCCCAGAGCAGAGACGTCATGTGGCGCGATCAGGCCCAATCGACTGATAAACAGGGTCGATGGCGGGTCCGACCTGCTCCCCATGTCCCCTAGGTCGGTCCGTCATCACTCTAAAGATGAAAGGACTGACCCGCATGTCGATATCAGGCGCAAATGGCCAGCGAGCCGACCAGAAACGTCAGACTGAGATCGAGCCGATTGCAATGCGGGTACCCGAAGCCTGTCGCTATCTCGGTGTCGGTCGCAGCACCCTCTATGTGCTCATCGGCGAAGGCGAAATAGAGTTCATCAAGCTGGGCAGTTCAACGCTCATCCTTACGCAGAGTCTGAGGGACCTGGTCGAACGCAGACGCAACAGTCCGCGCCTTGCTGCAGAGGTCGAATCTTGAACATGCGTCCGGGCCTCATCCCTACCGTTGCTTTTACCGCAGACGCAGTCGCACTGGAGTGTACGAAGGAGAGGCTGGGGTAATCAATTGCTGATACTCGAAAGCGGGCAAAGCAGGTTTCAAGGGCCGACATTATTGCCACATTGGATCGGCAAGAGGGCGATGCAATCGCTGCCTTGCGACCAGGGGTTCTTACTACGACTCTGGAACTGGAGCCTTGGAAGTCAGCGGCTCCGACAAAAATGCTGTTTCGCGCATCGGTGCTTGGTTGCGGGTAACTGGTCGATTGGGGAAAGACCTTGGAAGGCCAAGAGCATATCCGGGGATTGACCAATCCTCACACTGGCCCCCTTCAACGTTTAGCGAGATGATGCAGTTCCAGTGCGTTGGCTCTAGTCGCGCCTTCAACGCACCGACATTAAGGCTGGGCGGATGGTAAGCGCGTTGTAAGGCTGGGTAAAAAAGGAGGCATTTCCTTTTTTGAAGCGAAGCAATGGATCTTGTGGACAATGACACTCCACGGAGAACCACGTTTATGGCAATGATCAATTTGCTAAGAGGGGTTCGTCCGGATGCGGTCGAATTCCTTCAAAGAAGGCAAATTAGAAATGGAGCGCGAGCCGAATGTCATTTCGATACATCGGATCAAAAGCACGTGTGGTTGAGGCGATAATTGAAAATATCGGACCTCCCGATGGTGGAATTTTGGTGGATGCATTCAGTGGGACAGGCGCAGTTGCTGATGCAGCTTCACGATTTGGATGGCCGGTTCATGTCAATGACCATCTTTTCAGTTCTGCAATCATGTCTTACGCGCGTGTAACGTCGTCCGCACAGGCAGCGTTTGCGAATGTTGGCGGATATCATAGCGCTATCGCGAGCCTGAACGCTGCCGATCCTCGACGCGGATTCATCTGGAAGGAATATAGTCCCGCCTCTTTTACGCGCTGCGGCATTGAACGTAGGTACTTCACTGAACATAACGCGCAGAAAATTGATGGGGTGCGATACCTCATCACCGAGATGGTAGCGGGCGATTTGATAAATGACGTTGAAGAAAAAATCCTTCTCGCGGATTTGCTTCTAGCCGCGAACCGGGTCGCTAACACCGCAGGGACTTATGGTTGCTTTCTTTCAAAGTGGCAAAGGCAGTCTCTTGAAGTCATATCCCTTACACCTCGGCAAATTCCCGACTGCCTGCCCGAGGCAAAGATGTCGCATGGCGATGTGCTGGATGTGAAATGCTCGGAGGGTGACACAGTTTACCTCGATCCGCCTTATACGAAGCGTCAGTACGCTGCCTATTATCACATTCTTGAAACCATTGCCCTTGGTGACGAGCCTACTGTTGAGGGCGTTTGCGGCATACGCCCATGGCAACACATCGCGTCGGATTATTGCTACAAAGCTCGAGCGGCTAACGCCCTTGAGCGCTTGGTTGCGGAGATTCCGGCTCGGCGGATTTTCCTGTCTTACAGCACAGAGGGGCACGTGCCCTTGTCCGTTTTGAAGGAGTCATTTCAAGGCTTGGGGGAAGTCGTAATGCATCATCTTGATGCGATAGGCCGATATAGGCCCAACCGTGTCGCAAGCGAAGCCGGATCGGAAGTTGGCGAGGTGCTCTTCTCCATCGACAAACCGGCTGCCGAAAGCAGGGAGGCAGCATGAGGCCGGCAAACACCGTCGAGGCGAAACGGCTTGCCAAGACGGACACCGTTATCGAACGGGCTATGGGCAAATCCCGCTCAAACCGTGTTGATCTGCGTTTCCAGTTATTGGAAGCCGCCGCCTCCCGCTTTGGTGGCTTTGATCTCGCCGAGTATCATAGCCGTTTCGGTGTACGCACCCTGAAATCCGCCGCTCGTCTCGTAGGCGACGCGCGAGCTATTGTTCAGTCGATTGATGAGTCTGGTATTCATCCAGCTCTCGCCCTTAGCGCCCTGGCAAGGGAGGCGCTCGACGAGTCTGATCGCAGAAGTAACGGCGCATACCATACTGATTTCCGGCTTGCTCTTCATCTTGCCCGCAGTGTCGAGGATCGTCTCGTGCCCGACATGAGGGTGGTCGATCCAGCCTGTGGTGCCGGAATTCTTCTTGCTGCGGTTTCTTTGACTGCTTGTGGCTCCGATAGAATCCTTGCCAATGAATGGCTGCGAAATTGCGTTTACGCTGCCGATCTATCGCCACTCGCTCTCCGTGGAACACTGCTGTCGCTTGCGGTTCTAACCGACGATCTCGACGCCCTCTCCCATATGCGTGCAAAATGGCGCGTTCAGGACAGCTTGCTAGCCACTGAGAAAGAGTGGAAAGCGCTCGCTCCCGAAGGCTTCGATCTCGTGGTGGCTAACCCACCTTGGGAGAAGGTCAAACTTTCACGTCATGAGTACATCAAAGCAAGCGGCGAGAGCCGCAACTATGGCTCAAGCTATAAGAAGGACGCACTTCGCGGCTATGAGGCCGCGAAAATGGAGAAGGCCGAAATGGCCGCGCGCTTGGTCGAGAAATTTCCCGCATTGGCGCACGGCGAGCCGGACCTCTACGTGGCCTTTGCCGAGCTATTGCTCCAACTGACCCGTCCGGATGGAAGCGGTGCTTTGCTTGTTCCGGCTGGATTGATCCGGTCTTTGAATACCCAGTACCTTAGGCAGGAGCTGATCTCCTCAACCAAGGAACTTGCGTTCACAGTTATGGAGAATCGGGCGCGACACTTCGCGATCGATACGCGTTTCAAATTCCTTCTCGTAAACTATGTGAAATCGTCAAAAATCGGGAATGAAAGCAAGGCGATTGGCATTTCTCATGCCACCGCAGATGACGAGAGTGTCAACGCCGCGAAGCAAGTAAAGCTGAACGTCGGCGAACTCCAGAAGCTACGCCCTGACCTCACATTGCCCGAAGTACATTCGACAGCCGAATGGAAGCTGTTCAAGAAAATGCAGGCCAACGGCGTCTCCCCGGAATGTGCTAACTCATCATGGCATCCCGATTTTTGCCGCGAAGTGGATATGACGCACGGTCGTCCCCATTTCCGAAGCACTCCCGAGCCAAAATGCCTCCCTCTCATCGAGGGACGAATGGTCCAGCCACACAGGTTAGGCTGCAAATCATATGTTTCAGGTGAGGGCCGCAGTGCAGTCTGGCGCAATCTTGCTCCGGGCGCGAGCGCGATCCGTCCCCAATTCTGGATGCCGCTTCGCGCTCTTTCCGCAGAGGCTCTGAAGAGGTCAAAGAGGCCTCGGGCAGGATTTTGCGATATTACCGGCCAGACCAACGAACGGTCGATGATGGCGGTGATGATTCCCGATGGCGTTGTTTGCGGCAACAAGGTGCCAACGGTCACGTTCCCGAATGACCCCACCCAAGAGAGAGCGCTTCTGTGGCTTTCGATCGTTAACTCACTGCCCTTTGACTGGCTTCTCCGTCGCGTCGTCACGACGACCGTCAATTACTTCGTGTTGTTATCGGTCTGGCTACCGGACATCGAACCTGACAGCCTCCCTGGACGCAGACTGGTTGAAATTTCCCGTAAACTCGCCGAACTTGACAAACGTGGTCGCGTTTCTTTTGAGGCATGTTGGCAGATCGCAGAGTTGAGGGCCGAAGCCGACGTATTGGTTGCGACCGCCTATGGCTGCACCGAAGCCGATCTTCGGTTGATGCTAAAGGATTTTCCGTTGCTTGATCGCGGCCAGCCCAGTTTGCCGGGAGAGGAACGGTCAACAGTCACTCCCGACCTTCTTCTCACCACTTGGGCGCGTCGCAAGAGAGGGCAGTCCGAGATTGCGGAGCGCGTTTCCGCCGCCATGCAGCTTGGAGCTATCGCATTCCTGAGCTCGGAGTTTGCAGGAACGATTAGCGAAGTGAGGGAGGCCGCAAATGGCTGATGACGGCCTCAATGTTGTTCGCGTCCTCTTCCAAAATATCGAGGAAGGCGACCGGCTAAAATTCGTAGCCCGATCCAACATTTCGGATACAGGTGGTGGGGCTCGCGATCTTCGGTTCCGTCCGGAGACCGAGTTTCTGCCGTTTTTTAAGAAGATGTTTTCGGGTCGGAGGATTCAGCGACGCAAGTCGAACGGTGTTTCTTCCGAGATTGAGGTGCTCACCGACAAAGTCGTCTGGAATGAGGGCGGTAAGGAAGTGAGTGCAACTATGGAAATCTGGCCATCAACGAATGCGCGGCCCAATGAATGCAGGATCGCAAGGATTTCCAGTTTCGGACTCGACGGACTTATCCAGAACGATCCAAAGGGCGGTAAGTCCGTCTTCATGATGTTTCAACAACAGGACGGTACAATCCGCGTCCACTTCACGACGGAGACAAGTCTGAAGGTGGATAATTGGGACCCCACGATAAAGAAATTTGCCACCGACTGGTTAAGTGAAGGGACAAAGGCTGCGTTCCTCGATTTGAAATCAAAGGAGCGTTACCCACATGTCTGAAGCCGACGAAATACTAAAACTGCTGGAAGAAAGGCGTAATGTCCTGCTTTCCGGGCCACCCGGCACCGGGAAGTCCAGGCTCCTCACAGAAATTGCCCATCTGTTCGAGAACAAGGGAAGCGGCAGCACGCCGCGCTATAAGCCCGAGAGTAACGTACCCATCCCGCCAGCACTCACTTCGAGCCTTCCAGGCGACATTGGAAAGGCGACAAACAGGAGAGTTTTCCAATGTGTACTCCATCAATCGAGCAAGTATCGCGATTTCCTGACAGGCGTTATGCCGGATGTGAGAGAAGGTAAGGCACCCGGCACGTTCCGTATCACCGAAGGCATTTTGTATCGCGCTAGCGAATATGCGAAGCAGCCTGATAATGCGGCTCTTCTCATTATTGATGAGATCAATCGCGGTCCAACTGTGCAGGTTTTTGGCGGTGCGATTGTTGCTATGGAAGCCGACAAGCGGCTCGGCGGAGACGGAAGTCGCACGAGCACAACCCAATTCTTTGACTTGCTCAATCCTGGCGACGGCGAATTGGTCGAGTATGCATTCCCGTCCCGGCTCTACATTCTCGCTGCAATGAATCAGGCCGACGTTTCAGTCGAGCCGCTCGACGTTGCATTTTTGCGGCGATGGGCTCCATTCAATCTCGAACCTTCTACAAAAGTCCTGCGAGAATACTTCGGCCTGTCTGCCAGGAGTTCGGACGAGCTACCTGCCACTCCAGCTTCGAAGAACGACGTTTTTGAAGCCACGGTTCGCGCGTTTGATGCGGTCAACCGAAGAATTGCTCTAGGCCGAGGTCCCGAATTCCAGATCGGTCATGGCGTACTCATGCGAACAGGCGATTTGCCGAGCTCAACCGACGACGCGCTTGACCATGTCACGACTTGCTGGCGACTAATAAAGAACCATATCGACGAGGCATTCTTCGGCGACGTACGCGGGACAGCCATCGTACTCAATGCCGACCGAGGCATTGATGGGAATCCATATAGCCTTGAGGAAACATCCTTCGGGGATGCGCCACGGGCACAAATAAATGGTCCCACCACAGTCGCACGCGAACAGCTTTATGGTCTCCTAAAAGCGCTTGCTGAAACAGGGGAGTAGTCCCCATGCGAGCTTGGCAGCGATATACCGCCATTGAGTACGCCAAGCCGACAGCGCTTGCGGAAGAGATCGCGAAGACAAGTGACATTTCGATATCCAAAGCCCGCGAGCTGCTCCTAAATGCCGGAAGCCGCGTGCGCGGTATGCTCGGCTTGGAGTCCTCACCGGTTGCACTGAATTCAGAACGCTTCCAGTTCCAGAATTTCGCGGGTCTGCTCGTGCTCGCGCCAGGGCTCGAATTGGAGGTGGCTCCGAAATTCTTGGGCAGCGCCCAAGGCTGGCGCGAAGATTTCTTCCTTCTGGCCACACTTTCTCATCATGGCCGTCTACTGGACCAGGAGGGTCTCAAATCATCCTCGGACGCTACTTCTGACCTCGCCACACTGATCGGTCGGTCGCTTGTGGAAATGTACTGGCGCAATCAGCGCCGTCCCCTTCGCGCCTATCGCCGCCTGCATCAGAAAGAGTTCTCCATTGAGGGTGATTTCGAACCCGAAGACCTAGTCAATCCGGGGGAAGACGGCTTTGACCAGCAGGTAACCTCATTTACCCGCCTTAATCCCTACAATGCCGTAATCGCCGCCGCCGCAGCTCAGTTAGCGCCGGTTGTGCCAGATGCAGAGACCCGCGCACGACTAGAACGGGTTGCACAACACCTTCCCCGTCAACCCGCACCCTCCCGCTTAAAGGATCAGCGGCTTTCAAGCAGAGCGCGTGGCTGGCAACCAACCTTCGATCTGTCGCTTGATATACTGCGTGGACTTGGCGGTGCGTATGACCCCAGAAATGCACTGGCACCGGGATTTGTCATGCAGACTTGGCAGGTTTGGGAGCATCTTGTGACAACTGCAATTCGGTCTGGACTAGGCGGAAATAACGTTTCTGCGCAATCAGGCCTCATATTGGGCACGCGTCATGCAGGCAACAAGCCCACGAATTTAAACGTCTATCCAGACATCATTGCGTTGATTGAATCCGACGAAGGGCCGCGCGAAGTCATAATCGATGCAAAGTACAAAGGTCATGTCGAGCGGGGGCAACTCTCTGTCTCGAATGCCGACATTTACGAGGCGCTTGCGTTTTCTCGGGCCGCGTCGATTAAGGATGTTTTTCTGGTCTATCCGTGCATAGCTTCAGAACTGTCCAGCAATGCGAAAGGTGTCGGACACGTGGCCGAATTTTCCCGCATCGACGTGGAAGACGTGACGATCCGAGCGATTGAATTGGGCGTTTCTCGAGTATCTCAGCGCGGCGGCCTGAAGAAATTTTCTACAGCATTATGTAGCATGCTTCAGGATACGGAAGGATTTGTGCGCAAGTAAATAAGGCAGTCGCAAGTACTAAGTCTAGTGGCGCTTTCTTAAATCGACGTTTCTGGCAGAAGGAGATTACACTGGTATGAGATCACGATTGCCAGAACGGCTGCCATGGCTTGAGCATGCTCTGCAAGGCTTGGCATTCTGGATCGGACATAGGCACTCGCTATTCAATTCCTACCCGCTAACCGAAGGTGCCTTGGTGGCGGAAGCTTGCAATCTTATTCAGGCCAACATTCCGCGTGACCTGATCCTTTTGCCTGAATGCCTATACAGAAACCTCGTTCGAGCCAGCGTTGTCATCGATCAAATCTCTCGACAATGCCGTGCCGATCTTGTTCTGTGTTCAGAAGAAGCGAGACCGATTGGTCGAGAAGGAAATATCTCCGACCACGTTCGCTTCGTGATCGAAGTGAAGCGAGGTTCAGCACCAAAAGGTGAGATAGATTCTGATCTATCGCGGCTGTATCACTACCTGAAAAATTCAGACACGGCTCCGCGCGCGTTCCTCATTGTGATCTCGGAGGGCAGCGCGCATCGTCGGTTTATCAAAGATGGCAAGTCGATACTTGGTATGCATCAGATTCCTGCGTGCGATGGTCATTTTCGTATTCGTAGGTCCGTCAAAGCCGCAGCAAGTTTTTCGGGCAAAGAGTCTGCTCACTATGTAAGCCTAATCGAAGTCTTTCGTCACAAATCCGAGAAGGTCAGGCCGATATAATGGGCGCCTTCTATTCAACCACAACCGAATCATTTGCATGCAAAGCTTATCATGCGAGCGACCATCATTTTGACAGTATTGATGAGCTGCCCTTCAGGCGACCTGCTCTATCCGCTGCGCGGACCGGGCCTGTAGTCCCGGCCCATACGGGTGACGATCAGGAGCAGTTGGAATTTGAGCGGGAGGTTCGGGAGGACGCGCTCTGTCCTGCGCCGCGCTGCTGGGGGCGCGGCGTTCTTGAGCTGCCCCGCAGGCACTCTTGCCTCTCTCATTACCGGACGCCCGCTGGCGGACTGATCGCGCGCGCAGGGCATCCGGCGGCTTCGCACCGCTGCAAGGGTGCCGTCTTTGTGCGGATCGCTGCCGCGATCCTTGCGCGGGAACGCCAAGGGCTTCGCCCTCTCGTTCCCGAAACCGCAAATAGGTGCCCCCGGGTGGCGGGCTGACGCCCGCTGGCCCGCGCCAGGGCATCGATTTGTGGTTTTCCCTCCCCCTCCCATCCTCGCCAGAAGGCAGGCGGCATGGCAAAGCCATGCGCGCCAGTGGTCGCAGTGGTCGGTAACTGGGGCGCGGCGCGCTACTCGTTCGCGTCGAGGGCGTCCTTGACTGTGACTGTACCGGAGCAATAGTCTCCCCACGCATCCATAAGCTTCACGCGCATACCGGGATCCTCCTTGGTGCCGAGATAGGTGGTGCGGCGATACGCCGCCTGCACCGCGTCGGGCGTCTTGTGAGCAAGCGCGGCCTCGACCACGGCATTGGGGAAACCCGCATTCGCCGCCCAATCGGTGAAGGCCGAGCGGAAGCCATGGACGTGGAAGGGCTCTTGCATGTCGCGCAGCACCTTGAGCAGCGTCATGTCGGACATCGCTTTGCCCGTTGCACCGGAGAAGACGACCTCGGCTCCTTCGACCTTGAAGGCATCCGCCTTTGCAAGCACGGCCATTGCGGCCTCGGAGAGCGGGACCACATGTGCCTTGCTTCGCTTCATGTGTTCGGCGGGGATTGTCCAGAGCCGTTCCTCCAGATCGAATTCCTCCCATGTCGCAAGCCTAACTTCTTGCGAGCGCGTGCCGGTCAGGATCAGCAGATCGAGCGCGAAGCGTCCAAAGGATGGCCTGCGCCGCAGGGCGGTCAGAAACGCTGGAATAGCGACATAGGGCATCGCCTTCCGATTCTGGGTTTTCTTGATCTGCCGTGGCAGGCCCCTCCCCGCTTTCAGGCTACTGTTGCCCGATGGAGCTTCGGTCGATCGCCAGCCCTTGGCGTGCGAATAGTCCAGCACCGCGCAAATCCGGTTGCGTACCTGGCGGGCGGTTTCCGGAATTTCCTGCCAGATCGGCATCAGTACGTCGATGATGTCAGCTGCGGCGATACTGCCTGTTGGTATGTCGCCAAGCTTGGGAAAGGCGTAATTCTCCAGACTGGCCAGCCACTGGCGCGCGTACACAGCGCTCTTCCAGCCCGCCTCGTTTTCTGAGTGATACTGTGAGGCGGCTTCGCGGAAGGGCACCTTGGCGGCAGCTTCGTCTTTCCGTTCCGTGAGAACGTCGCGCTTCTCGACCTTTATGGCCTTGCGCATTTTCGAGGCCTTCTCGCGTGCTTCTGCCAGCGTTACAAGCTTGGCGCTGCCCAACCCCAGGTCCTGCCGCTTGCCATCTCGCTGGAGTCGCAAATTCCAGTAAGCGCCGCCGCGCTTGTCCACTTTCAGGAAAAGACCGTCACCGTCCTGATAGGTCCCTGGATTCGCCAAAGCCGCCTTGACCGCGACCGCTGAAAGTTTGCCCATATTTTTACCCCCACACCTTTCTGCATGAGTTCGCCAATCCGAAGTGTGGGGGTGAGCACCTTTACCCCCACATTACCCCCACACTCGACCTCGGATGCGGGTGGATCACGATGGCCGGAAGCGGACGGGACAGGCGCAATATACCGCAGAAATCCAGGGGTTTCCATGGATTTCTGGGGATGCTGATAGATGTTGAAAGAAAGGGCGGTGGTGGACAGGGCTGGATTCGAACCAGCGTACGCTTGCGCGGGCAGATTTACAGTCTGCTGCCTTTAACCACTCGGCCACCTGTCCACACGGGCCATTTCATCGAAGAAATCGTGAGATCGCATGGCGATCCCGTGCCGAGAGGCGCCCCTTTGGCGAAGCGGCGCTTGCCTGTCAATGCCCCCACTGGCACAGGCCGCAGCCAATGTTGCAGACAGGACGGATTTGATGGCTAAGGGTGAACGCAAGCGGGCTTTACGAGGTCGCGCAGGGCGAATGCAGGGCGGACGAGGCAGTGGCCGCGCAAGTAGTGGACAGGTTCGCCTGTGGGGCCGCCATGCGGTCGAAGCTGCGCTCAAGAACCCCAACCGGGTTCACCGCAAACTATGGGCCACGCGCGAAGCCATCGAATCGCTGGATGGTGAACTGCCCGAAGACTTCCCTCTGGAATATGCCGATGTGCAGGATCTGGCGCGGCTTGTTGCAAAGGACGCGCCGCACCAGGGGCTGGTGCTCGAATGCGCGCCGCTGGAAGATATCCATCTCGATGAAGTTCTGAGCGGCGATGCCGACCGGCCCATCGTCGTTCTCGATCAAGTGACCGACCCACATAACGTCGGCGCGATCATGCGATCGGCAGCGGCTTTCGGCGCTGCTGCCCTGGTGACGCAGGATCGCAACGCCCCACCTGAAGGCGGGGTCATCGGCAAGGCGGCTTCGGGTGCGTTGGAAATCCTGCCGTGGGTGCGCGTGGTCAACCTGGCGCGGGCACTGGAGCAGATGGCGGAAGCAGGATACTGGCGCATAGGGCTGACAGGGGCCACCGAAACAACGCTCGCCGAAGCTCTTCCAGCAGGTCCGGTAGCCATCGTGCTTGGGGCCGAGGGCGAAGGAATGCGGCAGAATATCGAATCGCATTGCGATGCCCTCGCCCGCCTGCCCATTGGCGAAGAGATCGAGAGCCTCAACGTTTCCAACGCCGGTGCGATCGCGCTCTACGCCATCGCGACGCGGTGATCTCTGTGTAGGGAAAACGAAAACGCCGCGCTTTCCGATCGGGAAAGCGCGGCGAGTATCGAACCGGCTGCGTTCTGCAATATGCGGGGGCGAACCGGAAAATTCCGAGTTAGTTGACGGAATCCTTCAGGCCCTTGCCAGCCTTGAACTTGGGCTGGTTGGACGCCTTGATCGTCATGGGCTCACCCGTACGCGGGTTACGGCCGGTCGAAGCCTTGCGCTTGGCGACCGAGAACGTGCCGAAGCCGACCAGGCGCACTTCGTCACCGCTCGACAGGGCCTTGGTGATAGCGTCGAAAACGCCTTCGACGGCACTCGACGCATCGTTCTTCGAAAGACCGCTGGAATCGGCAACTGCGCTGATCAGGTCGTTCTTGTTCATTAGAGAAACCCCCTAGTTTTTATCATCAAATCAATTCGGCTGAATCGCCTCGGCGAAGGCGAACGAATTGAGAGTTTTTTCGGACCTCTGTCAAAGGCATTCTCGGCCAAAATCGGCGGTTTACGGGGTCGGAGACGGGAAAATTGAGATAAAGCGACCCGCTATCCGCCGATGCTGCACTGCACACACCGAAATTAGCGCGCAGCGTAGGTCGCCAAAGCTCCCGATTCGGTCGCTCAGGTTCGGCCTACTTAATGGGCAGTCGGCGATGGCGCCCGCAGCGTGTGATCGGGTTGGCTCGCCAAATCATCCGCTTCGGTCCACTCGATCGGCTCGGGCACGCTGCACAATGCATGCGCCAGCACCTCGTCGACATGGGAAACGGGGACGATTTCCAGGCCATCTTTCACATTGCCCGGGATTTCCGCGAGATCCTTCACGTTTTCTTCCGGTATCAGGACTTTCTTGATTCCGCCGCGTAGTGCCGCGAGCAGCTTTTCCTTCAGCCCGCCGATCGCCAGCACACGCCCACGCAGAGTAACCTCGCCCGTCATCGCGACATCTGGACGGACAGGAATACCCGAAAGCGTCGAGACGATCGATGTCACCATACCGACACCCGCGCTGGGTCCGTCCTTGGGAACAGCGCCTTCAGGCAGGTGAATATGGATGTTGCGGCGATGGAACAGGCTCGGCTTGATACCGTAATGCGGCGCACGCGCCTTCACGAAGCTGAAGGCGGCGGCAACGCTTTCGTTCATCACTTCGCCGAGCTTGCCGGTCGTTTTGATGTCGCCCTTCCCCGGCGTAGTGACACTTTCGATGGTCAGCAATTCGCCGCCCACTTCGGTCCATGCCAGTCCGGTGACCGCACCGACCTGCGGCTCTTCCTCGCCCATGCCGTGCTTGAACTTGCGCACGCCGGCGAACTCACTCAGGTTTTCAGGCGTGATCGTGACGCTCTCGACCTGCTTCTCGAGAATCTTGCGCAGCGATTTGCGGGCCAGTCGAGCAAGTTCACGCTCGAGCGTACGGACACCCGCTTCACGCGTATAATACCGGATCAGATCGCGCAGACCATCTTCGGTCAGTTCGAACTCGCCCTTTTTCAGGCCGTGTTCGCCGATCTGCTTGGGCAACAGGTGACGCTTGGCGATCTCGACCTTTTCGTCTTCCGTGTACCCTTCGAGCCGGATGATCTCCATACGGTCGAGCAGCGGTTGCGGCAGATTGAGACTGTTCGCCGTGGTGACGAACATAATGTCCGACAAGTCGAGATCGAGCTCGAGATAGTGGTCCTGGAACTTGTTGTTCTGTTCCGGATCCAGCACTTCGAGAAGGGCCGATGCCGGATCGCCTCGGAAATCCTGGCCCAGCTTGTCGATCTCGTCGAGCAGGAACAGAGGGTTGATCTTGCCGGCCTTCTTCAGATTGCTGACAATCTTGCCCGGAAGCGACCCGATATAAGTACGGCGATGACCCCGGATTTCGGCTTCGTCGCGTACCCCGCCAAGTGACTGACGTACGAACTCACGGCCCGTCGCCTTCGCAATGCTTTTGCCGAGCGAAGTCTTACCCACACCTGGCGGGCCGACGAGGCAGAGGATCGGGCCCTTCAACTTGCGTGTACGGGCCTGGACGGCGAGATATTCGACGATACGATCCTTGACCTTTTCAAGCCCATAATGATCCGCATCGAGCACTTCCTGCGCCTTGTCGATGTCCTTCTTGACCTTGCTCTTCTTGCCCCAGGGCAGACCCAGCAGGACGTCGAGGTAGTTACGGATGACGGTCGCTTCGGCGCTCATCGGCTGCATGGCCTTGAGCTTCTTCAGTTCGCCTTCGGCCTTCTCGCGCGCTTCCTTGCTGAGTTTGGTCTTGGCAATCTTTTCGGTCAGTTCGGCAATCTCGTTGCTGCCGTCTTCGTCACCGCCGAGCTCGTTCTGGATCGCTTTCAGCTGTTCGTTGAGATAATATTCGCGCTGCGTACGCTCCATCTGCCGCTTTACACGGCCACGAATGCGCCTTTCCACCTGCAGCACGGAAAGCTCGCCTTCCATGTAGGACATCACCATTTCCAGCCGCTTGAGCGGGTCCTTTTCGACCAGTAGCGCCTGCTTGTCCGAAACCTTCGCGGAAATCGCAGCGGCGATCGAATCGGCCAGTTCACTGGCATCGTCGATGTCACTCAATTGCTCGGCGGCTTCTTCGCCAAGTTTCTTGTTGAGCTTCGCATATTCGCCAAACTGTTCGACGACCTGCCGCATCATGGCGGTCACTTCACTGCCGGATGCCGTTACCTCGTCCTGCGAGGAAACTGTGGCTTCGACATGCTCACCGCGCTGTGCAAGCTGTTCGAGCGTTGCGCGCGACGTACCCTGGACCAGCACGCGGACGGTGCCGTCGGGCAGCTTCAGCAACTGCAGAACCTGCGCGATCACGCCGACGTCAAACAGGTCATCTCGTTCGGGGTCGTCGCAACCCGGATCGAGCTGAGCGAGCAGGAAGATGTCCTTGCTGCCTTCCATTGCCGCTTCGAGGGCTGCAACCGATTTGTCGCGTCCGACAAACAGAGGCACCACCATTCCGGGAAATACCACGATGTCGCGCAAGGGGAGGAGGGGGAAGGTCTGGGTCATCAATCAATTCCATTCGGGGCCGGTAAGGCCGTTCGCTCGGAATATGGTGAGACCAGTCGCGCTCCGCAACGTCGCGCGCCAAAGTCATGTGGATGAGATGGAATAGCGCCTGCCCGCGTCGCAGTGACAAACATGCGTGTGACCGAGAAGAAACTGTCATTGCCCCGCCGTACGCGAGACAGGATCCAGGCTGGACGTCAGAAGGTGATGCTGACGGTCACGATATCCTCGTAAACACCGGGAGTCAGGTTGGCCGGTACGGATGCGATCCGGCCATAGGCGGTCATGCTGCCCCTGCCCCGCCCCCAGGCGATGCCCAGCGGAGCATTTCCCGAACCGCTGCCCCAGGTTTGCGTGCGGGCGGTATTGCGGAAGATGCCATAGGGAATGAAATCCCCGGAGCCGTTGCGCATGCGACGCTGGGTGCCATTGGCATTGCTGCCCCGGTCCATATCGACACGAAACAGGGCCAGACGGGTGCATTCGATGTCGATCTGCGTGGTGCTGTCGACCGGCCCTGCCCCAGCGCCTGCGCTGATATCGAAAGCCATTTCCGCGGTAAGAACCGTGCAACCATCGATCACTTCGACAGTCGGGGTAAGCGTTGCCTGCGCATGAGCGACCGCCGGGAGACAGGCGGCGCCGAGCGCCCACAGCAACGATCCGGAACGAATAGAAACCACCAGCACCCCTCTGGAAATCGAGAGGACGTCTCTAGGACAACTCGGCTAAATATCGGTTAATTCGGCGGGCACACCGCCGTGTCGCAGCGCCTCACGCCCGCGCCTAGAACGTGATGGTGACCGTCAGTTGATCGGTATACCGGCCCTTTGGCGTGGAGGGGGTGATGCCTGACAAGCGTCCATAAGCTTCGAAGTCCTCATTGCCGATACCGAGCAGTATCACCCCGGTGCGGCTCTCGCTGTTTCGCTGACCCCAGCGCTGCGTGCGGTTGTTATTGCGATAGACTTCGTAAGGAAGGTAGTTGTTGGAAGCGTTTTTGATCCGCCTCTGCTCGCCCGACGCATTCTGCCCCCAGTCCATGGTCAGGCGAAAGAACGTGAGCAGGCCCGCGCAGGACACCGAAACGGTGGCGTTCGTGTCGACGCGGGTCACATTCTTCGTATCGAGAACCCCGAATGCCATATCCGTCGTCGACACGGAGCATCGCCCCTCGACCTGCGCGCCGACCTGCATCTGCGATCCATTAGGCGCTGCGGCGGCGGACGAGGAAAGACCGGTGAGCGCGCACGCGCCCGCCAGTGCCGAACAAGTAGTCCTGATCCCCGTTTTGCCCACGCCGTCTTCCCGTCGATTCGTCCGGGAAGACTAGGCGACACCTTTTGAAAAATACCTAAGCGGCCGTTACCACAAAATTAGGCATAAACGCCGCTTTGGTGGGCAAAGCCAGGATTACATACCCGGCAATTTGAAGCCTGCCGGCAAGCCAACGCCCTGCTGGATTTTATCCATTTCTTCGGCAGATACGCGATCTGCGCGGTCGCGGGCATCGTTGAAAGCGGCTGTCACGAGATCTTCGACCATCTGCTTTTCTTCCGGCTTCATCAGGCTATCGTCGATCGAGACGCCGAGAATGCGACCACGCGCCGTGGCGCGGACTTTGACGAGACCGCCACCAGCCGCGCCTTCGACCTCGATATCGTCAAGCTTGGCGTGGGCATCGCCCATCTGCTTCTGGATCGTTTCAGCAGCCTTCTGGGCCTGCGCGAGCATTTCTTCCATGTTCATGCGTTTCTACTCCAGGGTATTTCGCGGCGCTGGGGAGCTGCGCCGCCATCATCGATCAGTTCTGCCTGCGGGAAAGCGTCGAAGGCCGCTTTGACCAGAGGGTGATTGCGCGTCGCGGCTGCTGCGGCATCGCGCTCGCTGACTTGTACTTCGACGAGCGAAGGAGCCCCGGCTCCCCCGGCGACTTCTTCCACGGCCCAGCGTTTCCCGGTGTGGCGGTGCAGCGCTTCTTTCAGCACCGGGATGACATCATCCGAGAATTTCGCATCTCTGCCGAAGCGGAGGACGCCGTCTGCCAGTTCGACCACGCGGACCTGCAGGCGCATGATGCTGGCTTCCTGCATCAGCCCGGATGCATCGATCGCATCGACCAGTTCCTGCCAATCCAGCGAAGCCTGCGGCGCTTCTGCAACCGCACTTCCCTCACCCGCAGCTTGCCTGACAGGACCGGCTTCAGCCAGTGTTTCGATCTTCTTCGCCAGCTTGCCCGGATCGGGCATCTGGCCTGCATGCAGCGTGCGCAGGAGCGCCATGCGCAGTGCGATCAGGGGATCGGGCGCGAGGCGAATTTCATCGTGGCCCTTGAGCAGCAACTGCCAGAGGCGATGCAGCTGGCCCGCCGGGAGCCGTGCAGCCCAGCCCGCCAATTGTTCGCGCTCATCGGGACTGACGCCTTCGGGCTCGGTGCCAGAAACCTGCGCCACGGTGATCCGGTGGGCGAGATCCATCTGGGCGCGCATGAGGGCGAGCGGTTCGACGCCGAGGGCGTACTGCTCGTCGATCGCGGCCAGCAGTTCGCGGCCCTGGCCTTCGAGAATATGCCCGAAAAGGCGGCGCTGTGCGCCCTTGTCGGCAAGGCCGAGCATATCGCGCACGCGGGCGGCGGTTACCTTGCCTTCGGTGTCGAGATCGGCGTGGGCAATGGCCTGGTCGAGGATCGAGAGACCATCGCGAACCGAACCTTCGGCGGCGTTGGCCACGATGTGCAGAGCCTCCGCATCGGCTTCGACGCCTTCCTTGGCGCAGATGTCGGCAAAGTGGCTTTCGAGCAGTTCGACCGGAATGCGGCGCAAGTCGAAACGCTGGGTCCGGCTGAGCACCGTGACCGGCAGCTTTTCCACCTCGGTCGTGGCGAAGAGGAACTTCACATGTGCAGGCGGTTCCTCAAGTGTCTTCAGCAACGCATTGAAAGCATTGCGGGACAGCATGTGAACTTCGTCGATAATGTAGATCTTGTAGCGCGCCGAAACGGCGGCGTAGCGCACCGCTTCGATGATCTCGCGCACGTCATCGACGCCGGTATGGCTGGCGGCGTCCATTTCGATGACGTCGATGTGGCGGCCTTCGGCGATGGCGCGGCAGGGCTCGCATACGCCGCAGGGGCTGATCGTGGGACCGCCGTTTCCATCGGGCCCGATACAGTTCAGAGCCTTGGCGATAAGACGCGCGGTGGAGGTCTTCCCCACCCCGCGAACGCCGGTCATCAGGAACGCGTGAGCCAGGCGATCGCGGGCGATTGCGTTGGCCAGCGTACGCACCATCGCTTCCTGACCGATGAGTTCGGCGAAGGTCTGCGGACGGTATTTACGGGCCAGAACGCGGTAGGGCTGAGCCGGCTGCCGAACAGTGGAGGCATGTGGATCATACGTATGATCGGCCGGCGCAGGCGTCTGTTCGGCGCCGAACATGGCTTCCTGTCCGGCTTCCTCGAGTTCGGCAGCGCTCGGCGCGTCGGGAGCGTCCGCTTCGCTCTCCCAAGGAAGGCCATCTGGATTGTCCGGTGAATCACCCATGTTGGAACAGGTAGGGACTGACGGCAGGAATGTCATGCCATCACAGTCACGAAATGTGGGTGAAAAAGGAGCCGGCCGACCCGCCGCAATCCACCTGGGCTGCTTCCTTCCGGATCTGACCCGGTGAGCGAACGCAAACGTCCGACCGACTCCCGGCGCGCCATATGGCCGGATGTCAGAGGAGTTTCAAGCTCCCATCTGCTGCAGCCAGTCGGCAATCGCGCGGGCGGCCTCTGCCAGACGGGCTTCGGCATCGGATGCGGAGCCATCCGCGCGGTCGAGATAGGCAGCAAGGATGTAGCGCGAGCCATCGGGCGATTCGAACATGGCGACATCGTTTACTTCGCCCTGAGCGCCGGTCCCGCAGGTGCCGGTCTTGTCTCCGGCGCGCCATTCACCCGGCAGGCCGGCGCGAAGACGGTTCATCCCCGTCGTCGTTTCCACGAGCCATTCCTGCAGGAGGGCGCGGTCGGCCTGCGCGAGCCGGTCGCCCCACAAAAGCGTGCCGACGAGGTCCGCATGCGCTGTGGGCGTAGTGGTATCGCGCGGATCGCCCGGCGCGTTTTCATTGAGCGCGGGCTCGTTCCGGTCGAGGCGGGTCGTTTCGTCCCCCATGGAGCGCAACCAGCGGGTAAATCCGTACGGCCCGCCTACCTCTGCCAGAAGCAGATTGGCCGCCGTGTTGTCGCTGAGGGTGACGGCGTGATGTGCCGCTTCCAGCCCGCTCATCCAGCCGAATGATGCGCGCTCTTTCGCGTAGGGAGCATAGCTGAGAATGTCCCCTGTCCCGAAGTGGAGGCGCTTTTCGCGCAGGCCCGCCGTATCCAGCGTCAGCGCCGCAAGGGCGAGCTTGAAGGTCGAGCACATGGCGAAACGTTCGTCACCGCGATAGGCGTAAACGAGGCCCTTGTCCGGCGAATGCAATGCAAGGCCCAGCCGCCCGCCGGACGCCGTTTCAATTTCGGAAATCCGCGCCGCAAGATCCTGCTGCGCGGCAGATGTTTCGGGCTTGTCCCGTTCAGGCGAACCCTGGGGATTGACGGTGCAGGCCGCCGTTGCAAGCAGCAGGGGGAGGAAAAGAGCCCTCACCCGCCAGGTCAGCGAAAATTGTCGGCATAGGCCTGAAGCTTGAGACTTTTGGGCGGCGTAGCGTGAACGCGCGCGGCGATGCCGTATTTCCCGGCATAGGCTTTCGCTTCTTCCTTGCTCGGGAAAGTGAGCTGCACCTGTGCCTGCGTGTCGCTGCTGCCGGTCCACCCCATCAGCGGATCCGCCCGACGCGCTTCGGACTGCTCGAATTCGAGCACCCATTCATCGGTGCGGGCCCGGCCCGATTGCATGGCGTTCTTCGGTCGCTGGTAGATTCTCGCGGTCATGGACTAACCCTGTAATTCAACCTTCGAAGCGTGAAAAGGCGTTCTTGGTCTTCAAACTGGGCTTTTCCGCCCATGGTTCCTCCGGCCAGCGGTGCTTGGGGTACCGACCTTTCATGTCCTTGCGCACATCGGCCCAGCTTCCACGCCAGAAATTCGGCAGGTCGCGAGTGGACTGGATCGGCCGCCCGGCGGGGCTGGTGAGCTTCAGGAGGAGCGGCGTTGCGCCGACCATGGGGTGGCTCTCCAGTCCGAAGAGAGCCTGCACGCGCACCTCGACGCTTGGTGCATCGTCGCCCGTATAGTCGATGCGGTGCGTGGTGCCCGCAGGAGAGGTAAATTCGCGCGGTGCCAGCCGGTCCAGCCGCTGGCGGCTGTCCCAGTCGAGTTGGCCGAGCAAGGCATCCACCAATTTGCCCTTGGGCAGATCGAGATCGCGCCGCCCCTGCAGCAATGGTGCGAGCCAGAGCGGAGCATTTTCAGCCAGGCCATCGCGTTCCAGCCCGGCGACACCGGCATGACCGGCGCGGGCGAGCAGTTCTGCCGGGAGGATCTTTGCCGGGTTTTCCAGAGCTTTTTCCACAAGCATGTCCACAATGGCCTGCCCATCGGGTGCCGGGTCCGGTCCGCGCGCCAGCGTGATCGCGCCAAGTCTGCGTTCAAGCAACGCCTCCACCCGCTCGCCCGTCCAGCGCAGCACATGCCTGCGTTCGATCCTGTTCGGCAGCCAGCGTTCCAGATCGGCTTCTTCCAGCGCGATGGCCGAGGTTATCCGCGCGCCTTTCGCCTGCCCCTGCGCATCGCCCACGACCAGAAATTGCCCACGGGCAAGCGGAGATGCAGGATCTAGCACGAAGCCCCTGCCCCCGGCGGTAATCCAGTTTTCACCGCTGGCATCGCGTCGTCTGGCGATGAATTCCGGCCGTCCCGCGGCAAGCAGGATGCCGGGCGGCGGGCTGTGCCCACTCTCGCCATCGGGCGGCGCCTGTGCCAGAGCGCGCGCCTGATTTGCCCATCTGGCCGCCAGCTTGCGGTTGGCCTCTGCCCGGGCGCCGCGATCGCCGTTCCAGCGCGAGAGGCGCGCTTCGAGGTCTTCCCCCTGCCCGCCGAGACCGCGTTCCTGCAGCAGCAGGGCGATCCGCGCCGCTTGCGTTTCCGCCCCATGTTCCGCGCCGAAAAGAATGGTCGCGGCCCCCTGTGGGTCGAGCGGAAGCTGCGCGAGACGGGTGCCCCGTTCGGTAATCCGGCCATCTGCGTCGAGCGCGCCGAGCGCCACCAGTGTCTGCCGGGCCGCGCCGATGGAGGCGGCAGGCGGCGGATCGAGCCAGCCGAGTTCCAGCGGGTCCCCGCTGCCCCATTGAGCCAACGCCAATATGAGCGGGGCAAGATCGGCGGTGAGCATTTCGGGCGGATCGTAGGGCGGCCGCCCGCCATGGCCTGCCTCTTCCCACAGGCGATAGGCGATGCCCGGCCCCTGCCGCGCCGCGCGCCCGGCGCGCTGGGCGGCGGCTGCCTGACTGGCGCGGTGGGTAACCAGATGCGTTGTGCCTGCCGCGCGGTCGAATTCGGCCCGGCGGGACAGGCCGGCATCGACCACGACGGATACGCCGTCGAGTGTCAGCGAGGTTTCGGCAATGGCGGTGGCAAGAACGATGCGGCGGCGCCCTTCGGCATCGCGCCTGATGGCAGCACGCTGCCCCGCAGGATCGACCTGCCCGTGGAGTGGAAGGACGAGTGCGGACGGCAGACGCGCTTCCAGACGTTCGCGCACCCGTTCGATTTCCCGTACGCCGGGCAGGAAGGCGAGGATATCGCCCTGCTCTTCCCGCCAGGCGGAAGCGACGGCCTGCGCCACGGCATCTTCCACCGGGAGCTGCGGCGACGATCCGAACCATCTGATCTGCAAGGGGTGCGCCCTGCCCGCGCTTTCGATCACCTGCGTATCGGCCCCCAGAAGCTGTGCGAAACGCGCGCCGTCGATCGTGGCCGACATGACCAGGACGCGCAGATCGTCGCGCAGGACGGCGCGGCTTTCGAGCGCGAGCGCAAGGCCGAGATCGCTGTCGAGGTGACGCTCATGCGCTTCGTCGAAGAGGACGGCGGATATTCCCGCCAGTTCGGGATCGGCGAGAATGGTGTTCACGAAGATGGCTTCGGTCACCACCAGAACGCGGGTTCTGGCCGAGCGTTTGCTGTCGAGCCGCGTCAGATAGCCGATGGTTTCCCCCGGCTTTTCGCCCAGCATTTGCGCCATGCGTTCCGCAGCAGCCCGTGCCGCCACGCGCCGCGGCGAGGTGAGAATGACGGTGCCCGTGCACCACTCTTCGTTAAGCAGTGCCGGAGCGACCGCCGTGGTCTTGCCCGCGCCCGGAGGCGCAACGAGTACGGCCCCGCTGCCCTGACGAAGCGCGCCGAGCAGTTCGGGCAGGACGGCATGAATGGGCAGATCGTTATTCACGAGAGCGCCCTATCACGTGGAGACGGGATCAATACCCCCGCGCGACCGCGAACAGCGCGGCCTGCGTCATCGCCCGGCGTGCCTTGCCGTCAGGGAAGATCGACAGGGCATCGATCGCCCGCTGGGCAAAATGGCGCGCACGCAGCTTGGTATCGGAGACCGCCTGATGGCGTTCGATGAGCTGGATGGCGTGATCGAGATCTTCATCTTCGGTCCGGAAACCGCCGATGGCAGCTTTCCAGAATTCCCGTTCTTCCTCGGTCCCGCGGGCATAGGCGAGGATGACGGGCAGCGTCATCTTGCCTTCGCGGAAATCGTCGCCCCGGTCCTTGCCCATGGCAGCGGCGTTGGAATCGTAATCCAGCGCATCGTCGACGAGCTGGAAGGCCACGCCGAGATTGCGCCCATATTCGTCGAGCGCCTGTTCCTGTTCGTCGCTGCATTCGGCAACTACGGCGGCGATCCGGCTGGCGGCCGCGAACAGGGCCGCGGTCTTGGCGCGGATGATGTGCAGATAGCGCTGTTCGCTGGTGTCGATCTTGCGCTGGGCGGTCAGCTGGTCGACTTCCCCTTCGGCAATGATCGCGCTTGCACCCGAAAGGATTTTCAGCACCTTGAGGCTGCCGTCTTCGGTCATCAATTCGAACGAGCGGCTGAACAGGAAATCGCCGACCAGAACGGTGGCGGGATTGCCGTAGATGATGTTGGCCGCAGCCTTGCCGCGCCGGAGATCGCTGCCATCGACGACATCGTCGTGCAGGAGCGTGGCGGTGTGGATGAATTCCACCGCGGCGGCGAGTTTGTAGTGGCGCGTGCCGCTGTAACCGACGAGGTCCGCCCCGGCGAGCGTAAGCATCGGGCGCAGGCGTTTGCCGCCGCCCGATATCAGGTGCCCTGCGAGCGCCGGGATCAGCGGCACTTCGCTTTGCATGCGATCGAGGATCACCTGATTGACCTGGTTCATGCCATGCGCCGTCAGGGACAGCATGGGTTCGATGGAGCCTTCCAGCTCCTTGCGCTTCAGGGGGATAACTTCGGCTGACATTTCGGCTTGGCCATGGTCTGCCCAAGCTTTCTTGGCAAGCCGGGATTTATCGCTAGCGTGGCAGCATGACCACATCGCCCCAGCCCGATCCCGTTCTCGCCGGTTTTCGCAAGAGCATCGACAATATCGACGCCGCGCTCATCCACATACTGGCAGAGCGTTTCCGGATCACGCAGGCGGTGGGCGAATACAAGGCGAAGGTGACGCTGCCCCCTGCCGATCCCACCCGCGAAAAGGAGCAGATCGAACGGCTGCGGCGGCTGGCGGAAGAAAGCGAGCTGGACCCGGAATTCAGCGAGAAATTCCTGCGCTTCATCATCGACGAGGTGATCCGCCACCACGAACAGGCGGCGCAGCGTTAGGCAGCCCTTACAGCGCGCTTCGCGGCAGGCTTAGCTGCACCAGCAAGCCGCCCAGATCCTCGCTTTCCGCCAGTTCGACCGAGCCGCCGTAGATTTCCGCGACATCGCGCACGATGGCGAGGCCGAGGCCGGTGCCCGGCTTGCCCGTATCGAGCCGCGCACCGCGATCGAATATCCGGGCGCGGTCGGCTTCGGGAATGCCCAGCCCGTCATCTTCGATCCAGATGATGCATTCTTTCGAATCGCGCTGCGCATCGATGGTGACGAACACGCTGCCACCTCCGTATTTGGCGGCGTTTTCGATCAGATTGCCGAGGATTTCATCGAGATCCTGCCGCTCGATCGAGACGGCAGCGTTCCGATTTCCGTCGAGATCGAAGCGGGTCGTATCGTAGATGCGGGTCACCGCGCGCAGCACGCTTTCGGCGCTGGGCCATACTTCGGCGCGCGAATGGCCGGTGGCACGCCGCCCCACGGCCCGAGCCCGGGCGAGATGGTGTTCGACATGGCGCTGCATGGTCTTGGTTTCGCGGCACACCAGATCGGACAGTTTGGGATCGTGCGCGGTCGCCGCATTGGTGAGCACCGTCAGCGGCGTCTTCAGAGCGTGGGCGAGATTGCCGGCATGCATGCGCGCTTCTTCCGCCTGCTGTTCGGTATGGGCGAGGAGCGCGTTGATCTCCTCCACCAGAGGTTCGACCTCCAGCGGGAGGGGTTCGGAAATGCGGTTCGCGCCTTCGCTGCGCATGGCCTGGATGGCGTTGCGCACGCGCCGCAGCGGCGAAAGACCGTACCAGCTCTGCAGCATGGCGAGGGTGAGAAGGCCCATGCCCAGCGCCGCGAAGCTCCAGATCAGGATCGAGCGGATCCGGGTGATCTGATAGTCGAGTTCGCCGCGGGCGGAGGCGACGGCGAAGGTCCATTCCGTATCGCTGTCGGGCAGCATGACCGTACGCTCGACAATGCGCAGGGGCTCGCCTTCGAACTGATCGGAATTGTAGAAATGCGGCTGCTTGTCGACGTGATCGCCATGCAGTTCGAGGCTGCGATCCCACAGGCTGCGGCTGGGAAAGGGTTGATGCCCTTCGCCCGTGACCTGCCAGTAGACCCCGCTGTTGGGCTCCAGAAAACGCTGGTCCCCGAGGGAGCGGTAGAGCTGCACATCGCCGAAACTGTCGATTTCGGCCGTGGAGATCAGCGCGGTCTGGACATATTCCAGCTGCTCGTCGAAATTATCCTCCACCAGCCGGACGAGAGTACGGTCGAGCGCGAAGCCGCCGCCGAGCAGCAGGATGCTGATCCACAGCGCGGCAATCACCATCATGCGCCGCGCAAGGCTGCGCCGCGCCGCCGGGTGGCCGATGGTCACCGGATTTTCGGCAGGCGGGGACGCCGGCGGGACCTGCCCGACCGCCGCCGCCTCGCCGCCGTCTCCGTCAGGATGCGCGCGGCTGGTCGGCGGGATCGTCGAGGCTGTAACCGAGTCCACGGATCGTCGTGATCACGTCTGCACCCAGCTTCTTGCGGATGCGGGTAACGAAGACCTCGATCGTATTGGAATCGCGGTCGAAATCCTGATCGTAGATATGTTCGATCAGTTCGGTGCGGCTGACCACCTTGCCCTTGTGGTGCATGAGGTAGGACAGCAGCTTGTATTCCTGCGCGGTGAGCTTGACCGGCTCGCCCTGCAGAGTGACGCGGCCCGAGCGCGTATCGAGACGCACGTCGCCCGCCGTCAGTTCGCTGGAGGTGTTGCCCGATGCGCGGCGGATCAACGCCCGCAGGCGCGCAATCAGTTCTTCGGTCTGGAACGGCTTGGCGAGATAATCGTCCGCACCGGCATCGAGGCCGGCGACCTTGTCGGACCAGCTGTCACGCGCGGTCAGCACCAGAACGGGGAACTTGCGGCCCTCCTTGCGCCACATGCCCAGCACCGTCAGCCCGTCGATTTCCGGCAGGCCGAGGTCGAGGATGACGGCGTCATACTCCTCGGTACTGCCCAGGAAATGCCCATCCTCGCCATCGGTGGACAGGTCCACCGCATAGCCGTTCTGTTCGAGCGTCGATTTAAGTTGCTGGCCGAGCGTAGGCTCGTCCTCGACGATCAGGATCCTCATGAATGTCCGTCCTCGGATAATTTATCACGCGTTTCGTTCATGTAGATGAACGCGTCAACATGAACGGGGTTTCAATGGGAATGCCGCGCGGCCCGTTTAGCGGCTGCGCCGCAGCACCTTGCCGGTGCGTGCATCCACATCGACATACATGACCCGCCCGTCCTTGATGAACTTGAGACGGTACGCCATCGCAGCGGAATCGTAAGCCGGGCCGAGGTATTCGGCGCCGCGCATGCTTGGCAGAACCCGCGCCTCGATCTCCCGCAGTTGCAGGATGTTGCCCGCGCTCATTTCCCGCCGCGCTTCGCCCTGTTCGGAGCGACGCTGCGCAAAGGCAGGTTCGGCCATTATCGGACCGGCGACCAGCCCGAAAGCGAGGAGAGAGGCAAAGATGCGCTTCATGATGCGACCATGCCTATCCCGCCAGCATTGAACAAGGTGTGAATGCTGGCGGGGTAAGCCCGTTAAGTCTCAGCGAGTCATCTCGAATTTAACCGTCAGCGAGACCATCGTGCCGACGAGGCCGGGTTCGACCGGGGTCGGCGCGGCGCTCACGTCCATCATCTTGCGTTCGGCCGACTGGGCGTAAGGCATGGGCGGGCCGGCGGCGACGGATTCGTTGATTTCGAGCAGGCGCACGCCGGAAAAGCCCGACCAGCGTGCATATTCCTCGGCCTGCGCACGCGCCTTGTCGAACGCGGCCTTACGCGCCTGTGCACGGGCGCCGGTATCGTCGTCGAGCGAGAAGTTCGGGCCATTGATATCGGTCGCCCCGGCAGCAACCAGCGCGTCGAGCACCTCGCCTGCACGCGGCACTTCGCGCAGGGTGACATTTACCCGGTTCGATGCCTGATAGCCGCGGAAGACCTGCCGGCTCGTGCTCTGATCGTAATCGTATTGCGCGCTCAGGTTGATGCCGGTGGTCTGGATGTCCTTATCCTTGATGCCCAACGCCTTGATGCGATCGATCACCGCATTCATCTCGCGGGCATTGGTACGCATGGCTTCGACCGCGGTGCTCGCCTGGCTGGTGACACCGGCACCGATATCGACGATATCGGGTTTGGCATCGACGCTTTCACTGACCGACAGTTCGACAACCGGGCCCTGCGACTGGATCTGGACCTCTGCCGCCTGTGCACTGGAGGCGATAGCCGCAGCAGCCAAGGCAGGAATTGCGTAACGGATCATCAAAATACTCCTCATTGTTCGGACGGTTAGTCGGCCTTTCGGCTTTACGGCTTGCTGAACAGATGTGTTCCCACTTTCCTCTGCGCGTCGTTGGCGCTAGCCCACCGGACCAAACGTGGGGGACACATGAAAGTCTGGAAAGTCGCACTCGCCGCATTGGCCACCATCGGCCTGCAACCGCTCGCTGCCCAAATGGAGCGTGTGCCCGACCGGGCATCGGACGAAGGCGAAGGCCCGTTCGGCAAGCTGCTGATCCGCGGCGCGACGGTTATCGAAGGCAGCGGCGCCCCGCCCGCAGGCCCCGTGGACATCATGGTCGAAGGCAATCGCATCGCCGCGCTTTACCCCGGCGGTGCGCCCGATAGCGAAGCGCAGGGCGCCCAGCGCGTGGTCGATGCCGCGGGCATGTATGTGCTGCCCGGTTTCGTCGATGTGCACGGCCATAACGGGGATGAGGGCAAGGCGGCGCAGCCATCCTATGGATACAAGCTGTGGCTGGCGCACGGCGTCACAACCGTACGCGGCGTGAGTTTTTACTTTGGCCCCGGCACACCCGACCTGTCGGACGCCAGCCGCAGCGCGGCCAACACGATTACCGCACCGCGCCTGATCCCCTACATCGTGTTCGGGGACAAATGGTCCGGCGGTAATCCGGACACGCCTGCAAAGGCGCGCGAGTGGGTGCGCTGGGCGAAGACACAGGGCTATTGGGGGGTGAAGTTCTTCAACTCCTCCAGTCCCGAAGTGCTGGGCGCGGCGCTCGACGAAGCGAAGAAGCAGCAAATGGGGACTGTCGCCCATCTGGCGCAGACCGGTGTTGCCGAAGTGAACGCCCGCACGGCCGTGGAACTGGGCCTCGGCGGCGTGACGCATTTCTACGGCCATTTCGAAAGCCTGCTGAAGGACGGGCTGCCCTATTATCCCGAGAATTATAATTACTTCGACGAGCAGTCGCGCTTTGCGTGGGTGGCGCAGCTCGCTCCGCAGGCAGTCGAGCCAGGCAGCGAGAAATGGGACGAATATATCGATTTTCTCGTCGACAGCGGGGTAACCCTCAGCCCCACATTCAACATCTATTCCGCCAGCAGGGACGTGATGGCGGCGAAGACGCGTGACTGGCACGCGAAATACACGATCCCGTCGCTGATGGATTTCTACGCCCCCAGCGCCACCAATCACGGCAGTTATTACAAGGACTGGACCACCGAGGACGAGGTCGCCTGGCGCAAGTTCTACCAGAAATGGTTCAAGCTGACGAAGGAGTTCCACGAACGCGGCGGGCGGGTCACTGCCGGATCCGATCCGGGCTATATCTATCAGACCTGGGGCTTTGCCTATATCGGCGAGCTGGAGATGCTGCGCGAGGCCGGCTTGTCGCCGCTCGCCGTGATCCGCGCAGCGACCATCGACGGTGCGCGCGAAATCTACGAGCCGCGCGGCGAAGCGCCGCCGATGGGCCGGATCGCCGTGGGCCAGCTGGCCGATCTGGTGATCGTGCCCGAGAATCCGCTGGCCAACTTCAAGGTATTGTACGGGACCGGCCATACGCGCCTCAATCGCGAAGACGAGACGATCGAGCAGGTCGGCGGCGTGCGCTGGACCATCAAGGACGGCATCATATACGACGCGCAGCAATTGCTCGCCGATGTTGCCCGCATGGCCGACGAGCAGCGGGCAGCAGCTCAGCAATAAGTCGCCGGGAGCCAATCGTTCTCAGGCTCCCACAACTGACCTTATCGGTGAAGGCTTGCCGGACCGCCCCTGCGCGACTACCTCGCGCGGCCTATGGCACAGCCCCCAATTCTCAGCCTCGAAGGCATCGCCCTGCAACAGGGCGGCAAATGGCTGTTCGGCGGGCCCGATCACGATCCGCTGGACCTGCATATCGGCCCGCGCGACCGCATCGCACTGATCGGGCGCAACGGGGTGGGCAAGACCACGCTGTTTCGCATGATCGACGGGCAGGTCGAGACCGACGCCGGCATTCGCAAGACCAAGCCAGCCCTGCGCGTCGTGCTGCTCGAGCAGGACCCGGACCTGACCGGTCATTCCAACTTGATGGACTGGGCATTGGCGGGCGAGCATGCCCCGCAGGAACATGAGGTCGAGGCCATTGCGGGCCAGCTTGGCATCGACATGAGCCGCGAAACCAAGGGCGCGAGCGGCGGCGAGAAACGCCGGGCCGCCATCGCCCGCGCGCTGGCGCAGGACCCCGATCTGCTGCTGATGGACGAGCCGACCAACCACCTCGATCTGGGTGCAATCGACTGGCTGGAAAGCTGGCTGGACAGGTACAAGGGCGCCTTCGTCGTGATCAGCCACGACCGGACTTTCCTCAAGCGGCTGACCCGCACGACCCTGTGGCTCGACCGTGGCAATCTGCGGCGCAAGGAAGTGGGTTTCGGCGGCTACGAAGCCTGGGAAGAACAGGTCTATGCCGAAGAAGCCCGCGCTGCGGACAAGCTGGACGCCAAGCTAAAGCTGGAAGCGCACTGGCTGGAACGCGGCGTGACCGCCAGGCGCAAGCGCAATCAGGGCCGGCTGGAAAAGCTCGGCCAGATGCGCGCGCAGCGGGCCTCAATGATTACCGCTGCCGGCACTGCCAAGCTGCAACTGGCGACCGAAGCGGAGTTCAAGTCGAAATCGGTGATCGCGGTGCAGGATATCACCAAGTCCTATGGCGAGAGGACGATCATCAAGCCGTTCAGCCTGCGTATCCAGCGCGGCGACCGGATCGGTATCGTCGGCGCAAATGGTGCGGGCAAGACGACCCTGCTGAAGATGCTGACCGGCGAACTGGAACCCGACAGCGGAACGGTCGATATCGCCAGGACGCTGACCGGCGTGATGATCGACCAGCAGCGCCAGTTGCTCACCGCCGACAAGACGGTGCGACAGGTGCTGGCCGAAGGCGGCGACTGGATCGACGTGCGCGGCGTGCGCAAGCATGTGCAGGCCTATCTCAAGGACTTCCTGTTCGATCCCAAGATCGTCGAGATGAACGTGTCCGTCCTTTCCGGCGGCGAGCGCAGCCGCCTGCTGCTGGCGCGCGAATTCGCCAAGGCATCGAACCTGCTGGTGCTGGACGAGCCGACCAACGATCTCGATCTCGAAACGCTCGACCTGCTGCAGGAAGTCATCGCCGATTACGAAGGCACCGTGCTGATCGTCAGTCACGACCGCGACTTCCTCGACCGGACGGTTACCATCACCCTGGGCCTCGACGGCACGGGCAATGTCGATGTTGTCGCCGGTGGCTACGAAGACTGGATGGCCAAACGGCAGGCACCAATTACCGGCAAGACTCGTAGCGGTGGAAGCGATAACAAGGCTTCGCCCCCTGCCCCCCCACCGCCGAAATCGACCAAGCTGTCCTACAAGGATCAGCGCGATTACGAACTGCTGCCAGCGCGCATCGAGGAACTGGAGGTGGCCATCGCCAAGGGCGAGGAAATACTGGCGGACCCCGATCTCTACACGACAGACCCACAGAAATTTGCCAATATTTCCAAGGGTATCGAGAACGCCCGCAATGAAAAGGATGCGGCGGAAGAGCGCTGGCTGGCTCTCGCCGAACTGGTCGAGGGATGAGCCTGAAGGCGGAGATCGCGGCCTGCCGGATCTGCGCGGAACATCTGCCGCACGGGGTGCGGCCCGTTGCCAGTTTCTCGTCCACTGCGCGGCTGCTCATCATCGGGCAGGCGCCGGGCAGCAAGGTCCACGAAAGCGGCATCCCCTGGGACGATGCGAGCGGTGACCGGCTGCGCGAATGGACGGGGTTGTCCAAGGGCGAAATGTACGATCCCGCCCGCGTGGCGCTGGTGCCGATGGGCTTCTGCTATCCCGGCAAGGCAAGCGGCGGCGACAAGCCCCCTCGCCCCGAATGCGCCGCGACATGGCACGCTAGGGTGCTGGCCGAATTGCCGCAGGACCGGCTGACCTTGCTGGTCGGCACATACGCGCAGCGCGCCTATTTACCGCAAGCCAGAAACTGGACGATGGCGGAGCGCGTGCGCCGCCATCGCGAATTCCAGCCGGATTTCATTCCACTGCCGCATCCCGCATGGCGCAGCACGCTGTTCATGCGTCAGCACCCGTGGTTCGAGGAAGACCTCCTTCCCATCGTACGGGGCAGCGTGGCTGCAGCGTTGAGCGGCGCTTGAAGTCGGCCGCGCAACGCCGTTACGTCAAAGCATGCCTTCGGCGCTCATGGCCTTGTTGACCGCGTCGCGCTGCTTGTTGCGTTCGCGGTAATCGACCAGCGATTGCGGCAAGTCGACATCGAACTTGTCGGCCCACAGCAGGGTAACGAACAGATAATTGTCCGCCACCGTCGGGCCATCACCGACGAGCCAGTCTTTTCCATCCATCAGTTTTTCGGTCAGGCGGTAGGTTTCGGCCAGCTTGTCCTTGGCCTTGGCCTGACGATCGTCCGTGTCCTGTCCGAACAGCGGGTGATAGCCGCCGTGAATCTCGGTGCCGATAAAGCCGATCCATTCGAGCAGCTTGAAGCGGTCCTTGCCGGAGGGGAGCGCGTCGGTCTTTTCCGCGACATAGGTCAGGACAGCGGGGTTTTCCGTCAGCAGATCGAACTCGTCGCTTGAAATGGCAGGCACGTAGCCGCGCGGGCTGATTGAATAGAAATCGGTGCCATCCTCGGTCTGGTGCTTGCCCAGATCGACCTTCACCGTGTCGTAATCACCGCCCCATTCTTCGAGCGCGATGTGGGAAGCGAGACTGCAGGCGCCGGGCGAATAATAGAGTTTCACGTTCAATTCTCCTTCAATTCCTGTCAAAGCAACGTCCCGCTTCCCTGCTTGGTCCTGAGTTTCTGCCGTTCATTTTCGAGCCGTGAAGTTGACAGGTTGACACTGTCCTGACGGTCAGGCGATCCGATAGAATTGTGCGACCCGATCGAGCGCCAGCGAGAGCACCAGTTTCCCGCTTCGCACCGGCCATGCCAGCGCCTTTTCCGCAGCAGGCAAACCTTCCCCCGCACAGGCGACGCGCCACAGGATGTCGCACAGACCCGGGCCTGCTTCGGCCATGGCGCCATCGAAGCGATCCTTGGCAGCAATCTGGCGTTCGGATTCCGTGAGACCATGGCCGCACGATCCGTTGTCCACCCTGACCGGATCCCAGCGCATGGTGACGGATGGCGGCAATTGTGCGCGTTCGTAATCGGTGCGCAGGCGTTCTCCGGCATCGAACTGGCGATCGGTCAGATGACCGCGCGAATGCAGCCAGGTGAGCGGGCTTTCGGCAAGATTGACGGTTACGCTGCGACGGCCGGAGACTGCCCCGCCCGTGCGCCGCGGGCCTGCTGACGTGAGTTCGCGTTCGACGAGATTACGCATCGGATTCTCCACTGTGAAAATTCCGCCTTGCGCGCTCCCGGTTCCTGTAGGAAAGTGAAAAAACCAAATCGGTTATCAAGGGGAGTGACCGAGTGATCAATCGCATCCGCGACATTCGCAAGCAGAAGGGCATGACGCTGGCCGATCTGGCCGAAGCGTGCGATCCGCCGACCACGCCGCAGACCGTCGGGCGGCTGGAAACGGGCATGCGGAACCTGTCGCTGAAATGGATGGAGCGGATAGCTGCCGCGCTGGATGTCGAAGCCGACATGCTGGTCCGCAGCGAACGGGCCGGTCACCCGCAAATCGTGGCGAAGCTGGCGAAGGACGGACCCGAAGCGCTTTCCAGAACCCGCGATGCGATACTGTCTACCGATCTTGGCGGGGACGGTGCGCTGATGGTGCTCGACGTCGATTATCCGCACGGCGAATATCGCCCGGGCGACCAGCTCTGGCTGCGCCAGCTGGACCCGGAAGATGCCGGCCGCGCCATCAACCGCGATGTACTGGTGCCGAAAAAGGGGGGACGCTTCGCCTTCGGGCGGCTGATCGACCGCCGCGGCGAACTGCTGGGAATACTGCCGCCCGGACAGGGACAGAAGCAGGATGTGATTAAGGATGCCCCCTGGATCGCGGTGGCGGAAATGCTGGTGCGCACGCTGTGAAAACGCCCAAGACGCGCCGCGTCCTTTCGCTGTCGACGCTGTTTCCCAGCCCTGCCCAGCCCCGGTTCGGCATTTTCGTGGCGCGGTCGCTGGAGGCGCTGCAGCGCGATACGCAGTGGGATGTGACCGTGATCAATCCCATCGGCCTGCCGCCGGTCGCATTGGGGCGATATCGGGAACTGGCTGCTGCGGCACAGGATAGCGAAGATTTCGGCATTTCCATCCATCGTCCCGTGTTTCGCCTGATCCCCAAGATCGGCGGGAGGTTGAACCCGGCTTTGATAGCGCGCGCGGTGCTGCCCCTTGTCCGGCGGCTCCACGCGCAAAATCCGTTCGACCTTGTCGATGCGCAGTTCTTCTATCCCGATGGACCCGCCGCGATGATGATCGCGCGCGATCTGGGGCTGCCCTTCACTGTGAAGGCACGCGGATCGGACATCCATCACTGGGGCGCCCGCCGATATGGCCGCGACGCGCTGCTCAAGACTGCCAGGGCCGCCTCCGGCGTGCTTGCCGTATGCAAAGCGCTGGCGGACGATATGGCGATGCTCGGCATGGAGCGGGAGAAGATCCGCGTTCACTACACGGGGCTGGACAGGGACCTGTTCCGGCCGATGGATCATGCAGGGCTGCGTGCGCGGCTGGCGCAGACCTTCGACGTCCCGCTGACGAATGGCGACCTGCTGCTGGTTACCGTCGGCGCGCTGATCGAGCGGAAGGGGCAGGCGCTGGTCATCAAGGCGCTGGCGCATCTGCCCAAGGGGCGGTTGCTGCTGATCGGCAAGGGTGAGGACCGGGCAAGCCTTCTGGCGCTGGCCCGGGATGTGGGCGTGGCCGACCGTGTCCACATGCTCGGCAGCCTCGACCCGGCAGTGCTGCCGCCGCTGCTCTCCGCTGCCGATGCCATGGTCCTGCCGTCTGCCAGCGAAGGACTGGCGAATGCGTGGATCGAGGCGCTGGCCTGCGGGACGCCGATCGTCATTACCGATGCGGGCGGCGCGCGCGAAGTAGTGACAACGCCAGATGCCGGGGTGATCGTGGCGCGCAATTGCCGCGCGGTGCGCGAGGGGATCGAGCTGGTGACCGCCCGCCCCCGCTCACCCGAAAAGGTGGCGGCGGCGGTCGATGAATTCAGCTGGGCGGCAAACGGCAGGGCGCTTGCCGCCTATTACGACACGCTGGTCTAGACGACGCCGCGCGCCTTCTTTTCCTGCTTGTCGGTCGCCGTTTCGGTGGGGACGAAGCTGTCGCTGGTCACCCCCAGCCACACGAGGATCGGTGCCGACATATAGACCGAGCTGTAAGTACCCACGAACAGGCCGAGGGTAATGCCGGCAACCATGCCGAACAGGCTGGCCGGGCCGAACAGCAGAAGCGGGATCAGCGCGACGAACAGCGTCAGCGAGGTCATCACCGTACGGGCGAGAGTTTCGTTGACCGAGAGATCGAGCAGTTCCGGCAACGGCATCTTGCGGAATTTCTTCAGGTTTTCGCGGATGCGATCGTAGACGACGATAGTGTCGTTCAGCGAATAGCCGATGATCGCCAGAATGGCCGCGATGATCTGCAGACTGAATTCCATCTGGAACAGGGCAAACATGCCGAGAGTCAGACTGACGTCGTGGAACAGTGCGAACAGGGCTCCCACACCGAATTGCCATTCGAAGCGGATCCAGATGTAGAGCGCAATGGCGACCATTGCGGCGAGCAGCGACAGAAGGGCTTTCTCGCGAAATTCGCCTGACACCTTGCCGGACACGTTGTCGTTACCGTCGAGCCGGAAGTCCGAATAATCGCTCTGCAGCGTGCTGACGATGTCGTTGGCCGCCGCCTGCGCGGCTTCCTTGTTGGCCGACACATCATCAGGCAGGCGCACGCGGATCGATACCTGGTTGTCCTCGCCGAAACGCTGGACCACCGGATCGCCATATCCCAGCGTGTCTACCTTTTCGCGCAGTTCGCCGACAGGGGCTTCCGCGCTTTGGGTAAAGGTTGCCCGCACTTCGAGGCCACCGGCGAAATCGACGCCGTAATTGAGGCCCTTGGTGAGAACCAGCGCCCAGCTTGCGGCGATCAGCAGGATGCTGACCGCGAAGAAGGGAATGCGCCATTTGAGGAACTTGATGTTGGTGTCGTCGGGGACGAGCTTGAGCAGTTTCATATCCTCGCCCTTCCTAAAGCAAGATGTCTTTGGGCTTGGCCTTGCGCAGCCATCCGGCGACCCACATGCGGGTCAGCGTGACGGCGGTGAAGACCGAGGTGAACAAGCCGATGACCAGCACCACCGCAAAGCCGCGCACCGGACCGCTGCCGAACAGGAACAGCAGGACACCCGCGATGAAGTTGGTGATGTTGGCATCGTAGATCGCGCGGCTCGCCTCGCGATAACCGGTTTCCACGGCTGCCACGACACGCCGCCCGCGCTTTCGTTCTTCGCGAATACGCTCGTTGATGAGCACGTTCGCGTCCACCGCGGCGCCGATGGTCAAAACGAAACCGGCGATACCGGGCAAGGTCAGCGTCGTGCTCAGCGCCGCCATGATGCCAAGCAGCATGGCGATGTTGATGACCAGCGCAACCGTCGCATAGACGCCGAAGCGGCCATAGCTGGCGATCATCAGCAGGATGACCAGCAAGGACCCGAGCCCCATGGCGAGCATGCCGCGCTGAATCGAATCGGCGCCGAGATCGGGACCGACCGTACGTTCTTCGATCACGGCAAGGTCGACCGGCAGTGCGCCCGAACGCAGCGAAATTGCGAGCTGGTTGGCCGTTTCGACCGTGAAGCCGCCCGAGATCTGCGCCGTGCCGCCACGGATCGGTTCATTGATGTTGGGCGCCGAAAGCACCTTGTCATCGAGAATGATGGCAAAGGGCTTGCCTGCGTTTTCCGTCGTCAGCTTGGCAAAGCGGCGGCCGCCGTCGCTATCGAACTGGATCGTTACGACCGGTTCGTTGGTCTGGGCATCGAAGCTCTGCTGTGCGCCGGTCAGGCTGTCGCCACGGATGCCGCCGAGACGGCGAACGGCGAGCGACGTGCCGGCGAAGTCCGACGTTTCCGAATAAGGGAAGATTTCCGATCCCGGAGGCGCAAGACCCTGTTGCACATCGCTCGGCAGGGCATTCTGATCGACCAGTTTGAATTCGAGCTTGGCCGTCTGGCCCAGCAGCGCCTTGAGTTCTTCGGGATCCTGCAGGCCCGGAACCTGCACCACGATGCGGTCATCGCCCTGACGAATAATGGTCGGCTCGCGCGTGCCGAGTTCGTCGATACGCTTGCGCACCACTTCGGTGGCGCTTTCCATCGCATCGCTGACCGCCGTGTTGATCCCTTCCTGCGTAGGCGTAAGGATCATGCGATTGCCGTCTTCGACCGCCATATCCCATTCGCGGACCAGGCCGGTTCCGTTGATCGACGGCAGCAGAAGTTCGCGCGCGCGATCGATCTGGGAAGGATCGTCCAGCACGAAGCTGAGCCGTCCGTCACGAGTCGAAACGTCGCCGATGCGGATCCGCGGTTCGGCGTTGCGCATGGTGTTGCGCACGTTTTCTTCCATGTTGTCGAGGCGCTGCGTGGCTACCTGCGACGCATCCGCTTCCAGCAGGATGTGGCTACCGCCTGCAAGGTCGAGGCCGAGGTTGACCATCGGGTCGGGCAGGAAGTCGGGCCAGCGTACACTGGTTGCGGACAGCAGCGAGGGCAGCGCGGCGGCGACGCATAGCAGCGTCACCACCCACAACCAGACTTTACGCCAGGTAGAAAATTCGAGCATGGAAGGTTGCGCCCCTGCTTAGTCGTTCGCGGCCGGTGTGCTGCGCGAGGACAGCACTTCACCGATCGTGTTGCGGACCGCCTTGACGGTCATGCCCTTGGCAAGTTCGACATGCACGAAATGCTCGTCCACCTTGGTGATCTTGCCGACAAGACCGCCTGCCGTAACCACTTCGTCGCCCTTGGCGAGGCCGGCAACACGTTCGCGGTGCTGCTTCTGCTGGCGCATTTGCGGACGCAGGATGAGGAACCACAGGATCAGGAGCATGCCGAGCGGCAGCACCCAGCCGGTCCATGCCGGTGCTGCGGAAGCACTTCCGGCGGCGGCGAGAATATCGATCATCGAAGGTATACCTGTAGGAAATTGCAGTATCTGTCGGGTCCGCAATTGGGTGACGCCTGCCCGCTGTTCAAGCGGTCGGGCACCTTCCATATGCGGAAGTGCGGCGCGGTTAGCAGTATTGCGGTGCCGGGGCAACGAATTGGCGGCGAAGTACGCTTGCCATGCACAGACACGGGCCCTATAGGGCCGCCTCCACTGGTTTCGGGATGTAGCGCAGCCTGGTAGCGCACCATACTGGGGGTGTGGGGGTCGCTGGTTCGAATCCAGTCATCCCGACCAGTGGTTTCCCCCCTTTCACGATCATTTCATGCAGCGCTTCAAGTGCGTCCGGCCATACCGCCACCCCGGTATCGGCGCGGGTCTTTGCGCGGCTGTATTCCGAAGCAGCCGGTCTAGCCAACGGATGCGCGCGCGCCCAATCGCACGATATGTTAAGCGGGTGGTGCGAATGTAAGGATCGCGTTTACCATCGCGTCGCGCGGCAAGCTTACGCAAAAACGCGTATGTTTTAACGGTTCCATTACCACTTTCCCTTAACTTCTGGCGCATGACAAAAGCGCCATTCCGCCTCGCCCTCGCGCCGCTGGCCATCGCGGCAGCCCTGATCACGACGCCTGCACATGCCGGCGGCGTGAAGGCCGGGACACTGATCGAGAACACCGCGAGCGCCACCTATGACGGTGGTGCAGGTCCGGTGACGATCCCTTCCAACACCATCACGGTAAAGGTCGACGAACTGCTCGACGTGACGGTCACGTCACGCGATTCCGGACCCGTTTCGGCCGCTCCGGGATCGGCGGTCCTGACTTTCGAACTGACCAACACGGGCAACGGGCCCGAGGCTTATACGTTTACCGCCAACCCCGCCGTGGCGGGCAACGACTTCGACACCACGGTCAATGGCATAGCGGTCGATACGAATGGCAACGGGGTGTACGACCCGGGCGTCGATCAAATGCTGACAGGGCCTGCCACGACAGCGGCAATCGCTGCCGATGCGAGCCTGACCGTCTTCGTCGTCGTAACCATTCCGGGCGGAGTTGCCGATGGCGACCAGAGCGATGTGAGCCTGCTTGCCGAAGCGGTGACCGGGACCGGGGCACCGGGCACGGCGTTCGCAGGCCAGGGTGCCGGCGGCGGCAACGCCATCGTCGGCTCAACCGGGGCCAATGCCACTGCGACCGGATCGTTGAGCGTCGGCATCACCGATGTGGACCTTATCAAATCCGCAACTGTGCGCGATCCGTTCGGCGGTACCGGCATCGTGCCGGGCGCAACCATCACCTACGCGATCCGGGCCGAAGTGAGAGGCAGCGGGTCGGTTTCCGACCTTGTCGTCACCGACGCTGCACCCGCCGACACCACCTACGTTGCAGGTTCGCTGAAACTCGACGGGGCCACCCTCACCGACGCTGCCGACGCAGATGCCGGGCGCTCCGGCACGAGCGGAATTTCGGTCGATCTCGGGACCGTATCGGGCGGATCGAGCCATATTGTGACATTCCAGGTTACCATAGATTGATACTTAGCATTCGATCATAAAGGTCTGATTTATGCGTATTTTCCTCATATTATTCATATCAATTCTAGCAACGGCGGCGGGCACTGCTCCGCTGTCCGCGCAGGATCAGGCGATATCGCTATCAGGCAGCGTGATGCATGAAACGGTCTCACTCGACGCGTCCGGCAAAGAAGTTACCGAGCTGGTCGAGCCCAACACGATCATCCCGGGCGATCGGCTGATCTTCGGGACAGACTACAACAATGGCAGCGACGAAGCGGTCGATAACTTCGTCGTCACCAATCCGTTGCCGCCGGCAGTACGCCTGGCGCCGGATGCCGACACCACGCTGATCGTATCGGTCGACGGCGGCAAGAGCTTCGGCACGCTTTCGCAGCTGTCCGTCATGGCCGAGGACGGCGGCTCCCGTCCGGCAGATCAGGCCGATGTCACTCATGTCCGCTGGACACTCCCGTCGGTAGCACCGGGGGAAAGCGGGCGTCTCGAATATCCAGCCATCATCCGCTGACCGGCGGACGATAACCGCCACACCTTGCGGGCGGACAGGGGAATGCAGGGTACATCAGAAGGAAGAGTAGAATGAAACGCAGCAAGCAATTGCTGGGGGCAGTGAGCACGATTGCGCTCATTGCATTCAGCGCCAGCCCCGCTCTGGCGGGGGGGAGTACCGCGGGCAGTTCGATCACGAACAATGTCTCCGTCAGTTTCGACGTGGGCGGTGTGACACAGACGGCCGTAACCGCATCCAATACCTTTACGGTCGATCGCAAGATCGACGTGCTGGTGGACTTTGCCGGAACAGCCGCAACGTCGGTCGCCCCGGGGGCTCAGAACCAGGTTCTCGCGTTCGACGTGACGAACCTGTCGAACGCCGTCATCGACATCCGGCTGGCTGCAGCGCTCAATGCGGGCAACGCCGCCAATATCGCCAATTTCGAAGTCTATCGCGACACCAATGGCGACCGTAGCCTGAGCGCCGCCGAGCTGGCCGCAGGCCCGATCACCTATCTCGACGAAGTCGCTGCCGACGGAACCGTCGCCGTGATTGTCATCGCCGACATCGGCCTTGGTGCAGTCAACGGTAACGAATTCGACGTCGTGTTGACCGGCACCGCCCGCGAAGGCGGCACCGCCGGGACGCAGGGCGTGGCCATCACTCAGACGGCCGGGGCCAATACGGCAGGCGTCGACACCGTCTTCACCGATGGGGCGGGCACCACCGACGCGGCGCGCGACGGAGCCTATTCCGATGTCGGCAAATACGTCGTTGCCGGCGCGACCATGTCGGTCAGCAAGACCAGCCGCATCGTCAGCGACCCCGTAAACGGGCCGACCAATCCCAAGGCAATTCCGGGCGCCACGATCGAATATTGCATCGTCGTGTCGAACGCGGCCGGAGGGGCGACGGGCACGAATATCGATGTGAACGACGATCTGCCGGCTGATGTGTCCTATTTGACCGCATTCGGTATCTTCGTGGATGGCAATGCCAGCTGCGCCAGCGGCACACGGGGCGATAATCTGCCCACGCCGACGGCCAGCTACATTAGCGGTACGCACGAGATCACCGCGGACCTCAGCAACATCGCCCCTTCGCAATCGCGCTCGGTCTATTTCCGCGTCACGATCGACTGATCGCCAGCGCGACTTCCAATCAATGCGTTTCCGCTTTCCCTTCCGGCTTCTGGCAGCAGCGCTCCTTGCAGCGCTGCTGTCGGTCGTCGTGTCCGGAGAAGCCGTTCACGCACAGACGATCGACAATATTGCCCATACAAAATGGGTGTTTGGCGGCGATACCTACGAAACAACATCCAATACGGTATCGGTCGATGTGGACCGATCGAAACCGGTTATCACCGTTTACCGGCCGACCACGGGATCGGGTACCGGCATATCCTATCGCGCACCACGCTGCGATACCGCGTCGATCGCATCGGCCAAGGTTGCACAGCAAGCTGGCAATACCGATGCCGAGCTGATTTCCGCCATCGTCGAGACTTCCGACAAGGTTTCTCCGGGCGGTTCCATTCTTTTCGACGTGCTGGTTCCGGTGGCGAATATCGATCCGAGGATAGTGGATTCGGTAGATGTCCAGGTAATCAGCAGTGCCGGGGACAGCGAACGCCTGACCATTTTCGAGACCGGCGAGAATACGGGCCATTTCATCGGCCGCATCCTCACACACCATGTTCCCCCTTCCCCGTCGGCCACGGACTGCCGGCTGGGGGTGAAGGATGGCGGTACGGTGGAAATCGAGATCCATGCGCGGGGGAGCGCGGTCATCGTTGCAACGGCGACGGTTGACGTGCTGGCGGACCCTTTCGGCGTAGTGTTCGACAGCGAAACCGGCGAAGAGATCAGCGGCGCACGCGTGACGCTGATCGATGCGGCGACCGGCCAGCCCGCCACGGTCTTCGCCGAGGATGGGATAACCCGCTGGCCTTCTACCGTTATCAGCGGGCAGGCGATTACGGATGCGGCAGGCAATACATATCAGATTGGCCCCGGCGAATACTGGTTCCCCCTCACCGCGCTGGGGAGCTATCGCGTCCTGGTCGAGCCACCAGACATGTATACCGCCCCCTCGGTTGCGACCCCGGCGCAGCTTCAGCAGCTTGTGCGCGAGGATGGCAGCACCTTCGTCATAGTCGATGGCTCCTTCGGGGACAGGTTCGTCCTTGTCGACCAGGTTCCCCGCCGTATCGACATTCCGCTCGATTGGTCGGGCGGCGCAGTGACGGTCGCGAAAACAGCGTCGCGCGACCGCGCCGAGCCGGGCGATGCGCTCTTCTATGCGATCACAGTGCAGAACCCCGACGCTTCGCGCGTGAAGCGCAATGTCGTGCTTGTCGACACCCCGTCACGCTGGTTGAGGTTCCGCCGCGACTCGGTGCGGGTCGACGGCGAGAGTGTCGAGGACGCAGTGCAGTTCTCGGCAGATGGGAGCGAGTTACGGATCGAACTGGGCGACATCGCCGGCGGTGCTACGCGCCGCGTTACCTACGCCATGACCGTGCGCCCCGATGCGCCGCCGGGCGATGCCGAAAATCGCGCTGTGGCGATCGACTCGCTCGGGCGGGAAATCATTGCCGGCACCAGTGTCGAAATCGAACGCGAGGCAATTGCCAGCCGGATGACCATCATCGGGCGCGTGACTGCAGGCGATTGTTCGCTCATCGATTCTCGGCGCGGCATTCCGGGCGTGCGTGTCATGCTCGAAGACGGCAGCTTTGCAATGACCGACAGCGAGGGGCGCTATCACTTCGAAGGCGTCGTGCCGGGCACGCACGTGGTTCAGGCTTCCCGCATGACGCTGCCCGAAGGCGGCGAATTCGTGAATTGTCATCGCGACACGCGCAACGCGGGCAGCGCAACGTCGCGCTTCGCCATTGGACAGGGCGGATCGCTTGTCGTCGCAGATTTCCATGCGCGCCTGCCTGAAAACGCCCTCCCTTCGACAGTCGAGAAGGTCGTCGAGACAGGCGAGGGCGAAGCGGACGCGGAGCGCGAAGGCGACGCCGTGCGTGAAGCAAACAGCCCGGCGACCGACTGGATCGCCCTGGGCGATGGCCCCGATGGCTGGCTGACCCCCGAAATCGGTCACAATCCACGTGCCCCGGCTATTCGTGTCGCGATCCGGCACCGCAAGGGACAGAAAATCGCGCTTCGTGTCGACGGCCAGCCTGTAAGCGGCCTCAACTTCGAAGGCACCCGCGAGGCAGAGGCTGGCAAATACGCTGTAAGCCAGTGGCGCGGCATTCCGCTGAAGCACGAACGCACGATGTTGAGCGCAGACATCATAAACAGCTTCGGCGAAATCAACGAGACGATCGAGCGCGAGGTCTTCTTCACCACCGCTCCCGCGAAAGTCGAACTGGTGCCCGAGCTGTCGAATTTTGTGGCTGACGGGCGTACACGGCCCGTGGTTGCCGTGCGCGTGCTCGATCGCAACAACCGGCCTTTGCGCGAAGGCGTGGCCGGCGAGTTTACGCTCAGCGCCCCCTATCAGAGCGCCGAACAGATCGAACGCCAGCAGCTCGATCAACTGACCGGTCTCGAAGCGAGCTCGGCCCGCTGGGTCGTCGGCGGCACTGACGGGATTGCGCTGATCGAACTGGCCCCGACCATGGTGAGCGGCTCGGTCCGGCTCGACTTCCGGTTCGACGATGGCGAAATCGTACGTGAACAGGAACTCGAGACATGGATCGTGCCCGGCGACATCGAATGGACGGTGATCGGTCTCGCCGAAGGTTCTGTGGGCGCCCGGACCGTTGCCGAGAATATGGAACGCGCCGGCCGCTTCGACAGCGATCTTGGCGACGAAGCACGCGTGGCCCTCTATGCCAAGGGCCGTGTGCTCGGGAAATATCTCGTCACCCTCGCCTATGACAGCGCGAAGCAGGCCGAAGACCAGCGTGTGCTCGGTACGCTTGATCCGCACGCCTATTACACGGTGTTCGGCGATGCTTCGACCCGCCGCTTCGACGCGGCATCGCGTGAGAAGCTCTATCTGCGGGTGGAGACGGCCACGTTCTATGCGCTTTACGGCGATTTCGAAACCGGCTTCGACCAGACCCGTCTTGCCCGCTACAACCGCACCGCAACCGGCGTGAAGGCTGAAGCGCGGCTGGGCCAGTTCCGCGCGCAGGGTTTCGCAGCAGAAATCGCCACCCGCTTCCGCCGGGACGAGATCCAGGGACAGGGCATTACCGGCCCCTACCGCCTCTCGAGCCGCGGCCTGATCGCCAACAGCGAAAAGGTTGTGCTCGAAGTTCGTGACAGGTTTCGTTCCGAACTGATTGTTTCTTCTAAGGAACTGGTCCGCTTCATCGATTACGACATCGATCGCCTGTCCGGAACGATCACGTTCAAGGAACCCGTTCTCAGCCGGGACTTCGACCTCAATCCGCAATTTGTCGTGGTCGATTACGAGATCGACGGGTTCTCGGATGGCGAGCTCAATGCAGGCGTTCGGACCGATTGGACTGCGCCAGACGGCGCCGTGCGCATCGGTGCGACTGCCGTGACGGACAAGGGTGACGGATCGCGAACCGACATGGGTGCCGTCGATCTGCGTGCCAGGTTCGGCGACAGCACGGAACTGCGTGCGGAAGTCGCTGCAAGCCGCCGCGATGGAGAGACTTCTACCGGCTGGCTGGTCGAAGCACAGCACCAGACCGGATCGGTCGACGTGATTGCCTATGCCCGCTCGCTCGACGCAGAATATGGAGTAGGCCAGCAGAATGGCGCCGAGCAGGGTCGGCGCAAGTTCGGCACCGATGCGCGGATCAAGCTGGGCGAAAACCTCTCGATCCTTGGCAGCCTGTGGCAGGATGACAGCCTCACCGATGACGGCCGCCGCCGGGCAGCGCAGATCCAGCTGGGCTATGCGACGCAGACGAGCGACCTGCGTTTGGGCATCGCGCACTTCGCCGATCGCTTGGCCGATGGCACACGCAATGATTCAACCGTTCTGGAAGGGGGCGTTACCCAGCGCCTGCTCGACAACCGGCTCGAGCTGAGTGCATCCACCAGCATCGCCTTGGACAGCGCGGAATCGATCGATTTACCGGCGCGGCACCGGATTGGTGCCCGATATGCGCTGACAGAGAATGTCCGGATCGTCGGTCTTTACGAATTGGCGGACGGTGCGGAGATCGATGCGCGCACCATAAAGGGCGGGCTCGAGGTGACCCCATGGGAAGGCGCGAAGGCCGTCACCTCACTGGGCCGGCAGGACATTGGCGAATATGGCAATCGCAGCTTTGCCGCCTTCGGCCTGGCCCAGTCGCTTCAGGTAACGCCTGCCCTGACGATCGATGCCACGATCGACGGCAATCGCACTCTGGGCGGCAGCAACACAGTTTCCGACGTCGTCAATCCGGCTCAGCCCGTGGCTAGCGGGGGACAGCTGGGACAGGACGGCACGCTGTTCGAAGACTTCAACGCCGTCACCCTTGGCATGGCGTGGCGCAAGGATCGGTGGAGCGCCACGGGGCGCGCCGAATATCGCGATGGCGAATTCGCCGATCGCAAGGGCCTGACCCTCGGTGCGATCCGCCAGCTGGGCGAAGGCAGCATCGTCGGATCGGGCTTTACCTGGACGGAAGCGAAAGCCGACAATGGAGCTGCAACCCAAATCATGGACGCGGCGATTGCCATCGCGCACCGTCCCGCCGAATCCGCCCTCGCCTTCCTCGGAAAACTGGAGTTTCGGAGCGATGAAGTCACCGATGCCGTGGCCGGTGAAGCAGGCGCTGCCGGCAATACGGCATTGCTGGTGGACGGCGATGCCAAGGCCAGCCGCCTGATCGCCAGCCTTTCGACCAACTGGTCGCCACGGGGACGGGATGCGAGCGGACAGAGGGTCCGTCGCCACGAATTCGGCATTTTCATCGGCGCGCGGCACAATTTCGATCAGTTCGAAGGTTACGACTATGCAGGCACCACCCTGTTGGGCGGACTCGATGCAAAGTTCGGCCTTGGCGAGCGTTTCGAAATCGGCGCGCGAGGCACGGTTCGAAAAGGTCTGGAGGACGGCCTTACGAGCTTTGCCATCGGTCCGAACGTCGGGTTCAGTCCAGCGGACAACGCTCTGATAACGGTGGGCTACAATTTCGCAGGTTTTCGCGACCAGGATTTCTCCGCCGCGCGCGAAACAGACGAGGGACTATACGCCTCGATCCGGATCAAGTTCGATGCCGATACCTTCTCCTTCCTCGGCCTGGGCCGATAGGTGGCGAGACGATGGGTTACCATGATCTAAACCGGCCCTTAACCATGTTTGCGTATGCCAAGAGCATGATCAACGGGATGGTTTCAGTCAGTTGGCGGAGCATGACGGCCCATTTCGTCCGCCTGTTGATATTCACCGTCCTGACGGCGGTTGCCGCGCCCGCCGGTGCGCAGTCGACATCGACTTTCTCCAATACCACCAGCGGTACGATCAACGGAACGACGGTCTGCACCACCCCGCTGGTTCGCACCTTTGCCGTGGGCAGCAATTTCACGGTGGCCGACGTGAACATCGGCATATTGGCCACGCACAGCTGGCGCGGCGATCTGCAGTTCACGCTTCAATCCCCGACCGGGACGCGCGTGCAACTGACCAATGGCGACACGCAAAGCATAAGCGGCGACAACTTCAACGTCCTGCTGGACGATGCGGCAACGCAATTGGTCAACACGGACGGGGCGAACCGCAACCATTCGACAAGCGCGCCGCCCTATCAGAACACCTATCAGCCCCGCAGCCTGCTTTCCGCATTCGACGGCGAAACATCCGCCGGTACGTGGCGACTGGAAATATGCGATCTCTATCCTGCAGCCGATAACGGGCAATTCGTGCGGGCCGATCTCTATTTGAGGTCGGCGCCTGCGAATTACGCCGATCTGTCGCTGACGAAGGTTCTCATCGGCAACCCGCCGGCCAATGGCGGCCAGGCGATATATCGCCTCACGGTCAGCAATGCATCGAACTCGCCTTCTTCTGCATCGGGTATCGCGGTGCGGGATACGTTTCCCGGCCAGTTCACTTTCTCGTCCGCCTCTGGCGCCGGCAGTTTCAACGCCGGAACGAGGGTCTGGTCCGTCCCGACGCTCGCGCCGGGGGCCAGCGCGACGCTCGATATCAGGGGCACGATTTCGGCCAATGCCGGGACCACGATCACCAGTACCGCCGAAATCATTTCCAGTAGCATCATCGATAGCGATTCCACGCCCGACAACGGCATAACGACGGAAGACGATTTCGCATCGGCGACCTTCACCGTCGTCGCAGGACGCGCGGCTGGAATCGTACCGGCAGTAAACTGCCCTAACGGCTCCACGCTGTTCGACTGGGATTCGCCCGCCATTAGCTGGGCAGCCGGCTCGACCAGCAATACCTACGCGCTGGGGGCGTTCGGCAACATCGCTTTCAACCTCAGCAATGATGGTGCCTACCTTAACAATGCCGCTTTCGGTGGTCAGTCACCCACGCTGCAAAGCGCGTTCACGGGGGGACTTTCACCAGCCCAGCGGAGCCTGGCGGTCGTATCCGACCAGTCGAGCCGTAACGGTGCAGTCACCATCACTGTCACATTGCCGCGCGCATTCGACGGCGTCCAGTTCACGATTTTCGATGTCGACTATGCCGCGAACCAGTTCACCGACAGGGTGGTTGTGACCGGTACCAATGGCGGTGCGTCGGTGATGCCGACGCTCAGCAACGGCAATGCCAATTACGTGACCGGAAATACGGCGATCGGGGATGGCGCATCTGACAACGATTCTTCGGCTGGCAATCTGGTCGTCACCTTCACCGCCAAGGTCGACACGATCGTCATCACATATGGCAACCATACCAACGCGCCGACCAATCCCGGCCAACAGGGCATAGCCTTGCACGATATCAATTTCTGCCGCCCTTATACCACTCTCGCCGTCACCAAGGTCAGTTCGGTCATTTCCGACCCGGTCAACGGGACGTCCAATCCGAAGGCGATACCGGGCGCGCTGATTGAATACCTCATCACCGTCAGCAATACGGGCAGCGACAACACCGACGGTAATACGGTGATCATCACGGACGACGCGCCCACCGACGCGAAGATGTGTCTCGCAAATCTCGCTGGTCCGGGGAGCGGTCCAGTACTTTTTTCAAGCGGCAGCCCGGCATCGGGCCTTGGCTACAGCTTTGTCGCGCTGGGAAATACGACCGACAACCTGCAATTCTCCGCCGATGGCGGGACCACGTGGAATTACACGCCCACTCCCGATGCCGACGGATGTGATCCGGCCGTGTCCGATTTTCGCGTCAGCCCCACCGGCGTCCTGATCGCGGGGCGGGCCGCCACGGTCAGGGCACGATTCATGGTGAAATAGCCGATCACACGAGAACCCTTTTGGTGATATGCCCGTATCACTGAACATAATCATGTTTCCTACACGAACCGATATGGTTATCTGAACCGCCTCTTTATTAATGGAGGCAAACATGGTTTTCGAAACAGTTATCGGACCAATCGCAGCGATCATCGACAAGGTGATCCCCGACAAACAAGCTCGCGAAAAAGCGAAACTCGAACTGCTCGCGCTGCAGGGAACGCAAGAACTGCGTAAGATCGAAGCACGGCTTTCCGCAATAGTCGCCGAAGCGCGAAGTGCCGATGGCTGGACCAGCCGCGCACGGCCGAGCTTTCTTTATGTCATGTATACGCTGATCCTTTTCAGCCTGCCGATGGGAATAATTGCCGCTTTCGATCCGACCACCGCCCGCGCCATCGCCAAAGGCATGACTGGCTACCTCGCCGCTTTGCCGGAATCCCTATACGCGCTCTTCGGTACGGGTTACCTCGGCTACACTGCCGCTCGGCAATGGGGCAAAGCGAAGGGTACCGACGCTTGAGGTCCTGCCGATTGCCGCTAAACCCGCGGCATGACCGATATTGTCTTCGTCCTCAATGGCCCCAATCTCAACCTGCTCGGCACGCGTGAGCCAGAGATTTACGGTTCGACCACCCTGGCCGATATTGCTGCGATGCTGGAACAGAAGGCGGGAGAGATCGGCCTGACCGTCGACTTCCGTCAGACCAATCATGAAGGCGTACTGGTCGACTGGCTGCACGAGGCGCACGCCGCGGGCGCCAAGGCGGTGTTGCTGAACGCCGCTGCCTATACCCACACGTCGATAGCCCTGCTCGATGCGATCAAGGCCATCGACGTGCCGGTAATCGAAGTTCACCTGTCCGACCCGGCGACACGCGAAGGGTTTCGGCACCTCTCCTATGTCGGCATGGCGGCGGTGGACGAAGTGAAAGGCATGGGCGCAAACGGCTATGCCGTAGCGTTGGAGAAGGCAGCAGCCCTGTAAAAGCGTCCCTGCCCCCTTGCCCTATCTGCGCGGCGCGAGCATAGGCGGGCCAAACAACACTCAAGGGGTTCCATGGCCGACCATAAGGGCAGCGCCGGCAAGTCCGGCATGAACGTCGATACCGCTCTCGTTCGCGAACTGGCAGAGATGCTGGGCGACACCGGGCTCACCGAAATCGAAGTGGAAGACGGAGAGCGCAAGATCCGCGTTTCGCGCGGCGGCGGCGTTCCGATGGCAGCGCCGATGCAGATGGCCGCGCCCGCTCCTGCTGCAGCGGCACCTGCCGCCGCCGCGCCTTCGCCCGAAGCACCCGCTGCCGACTTTGCCGGCGCGATCAAATCGCCCATGGTCGGGACCGTCTATCTCGCTGCCGAACCGGGCGCACCCGACTTCGTCAAAGTCGGTGACAGCGTGAAGGAAGGGCAGACCCTCCTCATCGTAGAAGCGATGAAGGTCATGAATCCGATCACCGCCGACAAGGCCGGGACCGTCAAGGCGATCCACGTCGAGAACGCTCAGCCGGTCGAATTCGACCAGCCGCTCGTCAGCATCGGCTGAGGTCGCCCGTGAGCATTTCCCGTATCCTGATCGCCAACCGGGGCGAAATCGCGCTGCGCATTCACCGCGCGGCTCATGAAATGGGTATCGAAACCGTCGCGGTGCACTCCACCGCCGATGCCGATGCCATGCATGTCCGTCTGGCCGATCATGCCGTGTGCATCGGCCCCCCGGCCGCGACCGACAGCTATCTCAACATCGCGAACATCATTTCGGCCGCCGAAGTCAGCCATGCCGATGCGATCCATCCCGGCTATGGCTTCCTGTCCGAAAACGCGAAGTTCGCCGAGATCGTCGAAGCGCACGACATCGCCTGGATCGGCCCCAAGCCCGAGCATATCCGCACCATGGGTGACAAGGTTGCTGCCAAGAAAACGGCCGGCGCCCTTGGCCTGCCGCTCGTGCCCGGATCCGACGGCGCGGTCGAAACGGTCCAGGAAGCGCGCGAGATTGCGGCCGAAATCGGCTATCCCGTGATCATCAAGGCTGCCAGCGGCGGCGGTGGCCGCGGCATGAAGGTCTGCGAAAGCGAGGACCAGCTCGAAACCTTGATGAAGCAGGCCGGAAGCGAAGCGAAAGCCGCGTTCGGCGATGCCACCGTTTATATCGAGAAATATCTCGGCGATCCGCGCCACATCGAATTCCAGGTCTTCGGCGACGGCAATGGCAATGCCATCCATCTGGGCGAACGCGACTGTTCGCTCCAGCGGCGCCACCAGAAGGTCCTCGAAGAGGCGCCCTCGCCCGTCCTTTCGACCGAAGAGCGCGACCGCATGGGCGAAATCTGCGCCCAGGCCATGCGCGACATGGCTTACCGCGGTGCCGGCACGATCGAGTTCCTCTGGGAAAACGGCGAGTTCTATTTCATCGAGATGAACACCCGCCTCCAGGTCGAACACCCGGTGACCGAAATGATCACCGGTATCGATCTGGTGCGCGAACAGATCCGTATCGCATCGGGCAAGGAACTGTCCTGCCGACAGGATCAGATCGAGTTCAAGGGCCATGCGATCGAATGCCGCATCAACGCGGAAGATCCCTTCACCTTCGCGCCCAGCCCCGGCAAGGTCACCTATTATCACGCCGCGGGCGGCATGCATGTGCGCGTCGATAGCGGGCTCTACGCAGGCTATTCGATCCCGCCTTATTACGACAGCATGATCGCCAAGCTGATCGTATACGGTCGCGACCGCGAACGCTGCATGATGCGCCTCAAGCGCGCATTGGAAGAAATGGTTGTCGAGGGTGTCAAAACCAGCATTCCCTTGCACCAGGAACTCTTGCAGCAGGACGACGTGAAAACCGGCCAGTACTCGATCAAATGGCTCGAAGAATGGCTCAAGACGCGAGATGCGTAGGCGCCTCGCCCGCCATTGCTGAAAAATATAAGGCTAAGGCAGTGCAAACTGCGCGGGCCGACCATTCGGGATATGGTCGCTAAGCAGTCCGGTTGACATCGGGAAGGCTCACGACGAGTATTTCCCGATGCTCAGCCGTTGATCTGCGCAACGGTTGGGCTTTGCCGATCTCCTGAGAGCCTATCGCAGAGGTCTGGGGAAGTCGCCAAGTCGGCGTCGATTATCGAAGCGGAGAAATGCCGAAACCGGCTGGATAGAAGATTCTCTCAGAGCTAGCAGGCAGCCTCGTTCTGCTGAGCTAAAAAAACCCATCCCCGCTAATCGAAACTGAACCCAGCCGCCTTGGCTTCGGCAATCACCTCTTCGCCAGTCTGGCGCGGATGGTCGCCTTCGATCCTGCACCAATCCGCGCGTTCGTCCACGAAGATCTCCTTCTCGATCCCGTGGGTGGCGGCGGCATCGAATAGCCCGGCGGAAAAGCTGCGATTACCGGTCGGCAGGAAGCGAAACCATAAATTGCTGCCGCATTTCGAACAGAACGCCCGCTCTGCCCATTCGCTGGAACGAAACTCGGTAATCTCGTTTGCGCCTGTTACCTGCGGGTTGTCCCCGCTTTGCGCGCTGTAGAATGCGCCGCCCCATCGGCGGCACACGCCGCACTGGCAAATTTCGACCTGCTGCACCGGATTGTCGAGCGTGATCGTCACCGCGCCGCACAGGCAGTGGCCTTCGATCGACGCAGGCCCGGTCACAGCGGGACGCCGGGCTCGTGCTTGCTGGTCCGAATGGTGAGCGAGGTTTTCACGCTTTCCACATTGGGCGCAGGCGTCAACTTGCTGGTCAGGAATTCCTGGAAGCTCTGCAAATCGCGGCTGACGATCTTGATGATGAAATCGATCTCGCCATTGAGCATATGCACTTCGCGCACTTCGGGCAAATCGCGCATCGCCATTTCGAATTCGCGCAGCGAATCTTCTGCCTGGCTCTTCAGGCTCACCATGGCGAAAACCGTGATGGAAAATCCCAGCTTCGAGGGGTCGAGTTCGGCGTGATAGCCCCGGATTACCCCGTCTTCTTCGAGGGCGCGCACACGGCGCAGGCAGGGCGGCGCGGTCAGTCCGACGCGATGGGCGAGTTCTACATTGGTGATTCTCCCTTCATTCTGGAGTTCACCGAGCAATCGCCGGTCGATTTCGTCGAGATTGGCCATATAATACGTTCCTGCTACCCTAGCGCCACCGGCGGGGCATCGCGAAACTTCCACGAAATGTTGACAACGCGATGCAGCCGTCTTGGCTAACATTATTATCTTTGCCAGCAATTGTCTCGCTTTGCAACGCGCAGGCAACTTTCCGTTCAGCGTAAGTTTTGCACGGTTAGAACCTGTACTGAGCGATGGTTTACGTATCGCAAACTATTGCCTGTCACCGGAGTATCGATGCATTTTGACGACCGCCTTGCTACTGTGCTGCGCCACCGCGCCGCCAGTGCGCGCGCGGCAAAGACACAGTTCCGCCAGTTGCTCGACCTGCTTGGCGAACGGCCGCAGGCGGGCGACCCTGCTCTAAAAGCGGCCGCCTATCTGCGCCTGATCGCGCTGGCGGAAATGATCCCCACTCCCGAACGCGCAGCCATTGTTGGTGAAAACGGCTGGCGCTTCCGCAATCCTGAACTGGTGCGCTGGTTTGGGGAAGCACACCCCTCGATTGCCGGCGCGGCACTGTACCGCGCGCAGCTAACCGGGGAGGAATGGGCCGAACTGATCCCACGCCTTCCGATCAGGGCGCGCGGCTTCCTGCGCCATCGCCGGGATCTGCCCGATGGTGCTGTGCGCGTGCTCGACCGGCTGGGCGTATCCGACCGCGCCCTCCCGCAGCCCATTGCCGCACCGCCTGTTCAACCTGCCGAGGATCTGCCCGCAGCAACGGTCGATTTCGACGAAGTCGAACCCCTCGTGCTTCCGCAAAGCCAGGAAGAGGCCGCACCTCCAAGCGACGTCGAACCGGAACCGCCGGTAGCCGAGCCGGAACAAGCCACACCCACACAGGCAGAACCATCAGCCCGGCCCGAGCCTGTCGCCGCGCCTTCTGCCCCCCGTGCTGCTGCCGAACCTTCGGGCAGATCGGACGGCATCCGCGCTCTGGTGGAACGGATCGAGACCTTCCGCAAGGCGCGCAGCCCGCAACCGCGGGATGGCGATGCCCCCACCCTCCCGCTTGCCGGTCTGGAAGATACGCAGCCGCGCAGACAGCTCGACGCTTTCAGTTTCGGGACGAATTCCGAAGGCAGGATCGACTGGGCCGAACCGGAAATTGCGCCCATGGTCGTCGGGCTCGATCTGTCGCAGCGCCGCGAAGGGGACGCGGCTTCGGACGATTTCGCTGCGGCGTTCGCCAACCGCCAGCCGGTTCACGAACTTGCCATCGCGCTTCGCGGTGCCGACGCTATCGAAGGCGACTGGATCGTCGACGCCGCCCCCCGCTTCACCCGCGGCGACGGGCGCTTCTATGGCTATGTTGGCCGCTTCCGCCGCGCGGTCGCGCCGGTCGACGACCGGGCCCAGCGCAGCGCGGATCGCCTGCGCCAACTGCTCCACGAACTGCGCACCCCGGTAAATGCGATGCAGGGCTATGCGGAAGTGATCCAGCAGCAGGTCTTCGGCCCGACACCGCACGAATATCGCGCTCTGGCCGCATCCATCGCCGGTGACAGCGCGCGCATTCTTGCCGGGTTCGACGAGCTCGACCGGCTGGCGCGGCTGGAGACAGGCGCGCTTGATCTTGAATCGGGCGAAAGCGATTTTGCCGCGATCGCGCGCGCGCAGATCGGCCAGCTCCAGACGGTACTCGGCCCTCGTGTGGCGCGCTTCGATGCCAGGTTGACCGACATGCCCGCCCGGCTCGCCCTGGCCCAGAACGAAGCGGAAATGCTCGGCTGGCGCGTACTCGCGACCCTGGCGGGCGCCACGGGCGCTGGCGAAAACGTCGCCCTGTCGCTGGATCTCGATGGCGACCAGGTTGCCCTGCGTGCGCAGCTTCCGTCCAAGCTGGTGCACGCCGACAATATCTTCGCGTCGGAAGTCAGGGCCGGTGGCGGCACGCTCAGCTCCGGTATCTTCGGGGCCGGCTTCTCTCTCCGCCTTGCCCGGGCAGAAGCGCGCGCCGCAGGGGGCGAACTGGCACGCGCAGGCGATTCGCTCGCCCTTACCCTCCCTCTCTTGACCGTCAGCGATGCCCTGCCTAGCCCTGCCGATGCGCCCGATCGCGCGGCCGGTTAGGAAACCTACGCCATCAGCCAAGTCGACCTCCTGAACCCGCCGGCCTCATCGCAGACTGCGCGCTTTGCCGATGGGTTCGGACAGCGTTCGCTGCTGACGATCGACACGGAAGAGGAATTCGACTGGGAAGCGCCCTTTCGCGCAGATGGCTATGGTCTCGACCATATCGCGGCATTGTCCGGTTTTCAGCAATTCTGCGAAGGGATCGGTGTCTCTCCCGTCTATCTCGTTGATTGGCCTGTAGCCCAGGATGCCCGTGCGCAGGAGATCATCGGCGATGCCATACGCCGCGGACAGGCGGAAATCGGCGTCCAGTTACACCCCTGGGTCAACCCTCCCCACCACGAAGAGGTTAACCGCCGCAACAGCTTCGCTGGCAATCTTCCTCCCGAACTCGAAGCCGAGAAATTTCATCGCCTGCGCGATCTGGTGGAGGAAAACTTCGGCGCGGTCCCGCTGATCTACCGTGCCGGCCGTTATGGCCTGGGCCCGCATACGGCGGGACTTCTGGGTGAAGGCGGTATCGCCATCGACAGTTCGGTGCGCGCCCGGTTCGATTACACGGATGAAGGTGGCCCCGATTACAGCCGCCATCCGGTTGCACCCTATTGGGCCGATGCAGGGAAAACCCTGCTCGAACTTCCGCTGACCACGTCCTTCTGGGGCATGCTGCGCCAGCAGGGGCAGCAATTGTACCCGCTCGCACATCGCTACCCCTTGCTTGGCAGCATACTCGCCAAGACCGGGATGCTGGAACGAATCGGCCTGACACCGGAAGACATCACGCTCGAGGAAGCTCTGCGCGCCGTGGATATCGCCGTCGACGATGGTCTGCCGCTGCTTGTCCTGAGTTTTCATAGCCCCTCGCTCGCGCCGGGGCATACCCCCTACGTCCATAATGAAGACGATCTGGATCGGCTGTATGACTGGCTGCGCGGCGTCTATTCCTATCTGCGTACGCGCGACGTCCGCCCGATAACGGTTGAAGAAATCATCGCCTCTGCTGTTCGCTAGAGCTTGCAACGTCCACGCACCGCGGCTAGGCGCGCTTTTCCGCACGGCGTGGCTGGGGGCCTGTAGCTCAGTTGGTTAGAGCTGGCCGCTCATAACGGCTAGGTCGCGGGTTCGAGTCCTGCCGGGCCCACCAAGCTCGGCGCTATGCGGGAAATCGGTCGGGGAGTGGCGCAGCCTGGTAGCGCACTTGTTTTGGGTACAAGGGGTCGCTGGTTCGAATCCAGTCTCCCCGACCAGATTTCCAGCAGGGCAGACATGTCGCAAGCGAAGCACGGGAGGTGCGCCGTTTGACTAGCCAGACAGCCGCACCCTCCCCCACTTTCGACACGCGTCTGATCTGGGCCATCGCGCTGCCCGCCATGGTGACCAATGTCGCCACGGCACTGATCGGCGTGGGCGACATGTGGATCGTCGGCCAGCTTGGCGATGCACCCACGCAAGGCGCGGTCGATATCGGGGCCAAGCTGTTCGCCGCCCTGTTCACCGTGATGAATTTCCTGAAGACCGGCACCACGGGCCTCGTTGCGCAGGCGGGCACACGCTCCGGCGCGCAGGCGCAGGCGGCGGTTCTGATAAAGGGTCTGGTCGTCGGCGGCGCCATTGCCGCGATGCTGCTATTGGCCAAGCCGGTGCTCATGCCGCTGCTGCTCGATGCCCTCGGGGCCGAAGCCCGCGTGCGTACGGCCGCCGTGATCTATGCCGACATCCGGTACTGGAGCGCACCCGCCGTCATGGCCAATTTCGCGCTGGTCGGCTTTCTCGTCGGTCGTCGCCGGATGCGCGAAGTGCTGGCGATCGAGGTTTTCTACAATCTGCTCAACGTCGCGCTCGGCCTGTGGCTGGCGCTTGGTCTGGACTGGGGCATCGCCGGGATCGGCTGGTCCAGCTTCACGGCCGAATTTGCCAAGCTGGCGATCGCATCGCTGGTCATCTGGCGCATTGCCGGGGGCGAGATCGGCGAGGCGCTACGGTCGGGGACAAGCGTTTCGCTCGCCGCTCTCAAGCCCTTCCTCGCCGTCAATCGTGACCTGTTCCTGCGCACGGTGGTGCTGATGGTCGCCATCACTGCCCTCACCCGGCTAGGCGCGGAACGCGGGCCCGTCGTCCTGGCGGCGAACGGCATCATCTACCAGCTCTTCGTGCTTTCGGCGCTGCTGCTCGACGGGTTCGAAAACGCCGCGCAGGTCATCAACGGCGAACGAGCCGGCGATGAAGACCGCGTGGGCTTCACGGCCTATATCCGGTTGATCCTGTGGCGCTGCCTAGGTGTTGCCATCGTGCTTGCCCTTGTCTTCGCCGCCATCGGCGGCGCGATTACCGATAGCTTCGCCGCCACGCCTGCCGTTGCGAGCGAGGCGCGCCAGCTATGGCCGTGGCTCGTTGCGATCCCTCTGGCAGGGTTCGCGGGCTTCGTGCTCGATGGCGTCTTTGTGGGGGCAAGCTGGACGCGCGCCCTGCTGCTGACGATGGTCGGCGCAGTCGCGGGCTATGCCGTCCTGCTATGGCTGACCTGGCCACTCGGCAATGACGGGCTGTGGCTCAGCTTCATCGCTTTCCTGGTCCTTCGGGCCGGGCTGCAGCTGGTGGCAATGCGCAGACTGATCGCCCGGCATTTCCGCGCTGCCCGGCCCTAGGCAGGCGTCACTCCCCGACTACGATCGGCCGGTTGTGGTTGGCGAGCACATTGGTCACCGCCGTCCACACAGCCACGTTCTGGCGCAGCTGTTCGGGGTCGATCTTGTCCAGCGTATCGTCGGGCGTGTGGTGCAGGTCGAAGTAGCGGGTGCCGTCCTGCTGAAGATCGATGATCGCGGTGCCTTGCTCGCGGATCACATTGATGTCGGCCCCGCCCGTCGCCACAGCGGCAGAGGGTGCAACACCGAAACGCGCCACGGCCTGCGCCAGAGCCTTGTAGAGTTCGGGATCGCTCTTGGTGAAATTGCTGTCGATGCGCCAGATGCGGTCGGCACCGAAATCGCTTTCATATCCCACCATGAAGGGTTCGTCCGCGTGGGCCGCGGCATAGGCCTTGCTGCCCCACAGGCCGGTTTCTTCCGCCCCTGCAAACAGCACGCGGATCGTGCGCAGCGGCTGGCCGGCGGCGGCGACATGCTTGGCGGCGGCAGCGGCGATACCGCAGCCTGCACCGTCGTCGATCGCGCCCGTGCCAAGATCCCAGCTATCGAGATGGCAGGCCAGCAGCAGCGGCGGCAGCGAAGGATCGCGCCCTACGATCTCGCCCGTCACATTGCCGCTCTTGGTGGTGCCGACATCGCGCGGGGTCATGGTCAGCCGCATGGTGACCGGCTGGCCATCGGCGCGTGCGAAAATGCGCTCCAGATTGTCCGCATCGGGGTTCGATAGCGCGCCGGCGGGCGTCGCCTTCACGCCCTCGGGAAAGCTCGTGCCGCCGGTATGCGGGGTGCGGTGGTTTTCGGTGCCGATCGAGCGGATGACCGTGGCCACGGCGCCCTTGCTGGCGGCCAGCCCCGCGCCGGTCCAGCGCGCCGGGCCGGCAAAGCCGTAACCCGAACCGTCCTGCGTCGGGCGCATGTCGTGGCTGATGAAGGCGATCTTGCCCTTCAGGCTGCCCGGTGCCGCCGCTTCCAGATCGGCATAGCTGGGGAAATAGACCACTTCCGCCTCGATGCCTTTCGGTCCGGTCGATGCGCTGGTTCCCAGTGCGGTGATCTGCATCGGCTGCGGGAACGGACCCGTAATCTCGGCGCGTTCTTCCCCGCGCACCCAGGTCGGCATATCGTAAGGTTCTTCGACGACATTGGCGAAGCCGTTGGCGCTCAGCCATTCCAGCGCCCAGGCGCGCCCGCGCGCTTCGGCTTCGGTACCGGCCATACGCGGCCCCACTTCCGTCGTGATTCCCTCGACGAAATCCCACGCGATCGTATCGCTTTTCATCGCGTCGTCGGCGGTGTCGGCATGGGCGGGAGCGGTGAGCGAAAGCGCGGCAAGCGCGAGGATGGGTTTGTGCATGGCCGCATCTGCTATGTCGCCCGGCCCGCGCTGTCCACCGCTTTGCGCGTTCCGCTTGCTCCTTTGCGCCTGCATCCCTATCTGCGGCCCCATGTCACGCGGGCGGTGCCCCGCCCCACTCCAGATCTCGCCAAAAGGATTCGCCAGATGGCCGCGCAATACGCCTTCGTGATGAAGGACATGACCAAGACCTTCCCCGGTGCCCAGAAGCCGGTGCTCAGCAACATCAACCTGCAGTTCTACCAGGGCGCCAAGATCGGCATCGTGGGCCCCAACGGCGCAGGTAAGTCGACGCTGATCAAGATCATGGCCGGCATCGACACCGATTTCACCGGCGAGGCATGGCCGGGCGAGAACATCACCGTCGGCTATCTCGAGCAGGAACCCGAACTCGACGAAAGCAAGACCGTGCTCGAAAACGTCAAGGACGGCGCGCGCGGTATTGCCGACATGGTCGAACGCTTCAATGCGATCGGCATGGAAATGGGAGAGGAAGACGCCGATTTCGACGCGCTCAGCACCGAGATGTCGGAACTGCAGGACAAGATCGACGCGGTCGACGGCTGGACGCTCGACAACCAGCTCGAAGTCGCGATGGAAGCGCTGCGGTGCCCGCCGGGCGACTGGCCCGTCACCGACCTGTCGGGCGGTGAAAAGCGCCGCGTCGCGCTTACCCGCCTGCTGATCCAGAAGCCCTCCATCCTGCTACTGGACGAACCGACCAACCACCTCGACGCAGAGTCGGTCCAGTGGCTCGAAAACCACCTCAAGGACTACGCGGGTGCGGTGCTGATGATCACCCACGATCGCTACTTCCTCGACAATGTGGTGGAATGGATCCTCGAGCTCGACCGCGGCAGCTACTATCCGTACGAAGGCAATTACTCGACCTATCTGGAAAAGAAGGCCAAGCGCCTCGAACAGGAAAGCCGCGAAGAAAGCGGCCGCTCGAAAGCCCTTTCGCGCGAACTGGAGTGGATCCGGCAGACGCCTTCCGCCCGCCAGACCAAGTCCAAGGCCCGTATCCGCAAGTTCGAGGAACTCCAGGAAGGCCAGAAGGATCGCAAGCCCGGCAAGGCGCAGATCGTCATTCAGGTACCCGAACGTCTCGGCGGCAAGGTGATCGAAGCCAAGAACATCACCAAGGCCTATGGCGACAAGCTGCTGTTCGAAGACCTGTCCTTCATGCTGCCCCCGGGCGGCATCGTCGGCGTGATCGGCCCCAACGGTGCGGGTAAGTCCACGTTGTTCAAGATTTTGACCGGCAAGGAAGAACCCGATAGCGGTACCGTGGAAATCGGCTCGACCGTCCACCTGGGCTTCGTCGACCAGAGCCGCGATCATCTCGATGCGAGCAAGAACGTGTGGGAGGAAATCTCCGACGGGCTCGATTACATGAAGGTCAACGGCCACGACACCAGCACGCGGGCCTATGTCGGCGCGTTCAACTTCAAGGGCGCCGACCAGCAGAAGAACGTCGGCAAGCTGTCGGGCGGTGAACGCAACCGCGTGCACATGGCCAAGATGCTGAAAGAAGGCGGCAACGTGCTGCTGCTGGACGAACCGACCAACGATCTCGACGTCGAAACGCTGGGCGCTCTGGAAGAGGCGATCGAAAACTTCGCCGGCTGCGCCGTGGTCATCTCGCACGACCGCTTCTTCCTCGACCGTCTGGCCACCCACATCCTCGCCTTCGAAGGCGACAGCCACGTGGAATGGTTCGAAGGCAATTTCGAAGCCTACGAAGAAGACAAGCGCCGCCGCCTGGGCGACGCTGCGGACCGTCCGACAAGGCTGGCGTACAAGAAGCTTACGCGCTGAGAAGGCTGAGGCCGCGCTTTGCGTCGGTCTCTCCACCGTATTTCGTCATCCCTGCCTGCGCGGGGATGACGAAAGGCGGGCCAGGCGTTCTGGCCAAACTGATTGACCTTGTTCCGGTTGGTACATAGCCTGCCTCTGTTCGAGGGAGCTTTCAGTGACGAACCATTCAACGGCCAACCAATCGAAGCACAACAAGCTGTTCAAGGCCGCAACGCTGTTCTGGCTCGTTCTCGTGGTAGCTATCGTCTTTGGTTATAGTTTGGGCAAGGATATGGCGCTGCGCGACAATGCACGGGATGCGGCGGCCGCGCAGCGGTAAGGGCGTCAAGCAGATCGCTGCGGTTGCGCTGCCGCGACGCATAATACCGCGCAACCACGCCTAATTCAGACAGAAGGGCCGCAAGCCCCGGGTTGGCTTACGGCCCTCTGCAAGATCGAAGAGCTAGTTACTCCGCGCCGATGAAGATCGCCTTCGCGTTGACGAATTCCTTGACGCCGAAGCCGCCGTGTTCGCGGCCATAGCCGGAATTCTTCACCCCGCCGAAGGGCATCGATGGGTCCGCCACGCCATAGGTGTTGATATAGACCATGCCGGTGTCGAAGTGCTTGCTCGCCAGTTCGATCGCGCGGTCGGTATCGCCGCACAATATGCCTCCGCCCAAGCCATAGCGGCTGTCGTTAGCGAGGCGCATCGCGTCCTCGTCGTCCTTTGCGCGGATCACGCTGGCGACCGGGCCGAACAATTCATCGTCATAGGCCGGCTGTCCCGGTGCGACATCCGTGAGCACGGTCGCCGGATAGAACGCGCCGGGTCCGTCGGGGATCTTGCCGCCGCAGGCGATCTTGGCGCCCTTGGATACGGATTCGTCCACCTGCTTCTGCAGATCGTCGCGCAGGTCCGCCGACGACATCGGTCCCATGTCGCTATCCTTGGCGGTCGGATCGCCAAGCTTGACCCCTTCGAAACGCCCGACGAACTTTTCCAGAAACGCGTCATAGACCTTGTCGGTCACGATAAAGCGCTTGCCGTTGATGCAGGTCTGGCCATTGTTGTAGAGGCGCGCCTGTGCGCACACATCGGCTGCCTTCGCCAGATCGGCGTCTTCCAGCACCAGATAGGCATCGTTCGACCCCAGCTCGAGCACGGTCTTCTTGATGACCTTGGCCGCCTTCTCCGCCACGTGGCGCCCCGCTCCGTCCGATCCGGTCAGCGTTACGCCGCGCACCTTGTCGTGGGCGATGATTTCATCCGACGTGTCATGATCGATCACCAGAACGGTGAACAGGTTCTCGGGCAGGCCGCCTTCCCTGAATATCTTCTCGATCATCAGTCCGCTGCCGGTGCAGAGCGAGGAGTGCTTCAGCAGCACGCCGTTCCCGGCCATCAGGCTGGCGATGGCATAGCGGATCACCTGATAGGCGGGAAAATTCCACGGCTGGATGCCGTAGATCACGCCGATCGGCGAATAGGTGACGATGCCGCGCGCCGCATTGCTGGGATCGCGTTTTTCGTCGGCGAGCTCCTTCGGCCCGGTGGCGGCGGTATAGTCGCAGATGCCGGCGCACAGCTCGATCTCGTCACGGCTATCGCCGATCAGCTTGCCGACCTCGCGCGTCATCAGCTGCGCAAGTTCTTCCTTGTTGTCGCGCAGCGCCTTGCCGATGCCGCCGATTACGGCAGCCCGGTCCTCCAGGCTTTTCAGCTTCCATTCGCTAAAGGCCTCGTGGCAGGCCTCGACCTTGGCCGCGGCGTCCTTGGCGGAAATCATCTCGAAGCTCTCGATGTTTTCGCCGGTTGCGGGATTTACGGTGGTGATGGTGGACATGGGGGTTTCTCTTTCGTGTCTGTTTACCCACTCAAGGAACGAGCGCCCCCGAACGTTCCAACACTAATCGGTCGAACAGCCGTCCCACCCCCGCTCTCGTCATTCCCGCGCAGGCGGGAATCCAGCCTGGCCCGGCGCGTCATCGCCGTCTCGCCGATGACCGCAGCCATGCCCGCCACCAGCCGTAGGACCCCCTCTCGAACAATCCTATTTCTGCGCTAAATGCTTGACTTTCATACACCTTTTCGGCATATCCCCCGCCGGATCGGGAGGGCGCGAAAGCTGGTGCACCCCCTTCCTTGCCCCCATGGCCCGCGACGGCGGTGTCCGAAAGGGTGACGCGGCCGGTGCGAAAGGCGCGGGCGTCCAGATCGGGATCGGATGACCTCATCCGGATCGCAAGGACACCTCTCCTCCTTCACCGGATGCGGCAGGCAGTACGATAGCGGTTGCGGGGCCCTTTCGCCCGCGCGGACAGCGGCAGGGGCTCCACGCTTTGTAAGGCGAACCCTCCCCGTCGCACCGATTGCCCATGTCGCACTCGAGTATAATCGGGGTTCAGGTTCGTGTTCATGCCCTGCCGCCTCAAGGCTCCGGCAGTGCATGAAATATCCGTGCGATGCGGCTTTACCGCCGCTTCGCACGAGGCCCGGCAGGCAGCCACGCGAACCGCGCCGATACTCCCCGGCCACCGCCATCCCGCTCCCGGGCTACGCCGCGCGTCTCGCGCAAGGTTCGCCCCGGCCGCGTGATCTTGTTTTGTAGGCATTACAGTCCGGGCTCGCCGCCGGATGTTTTCGTGTGTCCCACTACCCACGTTCTTTCACCACTGCCATTCACCGTGCGTGATGGTCTGCCCAAAGCGGAAATTCCGGGCTCGGGTCCGCTTCGTTTGACTCCCCCCACCAATTTTTGACAGACTCGCGGGCGACGCGCCCGGTCCGCGGGTGCATTTCCCGAGCAGTGCAACCCTCGCGCTGCGAACACGAAATCTTGAAGGATATTCATGACCACTCCCAACAGCGGTGACACCGTCACCATCGACTACGTACTCAAGCGCACCGACGGCGAAGAAGTCGGCAATACCCAGCAGGCCGGCCCGCAGGACATCACCATCGGCAGCGGCCAGATCTTTCCGCAGATCGAAGAAGCACTGACCGGCATGGCCGTTGGCGAAGAACAGAGCGTGTCGATCGATTGCGCCAATGCCTTCGGCCCGCGCCAGGATGCGCTGGTGATCGACATTCCGCGTGAAAACCTGCCGCCCGAACCCGCTCCGCAGCCCGGCATGGCCATGCAGGCGCAGGCGCAGGACGGTTCGCCCATGACGCTCTACATCGTCGAAGTCGGCGATCAGACGATCAAGGCCGATGGCAACCACCCGCTCGCAGGCGAAGATCTTACCTTCGACATTACCCTGCGCGATATCAAGCAGGCTGCCTGATCGATCCGGCCGGGCGGCGGCGCTCCAAGGCGAGCGCTGTGCCGCCCGGCCATGCCTTGAATCATTACGCGAGGTTCAGGTTATGCGGCCTCAAGATGAACGTAAGGTCGTCAAGTCGGTTCACTTACGGGTCAGCCCGTTGTGTTACATGTTGCGACATCGACAACAGCCGCAGGTGGTGGAGCGGCAGTACCGACGAAGGATTCGCTCCATGAAACTGACCAAATTGATGAAGGGCAGCGCGCTCGGCGCTCTCGCGGCGGCGATGGCGATCACCGCCCTCCCCGCCGAAGCCGTGGCACAATCCCGCGACCGGCAGGAACGCGCAGATCGCGGCGACCGTGGTAATCGCGGCGGCGATGCGCGCCAGCAGCGCGGCAATCGCGGTGAAGCCCGCCAGCGCGGCGAGGCTCGCCAGCAGCGCAGCGAACGTCGCGAACAGCGCCGTGAAGCATGGCAGGGCAATCGCGGCGATGCCACGATCAGCCGCGGCGACCGCAATTTCAATCGTGACAATCGTGGCTCCCAGCAGGCGCGCGAACAGGCCGCCCGCGCCCAGGCCGCCCGGGCGGAAGCACAGCAGCGCAATCGCAGCTACTCCGGCGATCGCAACCGTTCCTACACCGACCGCAACCGTGTCGACCGCCGCCAGGAAGCGCGGCGCGAGGCCTATCGCGACGGCCGCCGTGACGAACGTCGGCGGGACGTGCGCGAAGACCGCCGCATTCGCGACAATGCCTATCGCAACGGTCGTCAGGCCGAACGTCGCCGCGACCGGTATGAAGATCGCAACATCCGCCGCGATGGATACCGGGACGGTTACCGCGAAGCCCGCCGCGACCAGCGTCAGTCACGCTATTACGACGGCCGCCGCTGGCACGATTACAACCGCTGGGATTCGCGTGGCTGGCGCAACAACAACCGCTATGACTGGCAGCGCTACCGGCACAGCAACCGGAACGTCTATCGCCTCGGCCGCTATTACTCGCCCTATCGCGATTACCGCTACCGCCGCCTCAGCATCGGCTTCCAGCTGGGCAGCCTGTTCTTCGGCAGCCGGTATCAGATCAACGATCCGTGGCGCTATCGCCTGCCCGCCGTCTACGGCCCCTATCGCTGGGTCCGCTATTACGACGATGTGATGCTGGTCGATATCTACAGCGGCGAAGTGGTCGACGTGATCTACGACTTCTTCTGGTAACCGCCTTCCGCCGGCCGGCTTGAGAGTGGTCCGGTCGGCAATGAGGCCCCCGTCGAGTGATCGGCGGGGGCTTTTTCGTGGGCCTAGCCCGGTACCTTGCCGAAGGGCAGCATGCGGAAAATGCCGCCGTTCTTGTCGAAGAAAGTATGCTTCAGCGCGCCAAGAACATGCAGCGCGATCAGATAGATGAAGATCGATCCGCCCAGCGCGTGCATGTCGAAGATGGTGCCGCCCAGCGTCCTGTTCTCACCCACCGGAAGCTGCGGAATGGTGAACAGGCCGAAGAAATCGATGCTCCGTCCGGTCAGCGAATTGGCCAGCCAGCCGCCCAGTGGCAGCGCGATGAGCAGGATGTAGAAGATGACATGCACCGTGCGCGCCAGCGTCTTTTCCCATCCGGCAAGATCGGACGGAAGGGGCGGCACCTTGTGCGTGGAGCGCCACAGCAGCCGTCCCACGGTCAGCACCAGGATCGTGATGCCCACGGCCTTGTGATAACCCATGACCGTGCCGCGCATCGCGCCTTCGAAATCATGGGCACGTTCGACGATCTGCCAGTTGGCGATGACGAGTATGGCGATCAGCCAGTGAAATATCATCGCCCCTGCAGAATAGCGGCGCGCAGTCGTGTCGGTCATGGTCCATTCCCCCGGAACGTTTCACCCCTACCTACCGGGCGCGTGCAAACTGGCAAGTCACGTCTTGTCGCAGACGATGCGATTGCTACACGTCCCGCATGACTACCAAGACCGCCCCCGTTCCCGATCAGGATGCTCTGAAGCGCGTCGGCGCCAGAGTTCGCAAACGTCTCGATGCCGATCCGCAGGCCTACCGGGTCCCGACCGACAAGGCCGACATCTACGCCATCGGCGATTTCTTCACGCCGGAAGAATGCCAGCGCCTGATGCACATGATCGATGCCGTCGCCCGGCCCAGCCAGCTTCACGAAACGGCTTATGTGGCCAAGTTCCGCACCTCGTATTCAGGCAATTTCGATCCCCACGATCCCTTCGTCAAATCGATCTCGCGCCGCATCGACGATGCGCTCGGCCTGCCGGGAAAGGTGGGCGAGAATATCCAGGGCCAGCGCTATCTGCCGGGTCAGGAATTCAAGCCGCATAACGACTGGTTCTATACCGATCAGGAATATTGGAACATCGAACGCAAGCGTGGCGGCCAGCGTTGCTGGACCGCCATGGCCTTCCTCAACGAAGTCGAAGAAGGCGGCCACACCCACTTCGTCGAGGTTGGTGCCTCGATCGAACCCAAGCCCGGCGTGCTGCTGGTGTGGAACAACGCCACGCCCGAAGGCCTGCCGAATGAAGATACGCTCCACGCCGGAACGCCGGTCATCAAGGGTCAGAAATACGTGCTGACCAAATGGTACCGCACGCGCAAGCACACCTGAACCGTCAGGTCCCCGAGGCCCTGCCCCGGGCCGGAGCGACTATGCCTTCGCCAGCGCCTCGGCAATCAGCGTGCGGGTATTGGCCACGCCGTAAAGCGCGATGAAGCTGCCCATGCGCGGCCCCTGCTCGCTGCCCAGCAATGTCTGGTACAGCGCCTTGAACCAGTCGCGCAGGCTCTCGAACCCGTACTCCTCGCGCTTGCCGATTTCATAGACCTGCGTCTGCAAATCTTCCGCGCTCGTATCTTCGCTCGCATCGGCCAGATAGGCGTCGAGCGTGCGGAGCGCCTCCGCCTCGTTCGTGGTCGGTGCGCGCTTGTCGAGCGTGGGCACGATGTAATCGCGCGTATAGGCAACCGCAGTGCTGATCAGCACTTCCAGTTCCGGCGTAATCTGGCCTGCGCCGATATAGCTTTCCAGATAATCGCGCAGCGATGCCTCGCTCGCTTCGGCGCCCAGCACGCTGGCAAGGTTCAGCAGCAGTCCATAGGTCACCGGCAGGCTTTCGCCCGCCCCCGGTGCCTCGCTGCCTTCGAAGCCGCCATTGGCACGCGCAAGGTGCCACACCGGATTGCCCAGCTGCTTGTCCAGATCTTGTTCGGACAGACGTTCGCGGAACTGCCAGTAATCGTCCACCGCGCGCGGGATCACGCCAACATGAAGCTGCTTGGCGCTCTTGGGATTGGGGAAGATGTAGAAACCCAGGCTCTCTTCGCTGCCATAGGTCAGCCATTCCTCGATCGTAAGGCCGTTGCCCTTGGACTTGGAAATCTTCTCGCCCTTCTCGTCGAGGAAGAGTTCGTAGATCAGCCCCTCGGGCTTCTTGCCGCCCAGGACCTGCACGATCTTGCCCGACTGCGTGACGCTGTCGGTCAGGTCCTTGCCGCACATCTCGTAATCGACGCCCAGCGCATACCAGCGCATCGCCCAGTCGACCTTCCACTGCAGCTTGGACATCCCACCAAGTGCGGACTGCTCGACCACGCTGCCATCCTCGTCGGTGAAGCGGATCGTGCCAGCTTCGGCATCGACCACTTCCACCGGCACCTGCAACACCGCTCCCGTGGTCGGGCTGATGGGCAGGACAGGCGAATAGGTCTTGCGCCGTTCTTCGCGCAATGTCGGCAACATGATGTCGAGGATCGCGCCGTTCTTGCGCAGTACCTGCCGCAGGGCGTCGTCGAAAGCGCCCGAATTGTAGCGGTCGCTGGCGGACATGAACTCATATTCGAAACCGAACCGGTCGAGGAATTCGCGCAGCATCGCATTGTTGTGATGCGCAAAGCTTTCATGCGTGCCGAACGGATCCGGAATACGTGTCAGCGGCTTGCCCAGATTGGCTGCCAGCACGTCCTTGTTGGCGATATTGTCCGGCACCTTGCGCAGCCCGTCCATGTCGTCGCTGAAGGCGACAAGGCGCGTCTTGCCGTCTTCCGGCTTCGCACCGATCATGGCTTCGAAGGCGCGGCGCACCAGCGTGGTCCGCAGCACTTCCTGGAAAGTGCCGATATGCGGCAGACCGCTGGGTCCGTACCCGGTTTCGAACAGCACCGGCGAACCGTCCGGCTTGGCACCGTCGGGATAGCGTTTGAGCAGGCGCTGGGCCTCCTGAAACGGCCAGGCCTTGGAAACGCGTGCGGCGGTAATAAGATCGGTCATGCTCATGGCAGTTGCCTCTTGCCCAGTCGGATCGCGGTTGCAAGCGCGAAGGCGCGGGCGATCGACCAGTGCCGCGATCTGCAATTAGGCTTTACTGCTTGGAAAGGTGGGAGCAAGGGCGGCCGCCATGCTTCGCTTTCGCGATCCGATTCGATTGATCCCGGTGCTTTTTCTCGGGTTCATCATCGTTGGCACCGCCATACTCAGCCTGCCCCTTGCGACCGCGGACGGAACGCGCGCGCCGCTGCTCACGGCCTTCTTTACCGCTACCTCTGCAGTTTCCGTTACCGGCCTGATCGTAGAGGACACGCCCGTCTACTGGTCGCTTTTCGGCCAGACCGTAGTGATGATCCTGTTCCAGATCGGCGGCTTCGGCATCATGACAGCAGCGACCCTGTTTGGATTGATGGTCGGTCGCGGCTTCGGGCTGCGCGATCGCATGGCGACACAGGTGGAACGCAACCGGCTCGAAACGGGCGACGCTGCATCCGTGCTCAAGCTGGTCTTCAAGATCACCATCTACGTCGAAGCCGCCGTCGCCCTGGTGCTGGCGGCCCGCTTCGCCATCACGCACGGTATGTCCATCCCCGCCGCGATATGGCACGGGGTGTTCCATTCGGTCAGCGCCTTCAACAATGCCGGGTTCTCCAGCTTTTCCGACAGCGTGATGAGCTACCAGACCGACCCCGTCATACTGGGACCGATCATGCTTTCGGTCATTCTCACCGCGCTCGGTTTCCCGGTGATGCAGGACATCCGCCGGCACAAGCTGCGCTGGCGGCAATGGTCGCTTCATACCAAGATCACCGTATCGGGCACCGTGGCCCTGCTGCTGTTCGGCCTGGTTGCGACGGCAGCCATGGAATGGGACAATCCGGACACGCTCGGGCCGATGACAACGGGCGCGAAAATGCTGAACGCGGCATTCCATTCGGTCATGCCCCGCACGGCAGGTTTCAACAGCCTGGACGTCGGATCGTTTCACGACGAAACGATCATGGCGAATTATTTCCTGATGTTCGTGGGCGGCGGCAGCGCCGGTACCGCGGGCGGTATCAAGGTCACCACCTTCCTCGTCCTGTTTGCCATCGTCCTGTCGGAAGTGCTGGGTCGCCGCGATGCGGGCCTGTTCCAGCGCCGCTTCGGTCGGGCGGTCGAACGTCAGGCCCTTTCGGTCACCGTTCTGGCCGCCGCCCTCGTTTTCGCCGTGACCACCTACATCGCATCGATCAGCCCCCTTCCACTGGACGATATCCTGTTCGAATGCATATCGGCCTTTTCCACGGTAGGCCTGTCGACGGGTATTACCGCCGATCTGCCGCCCAGCGCGCTGATCGCTCTGTGCGCGCTCATGTTCATCGGGCGGGTGGGCACCATTACCGTGGCGACCGCACTGGCCCTGGGCGGCCGCGAGCGGCCCTATCGCTATCCCGAGGAGAACCCCATTGTCGGCTAAAACACGCAAACCCGTCCTGATTGTCGGTCTCGGCCGGTTCGGGGGCGCGATCGCCCGCACGCTCGAACGCATGGGCCATGAAGTTCTCGGCGCTGACACCGACCCGCGGCTGGTGCAGGAATTTGCCGGCGATCTGACCAAGGTGGTCGAAGCTGACTGCACCGAAGTGACTACGCTGGAACAGCTCGGCGTGTCCGATTTCGAAGCGGCCGTCGTTGCCATCGGCACGGATATCGAAGCCAGCGTACTGGCTGTCCTCGCGCTGTCGGATCTGGGTTTGACCAACATCTGGGCGAAAGCCACCAACGACAAGCACGCCCGCATTCTCGAACGCACGGGGGCGACTCATGTCGTGTTTCCCGAACAGCGCATGGGCGAACGCGTGGCGCACCTGCTGAACGAACGCCTGCTGGACTTCATCTCTTTTGGCGAGGAATTCGCCATTGCACGGCTCAAGGCTCCCGAACCGATCGTGGGTCTGCCATTGATCACCAGCCAGTGCCGCAAGAAGTTCGATGTAACGGTCGTGGGCGTGAAGCGGGAAGGCGAGAATTTCATTCACGCCGTCCCCGACACGATCATCTTCGAAGACGACGAACTCGTCGTCTCGGGCCGCATCGCCGATATCGAAAAGTTCTCGGCAATCTAGAATGCGGCAACTGGCACGCAAAAGGGACGCCCAACTCGGTAGTGGACGCCCCTTCCGCTGCGACACCTTTGAGGGTCGGGTGGGTTTTTAGGCCGTCGCAGGACGCCAGCCGCGCAGCTCAGGCCAGACATTGGTGTACTGGCTGAGATCGATGCCCGGCTTGCGATCGGTAAAGCGGGTACCCAGCGACTGCAGGATCAGACGGGCCCTCTTGGCGCGGGCCTTGTGCGAGGCGAAGGGGTTGGCGCGGTCCGGCTTCGCATCGATCATGCGCTTCAGCAGGCGATCGCGTTCCGCCGGATTGCGCGGTGCTTCGCTCGGCAGTTCGACAGCCACGTCCTTGTTGCTCGTCACGGGCGTGATCGGTTCTGCACGCATCGCCGGGGCAGGCTCGCTGTCATAAGTCGTCCCCACCGTTTCAGTGTCCCGGCTCAGCGGCTCGGCAACCACCGGCTGCTCGATGACGGGGACTTCCTCATCCCGCTTGCGGCGACGCGAACGGAACAGCAGGAATGCTGCAAGGCCGACACCGCCGACGGCCAGAAGGGCGAACAGCAGCGCAGCACCCGACCCATCGCTCACGGGATCCTGTACCGGCGTAAGCTCGGCGGCGGGCTGTGCACTTTCCGGAGCGGTCGCGGCGGCGAGCGGTTGCTGGTCGGCGGCCTCGGGCACGCTATTCGCGAACGGCGCTGCTGTAGCTTCTGCCTGCTGGGTGGCGGCGACCGGCGCTGGTGCTGGCGCTTCGCGAGTAGCCGCACGGGTCGTCTGCGTCGTCGCAACCGGTTCTGCCTCGTTCACGACTGGCGGCTCTGCCACCGGCTCGGGCTCGGGAAGCTGAACGGTGATCGGCGCGGGTACCGGCGATGTCGTCGCTACCGGCGCGGTCGACGGCACGACCGGCGCAGTCGATGCGGCAGGCGCTTCCTCGGGTATGTCGAGCACGATGGTCGGCGCTTCCTGGGCACCTGCTGCTGTGGTGTGGAGCGCGGCCATCGCGGCAATCGCAATGGGGGCGCTGGCGATCAAGTGGCGTGTCTTCTTCATGACTATAAAACGGGCATCTTTTCGCCACAGTTCCGATGAACGACCGTTCAGAAAACTCTATCCTCCTGATTTACGGCGCATAATTGAATCCGTTTCACGGCTAAGCGCCGACCAATCGCGACGAACCGAGCGCCCTTCGGCATAGTTCTGCCAGCTTCTGTTTACTTTTCGTTCCCTCCCTTTCATGGTCTTTCGGTGATCCAGCCCCTGCCTCTTCCCGCCCTTCACGCCAGCCACGCGGGCACCTGGCTGCGCGATGCGAATGGCGGTACGCGTGGCTGTTCGAAGGGCGAAGCCGTTATGGCCGCCGCCGACACGCCGCAATTGCTGATGAATGCGCCATTGGTCGCCAGTCGGCTGGGTTACCCCGACCTTTCCGGCCTCGATCTGCTGGAACTGTTCGCCTTTATCCACCCGGCCAGATTCTGCGTGCCGACCCCCAAAGGCCTCGCCCACGCGCTTTCACTGGACGAGCCGGTGGACGACGCATCGGTTCCGCTATTACTACAGCAGGCGGCAGGCGTGCTGATGGCCACTTGCGAAAGCGAAGACTGGGCCGAACGCGAAGGCGCATGGTCTTCGCTGCAATCTCTCGCACGACTGCGCTGGCCATGGGCCGGTGTTCTCTCGGCCCATATAAGAAGGCCGGAGCGGGCGGAAAAATGGCTCTTCAGCCGTCTGCCCGAATGGGAAGAAACGCCCGAGCGTCCCCAGCCCGCGCAAGTTTTGATCGAAGAGCCTGAGATCGAGGCCCAGCTTGCACGGCTGACCGGCGAAGGCGCCGAACAGCGTGAAGGCCAGCGGTCCTTCTCGCGCGGTGCGGGCCATGTCTTCGGGCCCCGGGACCGGCAAAAGCGCCCGCATGTGCTACTGGCGCAGGCCGGGACCGGCATCGGCAAGACGCTCGGCTATCTCGCTCCGGCGTCGCTGTGGGCGGAACGCTCCGGCGGGACGGTGTGGGTATCGACCTATACCAAGAACCTCCAGCGGCAGTTGCGGCGCGAAAGCAATCGCGCATGGCCGGCAGCGCGCCCGGACGGCTCACCGCCGGTCGTGGTGCGAAAGGGGAGGGAAAATTACCTTTGCCTGCTCAATCTGGAAGATGCGCTGCAAGGCGGGTTTGCCGGGCGCCCGGCAATCCTGGCCCATCTCGTGGCCCGCTGGGCAGCCTATTCGCAGGACGGCGACATGATCGGCGGCGACCTTCCCGGCTGGCTGGGTACGCTCTTCCGCAAACGCGGGATCGCGGCCCTGACGGACCAGCGCGGCGAATGCGTTTACGCCGGTTGCCCGCACTATCGGAAATGCTTCATCGAACGCAGCGCCAGGAATGCGGCGCAGGCGGATCTCGTGATTGCGAACCATGCGCTGGTGATGGTCAACGCAGCGCGCGGGCGCGATCCGGCCAGCCGTCCGACGCGGATCATCTTCGACGAAGGGCATCATGTTTTCGATGCCGCCGACAGCACGTTCTCCGCCGCGCTTACCGGGCAGGAAGCGATCGAACTGCGCCGCTGGATCATCGGCCCGGAAAAGAACAGCCGCGGCCGTCGCCGTGGGCTTTCGGCGCGGCTCGCCGATGTCGCAAGCTATGACGATGCAGGCGGCGTGGCCGTCGAAGCCGCAGTCGACGCCGCCCAGGCGCTACCGTCCGAAGGCTGGCTGGGACGTTTGGCCGAAGCTGCCCCCCTCGGCCCGCTCGAGGAATTGCTCGCTGCCGTGCGCACGACCACATTCGCGCGCGACGAAAGCGGATTGGAAGCGGGATACGGGATCGAAACCGAATGCGCGCAGCTGCCGGGCGAGCTTGTCGAGGCGGCCGGGACCGCCGCACAGGCGCTTGCCGCGATACGCACCCCCCTGCTGAAACTCGCCGGTCGTCTGGAAGCCATCATGGAAGACGCGCCCGACTGGCTCGATGGCCAGGGCCGCGCCCGGATCGAGGGGGCCCGCCACTCGCTCGCCTGGCGGATCGACCTCATCGCAGCCTGGGAAGCCCTGCTGTCGCGGCTGGGCGGTCCGGCGGACCCCGAATTCGTCGACTGGCTACAGGTCGACCGCAACGATGCCCGCGAATTCGACGTCGGGCTCTACCGTCACTGGCTCGATCCGATGAAGCCGTTCGCCCGGGTGGTGCTCGAACCGGCTCACGGGGTGATGCTGACCAGCGCCACCCTGACCGATCGCGACGAAACCGGGCCCGACTGGCCCCATGCCATCGCCAAGAGCGGCGCACCCCATCTCGAACTCGCTCCAAAGACAGCGCAGGCAGACAGCCCATTCGATTATGCCAGCCGTGCCGAAGTTCTGATCGTCACCGACATCCGGAAGGGCGACATTCCGGCGCTCGCCGGCGCCTACGCGCGGCTGATCGAGGCATCTGATGGCGGCGTGCTGGGCCTGTTCACTGCCATCCGCCGGATGCGCGCGGTCTATGGCCGCATCGCTGACCGGCTCGCCCGCACAGGCCTGCCGCTTTATGCCCAGCACGTCGACCCGATCGATACAGGCACGCTGACGGACATATTCCGGGACGATCCGCGCGCCAGCCTGCTCGGCACCGATGCGCTGCGCGACGGGGTCGACGTGCCCGGCCGGTCGCTGCGCTGCGTCGTGATGGAAAGCGTGCCCTGGCCGCGCCCCACCATTCTCCACCGCGCCCGCCGCGCTGCTGCCGCCGAGCAGGATGGCGGTGCGAAACGGTATGACGACCGGATCATTCGCGCACGCTTGGCGCAGGCTTTCGGGCGCCTGATCCGCACGCGCGAGGACTCCGGCCATTTCGTGGTCCTCTCTCCCGCATTCCCGACACGGCTGCTGTCGGCCTTCCCCGAAGGCACACCCGTCACGAGGCTGACACTCGAAGAAGCTTTACAGCGCGTGGCCAACGGTGTTGTTAGCCCCGAGCATTCGCCAGCGGAGAAGCAGCCTCAGTGAAGACGCACGCATGAAAATTCTCGGCCTGCTGCGCCATGCGAAGTCCGATTGGGGCCAGAGCGACAAGCGCGATTTCGACCGCGGCCTCAACACCCGTGGCCGCAAGGGCGCGCAGGTCGTGGGCGATCATATCCGCGAACATGGGATCAAGTGGGACAAGCTCGTCGCCAGTCCGGCAGAGCGGGTGAAGCTCACCCTGTCCGAAGGTATCCCCGATCTCGAACCGCAATGGGACGAACGGCTCTATCTCGCAGGAACGGACACCATCATGGAAGTGATCCGCGAGGCAGGCGGCGATGCCGACACGCTGCTCGTGTCGGGCCACAACCCCGGCCTTGGCGACATGCTGTTCGAACTGGTGGCTCCGAAAAACGAAAACGCCCTGTACGATGAAGCCAAGGTAAAATTTCCCACCGCCGCTTTCGCCGTGTTCGAACTCGACATCGAAGACTGGGCGGATCTGCGGGACGGCTGCGGGAAGCTGGTGCACTTCGCCCGCCCGCGCGACCTCGACGCCGATCTCGGACCGGAATACTGACCCGGCAGAGGCGTCGCGCGATCAGGCCGGCGTCGATATTTTCATGAGAACGAGCCCGCATACGATCAGGACGGCAGCCGTCACGCGGGCGAATGAAAACGCTTCGCCGAAATAGGCAATCCCGATGATGAAGGCCCCGAGCGCGCCGATCCCCGTCCAGATCGTATAGGCGGTTCCCAGCGGCAGCACCTTCATCGACCAGGCCAGCAGCCCGAAGCTCAGGATCATTCCAGCGATCATGGTGACGGTGGGCCAGAAGCGCGTGAAGCCTTCCGACTGCTTCATCGCGGTTGCCCAGACAATTTCGAAAAGCCCTGCGAAAAACAAAGCGAGCCACGCCATAACAGCCTCCTGAAATCGCCGGGCCGTCCCGGTCTTGAATGTCAGAGGCGGGAACGTGGTCTCCGCGTGGATTCGATACCTTCGGCTGTGCGCGGAATCAATACGGCTGACGGATTTGCCGGCTTTACCGCAGAACCCGCGGCCCCGGTCCGCCCTCGGCGGCAACGTCGTCGGGGTTGTACAGCTTGCAGGTCTTCAGGCTCAGGCATCCGCATCCGATACAGCCATCGAGATTGTCGCGGAGCGACTGGAGCTGGGCGATCCTGCGGTCGAGGCTCTCGCGAATGGCCTCGCTGATCTTCCACCAGTCGAAGCTCGACGGGGTCCGGCCCTGCGGTAGGCTGCGCAGATGTTCGCCTATCTCTTCGAGCGACAGGCCGAGCTTCTGCACAATGAGAATGAAGCTCAGCCGCCGGATATCGCTGCGCAGGAAGCGCCGCTGGTTACCGCCGGTACGATGCGACTGGAGAAGACCTTTATCCTCGTAAAAGCGTATCGCCGAGGGGGTGAGACCGGTCCGGCGCGCAAGGTCGCCGATGGTGAGCAGATCGTTCGGATTCATCGATTTCTCTGATAGGCGAATTGAAGCTTGACCTCAAGTAAGCTTGAGGTTGCATAGGGTGTGCATCGAAACCGCAGGCACTCGTCCGAACCCTGTTCGGGCGCCTGCCAAAAAGGAGATGCACAATGCCCATCGGACGGCTTGAACACACGAATATATCGGTCACGGACCCCGACCGCAGCGCCGCGCTGCTCATCGATCTGCTCGGCTGGGAAGAACGCTGGCGCGGCGAATCCAAGATGGGTGGACGCTCGATCCATGTGGGTGAGAAGCACGACTACATTGCCCTTTATACGGGCAATCACGTGACCGGCGACTTTGCGAAGGGCAATCCGCTCAATCACGTGGCGTTCACTGTCGACGATCTCGACGCGGCGGAGAAAGTCGTGACGTTCTACGGGCTCAAACCGTTCGGCCACGACGATTACGAACCGGGCCGGCGGTTCTACTTCTTCGATTGGGACGGGATCGAATTCGAGGTGGTCAGCTATGAATGAGCTGCTGCCCAGAGAGCCTATGTTCGCGCCACCTGAACCGCACCCGGTGCGCCGTGAAATCCAGCCATCGCGGCCAGAGGAACATCCTCGAACCGGCCGAGCCATCGGCGGGCCATTTTCGCCAGTGGCATCGGATTAAGATAGTGCCGCTTGCAGCGCCCGTCGCGTTCGGTAGCGACCAGTTCGGCCGCTTCGAGCACGGCGAGGTGCTTGGCCACCGCCTGCCGCGTCATCGGCAGATCTTCGGCCAGAGCAGAGAGCGTCAAGCCCCCCTTCTCGCTTAGTCGATCGAGCAGGAGCCGACGCGTTGGATCCGAAAGAGCGGCGAAGGTGTCGGTCATGCCCGCAAGGTTAAGAATGCCTTGCCGAGTCGCTCAATTCTCGCGCGGGAGTTGTCCACGGCAAGGATTCATCCGGGCAGGCCCTGCGTCTGCCGCAGCGCCTCGCCCAGAGCCATGCCCGCACTGGTGGCGAGATTGAGCGATCGGACCTCTGCCCGCATCGGCAATCGCACGCTCGCATCCACCACTGCGCGCACGGCATCGGTCACGCCTGCGCTTTCCTTGCCGAACAGCAGGACGTCGTCAGGGCGATAGGAAAAGTCGTAAGAAGACTGGGTCGCCCGCGTCGTGAAGAGGACAATACGAGCACCTGCGCGCGCTTTCCGGAATGCGGAGAAGTCCGCGTGGCGAATAATCTCGACGTGATCGATGTAATCCATGGCGGCGCGGCGAACCCGCCTGTCGTCCCAGTGGAACCCAAGCGGTTCGATCAGGTCGATGCCTGCGCCCATGCATGCGCCGAGGCGCATGACGTTGCCGACATTGCCCGCAATCTCGGGTTCGAACAGGGCAATACGCATAGGCGTTACAGCAGCCGCTGCATGGGCGCTGGCTCTCCGGCCCAAGGCTGATCGGTCCGCTCGATCACCAGATCGCCCGACCACGGCTCGCACAAGGCGCGCGCATCCGCGGGCGCACCGTCGATCCACACGGGCCACTCTTCCTCTCGCAGCAGCACGGGCATTCGCGTGTGCAGTTCGGCAGCGGCGGCCGCTGCATCGGTCATGACCATGGAATAGCAATGCCCCCATTCGTCGCTATCGCGCCATACGCCCGCTACGGCGAAAAGGTCCGCATCCGGACGCGACAGCCAGGTGCGGGTCTTGCCCCCTTTTGGGCCTTCGGCTTCGGCCCAGGCGGTAACGGGGATCAGGCAGCGCCGTTCTTCGAAGCTGTAGCGCCAGAAGAAACTGTCGAGCTTGTCGGTGCGCGTGTTGTTGACCGGCCTAGGCTTCAAGGGCTGACCGTTCTTGCCCTTGAGGACAAGAGGAAACCCCCAGGTCATCTGGCTGAGCATGCCTTCGGCCACCACGGCACCGGGATAGCCGGGAAATACCTCTTCGCCGAAATTTGCGCCGCCCAGATCGTTTACCGCCCTGAACAATCTGGCGACCTCGTCCCTGCCCTTGGTCATGCGGTAGAGGTTGCACATCAGGCATTGCCTACGACGAAGCACGCGGCAGCGACGAGCGCGCCGGTCCACCGATTGGCGCGGAAGCGATCCAGCGGATTGCCCGGCGCCTCTCCATCAAGCGTCGCAACCTGCCAGAGGAGATGTCCTGCTGCCGGCAGGAGCGCCAGCAGTGCAACCCAGTCTGCCCGGTAGAGCCAGAAGGCCAGCGCCCAAAGTGCCACGGCCGCAGCATAGCAGAATGCCACCCCGCCGCGCACTTTGGTACCCATACGCAAGGCGGAAGACCGAATGCCGACAAGCGCATCGTCTTCGCGATCCTGCATGGCATAGATCGTGTCATATCCGATGACCCACAGCGCCGCGCCGGCGTACATGGCGGCCAGCGCGTCCAGATTGTCTGCGCGCAACTGTGTCCAGCCGACCAGCAGTCCCCAGGTGAACACCATCCCCAGCCAGGCCTGCGGCCACCATGTGATGCGCTTCATGAACGGATATGCCGCCACCAGCAGGACACTGGCAAGTGCCACGCCCTGCGCGATCGGGCGCAGTTGCAGCAGCACCAGCAGTCCGACAGAGCCCAGAGCGCACAGCCAGCCCCATGCCAGTTTCTTCGAAACGCGCCCGCTCGCCACGGGCCGGGCAGCGGTGCGGGCCACCCTGCGATCCAGATCCGCATCGACGATGTCGTTATAGACGCAGCCTGCGCCGCGCATGGCGATGCTCCCGAGAAGGAGCCAGGCGACGAGTTCCAATTGCCAACCCGCCCCCGTCAGCCACACGCCCCAGGCGCAGGGCCAGAACAGCAGCCACCAGCCGATCGGCCGATCGAAACGCGCCAATTGCGCAAGATCGCGCGGCACTTGCGGCAGTCTCGCGACAATGCCGCGATGTTCGCTGTCGGGTACGACATCCATGTTGGCGGTTTCGCTCATCGCTTGCTCCCTAACCGCAGGCGTGCCACCTGCAAAGCCATGCCCGCAACACCAGAATGGCCGCCCAAATCCGCTCCTCGCCTTTTCGTCGAACAGGAACTGTCGTCGAAACAGCCTGTGCAGGTCGAAGGCAATCAGGCGCACTACCTTGCAAAGGTCATGCGCGTTTCGCCAGGCGACGCCGTGATTTTATGCGACGATATCAGCGGTGAATGGGCGGCAGAAGTGGTTGAGACCGGCAAACGCCATGTCCTGCTGCAGCCCACCGACCATCTGCGCCCGCGCGAGCCGGTGCCGGATTTCTGGCTTTGCGCGGCTCTGCTGAAAAAAGACCGGTTCGACATCGTCCTCGAAAAGGCGACCGAGCTCGGGGTCGCCCGCATTTCGCCCATCGTCACGCGGCGGTGCGTGGCGGACAAGCTGAATCCCGAGCGTGCCGATACGATCGTCACAGAAGCGGCTGAACAATGCGCCCGTACGGCGCTGCCCGAGATCGCTCCCGTCACGAAGCTCGACGCGCTGCTGCGTGACTGGCCGCAGGAACGGCACCTGTTCTTCGCCGACGAGGACGGGGGCGAGGCGGCTGCCGATGCTTTTTGCTATGCCGAAGGCCCCGCCGCCTTGCTGGTCGGTCCGGAAGGCGGCTTCGACGATGCGGAACGCGCCGCCATCCGTGCGCATCCAGCGTCTGTGGCGATCAGCCTCGGCCCGCGCATCCTGCGCGGCGAGACAGCAGCCATAGCGGGAATATCGGTCTGGATGGCCGAGGCAGGCGACTGGCTCGGCGAAGAATAATTTCCTTTCCACGCAAGGTTCGGTTTCCTATCGCAACCAGCATGAGCACGCGCGACACCTCCAGCAGTGAAGATCCCATCATCGAATCGCGCGACCAGCTCGTCGCGCCGATGGCCGGTGGGGAGAAACCGAAAGACGCCTGGCGGATCGGTACGGAGCATGAAAAGCTCGTCTACTGTCGCAAGACGTTCAAGGCGCCGTCATATGACGAGCCAGGAGGTATTCGGGATATCCTGCTGAGTTTGCGGGAGTTCGGCTGGGAGCCCGTCGAAGAAGGCGGCAAGGTTATCGCCATGCGCGGCGACGACGGGACCGTAAGCCTTGAACCGGCGGGACAGCTCGAACTGTCCGGCGCTCCGCTTGAAAACCTTCACGAAACCTGTGCTGAAACTGGGCGCCATCTCGATCAGGTCAAACAAGTCGGCGAACGGTTCGGTGTCGGTTTCCTGGGCCTCGGCATGTGGCCCGACAAGACACGCGAAGATCTGCCGATCATGCCCAAGGGCCGCTACGACATCATGCTTCGGCACATGCCGCGCGTCGGCAGCCTCGGCCTCGACATGATGCTGCGTACCTGCACCATCCAGGTAAACCTCGACTATTCGAGCGAGGCGGACATGGCGCACAAGTTTCGCACCAGCCTGGCCCTTCAGCCGCTCGCCACGGCACTGTTTGCCAATTCGCCCTTCACCGAAGGCAAGCCCAACGGGTACCTGTCCTTTCGCAGCCATATCTGGAGCGATACCGATCCGCATCGTACCGGCATGCTGCCCTTCGTGTTCGAAGACGGCTTTGGTTATGAACGCTGGGTCGATTACATGCTCGACGTGCCGATGTATTTCGTCTTCCGTGATGGGAAATACATCGATGCCGCCGGCCTCAGTTTCCGCGATTTCCTCGACGGCAAGCTGTCGGTTCTGCCGGGCGAAAAGCCGACGCAGAGCGACTGGTGGGATCACCTCTCGACCGCATTTCCCGAAGTCCGCCTCAAGAGCTTCCTGGAAATGCGCGGCGCCGATGGCGGCCCGTGGAGCCGGATCTGTGCCCTCCCCGCATTCTGGGTGGGCCTGCTCTATGAACAGAGCTCGCTCGATGCGGCTTGGGATCTCGTCAAGGACTGGACCGTGGAAGAACGGGAAGACCTGCGCAATGCCGTGCCCAAACTGGCGCTCGACGCGCCGATCCCGGGCGGTGGCACATTGCGCGACCTTGCAAGGCAGGTGCTTCCCATTGCCCGCTCCGGTCTTGCCAAGCGGGCGCGCCTCAACTCCTCCGGCGATAATGAAACGGGCTTTCTGGAAACGCTGGACGAAATCGTGGCCAGCGGCAGAGTGCCGGCTCAGGTCCTGCTGAACCGCTATCATGGTGAATGGGGCGAAGACATCAGCCGCGTTTACAAATACAGCTTCTGACAAGCCTGGGAGAACGGCAATGATCCAGATCAACGGAATGATTAAGCTGGGTCGCCCGCTCGACGCCGCAACGCGCAAGGCACTGGTCGAGATGGTGCGCGCCAGCCGCGCAGAGGACGGGTGCATCGATTACAGCTTCGCCAGCGATCTTGCAGACCCCGATACGCTGGTCCTGTTCGAACGGTGGCGCGATCAGCAGGCGCTGGATGCGCATGGCAAATCTGCCCATATGGAACAGTTCCGTCAGGTGATGGCGGCCAACCCGCCGGAAAAGCGCGATCTGCGTATGTACCAGACCGACGACGGCCAGCCGCTCGGGTAATTATCAGGTCGCTTCCACCGAAATCGCGGGGCGCGGCCTGAAGCGGTTCCACAATTTGGTCAGCGGCGCGGTTATCAGGCCGTTATGCGCCATCCACGCGTAATATTCCCGATACTTCGGATCTTCGGCCAAGAGGTGCGCCTCCTCCGTCTTGGCGCGCCAGAAGTAGATGCCGTTCACGACCAGCAGAAAGAAGCTGTTGCGTATCGCCTCAACCGGCGAACCCGTGGTGACGAGAAACGGCAGGACGGAACACCACCAGAAGAGGTTCTTCGACAGATAGGCGGGATGGCGCGTGAAGCGATAGGGGCCGTTCGTCAGCACGCCGCGATAGGTGAGATTGGAAAACCGAAGCCCGAAAGCAAAGGTGGCCCAGGCATAAATGCCCGTAAGCAGGACCAGCACCCCGCCCCACACGGCGATCAGAGTATCGTGGCCCGCAAGCCAGTGGAGCCAACCTGCCGCGTTCTGTTCGTAATTGATCGCCCTGCCGTCACCCAGAATGCCCCATACCAGGGGTGGATAGCAGATCAGTGCAGCGGCCCACCCTGCTAGCAGGGGATTGCCCGACCGGATATGCGCATCGAGCGGCCGCATCGTGACGATGTATCCGACCGTGCCGATCATCACATCGATCATGAACATCGCTTCGATAGCCGTCAGCACCACCCGTTCCGGCCGCGCCGTGACTTCCGCGATGTCAGCTGTCACAACCGTGCGGAAAGCGAACGGAATGATCGAAATCATGAAGGCGGTGAAGAAGGCCTTGATGCTCCACGCGCGCCAGTGCTTCTTGATTTCTTCCGCGTCCCAGCCGGGCCGCATCAGCAAAAGGGCGCCGAAATGCCAGGTGTGATCGCGTTGCTTTACCAGCGCGCGGTCAATCCAGAAGATGTACGGCAGGGACAGCACCACAAGCGGGATGGCGGCGTAAGCAAGCACCTGTATCGAAAAGACGTACTGACCGTCCCAGTACCACCGGCACAGACAATACAGACAGGCGATGATGGCCCATGTCGCCCATAACCCGGCCAGTTTGACCAGGGTTACACCGCGATCCGGCTTTCGGCTGCGTACCAGCGACCAGTCGAGCCCGGTCGAAGGGCGTCGATGGACCTTATCGACCAGAACGGACCACGCTGCCATGGGCAGCGCGGCCGCCAGCAAGCCGACCAATGCGGAATTGGGACCGCCCAATGTCTCACGCGGGACGGCTAGATCGAAAGCCGCGGCGATGTCCGGAAAGGATCGGGCGAAAACGACCCAGCCAAGCAGGCCTGCAAGCCCCACCAACCCGACGGCCGAGGAGACGTCGCTCTTCGGCCGGGTGGGTGGTGCTGGCGCTATCGCAGTCATGACCCTCGCTCGTTAGCCTTCATTGGTTAACACACGGGTCACGGTAGCAGCAAAATCAGCGAAAGGCGGTAATCCGTCCGCTATCGTCAAGAATATAAAGCGTGTTGTTTGCAACGACCGGCGCCAGCGATACCGGCTCCTTCAGGTCCGTGAATTCGGACGCTGCACCTTCGCCGGTGCTGATACGGTACACCTTGCCTTCGGAATTGACCGCCCACAGATTGTTGCCGGCAAGGACCGGACCGGACCAGAAGATCGGATCTTCCTTCTTCTTCTCGTTCCGCCAGCGCGGCAGCTGGGTCAGCCACCGCACCTTGCCGGTGGAGCGGGCAATCGCCAGCAGACGAGCATCGTCGGTAAGAGTGAACAGCCATTCGCCTGCGATGGCCGGCGTGGAAATGCCCGCGAGATTGAGCTCCCAGATCCGTTGCCCGCTGACCAGTTCATAGGCAGCCATCCGGCCACCCTGGCCAAGCGCATAGACGCGGCCGTTGTCGATGATCGGATCGGCATCGATGTCGGTTAGCGATCCGACCTGGGTCGAGATCGACGTGAGCGCCAGGGCATCCGCCCACAATGTACGGCCATTTTCGTAGCGGTGAGCGATGAGTTCGCCCGAGCTGTACCCGGCGATAACCGTACCTTGCCCTGCCGCAGGGGCGGCGACGCCGAAGACTCCGGCCTGAGTGGATGATCCCGATTCCTGCCACTGAACCTCGCCGTTCGTGGCGTTCAGGGCGAATATCTGGTTATCCTGCGTCATGACGAAGATGGAACCGAAGGCTACGGTTGGCGAACCGCGCAGCGGGCCGGACGGCTTGACCTTCCAGATTACCGAACCATCGGAGGCGTTCAGCGCGACCACATCGCCGACACCGTCGGTCATGTAGATCTTGCCGTCGTCGTAGCTTGCACCACCGCCGAATGCGGACGGTTTGAGATTATTGGCGACACCAGGATTATAGCCCCAGCGCCGCGCACCCGTCTGGGCGTCGAAAGCGGTCAGAGCGCCGTTCCCGCCGACCACGAACATCATGCCGTCACCGATTACCGGCGATGCGCCGAGACGACGGCGCTGACTGGCCCCTTCGACATTGACGCTGAAGAGCCGGCTTGGTGTATCGGCCAGCGCCAGATGCCCGTAAGATTTGGCCGCATTGCCCCCGGCCTGCGCCCAGGTTTCGTTGACCCGCGCAGGAGGAAGAACCACCGACACGTCCGCCAGCGCCGGATCTACCTTCGCGCCGGTTTCGATGCGCGAGAGGATCGGCTGGCGTTCACCCATCGTGGGCGTGACCTTCTTGCCGTCGCCGCCGCCGAAAAGCCCGCCGCTGCAAGCCCCGAGGCCGATGGCCAGTGCTGCGACAAGCGCGGTGCGCGAAATATTGCTGCAGTTCATCTGTTTCCTCGTTTCGTCAGTATTCGGCAAAGCCAGGGCGTTCCTATTCGGTTTCTACCGAGGGGCCGGCGCCTTCAGGATTATCGCGTCCGATTCCCTGAGCTTCGAGCAATGCATCGACATCTTCGATCGCATCGACGCCCAGAACTCCGGCCATCTGCCGCGCGCGCGAACGCGCTGATTCAGGGCTGTTTTCGTCTTTCGCGATCTGCGCGAACAAGGCACCCGCTTCGGCACGCTTTCCCTGATCGAGATAGGCGTGGGCTACCAGTTCGCCCGCACTCGCGAAGAACGCGTTGCCGGGTGTGGCCAGCGGTTTGAGCGTGGCGACGATGTCGGCGCTCGTCATCTTGTCGTAATTCAGCGTGACATCGCGCAGAGAAGCAAGCTCGCGCATTGCGGGCGGCGCCTTGTCGTTTGCAGCCACGCTTTTGAAAATGGTGGAAGCTTCCGCGGCATCGCCGCGCTGCTGGGCAATCCCCGCGCGCATCATTGCCGCGGCAACGCCTGCCCCGCTTTTGTCTGAAGCGGCCAGTTCCTCCAGCCGATCGTAAGCGGAATCGACATTGCCGGCCTGGACCTGATCCAGCGCCGCGACGAGAGCTTCGGAATTACGCTCCATCGCAGCTTCCTGTCGGCTCTGCCAGAAGAGGTAACCGCCGAACGCCAGAAGGCCGACGATCAGGAGTGCGAAAAGCGGCTTCCCCCACTTGCTGAGGAATTCTTCGGCGTCGCCCTGACGGACGGCATCGTCGACTTCGCGCATGAGCGCTTCCTGCTGGGCGTTATCCTGCTGGGCGCGCTTGTCTTGGCGGGTCAGTTGGTTCTTGGGTGTCAGGGCCACAGGGCCGGGCTCCATCTCGGTAGATATCGGTTTGCGCGGCTCTTTAAGGATAGGCGCGGACAAGGGCAATGGTCGCTAAAGCCTGTCCCCGCCCGGGTTAACCGCGGCTGAAACGCTTTAGAGATCAATTTTCATCGCACTGGAATACAGTCGACGATAGGTCGCGATCATCTTCGCTTCGTCGAATTCGGCTACAGCCTTGGTTCGATTGGCTTCTCCAACCTCTTTGCGCAGGTCTTTCGACCCAGCCAGCCTCGCCAGCGCCGTACCCAGTTCCTCCTCGTTTCCGGGACTGGCAATGAACTCGGCGTTTCTGTCGGAAACCATATTCGCAATATCGCCCACCGCGGGGGCAACAACGGGCAGTCCGGCCGCCATTGCTTCGACCACCGACAGCGGGAACTGCTCCGAATCGCTCGACAGTGCGAAGATGTCGAACAGCCCGACGACGCGTGCCGGATCCGAAACGGCGCCCGGCAGGTGGACCCGGTGATTGATCTGCAATCGATCGGCTTCGGCGAGGATGGCGTTGCGCGCCTCGCCCTCGCCAAGGATCACGAGATGCCAGTTTTCATCCAGTTCGGTAAAGATCCGCACCAGTCGCGGCAGGTTCTTGACCGTGCGCAATCCGGCCAGTGTACCGACCCAGAACTCCCCGGGATGCTTTATCAGACGGAGAGCGTCCTTCTTGGGTCGCATGGCGAAGGCTTTGGTATCGACCCCATTGGGGATGCGTTTCACCCTGCCGAGCGGCTGCTGCCAATCGACCAGCGCAATTTCTTCCAGTCGTTCGGAAGGAACGACCAGCCCCGACGCCTTGCCCAATGCGATGCGGCGATACCACGTCCTGCTTTTCTTGAGCTTTTTCAGCTCCGTTTCGTCAAAACCGTCCTCGTGGTGAATGAGCGGCGGAAGGCCATGCAGATCCTTGAACAGCGTGTGCGCCATGGCGGCATCCATCGCGCCCCAATTATACGTACAGACGAGATCGTAGCCCTTCATGGCCTTGGCCAGCTTCTGCAGCCGGCCCGGCAGGGGCCAACCCTTCAGGCTCGGAAATTCCGGCTGCATGCCGACTTCCAGACCTCGCGTGATCCGGTCCGCAGCGCCCTGCTCCGCCGGTTCGCCCGATACGATCGTGTGCCGCGCCTTCTTGCCCAGGGCATTGATCAACTGCACCGTGCGCAGTTCCTTGCCGCCGGGCGCAAAGGTGGAATGCAGGTGCAGGATATGCGGCACCGTGCCCGGTCGTGCCCGCGTCATGCGCAGCGCGCCAACAGAGCGTCGATCGCCGCACGTGCCTCGGGTTCGTCCAGCGTTGGCGCATGGCCGACGGCGGGAACCGTGGCAGCAATGGCGCCGGGTGCACGGCGCTGCATCTCTTCGAAGGCCTGTACCGACAAGAGCTGCGACAACTCGCCGCGCAACAGCGCCAATGGCCTGTCAGCCAGAACGCCGAATGCCGGCCACAGGTCCGGCGGAACCGCTGCTTCGTCCGCAGCCATGATCGGCTCTGCGATTTTCATATCGTAATCGAAGGCGATCCGGCCGTTGTTGCACAGCGTCAGCGTGCGCTTGGCCATGGCGATCCACTCTTCGGTTCCGTAGTCGGGAAAGGCATCGCCATGCACTTCCTCGAGCGCACGGGCCGCATGCATCCAGGTGGGGAAGCTGCGGCCCTGGCCGACATATGTCTTGATCGCATCGAGTCCTGCGGTTTCCAGCAAGGGCCCGACATCGTTTAATACCGCCCCCCTGATGCGATCGGGGTGGACCGCGGCCAGTGCCAATGTGATCAGCCCGCCCATCGATGTCCCGATCGACACGAAGCTGTCGATTTCTTCTGTATCGAGCAGGGCCAGAACGTCCAGCATGTAGGTGCCGACCTGATAGCTCTCCGGATCTTCGGCATAGTCGCTATCGCCGCGCCCCCGCATAGAAGGGACCAGCACACGCCAGCCCTGCCCCGCGATGTGCGGCGCAAGATCTTCGAAATCGCGCGCATTGCGCGTCAGGCCGTGCAGGCAGATCACCGGTGGGCGATTGCCGGCACTGCCATATTCCCGGAAATGCAGGGTGAGACCGTCGGCGCTCTGCCAGTGGCGGTCGGTAAAGCTTTTATCCATGTCTGGCGGCGAAAACCTTGGTGGCTTGTCTCAGGTGCCCTTGTAACAGATGGGCTTGCCGCCCACTATCGCTGCATGCGCGCCGAACCGCAAGCCGTGAGCTATCGCCCCGACACGCCGATCGAATCTTTGGCCGATTGGCTGGGTGATCCCGTCGCGCCTGCCGATTTCCCGAAAACCCGCCTGCGGTTTCGCAATGACCTGCATGCCGCAGGTGTCGGACTGGACGGGTTGACCGACGACCAGTGGCAAAATCATTTCGGACGGTTCGAGCCTCTGGCAGACAATCTCGCCCGTCCGCTGGCCCTGCGGTACCACGGCCACCAGTTTCGCGTGTACAATCCGGAAATCGGGGATGGCCGCGGTTTTCTGTTTGCACAGATGCGCGATGGAGAAAATCGCCTGCTCGATCTCGGCACCAAGGGATCGGGCCAGACACCGTGGAGCCGTGCAGGCGACGGGCGGCTCACCCTGAAAGGCGCGGTAAGGGAAATCCTCGCCACCGACATGCTCGAAGGTCTTGGCGTTTATACGTCCAAGACATTCAGCGTCGTGGAAACGGGCGAGGAATTGTGGCGCGGGGACGAACCCAGCCCGACGCGTTCAGCCGTCATGACTCGCCTCAGCCACGGTCATATCCGCATCGGCACCTTCCAGCGTCTGCTTGCCCTGGAAGAAGCCGAGCACATGGCACGGCTCGTCGATTATTGCCTCGAGCAGTTTCCCGGCCCTCCCCCGCCAGACGATGCTCCGGGCCGCGACGATCCATCGGTGCGCCTGATGCACCTGGTGGTCGAACGCATGGCCGATCTCGCCGCCAGCTGGATGGTGGCCGGCTTTGTCCACGGCGTGCTGAACACAGACAATATGAACATTTCGGGCGAAAGCTTCGACTATGGCCCATGGCGTTTCCTGTCCAAGTGGGATCCTAGCTTCACGGCCGCCTATTTCGATCATCAGGGCCTCTACGCTTTCGGGCGCCAGCCTGAAGCGCTTCATTGGAACTGCGGCCAGTTCGCCGTCGCCTTGCGCCTCCTTACCGATGCCCCGCCCCTGATCGCAGCGATGGAGCGCTTCGGTCCGCTCTACATGGAGGCAATCGGCAGACGCTGGTGCTGGCGACTGGGGCTGGAAAGCCGCGATGCCGAGGCCAACGCGGGCTTGGTGAATGCATGCGAAAAGAAGATGACCGGAAGCGGTATCGCGCCCGATCAATTCTTCTTCGATCATCGCGGCGGACGCAGCGCGACCGGCGCACTGGCCGAGATCATGCAAGGCTTCAAGCCGGTCGGCGACACCCATCCCTACTGGCATGGCGACGGCCCTGAATCGATGCTGATCGACGAGGTCGAAACCATCTGGGCAGCGATTGCCGAAAGCGATGAATGGGCACCCCTTCACGACAAGGTCGCCGCTCTTCGCCGGATGGGCGACGCGCATGGCGCCCCTCCGCTGCCCCAAGGCCACTTGCCACCCCAGGCCGACGACTTGAATTGACGCGGAGCCTGTTACCTCCCACTTAGGCCCCACTTCGCGCCCCCATAGAGGAAAACCACATCAAGATGGCGACCGACCTGGTCTCAACCGAACCCGCAACCGGCCGGGAAATCTGGCACGGACAATCCGGCAATGTCGATGAGACGGTCGAACGCGCGAGAGTGGCGATGCGCAGTTGGGCACGCGAACCTCTGGGTCGCAGGATCGAGCTCATGCGGCGGTTTGCCAATCAGGTTCGCAAGCATTCCGAAACATTTGCCGAACTCATCGCCCGTGAAACCGGCAAGCCGCTCTGGGAAGCGCGGACCGAAGTGGAAGCGGTCATCGGCAAGGTCGAAATCTCGGTTACCGCCTATGCGGAACGTACCGGCCAGAAAAAGCTCAATAGCGCGCTTCAGGGAACGGCGGCGCTACGCCACAAGCCGCATGGCGTGATGGCAGTTCTGGGACCCTACAATTTCCCGGCTCATCTGCCGAACGGACACATCATTCCCGCGCTGATTGCCGGCAATGTCGTGATTTTCAAACCGAGTGAAAAGACGCCCGCCGTGGGCGAATTCCTTACCCGCTGCTTCCACGAAGCCAAGGTGCCGGAAGATGTGATCCAGTGCATTCACGGCGGCGTCGAAGTTGGTCAGGGGCTCGTCGAACACTGGATGGTGGACGGTGTTCTGTTCACGGGTTCGGCCCGTGCGGGCATCGCCATCAACCGCAAGCTGGCTACGGACCCTGGCAAGATCGTCGCGCTAGAGATGGGCGGCAACAATCCCATCGTCATGCTCGACACGCCGAAGATCGAAGATGCTGCGGCCACGATCATCCAGTCGGCCTTCACCACGGCTGGCCAGCGCTGCACGGCTGCACGTCGGCTAATCGTCATCGATTCCATGTTCGACAAGATCGTGCCCGCGGTAAAGGAAATGGCGGAAAAGCTGATCGTCGACGAACCGTTTGCCGATCCCCAGCCCTTCATGGGCTGCGTGATCGACAATGGCACGGCCGATCTCCTTTCGGAAAGCTTCGTTGCGCTGATGAGCCGCGGTGGCCGCCCGATCATGCATATGAAAAGGCCTGACGAGAGCCTGCCGTTTCTTTCGCCGTCCATCCTGGACGCTACCGATATTCACGAACGGCCGGACATCGAACTGTTCGGGCCCTTGCTACAGGTCATTCGCGTCCCCGATTTCGAAGAAGCGATCAAGGAAGCCAACAACACGCGTTACGGGCTCTCGGCCTCGCTGATCGGCGGTCAGCCGGAAGATTTCGAGACATTCTGGAGCGAGATTCGCGCCGGGATCGTCAATTGGAATCGGCCGACCAACGGGGCTTCATCCGCAGCGCCCTTCGGCGGCGTTGGCTTGTCCGGCAATCATCGCCCGGCGGCATTCTACGCCGCAGATTATTGCGCCTATCCGGTCGCCAGCAATGAGATGGAACAACCGCGCGCCACTATCGGCGTGGGTCTCAGGAACGAGTGAGCCGTATCAGTTGGTGGTGACCAGGTCGATCTGGGTCACACCCTGCGGCAGCCGCTTGCCATAAATGACATAGGCGGCATCACCTTTCATTCCCGAAAGGATGTTGTCGCCTGCTGCCGTGACGTGTTCGGCGCTGTAACCGGCGCCCTTCGCGCGGGTGTAATAGAAGGCCAGAACCTCATCCAGCGCGACGGGGGTGAAGAACGACACGATGCGTAGGGCGCAGGCGCCCTCATCCGTTCCGGCAGCTTCCTGCGTATTGGCACGCGGATAGACCGGAAAAGCCGGCGGCAGCTTCGCTGCCCAGGCACTCGTGTAATTTACTTTCTCACCGCAATTTTCGCCGCCCGGAGCGACCGCTGCCTTGGCCGCGGCAACCATGGCCCGGCTCGGCGTAGCATTATTGCCAAGCGCCTTGGCCCCCGGTGCAAAAACCATATTGCTGCGCCCGCCAACCAGTTCGCCCGCACGATCGCGCGCAGCTTCCACGGCGCTGGCCGATTTGTCGATATTGGGAATCGCCGCGTTGCCCGTACCGGAAAGGGCGGCATTAGCCTCGTTGCGACCGGCCATATCGGGATCGGTCATCAGCTCGTCATTGAGCGCCTGTTCGCTGGCCGGGTCCATCGCATCGGCTTCGGCCTTGTCATTGCCCTTGTCACCGCACCCGGCGATGAGGACAAACGGCAGAACGGAGGCAAGCAGGCGACGTTTCATCAATGGACCTTTCGGCTTTAAAGCATTGACCGACTAACGCCTGAACCCGCACCCGTTCCAGTCCGATGCGGATGCATGCACCATTGCGGGACAGCCCGCCCCATGACGGAAAAGGGCGCCGCCCGCCCCCTTTTCGGGGTTCGGACGACGCCCTCACGGCTCGGTGGGAACCGTGGTTTCCGGCCACGGGTGGGCGCGACCGGAACTCGTGAAGTGGTTAGCCGCAGCGGGTGCTGGAGCGATCGATCGTACGGCCGAGCAGTGCGCCCGCCGCGCCGCCCAGAAGCGCACCGATGGTACGGTCACCGCGTCCGGCCACTTCGTGACCAAGCAGCGCGCCTACGCCAGCACCGACCAGCAGACCGGTGGTGCCATCGTCGCGGCGGCAATAATAGCGGTTGTCGTTACCGCGCCAGACGCGGGTGTTCGAACGAACGGGCTGGCCGTAATTGCGGTCGTAACCCATGTAATAGGGGCGCGACTGGTTGCCGCGATAGTGACGGTCACGATAGTCGCGGCCGCGATGATCGCGGTAGTCGCGGTCGCGATAACGGCGGTCGCGCTGGTGTTCGAACGTCATGTCGCCGGTCACGGCAGCATGCGCGTTAGGATTTGCATGGAGGGCCGGTGCAGCACTGGCTGGCATGGCGAATGCGAGGCCCGAAGCGGCAATGGCCATGGTGGCGGTCTTGAAAAGTTTCGACATGGCTTTTTCCTTTTCTCTTCCAACGGACGGAGGGGGGCTCCGGCGATGTCGTTAAGCTTTAAAGGGGTTAACCTGAACGGAATGCAACGCCGCAGTCAGATTTGAAATTTTCGACGAAGCGAGTTTCTGCCGGTGACGAATTGAGGCTTGCGGGCAATTTGCAAGCCGCCTAGCGCGGCCCGATGGATGCAGGTGGCCCTTCTCAGCATGACCGAATGGGTCTGGCAGCGGCGTTCGGCGCCTATATTATCTGGGGCTTCCTGCCGCTTTACCTGATTCTCGTGCAGACCGTGCCGGCGTTCGAATTCGTTGGTTGGCGCATTATCTGGACGTTGCCCCTCTGTCTGCTCATCGCACTGTTCCGAAAGCAGGGGGGCGAACTGCGCGCGGCGCTCGGTAATCGCCGCACGGTCGGCTGGCTCGCCCTCAGCGCGTCGCTGATCGCCGTAAACTGGGTGGTGTATGTCTGGGCGATCCAGACAGGCGAAGTCTATGCGGCAAGCCTTGGCTATTACATAAATCCGCTCGTCAACGTCCTGCTTGGCACCGCACTGCTCGGCGAACGGCTCACACGGCCGCAATGGCTCGCAGTCGGCATCGCAGCCGTCGGAGTATCGCTTCTCGCAGCCGGCGCAGTGACGACGCTATGGATCAGCCTCACTCTGGCCCTCACCTTCGGTACCTATGGCTTGATCCGGAAGCGCGTCGTGGTGGGATCGGTCCCCGGCCTGACGATCGAATCGCTTCTGCTCCTGCTCCCCTCGATCGGCGTCGTTTGGTATTACGCCCAGACGCAGGGTTCGTCCTTCGCGGTCTCGACCGAGCTGAGCCTTTCCATCATGCTGGGCGGCGTACTAACCGCCGTTCCTCTGCTGATGTTCGCAATCGCGGCTCGCAAGCTGCCCTATTCGATGCTCGGCTTCATCCAGTTCCTAGCTCCCAGTATCGTTTTCATCCTGGGGCTGACCGTCTTCGACAAGCCGCTTCATCCGGCTGAAATCGCCTGCTTCGCCTGCATCTGGCTGGCAGCGGCGATATTCGTCTGGGATCTGGTGGCGAGGTCTAGGAAACAAGCCGCCAGGCAAGTGTTTCCCCCGCGTTGAAGGGCACGATCGGCGCTGCTCCCCCGTCTACTTCGCGAGGGACATCGACCGGAGCCTTCTCCAGAGTGATGCGCTCCTCGTTTGGCGCCATGCCATAGAAGTTCGGCCCGTTCAGGCTGGCGAAGGCTTCGAAATTCCCGAGTGCATCTTCGTCGTCGAATACCTGAACGTAGCTTTCCAGTGCGAACGGGGCATTGAAAATGCCTGCGCAGCCACAGTCGCTTTCCTTGTCGTGACGGTGGTGCGGCGCACTGTCGGTACCGAGAAAGTACTTCGCCGACCCACTTGTCGCAGCACCGCGCAGCGCCAGCCTGTGCTGCTCGCGCTTCGCGACGGGCAGACAATACATATGCGGGCGAATGCCGCCGACCAGAATGTCGTTGCGATTGATGTGGAGGTGCTGCGGAGTGATCGTCGCAGCGACATTGGGGCCCGCGCTTTCGACGAAACTCACCGCCTGCATGGTAGTGATGTGTTCGAAGATCACCTTCAACTGCGGCAGCCGGTCCACCAGCGGCTGGAGGACGCGGTCAATGAACACCGCCTCCCGGTCGAAGATATCGATGTCCGGGGTGGTCACTTCGCCATGAACGCATAGCGGCATGCCGATCTCTGCCATCCGTTCGAGAACGCCCATGATATTGCGCACATCGGTCACCCCGTGCGCCGAATTGGTCGTCGCGCCTGCGGGATAGAGCTTGGCTGCGGTCAAGACGCCGTCCGCGTGGCCGCCAGCCAGATCGTCGGCGTCGGTTTCGTCGGTGAGATATGCGGTCATCAGCGGGGTGAAATCGGTGCCGTCGGGCACTGCATCCAGGATCCGCTCGCGGTATGCCGAAGCGAGCGCGGTGGTAGTCACCGGCGGGGCAAGGTTCGGCATCACGATCGCACGGGCGAACTGGCGGGCGGTATGCGGCACTACGGCACGCATCGTATCGCCATCGCGGAAATGCAGGTGCCAGTCGTCGGGGCGGCGGATTGTCAGCGATTCGACCATGTGGTTGCCTATGGCGGCGGGCGGCCTATCTGTCACCCATGACTGCCACTCGACTGATGAACCGTGCCGTGATCCGCCTGTCGACCGACGATGCGGAGGAAAACGTCGCGTCCTTCCTCCAGGGTCTCGTGACGAACGACATCGCCGGGACCCTTCCCGCCTATGCCGGTCTGCTGACGCCTCAGGGCAAGACCCTGTTCGACTTCATCGTATGGCCAGGTCCGGCAGGCGAATTGCTGATCGATTGCGAAGCGGGCGTGGCGGAGGATCTCGCAAAGCGTCTGTCGCTCTACCGTTTGCGTCGCAAGATCGCGATTGCCGTCGATCCGCATGTCGGTGTCCACTGGCGCCCGGAAATGGGCGATGGCGCGGCGACGGATCCGCGGCTGGGCGCACTCGGCCAGCGCTGGCTCGCTCCTGCAGAAGATAGCGATGAAGCCGCTGACGACGCCTGGCAGGCGCATCGCCTTGCCATGGGCGTGCCCGAAGGCAGCGCCGAACTTGGCGATATCCTCTGGCTCGAGACCAATGCCGTCGAACTCAACGGCGTCAGCTTTGCCAAGGGCTGCTACATTGGCCAGGAAAACACCGCGCGCATGAACTGGCGCAGCAAGGTGAACCGGCGGCTGGTGGTCGTTCCGCTGGATCAGTCGGATGAAAAGCGGCGCAAGGCAGAATATCCTGCGCACGGGCTTGCCGTCGATCATTTGCGCGTTGCCGATATCGACCCCGCGCTGGCCCCGGAATGGATGCGCCCCGGGCTCACCCCTGCGGAAGAGTAAGCTCCATCGAGCGGACCAGCATCCGCTCCGCCCTGTCGCGTGCGGCTGTTTCCGGAAGCCCCAGCGACCGCGACAGTGCAGTGCCGATCAGCGCATCGCCCATCGCCATCAGTACCAGCGCCAGCGTTTCTTCATGGACCTGCATCGGCGCCGCGCCATGAGCGGCCTCGCCCGGCGCGATTTCGTCGACCAGCTGGTGAATGGTTTCCACGATCGGCGTCAGCGCATCTTCATTGCCCGTCAGGATCATCCAGCTGGCCAGCGCGCCTGCGCCTTCCTTGTCGAAGGCATCGAATGCCAGATCGACCACTTCGCGCGGGCTGCCTAGCCCTGCCCGGCTCGCCCGCACGGCATCGATGATCGTGTCGCACACCGTGCCCGCCAGATGCCCCGCCAGCGCCTTCTGCAGGCCGGCGGCCGATCCGAAATGATGCAGCAGATTGGCATGGGTGCGGCCGATGCGGGCGCCCACCGCCTTCAGCGTGACCGATTGCGGGCCTGTTTCGATAAGCAGGCCCCGGGCCGCCTCCAGCGCGGCCAGGCGCGATTCTTCTGGAGAAAGTCGTTTACGCGTCGCCATATGTCCCACGAAGTATCCCATTCATCGCAAGTGGGAAACCCGTTAACCGCATGTTATTGACAGTAATGTCAGTAGGACTTACTTACATTCATGTCAGTTAACCCCACGGAGCTTTCCATGAACGCCCCCGTTTCCATTTCCCCCGACGTCCGCAATGCCGCGCCCACGCCGGAAGACCTTACCATCACCGTCCGCGACGAACGCTTCAATCGCGATTCGACACCGCGCAGGTGGTGGGCCGGCGATGCGTTCGGCACCGCCTGGCACAATGCCCTATCAGCCACCTTCCCTCGCGGCGAAGCCTTCTTCATCGAAGCGGTGAAGGCCCATCGCGACGGGGCCGATCCCAAGCTCGAGGCCGAAATTCGCGCCTTCGTGAAGCAGGAAATCAACCACACCCGCGAACATATCGCCTTCAATCGTCTGGCCGAAGATCATGGCTACGATATCAAGGGCATCGACAAGCGCGTGGCAGAACTGCTCGCGCTGACCAAGGATCGTCCCGCCATCGCCAATCTGGCGGTGACCATGGCGCTCGAACACTACACCGCCATGATGGCCGCCGAATTTCTGGCCAATCCGCAGCATTTCGCCGATTCCGATCCGGAAGTGCGCGACATGTGGCGCTGGCACGCGGTCGAGGAAATCGAGCACAAGGGCGTTGCCTTCGATACCTGGAACCACGCGACAAAGGACTGGAGCGACGGCAAGCGCTGGCGTGTGCGCAGCATCGTCATGCTCAGCGTGACCGTCCGGTTCTTCAAGAATCGCTGGGCCGATTCGCTCGCCCTGCTCAAACAGGATGGCATCACCGGCTGGAAAGCCCGCTGGGGCCTGTTCAAATATCTGACCGTCAGCCCCGGCGTCGTGCGGCGCATTTTCCCGGCATGGCTGGCCTATTTCAAACCGGGCTTCCATCCGTGGGATCACGACGATCGCGCCCTGATTAATGTTTACGAGGGCGAATTTTCCGACGCCCTGATGCCCGCGGAATAATTTTCCGCCCAATAGCTGCTGGAAGAAAGGCCCCGCGAGGTGATCGCGGGGCCTTTTCCGTTTGGTCAGGCGGCCTGAAGCGGCATCAGCGTCTCATCGGACAGGTGCAGCCGGTAAAGCGCGCAGGGCGCGTCGCTACCCCGCCCCCTGCTGTGGCGCGGAACGATCTTTCCGGTCGGTACGAAGCCGATCTTGCGCAAAACGCGCCCCGACGCCGGATTGTCGGTGAAATGGCCCGCCTCGATTCGCTGGTGGCCCAGCAGCCGCGCAACCTCCAGCACACCGCGGGCCGCTTCGGTGGCGAAACCGCGCCCCCAGTATGGCTGCGCAATCCAGTAACCCAGTTCGGTCTGGCCGTTCTCGTCCGGATCCATGCCGATGCATCCGACGATCTCCGACCCTGACGGCGTCGGCAGGGTGATCAGGAAACGCGGATAGAAGGGATCGGTGTTGCGCATCACGAATTCGTGCGCATGTCGGGGGAGATAGGGCCAGGGCGCGCTGGCAAGGTTGCGGACGACGCCTTCGTCGGCAATCGCGCGCAAAAGTGCATCGGCATCTTCGGGCCAGGCAGGCCGCAGCAGCAGCCTCTCGGTAACATGGAACATCGGTATTCTCCCCGTATCTCCACGCTCCGGGCTCCTAGGCCGGACGCGTGACAATTGCGTGGCGGCGAAAGGATTTTTCGCCGACGAAATCGAAGAGGGAGAAACGACGAGAGGGAGACGGGTTGGTCCCATCTCCCTCTTCGGTTGCCGGATCATGGACCCGGCTGGGACCGTCCCGTTTGGACGATCCCGTTATCGGAGCGTCCGGTTATTCCGCGGCTTCGGCCATCATATCGACCGAGACGAATTTGCGGTCGAGTTTGCCCTTGTGGAATCGCACAATACCATCGGTAAGCGCGAAAAGGGTGTGGTCCTTGCCCATGCCGACATTGGCACCGGCATAGAACTTGGTACCGCGCTGGCGCACGAGGATGTTGCCGGCGACGACGTTCTCGCTGCCGAACTTCTTCACACCAAGGCGACGACCGGCTGAATCGCGACCGTTACGCGACGAACCGCCTGCTTTCTTATGTGCCATCGTCCGTGCTCCTTACTTCTTGTCTTCGGTCTTCTTGGCTGCGGCCTTCTTGGGCGCTGCCTTCTTGGCCGGTGCCTTGTCGGCAGCTTCCGTCTTGGGAGCGGCCGTCTTCTCGTCGGCGTCAGCCTTCGGAGCCGCTTCCTTCTTCGGAGCCGCCTTCTTTTCGGCCTTCGAATCGCCAACCGCCGTGATGCGCAGCAGCGTCATCTGCTGGCGGTGGCCGTTCTTGCGGCGATAGTTGTGGCGGCGACGCTTCTTGAAAACGAGAACCTTCTCGCTCTTGGCCTGCGCAATGATCTCCGCCGAAACGGTAACCTTGCCGGCATCCGAAAGCTTCTCACCTTCGCCTGCAAGCAGGACGTCACCCAGCGTGATGGTGTCGCCGGCTTCTCCAGCCAGCTTCTCAACCGCGATCTTGTCTCCGGCGGCAACCCGGTATTGCTTGCCGCCCGTGCGCACTACTGCGAACATGGTACGTGTCTCTCGTTCAATTTGCTGTGCCCTAACCCACAAGACGAACTCTTGCGAATAAACGGCGCGCCCGTCAGGCCGCCAGAAGCAGCCCCGGAAAGAAGCGTGCCGTTAGGCCAAAGGCGGTCCCAAGTCAACGCCCGGTACGAGGAAATTTGCATCCTCGCTGGCGCGCTGCGACGCGCGTGATATGGAGGGTGTGATGATCGACCGCAAGCATCTTGTCTTTCCGTTCGCCGCACTTCTGGTGGCAGGCTGTGCCGCCTCCTCGGACCGCTATCCTTCGCTGGCCGTGCGCGATGTGGAACGTGCGGAAGGTACGTTCGACCCCGTACCGGGCCCGCAACTCGACGTTCCCGAGGTAGAGGTGGATGTCGGCCCGGATCTCGGCGCGGGCCTCACATCCCTGGTTGCAGACGCCCAGGCCGCCCATACCGCCTTCACCGACGCCGTCCCTGCGGCAGAACGCAGCGTTCGGGCCGCATCGGGCAGCAGTATCGGCAGCGACAGCTGGGCAGCGGCTCAGGTCGCTCTTGCCGATCTCGATTCGGCACGCAGTAATGCGGCAATCGTGCTGGGCGAACTCGATACGCTCTACACCGCTGCCACCGTGCAGGCAGAAGACGCCACGGCGATCGTCGAAGCGCGCAACACTGTCATCGCTCTCGTATCGGAAGAAGATTCGGTGCTGGAACGGCTGCGCGCGCAGGTTCGCTGAACGCCAGGGGCACGAAGCCGGTTTCCCGGCTCCGCACCCCCGCCCCCATAAACCGGTACTGGTCAGACCAGCGCGGCGATCGTGACCGTGGTCACTCCCCAGCAGAAGATCAGCACCGGCAGGATAAGCACCTGCACCGCGGCATCGCGCGCAGTCACCCGGCCCGTATGAGTGGCAATTCCGTCGCGGACGAGCTTTGCCCAGCTCATGTTCCGCCCCCGGTGTTCCGGCGCCATCCGTATCCACACCGCTGGCAGGCCGAATCCCGCGACGATGAAGAGGGTGAAGATCACCATCGGTATGATGAGCCCGGGCGATGACAGGCCAGCCGCCATGACCGCGAGAAAGCCGAGATAAAGCCCCACGGTCGCGACATAGAGCCCCTTGGGCAGTTCGAAGCTACGATCGACTTCGTGCGTTACCTGGGGCGAATCGAGGATGATCGCCTGTTCGGCAACGAGTTCGCGGGTGAAATGCTTGGACATGGCGTGCTCCTTTGATGGAGCAGTGATGCGCCGGTCAGACCGCGTTTTCCTTGATCTGGATCAAGAAACCCGAATTATTTCCAGCGCGCCAGATCGCTATGGTCCTGCCCACGGGGTTCGATCCAGTGCCAGCCATCGCCGCGCCGTTCGCGCTTCCACAGCCATGCTGCCGACTTGAGATGGTCCATCAGGAAATCGGCGGCCTCGAAGGCGTCGCGGCGATGCCGCGCGGCTGCGGCAACCAGCACGATGGCATCGCCCGGCGCCATGACACCGACCCGGTGCCACACGAGCGCGCCATCCAGCGAAAATCTCTCCTGCGCCTCTTGCGTCAGCTCCTGCATGCCGGGCAGCGTGAGCGGTTCGTAATGCGACAGTTCGAGCGCTTTCACATTGCCGTCGGGTCGCACCTTGCCGAGGAAGGACACGATCCCGCCCGCCTCGCCATGCGCGGCGTTGAACGCCGCCAGCGCTTCGCCCACCGACAGTCCCTTGTCGAGCAGTCGAACGTCCAGCGGGACGGAGATGCTAAGCCTGGCCACCGCTCACCGGGGGTAACAGGGCGACTTCATCGCCGTCCTGGGCATCGAGGGCGGTCTTGTCCGCCAGTACCCGTCCCTGGCACGCGATATTCACCCGCGTCTCGCGAAGCTGCTGCGCAATCGCCGCGTCGACCTGGCCCAGCAACCCTTCCCAATCGAGCGGGGCGGCAACTTCGATTTCCGATTCGCCGGCCAGATCGCTCAGCGGACCAAGGAAAAGAATGCGTACACCCATCGATCAGGTCTCCAGATACTGCCCGGTTATGCCGGGCGCCGCCGCAAGATAGGTTTCGGTTGCATCGACCGCTTCGCCCCCATCACCGGCAACCATGTTGATCCGGCGCGGCGCATATTTACGGGCAAGCCCTGCAACCATGGCCAGGCGCCACTGTCTATGGGTGTGATCGGCAGGCGGGACGAGTATCAATGCGTCTTCGCCCCCATCCAGGACTTGCTCGACCTGCTCCAGCCAGTGTTGGTGGAATGCGCCCGCCGCGGCCAGCGGGTCTTGCGGCAGGCCGTCTACTGCGATTCGCTTCATTCCCGGCGCTCGCGGTGCAGGGTGATGCCGATCTGCTCGCCCGCCTCCGCGATCGCCAGCTTGACGATCTTCACCGTCACCGCTTCGATCCTTCTGTCCTGCAGGAACAGGGTCTCGCACACGTGATCGGCTACGGCCTCGATCAGCTTGAAATGCACGCCCTCGGGCAAGGCACCTGATGCGGCGAACTTCAGATCCATGTAATTCTTCGAATCGTCGAGCGGCGTGTCCGGATCGTAACGGCGAAGCGGTTTCATCCGCACCTTGATGGTGAAACGCAGCGGCTGCGGGCGGCCGGTTTCTTCCGAATAAATACCGGTGAGCACATCGTGCTCGAACTCGGCCACTTCGAGGATCAGCGAATCGTTCATGCGCGCGCCTCCTAGCGCGGATTGGACCAGCGCGCGAAAATCGCGGTGGGTAGCAGGCGCCCTGCCCGCTGTTCGTCGTCGGCCTGTTCGAGGCTGTCTTCCTGCACTGCCAGATCGCCATGCTCGATCTTGCCGGGCAATCCGGCGAACAGCTCTTCCAGCAATCCACCCAGGGCAAGGCTGCTCATCCGTACGGCATAGACGGTCAGGAACAGGAACCGGCTGTCCGCATCCAGCAACTGGCGGCAGTCCGAAACGAGGCCGGGAAGCCCCTCTTCCAACCGCCATACTTCGCCGTCGGGCCCGCGGCCGAATTTGGGCGGGTCGAGGATGATCCCGTCATAACGCCGGCCGCGCCGCACTTCGCGCGCCGTATACTTCATTGCATCTTCGACCAGCCAGCGGATCGGGCGATCATCAAGGCCCGCAAGCGCCGCATTCTCGCGTGCCTGCGCTACAGATTTCTTGCTCGCATCGACATGCGTAACCCGGCCGAACCGGCTCAGCGCCTGTGTACCGACCCCGGTATAACCGAACAGGTTCATGGTCTCGGCGTCGGTGGCACCGGCCAGTTGCTCACCCATCCAGTCCCACACCGGCGCCATGTCGGGGAAGAACCCGAGATGACGGAAGGGCGTACATTGCGCGGTAAAGCGCGCCTCGTCGCCCCAACCGAGTTCCCATCCATGTTCCGGCACTTCGCCGGAATATTGCCAGCGGCCTCCGCCGTCCTCGTCGCTGCCAGGCACGAATTCGCCATCCGCATTCCACTCGGGCAAGCGCGGCGACCACATGGCCTGCGGTTCGGGGCGAATGAAGCGATAGGGTCCGTATTCTTCGAACTTGCGACCATGGCCGCTGTCGAGCAGGCGATAGGCATCCCAGCCCTCGCCGACCATCAACACCGGATCGCGCATCAACTCCGCCATCAGGCAGCATGCCCCAGAATGTGGTCGCGCACCGCCTCGTACGTGCCGGGAAGCTCGGTATAGGCTTCCTCGCGCGCGAACAGGTCGCCTACTCGCGCGGGCAAGGACGGCCGCGTCCCGGTGGAACGTTCGACGGCATCGGGAAACTTCGCCGGGTGCGCCGTCGCCAGCGTGACGACCGGCACGTCGTGAGGAAGCTCCACCGCGCGCGCTGCATGCAAGCCGATCGCGGTATGCGGGTCGACGATCTCGGCACAGTCCTCGCACGCCCAGCGCATGGCCCGTGCCATGTCGTCCTCGTCGGCGCGCATGCTGGTGAACAGCGCAGCCGCCCCATCACGCTGTGCATTGGTCAGCTGCATCGCTTTGCTCGCTTCGAAACCGCGCATCTGTTCGGCCAGAGCGATCCCGTCACGCCCCCCGACATCGAACAGCAGCCGTTCGAAATTGGAACTGACCTGGATATCCATGCTCGGCGCAGCGGTCGGTGTGACTGTTCCGGTCGAATAGTCGCCGTTCGACAGTGCTCGATACAGTATGTCGTTGGTGTTCGTCGCCACAATCAAACGTTTGATTGGCAAGCCTATCCGTTCGGCAACATGCCCGGCAAAGACATCGCCGAAATTGCCCGTGGGTACGCTGAAGGCCACTTCGCGCTCCGGCCCGCCCAATTGGAGGGAAGCCGCGAAGTAATAAACAACCTGCGCCATTAGCCGCGCCCAGTTGATCGAATTGACGGCCCCGATCCGGTGCCTCGCCGTCACGTCCCGATCGGCAAAAATGCGCTTAACCATCGCCTGCGCATCATCGAACGATCCGTCGATCGCGATGTTATGGACGTTGGGCGCACGCACCGTCGTCATCTGGCGGCGCTGCACGTCGCTGACCCGCCCCTTTGGGTGAAGCATGAAAATCTCGACCCGGTCGAGACCTGCCACGGCATCGATAGCCGCGCTGCCGGTGTCCCCGCTGGTCGCGCCGACGATGGTCAGCGTGCCATTTTCCCGCGCAAGAAATTCCTCGAACAGCAGGCCCAGCATCTGCAGCGCCACGTCCTTGAAGGCGAGTGTCGGACCGTGGAAGAGTTCCAGCAGCCACTGCCGCTCGTCGAGCTGCGTCAACGGCGTCACCGCGGCATGGGCAAAGCGCCCGTAAGCCTTGGCCGTCAGCCCGCGCAGGCTTTCCGGCGTCAGGCAGTCGCCCACGAAGGGCTGCATGACCCGGGCAGCCAGTTCGGCATAGGGCAGGCCGCGCATCGATCCGATCTCGTCACGAGAGAAACGCGGCCATTCCGCCGGAACGTAGAGACCGCCATCATTGGCGAGGCCGGCGAGCGTGACGCCAGCAAAATCGAGCGTCGGGGCGCTGCCGCGAGTAGAGACATATTGCATCGTGTCAGCCGGTTAGCGCCGGTAACTGGAGCGGGCAAGCAAGCCGCTCTTTAATCCGCCCTAGCCCGCGTCGCCTTGCGCCGTAGCGCCAGCACATAAATCACCAGGGCAGTCAGCGCGAAAAAGAACCACTGCCCGGCATAAGCCAGGTGATTGTTTGGCAGATCGCGCGGATCTGGAGAGGCGAGAGGTTCGAGTCCCGCAATCGGCTCGCTCGCGACGATCCTGCCGCCGGGCGCAATCGTACCGCGAACCATGCCGCCGTCCCAGCTCACCGGCGCCGGGTCGCGTGAAAATCCGAGGTCGATGGTTGCGCTCTCTCCGCTCCCGAGGCGACATGTCGCCCGCTGAGCCACGCCCTTTTCTCCGCGCTCGCTCGTACCGGCAACCGTCGTGATGCCATCGACACGAACGCAATCGACGCTCGTGCGACGGTAGAGGGCCTCATCCAGCGCAGCTGGCGAGCGCGGATAGTCGACCTCCGCTGACATCTGCAGGGCCTGCTCTGCCCGTGCAATCAGCGCGGCCTTTTCATCCATTCGGCCCAATTGCCAGATCCCGAGCGCAATCATGATGGCAATGGCCGCAGCGACGACAAGCGTGGGAAGAATGGGAACGCGCATCAGAAAATCCTGCTTCAGCCCTCGCGGGCAGCACTGTGACGCCCGTCGATCAATTGCACAGTAGTCACGACCATCGTCGGGAATCCCTGCGCCAAACCGAGAAGGGCAGCCTCGGTGAGACCGGGCTGCCCTTCGCGTTTTTCGAATTCTGCCGAGCCCATTAGTGGACGGCAGCACCCCAACCGCCCCAGACATAGATGGCGACGAAGAGGAACAGCCAGACGACATCGACGAAGTGCCAGTACCAGGCGGCTGCTTCGAAGCCGAAGTGCTGACGCGGCGTGAAGTGGCCCTTGTAGGTACGGATCAGGCAGACGATCAGGAAGATCGTGCCGACCAGCACGTGGAAACCGTGGAACCCGGTCGCCATGTAGAACGCCGAGCTATAGGTGTTCCCGCCGAAGGCGAAGGGCGCATGCATGTATTCATACGCCTGGATCATGGTGAAGACCGCGCCCAGGATAATGGTCAGCCAAAGACCCTTCTTCAGCCCTTCGCGATCGCCGTGGATCAGGCTGTGATGGGCCCAGGTCACGGTCGTGCCCGAGCAGAGCAGAATCAGCGTGTTGAGCAGCGGCAGGCTGAACGGATCGATTACCGCCTCGATGGCGACCGGGGGGAAGACCCCGCCGACGACTTCGGAAATCTCACTCGGGAACAGTGCGAAATCGAACCAGCTCCAGAACCAGCCAACGAAGAACATCACTTCCGAAGCGATGAACAGGATCATGCCGTAGCGCATGTGCAACTGCACGACCGGCGTGTGATCGCCGCGCTCGGCTTCCTTCACGATGTTCGAAAACCAGCTGAAGAAGGTGGCGATCAGGCCTGCGATACCCAGACCAAGCACGAGATGGCCATTTGCCATGTCGTGCATGTAGAGCACCATGCCGCTGGTGAAGACCAGCGCCGACAGAGAGCCGACGAAGGGCCAGATATCGGGTTCGAGAATGTGATATTGGTGATTGACGTTGCCAGCCATTGTACTCGCGTCCTGGGTTTCGCTTTGCGGGTGCCCTTAATGCGCCAATGCCCGCTGGTCTAGGGGCTACTCGGCAGATTCCAGAGCCCGGTGAAAAGTATACGATAATGTGATCTGCTCGACATCGTCCATATTCGGATCGTCGAGCGCCTTGGGATCGACATAATAGAGCACAGGCATGCGCACTTCCTGACCCGGTTTCAGCACCTGTTCGGTGAAACAGAAACACTGAATCTTGTTGAAATAGGCGCCTGCCTGTTCAGGCTCGACGTTGAAAGTCGCCGTGCCGGTGATCGTTTCGTCGGAATTGTTCTTGGCGAGATAGATCGCCATATCGCGTTGACCGATCGTGACCGTGTCCGTGACCTGTTCCGGCCGGAAGCTCCACGGCACGTCGTTGGCCGTCGTGCCGTCGAAACGGATCGAAATGGTCTTGGCGCCCGCACTGGCGCCCAAGCGTTCGGCCAAGGCGGCGTCACTTTCGCTGGCGCGCTGCGTGGTACCGCCGAAGCCGGTCACCTGGCAGAACATCTGGTAGAGAGGGACCGCTGCGAATCCCAGGCCGAGCATGCCCAGAGCGCCCAGGAATGCGAAGATCGCCGTGCGGTTCTTGCGTGAATCGAGAGTTGCAGCCGTCATGCGTCCCTCACATCCGCGCGATGGTTATCACGTAGAATAGAACGGCCAGAAACAGCAGAATACCGCCCAGCACGAGATTACGGCTCTTCTGGCGGCGTTTGTATTCGGTTTCTTCTTCGGGGGTCATGCGATCCATCCCAGATTGGCCAATACCCTGTCAGCCACCAGCGCGGCAAACAACGCGAAAAGATAGATGATGCTGAATGCGAACAGGCGCTTTTCGGGCTTCATCGTGTCGTTCTCGCCAGTGTGGCGGAAAGCGACGGGAAACGAAAGGGCAAGAAAGGCAAGCGAGAGCGCAAGCGATGCAACACCATAGATATAACCGGTCCCGCCGATGAACCACGGCGCCGCCGCGACCGGCACAAGCAGTACGGCGTAAGCAAGGATCTGGTGCCGCGTCGACGTTTCGCCGCGCACCACGGGCATCATGGGAATGCCGACATTGGCGTAATCTGTCTTCACGAACAGGGCGAGCGCCCAGAAATGCGGCGGCGTCCACATGAAGATAATCAGGAACAGCAGCACTGGCATGAGTGTGATGTCGCCGGTCACGGCAACCCAGCCTATCATCGGCGGAAAGGCCCCCGCCCCGCCGCCGATGACGATGTTCTGTGGTGTGCGCGGCTTGAGCCAGACAGTATAGATCACCGCGTAATAGAAGATCGACAGCGCCAGGATCGTCGCTGAAAGCCAGTTCACAGCCAGGCCCATGATCATGACCGAAGCAGCCGATATCAATACGCCGAAATCGCGCGCATCGGTGCGGTTCATGCGGCCTGCGGGAAGCGGCCGCGCCGCCGTGCGTTTCATGCCGGCATCGATATCGGCTTCCCACCACTGGTTGAGCGCTGCAGCGCCGCCCGCGCCGAGCGCGATGCACAGGATCGCGGTAAAGCCAAGTATCGGATTGATATGCCCAGGTGCAGCCAGCAAACCACATAAGCCGGTAAAGATCACCAGGCTCATAACGCGTGGCTTGGTCAGCGCGAAAAAGTCGCGCCATTCCGTAGGGAGCTGGGTGGGAACGGTCTGGGTCATGGAATCGAGCGCCCTATAGGGCGTCAGAGGCGCTTTAGCCAGTCAATCAGGATGCGGTTCACCTCGTCCGGCCTTTCCTGCTGGGTCCAGTGCCCCACTCCGTCGAGTATGTGACCTTCGACATTCGGCACGAACATCTTCACCAATCCGATCGGATCCTCGACCGCACCGAACAGGAAAGTGGCCGGATCGCGTGTGCCGCCGATGAACAAAGCGGGCTGTTCGATCAATTTGCCCGCCCAACCCTGTAGCCATTCATAGTCGGCTTCATGGTTGCGGTAGCGGTTGAGCGGTCCGCGAAAGCCGGAGGATTTAAACTCCGCTTCATAAAAATCGAGATCGTCCTCGGTCAGCCAGCCCACCGGCGCTGGATCGGGCAACCCTTCGAGGAAGGTGGCACCCAGCGGCTTGTCGAAATAATCTCCTGGCGGCACATCGCCGCTGATCGAATACATCATGCGGGCCACCCATTCGCGCGGATCCCGCTCGGCTTCCGCTTCGGCGACGCCCGGCTCCTGGAAGTATTCCTGATAGAAGAACCGCCCTTTGGACGTGAAATGTTCGCGAAACACCTCCGTGAACGGGCGATTGGGAACGCCGGCGAAGGGAACGGAAAGTCCCGCAACGGCGCGAAAATGTTCCGGATGCGTCAGCGCGGAATTCCACACGATGGGCGCGCCCCAGTCGTGCCCGATCAGGGTCGCCGGCTCATCGGGCGAAAGAGCGTTACGCAGCCCGACGAGATCGCCCACGATCCGCTGCAAGGTATAGGCTTCGATCGGATGCGGTTTGTCCGAACCGCCATAACCGCGCACATCGATCGCACAGGCGGTGAACCCCGCCGCTGCAATCGGTCCGATCTGGTGTCGCCAGCTGTACCAGCTTTCCGGAAAGCCGTGGACCATGATGACCAGCGGTCCTTCGCCCTCGATTGCACAGCGCAGGCTTGCGTCGCCCGTATCGATCGTCCGCATTTCACGCATTCGGTGTCTCCCGTCGAGATATGAAAACGGCCGGTCCACCATGGAACCGGCCGCGCTTTCATGTCCAGTCTTTCGAGCGTGGATCAGGCCGGATGGGCCTTGCTGATGTGGTCGTCGGAGGTGTGGTGATCCTCGATCACCGGCAGCTCGCTGAACTGGTGGTACGGCGGAGGGCTGGACAGCGTCCACTCGAGCGTCGTCGCGCCTTCGCCCCAGTAGTTTGCAGGAGCCTTCTTGCCGGCCACGAAAGCGTAGACCAGGTTGGCGAAGAAGAAGATCATCGAACCGGCCATGATTTCGTAACCGATGGAGCTGATCTCGTTCCAGTAGGCATAGGCATCCGCATAGTCGGGATAGCGACGCGGCATGCCCTGCAGACCCAGGAAGTGCTGCGGGAAGAAGATCACGTTCACGCCGATGAAGAAGCCCCAGAAGTGCAGGTGCGCCAGCAGTTCGGAGTGCATCTTGCCGCTCATCTTCGGGAACCAGTAGTAGAAGCCCGCGAAGAGCGAGAACACGGCACCCATCGACAGCACGTAGTGGAAGTGCGCGACGACGAAGTACGTGTCGTGAACGACGTCGTCGATGCCGCCATTGGCGAGATAGACGCCCGTCACACCGCCGACGGTGAACAGGAAGATCATGCCGATCGCCCAGACCATGGGGGATTTGAACTCGATCGAGCCGCCCCACATGGTTGCGATCCAGCTGAAGATTTTCACCCCGGTCGGAACCGCGATGACCATGGTCGCTGCGGTGAAGTACATCTTCGTGTTCACGTCGAGACCGACGGTGTACATGTGGTGCGCCCAGACGACGAAGCCGACGACACCGATCGCGACCATGGCGTAGGCCATGCCGAGGTAACCGAACACCGGCTTGCGGCTGAAGGTCGAGACGATCTGCGAGATCATGCCGAAGCCCGGCAGGATCATGATGTACACTTCTGGGTGACCGAAGAACCAGAACAGGTGCTGGTAGAGAATCGGGTCGCCACCACCGGCCGGATCGAAGAACGTCGTACCGAAGTTACGATCGGTGATCAGCATGGTGATCGCGGCCGCCAGAACCGGCAGGGCCAGCAGCAGCAGGAAGGCGGTAACCAGAACCGACCACACGAACAGCGGCATCTTGTGCAGGGTCATGCCCGGCGCACGCATGTTGAAGATGGTGGTGATGAAGTTGGTCGCGCCCAGGATCGAACCCGCACCGGCAAGGTGCAGCGCGAAAATGGCGAAATCGACGGCCGGGCCTTGCGAACCCGTGGTCGAAAGCGGCGCATAGACCGTCCAGCCCGTACCTGCACCCGGACCCGTGCCGCCCGGCACGAAGAGCGAGAACATCAGCGAGCAGAAGCCCGCAACGGTCAGCCAGAACGAAATGTTGTTCATGCGCGGGAAGGCCATGTCGGGCGCGCCGATCATCAGCGGGACGAACCAGTTGCCGAAGCCGCCGATCATCGCCGGCATCACCATGAAGAAGACCATGATCAGGCCGTGAGCGGTGATGAACACGTTCCACATGTGCAGCGCGGTGTCGAAATCGGCACTGCCGCCCATGAACTGGGCCCAGAACTGCAGATACTGGATACCCGGCTCAGCCAGCTCCATCCGCATGATGCCCGAGATCGCACCACCAACGATACCCGCGATGATCGCGAAGATCAGGTAGAGCGTACCGATGTCCTTGTGGTTGGTGGACATGAACCAGCGCGCAAAGAAACCGGGCTTGTGGTCCGCATCGTGATGCGCGTGATCTTCGTGGTGGGCCTCGAAGTGGTCGGCGGTAGTAGCCATCGTGCTATACTCTCGAGCTAATCGTAAATCTTAAGCGGTCGGTGCGACAGGAGCAGCGCCTGCCCCCGGAGCGCCGGGTTCGGCGCTTTCGGGCTGCTGCAGCGGAGCGGCGGCAGGTTCTGCTGCCGCTTCTTCCTCTTCGGCACCGGCGATGGTGCCACCCTGGGCCAGGACCCAGGCATTGTACTGATCCATCGGCAGCGCTTCGATCGCGATCGGCATATAGCCGTGACGCGCACCGCACAGTTCCGAACACTGGCCATAATAGACGCCGGGTTCGTCGATGAAGAGCATCTTTTCGTTCAGGCGTCCGGGGACCGCGTCGAGCTTGAACCACAGGCTGGGCACTGCGAACGAGTGGATCACGTCGGCTGCAGTCGTCTGCAGACGGATCGGCACACCGGCGGGAACGACCATGCGATTGTCGACGGCCAGCTGATGGGGCTCGCCCACCGCATCGGCTTCTTCCTTGCTCAGCATGTTCGAAACAACTTCGAACTCGCCGTTGTCGGGATAGGAATAGCCCCAGTACCACTGATAGCCGATGGCCTTGATGGTGATCGCATCCTTGGGCGGCGATTTGTACTGCGCGCTCAACAGGCCGATCGAAGGCACGGCGATGCCGAGCAGGATCAGCGCCGGAACGACAGTCCAGATCACTTCGATCAGCGTGTTGTGGCTGGTCTTCGAAGGCACCGGATTGGACCGCTTGTTATATTTGAGGATGACCCAGACGAACAGGGCCAGCACGAACAGGCTGATGATGACCATGATCCAGACCAGCCCGATGTGAAGGGCGTTCGCCTGGTGGCCGATCGGCGAAAACTGCTGCTGGACATCGATTGCCTTGGCGATCGGCATGCCCTTGCCTTCGGTCGGCTTCATCGGCGTGTAGGCATCGGCACCGGGGCCGACATCCTCGCTCGAAGCTTGCGCAACATCGGCCGCAGCGACTTCTTCAGTCTGCTGCGCCGCAGTCGTTTCGGTGGCATCCTGTGCCATCGCGCCCTGCGCGCCGAAAGCCAGCATCGCCGCCATCGTAAGGCTGGCGACAATCCGGTGGAACCCGTGGAGGGAGCCGAGAATTTTCATCGTCTTGGCACTCTTTCGTGTCGTGTCTCGTTCCGGGCCTGCCACACTGCGCGAATCTCGCGTACGCGGCAAGACGCGCCCCTGCGAGGGCCCGGTTGCGCCCGCCCTATAGGCAGGGATCGCGCTTGCCTCAAGCGGCTGGCCGATAAAAATGTGCACGCACCTTTGCCTCTTGCGAAAATGTGCGCGACGCGCTTTGGACGCAGGCATCATGACTGAAGACGAAATTATCTCCGAATTCCGCGCCAGCGAAGCTCTCCTCGAAGGCCATTTCAAACTTTCGAGCGGGCGCCACAGCGGGCATTATCTCCAGTGCGCGCGCGTACTTATGAATTCGGAAAGGGCCGGTAGGCTCGCTTTTGCCCTCGCCCAGAAAATTCCGCGCGAACTGCGCAACCAGATCGATGTGGTCATCAGCCCGGCCATGGGCGGTATCATTATTGGCCAGGAAATGGGCCGCGCCCTCGGCAAGGATGCCATGTTCCTCGAACGGCCCGAAGGCACGTTTCACCTTCGCCGTGGCTTCCGCCTCGAACCGGGGGCGAAGGTCTTGATGGTCGAAGACGTCGTCACGACCGGACTTTCCAGCCGCGAGGCGATCGCGGCCGTGAGTCGCGAAGGCGGCCAAGTTGTTGCCGAAGTCGCGCTGGTCGATCGCTCGAACGGCGCGGCCGATCTCGGTGTGCCTTTCTATCCGCTCGTGGACATCAACTTTCCGACATACGCGGAAGACGAAATTCCCGCCGATCTGGCAGCCATCCCGGTGACCAAGCCCGGAAGCAGGGCAGCTTGATCGATCTGCCGCATCCCCCACGCCTGAGACTGGGCGTCAATATCGACCACGTCGCAACCATCCGGAATGCGCGCGGCGGCGATCATCCGGACCCTGTCCGTGCGGCAGAAATCGTGGCGCAGGTCGGCGGGGACGGCATCACGGCGCATCTGCGTGAAGATCGTCGTCACATTCGCGATGCGGACCTCGAGCGCATACAAAAGGCCACCGACCTTCCGCTGAACCTCGAGATGGCGGCGACCGAGGACATGCTGGCCATCGCGCTCGCTCACAAGCCGCATGCCGCCTGCATCGTGCCTGAAAAGCGTGAAGAGCGGACGACCGAAGGCGGGCTCGATGCGGCAGGGTTGCACAATCAGCTCGCGCCCATCGTGTGGAAGCTGGCCGACAACGGCATCCGCGTGTCCTTGTTCATAGAAGCGAGCGAACGACAGCTGGAAGCGGCCCAACTCCTGCGCGTGCCGGTGGTCGAATTTCACACCGGCGAATATGCCCATGCCGGGCTCGACAATGATGAAGAGCGCGAAGCGCGCGAACTGGAGCGCATCGCCACCATGTCGAAGATGGCTCGCCAGATGGGGATCGAGCCGCATGCCGGACACGGCCTGACATATGAGAACGTAAAACCTGTCGCCGCGATCCCCGAACTCGCCGAACTCAATATCGGCCACTATCTCGTCGGCGAGGCAGTGTTCGTCGGGCTGGAAACGGCAGTGCGGCGCATGCGATATCTGATGGACGAGGCACGCTCATGATCATCGGCCTGGGCTCCGACTTGTGTAATATAGAGCGGATCCAGAATTCGCTGGATCGTTTTGGCGAGCGGTTCGAGAATCGCGTCTTTACCGAGATCGAGCGCGCCAAGGCCCGCCGCCGACCCTTCACCATCGCCGGCACTTACGCCAAGCGTTTTGCGGCCAAGGAAGCTTTTTCGAAAGCTGTCGGCACGGGATTCCGGCGCGGGGTCTTCATGAAGGACATCGGTGTGGTGAACGCGAAATCGGGTGCGCCCACGCTTTCGCTGACGGGCGGCGCCGCAATCGTGCTTGCGGAAATGGTGCCAGAGGGCCATGAGGCGCGCATACACCTCACCCTCACCGACGATCACCCATGGGCTCAGGCCTACGTCATCATCGAGGCCCTACCCAAGTGACCACCGGCACACCGGCAGTGAACGACACCAGCAAAAAGAAAAAGAAAGCTGACGACAAGGTCGACTGGATCGCGGAAATCCGCGGTCTGGCGTTGATGCTGTTGGCTGTTTTCGCGTTTCACAGCTTCATCGCGAAGCCATTCTATATCCCGTCGGAATCGATGATGCCGAACCTGCTGGTCGGAGACCGGCTGGTGGTGAGCAAATATCCCTACGGCTGGAACTGGTCGTCGATCAGCTTTCACCTTGCCCCGCGTGGCAAGTGGCGCCTGTTCGGCTCGACCCCGGAATATGGCGACATCGTCATTCCCGTGCACCCGCAACGCGATGAGGATTACATCAAGCGCGTCGTTGCACTCCCGGGTGACCGGATCGCGGTACGCAACGGCCAGATCATCCTCAACGGCACCCCGGTCGAACAGAAGGTCGAACCCGCCATCGCCCTGCCGCTCGATGCCAACTCGCGCTGCGACGGCTTCGGTTTCGACGACTTCCGCTCTACCAACGCCGATGGCAAACCTATTTGCCGCGTACCCGTGATGCGCGAAACCCTGCCCAATGGCGCAACCTATCTCATCATCGACCACCAGAATCAGGATCTGGACAACTTCCCCGAAATCACCGTTCCCGAAGATCATGTCTTCGTGATGGGCGACAATCGCGATCACTCGGCAGACAGCCGCGAACTGAACCACCCGCGCGGCCTCTTGGGCCCAATTCCGCTCGAAAATATCGGCGGACGTGCCGAGTTCATCACCTTCTCGCTCGACGGTACGACCACGATCAATCCGATCAGCTGGTGGACCAGCCTGCGCGAAGGGCGCGCCTGGTCGACCCTGCGTCCCGCCATTGCGGAACGAAAACCCGCTCCCGAGCGCTAAAGCCACACAATACAGGGGGCGCGCATGGCCGATAAGACGCAGGATATCCACGAAGCGGACCTCGGCACCAGCCCCTCCCGCATCAACGACCCGCATATTCGGCAGGAAATAGCGCGTGCCGTCGTCTGGGTGGGTGTCGTCGGCGCCGTGGCGCTGGCTGTCTGGATTGCTCGCCCGCTACTGGTGATCTTCGGCGCCATGGTTTTCGCGTCCATGATCGATGGCGGCGCTCGTCTGCTTGGCCGTGCCCTTCCCATCGCGCGCGCATGGCGCGTCGCGATCGTACTGGCCGCAACCGTCGCCTTTCTGGCGTGGCTCGGATATTTCGCCGGGTCAACGATTTCGCAGGAAGCGGCCCAGTTTCCCGAGATTATCGAGCGTCAGGTGGGCGAACTGATCTCCTGGGCGCGTTCGCAAGGGTTTGAAATCAACCAGCCGCAATTGCAGGACTATCTCGGTAATATCGGCAGCGGGATCAGCACCGTTACTCGCGCGCTGAGCGGGCTGGTCGGCGGGCTGGCAACGATAGTCCTCATCCTCGTAATCGGCGTCTACGTTGCGATCGACCCGCAACTCTACGAACGCGGCGTCGCCTGGATGCTGCCAAGCGAAAAACGGGATCGTTTCCATGTCACCCTTGCCCGCATGGGCAAGACGATGCGCCGGCTGATGGCCGGTCGCCTCCTCGGCATGCTGGTCGAGGCCGTTTTTACCTACATCATGCTCGGCGTGGTCGCGCCAATGGTTGGCATTGGCGCAGTGCCGATGGCAGCATTGCTCGCCATCCTTACCGGTCTGCTCGCTTTCATTCCCAATCTGGGCGCGATCATCTCAGGTCTGCTGATGGTTCTGGTGGGCTTTTCCGGTGGGGTCGAAATGGGTATTTACACCATCACCGTCTATTTCTTCGTCCAGAACTTCGATGGCTATGTAATCATCCCGATGATTGCGAAGAAGACCGTCGATCTGGCCCCCGCGCTCGTGCTCGCATTCCAGCTGATCATGGGTATTCTGTTCGGCATTCTCGGCCTTTTCCTCGCCGACCCCCTACTGGCGATGATCAAGGTCGCGCTGGAACGCCGGGCGGAACAGGCGCATGAAAACAAACGTGAAGAGGTTGCCACGAATGGCGCGTAAGTTTCTGTATTTTATTGCCGTTTGCATCGTTCTGGTGATCTTGGGAGCAATCGCACTGTCGATCTGGTCTCGCGAGGCGACTGAAATCGCCTTCGTGCCCCGCGGCGAATTCGTCGAGCAGGAACCGTTCGCCGAAAATGCCTATCAGGACCCGAACATGTGGTATTCGCGGCCTGGTCTCGGTACGAACGATCCTTCGCGCTACCAGCCTGCCATCGCGGAAACCGCGCCCGATCCGGCTGATCAGGATCCTTCGCCACAAGCCCCGGCTGCCGAGCAGAGCCTCGATGCAGGCAACCCTCTGCAGACTACCGGCACCGTCACCGGCGAAGCGGCCGATCCGCAGACGCTGCCCGAATTTGCGGTCTTCTTCGTGCCTCCCACCAGTTATATTCAGGCCGGCGGTGACTGGAATTCCAAGATCGACGATGCGACCACCAACAATCGTGCGCGCATCTTCCTCCAGGGGCTCGCCAGCCCGTTCAATCGCGCCGATGAACTCTGGGCGCCCAAATACCGGCAGGCGGCCGCAGGGGCTTTCCTGACCGACAAGCCCGAAGCGCAGCAGGCCATCGATGCGGCCTATGCCGATGTCGCCCAGGCCTTCGATTATTTCATCGATAGCGTGGACGAAAACAAACCGATCGTATTAGCCGGTCACAGCCAGGGCGCTTCCCATGTTCTGCGGCTACTACAGGAAAAGGTAGCCGGTACGCCGCTTGAAGCGCGCATCGCTGCCGTCTATGCCCCGGGGTGGCCGGTGTCGGTCGAACACGATCTTCCCGCGCTTCCATTCCCGGCCTGTGCATCGGCGGGCCAAGCGCAGTGCCTGCTCGCCTGGTCGGCATTTTCCGACGATGGCGATGCCGATCTGATCATGCGCCGCTACGAAGCAACCGTTGGCTACGATGGTCAGCCGCGCGGCACCGGGCCGATCCTGTGCGTCAACCCGCTAACCGGGGCCACCGGGGGCTCGGCTCCCGCCAGCGCCAATCTCGGCACGCTGATCCCCGATCAAAACCTGTCAAAGGGTGAACTGGTCGCGGGCGTCGTTTCCGCACGCTGCGGCGAGAACGGCCTGCTCTATATCGGCGATCCGCCGGAGCTCGGCCAAGGCGTCCTTCCGGGCGGTAATTATCATGTCTACGACATCCCCCTGTTCTGGAAGAACCTGCAGGAAGACGTCGTTACACGGGTGAAGGCATGGACGGCGGCGCAGGCCTCGTAACGGACAACGCCCTGACCTATGGCGACGTGCTACCGGAAGGTGGCGCGCTGCTCGGTCTCGACCTCGGCACGAAGACAATCGGCGTTGCGACCTGCGATGCGGGGTGGCGATATGCGACCGCGGGCAAAACGATCGCGCGCGGCAAGTTTACCAAGGATTGCTGCATCTTGCGCGCGCTTGCTACGGAACGCTCTATTCGTGGCCTCGTCATCGGCCTGCCCCGCAACATGGACGGAACCGAAGGTCCGCGCGCGCAGGCCAGCCGCGCCTATGCGAGGAACCTCTCCGCGGCCCTGGAATTGCCGGTTCTCCTGTGGGACGAACGCTGGTCGACTTCCAGCGCGGAAGCGGCCATGATCGGTCAGGACATGAGCCGCAGCAAACGTGCCGCACGGATCGACAGCCATGCCGCTGCAGTGATCCTTCAGGGCGCCATCGACACGCTGGCGGGCGGCGGGTTTTGATAGCGGCCACGGCGGCTTCACAAACACCCTGTCAACTTGCCTGCAGCCTCGCTATCGCCCTTCCATCATGAGCGAACAGGACCGTAAATTCGATCCGGCCAAGGCCACCGCGTTCTTCACCGGACGCGGTCATTCAGGCTGGCTCGGTCTCAGATATTCGGACCACGGCGACGACTGGGTCGAACTCGAACTGCCCTGGCGCGAAGACCTGCTCGGCGAAGACGGGCAACGCGTCCTGGCATCGGGTCCCATTCTCAGCCTGATGGACATGGCCAGCGGCATGGCCATCTGGCGCGCCATGGACGAATTCACTGCCATCGCGACGCTCGACCTGCGCGTCGATTACGTCCGCCCCGCACGTGAAGGGGCCAGCGTGTTCGGCCGCTCGCAATGCTATCGCCTGACGCGCAGCGCCGCGTTCGTGCGCGGCCTCGCCCATGACGGCGATGCAGATGATCCGGTAGCCCATATCCAGGCGGTCTTCATGAAGATCGCACCCACGGCGAGGCTCTGACATGGCGGACATTCCCGATATCGAAGCGCTGACGCCTTACGCCCGCTCGCTCGGCATTGCGCTGGACCGCTGGGAAGACGGCACGCCGATCATGGCCGTTTCCTTCGACGAGATGGTCGAGGGCCGACCGGATCATTACCACGGCGGCGCGACCGGCGGCTTGCTCGAAACGGCAGGCTATGCAGCGCTGCGTGCCGAACTTGCCCGGCTGGAGCGCGAGGCGGTCCTCAAGCCGATCAACATCACGGTGCAGTATCTCGCCGCCGGCAAGAGTCGCACCAGCTATGCGCGCGGACGGATCACCAAGCTGGGCCGCCGTAGCGCAAACATCACCGTCGAAGCTTGGCAGGACGATCCAGCGCGGCCCATCGCGACCGCGGTGATGAATGTCCTGATGGCCGAACCTTCCGGCTAATTCGCCGCGCCGCCTGACCCCGCGCTTTCCTCGCGCCGGTTCCGGGCTTCGAACCGTCTTTCGTCTACACGTCTGCGCGCTTCCTCGATCGCCGCCTCGTCGACCGCTACGCCCTGATCGCCCACGCTGATATCGACGGGGATGCCGTCGATCTCGGTCGACAGTACCGCTTCGCCATCGCGGATGCGCAGGCGCGAATTTCCGTCCCCGAGGGGAATATCGCCGAGATCGGGCACATCCAGCGGCTCGATCGGTGTGCCCGGATCCGCCTGTTCGCGCGGCTTCGGCTGGCTTGGCGCACCCCTGACGTTCATCGCGCTGTTCATGAAATCACGCCAGATCCGCGCAGGCAGGCCCCCGCCGCTGATCCCGCCCTGCAGCGGGGAATTGTCGTCGTTCCCGATCCACACGCCCACAACCAGGTCACCGGCATAGCCGACGAACAGTGCATCGCGATTGTCCTGCGTCGTGCCGGTCTTGCCGAAATTGGGTCCCGACAGCATTGCTGCCCGCCCCGTTCCGTTATTGATGGCTGCGCGCAGCATCTGTTCCATTTCCGACTGGGTGGAAGATGAAAAGCTCGAAGGTCCATCCCACAGATTGGCAAAGAAACCCCGTTCCGGCCGCGCGAACGCATGCGGTTCTACCGGATATTCATTGGCCGCGATCGCCGCATAGGCGGACGTCAGTTCGAGCAGCGACATGGTCGATGTTCCCAGCGCCAGGCTCGGATCGCCTTCCGGCAATGGTGCCGTAACGCCCAGATCGCGGGCGGTCGCGATCACCTTGGCGCTACCGACGTCGCCCAGCAGGCGCACCGCTGCGACATTGCTCGATTGCGCAAACGCTTCTTCCAGCGTCAGGCTTTCCGAATAGCGCCCGCGGGAATTCTTGGGGCGATAACTGCCTTCGGTGATCTCCGTATTCGCGATCCTGTCCTGCGGGCTCCACCCTGCCCGCAGCGCGGCAAGATAGACGAACAGCTTGAAGGTCGATCCTGGCTGGCGCTTGGCCTGCGTGGCGCGATTGAAGGGCGATTTCGCGTAATCCTTGCCCCCGATCATTGCTACGACCTCGCCATTGCGACGCATGGCGACGAGCGCCACCTGTGCCCCGCCCAATGGGGCATTCTGGGTCACCCGCCGGGCGATGTTCTGCAACCGGCTGTCCAGTGTGGTGGTCAGCGTCTGGCGGGAATAGCCCTGCTCGGTCAGCTCGCGCGCTTCGGGCAGCGCCCAGTCGGCGAAATATGTGCCCGTGGGCAATTCGTTGCGCGCGCGCACGTCCAGCGTCGGCGGCCTCATCTGCCGCGCCTCGGCTTCGGTGATGTATCCCGCATCGACCATGGACTGGACCACGACCCGCATGCGCTTTTCCGCCCGCGCATAATGCTTGGTCGGGGCATAGGCGCTCGGCGCCTGCAGCAGGCCGGCCAGCATCGCGGCCTGATTGGGTTTCAGGTTCTCCGGCCGGCGGTAGAAATAATGCAGGCTCGCTGCGCGCAGGCCATACACATTGTCCCCAAAATAGGCGTTGGACAGATAGCGGCTGAGGATTTCGTCCTTCGTCAGCCAGCTTTCCAGCCAGAATGCAATCAACGCCTCGCGCGCCTTGCGCGTCAGCGTGCGCTCCGGCGAAAGAAAGGTGAATTTGGCGAGCTGCTGAGTGATCGTGCTGCCCCCGCCCGTCCCGGTGAACGCGGCGCGCGCGATCCCGCGCGGGTCCACGCCCCAGTGCGAATAGAACCGCCGGTCCTCTGTCGCCAGGAAGGCCTCGACCACATGCGGTGGAAGCTGCGACACTTCGACCGGCTCATCCGTGATTGCACCGTTGCGGGCGATCGGCGTCCCGTCTGCTGCCAGCAGCGTGATCTGCGGCGCGGCAATCGGCTCGAGCGATTTGGACAGCGGCGCGGTAACCGCCAGCCATGCGACCAACAGTATGAACAGGGCGATGATGGCGGCAAGGATGTGGCTGGCCCACCAGCGCTTGCGGCGGCCAAGCCAGTAATCGCGCTGCCACCAGCGCCGGCGCCGCTTCTCCTCGGCATCGAGAGCATGGTCGACCCGATCCAGCCGATCGTCCCAGTCGTCGTAATCGAGAGCGTCATGCGTGGCGTAATATCCGCGGTGCGGCGGATGGTCCGCCTCCGGAGCGGATCTGCGCAAAAGGGAATCGAGAACGCCCATCGCCTACTGTGTTAACCCAACAACACAGTCAATGATAGGGGGCGCAAGCTTAACTCTTGCCGACTACGCTTTCGGGCAGGTCCTCGCCGAAAACGCGCTGGTAATATTCGGCCACCAGCATCCGTTCTTCCTCATCGCATTTGTTGAGGAAGCTGAGGCGGAAGGCCAGGCCGACATTCTTGAAGATCGCCGCATTCTCCGCCCAGGTTATGACGGTACGCGGGCTCATGACGGTCGAAATGTCGCCATTGATGAAGCCCTGCCGCGACAAATCGGCAACCTTGATCATGTCGGCAACCAGCTTGGGATCGGTCTCGGGGTTCTTCGCCTCAACGATCTTCTGTTCGGTTTCGGCCGGCAGATAATTCAGCGCGACCACGATGTTCCAGCGGTCCATCTGCCCCTGGTTGATCTGCTGCGTGCCGTGATACAGGCCCGACGTGTCGCCGAGGCCAACCGTGTTGGCGGTGGCGAACAGGCGGAAATTCGCATCGGGGCGGATCACGCGATTCTGGTCGAGCAGGGTAAGTTTGCCCTGCTGTTCCAGCACGCGTTGGATCACGAACATTACGTCCGGGCGGCCAGCATCATATTCGTCGAATACCAGCGCCACCGGGTGCTGCAGCGCCCAAGGAAGCAGACCTTCGCGGAATTCGGTAACCTGCAGCCCGTCGCGCAGCACGATCGCATCGCGACCGACCAGGTCGATACGGCTGATATGCGCATCGAGGTTGATGCGGATGCACGGCCAGTTGAGACGCGCGGCAACCTGTTCGATATGCGTCGACTTGCCCGTACCGTGATAGCCCTGAACCATCACCCGCCGATCATGTGCAAATCCGGCCAGGATCGCCAGCGTCGTGTCCGGGTCGAAAACATAGTTTTCGTCCAGATCGGGCGTGCGTTCGTCGGGCTTTGAAAACGCCGGAACCTGCCAGTCGATATCGATCCCGAAGGTCTCGCGAACGTCCACGGTAATGTCGGGCGCGGCGAGCACGGTTTTGGCGGATGCGTCGAAGGTCTTGTCGGTCATGTCATTCATCTTGTTGGCGGGTTAGACGGATGGATAGGTGGCTGCAAGCAACGAAATCGCTGTGGGCCCCAAGCCGCTCTCGACTCGCCGTCCGCCCCGCCGCATAATCGCCCGCGATGCCACCGACCCCGCTTTCAGAACGTCTGCGCCTCAAGCTGGTCGAGCGTGTACGCGGCGTTTTCAACGATGTCGAAAGCGGCCAGCAGCCGGTGCCGACATCCGATGAAGCGCTGTTTCCAAAGGATTCGCCGATCCGGATGGTCCATGCCGACATCGTCGCCATGATGGTCGGCGGGGTGCGCGGACTGCTGCTGCAGATGCTCCACCCGCATGCGCTGCAGGGCGTGCTCGATCATTCGAACTTCCGCACGGACATGCATGGTCGGCTGCGCCGGACCGCGCGTTTCATCGCCGTGACGACCTTCGGCCATCGGGAGGATGCGATGGCCGCGGTCGACCGCGTCAACCGCATTCACGCCAAGGTCGGCGGCACCCTGCCCGACGGCACGGCATACTCCGCTACCGATCCCCGCACGCTCGCCTGGGTCCATGTTGCGGAAGCGACCAGCTTTCTGGCGGCCTATCTGCGCCACGTCCGCCCCGACATGCCCGGCAGCGAACAGGATGAATATTATCGCCAGTTCGCTGTGATCGCCCGCGCTCTGGGCGCCGATCCGGTGCCGATCGACCGGCGTGAAGCCGAAGCGATCTTTCGCGATCTGCGCACCGATCTCACCGCTTCGCCCGCTGCACGCGAAATCGCCCAACTGGTCCTGACGCAGAAGCCGCCAGGTTCGCCCCCTGCTGTTCAGGCCCTGCTGGGCGCAGAAGCGGTTGCCCTCTTGCCCCCGTTTGCGCGATCCATGCTTGCGCTGGAACGTCCAGGCCTTGCCGCCATCCCTGCCCGCGCCGCGACATGGGGAATGGGCAAAACCCTGCGCTGGGCTTTCCGTCAGAATTGAGAAGGCTGGCCTTCTGTTGAGGCGCTCACCTCATGCCGAGCATCCCGCGTTTTGCGCATACGCTGAAAGTGGCGATGATCAGTATGGCCCAGATCAGCGTCAGAATGTCGATCATCTGGGGCTGCGGCACAAAACCGAAAATCGAAAACGCCGCCCAGCCGCCTATGAAAAGCAAGACGAGGTAAAAGGCGGTAGATCCTGCCTGACGCGAAACCGTGCGCATCAATTCATCGGAATGTTTCATCGATCGCACGGATGCAAGCGTCGCGATCACGAGGAGGACACCTGCCGCGACAGCGCCTGCCATGGGCGCAAGCAGAGCACCGGGACCGGTCAGGGCGAGAACTGCGAGCACCCCGCCAAAGGCTACACTTCCAATTCCGCTAGCCAAAAGGCTTTGCTTCATTTCACGCAATTCCTCGGCATCCTGAACGTTGAGGAATCGCGCTCCAAGGCGCGGCGACAATGCACCGAAGCCAACGAGCACGCCCATGAAGCCATACAGCATCGCCACCAGCAATGCGATCTCGCGCGAAGGGCCGAGCGAGCCGAGCGCACCGCTATCGATGAGCGTCATCAGTCCAAGCGCCCCGAAAAAGCCGGTCAGCGCGCCGCCGCCGATCATCAGCGCAAGTTTGCGCCCCTTGTGCGGGGGCTGGGAAAGGTCTGTCGATGCAGTGTTCATGGCTGTGGCTCCCAGTCGTCGATGAAAAGTTCGGGCACCGACACGCCGAACAGTTTCGACATGCGCAGCGCCAGAGGCAGGGACGGATCGTATTTGTCGGTTTCGACCGCATTGATCGTCTGCCGGGACACACCCAGCCGGCGCGCGAGTTCACCCTGGCTCCAGCCATGTGTTTCGCGAAATTCCTTCAAGCGGTTTTTCAACGACTCATCCTTCTGCCTGACAAGAGCTCTTTACTGTAAAGACTTCTTGTCAGTCAAGACCTCTTTACAGATGCACTTGGGTCCGCAAACTCCAACCGCCTCAGGCAAAGAAGATCAGTCGATCTTCTCGGGCAGTTCGAATATGTCCATGAACCGCTCCGCCAATTCGGGATCGCCATCCAGACGGATGCCCACGTCGGCTAACGGCATGCCGACATAGAATGCCCCGGCCAGCGCCGGCCCGTCGGGCGCATGGAAGACCACGTCGCACCCGTCCGCATCGGTCCGGGAAACCGCCATGGCACCGTCTTCCAGATCGGCCACCAAACTCACATCCGGGAACTTGAAACCCACCCGCATCGCCAGTCCAGCGGCCCTGTCCTTATCGAACATGGTGCGCAGCGACAGCAGGAAGCTGGTGGGCGAGAGCGGCAACGTCGGGTCGTGCTGCGAAGATTGCGCGGCCCAGCGTCCCAGTTCCTGGATTAGCGGTTCGGCCGCATAGCCCCACCGGGTCAGCTCATAGACTCGCGCGCTCGACGGCGCTGGCAGAGTGCGATGGATCAGAACACCCGCCCCCTCGAGCTTTTCCAGCCGCTCGGTAAGCACTTTGGCCGAAATACCGGGCAGATTGGCGCGAAGGGCGGAAAACCGCAGTGCGCCGAACATCAATTCCCTTACGATCAGCAACGACCACCGTTCGCCGACCAGTTCCATTCCGAACGCCGTGCCGCAGGCGTCGTTGTACCACCTTCCGTGCACATCGGCATCGGGTCGACGCGGTTTAGTTTCTTTTTGTAACTTCATAGTTGCTTTTAGTAACTCACAGGTGCACCAATCGCAAGTCGCGAGTCGGCCAAAGAGGGAGAGGCATCGATGACCCGGAGGAAATTCGCAGATCTGCCAGAGGCGCGCGTCGCGCGCCCCCGTTCCCCGCACTCTTGGAAAAGTCGCGCATGAGGGGCCGTCCGCCAAACCATAGCCAACGATAATAAACGGCCCCGCGCCCCATCCCCGAGGAGAGAGATGATGAGTTATTTCGACGGTTTCGTGCTTGCAGTGCCCACCGCCCGCAAGGACAAGTTCATCGCCCATGCCACGCTGGGCGACGCCGTGTTTCAGGATGAAGGGGCCCTTCGCATCGTGGAAGCCTGGGGCGACGATGTGCCCAAGGGCAAGGTCACCGATTTTCAGGGCGCCGTGCAGGCGAAGGACGACGAGACGATCGTCTTCGCGTGGGTCGAATGGCCCGACAAGGCCCACCGTGACGATGTGATGGCGCGTTCGCAGGAATGGATGGCGGATCCGCGCATGGATCCCGAAAACAACCCCATGCCCTTCGATGGCAAGCGGATGATCTACGGCGGGTTCGATACGCTGGTCGACGAAGGCGATGGCGGCGGCGACTATGCCGATGGTTATCTTGTCCCGGTGCCCGAAGCGCGCAAGGAGGATTACCGCGCGCTCGCCGCAAAGATGGCGCCCGTCTTCCGCGGCTATGGCGCCACCCGCGTGGTCGAGGCGTGGGGCGACGATCTGCCCGACGGCAAGCTCACCGATTTCCGCCGCGCCGTTAAGGCGGAAGATGGCGAGAACGTCGTCTTCTCCTTCGTGGAATGGCCCGACAAGGCGACCCGGGATGCCGGCTGGGCCAAGATGATGGAGGAGGACGGCCCCGACGGAGACATGCCGTTCGACGGAAAACGCATGTTCTGGGGCGGTTTCCGGCCCGTAGTCGACCTGCAGGCCCGCTGACGCATGGCCGATCCCGTCACCATCTGGACGCTCGACTGGGTGCCCGAAACGCCGCGCGGTTTCGTGCGCGACCTGCGGCTGCGCTGGGCGTGCGAGGAGGCGGGCCTTCCCTATCGCATCGCCACCGTTCCGTTCGACGATCGCGAAACCAACCATCTCGACCGGCAGCCCTTCGGCCAGGTGCCGATGCTGGAGGACGGCGATCTGCGCCTGTTCGAAAGCGGGGCCTGCGTCATCCACCTCGCGCGCAAGGGCGGCATACTGATCCCGGCCGATCCCAAGGGCGAGATCAAGGTTCTGCAGTGGATCATGGCCGCGCTCAATTCGATCGAGATGGTGACCATGCCCTGGGTGGTGCTTACATGGTCGGACGAGGAATTCGCCGGCATCACCGGCTGGCTCGACAAGCGGCTGGCGCAGATCGAAGCCGTGCTGGCCGGTCGCGAATGGCTGGTGGGCGACACCTTCACAGCCGCCGACCTCATCATGGCCGACGTGCTGCGCGTCGATCTGGTGCGCAAGCACGGCGATCGCCCGGCAAGCGAAGCCTATGTCCGCCGCGTCACCGACCGTCCTGCCTTCCGCAAGGCGCATGCCGACCAGCTGGCCCATTTCGCGGTCGCCGATGCAAACCGAGAGGAGAAGTCCGATGGCTGACAGTCAGGGCGATTTCGTCTGGTACGAACTGATGACCGGCGATGCCGATGCCGCGCAGGCATTCTACGAACCGCTGCTCGGGTGGACATTTGCCGGCAGCGGCATGTCCGACATGGACTACCGGCTCGGCAGCGCCAACGGCGTGGAGGTGGTCGGCCTGCTCGAGCTGACGCAGGACATGACCAGCGGCGGCGCACGGCCGGCGTGGATCGGCTACATCGCGGTCGCCGATATCGACGCCTCGCTGACCAGGCTCAAGGAACAGGGCGGCCAGCTGTTCAAGGGGCCCAACCATCTCGAAGGCGTCGGCCGCATGGCCATGGTCGCCGATCCGCAAGGTGCGCCCTTCTATCTCATGCAGCCCGAAGGTGAAGCGAGCCAGTCCTTCGCCAGATACGAACCGCGCCCTGGCCATTGCGCGTGGAACGAACTGATGAGCGGCGACCGGCAGGGCGCGCACGATTTCTACACCGCCCTGTTTGGCTGGGAGAAGGCCGACAGCATGGATATGGGCGAGATGGGCTCCTACGACATGTACCGCGCCGGCGATTACATGCTGGGTGCGATCATGCAGAAACCGGACGACATGCCCGCCAGCCTGTGGAGCTATTATTTCCGCGTTCCCGAAATCGAACCTGCGGCAGATTATGTGCGATCCAACGGCGGCCAGGTGATCAACGGACCGATGGAAATCCCGGGCGGCGAGCACGTGTTCAACGCCATCGACCCGCAAGGCGCGATGTTCAGCCTCATCGGCAAAGGAGCTTAAGCCATGGCAGACTATACCCTTTTCACCAATCCGATGAGCCGCGGCCAGATCGCGCGCTGGGCGCTGCACGAAGCGGGCGCGGATTACGATACCCAGCTCGTCGAATGGGACGACAGGCCGCAGGCCCTGCTGGATGCCAACCCGATGGGCAAGATCCCCACCCTCATCCACCATCACAACGGGCACGATCACATCATCACCGAATGCGCGGCGATCTGCCATTACCTGGGCGCGATGCAGGCCCCCGAACTGACCCCGAAGGCGGAAGAGACGGCGGATTATTTCCGCTATTTCTTCTTCGTCGCCGGCCCTGCCGAACAGGCAATCACCACGCGTGCCATGGGCTGGTCTGCCGAGGATCCGCAAAAGCAGATGATGCTCGGCTACGGCACCTTCGACAAGGCGATGGACACGTTCGAAACGCTGATGACGGGCCGCGATTATGTCTGCGGCGACCGCTTCACCATGGCCGATGTCTATGTCGGCAGCCAGGTCGACTGGGGGCTGACCTTCGGATCGATGCCCAGTCGCCCCGCGTTCGAGGATTACGCCGCCCGCCTGCGCGAACGCCCGGCCTACAAGGAAGCCAAGGCGATCGACGCCAGACTGATCGAGGAGCGGCAGAATGGCTGACAAGCTCACCACCGTCCTCTGGTTCGACGGCGATGCCGAGGAAGCGGCCCGCTTCTACGCCGATACCTTGCCCGACAGCGCCGTGGGCACGATCTTTCGCGCGCCGTCCGATTTCCCCGGCGGAAAACAGGGCGATGCGCTGACGGTAGAATTCACCGTCTGCGGCCGCGCGTATTCCGGCCTCAACGGCGGCGATATGTTCAAGCCGAACGAGAGCGTCAGCTTCATGGTGGTGACCGAGGACCAGGCCGAAACCGACCGCTACTGGGACGCGATCACCGGCAATGGCGGGCAGGAAAGCGCCTGCGGCTGGTGCAAGGACAGATGGGGGTTCAGCTGGCAGATCACCCCGCGCACCCTGCTGGAATCGCAGGCCGCCGGCGGCGAGGAAGCACGCCGCGCCTTCGAAGCCATGATGACGATGCGCAAGATCGACGTCGCTGCCATCGATGCGGCACGCAAGGGGGACTGATCCGATGATACGCAAACTGACCGGCGCCGCCTTCGTCTCGCTCGACGGGGTGATGCAGGCCCCCGGCGGCCCTACCGAAGATCCCACCGGCGGCTTCGACGAAAGCGGCTGGGTCTTCCGCATGGACGACGACGGCATAAACGATACGCTCGGCGCGCTGTTCGGTGCGCCCTACGATCTGCTGCTGGGGCGCCGCACCTACGATATCTTCGCGGCCTACTGGCCCTATGTCGAAGGCGAGAATGCCTTCATGGGCGAATCGCTGACGCAGGCGGGCAAATACGTCCTCACCAGCAGCGACGCGCCGCTCGAATGGGAAAACTCGCACCGCCTGTCCGCCATCGACGAGGTGCCCGCCCTCAAACAGAGCGACGGCTCCGACCTGCTGATCCAGGGTTCGAGCACGCTCTATCCGCAATTGCTGGATGCGGGCCTGCTCGACCGGCTGGTGCTGATGACCTTCCCCATCGTGCTGGGCAAGGGCAAGCGCCTGCTCGATGGCGCGATGTCCGCCGGCAAGCTGAGGCTGGTCGACCACCGCGTCACAAGCAAGGGGACCGTCATCACTACCTACGAGCCGGACGGCACCATTCCGCCCATGCCCGCCAACGCTCCCGAACCTGCCACCAGCAAGCGCGAGATGGCGCGGCGGGCGCGGATCGAGGCGGGAACTTGGTGATGCTGGCGCTCTACGGCCACCGCTTTTCCTCCTACACGTGGAAAGCGCTGATCCCGCTCTACGCCAACGGCACAGAATTCGAATTTCGCGATGTCGATCCGGGCGTGCCCGATGGCCCGGCCAATATGGATTTCGTGCGCAAGGCCCACCCCGCGGGAAAATTCCCGGTGCTGGCGGACGGCGATGCCACCGTTATCGAGGCGACCGCGATCGTCGAACACCTTGCCGTGCACCACCCCGGCCCGGCCCCGCTCATCCCCGCCGATCCGGCAGAGGCCGCCACCGCCCGGATGATGGACCGGGTGTTCGACAATTACGTGATGGGCACCGCGCAGCTCGTCGTGAACGCCTATATCGCCGATGCGCAGAACCCCGATCCGGAGCAGCTCGACCTCGGACGCACCGGCCTGCTGCGCGCCTATCGCTGGCTCGAAGGCTGGCTGGCCGACCACAGCCTGCCGCCCCACGTCAGCCTCGTCACCTGTGCGGCGGCCCCGGCACTGTTCTATGCCGACTGGGTCGAGCGCATCCCCGAAGACTGCCCCCGCGTTGCCGCCCTGCGCGCCGAAATCCTCGCCCTGCCCGCGGTCGCCCGCTGCATCGACGACGCACGCCCCTACCGCCACTATTTCCCCCTCGGCGCCCCCGATCGGGACTGATCGCATTCGAGCGTTCCGTGCTGGAAGCAGACGGGCAGATAACGACCCAATTTCGGACGACCGACGAGACGCCTCATCCCTCCGAAGGCGGTCGCGGCATAAGTGCCTTGCATAACAAGTATACTCTGCTTAGGAACCTTGCATGGCAAGGAACTCGATTGAGGCGCACGAGGAGACTGCACGCTGGGAGGTTCAGCTGCGCAAGGGCGTGCTCGAGTTTGCAATCCTGCTGACGCTGCGTGGAGGGGAGCACTACGGATTTGAACTGGTGACCAGTCTCACCTCGAAAGCCCGGATCAATGTGCCAGAGGGAACAATCTACCCTCTCCTGCTGCGGCTCGCCAAGGACGGCCTGATTAAATCCGAGATGCGAGACGGCGAAGGAGGCGCGCCTCGCAAATACTACACGCTTACCCCGCGAGGCGTCGTGCTGCTCGAAGCCATGATCCCACGCTGGAAGCAGCTTTCCACCTCGGTCGAAGGCCTGCTTGCTGGAGAAGAAAATGACTGAACTTTTCGATGATCCCGCAATGGTAAAATTGTGGAACGCCTATTTTAGCGAGTTCGACAAGTTAAGCGCGCCTTTGGGGGACGAGGGGCGCGAACTGCGGAGTGATCTTGAGCGGCATGTGATGGAAAGCATCGGCGCGCAACCAGCGACTGGCAATCCGGCGCAACAGCTGAAGGTTGCGTTGAAGCGACTTGGTCGTCCGATCGATTACCTCCATCCGATCCTAGGCGAACGCTATATCTCTCGCGCCACGCACACATATAGTCCGGTCGCGGTCGGGAAGGGATTATTTCATACCATTCTCGCCGGTGGAGGCCGGTTGCTGGCAGCGAGTCTGTTCTGTCTCGGCTATCTGTTCATAGCGGTTTTCGCGGTTATCGCCCTTTCAAAACCCTTCTGGGCGGACAACGTCGGATTGTTCCGCGCTCCCGATGGAACGATCGCCGCAGGTATCGTAGCCGAAACGGCGGAACACCAAGAAGTGCTTGGCTGGTGGTCCATTCCAATCGCGCTCGCCCTAGCGATGCTCACTTATCTCCTGCTCACCAAGGGTTTGGGTCGGCTGATACGAACCCAATAACGCATTTATCTCAAAACCTTGCAATACAAGGGTGGAAAATGAACCAAACCGAACATGCCGCCCGATCATTCCCGTGGACCTTCGTCGTGCTCACCTATGGGTTAAGCTGGAGCATTTGGGTTGCGGGCTGGCTGTTATCTGGCAAGCCGATAGAATCCGGCGCGTCTGGCACGATGATGGCGGCAATCCTCCTTGGTTCCTTCGCGCCAGGGATGGTCGCGGCAATGTTGTTGGCGCGGTCCGGGGGTGCAAGCAAAGTCAAAGCGTGGCTGCGGGATTTCATTCAGATTCGGTGCGGATGGCGAGCCTATGCCGCTGCTCTGCTACCTTTTCCCATCGCCTTGCTCATTCTGACGGCACTGTTTGGATATGTGCCAATGCCTGACGCCGCCGGGGGAGATGCACCCGCACTGTTTTACCTTACAATCTTCCCGGTCTCGATCCTTAACGGCGTGGCGACGGTTTTCATGGGCGCTGGTCCCCTCGGCGAGGAAGGGGGCTGGCGGGGCTATCTCTTGCCGCGCTTGATCGAGGTTCACGGTGAGTGGCGCTCCTCGCTGATTATCGGGGTCATCTGGTCGCTATGGCATCTTCCGGTAATGGCCATGTTCCCCGATTGGCGCGACGGGATCGACTTCTGGACATACCTACCGCTCTACACATTGAGCGTGACGGCACTGTCCTACCTCATGACGCGCGTGTGGGTGATCGGAAGAGGCAGCCTAATCCCCGTTATCTGGCTGCATGGACTCGTTAATGCGGTAGGTCCGATGGCTTTCAACCGCGAACTATGGTCGAGCACATGGTCGCAAGGGTTCGGGGTATTACTGTTCGCTGTGGCGGCGCTCGCGTCGGCGCTCGTGCTTAATCGCAATGCTACGAAGAGAAAAAGCGAATGACCGCTCTATCTTCTTTCTCACCAGAACCCGTCAGTCTCAAAACCACCCCAATTGCAGTCGCTCTTGTGTAACGAGAGATACTATTTTATTTTGTGCGAATGGATCAGGAAAAGCGCGAGCTTCGTCATCAGTTGAAGAATGCCGAGCAGGAGAAACTCGCGCTTAAAGGCTTGGTGAAACGAGCAGCAGACGAGCTCGATGATCTGGCAGAAGCAGATTGCTCGGAAGAGGCCATTGATAGCGCAAAGGCTCAGGCTGAGCGGTTTCGAAAGGTCATCGGCTCCAAAGCGGAGCAATGACAGCCGTCCACCCGCTGCCGCAAGATCGGCGTGTATGATCTAGAGCCAGGGCGCGATCCGGTTTCGACCCTGCGTAATCCCGGAGGTTTGAATGCTATCGCCAACAACGCTTGCCGCCGCATTCGACCGGGTGTCGGAATACTGGTCGCCCAAGGTGATCGGTCAGGTCAACGATCAGCTTCTCAAGGTCGCAAAGCTCAAGGGCGAATTCGTGTGGCACGCGCACGAGGGGCAGGATGAGCTCTTTTATATCGTTAAAGGATCGCTTCGAATTGAGTTTGAGAACGAAGCCGTCGATCTCGAGCAGGGCGACTTCCTCACCGTACCCAGCGGCGTCCGCCACAATCCTGTCGCGCGGGAGGAATGCTGGGTGCTGCTGATCGAGCCAGCTGCAACAAAGCATACTGGGGAAGAGATCACATCGCGCACCCGCAGCCTTCAGGAACAGCTCGGCCAATAGCCGTACGGCTGCCCTGCCCTCAGCAGTCCTCGAAATTGGCTACTCCGGTTCCTCCAGCTCTCGTCATTCCCGCGCAGGCGGGAATCCAGCCCGGCCCGGCGCGTCATCGCCGTCTCGCCAATGACTGCAGCCATGCCCGCCACCAGCCGTAGGACCCTCTCTCGAACAATCCTATTTCTGCGCTAAATACTTGACTTTCATGCACCTTTTCGGCATAGACCCCGCCGGATCGGGAGGGCGCGAAAGCTGGTGCACCCCCTTCCTTGCCCCCATGGCCCGCGACGGCGGTGTCCGAAAGGGTGACGCGGCCGGTGCGAAAGGCGCGGGCGTCCAGATCGGGATCGGATGACCTCATCCGGATCGCAAGGACACCTCTCCTCCTTCACCGGATGCGGCAGGCAGTACGATAGCGGTTGCGGGGCCCTTTCGCCCGCGCGGACAGCGGCAGGGGCTCCACGCTTTGTAAGGCGAACCCTCCCCGTCGCACCGATTGCCCATGTCGCACTCGAGTATAATCGGGGTTCAGGTTCGTGTTCATGCCCTGCCGCCTCAAGGCTCCGGCAGTGCATGAAATATCCGTGCGATGCGGCTTTACCGCCGCTTCGCACGAGGCCCGGCAGGCAGCCACGCGAACCGCGCCGATACTCCCCGGCCACCGCCATCCCGCTCCCGGGCTACGCCGCGCGTCTCGCGCAAGGTTCGCCCCGGCCGCGTGATCTTGTTTTGTAGGCATTACAGTCCGGGCTCGCCGCCGGATGCTTTCGTGTGCGGAAACAACCTCATTGCCGAGCCGCTTGGAATTCGCGCATAAGGAACCTCTGTCACATGCAGGAGGCGCCTATGCATTTCATGCAGCTTCTGAAGTCGCTCGATGAACTTCTCTACGAGGTCATGAGCTGGCTGGTCTTCTTCCCGCTCACGCTCTGGCGAACACTTACGCAGCCCATCACGATGATGGAGTATGCGGACAGCGAACTGCATGATCCCGAAGAACAGCAATATGAGGATGCGCTCAGTCCGCCACTGTTCCTGCTTCTCGCGATACTGATCACCCAGGCCATTTCCATGTCGGTCGACTCCGGCACGAACACATTCGTCGCGGATCAGGCGGGCCTGGCGAGCCTGATCCAGGACGATACCTCGTTCCTGCTCCTGCGTCTGGCCGTCTTCTCGCTCATCCCGATGGCCTTTGCCGTAAGCCAGGTAGGCGGGCGGAAAAGGCGGATGACCCGCAAGGGCCTTCAGGCTCCCTTCTATGCACAATGCTACCCGGTGGCTGCCCTGGCGCTGACGCTGGGCGTGTGCACCTCCATACTCTCGTCGAACACTGGCGAGGGGCCAAGACTGGCGGCGCAGCTTCTCATCGTCATTGCGCTACTGCTGTTCCTGGCGCTTGAAATGCGCTGGCTGCGCCGGCGCCTACATTGCGGGTGGCTAAAGGCCACCGGAAGAGCGGCAGCCGCTTTCGCCGTAGGTATTTGCACTGCCATCGGGCTGGCTTGGCTTTTCACCTAGCGGTGATACACTTTCGCGGTCATCGTGACAGGAGATGCGCATGCGACTCGCGCATTTGTCTCGCTATCGGCGCTTGTGTCGGCTCAACCCAGCCAGGCTCAGGCTCCTCCCGACATCGCGGATCTGGTCGGCGCCCGCGCAGCAGGCGGAGAGACGCAGCTGGAAGCGCGCGGCTACGATTACGTTCGCGGTCAGACAGGCGACGATCGCGTGTGGACCTATTGGTGGAACCCACGAACGCAGGTTTGCATAACGGTATCGACGGTCAACGGTCGCTACGAGGCAATCACCCCCTCGCCCGCGCCGGATTGCGGCCAGGCCCAGGCTCGCCCAACCACTCTTCCGGACAGACCGGTCCGCCCCATGCCAGTCCCCTCGGATCCCGATGCAGCAGCTTCGAACCTCGGCCTGGTATGTTTTGGCGAAGGCCAGCGGCCGCAGCTCGCGACGAAGTACGGCTACACCTGGGACGACAAGAAGGAGCGTTATACCTACGGCAATCGCACGGAACTCGCCGCCGAAGACTTCGATGCATCCGTGAGCATCCAGTTGTGGGACGGGGGCGGCCGGATCCGGCTTCCCAAGAAACTCATCCCGCCGCTCCATTCGCGCGGTCAGGATGGCTGGTGGAACCTCGACGCGGTCGTCGCCACGCGCGACACGATCACGGCGCAATATCGTCTCAACGGGCTCAACAAGCCAAGGCTTTCGATCGACCGCAGAAGCGGACGCATCTCTATCCGGGGGGCCTCCGATTATGCTTTTTCCGGGACTTGCGACACGGTGGATAACGAGCAGCGGCGCTTCTGACGGCTGCTCGCATCCCGCCGCCGATCCAGGCCCGGGAATTGAAAATTAGGTAATCCGGCCCGCCCGTGCTACAACGCAGTTGCTGACGTCGAATTATGCGACGGACTTCGGATTTTGACGACCGCCGCTTGCTTTCGATAGCCCCGGCGCAAACCAGACGACGACTTCCTTTCATCGGACGATTCTAAGCACGACCTTGCCGCATGCTGCGGCGGGGCAACCCCATGCGTTCTTGAAAGGAACTATCATGAGCAAGACCGGAACCGTAAAATTCTTCAACACCGACAAGGGCTACGGCTTCATCCAGCCCGACGACGGTTCGGACGACAGCTTCGTTCACATCAGCGCCGTACAGGCTGCTGGCATGAACTCGCTCGATAAGGACCAGCGCCTCAATTACGAAGTCGAAACCGGCCGTAATGGCAAGGCCAGTGCGATCAATCTGTCGGCTGCCGACTAAGCACCTGCCAAGGTCTCTTCCGCGTGCTCGTGCGACCCTGCACGCGGAAGGGGCACCCTACCCGATGACCAAACTTTGCGGAGCGCTATCATGAGCCAGACATTCGAATTCTACGATACCCGTGCCCGCGAAGCTGCCGTCGAAGCAGAAGCGGCCACGCTCGACAACGTCAAGGAACGCAGCCTTCGCGCTGAAAAGACCTGGCGCGGCTTGGCCAATCAGGCCCGCAAGGTGAAAGCGGACCGCGAAAGGCACGAGAGCGAACGCCTCGCCGCCCGCCAACTGGCCGAAAGCGCCAGCCAGTAACAGGCGCCCTATCGGTCCGGAGCGCGTCAGCCGAAAGCTTTCTCTCGGCGCACGGCCCGCCCCGTTAGCCGACGTTAGTGTCTACCCAGACGCCTTCGCTTTTCTGCGCCAGGCATGCAGCAGCGGTTCGGTGTAACCGCTCGGCTGCTCTACACCCTTGAAGATCAGATCCTTCGCCGCACTGAAAGCGGGGCCGTCCTCGTTTTCCAGCAGCGGCCGGTAGAAGGGATCGCCAGCATTCTGGCCGTCGACCTTGGCGGCCATGCGGCGCAGGCTGTCCATCACCTGCTCTTCGGAAATCACGCCGTGCAGCAGCCAGTTGGCGATGTGCTGGCTGGAAATGCGCAGCGTCGCGCGGTCTTCCATCAGGCCGACATCGTTGATGTCCGGGACCTTGGAACAGCCCACGCCCTGATCGATCCAGCGCACGACATAGCCCAGCAATCCCTGGCAATTATTGTCCAGTTCCTCGCGGATTTCGTCCTGCGACCAGTTCGTGCCGTCCGCCAGCGGAATGGTCAGCAATTCGTCCAGCTTGGCCGCGGCGGGCAGGCCCTTCTGTATCTCGAACACGTCCTCGCGGTGATAATGGATCGCGTGCAGCGTCGCGGCGGTTGGGCTCGGCACCCAGGCCGTGTTCGCCCCGGCGCGCAAATGCCCGATCTTCTCGATCATCATCTGCCCCATCAGGTCGGGTGCGGCCCACATGCCCTTGCCGATCTGCGCCCTGCCCGACAGGCCGCATTTCAGACCGATCCCGACATTGCGCGCCTCATAGGCCTTGAGCCAGGCGGAGTTCTTCATTGCGCCCTTGCGCATCATCGGCCCCGCCCGCATCGAGGTATGGATTTCGTCCCCCGTACGGTCGAGGAAACCCGTATTGATGAAGACGATCCGGTCCTTCACCGCGTGGATGCAGGCGGCGAGATTGGCCGATGTGCGCCGTTCCTCGTCCATCACGCCGACCTTGATCGTGTGCCGTTCAAGCCCCAGCAAATCCTCCACCGCATCGAACAGATCGTTGGTGAAGGCGCATTCTTCCGGCCCATGCATCTTGGGCTTCACGATGTAGATGCTGCCGCAGCGCGAATTGCCATGGCGGCCAAGCTTTGCAACGTCCTGCGCGCCGATCGCGCTGGTGACGACGGCATCCATGATGCCTTCGGGGATTTCCTTCCCGTCCCAGCGCATCGCCGGGTTTGTCATCAGATGTCCGACATTGCGCACGAACATCAGGCTGCGGCCGGGCAGCGAATGCTGTGCTCCCTTGTCGTCGGTCCAGACCACATCGCTGGCGAGTTCGCGCGTGACGGTGCGCCCGCCTTTTTCGAAACTCTCCGACAGGTCGCCGCGCATGATGCCCAGCCAGTTGCGATAGGCCACCAGCTTGTCCTCGGCATCCACTGCCGCGACCGAATCCTCGCAATCCGCGATCGTCGTCAGCGCAGCTTCGAAAACGATATCCGCGATGCCGAGCCGGTCCGTCTTGCCGACCTGGCTGTCGGGGTCGACGACCAGTTCGATATGCAGCCCGTTATGCCGGAACAGCGGCCCGCGTTCCGTCCTGCCGATGTGCTGTGCCGGATCGGCGAGTTCGATGGCATCGAGGTCTGCGAGATCGGCCCAGCCACCACTGGCGAGCGGCACGATCTCGTCGAGCAGCCTGCGCCCTTCGGCAATCACCGCAGCGCCGCGCTCCTCGTCGTAGCCGCCCGGCTTCGCAGGCGCCGCATCCAGCACGTCGGTGCCGTAAAGCGCATCGTACAGGCTGCCCCAGCGCGCATTGGCGGCATTGAGCAGGAAGCGTGCATTGAGGATCGGAACCACCAGCTGCGGCCCCGCCATCGTCGCGATCTCGGAATCGACGTTCTGCGTGCCGATGGTGAAATCACCCGGTTCGGGGACGAGATAGCCGATCTCCTGCAGGAATGCGCGATAGGCGCCGCTATCGTGCGGCTTGCCCGCATGTTCGCCGTGCCAGGCATCGATCTTCGCCTGCAATTCCTCGCGCTTGGCAAGCAAGGCGGCGTTGCGCGGCGCGAATTCCTCCAGCAGTGCGGCAAAGCCCTGCCAGAACCCGTCGACATCGCGGCTCAGCGGGCCAAGCACTTCGGTTTCGATGAAATCGGCAAGCTTGGGGTCGGCTTCGATCCCGGCGCGCGTTACGTATTGTGTCATGAAACTCCTCGGGGGCAGATGCAGTCGTGGCAATGTCGGACCCGGGGAGGAACGGCACGGTCTATGCCGCCAGCCGTTGATCAATGCAAGGCGCGGGGTGGACTCGGGCTTGCTCGGGATTAAGGACGTTGCACATGAAACCTGATAATGCACCGCAAGCCCTGCTCGACACGATCGATGCCGATACGATGCTGCGTGAAGTGCAGGACTGGGCGGCCATCAATACCGGCACCGCCAATATCGAAGGGCTGGATCGCATGGCCGGCATCCTGGCCGATGCTTTCAGCATCCTGCCGGGTGACGTCGAACTGATCGACCCTGCGACCGTAACGGCCATATCCGCCGAAGGGCGCGAATTCGAAAAACCGCACGGGCGGCACATGGTTCTGCGCGTCCGGCCCGATGCGGAACGGCGCTTCGTGCTGACCGGCCACATGGACACGGTCTTCCCTGTCGATCACCCGTTTCAGGAGGTCAGCTGGATCGACGATGACACGATCAACGGCCCCGGCACTGCCGATATGAAGGGCGGCCTCGATGTTATCCTCCATGCGCTGAAGACGTTCGAGACGATGGAGTGCGCCCCGCGGGTCGGATACGATGTGATGATCAACTCGGACGAGGAAACCGGCAGCCTCGCCAGCCGCTCCCTGATCGAGAAACTGGCCCGCGGAAAATATGCCGCGCTCACCTATGAACCCAGCGCCCTGCCCGATGGAACGCTGGCCCATGCACGCGGCGGTACGGGCAATTATTCGATCACCTTCACGGGCAAGTCCGCCCATGCCGGGCGCAATCCGCACGACGGGCGCAATGCCATCGTCGCAGCATCCGATCTCGTGTTGCGGATCAAGGCCCTCGAGGCAGACGACATCACCGTCAACCCCGCCAAGATCGAAGGCGGCAGCGCGAACAATGTCGTGCCTGACCTTGCCATCCTGCGGTTCAACATTCGCCCCAAATCGACCGACGCCATGAACCGCTTCGATGAGAAGCTCGACGCTGCTCTCGCTGCCATCGAGGCCGATCATGAAGTCGGCATCCACCGTCACGGCGGTGTGACCCGTCCTCCCAAGCCGGTCGACGAAAAGGCGCAGCGCCTGTTCGATCTCGTCAAAACATGCGGCGCTGAACTCGGGCAGGACATCGGCTGGAAGCCGACCGGCGGCGTGTGCGATGGCAACAATATCGCGGCTACCGGCGTACCCGTCGTGGACACGATGGGCGTCCGCGGCGGCGCCATTCATTCGCCCGACGAATTCATGATCGTTCCTTCGCTGCACGAACGCGCCGCGCTTAGCGCGCTGGTTCTCGCCAAGCTATCTTCCGGAGACCATCTGTGACTTTTCGCCTGCGCGCCGCGCATATCAGCGACCTCGAACACCTCTACGAGATGGCCAAGCTGACCGGCGGCGGTTTCACCAATCTGCCGGCCGATCGCGCAGCGCTGACCAAGAAGCTTGAACGGGCGGATGATGCCTTTTCGCGCGACGCCGACGAACTTGGCGACGACCAGTTTACACTCGTGCTGGAAAATACCGAAACCGGCCAGGTGCGCGGCACCTGTCAGATTTTCAGCCAGGTCGGCCAGCAATGGCCGTTCTACAGCTATCGCCTCAACACGTTGACCCAGCACAGCCAGGAACTTGATCGCACCGTGCGGGCCGAACTCCTCAGCCTGGTTACCGATCTGGAGGGGTCGTCCGAAGTGGGCGGTCTGTTCCTCCACCCGGGAGAACGCGCAGGCGGGCTCGGCCTGCTTCTCGCACGCAGCCGCTATCTGTTCATTGCCATGCACCGCCACCGCTTCGCCAACCGCATTCTGGCCGAACTGCGCGGCGTGATCGACGATCGCGGCGGCTCGCCCTTCTGGGACGGCGTGGCCGGCCGCTTCTTCGGCATGACCTTTCAGGAAGCCGACTATTTCAACGCCATCAACGGCAATCAGTTCATTGCCGATCTGATGCCCAAGCACCCCGTCTATGTCGCCATGCTGGATGACGAAGCGAAGAAGGTAATCGGCGTCCCCCACCCGTCGGGCCGCGCCGCCATGCGGATGCTGGAAAACGAAGGCTTCGCCGCAGAAGGCTATGTCGACATCTTCGATGGCGGCCCTTCCATGACGGCACGCACCGACAATGTGAAAAGCATCGCCGGGTCCACTCCGGGACGGGTTTCCGCAACCGATCTCGACATTGGCGAGCGCGCGCTGATCGCCACCGGCACGCTGGGCACGTTCCGCTGCGCCTACGGTATGCGGGAGACAGGCGAGGACGGATCCGTCGCCATCGACGCGATCTGTGCCGCAACACTCGAAGTCGGCGAAGGCGACGAGGTGTGGAGCGTGGCGCGATGAGCAAGCTGGTCGAGATCAATTTCGACGGGATCGTCGGACCCAGCCACAATTATGCCGGCCTCAGTCTCGGCAATATTGCCAGCGCCAGCCACAAGGGCAACGCTTCCTACCCGCGCGCGGCAGCGTTGCAGGGGATCGCGAAGATGCGCGGCAATTTGGAGCGCGGGCTTGCACAGGGCTTTTTGCTTCCCCTTCCCCGGCCCAATTTCGGCCTGCTGCGCGATCTGGCGGTAGGCGACGATACGAACCCGGCGCTCGTGGCCGCTGCATGGTCGGCCAGTTCGATGTGGACTGCCAATGCCGCCACCGTCAGTCCTGCGCCGGATACCGGCGATGGCCGCTGCCATCTGACGCTGGCCAATCTGGTAACCATGCTGCACCGCGGGCAGGAATGGCGCGATACGCAAGCGCAGCTGAAGATCGCATTCGGTGATCAGCGGCATTTCGCGGTGCACGATGCGGTCCCGTCCAGCTTCGGCGACGAAGGTGCGGCCAATCACATGCGGTTTTGCGACAGTCACGATGCACCCGGCGTGGAGGTGTTCGTCTTTGGCCGGCCCGGCGGGCGCTTTCCCGCGCGCCAGCACGAACAGGCAAGCCGCGCCGTCGCCCGGCTGCATGGCCTCGATCCCCGGCGCTGCGTCTTCATCGAACAGAACCCGGCGGCCATCGAGGCCGGGGCGTTTCACAACGACGTCGTCGCCGTCGCGAACGAGAAAGTCCTGTTCACGCACGATCAGGCCTTTGCCGACCAGATCGACGCCTACGAAGCCATCCGGGCCGTATTCCCCGACCTCCATGTCGTGGAAGTGCCGGAAAGCCAGGTTTCTCTCGAAGAGGCGATCCGTACCTATCTCTTCAATGCGCAGCTCGTGACATTGCCCACCGGCGAAATGGCGCTGGTCGTCCCCAGCGAATGCCAGGAAAGCGCCAGCGTCTGGTCGTGGTGCGAACGCATGCTCGCGTCCAACGGTCCGATCCGTCACGTCATCCCTGTCGATGTGCGCCAATCGATGGCGAATGGCGGCGGCCCGGCCTGCCTGCGGCTGCGCGTGGTGGCAGATCCTGCAACGGTCGACGCGCGGTTCTTGCTGGACGAGGCGAAGGCCGAACGGATCGAGGCGGTGATTGCCCAGATGTGGCCGGAAACAATTCAGCCCGATGAAATTGGAACCGAAGCTCTCGCAGCGAAGGTCATCGAAGCGCGCGAAGCCCTGCTGGCCGTGTTGTCGCTGGACGAACTGGCATAATTTCCACCGCCCCAGATTGGGGCGCGTAGATACATCGTCGGGCACTTTTACACTTCTTCGCGCATTAACTAGGCGAACCCGCAGATTCGCGCCGCTGGCACGCGAATTGCATCGCGGGGCGTTAAGAAACGGAGTGAGGCGCGCGTGCTGAAGAAGGTGAAACGGCTGTTCGTGATCAAGACGCGCTTCGAAGCCTATCTGATCATCTTCGCCCTGGCCCTTGGCGCAATGACCCGCGGCGCCGACTACACGCTGCAATATCCCGGCGTGGGGGGCTATCTGCTCTTCGCAGCGACATCGGGCGCAGTCTTCCTCGGCGGCGCGAAGATCCTCGACGCCTTGCGCTACGAACGCGAAGCGCAGGAAGCAGCGCCGGGTGACGCCAAGTCCGAATAAAGCCGATCGATGAAATGGGTGGGGGTTTCTGTTGCTAGCTACCCCCGGAGCCCCGGAATCCGCTTCTGTTGCCCGGTGGGTCCAACCGCGCTTTAGCTTTGTAAGATCAGGGCGTTAGCCCATCAGATTACGCTGCGAGAGCGAGTGCTTCGTTATCGTTGGCACTTGTGTGTTGTGAACAGTTTTACGGGTTACTCAGCCCGGGCGAAAACACTGCCTTTCAGCACACGTCGATCCTAGTTCGGCCCCGTCATAATCCGCCGGAAAAGGCGGTTTGTGGTGGAGCCGCCGGGTACTGCCCCCGGGTCCGTTGTACCTATTACACAGCGCAGTTTATCGCCATATCCGGCCGAAGCCGACAGCCCCTATATAGCGATGCGGAGCTTAATGTGAAGTGAGCGGAGCGCGCGTTTTGCCGTGGCAGTGTCGCGCCCCGCCCTTTCTTCGAACCTACCCCTTGGATGCAGGCCCTTGCCCTAAGGCCGCGCCGCCATCCTTGCGCAGTTCCGCCAGGATTTTCTTCAGCACGTCGAGTTCGGGATTCGTCGGCACGTCTGCGTTCTTCGAGCTGTCCTCGGTCGCAGCGGCCTTGCGCTGCATGTCTTCGGTGATCTTGTTCACGCTGCGAACGAGCATGAAGAGCGCAAAGGCGACGATGAAGAAATTGATCACGGCCGTGATGAGCGCGCCGTACCCGATCATTGCCACGCCTGCTTCCTTGAGCTGCTCGTAATTGTCGAGCGCGCCTTCGTAGCCTTCGGGTATCTCGCCCAGCTGCAGGAACCAGTTGGAAAAATCGATGTCACCGAAGATCCAGCCGATCAGCGGCATTATTATGGCTTCGGTCAGCTGCGTGACGATACCGCTGAAGGCGGCGCCGATCACGACACCGACTGCCAGATCGACAACATTTCCGCGCGCGACGAACTTCTTGAATTCTTTTCCCAGGCTCATGGCGGTATGATTCCCTTAACCCTTAAAACTGGCGCCTTCCCTGCCATGATGGTTTGGCAGTCACAAGCGGGCGTTAATCTTGAACCGGCGCCATGGTGTGCTATCTAGATAAAGCAGTACGTCCCCCGACTCCCTAAGAAGGATTCTTGAAATGAACCAATTCGCCGCTTTCCGTGCCTCGATCGTCGCCGCCGCTGCGTTGGCGATATCGGCCTGCGGGATCAACTCGGTGCCTGCTGCTGAAGAAACGGCAAAGGCCAAGTGGGCCGATGTGGAGGCCGCTTTCCAGGAACGCGCCAATCTGGTCCCCAACCTCGAACAGATCGTGATGAGCTCGGCTGAACAGGAGCGTGCAACGCTTGAATCGGTCATACAGGCCCGCGCATCCGCCACCCGTCCGGAAATCCAGCTCGATGGCAACGATCTGAGCGATGCGGACAAGATGGCCCAGTATCAGCAGGCGCAGAACACTTTCGGCGGCGCGCTGTCGCGGCTGATGGCCAATGTGGAAGCTTATCCCGAACTGCGCAGCCAGGACAATTTCGGCCGCTTCATGACCCAGATCGAAGGTCAGGAAAACCGGATCCGCGTCGCCATTCGCGACTATAACGAAGCGGTGCGCGCCTATAACACGACGATCCGCACCTTCCCCGATACCATCGGCGCCAACATCATTCACGGTGCAGAACCCATGGTTCCCTACGAAGCCGTGACGCAGGGTGCAGAAGTCGCTCCAACCCTGGACATGCGTTCGGATAGCAGCGCCGCAAACTGAGCGGCACAAACATGCGCCTGTTTCTCTCAGTAATCCTGCCCGTGGCGGCGGCGCTGGGCTTTGCCCTGCCCGCCGCTGCCCAGACCTTTCCTGAACGCGGCACTGCGCCGGTGGTGGACGCTGCGAACATCATCGATGACGCAACCGAAGCCGCTCTGACCGAAAAACTGGACGCGTTCGAGCAGCGCAGCCAGCGCCAGTTCGTGATCGCGACGATCCCCGATCTCGAGGGTTACGACATTTCCGACTATGGCTATCGCCTTGGCCGCGAATGGGCCTTGGGCGATGCGGAGCGTAATGACGGCATCATTCTGATCGTCGCTCCGAACGAGAAGAAAATGCGCGTCGAGGTCGGCTACGGCCTGGAGGGCGTCATCCCTGACGGGCTTGCTTTCGAATATGTCGAAGGGATGAAGCCATATTTCCGCGATGGCGACTATTCCGGCGGGATTAGCTGGGGTGCAGACCAGATCATCAAACAGCTCGAATTGCCTCCTGAAGAAGCGGCCAAGGTGGCCCAGCAGGTGAGCGAACAGCGCGAAAGCGACGGCGGCTTCCCCATCGGCGCGCTGATCTGGCTCGGCTTTATCTTTTTCTTCTTCGTCCTGCCCATGCTGAGTGGGCGCGGCCGGCGGCGGCGTTATCGCAAGGGACCGTGGGGCAATGCCGCACGCGACATCATTCTCTGGGAAGCCGGCAAGGCGATCGCACGCGGTCTCACCGATGACGACTGGGGCGGAGGCGGCGGCTTCGGCGGCGGCGGTGGCGGCGGCGGCGGCGGCTTTGGTGGCGGCGGCGGCAGTTTCGGGGGCGGTGGCGCCTCCGGGGGGTGGTAATGGGCTATCTTTCTCAATCCGATCACAAGATCGTATCCGATGCCGTCGCGGCGGCCGAACTTACCACCAGCGGCGAAATCGTGACCGTTCTGGCCGATCGCAGCGATGGCTATTCGGATGTCGTGCTGGTGTGGGCCGTGGCGCTGGCCTTCACGGCCATGAGCCTGTTTGCGGTGATCCCGCAGCCCTTCATGGATCTGTGGGATTCGCTCGTCGGTGGCTGGATGCACGAATGGACGACCGGCGAACTCGCCAGCATGACCATCGCCCTGGGGCTGGTCGCCTTCACGCTGGGATGGCTGTTGCTGAGCTGGGACCCGCTGCGCTTCGCCCTTACCCCCGGCCCGGTTAAGAGTGCCCGCGTTCACAGCAGCGCAATCAGGCATTTCAAAGTCGGCGCGGAACAGCGCACGCATGGCCGCACGGGCGTACTTCTCTATCTGTCCATGCGCGAACACCGCGCCGAAATCGTTGCCGACCAGCCCATTGCCGCAATTGTGCCGGCAGAAGTCTGGGGCGAAGCGATGGCGGACATGCTGGAAGAGCTCAAAGAAGGCCACATCGCCGAAAGCCTGGCCATCGGGGTACGCGACGTCGGCATGGTACTGTCAGAACATTTCCCGCGCGCCGATGACGACCGCAACGAGCTTCCCGACCGACTGATAGAAGTCTGACCATGCCCGTCCCCGATCACGATGCGGACGAGAAGATCGTCTGGCAGGGCAAATACATCACCGCCAAAACGCGCGGTCGATGGGAATATGTGGGTCGTCCCCGCAACATCCGCGCGGCGGTGATCCTTGCCGTCGACGAAGACGACCACGTGCTTCTGGTAGAGCAGTACCGGGTGCCGCTTGGCCGGCCCTGTATCGAGCTACCGGCGGGTCTCATCGGCGACGAGGCTGATTTCGAAGGCGAAGACCCTCTCGTTGCTGCCGGGCGGGAACTGGTAGAGGAAACGGGCTACCGCGCCGATGTGCTCGAAGATCTGGGCACGTTCTGGTCCTCTCCCGGAATGGTCAGCGAAAGCTTCACTCTGGTCCGCGCCAGCCAGCTGGCGAAGGTCGGCGAAGGCGGCGGGGTCGGCGGAGAGAACATCACCGTTCACCGTGTCGCCCTATCCGACATTGCCGCTTTTACCGCCGCCAAACGCGCCGATGGTTGCGGGATCGATGTGCGCGTGCTCTTGCTGCTGGGACAGGGAATATTGGCAGGAGAGTGACGATGGCAGGACGGTGTGCAGGCAAGCTGGCACTGGTGACAGGCGCGGCGCAGGGGCTCGGCCGGGCCCATGCAACCCGGCTGGCAGAAGAGGGCGCGCGGGTGCTGTGCACCGATATCAACGGTGATGGCGCTGCCGAAACCGCCTCGCTCATCAATGCGGATCTGGGTGACGGCACCGCCCATGCGATCCGGCACGACGTTACCGATCCCATTGACTGGGAAGCCGCCGTGGACGCTGCGCGCGAGAATATCGGCGGTCTCAACGTCCTGGTGAACAATGCCGGTATCGGCGTGGGCGGCAATATCGAGACCTGCGATTTCGACGATTGGAAGCGCTGCTTTGCGATCAATGTCGATTCCATTTTTCATGGCTGCCAGAAGGCGCTGCCGCTGATGCGCGAGCATGCACCCGGCTCGATCGTGAACATTTCCAGCATTGCGGGGCTGATCGCCAGCGACACCATGCCCGCCTACAACTCGTCCAAAGCCGCGGTCTGGATGCTGACTAAATCGATCGCGCTGCACTGTGCGAAGAAGAATATGCAGATCCGCTGCAATTCCGTGCACCCGACCTTCGTCGATACGCCGATCCTCGATGGCACGGCGCTCAATCACAATCTCGACAAGTCTGTCTTGCTGGAAAAGCTGGCGCGGCAAATTCCGCTCAAATTCGTGGGCGAGCCCAACGATATCGCCAATGCCGTGGTCTATCTCGCCAGCGACGAGAGCCGCTTCATGACCGGTGCGGAACTCAAGCTCGATGGCGGCATTTCCGCGATGTAAATCCGCGACTGCAGAATCAAGAGAGGGGCCATGCGGCCCCTCCCGGTTCTCTTTGTGTGAGCCACGGCCGGCACGAAAACCGGGACGGTTGGCGCGGGGCCGTGGTCAGTCTGCGATCAGTGCGATCGCCGGGTAAAGCAGGATGAAACTGCCAAATCCGAGCAGTGTTCCTGCGACGAAGCCAAGGCGGACCCAGGTGGCGTCGATGTCGAAATAGCGCGCGATACCGGAGCAGACCCCCATCATCTTGCCATTCGTGCGATCAAGCGCGAAGCTCTTGGCTGGACGGACGGCATCGTCCCCTTCGCGGAATTTCAGATTGCTCATGCGATAAGTCCATTGGGCGATGCAGGTACGATGGCGGTGGCGAAGAAGAGGGCTGAAAGGGCCAGTGAAAAGGCGGCTGCGAAGAGCTTGTGGCCGTTGTCAGAGTTGAACATGTTTTCCTCCTGAAGAATGTGGGCGGTTGGCCGATCAGGCGACGAGACCGGCGGGGCTTGCGGGGACGATGGCGGCGGCCATGAACATTGCCGAGACACCCAGGGCGAAGACGGCGGCGAGTGCACGGTTGCTGGCATATTCGAAGATGGACATTGTGTTGCTCCTTGATCCTTGGTTCGTTTTTCCCGGACCATCCGGGATGCCAAGTACTTTGCAACGGGTGTGCCAAACTCGAAAAATGGCGGAATTCCGTCAATTCTTCCTGAACCATGAGAGCAGACGTCGTTCACCAATCCGAAAGGTTGGGGAATTTCCCCAACTGTTGGAAATGATATGTTTTGAAGTGGCGGGCGTGGCGACGGCGCGCTATCGAACGCTCACCTCATGGCGCTCGATCGCATCTCCCTGACCGACTTTCGCAACCACGGTTCGACCGAACTGGGCGATACCGCGCAATTCAATCTGCTCGTGGGCGAAAACGGTGCGGGAAAGACCAATATTCTCGAAGCGCTTTCCCTGCTTGCCCCAGGGCGCGGCCTGCGCCGCGCTGCCTTGGGCGACATGGTCCGCAATGGCAGCGATGCTGGCTTCGGCGTGGGGGCCAGCCTGCTGCAGGATGGTGAAGCCGTACGGCTCGCCACATATTCGGAAAGCGCCAACCCGGGCCGCCGCCGCGTCCGGATAAACGGGGCGGAAAGCAGTGCGACCAGCCTCGGCGAATGGCTCGCGGTGACATGGCTCACTCCCGCCATGGATGGCTTGTTCACCGGCGCCGCCGGCGATCGCCGACGCTACTTGGACCGGCTGGCGCTTGCGCTCGAACCAGCGCATGCCAGTCATGCAGCCCGCTACGAAGGTGCCCTGCGCGAACGCAATCGCCTGTTATCCGACCTGCGAGAGCCTGAGAACGCTTGGCTCGATGCCATTGAAGCCCAAATGGTCCAACATGGCTCCGCCCTAATGGCAGGCCGCGCGCGCCTCGTTGAAACACTGGCGGTAAGGCTGGCGGAAATGCCTGCCGAACCGTTCGCTCGCCCCGCCCTTACCTATGCCCCGAGCGCGCCCGATCATTCGGATGGTCTATCGCAGGCGCTCTATGACAACCGCAAGCGCGACCGCGCCGCACAGCGCACCCTGCTTGGCCCGCATCGCGACGAGCTTGAAGTCATCCACGCAGCCAAGCGGGTCCCCGCTGCGCAAAGCTCGACAGGTGAACAGAAAGCGATGCTGGTCGCCATGACGTTGGCCCATGCCGGGCTGGCGGCACAAGGGCGAGCAGGTTTGCTCTTGCTGGACGAAGTGGCCGCGCATCTCGACCCCCTTCGCCGCGCCGCTCTTTTCGAACAATTGCGCAGCAGTGGAGCGCAGGTCTGGATGACTGGAACCGAGCCAGCCCCTTTCAGCAGCATAGCGACGGAATCTGCCGTCTGGGCCGTAACGGCAGGATCGGTGACGCGCGCCTAGGGCTTGGGCGGCAGCGCTTGTTCCACATCGCCCATGGTATCTCGCACAAGCGCCGCAATTCCATCGGCGGTGGGATGGATGCGGTCGTCGAGGAAGAGGCTACGGTCCTCATAGATGCTCTCGAGCCAGAACGGGATCAAAGCTGCATCGTATTGGCTGGCAAGCTCGCTATACAGGCTGTCGAACTGCTGCTGATATTCCGGCCCGTAATTCGGCGGCGCCCGCATACCCATCAGCAGGACAGGGATCTCTCGCTGGCTCAGTTCCTGCAGCATCGCTTCGAAATTGGCGCGTGTCTGTCCAGGCTGGATACCGCGCAGCATATCATTGCCGCCAAGTTCGAGGATGACGAGATCGGGTTTGACCTCCTGCGCATCGAGCGTGAAGGCCAGCCGTTGCAGACCGGCTGCACTGGTATCTCCCGAAACGCCGGCATCGATCACCCGCGCGTTGATTCCGTCCTTGCGCAGCGCGTCTTCAAGCTGTTCGGGATAGCCCTCGTTCTCTTCCAGCCCATAGCCTGCGAACAGGCTGTCGCCGAAAGCCAGTATCCGCCTCTCCGGCCCTTCGACAGCGATATCGGCCGCAGGGGTTTGCTGGCTCGCTTCCGCTTCTGTTGATGGCGCCGCATCTTGCGCGCCGCCGCAAGCGGACAGTGCCATGGCGGCGAACAGGATCGACAAATGCCGCAAACGCATCGGCGAGTTTCCTTGTGCAGTTTTCCGCTCCATGCCATCGCAGTACCGTGACGAACTCTCAAGCAGCGATTTCCGCCCGCAACCTCACCCTGACCCTCGGCTCCAGCGATGCTCCCGTCGAAATCCTTCGCGGGATCGATCTCGACATTGCGCGTGGATCGACCGTCGCATTGCTTGGCCCTTCCGGCTCGGGCAAAAGCTCGCTGATGGCCGTTCTTTCCGGCCTCGAGCGTGCCAGCGGAGGAACCCTGCTCGTGGCGGGCGAAGATTTCGCGACGCTGGACGAGGACGCCCTTGCACATGCCCGGCGCGGGCGCATTGGCATCGTGTTGCAGGCGTTCCACCTGTTACCGACCATGACCGCGCTGGAAAACGTCGCCACCCCGATGGAACTGGCTGGGGAACGCGACGCCCAGGCGCGGGCCAAAGCGGAACTCGAAGCGGTTGGCCTTGGCCACAGGCTGGATCATTACCCTCAGCAATTGTCGGGCGGCGAACAGCAGCGCGTCGCCATCGCCCGCGCGATCGCCCCGCGTCCCGACCTGATCTTCGCCGATGAACCTACCGGCAATCTCGATGCCGCCACGGGTCACGAAATCGTGGAACTTCTCTTCCACCGCCGCGCCGAAACCGGGGCGACGTTGCTCGTCATTACGCACGATCCTGAACTTGCCGAGCATTGCGAGCGCGTGCTGCAGCTCGGTGATGGTCGCATCGCCAGCGACACTGCGGCGTGACCTGGGCGATTGCCTGGCGGATCGCGCGACGCGATCTCAACGCTCGCTTTCGCGGCTTGCGCCTGCTGCTGGTTTGTCTGTTTCTCGGCACGGGAGCATTGGCGGCGATCGGATCGCTGACTGCAGCGATCGAGCGCGAGATCGAAACCAACGGCCGGACCTATCTCGGCGGCGATCTGCAGATCGAACTCTGGCAGCGTGATCTCACCAATGAAGAACGCGCTGCACTCGCTCAGCTCGGCGATGTTTCAGCCGGAACCCGCATGCAGGCCATGGCGCGATTTGGCGAGCAGGCCGCGCCGATCGAACTTAAGGCCGTCGATAAGGCCTATCCGCTTTATGGTGATTTGACCCTCGAGGACGGCCGTACGGTGGGCGCTCCAGGTTCCGATGAAGCCTGGCTGTCGCAGGGTGCAGCCGATCGCTTGGGCGTCGCGCCGGGCGACACTATCGACATCGGCACGGAGAAGTTGTCGATCGGCGGGATCATCGCCGATGAACCCGATCGTCTCGGCGAAGGTTTTCAATTGGGTCCGACGATCATCGTGGCAGAGGATCTCCCCATCCGCGCCGGGCTGATCGCGCCAGGATCGATGTATCAGTCCAAGACTAGGGTTCGTTTCACGCAAAGCCGCGATACCGAGGCGGTCGGCGAAGAACTGAAGCAGCAATTTCCCGACGCCGGTTTCGATATCGACACCGCGGACCGCGCCGCACCCGGCACCGACCGGTTCGTGGACCGCATGAGCGAGTTTCTGACGCTTGTCGGCCTCGCGGCACTGGTCATTGCCGGTATCGGTATCGGAGGCGGCGTCACATCCTATCTCGACGCGCGCAGGCAGGGGATCGCCACCCTCAAGATCCTCGGCGCGACCAGCAATGACATCGCGCGTATCTACGCACTGCAAATCGTCGCCGCTACGCTGGCGGGCAGCCTTGCGGGAATTGCCGCCGGCATTGCCATCGTTCCGCTTCTGGCAACGGCGTTGCAGGGTCTGCTGCCCGTTTCCAGCGGAGTGATCATCGATCCCGGCGCGATCGTGTTGGCATTGGCCTATGGCATGCTGGTGGCGCTGGTATTCGCGGCCCCGCCCTTGCTGCGCGCACGCAATTTCCCGGCCATGGCGCTGATGCGCGCCCGCGTCGCGCCGCTGGCGCGCGATCCCCGCGCACTGGCTTTGGTCGGCGGTGGTCTCGCTGCCATCGTCACCCTCGCCTTGCTGACATCCGACAACCCTATGCTTTCGGGCAGCTTCCTGGCCGGAGCCGCCGCCATACTCGGCCTGCTCGCCTTGCTCGGCCTTGGCATTCGCCGGCTCGCAGCCGCCCTTCCCCGGCCGCGCAACCCGGTCGCGCGCAATGCGCTTGCCAACCTGCATCGCCCGGGCTCATCCACCGGCGCGCTGGTAACCGCCCTCGGTTTCGGACTTTCGGCCTTTGTCCTGCTGGCAGCGGTTCAGAGCGCCATCGACGGCAATATCGCCAAACGCGTGCCGGACCGTGCGCCCGACTATTTCGTGCTCGATATCCCGCGCGACCAGGTGGACGAATTCGAGACGTTGGTCCGCAATGCCGATCCGGGCGCAAGCTGGCGCATGGTCCCCGCGCTGCGTGGCTCCGTGCTCGCATTCGGCTCTGAAGGGGCAATGACCCGCACCGCTGATCTGGACGAAATTCCGGACGGCGCGTGGGCCCTGCGCGGGGAACGCGGCCTGACCTATGCCGATCGTCTGCCGGAAGGCAACGAGTTGACCGAAGGCACGTGGTGGGGCCCAATGTATGCGGGCGAGCCGCTGGTTTCGGTCGACGAGGATTTTGCCGACGCCGCAGGCCTGAAGGTCGGCGACATGCTGACCTTTGGCGTACTCGGCGTAGATCGGACCGCCCGCATCGCCAATCTGCGCCGCATCGACTGGGAAAGCATGGGCTTCAACTACGTCTTCGTGCTCAGTCCCAACGCCCTTCAGGATGCACCGCATAATCTCGCGGCGACCGTCGAACTCAGCCGGGGCACGCCGACCGGTCCACTTCTGCAATCGCTGGTGGCCGCCCTCCCCTCGACTTCGGTGATCGAGGTTGGCGGTGTGCTGGAACAGGCGCGGACCATCCTGGAACAGGTCGGCTTTGCCACGCTCGCCGCCGCCAGCGTCGCGGTCCTCGCCGGTCTTGCCGTTCTGCTGGGCGCCATTGCCGCCGCGCGCGCGGCGCGGACGTACGATACCGTCATCCTGAGGGTGCTAGGTGCCGATCGCCGCCAGATCATTGCTATGCAATTGATTGAATACGTCGCCTTGGCGGCAACGCTTGCGGTCGTGGCGCTTGGCATTGGCAGCCTTGCTGCATGGCTGGTCATCACGCAGTTGTTCGAATTCGACTGGCTGCCGGATTGGGGCCAAGTGCTCGCTGTGCTTGGCCTCGGCGTCTTCGTCGTTCTGGCCTTCGCTCTTGGCGCTTCGATGCCGCTACTGCGTGCCAAACCTGCGCAGGCGTTGCGAGACCTCTAAGAGCCAATGCGATCCAAAAAAAAGCCCCGCGAGAACGCGGGGCTCTAAGATAAAGCGCTCGGTGCAATGCACGAGCCCTTCGGGTCGCATCTGCGATATATCACGCATCCAGCTGGACTACCGCGTAATGCGTATATGCTGTGCCGAAATGGGACAAAAGAAAAAGGGGGCCACGCGGGCCCCCTTCTCCATTCCAATTTTTCCCGCGATCAGAAGCGATAGCGAACCGTGGCGCCGTAGGTGCGCGGCTGGTTGGGATAGCCCGAGATCGTACCCGGCTGTGCAACACCCGGGAAGATCTGCGACAGATAGCGCTGATTGGTCAGATTACGGACAAAACCGCTGATTTCGAACCCGTTTTCGAGCGCGAGGGTCAGCGACCCGTTTACCTGATTCACTTCACGACGATAGTTGCGCGCAAGGGCGATCGGATCCGGAGCGTCGGGTACGCCGTCGATGATCTGAGTGTTGCTTTCGTGATAATAGTCCAGGCGGCCAATCAGCAGATTGCCCGTATTGCCGAACTCGTGTGTGTAGGTTGCCGAAGTCGCAATGGTGAATTCCGGAACACCGGCGACCTGCTGCCCGGAAAGGTCACCAACGACCGATCCGGGGAAGCTGTCATACTTCGAATCCAGATAGGTCAGTGCGAAGGTGAACACGAGCGGATCGATCGGCGTGAGCGTCGAATCGAATTCGAAACCACGGACCGACTGCGATCCGGCGTTGACCAGCGCGAAACCTGTCCCGGTGAAGGCGTTCGACTGGAAACCGTCGATGGTCTGATCGAACAGTGCCAGGTTAAAGGCCATCCGGTCGAAATCGGCCTTGAGGCCCACTTCGTAAACTTCCGATTCCTCCGGAGCCGCGAAGCGCGAGCCAGTGGAAAGGTTCGGCACCGCAATACCGGCATCGCGGATCGGCGAAGATGGCGCGAGGATGGTCGAACCGAAAGGACCAGGCGTGTAATCGGCGTTGGTCGGGCGGCTGTCGCGTGACAGGTTGACCGAGCTGGCCTTGAAGCCCGTCGCATAGGTGAAATATGCATTCAAGCGATCGCTGACATCGTAAGCCACACGAAGCGTGTAGCTCAGATTGTCATCATTCGTCCTGCCCGGCTCTACTGCGTTGGGCACCGCCAGGAACGGCGGCAGGAACTGCAGCGCCTGGAGGGGGAGCAACTGGTTACAGGCGGGCGGCGGCGAACCGGCCGAGCACGGCGTGGTCGCAATCGCTGCGATTTGCTGGAAGCCGGCCGGCTGGGCAGCAGCGAACTGCTGGATCACGCCGGGCGTCACCTGTGAGGTGGGGATCTGCAGCGCCTGCGCGATACCGCCAACGATGACAGCATCGACGAAGTTCACATTCGCCAGCGGATCGAAGGAGTCCTGACGGAGCGAGAAATCCTTCCTGTCGTCGGTGTAGTTGAAGCCGGCGGTGAGGGTCAGGCGATCCGTCACTTCGAAATCGACCTGCCCGAAGACCGAGTAGGATTCGTTATCAAGCGTGAAGAATTCTCGGGTCGAAGGGCCTTCTGCAAAGGTAGCGCCGACCGGAATGCCGAGCTGCGATTCAACGAAGGACAGCGTGCCGGGAGTGCCGCCACCTGCCAGCAGATCGAAGAACGCGCGTGCATCTTCGCCATTGTCGAGACCGCTGTTCTGCTTTGCCTTCTCGTTGAAGTAATAGCCGCCGAGCAGGAAGTTCACCGGACCGTCGAAGTCGGAAGCGACGCGCAGTTCCTGCGTGAAGGTGTCGACCGCCTGGTTGCGGAACTCGCTGACCACGGCCGCGCTGGAGAAGTCCACGTCCTGCTGGTTGAACGCGCGCAGTTCGCGATAGGCCGTGATCGACGTCAGCGTCAAAGAGCCGAGGTCGAGGTCGGCCTGAACCGAACCACCGTAGTTCTCGATGTCGTTGACCGGCAGCGTGTCGAGGAAGGCACGGTCGGAAAACACATCTTCAACTGCCAACTGGCCGCCAACGGCGAACAGCAGCGGAACGGTCGGACCGGCAAGAACGTTGCCGGCATAGCAGCACAGTTCGTCGATCTTGGAATAGTCGCCGATCGCGCGAATCCTAAGCGGGCCACCATTGTCGAACAGCAACTGGCCGCGAACGACGTAGCGATCGCGTTCGTTGATCTTCTCATCGAGGTTCACGACGTCGACGAAACCGTCGCGCTTGTTGTAGGTGCCGTCGAGAGAGAAAGCGATCGAGTCAGTCAGCGGGCCGGTAATGTCGGCCTTGGCGACGATCTGGTCAAAATTGCCGTAGGTGAAGCTGGCCGAACCGCCGAACTCGAACTGCGGCTCACGGGTAACGACCGAGATGACGCCGGCGCTGGCGTTCTTGCCGAACAGCGTGTTCTGCGGTCCGCGCAGCACTTCGATGCGGCTCACATTGGCGAGGTCGTTGATCGAGGATGCCGAGCGCGAACGATAGACGCCGTCGATGAATACACCGACGGACGGTTCGATACCGACGTTGTTGGCGCCGTTGCCGAAGCCGCGAATGATGAAGGTGGTGTTCGCCGAGCTCTGAAGCTGGCTGACGCGCAGCGACGGGGCCACGGTCTGAAGGTCCTGCAAGTCGCGGATTTCCGCACGCTCCAGCGTTTCGCCGCTGGTGACGCTGACCGAGACGGGCGTTTCCTGAAGGGTCTGTTCGCGCTTGGTGGCGGTAACGATGATGACATTGCCGGTCGAGGCATCGGCAGCATCGGGGATGTTATCGCCGTCGCTGTCGGTCTGCTGCTGGACCTCTTCCAGATCTGTATCTTGTGCCGAAACGCTCGCCGGGATGGCTACAGCAGCTACCCCTGCAAGCATGACGGTACGGACGGTCGCGGTGCGGCCGAAAGCGGTGAATTTCATGAAAGGTCCTCTTCTCTCAAGACGTATCTTGGTCCGCTGCGCGGCTCCCAAAATGCGCGCATGCAAGGGCGCAACTACCAGACTCCCCCGCCCTCTCAAGCATTTAGCGGACCAACGCCATAGCTGACTCGACGACTGTGCCTTTCGCGCTACACCGCAACACCTTGCCGCATTGCAGCATCTCCGCTAGGGGCGCGACCGAAACAAGCAGTGCCACTGGGCGTTGACGCTACGGCACCCTAATCGAAAGCACACTTCATGTCCCGCGACCTGCGCAACGTGGCGATCATCGCCCACGTCGACCATGGCAAGACCACTCTTGTCGATCAGCTTTTCCGCCAGTCCGGCACCTTCCGCGAAAACCAGCGCGTGGAAGAACGCGCGATGGATTCGAACGACCTGGAAAAAGAACGCGGGATCACGATCCTTGCAAAGTGCACCAGCGTCGAGTGGAACGGAAAGCGCATCAATATCGTCGATACCCCGGGCCACGCCGACTTCGGCGCCGAGGTCGAGCGTATCCTTTCGATGGTCGATGGCGTCATCCTGCTGGTCGACAGCGCCGAAGGCCCAATGCCGCAGACCAAGTTCGTTACCGGCAAGGCACTCGCCCTCGGTCTGCGTCCGATCGTCGTGGTCAACAAGATCGACCGTGGCGATGCGCGTCCCCAGGAAGTTCTCGACGAAGTCTTCGATCTCTTCGCTTCGCTCGATGCCAATGACGACCAACTCGATTTCCCCAGCCTGTGGGCTTCGGGCCGCGATGGCTATGCCAGCGATGACGAACACGCCCGCGACGGCAATCTCGAACCGCTGTTCCAGTTGATCGTCGACCACGTACCCGCGCCGGGCCTCGATGCGGAAGCGCCTTTCAGCTTCCTCGCCACTCTGCTCGACCGCGATAATTTCATGGGCCGTGTTCTGACCGGACGCGTTCAGTCGGGCAAATTGAATGTCAACGATCCGATCCATGCGCTCGATTCACAGGGCAATGTGATCGAAGTCGGCCGCGCGACGAAGCTGCTGAGCTTCGATGGCCTCGACCGCGTACCGGTCGATAGCGCCGAAGCGGGCGACATCATCGCTCTTGCAGGTCTGGAAAAAGCCACGGTGTCGAACACCGTCGCAGATCCGAGCGTAAAGACGCCGATCGAAGCGCAGCCGATCGATCCGCCCACGCTCGCCATGCAGTTCTCGGTCAATGACAGCCCCCTCGCCGGTCGCGAAGGCAGCAAGGTCACCAGCCGCATGATCCGCGATCGCCTTTACCGCGAAGCGGAAACCAATGTCGCCATCCGCATTACGGAAAGCGAAGACAAGGACAGTTTCGAAGTCGCCGGTCGCGGCGAACTCCAGCTCGGCGTGCTCATCGAAACGATGCGCCGCGAAGGGTTCGAACTCGGCATCAGCCGCCCACGCGTGCTGTTCCGCACCGAGGATGGTCAGCGTATGGAACCGTTCGAAACGGTCGTCATCGACGTGGACGACGAACACTCCGGCACCGTCGTAGAGAAGATGCAGCGCCGCAAGGCAGAGCTTACCGAGATGCGCCCGTCGGGCCAGGGCAAGACGCGCATCACCTTCTCCGCTCCCAGCCGCGGCCTTATCGGCTACCACGGCGAATTCCTGTCCGACACGCGCGGCACGGGCATCATGAACCGCCTGTTCGAGAAGTACGATACCTATCGCGGCCCTATCGAAGGACGCCAGAACGGCGTGCTTATCTCGATGGTCCCGGGTGAAGCAGTCCCCTATGCGCTTAACGCGCTGGAAGACCGCGGCGAATTGTTCATCCGTGGCGGCGCCAAGATCTATGAAGGCATGATCATCGGCGAAAATGCCAAGCCGGACGATCTCGAAGTGAACCCGATGAAGTCGAAGCAGCTCACGAACTTCCGTTCGACCGGCAAAGACGACGCCATCCGCCTGACTCCTCCCCGCGTCATGACGCTGGAACAGGCCATCGCCTATATCGATGACGACGAAATGGTCGAAGTCACGCCCGAGAGCATTCGCCTGCGCAAGGCGATCCTCGATCCGCATGAACGCAAGCGCGCCAAGCGCGCAGCGCAGAGCTAAGCTCTTCGCCGACGCTGCCGTCGGCATCGGCTACGGAAAGTAGCGCGGCGGCAGCAGCAAATCGGGCATACAAAAAGGGCGGCCGCAGCGATGCGACCGCCCTTTCTATTTTAGCTTGTGACCTGGATCAGAAGCGGAAGTTGAGACCCGCACGGAACGAGTTCACTTCGAGCTGACGTCCGGTCGAACGCAGGTTCGTTTCGCCCGAGTCGAGCAGAAACGGGTTGGTTGCAGGAGCCGAACCGGCGCCGACTACAACGTAATAATCGTCCTTTTCGAAGTGGGTACGAAGGTATTCCACGTTCAGGCTGATGCTGTCGGTCAGGTAGATTTCTGCACCTGCGCCGTACTGTGCACCCCACAGCCACTCATCGCCGTTCACCGGGGTGAAGCTGTTGGCAGTGTTGGTCGTGGTGAATTCGTGATCGATCCGGCCATACGTCACACCACCGGTAGCGTAGAGAAGACCGCGGCCATCACCGGGCGAGATACCGAGGCGTGCGCGAAGAGCGCCAGCATAATCGATCTCACGGGCAATGGTATAGCTCGCAGGCGTCGTGCTGAACCCGGTGGTGTAATCGGTAGCGTTCGACTTCGAACCTTCCAGCACCACACCGGCTACGAACATGTCGCCGATGCGACGGTCCATACCGATCTTGATGGCGTAGCCCAGTTCCTGTTCATCGTCGCTGCAGGTCGGCGTAGCCGGACCGGCATTCGGCCGACCGTTGCACAGACCGGGCGAGAACGCATCTGCACCGGTAATGGTGCGCACGACATCGTTGTATTCACCGTCGCCGTCGGTGTCGAAAGCCAGACCTTCGTCCTTGCCATCGTCGATGGATTCGACGCTGAGCGTGCCGCCGACATAGACGCCGTTGAAGTAGTCCGGATTGCTGTCCTGCGCGAAGGCAGGCTGAGCGATTGCGCCCGCCAGAACGGCGGTTGCCAGAAGTGTCGATTTTTTCATTGAGAAACCCTGTAACTGTTTGACCCTGTTGCAACACAGACGCCCGAGGCTGGCCCGCGTTCCCTTGCTAAATGCAGCTTTTCTGAAGTGTCGCTTTCAAGTCACACTTGGGTTTTCGCATCGGTGCGGTATCGATGACGCACAGCGGCGGTTCTCCACCCGAAACCCGTGCAGTGGCCATTGGTCCGCGGTTCTGTTAAAGGGCGCACCCATGCCAACGGGAACATATATTTCACTCGCCTTATATTTTATTCTCATGATCGCGATCGGTCTGTGGGCTTGGAAACGCTCCACCGATACCAGCGAAGGGTATCTCCTCGCCGGTCGCAATCTGCACCCTGCGGTGGCCGCGCTTTCGGCTGGCGCTTCGGACATGAGCGGCTGGCTGCTGCTCGGTCTGCCCGGCGCGCTCTATGCCAGCGGCCTGGTCGAAGCATGGATCGGCATCGGTCTTTTCATCGGCGCGCTAGCCAACTGGTTTATCGTGGCACCGCGTCTGCGTGAACAGACCGAGAGCTACGGCAATGCGCTGACCATTCCGGAATTCCTCGCCAATCGCTTCCCGGACAGGGCCGTGGCGCTGCGGGTTGTGTCGGCTTTGATCGTGGTGGTCTTCTTCGCGGTCTATACCGCCGCGGGACTTGTCGGTGGCGGCAAGCTGTTCGAAACGAGCTTTGCGGGCTTGTTCGGCGATGTTGGCATGTCTGATTACATGCTGGGCATCTGGATCACGGCGCTTGTGGTGCTTGCCTATACCATGGTTGGCGGTTTTCTGGCGGTGAGCCTGACGGACTTCGTCCAGGGCCTCATCATGGTCGTCGCGCTGGTCGTAATGCCCTTGGTCGTGATGTTCGGCGAAGGTGGCAGTGCGGGCGGTTCGCTCACGCAGGTTCCCGTCGAAGGCTTTCTCAGTCTTACCAACGGCCTGACCGTGCTTGGCTTCATCAGCGCTGTAACCTGGGGTCTTGGCTACTTCGGTCAGCCGCATATTATCGTGCGCTTCATGGCAATCGATACGGTGGCGAAGGTTCGGCCCGCTCGTAACATCGGCATGACGTGGATGGGCGTAGCCCTGCTCGGCTCCATCGGCATCGGGATCGCGGGCCGCGCCTTTACGCAGCGCAATGGCATCGTCGTCGAAGATCCCGAAACGATCTTCATCGTCCTGGCGAACCTATTGTTCCATCCACTGGTGACCGGCTTCCTTCTGGCCGCGCTGCTAGCGGCCATCATGTCGACAATTTCCTCCCAGCTCCTGGTCGCATCCAGTTCGCTGACCGAGGATTTCTACAAGCTTTTCTTCCGCAAGAATGCCTCCGAACGTGAGAGCGTGAATGTGGGGCGCATCTGCGTCGCTCTCGTGGCGATCGCGGCCATCATCATAGCCAGCGACCCCGAGAGCGAGGTGCTCGGCCTCGTTTCCAACGCATGGGCCGGCTTCGGCGCGGCGTTCGGGCCGCTTATCATCCTGTCGCTGACGTGGGATCGCATGACGGGCACCGGTGCAGTTGCCGGTCTCGTTACTGGTGCTGCCGTTGTGATGGCCTGGATCGCGCTCGGCTGGAATTCGGCCCTGCCGGGAATGAATCAGGGCCTGTACGAGATCGTACCCGGCTTCATTGCCGCCTGGATTGCAATCGTCATGGTGAGCAAGGCAACATCGGGAACGACCGAGCGCCCCTTGCCAGCCTGACACGCTTTCTTCACACGTCTCCCAAACGGAGGAGACGAATATGAAAGCGTTACTGACCGGCGCTGCCGCCCTTGCCCTGACCGTGAGCCCTGCCACCGCGCAGGTCTCCGCGGATAAGCCCTCTGTCGAGCAGCAGATTGGCGCCGGCGGCCGTCCGGTCGGCGCGAACTGGTCGCGCAGTCCGGTAATCGCACAGCATGGCATGGCGGCCACCGCGCATCCCCTTGCCACGCAAGTCGCGCTCGACGTTCTCAAGGACGGCGGCAACGCGGTCGATGCGGCGATTGCCGCCAATGCCGCGCTCGGCCTGATGGAACCCACTGGCAATGGCATAGGCGGCGATCTGTTCGCGATCATCTATGATCCCAAGAGCGGAAAGCTTTACGGCATCAACGGTTCGGGCCGCAGCCCCAAGGGCCAGACGCTCGACCAGCTCAAGCAGAAACTGAACGGCGCCGATGCCCTGCCTCCCTATGGCGCCTTGCCCATTACCATTCCGGGCACGGTCGATGCGTGGTTTGCCATGCACGAGCGGTTCGGCAAGCGTCCGATGGCCGATAACCTCGCGCCTGCCATACGGTATGCCCGCGAAGGCCACCCCATCGCCCCGGTCATCGGAATGTATCTCGACCGGGCGTTCAAGGCCTATTCCGCTCGCGAGGATGAATTCGATTTTTCCAATGCGCGCAAGGTCTGGTTCGCCGACGGCGCCGCCCCCGAGGCTGGTGAGATTTTCCGCAACCCCGACCTTGCCAATACGCTCGAGACTATCGCCCGCGAGGGGCGTGACGCCTATTACGATGGTGCGCTCACCGATGTCATGGTGGACTATCTCCAGGCTCAGGGCAGCGCCTTCACCCGCGAAGATTTCGCCTCCCATCACAGCGAGTGGGTCGATCCTGCCTGTGCGGACTACAAGGATGGCTACGAACTGTGCGAATTGCCACCGAACAGCCAGGGCTTTGCTGCTTTGCAGATGGTCAACATTCTCAAGAATATCGACCTGTCGCAGTGGGAGCGTGGCAGTCCCGAAGCGATGCACTATCTCGTGGAAGCGAAGCGCCTCGCTTACGCTGACGTTGCACGTTTCTACGCCGATCCGGATTTCAGCCCGTTCCCGCAGGCCTTGCTGTCGGACGAATACGGTGCGGAGCGGTTCGGACTCATCGATCCGGCTCGTGCCACCCCGGAATTCGGACCGGGCGAGCCGAAGCTGGAGGGCGAAGGCGATACCACCTACATGACAGTGGTGGACGGCGACGGCATGATGGTCAGCCTTATCCAATCGAACTATCGCGGCATGGGCGGCGGGCTGGTTGCGCCCGGGACCGGCTTCATGTTCCAGGATCGCGGCGAGCTATTCAGCCTCGATCCGGCGCATCCCAATGCCTACGAGCCCGGGAAGCGCCCCTTCCAGACGATCATCCCGGCGTTCGTGAAAAAGGATGGCCATCCCTACATGACCCTTGGCCTGATGGGCGGCGGCATGCAGCCGCAGGGCCATGTGCAGGTACTCGTCAACATAGTCGATTACGGCATGAACCTGCAGGAAGCAGGCGATGCCGCACGCTTCAACCACGATGGTGGCCCACAGCCGACAGAGGCGTTGAACGGTCCCTTTGCCGACCCGCTCGGCACCCTCTTCGTCGAACCCGGCATTCCTGCCGAAACGGTGGAGCGGTTGCAGGCCATGGGCCACAAGGTCGAGGTGATCGACAACGGCATCATGTTCGGTGGATATCAGGCAATCGCCCGCGATCCCGAAACCGGCGTGCTGACCGGCGCAACCGAAATGCGCAAGGATGGGCAGGCCAGCGGGTACTGATCCCGCCCCGGCCTGCCCTTTCCGGCAACCTTAGAAGTCGACCGAGACCGATCCGCGGAAGGTACGCGGGCGCCCCTGCAGCAGCCGCGCCGTGTCTCCCGATGCGAACGCGCTGTATGAGGAGCTCCAGAACCGTTCGTCGGTCACATTGTCGACGCCAAAGCGCAGGGTGATCGGCGCGCCGCCCGCTGCAAGCACATAGCGGGCTCCGAGGTCGAGCGTGGTCCAGTCGTCCAGATAGCTGGTATTGGTCACGTTTGCAGCCTGCTCGCCCGTATGGATGGCGCGTCCGGTCAAGGTGAAACCGGGCACGAAGGGCACGTCCCATTCGACATTGGCGTTAAGGGTATAGTCGGGCACACCCAGCGCATCGTTGCCTTCGTTCACGCCTCCAGGGGTACGCTTGAGCTTCGCATCGACCACCGACCCGCCGGCTATCAGGCGCAGTCCATCTGTCGGCTGGACCGTAAAGAACAGCTCGATCCCACGGTTGCGCTGCTCCCCATATCGGCCGAACCGCAGCTGCCCCGGCACGTCGGGATCAACCGCCAGATAGCTGCTGGGCTGTTCGATCGTGAATAGCGCAAGGCTTGCCTGTACACGATCCAGCCCAACCTTGCCGCCGACTTCATATTGCACGGACCGCGCCGGTGCGAGCGCCTGTCCACCATTGGTAACCGGCAATTCTCCCGACCCGGGATTGTCCGGATCGATACCGCTGACAGGCGCGCGGGCGCCGGGTTGCAGCCCTTCGATGCGGTTGGCGAACAGCGAAATTCGCTCGGTCGGCTTGACCACCAGGCCGACAACCGGGGTAATCGCAGAGGTGCTGAGCCGGCCCGTGAAGTCGCCGGTGGCAACGTCGTAGTTCTTCTGCGTGATTTCCTGAAGCCGCAACCCGCCCGTCAACAGGATGCGATCGTTCCAGAAACCGATGGTGTCGGAAGCAAATGCGCTAAGCTGGACCGATCGCGAATTTAGCTTTGGATCGTCCAGATCCCCGCTGGCAAAAGTGCTGACAGGGGAAATGGGCGCGTCCACAGGGTCGTAAAGATTGGTGTCGTACCCCGCGCGGAAATCGAAGGCGGTACGGAATTGCTGCCAGTTGATATTGCCGCCGAAGTTGATTTCGTGCGTCACGGCCTCACCCAGTTTGACGCGCAGCCCCGCTTCCACTGCCTCATTGTTGATACGCGCGGGAATGATGGACGGGCCGATCGTGCCAGCACCGGTGTCGGCATCGGTTATGGTGATCCCGCCGTAAGTGCCCTCTTCATTGCCATCCAGCGCGCCGCCACTGACATAAAGCATGGCATTGTCGGCTACATCGTATTCGATGCGGGCAAGGCCGAAAATGTCCTGCAGCTCGGTACGGGCGAAAGACGGACCATAATTGAGATCCGCCTCGGGCACTTCGGGAATTGCGCCGTTGCCGATCACTACCTGCGGGCGAAGATGGTTCACCTCATAACGCTGATAGGCGCCATCCAGCGTGACCCGCAGATTATCGGTAGTCCAGTCGAACGATGCGCCGCCAACGATGGTGCGGCGAAACTCGTCGTTCACTGCGACATCGCCGCTGCGGTAGGCACCGTTGACCCGCACACCGAACTGGTCATTTTCGCCAAACCGGCGCGCAATGTCTGCGCTGCCGCCGAAGTGGCTGTCGGACAGATAGCTTGCCGTGACTCGCGTCAGCGGGCTGTCACCTGCACGCTTCAGCTGCAGGCTCACATTGCCGCCGATCCCGGTTCCGCCCGGCGCCGCGCCATTCAGAAATGCGTTCGCCCCGTTCAGCACCTGAACACCCGAATACAGCTCGGGCGCGATCAGCTGGCGTGGGCTGATGCCGTAAAGACCGTTCATCCCGATATCGTCGCCGTAAAGCGGGAAACCGCGGATCACGAACTGTTCCGCTGCATTTCCGAACGCGTAGGTAGTCCGGATCGAAGGGTCGTTTTCCAGAACCTCTCCCAATGTCAGCGGTTGCTGGTTCAGGATCAGGCTTTCATCGAATGTGCGCACCACGAACGGTACGTCCAGAGCATCCTTGGCGCCCAGAACTCCCAGCGTTCCGCCCGCGATGACTTCCGTCTGATTGGCCCGCTGGGCGGAAACGACGATCACTTCCTGTGACGTCCCCTCCTGCGCCTGCGCAGGGGCAGCAATGACCGAGGCAATGGCAAGTGCCGGAAGCGGGAGGAGGTGCAGTTTCATCATTGGTTCTTTCATCGGTTCTAGCGGGAAGTACGGCGCGCTAGCGCCGCGAAAATGACGGTCGGGGCAATGCCGACCAGGATCCAGGCTAAAAGGTCACGCGCGCCATCGCCGGTCAGTCCGAGTACGAGTCCGGCGAAGGAAGCCACGCCGATCGCAATCGGCCAGCGAAACACCGCGGCAGTGCTCTGACGATGCCGCGTCCTGTGGCTCATGCGCGCATCTCCTTGCGTGCACCAAGGGCGATCTCATCGACGCGGCGGTCGATCTCCCCGCCACGGCGGCGTAGCCACAGAAAGATGCCGGTCCACAGCACCGAGATCGTTGCCAGCGTCAGCAGCGCCCACAGGATTTTGAGCGGCAAGCCACCATAATCACCGAAGTGCAGCGGCTTGGACATCATCAGTGCCTGATTGATTGCAGGCATGGTCCGCGCATCCGTGAGTTCGCCCGTCGCAGCATCGACTAGCGCCGGGGTCAGCAGGTGTTCCGTGACAGGGCGGTCGCCCTGAAAGAAAATCGCATAGTGATGACCGGAACTCCACGATCCGCCGGGAAATCCGATAAACTGCGGGTTACGGCCGGGTAGTGCGTCCTGCGCCGCAGCCATGGCCTTGTCGATCGAACCGTAATCTGCGGGCGCCAAGGGCTGCGAACTGGCATAGGCGGCCGTCATTTCCGCAATTTCGCCATTGCGCCACGCGTCCGTCAGCGGATCGGCAAAGGCATTGATCGCACCCGTCGCGCCTACGACGAGCGCCCAGACCAGTGTGACGATACCAAGGAAATTATGCCGATCGAGCCGTTTGACGCGCAGGCTGCGTCGCGTGCGCAGCGTGCCGAACCGCAGTCGGCGCATGAATGGTGCATACAGTACCGTGCCGGATATCAGGGCGACGATGAAGCTGATGCCCATTACGCCGAGAAAAAGCATCCCGGGCAGGCCGAGAAACATGTCCGTATGCAGTTGCAGCAGAAAGTCGAGCAGCGGATTGACCGGCGCAGGCCCCAGCGCTTCGCCTGTAACGCGATCGAGAAATTGGAGATGCATGTCACCGCTTGCCGCATCCGGCGCCGGGCCGGTCGTAACGGTCAGCAGCGGGCTGTCCTGACTGAACGCCATGAACAGAGGGACTTCACCGGGCCGTTCCGCCAGTGCGCGGTCCAGCATCGTATCCAGCGGTAGTCCGCCTTCCGACGAAGCGACGCCCGACAGCGATTTCTCCGTGTCGAAGCCCATGGCGGCATCGATCTCGTCGTGAAAGATCAGCGGCAGTCCGCTCACGCACAACATGAGCAGGAACGCCGTCGGGATGAGGCTGCTCCATTTATGGATCAGATACCAGATTCGGATAGTCGTGCGGCTCACGCCCCGCCCGTTACGAACTCATGGACGGATTGGCAATGATAATCATTCGCAATAGCATGGCTCCGTGTTTGCGTTGCCGAATTTCTACACTTGCGGCGCTCGGGTGCATCTCTTTTTAAAGTCCGTTAGGACGAAATTAACCATGTCTGGTAAATACATCGCTCGATGCGATTGCAGCCTGCCTTCTTAGCCTTTCTCCTTCTGGCCCTGGCGGGTTGCGGCGCAGTACCTGGTTCCAAGCCGACTGAACGGGTCGCGCGGCAGGCAGGGTCCGTCCCTGTGGCTGTTGCGCGACCCGAAGTTCGCCAATGCCAGGCCGAATTGGGACAGACGGGCTCGCGCTTCTCTCCTTTGACGGACAGGTTTTACGGAGCTGGCTGCTCGACCACGAACAGCGTGAGCCTGCAGGGCGTCGGCGGCGACCGGGGCGAATTTACTGTTACCAATCTGGGCGCTGTGGCCTGTCCGCTCGCCAATACCTTTGCCGCTTGGGCGCGGTACGGGGTTGATCGTGCAGCACGCCAGATCCTTGGCAGCCCGCTGGTTCGCATCGAAACCATGGGCAGCTACTCCTGCCGCAATGTCGCCGGAACCGGCCGTTTGAGCGCCCATTCGCGCGCTGAAGCGATCGATGTCTCCGCTTTCGTTCTGGCCGATGGACGGCGTATTTCGGTGTTATCGGGCTGGAACGCCTCTCGCCAGGAACGCGAATTCCTGCAGGTCATCCATAAAAGCGCGTGCAAGCGCTTCGGCACCGTACTGGGTCCCGATTACAATCGGGCGCATCACGACCACTTCCATCTGGAGCACGGAACAGGAAATTTCTGCCGCTAGGCCGCGTTGGCCCCGATATCGGGTGTTGGGTCGTCGCCCAGCCGCGCTTCGAAAAACAGCTTCACTGCCTTGGCCAGATGATCGGCATCCAGCTTCGTCATCATGTTTGCCCGGTGGATTTCCACGGTGCGCGGACTGATATGGAGCTCGCGCGCGATGACCTTGTTGCTGCACCCTTCGGTCAACCAGTCGAGCACCTGCCGCTCGCGCGGAGACAGATTGGCAATCCTGTCGCGCGCTTCCGCAATTCTGCGCCGCGCCATCACGTGATTGTCGGCATCGGTCAAAGTTCGCGAAATCGCTCGGGTGACGCGCTCGCCGCGCAGTGGCAGCTTCATATAGTCCAAAACGCCCGCCTTGATCGCTTCCACCACATGGGTCGGTCGCGGTTCCTGGGACGTTGCTATGACCGGGATCCAATGCCCTCTGTCTGACAACGCCTTGAGGACGTACGCAGCGTTCTCGCCCTCCGGATCGTCATAGGCCATTACTATGCCCGAGTGAGGGGGGCGCTCCATGAGCTCGGCGACATTACCATAAATTTCAGAGTGAAGCCCGAGACTGTAAATCAGATGAGCCTGCTCCGCCCTGCATCTGCTATTACCACCTACGATATGTACCGTATGTCGTTCGTTCATGATTGACGAGGTGAGGGAATCCGGCACCGACCGTATATCCGTAATATTACGGGTGCGGATTATTACCGAGGCCACAGACCCCTGATCGGGTAATTTTACCTAGTCGATACGCTATAGTAAAACCCTGTTTTCGTTAATCTTCTCGGTAAAAGCTGTAATCCGGCAGGGAATGAAAAGCGCTTTTGAGCGCGTCGCCCCAGCTCGAAGAGATCGCCTGGAAGTACGGATCGTCATGCGTGATGCGATGTTCGTGCTTCGGTTTGAACCCGTTGCGTTCGATCACCTGCAGATCCAGCGGCAAACCGACCGAAAGGTTCGCCTTCAGCGTGGAATCGAAACTGACCATCAGCAGTTTCACCGCATCTTCCATGCTCATCTCCGGATCATAGCCGCGGATGATGATCGGTCGTCCGTATTTGGTCTCGCCGATCTGGAAGAACGGGGTGTCCCGGCTCGCCTCGATGAAGTTGCCTTCGGGGTAGACCATGAACAGCCGCGGCTCCATGCCGGCAATCTGCCCTGCGACGATGATCGACGCCGTGAAGCGCCCCCTGCCCTTTACCCCGTTTGAATCCTGGCGTTCCGCGATGATCGTTCGCAGCAGCTTGCCGATTTCGGTCGCGACCTGGAACATGGTCGGCGATTTGAGGATGATGTTGTCCCGCTCGTCGGGTTCCTTCATCCGTTCCTCGAGCTGGCTGATGACCGCCTGCGTGCTGGCGAGATTGCCGGCCGTCAGCAGGGTGATGATCCGCTCGCCCGGGACGTTCCAGGTGAACATCTTGCGAAAGACCGAGATATTGTCGACGCCGGAATTGGTGCGCGTATCGCTCATCAGGACGAGTCCCTTGTCGAGCATCATGCCCACGCAATACGTCATCTGGATTTTCCTCTCGGCAGAATTACTGCTGCACTTGCTGCTGCTCTACCGCCACATCGACTTCGAGCACGGTTGACGTCGTGCCGAAACTGATTCCGGTCACAGGCGCGGCATCGCGATAATCGCGACCGGTTGCAACCCGTACATATCGTTCGTCCGGGCTGATCCCGTTGGAAATATCGAATCCGACCCAGCCGAGTTCGTCGACATAGGCTTCCGCCCAGGCATGGCCCGCCTCCTGCTCGACCCGGTCGTTCATCATCAGATAGCCGCTGACATATCGCGCCGGAATGCCCAGCGATCGGGCGATACCGATGAAGATATGCGCGTGGTCCTGGCACACGCCGTTTGCCGCCGCATAGGCCTCTTCGGCGATGGTGCGCGAATGGGTCGTCCCGGTCTTGTATTCGACCCGGTCGAGGATCGCGCCGGACAGGTGATGCAACGTATCGAGGCGACTTTCGCTGCGCTTGCCCACTTCGCCGGCCAGCTTGCGCATACCGGGGCCCGGCGTCGTCTGCGGCGTCTGCGCAAGAAAGCTCCACAGCGGAAGATGTCCTGCATGGCGCCCGATCACGCCGGCATGATCGTGGGTATCCACCCGCCCGTGGCAGGTGACGGTCACCTCCTGCGCCCCGGTTTCGACCGAGACCAGGTTTACCGTGTTGTGATGCTGGTCCTCGTAAACGAACTCGGGATGGGCATTGTGATATTCCATCTCCCATTCGAGGATTTCCTGCCCCTGCGTCTGCTTCGGGGTCAGCCGCAGGCGCTGCAGCGCATGAACGACGGGCGTGTCGAAAAGATAGCGAGTCGTATGACGGATAGAGAGGCGCATCAGGCAAGGAACCTGTAATCTGTGGCGATCGCTTGTCCGATCGCGACGTTCGACGCCATGAAGTCGACAAGGAACTCGTGCAGCCCCTGATCGAAGACGTCCTCGATGGTAAGGTCGGCTATTCGCGTATCCGCCTCGCGCATCAGGCTGTTGCTTACGCCTTCCTGGCCGTGCAGCCGGGCCAGCGCTGCAAGGTTGGCGCGCAGTTCGGAATGGCAGAACGCCAGGCTGCGCGGGAATCCGTCGTCCAGTATCAGGAATTCGCAGATCCCGCGGGCATCGATCTGTCCGGCGTTGAGCCAGCGATAGGCGCGGTCCCCGGAGACGGAGCGCAGGACCTGATCCCACTGCCCTGTATCCAGGCTCGATCCGACGTAGGAAAGCGACGGCAGCAACAGGTAGTATTTGATGTCGAGGATGCGGGCGATGCTGTCGCCGCGCTCGATAAAGGTGCCGGCCTGTGCGAAATGGTACCCTTCGTCGCGCAGCATGGAACCTTCCATCGCCCCGTGTGCCAGCGTGCCGGCGCGCCGGATGGTGGCGACCGTATCCATGACGCGGTTCTCCCCCACTGGCTTTGCCAGCTGGTCCTTGATCTCCAGCCAGGGTTCGTTGATCGCTTCCCACAACTCGCTGCTGATCGCATTGCGCGCCTGCCGCGCGTTCTGGCGAACCTGCCCGAACATGGCGAGGATCGAGGACGGATTGTCCTTGTCGCGAAGAATGTGGTTCCAGGTCTGCATGCCCGTATATGTCGCATGCTTCGCCTCGTACCCGACCCGCTGGCCGGCCGTGGCGATGACCGATCGCCATTCTTCCTCCGCCGTCACCAGATCGCGGGTCAGCGCCATGCGCAGACCGGCATCGAGAAGACGCGCCGTGTTTTCCGCCCGCTCGAGATAGCGGAACATCCAGAACAGGCCGTTGGCTGTCCGCCCTAACATGATGAATTCCCGCGCATCAGTCTTTCAGCACCCAAGTATCCTTGGTGCCCCCGCCCTGGCTTGAATTCACGACGAGCGAGCCTTCCTTAAGCGCGACACGCGTGAGCCCACCGGGCGTAATGTCGATCTTGTCCGGTGAAACCAGCACGAACGGCCGCAGATCGACGTGGCGCGGCACCAGCCCCTTCTTCGTAAAGATCGGGCAGGTCGAAAGCGCCAGCGTCGGCTGGGCAATGTAATTCCACGGCTTGTCGACGATCTTGCGCCGGAATTCCTCGATTTCCTTCTTGGTCGCGGTCGGACCGATCAGCATTCCGTACCCGCCGGAACCGTGCACTTCCTTCACCACCAGCTCGGCCAGATTGTCGAGCACGTATTTGCAGGATTCCTCATCTGCGCAGCGATGGGTTTCGACATTGGGCAGCAACGGCTTTTCGCCGGTATAGAACTCGACGATCTCGGGCATGAAGGAATAGATCGCCTTGTCGTCGGCAACGCCCGTCCCCGGCGCATTGGCGATGGTCACGCCGCCGCTCCGATAGACATCCATGATGCCCGGCACGCCCAGCACGCTGTCCTCGTTGAAGCTCAGCGGATCGAGGAATTCGTCGTCTACCCGCCGGTAAATCACATCGACGGGCTGGTAACCGTGGGTGGTACGCATCGCCACTCGACCATCGACTACCCGCAGGTCGCTACCTTCGACCAGTTCGGCACCCATCTGGTCGGCCAGAAACGCGTGCTCGAAATAGGCGGAATTGTAGATGCCCGGCGTCAGCACCGCGACAACCGGTTTGCCGCGCGTGCAATCGGGGGCACAGGCCGCAAGGCTCTTGGCCAGGCGGCGTGGATAGTCCGATACCTGCTCCACCGGGACGCGCATGAACAGCTCGGGGAACATGGCCATCATCGTCTCGCGGTTTTCCAGCATGTAGCTGACACCGGACGGCGTGCGGGCGTTGTCCTCCAGCACATAGAATTCATCGGGCCCGGTGCGCACCAGATCGATACCGACGATATGGGTGTAAATCCCGCCGGGGGGCGTGAAGCCGACCATGTGCGGCAGCCATGCGGCATTATTGCTGAACAGTCGTTCGGGTATGCGGCCCGCCCGGATGATCTCCTGCCGATGATAGAGATCGTGCATGAATGCGTTGAGCGCCGATACGCGCTGTTCGATCCCGCGGGTGAGCTTGCGCCACTCGGCCGCGCTGATGACGCGCGGCACCATGTCGAACGGGATCAGCCGCTCTTCGGCTTCATTCTCGCCGTACACATTGAACGTGATGCCAGTCTTGCGGAAATTGGTCTCGGCTTCGGCATGTTTGCGCCGAAGCAAGGCATTGTCCTGTCCGTCAAACCATTGGCAATAGCCTGCGTAGGCATCTCTCACGCCGCCATCCGGCTTGCGCATTTCGTCGAAATAATCGGCGCTGCCGGTCATGGGTCCCCGAACTGGATGTGATGTCGTCCTTGGACAAGACGACGCGAGGGCAGGAAGCCCCCCTTCAAGGGAACAAGTATCTAATCCCTATCCAGTTCCCCCAGCACCGCTTCGACCGCTTCATTTGTCAGCACGAAGCCCATGTGCGAACAACGCAACGCGCGTGCACGGTCACGCTCTCCCGGCTTGCCGCAGGCAGCGCGCGGATCGACGATACCATCGCACGGGCTCCAGAAAGCAACCGTTTCGACGGGGGGTTTCTCATGTACGACGGTATCGATCTCGGGTTCATCGACCCGGTGGCCGGCAATTGCCTGATAGGCACGCCAGCCATTGTTCGCTCGCGGGCTGCCTGAAAACGGCGATCCCATCGTGACGACCTTGGCGACCTTGTCAGGATGGGCCTTTGCCAGTTCGCGCGCCATGACGCCGCCCAGGCTCCATCCGACCAGATAGATGGGCGTGCCGGTCCGGCGATAGATATCGACCAGGCGGCGTTCGACCATCTGGAACCGCGCCTGGGTGGCGCCGAAATTATAGCCCAACCCCCATTTCTTGGTAATGTGCCCGGCCTTTTCCAGCTTGCGCGCCATCCACCGCATACGGATGGGATGGGCGCCAAACCCGGGCAGCAACATCACGGTCTTCGGAGTTTGGGCCGCGGGAATCTCCAGCGGCGGACCTACCAGACGGCGCAACGGTTCGATCGGCCACAGGAATTCCCGCAGCATCAGCTGCCAGCGCGGTCCGCACGCGTCGTCGGGGCATGGCTCGGCGGCCAGCGCCCAACGTCGCGCGATTTCCTCGCGGTGCGTGATCACGGTGTCTTTGAACGGTAACGTTGCCATCACCGCGTAATAATGCGCGAAGCCGATTAATGGCTCCCGAATTTCAATTCGTCATTCAAGCGTCGCAATCACCTAGGCGCTGCTGCGAACTTTTCATCGTCATGGTCATGGTCTGACCGTCCGGCCCTTCGCCGTTCATGGTCATGTTCATTTCCGACGATGTTTCGGTGCCGGTTCCCGTCATGACCATGCGGGCCGTGCCCTGCCCTTCCGCCTTGCAGTTCATGACCGCATCGATGCTGCCGCCATCGACATCGAATTTCTCGAATGTGCAATCCGAATTGCTGTCCTGCGCCTGCCGGGCCATTTCCTCAAAGCCCTTGTCCGCTTCTTCCTTGGTCAGGCAGTATTCGTGCGATTGCGCTTCCTTGTCGAACATGCTGCGCATCATGTCCTGTACCTGCTGGGGCGCTCCTGGCATGGATACGTCGACGAATTCTACCGTGGCGCGATACTTGCCCGGCTGCGGTCGGACCATGTCGGCCGACCTTGCGGCTGCCTCTTCCATACTGATCTCGCCATCGCCATCGGCGTCCGCATTGCTGCCTCCACAGGCGGCGAGAGTCAGGCAGGCGGCAGCGGCAATCACGAAACGGCGCATCGAATATTCTCCCGAATTGGTGCCCGAAAGCTAGCAGTCGGATCGCCCTTGGCAAGCACCGTTGCGCCTTGCCCCCATGTTCCCCATATGTGCGCATATGAGTGAACTCGTCATCCGCCGCGGCCTCGAAGAACCCGACACAACCGGCGAATTCGTCCCTCACAAACCTGCCCGCCCGGAAAAGTCGATGGGCGGCAAGAAGTTCAAGCTTGTCAGCGAATATACGCCCGCCGGCGATCAGCCCACTGCGATTGCCGAACTGACGGGCGCCGCCAAGGATGGCGAACAGACGCAGGTGCTCCTCGGCGTTACCGGATCGGGCAAGACATTCACCATGGCCAAGGTGATCGAGGAATTGCAGCGCCCCGCGCTGATCCTTGCGCCGAACAAGATTCTGGCTGCGCAGCTCTACGGCGAATTCAAGAGCTTCTTCCCCGAAAACGCGGTCGAATATTTCGTATCCTATTACGACTATTACCAGCCCGAAGCCTATGTCCCGCGGTCCGACACCTACATCGAGAAGGAAAGCTCGGTAAACGAGGCGATCGATCGGATGCGCCACTCGGCCACGCGCGCCCTGCTTGAACGAGACGACGTGATCATCGTCGCCTCCGTATCCTGCCTCTATGGTATCGGTTCGGTCGAAACCTATTCCGCGATGATCTTCGACATCAAGAAGGATACACAGGTCGACCAGCGCGAGCTCATCCGCAAGCTCGTGGCTTTGCAGTACAAGCGCAACGATGCGGCTTTCGCACGCGGCAATTTCCGCGTCCGCGGCGACAATCTCGAAATCTTCCCGTCCCACTATGAAGACATGGCCTGGCGCGTCAGCTTCTTTGGCGACGAGATCGAGGAGATCAGCGAATTCGACCCGCTGACCGGCAAGAAGGGCGCCAGCCTCGACAAGGTGCGGGTCTATGCGAACTCGCACTACGTCACGCCGGGGCCGACGATGAAACAGGCCGCCGAAGCCATCAAGTTCGAATTGCAGGAACGGCTGAAGGAACTGCACGAAGAAGGCCGGCTGCTCGAAGCTCAACGTCTGGAACAGCGGACCAATTTCGATCTCGAAATGATCGCGGCAACGGGCAGTTGCGCCGGGATCGAGAATTACAGCCGCTTCCTCACCGGCCGCCTGCCCGGCGAACCGCCGCCGACCCTGTTCGAATATCTGCCTGAAAATGCGCTGCTGTTCGTCGACGAAAGTCACCAGACCGTGCCGCAGATCGGCGCGATGGCGCGCGGGGACCATCGCCGGAAGATCACCTTGGCCGAATACGGTTTCCGGCTGCCGTCGTGCATCGACAACCGCCCGCTGAGGTTCAACGAATGGGACGCCATGCGCCCGCAGACCTTCGCGGTCAGCGCCACGCCGGGCACGTGGGAAATGGAACAGACCGGCGGCGTTTTTGCCGAACAGGTCATCCGCCCCACCGGCCTGATCGACCCTCCGGTCGAAATCAAGCCGGTCGAAGATCAGGTTCAGGACTGCATCGAAGAATGCAAGGCGACGGCCGCCAAGGGCTATCGCACGCTTGTCACCACGCTGACCAAGCGCATGGCGGAAGATCTGACCGAATTCATGCACGAAGCGGGCGTTCGCGTGCGCTACATGCACTCCGATGTCGAAACGCTGGAGCGTATCGAACTGATCCGCGACCTGCGTCTCGGCGTCTACGATGTGCTCGTTGGCATCAACCTTTTGCGCGAAGGTCTCGACATTCCCGAATGCGGCCTCGTCTGTATTCTCGATGCCGATAAGGAAGGCTTCCTGCGCAGCGAAACCAGCCTCATCCAGACCATCGGCCGTGCCGCGCGAAACGTGGAAGGCCGCGTCATCCTTTACGCCGATCGCATCACCGGCAGCATGGAACGGGCGATGGCCGAAACCGACCGGCGCCGGGAAAAGCAGCGCGAATACAACGAAGAACACGGCATCACGCCGCAGACGATCAAGCGCCAGATCGCCGATATCGTCGCCCATACCGCCGCACAGGACGGCGTCACCGTCGATACGGGCGATGACGAGCGCAACAATCTCGTCGGCCACAATCTGCGGGCCTATATCGAAGATCTCGAAAAGCGCATGCGTACGGCTGCTGCCGATCTCGAATTCGAAGAAGCCGGGCGCCTGCGCGACGAAATCCGCCGCCTCGAGAATGACGAGCTCGGCCTCGGAGACGAGGAAAAGAAAGCTCCGCGCGTCGGTCGCAGCGATGCCGGGCGTCCGGGAACCCGCAAGACGCGCTACGGAAAGACCCGCTATAAACGGATGGGCGGCAAACCCTGATCGACGGACGTATTTGACGCGGCTTCGCCTCCCCCCTCATAGACTGTCCGACAAGGGGGACCGAACACCGTGACAAAGAACCGTATTCTCGCCGGCCTGTGCGCCGCCACCGCCCTGACGCTGGCGCCGCAGGCCGTCGCTGCACAGGACAGCACCGACGCCGCGGCGGCTGCCGAACAGCCCCTCACAATCGAACCGCAGGTCCGCACCCGCGACATGACGGGCACGTTCGGCGGGCAGCGCGTTTCCTACACGGCCACCATCGCCGAGACCGTGCTCAAGGCCGACGACGGCAAGCCGGAAGCGGTCATCGTCACCACCAGCTACGTGAAGCAGCCCCGCGACACCGCGCGCCCCGTCTTCTTCCTCTTCAACGGCGGCCCAGGCTCGGGCTCGGTATGGCTGCAAATGGGTGCCTTTGGCCCCAAACGCGTCGCGATCCCCTCCGACGCGCGCGACGATGGCGCGCCGCCCTACCCGCTGCTCGACAACCCCGACAGTCTGCTCGACGTCGCCGATCTCGTCTTCATCGATCCCCCCGGGACCGGCTTCAGCTATCTGACCGACGGCACCGATCCGAAGAAGTATTACGGGCTGGAACCCGACGCAGAGGCGGTCGCCAAGGTCATACGCCTGTGGCTCAACAACAACGGCCGCTGGAACAGCCCGAAGTATCTCGGCGGCGAAAGCTACGGCACCACACGCACCGCGATGGTAGCCCGCGAACTGGAAGGCGCGACGTACAACGATGTCGGGCTCAACGGGCTGATCCTGATCTCGACGATCCTCGATTTCGCCGGACGCGAGCCCACACCGGGCAATGAGATGGCCTATGTGGTCACCCTGCCCAACATGGCAGCGGCGGCCTATTATCATGGCAAGGTCCAGGCCCCCTCGGTCGAAGCGATCGTGGAGGAAGCGCGCCAGTTCGCGATCGGGCCGTTCGCGACCGCGCTCCTCAAGGGACAGGATCTTCCCGATGCGGAACGGGCTTCCGTCCGGGCCGAACTGTCGCGCCTGACCGGCCTGTCCGAGCAATATCTGGACAATGCCGACCTGCGCGTGACGGACCAGCGTTTCTACAAGGAACTGCTGCGCGACCGGGGCCTCACAATCGGGCGGCTCGATTCTCGCTATACCGGCCAGGATTATGACAATGCGGGCGAGTACCCGGACGACGATCCCAGCTTCTACGGCATCGATGCAGGCTATACCGCGGCAATCAACAGCTGGGCACGCGACACATTGGGTTTCGAAACCGATCGCGAATACCAGTCCATCGGTCGAGAACCGGGCCGCAACTGGCAGTGGACGCTCAATCAGGGACGCGGCGCCTATCTCAACGTCGCCCCCTTCATCGGGCAGGCCATGCGACAGAACTCCGGCCTCAGGACATTCGTCGCGCAAGGATACTACGATTTCGCCACGCCCTTTTTCGGTGCGGAATACTCTTTGAACCGGACCGGCATTCCGCAGGACCGGGTGGAGTTCCATTATTACGATGCCGGCCACATGATGTATGTGCGCGACGAGGATCGGGCCAAGCTGTCGAGCGATATTCGCGCCTTCATCCGCAGCGGACGCTGAGGATAGCTTCGGCTGGCAGCTTGAACGCCGTCACGCCTGTGTCATAGGCCGAAAATGCGTCGCACACTCGCCCTCCTTCCGCTCGCGCTTCTGGCCGCTTGCAAACCGCCGGCTTCGGACGACTATATCGAGCGTGCGAGGATCGACGAACCCGCCGAGGGCCCGTCGGAACCGATCGATTCCCCCGACACGGACGACGCGATCTGGGCACCGGCCGAAGAAGGCGCGCGTCTGCTCTACGGCAATCCCGGCGAACATCCCCTGTTCGCGATCGAGTGCCTCAGCGACGGCAGCGAGCCCATGCTCGGCTATACGCGCTTCGCCCGCGCGGATGCCCATGCCAAGGCGATCCTTGCCCTGATCGGCAATGGCCACGTTTCACGGCTCAATATCGATGCTGTGCAGATCGGCGATATATGGCGCTGGGAAGGCGCCATAGAAGCGGACGACCGGCGGCTCGACGCGTTGACCGGACGGCGCGAGGTAGAAGCGACGGTGCCCGGCGCGGGAAGCGTCATTCTCAATGCGAGTGCGTTGCCCGGCGAATTGGTCGAACGCTGTCGCAATCTTGCCGAACCGCTTACTGCGGAGCAGCCGATGCCTGCGCCTTCTTCACCAGAAGATCCGGCGTAAGCACCTGCGGCAACTGCTCGGCATCGCCGCCGGGTTCGTACCAAAGATAAAGCGGCACGCCGGCGGCTCCCTGCTCGTTCAGCATCCGGCTGATTTCCTCATCGGGCTGAGTCCAATCTCCGCGCATGGCAACGACCCCGGCCTGCTCGAAAGCAGCTCGAGTAGCCTCGCGTTCGATTGCTACACCCTCATTGACTTTGCAGGTGACGCACCAGTCGGCGGTAAACCATACGAACACGGGCTTGCCCGCCGTTCGCGCCTCGGTCAGCGCCGCTTCGCTATACTCGACCGGATCAAGCAAGCTTGCCTCAGACGCCGCCTGCGCTTCGGGCTTCGGCAATACCACTATGCCCAAAGCCATTACGGAAAGCAGGGCCACCATCGCTATTCGTACGCTGCCGCGACCGCTTCGTTGAAAACGGCCGATCACCGCCAGACCGACAAGCGCAAGCACGGCCAGAAGCGCCACGAGCGCCAGATAGCCCGCCCCTCCGATCCGCCACACCAGCCATGCCAAGGCGATTGCCGTGAGGCCCATGGGCAAGGCCATCCAGCGACGGAAGGTTTCCATCCAGCTTCCCGGTTTCGGCAAACGACGACGGATAGCGGGAACGAAGCCGATCAGCAGAAACGGTAGCGCCAAACCGACGCCAAGTGCGACAAAGACCAGCAAACCATAGATCGGTTGAATAACGAGCGCAGTACCAAGCGCCACGGCCATGAATGGTCCCGTACAGGGTGTCGCGACGAAAGCGGCCAGCAGGCCGGTCGAGAACGAGCCGCCGCGGGACGGCGCTCCGCCCGAAATCGCTACTCCCGGCACTTCGAACAATCCGGCGAAATTGGCGGTGATCGCCAGCGACAGCAAGAACAGGCCGACCACGACGACTGGCTGCTGCAACTGGAATGCCCAGCCCACCTGTTCACCCGCCGAACGCAGTAACAGGATTGCAGCCCCCAACCCAGCACAGGCGATCACTACGCCGGCTGTATACGCAAGAGCATCGCGCCGCGCCCCGCGTTCTTCGCCACCGGCCTTGGCCAGTGCCAGCGCCTTGAGGCTGAGAATTGGAAAGACGCAGGGCATGACGTTCAGCAACAGACCGCCTGCCAATGCAGCGAGAAGCAATTGCCAAAGCACCGGTTCCGCATCACCGCCACGGATCGGCTTTGCCCCTTCGAGCGGCACGTCCCCCGGCTGCGCAGTGAAGCGCACTCCGCGCCCCTCGCCCAGATCGAGTATGCCGCCGATCGTTGCGGGTCTTGGATCGGCACCCGGGTTGGCACTGCTTGTCGGCGCCAGGCGCTCGATCGGAATTTCTGCAACCAGTAGATTGCCTTCGCTGATGAAAGTTTGCGTCGCGGTGTAAATGGGCCTGTCGCCCTCGCCCAGTTCGCCCGTGCCGAGAAAAACATGCAGATCGCCGAGCGCCGTTTCGGACGGAATGGGAATTCCAACACGCAGATGCGTCGCCGTGAATTCGAAATGCGCAGGGCTATCGAGTTGCGGCACGATGGCGGATTGCCAACCGGCAAAGCGCGGATCAGCCGAAATGCTCGAGGGATCCAGTGAGAGCCTCGCCTGCTGGGGGACGCAAATAGTATCCGTGCAGGCGAGATAGCTCGCCGTAACTTCGATCGGACCGGACTTGCCCACGTCAGCGCCCAACGGCACCGAAACCGGTACCAGCACGGCGTATTCGCCCTCGTACACGTGGTTCATAAGGCCGCCGATTACCAACCGATGCGGTAAAGGATACAGCGCATCACCCGCCTCCCATCCGTCCGGCAGCTGCCAGTCGAGCTGCATACCGAGGCCGGCATCGCCGGGGTTTGACCAGTAGCCGTGCCATTCAGGCGTCGATGGGAAAAAATGTAGCGCGACCATCCACGTATCGCCGGGCACCGGCGCACCGTCCGCCGCGATTTCCACCGGCATCCGGTCGCTGCCGGGCCCGCGAATTTCCTGTTGCGCACTGGCCGGCAGCGCGAGCGCCAGCAAAACGAGCATCGCCAGTGCGGCAAGCCGCTCCATAATCCTTGCGTGGGTCACGTCCGCCGCTCTAGGGACACACCCTATGACAGACAAGCGAGACCTGCTGATCCTGGGCGGCGGCCTGGTGGGCATGACACTGGCGATGGCCGCTGCGAAAAAAGGGCTGTCCAGCCATCTTGTCGATCGGGCCGATCCGGCGAGCCTGACCGCAGAAGGTTTCGACGGTCGCGCATCCGCGATTTCCACCGCCAGCTGGCGTCTTTTTCGTCATCTCGGGCTTCACGAAGTCCTTGAGCCGCATGGGTGCGACATCGCAGCCATCGCCGTCCTGGACCAGATGAAATCCGGTCGGCTGGACTTCAGGCCTGAACCGCACGAGGGCACGCTGGGCCGGATGTTCGCCAACCGCCAGCTGCGCCTTGCCCTGCACGAAGCGGCAGCGAAAGAACCATTGATCGAATGGCATGCTCCGGTTGAAATCGTCTCACGCGAGCGGGGCAAGTTCGGCGTATCGACCACCCTTGGTAATGGCCGCGTACTCGAAGCAGCCTTGATGGTTGGTGCCGAAGGCCGGGGATCGCCCAGCCGTGATGAGGCAGGGTTCAAGATGGCGAGCTGGGACTACAGCCACCGCGCCATGATTGCCGGCCTGGACCACAGCAAGCCTCATGAAAACGTGGCATGGGAGATATTCTACCCTGATGGTCCGTTCGCTCTGCTGCCTATGCTCGATGGACCGGACGGCCAGCATCGCAGTGCACTGGTGTGGACGGTCGACGAGAAGGATGCGGCGGGTGTATTGAAACTGTCCGATCGCGCCTTCCTGGCCGAAGTCCACAAACGCATGGGCGACCTGCTCGGCGAACTGACGCTTAACAGCGGACGGTCGTCCTATCCACTCAGCTTCCAGCATACAGCGAAGATCGTAGAGCATCGCCTTGCGCTGATTGGCGACAGCGCGCATGGTATGCACCCGATTGCGGGTCAGGGCCTCAATCTGGGCCTCCGGGACGTCGGAGCGCTGGTGGAAGTGCTCGACGAGGCGATCCGGCTCGGTCTCGATCTTGGGGATGCACAGGTGCTCAAGAAATATGAAGAATGGCGGGCGCTGGATGCCTTGATGGTCATGGGCGCGACCGACAGCCTGACACGGATTTTCGGTGTACCCGGCAAATCGGCAAGCGCCATACGCCGTCTGGGCATGGCAGGAATTCAGCGTTCGGGCTGGCTCAAGCGCTTCTTCATGGACGAAGCCCGCGGTATTTCGGGAAAGCTTCCCGAACTGCTCAAAGCCTAGCTTTCGTCAGCGGGGCTCGGCTGTTCGATCCTGTTCCCCGCCCCGTCGCGTAGCCGGCGAGGTTCTAGCACCGCAGCGGTTTCGATAAGATCGAGCGCACGCTGCACAGCGGCATAGCGCTCCGCATCGCGGATCCAACCTTCCGCGCTGCTGGCGCCGGGCAGATTGCGAACCTCGGCAATAGCGGAATCCGTCCGCCCGCTTTCGAGAAACAAACGCGCCCGATCAAGCCGACGTTGCGGTTGCGGAGACGGCGCGCTTTCCCGGCGCACAACGAATAGCTGCGAGAGTTCCTCGCTCAGACGCGCAAAGCCGAACTGACCGTTGGTTTCGGAAAGCCGCGGCGAAAGTCCTTCAAGCCGCGCGATCAGCTGGTCCAGCGTGATCGGATTGCGGCTGGTGCGGATGATCGTGTCTACCGCATTGGGCATCGCATCGCCAAAGCGCAATCTCAACTGGTCGGAGAGGTAACCGAGCTCCGCCCCTTTTTCGAGAGCGCGGCGCGTGGCGAAGGCGATCAGCAATCCTTCAGCGCGGGCCGTGTTGCCGGCCGCGGCCTGAGCCTGCAGGTCCAGCCGCGCGAGCCGCTGCTCCGCTGCAGCCAGCCGGCTGTCGATACCGCCCTGCTGTTCGGCAACACGCTGTACCGCCTCCCGCGCCGCCTGGCTTGCCGTCGCCTTGGGGGTCGGTACGGGAGACGAAGCCGGACTGGACAGCGTTTGCGGCTTGGATGGCGCGTTACCGGTTGCGGCGGGTGTGCGGTCCGTCATGGAGTAGACGGCATAACCTGCCACGGCCCCGCCAAGCAGGAAACTTGCAAGCACGGCCACAAGCACGGGCTTCGCCGAAGGCCCCTTGCGCCGGGTACTGGTGTAATCGTTCATGTGCTTCCGTTCTGCGACCCACTCGTCCCGCTGACGCGGACCCTCCAGCCCATTACTCGTCGGTCTGGCACAAAGCTCGCGCCAAGGCCAGTAGCTCGCTGTCCCCGGGGGCGTCTGCAATTTCGACGGATCGCCAACCCTCGCCAGCCATTTCCGCGACACGGGGCCCGATCACTGCCAGATCGACCTGTGATCGGTCCATGTCATGGCGGTCGAATTCAACCTGCAGTCGCTCGGCCGCGGCGCCGGAATGCAGCGCAACAACGCCGCCCGTGCGCAGCCGCGCGATGTCGTCGTCCGTCATGCTCTGCGGGACAGCTCGATAGACGATCTTCGTCTCTATCCTGATCTTTTCCGGCAGGCGCAAGGTTACGCGGTCCTCGCCCGCAAGCCGCAGCAGATGGAGTTCACGGCCATCCAGTTCGTCCAGCAGGGATTGCAATCCGCCCCGCCCTGTCCGGCCGATCAGAAAACCCGCACTTCGCGCAGCGTCGGCGGTTGCATCGCCCACTGCGTGGACCGGCAATTTGGTCAGCCGGTCGATCTGCTTTCCGCCGTGACGGAACACATTGGCACTGCCAACCAGCAGGCCGTCGAACTGTTCGGGATCCGACACTTCCCAATCAACGGGTTCGACCGTGAACAAGGGCGCTCCCGATACATCAAGGCCCATGTCCAGCGCCGTTTTCGAACTGACCGACCAGCCTGGCTCCGGCCGAAAGAGGAACAATGTCTTCATGTCGCTTCCCCGAAATGTTCGGCAACTTCGGGCGGCGCATTGTTCAGCAAAGTCCGCGCAAGTTCGAGCGGGGCCTGACCGTCGCCCACCTCGAATTCGGCGGCATCGGCAATACGCACAGTGCCATCGGGACTGAAGATTGCCGCTTTCAGTTCGATCCGCCCCGCAGATATCCGCGACAGCGCCGCGATCGGACTGCTGCACGATCCCCCAAGCCCCTCGAGCAGGCGGCGTTCCGCAGCGATTTCCGCATGACTTTCCGCGTGATCGATACCAGCCAGCAATTCGCCCATTCGCGCATCGCCACGCCGGCATTCGATCCCGATCGCGGCCTGCGCCGGAGCAGGCAACCAGACCTGTGGGTCTAACCGCACGCCGACATCGTCTTCTCCGAGACGATCGAGACCGGCCGCTGCCAGAAATGTTGCGTCAGCCTCCCCCGCTTTCAATTTCGCCATACGCGTGGCCACATTTCCGCGAATGCCGACGACAGTCACATCCGGGCGCATATGCAACAGCTGTGCCGCGCGGCGTGGCGCACTGGTACCGACCCGTGCGCCTGCCGGAATTTCGGCTATCGAGGCAGCCCCCAGCAATCGGTCCGCTTTGTCCGCCCGAGGCAGGATCGCTGCGATAGCGATGACGTCGGGTCGAATAGTTTCGACATCTTTCATCGAATGGACCGCGGCATCGATACGCTCTTCCACCAGCCATTGATCGAGTTCGCGGGTCCAGAGCGCCTTGCCACCGATGTCGGCCAGAGGACGATCCTGCACCTTGTCGCCGCTCGCCACGACGGGGACGAGTTCGACTGCCGATTCGTCCCAGCCGTGAGCTGCGCACAGCCTTGCACGCGCCTCGTGCGCCTGCGCCATGGCAAGCGGTGAGCGGCGGGTTCCAAGTCGGAGAATAGGTTGGACTGGCATAGGGTCCGCTTGCCCTAGCGAGCCATGCCGCTAAGGGAAAGCGGGATGGCACTGGTTCTCGGCATAGAAAGTTCGTGCGACGAAACCGCAGTCGCACTCGTCGACAGCGATCGTTGCATCGTGGCGCAGCGCATCGCATCGCAGGATGCGGAACACGCGCCGTTCGGCGGCGTCGTGCCGGAAATTGCCGCGCGCGCCCATGCCGAACGGCTTGCTCCGATGATCGACGGCGTACTCACCGATGCCAATATTGCGCTGACGGATTGCGATGCGATTGCCGCCACCGCCGGGCCGGGCCTCATCGGGGGGGTCATGGTTGGCCTGGTCAGCGCGAAGGCACTGGCAATGGCCACCGACATTCCCCTCATCGCGGTGAACCACCTGGAAGGCCATGCTTTGAGTCCCCGCCTTGCCGACGAAAGCATCGACTTTCCTTATGCCCTGCTTCTCGTATCCGGCGGCCACTGCCAGATCCTCAGGGTTGAAGGCGTGGGCCAATATCGCCGGCTGGCCACGACCATCGATGACGCGCTGGGCGAGGCTTTCGACAAGACGGCAAAAATCCTGAAGCTGGGATTTCCCGGCGGTCCGGCGGTCGAGCGCAAGGCGATGGAGGGTAATCCCCGCGCCGTTCCGCTCCCCCGTCCGATGGTCGGCAGCGGCGAACCGCACTTTTCCTTTGCCGGGTTGAAGAGCGCGGTCCTGCGCGCGCACGAAAGTGGCCGGTACGAAGTGGCCGACATAGCAGCCAGCTTCCAGCAGGCTGCCGTGGACTGTGTAACCGATCGGTTGCGTATCGCGCTTCGATCCATGACTAGCGTGGATACGCTCGTTGTAGCAGGGGGCGTCGCCGCGAACGCCACCGTTAGGGGCGCATTGGAAAAGCTGGCAGCCGATCACGGCATGCGCTTCGCGGCCCCGCCGCCAGCACTATGTACCGATAACGCAGCAATGATCGCGTGGGCAGGGATCGAACGCCTCGGACAGTCGGACCCCCTTGATATTTCCGCCCGTCCCCGCTGGCCGCTCGATCCTGAAGCAGAGCCGGTACGCGGCGCAGGAGTAAAGGCATGAGTGGCGGGCATCACGGTCGCGTCGGCGTTCTCGGAGCGGGCGCTTGGGGCACGGCACTTGCCCAAATGCTGGCGAGCGATGGACGGGAGGTGCTCATTTGGGCGCGCGAGCGAGAACTCGTCGACGAAATCAATTCGGCGCGCTCGAATTCGATTTATCTGCCGACTGCCACCTTGGCAGATACTATCCACGCAACCGGCGATCTGGTCGATATGGCCAAACTCGATGCTCTGCTTGTGGTGACGCCGGCCCAGCATATGGGCAGTGTGCTCGCTGCCATGCCTGCTCACCCGCATGATCTCGTACTGTGTTCGAAAGGCATCGAAGCCGGCAGCGGGCGACTCATGAACCATGTCGCAAAGGATGTTGCCAAGGGCAGCGCCATCGCGGTCCTTTCCGGACCGACCTTCGCACATGAGGTCGCAGCGGGACTGCCGACGGCGGTAACCCTCGCCTGTGACGGCGGAGAGAAACAGTGGGACCGTATTTCTGCGATGATCGCACGGCCAACTTTCCGACCTTATTACTCCGATGACATTATCGGTGCGGAAATTGGCGGTTCTGTAAAGAATGTTCTCGCCATCGCCTGCGGCGTAGTCGACGGACTCGGTCTTGGCCAGAATGCACGCGCAGCCCTCATTGCTCGGGGCTATGCCGAAATGCTCCGTTTTGGCGAAGCACTCGGCGCTCGGGCCGAGACCTTGGCGGGATTGTGCGGTTTGGGCGATCTCGTATTGACCTGCTCATCCACTTCCAGTCGCAACTTCTCGCTCGGCAAGGCGCTGGGGGAAGGTAAGATCGCCGATACTCTAATGGCGGATCGCCGCACCGTTGCAGAAGGTGCCCATACCGCACCCGTGCTCGTCGAACTTGCCGAGCAGCGGGGCGTTGCGATGCCCATTGTCGAAGCGGTGCACAATTTGCTCACGGGCGGGGCACCGCGCGAAGTAGTTTCCGATCTCTTGTCCCGGCCACTACGGGCAGAACAGGGACCTGCCGGGTGACAGCGGAAAAACCGGACGAAGACCTCTCCGCCTTGGCAAAAGGTGGGCGGCAGAATTTCTTCGGCTTCATTTTGCGCCTCGTGGCGCGTCTGCCGTTCCTGTTCATCGCGGGACGCCTCTACGGCCCGGACGCCCTGGGTCGCTTCGCGTCGGCGCTGGTCGTGGTCGAACTGGTCGCGTTGATCTGTGCGATGGGCGAAAAGCGGGGCCTTGCGCAGCGTCTTTCCGATGGCGAGGGAGTGCATCCGGCGAACCTCGTTTACGATGGGATGCTGCTCGCAGTCCTATTTGCGTCGCTGGCTGCCGTATTCTTCTGGTTCGTCCCTGCTCCCCTATTTCCCAGTGGGGAATATACCGAACTCGATCGGTTCATCGTCCTTGCGATCCCCGGCTACGCGTTGACGGAAATCGTCCTGGCAGCGCAGGCGTACAAGTACGATATTGCTACCACAGTTCGCGCACGCGCCGTGGTCGAACCCTGGACCATCTCGATCATGGCAGGGGCGTTCTATTTTGTGCCGTCGATGAGCGAATCCGGACTTTCGATGGCATATCTGGCTTCGATCTACGCGGGCTTGGCTACCGGGCTCTGGTCTTTCTTTCGCAGCTATGGTCCCCCGAAAGAATGGCGCCCCCACCCCACTTATATGAGCAAGATGACCGCGCGGGCTCTGCCACTGGCAACTGCCGATGCGATTGAATGGGGCACTCGGCGTGTCGACATCTTTATCCTTGGCCTCTTCGCGGCTCCTGCCGCAGTGGGCGTTTATTATATTGCACAGCAGGTCGCCAGCCTTCCGCAAAAGCTCAAGACCAGTTTCGAACCGATCCTCGGCCCCGTCATTACCAAGAACCTGAAGACCAAGAACTACAAAGCCATCGCAAGCCAGATCTGCCAGGTCGGTTTTTGGATCGTGGCGATGCAGGCAGGTATCGCGCTCGCACTGGGTGTCCCGGGTGAAGCGGTGATGGGGTTGGTCGGGCCGGAATTCGTCGGCGGGACGGGCGCCCTCGCATTCCTGCTCGCGGCAGAAGTCGTCGCTGCTACCGCTGTCGTTTCGGAAGCGGTACTGGTTTATGTCGCCCGAGTGCGCAATTTGTGGATCTCGATCGCCACTATTGCATTGCAGGCCATACTGACGGTCGTGCTAATCGAGGCCATGGTTGCTGGCGGCTACGGCGAACCTTTCAAGGCAGCTGCTGCGGCAATTGCGCTCATGCTGGCTCTAGGCACCGCCAGCCTGGTCAAGGCCATGCTGCTGTCGAAAATTCTCGGCCAGCGGATCAACACCTTCCGCTGGCCGCTGGTATGGGCAGCAGCCCCCGCCGTCCTTGTTGGTTGGCTCGCCACGCGATTGCCCGAATGGGCCGAACTGATCATCGGCATCCCTGCAATCCTCGGCGTTTACGGTTTTATTATCTGGCGACGTGGCTTCGGGCCGGAAGATCGTGTCCTGTTCAAGCGAAATCTGGATAAGGAAGAAGCGGCTGCGGATTGACGGCTTTCGTCGCTGACAGGAAACGTTCAGTCCGCATTAACCCCTCGATGATGTAACTCTGTATCAAGCCAACTGTCTTGGGGAGGACATCATATGCGTTTCGCCAATCTTGCCGCCGCTTGCGCTGCTGCCGCACTCATCGCGGGTTGTGCGTCAAAGCAAGGTGGCGAACAAATCGTCACAACCGGCGCCCGTACCGCTGCTACGGATGGCAAACTTCCTCCGCCGCCACCCCCGCCTCCGCCACCTCCGCCATCGCTGATGGCGCCGCAGGCTATGATAGTTTCCGGCTCTCGAATGGCGCAAGAAACGGCTCCGGATACGACTGAAACATCCATTGCAGACGCTAACTACCGCTATTTTCCGCCGGTATTCGTTCCGACGCCCCCCAGCCGGGACAAGTATGACGGTGAAGAGGTGTCATCGGTCAAGGTTGTAGCCAACCAGCCCGTATCCACCTTCTCGGTCGATGTGGATACTGGCGCCTACACCAATGCGCGTCGCTTTATCTCGGAAGGTAGTTTGCCGCCCAAAGGCGCGGTTCGGACCGAGGAATTCATCAACTACTTCCGCTATGATTATGAACGCCCGGACAGCATCGCGCAGCCCTTTACCGTCAATACCGATGTCGCTGTAACACCTTGGAACAGCAGTTCGCGCCTCTTGCGGATCGGGCTGGCTGGCTACGAGATGCCGGAACAGGAACGACCGGCCGCAAACCTCGTCTTCCTGCTGGATGTATCCGGGTCCATGTCCAGCCGCGACAAGCTGCCGCTGGTCAAGACCGCCATGCGTCAGCTTGCCGGCATGCTGAGCGACAAGGACCGCGTCTCGATCGTCGTCTATGCAGGGGCCGCCGGTCTCGTTCTCGAACCCACGAATGACGAACGCAAGATCAAGGACGCGCTCAACCAGCTGGAAGCAGGCGGATCGACGGCCGGCGGAGCGGGCATCGAACTTGCCTATCGCGTGGCCGAAGCGAACCGGATCGACGGCGGCGTCAACCGCGTAATCCTGGCGACTGATGGTGATTTCAATGTCGGCACTTCGGACAGGGAATCTCTGATCGAACTGATCGAGAAAAAACGCGAAACCGGCGTCACACTATCTGTACTCGGCTTCGGCCGCGGCAATCTGAACGATGCGATGATGGAACAGGTCGCCAATAACGGCAATGGCAACTACTCGTATATCGACAGCGCGTTGGAAGCCCGCAAGGTCTTGGGCGATGAAATGGGCGCCACGCTCGTTACCATCGCCAAGGACGTGAAGATCCAGGTCGAATTCAATCCGGCAGTGGTCAGCCAGTACCGCCTGATCGGTTACGAAAACCGCATCCTGCGCGAAGAGGATTTCGACAACGATGCGATCGATGCGGGCGACATCGGCGCCGGCCATCAGGTCACCGCGATTTACGAGGTGGTTCCGGTTGGCGGCAAGGGTTGGATCCCGGCGCGTCGATACGAAGACCAGCCAGCTGCAAAGGCCAGCCAACTCGCCGCCGAAGCGGCCTTCATCAAGTTGCGGTACAAACAGCCCGACGGCGACACGTCCACGCTAATCACCAGCACGCTGCCCAGCTCATCTTTACAGACTACTCGCGCGCCAAGTGGTGATTTCGCATTTGCCGCTGCCGTAGCGGCATTCGGTCAGAAGCTGCGCGGCGATCCCATGTTGTCCGATTTTTCTTATCCGCAAATCGCCGCGCTTGCTGGTGAACAGACCGATTTCTGGCGGCAGGAGTTTGTTCAGTTGGTAAGGACGGCTGACGGGCTGGAATAGCGTCCTTGGCAGGAAGGGCGGATGATGGCTAAGAGCCATGCCATGCCGATCCGCCCATCCCTCGTCATCCTTGCCGGAGCCGTATTGACCGGCGCCAGCGCCTATCTGCTGGCCGAACCTATGGCACCCGGCTTCATCGAAGGTCTGGAAACAAAATCGGCGGCCGCTATCGAACAGGCAGGTGGCGGGAAGGTAACTGCGCGCTTTGCGACGGAAAGCGGTCTTCCCACGCGCCATCCCATCCTGTCTGGGGGCGAAACGCTCAACGATTCCACGCGCGCCGATGTCGCACAGGCCGTATACGCCGTGCCCGGCGTTGGCGGCGTCAGATGGAGCGATGGTTCCAGCAGGGCGGAAAGCCGCGAACAAGTCTATCAACCGCTGCACTGCCAGGAAGACGTCGAAGGGTTGCTGCGCAGCAGATCAATACGGTTCGAAGAAGCCAGCACCGCGCTTCTGCCTGCCAGTCAGGTCCTGATTGACGAGGTGGCCGAAGCGCTGCGACCATGTCTCGGCTCGCTCATCGCCGTGACCGGGCACACTGACCAGCAAGGAAGCGATGAGGTCAATCTGGCACTCAGCGTGGAACGGGCCGAGGTCGTTCGCGAAGCACTGGTTCGCCGCGGTATCCCCCGCGATGGCTTGCGGGCAACCGGAGTGGGTTCGCGCCAGCCCGTCGAAGGGCTGACGCCCAGCGACCCAGCCAATCGCCGCATCGAATTCTCCGTTATTCGCACAGAACCCGTCCGCCCCACCCCGGTCGACACTCCGGGAGCACGCTGACATGCCACTGTGGTTCGAACTCGCTGCCCTGATGATCGCCGCCTACGGTGCCGGGATCGGCATCGGTTGGGTCATCTGGGGCAATCACGACCAAGACGAGGAATAGATCGATGAACGAATTACTCCAGACCTATTGGCCCCTGATCGTTGCCGCACTGCTGGTCGGCTTGGTCATCGCCTGGTACGTGTTCGGTGCTTCTCGCCGCACGCGTGTGACCGGCGCCAGCCGCGATGTCCTGGACGAAGGTGCGGCGCCTGCAGAACGTAACAAGGCGTTGATCGACAGCGCTCCTGCCGCAACCCCGATGCAGCCTGCTGCAGGTGTCCCAACGATGTCGACACCGGCGCCATCGGCTGGCGACGACCTCACCCGGATAAAGGGTCTGGGTCCAAAGCTGGCCGCGACGCTGCAAGGCATGGGCGTGACCACCCTTTCGCAAATCGCGCAATGGGATGATGCAGAGATCGATCGCATCGATGCCAATCTTGGCCGCTTCCAGGGCCGCATCCGCCGCGACAACTGGGTAGACCAGGCTAAATATCTATCTGTCGGAGATGAAGCAGGGTTCGTCGAACGTTTTGGCAAGCTCTCCTGAAATTCGGAACGAATCGATTGGTGTGGTATTCCTTTACTTGGGTCGAACACGAGGAGACCAAGGATGGGACAGCGATTACGCGTGCTCGTTGCCGAAGACGAGTTCATAATCGGCTGTGACCTGTGTCACACAGTCGAAGAAGCCGGTTATATCGTCGAAGGCCCGTTCGAAGATCTGTCCTCCACTATGCTGGCTTTCCAGAAGAACAAGCCTGACATCGCCATTCTGGACGTTCAGCTCGAAGACGGCATCGTCTACCCCCTCGCCGAACAGATGATCGCGGAGAACGTGCCGGTGATCTTCCATTCGGGTGAAATGACCCCGGCAGAAGTGGTCCGTCGGTTCCCCAGCGCGCTGGCGCTAGCCAAGCCCTGTCCTCCGGCCGAAGTCATCGATTCGATCCAGCGCGCCACACATCACGGCTAACGGCCATTTTGCGTTTCCCTGGGCCCCGCCCCGGGCGACGGTCGCGTCGGTGGGTTGACGCGTACGCTCGATGCGCATGCGATCCCGCTGATCGGCCACACCTCTTGCTCCCGCCATGCAACCCTGCCACTGGCAAGCGCATAACAGAGGAGATTACATGGCTGGAATGGTGCCGTTTGCTTGGGACGATCCCTTCAACCTCGACGATCAGCTAACCGAGGAAGAGCGGATGATCCGCGACGCCGCCCACGCTTTCGCGCAGGGCGAGCTGCAACCGCGCGTGATCGAGAATTTCAGCAACGAAGTCGACGATCCCGAACTGTTCCCGATGATGGGCGAAGCAGGCCTGCTGGGCGCGACCGTGCCCGAGGAATACGGGGGCGCCGGCGCCAGCTATGTCGCTTACGGCCTGATCGCGCGCGAGATCGAACGCGTGGATTCCGGATACCGCTCGATGGCCTCGGTCCAGTCGAGCCTCGTGATGTTTCCGATCCATGCCTACGGGTCCGAAGAACAGCGCAGGAAATACCTGCCCGGCCTCGCCAGCGGCAAGCTGATCGGCTGTTTCGGCCTGACCGAACCCGATGCGGGCAGCGATCCCGGCGGCATGACGACGACAGCCAAGAAGGTCGACGGCGGTTATGTCCTGTCGGGCTCGAAGACCTGGATTTCCAACGCCCCCTTTGCCGACGTCTTCGTCGTTTGGGCGAAGAGCGAGGCGCATGGCGGCGGCATTCGCGGCTTCGTGCTGGACAAGGGGATGAAGGGCCTGTCCGCCCCCAAGATCGAAGGCAAGCTGTCGCTGCGCGCATCGACCACCGGCATGATCGTGATGGACGAAGTCGAGGTAGGGGAAGACGCGCTGCTGCCCGACGTGCAGGGCCTCAAGGGTCCGTTCGGCTGTCTCAACCGCGCCCGCTACGGCATCAGCTGGGGCGCGATCGGTGCCGCCGAATTCTGCCTCCACGCCGCGCGCCAGTACGGGCTCGACCGGCACCAGTTCGGCGTCCCGCTCGCCAGCAAGCAGCTCTACCAGCTCAAGCTCGCCGACATGGTGACCGAGATTTCGCTGGGCCTGCAATCCTCGCTGCGGGTCGGCCGCCTGATGGATGAAGGCAAGTTCGCGCCCGAGATGATCAGCATCGTGAAACGCAACAATGTCGGCAAGGCGCTGGATATTGCCCGCAAGTCGCGCGACATGCACGGCGGCAACGGTATTTCGGAAGAATACCAGGTCATCCGCCACATGGTGAACCTGGAAACGGTCAACACCTACGAAGGCACGCATGATGTTCATGCGCTGATCCTGGGACGGGCCATTACCGGGATCGCCGCGTTTTGATCCGCCTACACGGCTACTACCGCAGCTCGACCAGCTACCGCCTGCGCATCGCGCTGGAACTGAAGGGGCTGGATTACGAATATGTGCCGGTGAACCTGCTTGCGTCCGAACAGAAGGGCGCGGCGTTCACCGCACGCAACCCCTTCGGCTCGGTCCCGCTGCTGGAAGTCGACGGCAAGCACTATGTCCAGTCGATGGCGCAGATCGAATGGCTCGACGAAGGCTTTGCCGATCGTCCGCTGCTGCCGTCCGACCTGCACGATCGCTATGTCGCGCGCGAACTGGCCTATGCCATTGCCACCGAACTGCACGCACCGCTCAACCTTCCGGTCCTGAAATACCTGAAGGACGAATACGGCAAGTCGCAGGACGAGATCGGCGTGTGGTATCGCCACTGGCTCGCCCGCACGCTCGCCCCGCTGGAGGCGCGCCTGGCGCAGCTCGGCACGGGCGATTTCCTGTTCGATGCCCCCGGCTTCTTCGAAGTCTGCCTGCTGCCGCAGGTCTACAACGCAAGGCGGTTCGAATTCGATTTTTCGGACATGCCGCACATCACCCGGATCGAAAGCGCCTGCCTGGCCCTGCCGGAATTTCAGCGCGCCCATCCGGACAACCAGTCCGACAATCCCGAGAACACGTAAGCCCCGAGAGGAACCCCATCCATGAAGCTCGCAACGATCCAGGACGGCACCCGCGACGGCAAGCTGGTGGTCGTGTCGAAAGACCTCACCCGCTACTGCGCCGCCGACAACATCGCCCCCACGCTGCAGGCCGCGCTCGACAACTGGGACGAAGTCGCCCCGAAGCTCGAAGCGCTCTATACCGATGTCGAACACGAGGCGGTGCCGTGCGAGCGGTTCCATGAACGCGAGGCGCATTCGCCGCTGCCGCGTGCTTACCAGTGGGCCGACGGCAGCGCCTACATCAATCACGTCGAACTGGTGCGCAAGGCCCGCGGCGCCGAGGTGCCCGAGAGCTTCTATCACGATCCGCTGATGTATCAGGGCGGCAGCGACACCTTCCTGCCCCCGCGCGCCGATATTCCGCTGAAGGACACCAGCTGGGGCTGCGACATGGAAGGCGAGATCGCGGTCGTCACCGACGATGTGCCGATGGGCGTGTCGAAAGAAGACGCCGCCGGCCACATCAAGCTGGTCATGCTGGTCAACGACGTGTCCTTGCGCGGATTGATCCCGGGCGAACTGGCCAAGGGCTTCGGCTTCTTCCAGTCCAAGCCCGCCAGTGCGTTCAGCCCCGTCGCGGTCACGCCCGACGAGCTGGGCGATGCCTGGCAGGGCAGCGTCATCCACCTGCCGCTGATGGTCGATTACAACGGCCAGCCCTTCGGCCGCGCCAATGCGGGTGTCGATGCGACGTTCAGCCTGGCAGAACTGGTCGCCCACGCCGCCAAGACGCGCGACCTGGGCGCCGGGACGATAATCGGATCCGGCACGGTGTCGAACCAGGGCCCCGACGGCGACCCGGGCAAGCCGGTGGCCGAAGGCGGCCTCGGCTACAGCTGCATCGCCGAAATCCGCATGATCGAGACGATCGCCGACGGCGAGGCCAGGACCCGCTTCATGGAACCCGGCGACACCGTGCGCGTGGAGATGAAGGACAAGGACGGCCATTCCATCTTCGGCGCGATCGAACAGAAGGTCGTCGAAGCCTGAACACGAATAAGAGCGGGGTCACATGGGCCCCGCTCCCCGATCATTTCCCGCGAGCGACGTGACGTTTCAGCGGACCATGACAGCAGTCGACTTCCTGCATCACTTCTTCGGTCGGTTCTTCGGTACCGGAGATGATCGAAATGTCGCCCGTGCTCTCCAACACCATCGACCGCACGTCCGCCAGGTCTGATATCCCTGCGCTGCGGATCTTGTTGAGAATATCGCTTTCGGACACGCGCGTTTCGGCAAGTGCCCCTTCCAGGATTTTACCGTCATACATCAGCATGGTCGGGTCGTTTTCCAGCAAGAGCTGAAACCTGCGTGATCCGCGCCGCAGCCGCGCCAGAACAAGCTGCGCTACCAGTAAAGCCATTATAGCGCTGAGCGCCTGTACGAGCGCAGTCCAGTCGGTAACCGTCGCTGCCGAAGCGAGGAGCGATCCGGTCGCCAGCGTGACGACGAAATCGAATGCCGTCATCTTGGAGAATGTGCGCAGTCCGATCGTGCGTACCAGCACGATGACCCAGATCAGCGCGATCACCCCCAGTGCTACGCCTCGCAGGATGGCGTCGGGATATTCGGAAAGACCGAACATGGCTTTACGTCGCTCCCGCGATGGGCCGATCGATTGCGTAATCGATCGGCTTGAAGGTTCCACCACAGGAATCGTAAGCGGAACAGGCCGTCAGCCCGATGATCAAGGGGGACAAGGCTCGCATGGAAATGTGATCTCCCGATTTGGAAACGGGCGGCTCCACCGCCAGCCGTCCGGTCGCGCCGTCGACCGGCACGTTCATGAATAGGTTGAAGGCGGTCGGGATCATGTCCGCTTCGACACCATAAGGCGCCAGCGCTTCGACCAGATTGCCGAAGCAGCCGCGATGCACCGGCTTGTCGGCATAGAAATGGCGAAAGGTCGCCTCGCTGCATGGCGTCAGCAGAAAATCGTGCCGCCCGACCGTGTCCTCGACAATTTCGAGCATGGGTTTGGACCGGTTCGACCATAGGCGATTACCTTGCCCAAGGGAGATGGTCTCCTCGTAATCGAAAGTGCGCCCATTCGAGATGACTTCCCGCACATCGTCTGCATTGAAAGCAAGCAGGTCGGAAACCTGGCCGCCTTGCGGGTCGACGACGGTTAAGGTTTCGCCCTCCTCCAATCGGAAGGCGACCCCGGAACGCGGGGCAATGCGGTTGGGGTTCATGCAGCCCTCGTGTCGCTGAATGGGCAGACCCAATCCTCATCGACCACCCGCCCGCTATATTGTGCAGCAGGGCTGGCTTCACCGTGGCGTGCCAGCATCGGATTGGGCGAACCGGCCAGCGCGATGTCGCGATCGATGATCGTTTTGCGCATCTTCTCGTAACGCCCCTGTTCGCGCAGAGCTTCGAACTGGTCGTGCAAGTTGAAAACCAGTGTCGGAAAGGCAAACCGGCGCGCAACGCGTGATGCCCTCGGATGTAGCCCCACGACGAAATAGGCTTCCCCCCCGAAACTGAGCGAGAAGTGTGGATCGTCCGGATCGGAACTGACACGCGGATCGCGCGGTTGGTCGCGCCAGGTGTCTTTGTCGCTGAGCGACTGGATGCGGTCCCATAGCGCCTGCTCGAACCGTTCCTCGCTCAAGTCTTCAGGCCCTTCGAACACCACCGCAAGACTCCTCAGCCCGCTTTCGATACGCTCCTCGCGATACCGGTCGCTCCATTCGACCAACGCGCGGTGGATTTCGAGGTCGTTCCAGGCGCTGGTGATATCGCGAGCATGAACAACGCTCAGATTGCCTTTGGCTAGTGCCGACTTGGCCCCGACACAGGGGAAGCCTGCTTCGCGTATGTGGGTTTCAAGAGCATGCGCACTCGGCGCGTCGGCGGGGATGACAACTTGCATGATTGGCGAATGTTTGACCGGCCGGATCGTTGCATCACCAAATATATATCAATCGCTTTTCATCCGGCCCGTCGCGACGTCAATCTCTCTCCTCGCGCTGTTTCACCTCAATCTCTCTCATCGCGCTGTTTCACCTCAATCTCTCTCATCGCGCTGCTTCACCTCGTCTTCCCGCGCATGCATGTCGCGCCAGAGCTTTTCCGTCCCAGCTTCCTGCGCCTTGTTCACGAACTGCGAAGCGACCAGCCAGCCCTTGATGGGGCGAAGCGGCAGAACGCATCCAATGGCCATCAGCGGGATCGCGATCGCAAGCAGGACGATCAGCGGAAGTTCCAGCGAAACCTGTAACCAGACGATGAAGAACAGCAGCGGGAACGCCACGAACGTCAGAGAGAAAAAGGCCGGGCCGTCATCCGGTGACGCGAACCGGTAATCCAGTCCGCACACTTCGCATCGGTCGCTGACTTTCAACCACGACTTGAACATTTTGCCCTTGCCGCATCGTGGGCACAGTCCTTTCCATCCGGATTTGAAAATCCAGGCAGTCTTTTCGCTGTCGTCAAGTTCCATAGATGGTTCCAAAATTCCAAAGGCATGGATGCGCGCAGAAACGCTTGGTCGCTCCATAGCTGAGGATCGGTGTTGCAAGGTCGCCGAACAAGCGAATTAATGTGCACGCAGGTTGCGATAGGAGCACGTCAGCGCGCAAACGAGTTCTTACGCCGCCGGTTTAGAACCCCGGCAGTGTCTCTAATTCGCCGGATCGTCCGTTCGCGCTGCTGCTACATCGATCGGGCGATGACCATCTTCATGACCTCGTTCGACCCGCCGAAAATCCGCGTGATACGGCTATCCCGATACATGCGAGCGATCGGATAATCGTTTATGAAGCCGGCACCGCCATGGAACTGCAGGCATTTGTCGACCACTTCGCCCTGTAATTCCGTGACCCAGTATTTGGCCATGCACGCAGTCGGCACGTCAAGCTCGCGCTTCAGGTGCTTGGCGATGCAGTCATTGACGAAAATCTTCGCTGCGGTCGCGCGGGCCTTGAGGTCCGCCATGACGAATTGCGTGTTCTGAAAATCCCAGATGGTCTGGCCAAAAGCCTTGCGATTCTTGACGAAGTCCAGGGTCGTCTCCAGCGCCTTTTCGATGCCTGTCATGGCACCCATCGCAATGATAAGGCGTTCCTGAGGGAGCTCGCCCATCAACTGGTAGAAGCCTTTGCCCTCTTCCCCGCCCAGCACATTTTCCGCCGGTACGAACACATCGTCGAAAAACAGTTCCGACGTGTCGGACGCGTCGAGTCCTATCTTGTCAAGCTTCTTGCCGCGCTGGAAGCCCTCTGCGCCTTCGGTCTCGAGCAGCATCAGCGAAATGCCCTTGGCCCGTTCATTGGGATCGGTCTTGGCGACGACGATGATGAAATCCGCGGTCTGGCCATTGGAGATGTAGGTTTTCGCGCCGTTGATGCGATAGCCGTTCCCATCCTTCAGCGCAGTCGTCGTGACGCTCTGCAGATCGGACCCTACGCCGGGCTCGGTCATGGCTATCGCGCTGACCAGTTCGCCGCTTACCAGCTTTGGCAGATACTTCTTTTTCTGCTCTTCGGTGCCATGGCGCACGAGATAGGGCAGGATCACGGTGTTGTGCAGCGATGCGGCAAAGCCCTCCACTCCGTGCTTCGCCTGCTGGTCGATTACGACCATTTCGTGCCGGAAGTCCCCGCCATGGCCGCCGTATTCTTCGGGCACCGATACACCCAGCAGTCCCGCCTGACCCGCTTCGTTCCAGAATTCGCGTTCGACCTGTCCATCCTCGCGCCATTTGAGGACACGTTTTTCAGGGGCATGCTGCTGATAGAACTTGCCGACCGCGTCGGCGAAGATCGAGATTTCCTCGTCCTCCATGAATTCGGGCTGGGGTACATTGATTGCGGGCATCTGTCTGGTCCTCTCCGGATATTGTTATGGCGCGCTGAAGGGTCTTATTTGCCCTTCCAGTTAGGCGCGCGTTTTTCGGCGAAGGCGGCAGCCCCTTCGCGCGCATCTTCCGATACGAATACGGGCGCAATAAGCTGGGTCTGGCGCGTATAGCGCTCATCCATGGGCCAGCCGCGCGACTGCTTGATCACCTGCTTGGACACACGCACGGCTAGCGGCCCGTTGGCGACGATGCTGGCGGCCAGTTCCTTTGCCGCCGCAAGTGCCTCGCCGTCGGTTATCCGGTTGATCAGACCAAGCTCATACGCACGGGCCGCATCGATGAAGTCGCCGGTCAGCGCCAATTCCATGGCGATCCGTTCCGGGATCTGGTCGGGCAGCATCATCACCCCGCCCGCTGCAGCCACCAGGCCACGTTTTACTTCGGGGATGCCGAATTTGGCACCCGTACTGGCCACTACCAGATCGCATGCGATCATCAGTTCCAGCCCGCCTGCCAGAGCATATCCTTCCACCGCAGCGATCAGCGGTTTTTGCGGTGGCTTCTGGACGATGCCGCCGAAGCCGCGTCCCTCGATACTGGGCGATTCCCCGCGCAGGAACCCCTTCAGATCCATGCCCGAACAGAATGTTCCGCCGGCTCCGGTCAGGATACCGACGCGCAGGGTATCGTCGCTGTCGAGCCGGTCCATGGCCGCGGCTATGCCTTCCGCCGCAGCCTTGGTCATGGCGTTCTTTGCCTCGGGACGGTTGATGGTGACGACCAGAATGCCGTCCTCCTCGCTCGTCAGGACTTCCTCGGACATCGCGCTCTCTCCCATTGCAAATCGAAACTTGTCTTGCGCCCTTGCTGCGTCACGTTTACGCAAACGTCAACCGGCATTCGCCGCAAGAATCGAAAAGTGGAGAGGAGTTTACGCTATGGCTGAAGCCTACATCATCGATGCCGTCCGGACCCCGCGCGGGATCGGTAAGCAGGGCAAGGGATCGCTGGCGCACATGCACCCGCAGCACCTTGCAGCCACCTGCCTCAAAGCCATCAAGGATCGCAACGATCTCGACACCTCCACGGTCGATGACGTGATCTGGTCGGTCAGCACGCAGGATGGCATGCAGGCGGGCGATCTGGGCCGCATGGCAGCGCTCGACGCCGGATATGACGTGACGTCCTCCGGCACCACGCTCGACCGGTTTTGCGGCGGCGGGATCACCAGTGTGGCGCTCGCTGCGGCACAGGTGATGAGCGGGATGGAAGACTGCGTCGTTGCGGGCGGCACCGAGATGATGAGCCTCACGGCACAGATGTCCAAAGACAAGATGGCCGCTGGCCTCAAGCCGCCGATGATGGGCAGCTATAACGAACGTCTCATGCGGACACATCCGCAAAGCCATCAGGGTGTTTGCGGCGATGCTATCGCAACCATGGAAGGCTTCAGCCGCGAAGAACTGGACGAGGTCGGATATCGCAGCCAGCAGCGCGCCGCCAAGGCTATTGAGGAAGGGCGTTTCGACAAGTCGCTCGTCCCGGTAACCGACGACGATGGCAATGTCGTTCTCGACAAGGAGGAGTTCCCTCGGCCGCAGACAACCATGGAAGGTCTTGGCGAACTGGAACCCGCTTTCACCAAGATCGCCAATGTCCCGCTCGACAAAGCCGGCACCACTTTCTCTGGGCTGATCAACGCCAAATATCCCGACGTCGATATCAAGCACTTCCATCACGCGGGCAACAGTTCGGGTGTTGTCGATGGCGCGGCAGCCGTCTTGGTGGCAAGCAAGGATTATGCGCAAAAGCATGGGCTCAAGCCCCGCGCGCGCATCGCCGCCACCGCCAACATGGGTGACGATCCGACGCTCATGCTCAACGCCCCGGTTCCGGCGGCGAAAAAGGTCCTGTCGAAGGCAGGCCTGACGACCGACGACATTGATCTTTACGAAATCAACGAAGCCTTTGCCGTCGTCGCAGCCAAATTCGTTCGCGATCTCGATCTCGATTGGGACAAGGTCAATGTGAACGGCGGCTCCATCGCACTCGGTCACCCGATCGGTGCCACCGGTTCGATCCTCATCGGCACGATGGTCGACGAATTGGAACGCCAGGGCAAACGCTATGGCCTCGTGACCATGTGTGCAGCCGGCGGCATGGCTCCCGCCATTATCGTCGAACGGGTCGACGATTTCGTCGATTGATCCCGCCCTGACATGCGCGCCCTCGCCTATGGCGAAGAAAGCGGCTAGAGGGCGCGCATGCATTTCCTCGACCAAGCCAAAATCTACCTCAAGTCCGGCGGCGGCGGCCCCGGTGCCGTCAGTTTCCGGCGCGAAAAATACGTCGAATACGGCGGCCCCGACGGCGGTAACGGTGGCAAGGGCGGCGACATCGTATTCGTGGCCGTTCAGGGCCTCAACACGCTGATCGACTTTCGCTATTCGCAGCACTTCAAGGCCAAGCGCGGCAATCATGGCCAGGGCAAGGACCGGACCGGCGCTGGGGCGCCGGATCTGGTTATCGAGGTGCCGGTCGGCACGCAGGTCCTGTCGGAAGACAAGGAAGAGGTGCTGGCCGATTTCACCGAAGTGGGCCAGCGGGTCGTCTTTCTCGAAGGCGGTATGGGCGGGCGCGGCAATGCCAGCTACAAAACCAGCACCAATCGCGCCCCGCGCCAGCACCAGCCCGGCATTCCGGGCGAGGAAATGTGGGTGTGGCTGCGGCTGAAGCTGCTTGCCGATGTCGGCCTTCTGGGCCTGCCCAATGCGGGCAAAAGCACTTTCATCAACCAGGTTTCCAACGCCAAGGCCAAGGTCGGGCACTACGCCTTTACCACCTTGGTCCCCAAGCTCGGTGTCGTGACCCACAAGAACCGCGAATTCGTGCTGGCCGACATTCCCGGCCTGATCGAAGGCGCCGCCGATGGCGCTGGCATCGGGGACCGGTTCCTTGGCCATATCGAACGCTGCCGCGTGCTTATCCACCTGATCGACATTTCGGGCGATGATCCGGCAGAAGCCTACAGCACGGTCAACGCCGAACTCGAAGCTTATGGCGGCGGTCTTGCGGACAAGCCGCAGCTCGTGGCGCTGAACAAGCTCGATCTGGCAGATGACGAACTCGGTCAGGGCTTTGCAGAAGAACTGCTGGCCGCCGGCGCGGACAAGGTTTTCACCATTTCCGGCGCTACGGGCGCGGGGATTCCCGAACTGCTCGACGGCGTGCTGGGCTATCTTCCCGACCGTACGTCGACAGAAACCCACGCCGAAGAAGTGGAAGACGAAGACGATACGGCCGAATGGTCGCCTCTCTGAGCGCGAAGTCGTGCTTCGGGCGCGCCAAGCGAAGCCGGCTTTCGCGTGCCGCTGCGTTTTCCTAGTGGGTCGACGATGACCATTGCCGCCCTCGCAGACCTGCGCAACGCGCGCCGCCTTGTCATCAAGGTCGGCTCGGCTCTGCTTGTGCAGGATGGAAAGCCGCGCGCACAGTGGCTGGCGACCCTGGCCGCCGAAATCGCGGATATTCGCCGGAACACCGAAGTCATCGTCGTTTCCTCAGGCGCGATTGCCCTCGGCGCGGCGAAACTCGGACTGGCAAAGGGTGGACGCGGCAGTCTCGCCGATGCGCAGGCATCCGCCTCTGTCGGTCAGGTCGAACTCGCCCGCCTGTGGTCCGATGCGCTGGAAGCGCACACGATCACGGCGGCGCAGATGCTCGTGACGCTGGGCGATCTGGAAGACCGCAGACGCTATCTCAACGCTTCGGCTACCCTCGCCCGCCTGCTCGACGCAGGGGCCATCCCCGTCGTCAACGAAAACGATAGCGTCGCCACGGAAGAAATCCGTTTCGGCGATAACGACCGGCTCGCTGCCCGCGTCGCCCAGGCAGCAGGTGCCGATGCCGTCGTGCTGCTGTCCGATGTCGATGGCCTGTTCGATCGCGACCCCCGCGAACCGGATGCCACCCTCCTGCCACAGGTGGAAGGTGTGACGCCGGAAATCATCGCCATGGCCACGGGCGCATCGACATCCGGCCTCGGCTCCGGCGGAATGACCGCCAAACTGCAGGCGGCACGCATTGCAGAACGGGCTGGCATCGCCCTGGCGATCGTCAACGGAACCCACCCCTCGCCCCTTGCCCGCGCCATCGACAATGGCACCGGGACGATGTTCCTGCCGCAATCGAATGCGAGTGCGCGCAAGGCCTGGCTCGGCGGTCGTCTTGCCCCCTCTGGCGTCGTCTCCATCGATAGAGGCTGCATGATGGCCCTCGAAAACGGGGCAAGTGTTCTGGCTGCAGGCATCATCGACATAGAAGGCGAATTCGAACGCGGCGATCTGGTCGCGGTTCACGGTCCGCAAGGCGAACGCCTTGGCCAGGGGCTGATCGAATATACGTCGGCAGAATGCCGCACGATCATGGGCCTCAGGGAAGAACAGCAAGCCGACAGGCTTGGCTACGCCCCGCGCGCCGCCGTCATTCACCGCGATCACATGGTGCGAATATGACCGTTTCGCTTACCGGGGCAACCGGCTTTGTCGGACAGGCCGTGCTCGATGTCGCAGCGCAGGTCGAAGAGCCTGTTCGCGCACTTACCCGCCGCCCGCAGGCCGATCGCAAACACGTTGAATGGATTGCAGGCGATCTCTCCAATCCCGCCGCTCTTGCGCGGCTGTGCGACCGTACCGATGCCGTCATTCACGTTGCCGGCCTCACCACCACGCCCGATCCCGCCGATTTCGAAGAAGCCAACGTCACCGGAACCGAACGGCTGATCGCCGCGGCGAAACAGAAAAAGGTCCGCCGCTTTATTTTCGTATCCTCCCTTTCCGCCCGCGAGCCCGACCTATCGGTCTATGGTGCGTCCAAGGCGAAAGCGGAGCGCCTGGTCGAAAACAGCGGCCTCGACTGGACGATCGTCCGCCCGCCCGGCGTCTATGGCCCGCGCGATGTCGATTATTTCGAAATGTTCCGCAGCGCGCGCATGGGCTTTGTCCCGCTCCCACCCGGGGGCGCCAGTTCGATCATCCATGTCGATGATCTCGCTCGCTTGCTGCTGACGCTGGTCGACGCTCCGCCAGCCCTCGTCCGGCGGCAGATTTTCGAGCCCGACGACGGGCGCGAAGGGGGCTGGTCGCACAAGGAACTGGCAAAAGCGATCGGCGCCGCCGTGGGTCGCCGCGTCTTCGCCCCGCACCTGCCCCGCGCCGTCCTCGAAACCGCCGCCAGGGCCGACCGCCTGATACGCCGCGACAAGGCCCGCCTCACCGCCGACCGTGTAGGCTACATGACCCACCCCAATTGGGTGGCCCGATCCAGCCGCAAGGTGCCCGAAGCCGTCTGGTCGCCACGCATCTCGGGCAAGGCAGGCCTCGCATCGACCGCTGCGTGGTATCGAAAACAGGGCTGGCTCTAACCGCTAGGCATTCCCAGCGCCAGTATGAGCCGACCTGTGGCCGATACTTCGCAAACAGCTGGTTGAAGTGTCGCAATGGGGCTGGACTTTTGGAAGCCTTTGCTTGAAAGGCGCTCTCCGGTCGCCGGCTTAGCTCAGTTGGTAGAGCAGTTGATTTGTAATCATCAGGTCAGGGGTTCGACTCCTCTAGCCGGCACCATTCCCTCATCCTGTGGGGCGTCATCATCAGCGACAGCCCCCCAACGGCTGGTTCCGGTGATTTCTCTACTATCACTATTGGCCGCTTTTTAGGGTTCGGACTGGCAGGTTTCGGCCAAATTCTCGGCTGACTTGTCGTCGGCGACTGATCCGGCGAATATCTGTGGGGGATCTGCCGCTACATCGTCGCTATCTAGGCTATCGCGAAAAGCACTGTCGAGGCCAGCCCGAGCAGGCTTCTTATATCGTGAAGGCGCCCCCAGGCCACAAGCTGGGCCCTTGTGTCGGAGCCTGCCTGTTCTGGATGAACGGCCTGAAGTCGTTTGTTCGTCGGCATGATTGCTATGATGGTAAACGGCCAGTTTCCAAGAAGTGCGATGCTTCCAACGATCCACAACCATTGGGTCGATAAATACCAAGCCGCCAATCCGCATACACCGCCGATAATAGCCAAGCCGGACTGTATCGGGAGCGCTTTCGCGTAGCTTGATTGCCACTGTGTGAGTAGCGGCCTGTCTTCCAGCAACAGGCGGGCCGGGTGTTCGACCAGACTGATATAAGCTGCCGCACCGGCAAACAAGGCGGCGGACACCAGTGCAATGATATAGAAAAGCGACATCAGGGTTCCTCGGCATGAGCCGGGGAGACGCGAAAAAAAACAGCCAGCGCCTCCCCAAACAAGTTGGGTCAACGCCGCGGCTGAGAAGAACCCAGATGTGGGTGCAGGAGCTACCAACCTGCCACTCTATTTTCGGCTGTCGTATAATGGAGAAAATATCACGACCGCTCAAGCCCAATATCTGCAAGGGCGTCGTTAACAACCGGTCCGCTTTCACCGCGTTTGCCTGATCATCGAACCGTCGGCTTTCAAGCGCTGTGCGAATGGCCGGGAAGGTCTGCGTTTGGGGTGGCAAGCGGACGTTAGCCGAGGCGTTTCCGCCAAGCCTCTAAGCGGCTGGTGATTCTCGGGGAAAGCGCATCGAACGAGGCCCAGCTGTCATCTACGTGGTAGAGCGACTCAGCGCTTGGAAACGCCTTGCAGTAATCATCTAGGTAAGAGCCAGCGCTGCTGTGCAGCCCCTCTCCGCTCCCGTAATAGCTCGTCGCGAACGAGTTACCCTCTCGGCTCAGGTCTTCGGTGGTGAACTTCTCGTCACAGGCATGAATGAACCAAAGGGTTGGCGTAATCTCGCGCGACTGAAGAAGCGCAAGGTCTTCGGGAGCACCCTCAGTGTGATAATTACCAGCCAATCCGTTGAGAACGGCCCACGCAACGAACATAGCGATGTGTGTGGCACCAGCTTCGGGCTGCAACTCGCCGGGGAAGTCACCGCCGTAGTGCCATGACGCGTCATCATACTTCATTTGCGAACCATCCCAGTTAGGCTCAATGTCCGTAATGGGGTCGTTAGCAGCCGGACCACTTTTGTCGCGCCGCTAGATTATTGGATGGTCGGCTTCGAAGCGCTGAAACAACTGCGGGTAAGGTCTGCAATGGGGTGGGGAACTGACAAATAAATTAAGCTGGTGGAATCCCGCTTGGATAATCCGCATCTCCTCTGCGGCGAAATGCAATCTCAACGAACCCGGCATTTCTCACAGTGCGATCTGCGCGACTGGCACATGATCCGGCACCATTGGCCACGACTAAATCTACCCGCCGTGACTTATCTGGAAGGTCCCTCATCCATTCGGAAAGTTGTCTTCTGTTAACAATCATATCCTGAATCTGAAACAGACAATCCGATCCTTTGCTACCGACGAATACAGGGTAGCCCGCCTCTAATTCACAAGAAGCATAAGTTAGAATTGGCGTGGCGATGCAGCCGCTAAGGCTAAGAGCCAAAAGGCAACTGACCGACTTCATAGCTGACTCGATAACACGTCAGTGAACGTCCGCAATGGGGGCGGTAGCAGCCGACCGCCCTTGTCGCGCTTGCTCCATTATCGGACAGTCAGCTTTCAGGCGCTCCGACACCGCGCGAGAAGTCTGCAATTGGGGTGGTTAGCGGACATTTCAGTAAACTTGCGCTTGTTGTTTCGTCAGCATCTGCACATGTAATGGGTAGCCCTCATCACGCGCCCGCTCGAAGATACAATGAATAGCGAGGTCGTTTTGGGGCACGATCTCTATGAGGGCGAAAGGCACCCCGTCGACGCCATTCGATTGCTTCATGAAAAACTCCTTCGCGCCGCATTCTCGAAGCAATCGCCCGCTAGTTGAAGCGATCTCTTCGATTCTCTCGATCTCTCCTTGCTCGAACGGTCGCTCCGATACGGCGAGGTAGGGATGCTTTTCTTCAGCTGGTACGATGAGTAAGCGAGCGACGATAGCCGCAAGTGCGGTGACAGCTGCTCCAAGAGCAAACCAGATCAATCTTTGACGCCTCAAAACCTACCCTCGCGCGGACTAGTTGAGTGCAGCTCATGATGCACGGAAGGCTGCCCCTTCACAATGTCCGCAATAGGGTCGGTAGCAGCCGGGCCGCTTTTATCGTGCGTGTGCGATTAGCAGACGGTCGGCTTTCAGGCGCTCCGCATGTAGTCGGGAAGGTCTGAATTGAGGGTGGGAAGCGGACATTCCAATTAATTATCCGAGCCGAGCTTTCACCAACCTAAGGCCAGCGACCGCGAGAGCGCCAAGAGCAGAACCTGCAAGGCTGAAACCGAAGACGAACTCAGTAAAGCGAACTGATCCGGAACCTGCTGCGAGTGAGACTAAGCACGGAAAAGGCGACGGCAGCCACTAACTTCCAGCGTGTTGAAGTCAGAAATCCATGAGCAAGAAAACTTGCCACGAAGGCGGCGGCGCATGACCCGAACAAAAACAGTCCTACGCCCACGAAAACCTCACTGCGGCTCTGACATCAATGGCTATCGCCATTACCTACGGCAATTTGGAGTGTCCGCAATGGGGTCGTTACCGGCTGGTCCGCTGCCGGCAGATCGCTAGGTCGGTCAGCGCGTCACGAAAGAGGGTGGTTTCCTGCCGAAAGCACTCGTATGTTCTGAGACGTGAGAGACGAGCATCCCAGCAGCAATTATGAGGTCGAAGCCACGGGCGAAAGCAGTGGCAAATGCGATTGTTGTGGCAACGAAAGCCGCAGTGTTTGGGGCTTTGTTCACGAAGTAGCTGGCCCCACGGTTGCTGCCTATTTCATACATTGGGCGGCTGGGCATCTGAATGATGAAGGTGCTAATCTCGATTTGGTGATTGGACCCTGGGGCGATGGCACAACCAGCAAGGAACGTTGCGGCGTGTCGCTATTGCATCGAGATCAGGAGCATGGGTCGCCATCCCTCATGGTGATCGACGCCGCAGGCAGGCCGATCGGTGATGGAACCTTGGCAGCAACCACGCTGGGAAGAAGCGACGTGATCGGCACCCCTCTCGCGCCACAGGTTTTTTCAATCGTGGATGCCATCTACGAGCAAGACAGCCGCTTTTTCTAATGGGCCCTAAGTCCGCTTTGGGGCCGATAGCGAAATGTCTGCTCTTAGCCGCAAATCGAGAAATGCTGGCAATCGGCTATGGCTCTGCCCTAAATAACTGAACCTTCGCAAGTTGGGTGGCTAGCGGAACGCAAGCTTCAGTCGCGGCGGCCACATTCTGCGAAAAGGAATATTCCGCCCGCCCTCCATAACAATGTCGAAGGAACGGATGCGCCGCACTTGACGAAAGATTTTGACGGAGCGACGAGTGTGCGCCCTTGACGGCGCGTCATTTCCACACACGTAACACGCTGTTTCATGCACCTAGGTGGTCGCAATGTCGCTGAACTTTCGATCGGCCGCTGATATCATTTCCTGCAAGGCTCTGGCATGCTGGCGAAACGCACGGCGCCCCTCGGCGGTCAGTGCGGCCCAGGTCCGTTGACGGCCATCCCTTGGCACTTTTTTAATCGAAACATACCCCGCTTCCGCCAGAGCCGAGAGATGTTTGGAAAGAACTGAGTCGCTGACTTCAACTATGTCGCGAATGATGGCGAACTCAGCCTCGTTGGCGCGCGCGAGGATTGCGGCGATTTGCAGGCGCACTGGCGGATTGAGCACATCGTCCAGAACCGCGCTCATACAAGACGCTCGCGGATATCTTTGCGATAAACGCGTTCCCAAACCAGGCTGAGGATGGAGGTACCCGCAAACATAACCACCAGCGTAACCCAAAACACCGGATCCCGGGCCCCGCTTCGAACTTGCGTAAGAACAACAAAGAGAGCCGTCAGCGCCAGCACGATGATGGCAGCCACTACCCAACCGGTCCGGCCGCGCTGATATCCACTAACGAACATTCCATAACGCTTTTTGTCGTCCCTAACGATCACGGTCGCCAAAACCATTGCCGTGATCATAGCGGCGGCAGCAAATGCTGGTGGAAGGGCTGCTGCAGCGATAATCACGGTCATGAGCATACCGCCAGCCATGTGCCTCCACAGGGGCCAGGTCATGTGATTGGCCAGCCTGTCGTTCGTTGCGTCGAGCGCGGCCAGCGCTGCTTTTGAATCGTTAATCCTGCTCATCCCTTCCGCTCCGCCTTAGCTGCTGACGCTACTACCGGGCGCGCCATCGCGATTGGCCAAGTAATGCGAAACGGCGGGCCTAATGATTAGGCCCATCAAATCAATCAGAACATGCACCACCATCGGCTTGAGAATCGATCCGCTCGACAGGTAAAGCCAGAACAGAAACGCACCCACCGCACTTGTTGCCAACACGCCTTTCCACCCTTGATACCAATGCGCCAGCCCGAAGGCCGCTATCGAAATCAGGATGGACGCAACAACCGAACCGGTGGCCTCCAGCGCCAGTATCGGAAGAGCCACCCGGTAGAAGATTTCTTCGCTGATGCCCGCATTAAGTGCCAATGGGACGCTGGCAGCAATTTCCTTGCGGTTGCGGGGCAGGAGAGCTTCGATGTCGCCAATCACAGGCTGCCGCATCTTCTTCAAACGGTTGCGCCAGATAATTGCCGGAACCGTCAAGCCAAGCGCTATCCCGATTGCCATTCCCAGAAGTGAGTCGGACGCGGAGTTTTCCGATTGGCGAGCAACTTCGAACGGTGCGATCAGTTTCGTGAATTCGGCGGGCAGATCCCAGAGAGCGTCGATCCTGCCGAGCGAAAGCAACAAGCCGTAACCGCCGATGCCGAAAAGGGCCAAGGGGATGAGGGTCCAGCGACGATAAAATCGAATACGATCGATGCTCGCCGTGAGCAGCTTGAATTCTGCGTAGTCGAGAGAATCGCGCCAAGACATCCATGACAGTGCGGCCAATACGGCGACGAGCACCAAAGCTGCCATACCACTCATCCTCGCACTCCTTCACTTTCCAATATGGAAAATCACTGGCAGTCACTTTCCAAATCGGCAAGTGAAAACTTTCCAATTTGGAAATTCAGTTGCTCTCTACTGCGGTTTGATCAGCTGCGAAAGCGGGGCCCATATTTCCCAACGCCGGGCTTTAAGCCTATACCGGCCCTCTCGGGTCGCGACTCGTGAACGGAAACATCCGCCTTCGCCATCGGGTCGCGAACGGAGGATCATTACATGAAATATCTGATTGTGCTCGCCGCAGCGACTGCGCTCGCCGGCTGTTCAAAGCCTGCCGAACAGGAACCTGCCGCGCAAGCTCCCGAACCTGCTGCAACGCAACCTGCGCAAGTCATGGCCGCCGACGGCCAGCCTGCGCCGGGAACCTACCGCGTCACTACCGAAGGCGGCGAAGTCTTCACGGAAGAACTCAAGCCCGACGGCACATACATACAGACCGATGCGGATGGCACCGTGGTCGAGACCGGCCGCTGGGTCCAGAAATCACCCCAGGACTATTGCTGGACGGTCGACGAACAATATCGCGAGGAAGGCGATACGGGCGCAGAGAAATGCAACACGGAAGCGGTCAGCGCCGATGGCGTCTGGACATCGACCAATGCCGATGGGGAAACGGCGACCGTCGAACGGATGTAACGCCGAGGCCTGATCTGACGAGTGGCGCCGAATTGCGTGTCGGCGCCACTTTCTGCCTTACAGGAACGGTTCCTCGCCGGGCCGGTGAATACCGCATTCGACCTTGTCCCAGCCGGACCAGCGTCCCGCACGGGCGTCCTCGCCTTCGGCCACCGGTCGCGTGCACGGCATGCAGCCGATGCTGGGAAAGCCGCGCTCCACCAGCGGGTGGCGTGGCAGATCGTGCTTTTCGAAATAGGCGGTGATGTCGTCGGCGGACCAGTCGATCAGCGGATTGATCTTCAGCCGTCCCTGCGCATCGGACGTATCGACTTCGAAACGCGGCAGATTGGCGCGGGTCGACGACTGGAACGCCTTGCGACCTGTGAAGCTTGCATCGTATTCTTCCAGCGCCTTGGCCAGCGGCCTGACCTTGCGCAATTCGCAGCAGCCATCCGGGTCGTACGACCATCTGAGCCCGCTTTCGTCACGCGCCTTCAGGTCGGCGAGTTCGGGATAGAGATCGATGCGCCTGAACCCGAGCCGGTCGGTCAGTTCGTCCCGATAGGCCAGCGTCTCGGGGAAGTGCTTGCCCGTTTCCAGAAACAGCACGGGCACATTCGGGTCGATCTGCGAAATGAGGTGCAGGAGCACGGCGCTCTCGGCCCCGAAGCTGGAAACCACCGCCGTATCGCCAGCGAGGCTCCCCTCGATTACCGCGCGCAGCCATTCTTCCGTCTCCGTCCCGCGAAACATGCGGTTGAGGCGAATGGCGTCCTGCTCGGTAAAGCGGGGCCCCGTGTCGAGCCGGTCGATGGCGCGCAGTTCGTTCATGAGTGCCGTTTCGCCCAGATCGGCGTCCGCGTGTCCGCAGCCTTCTGATAGACATCCGGCCAGCGATCGAATGCAGCTTCCACGTCGTCCATGTCCAGCTGCTGGTCCGGCTCGAATGCGTCGAAGCCGCAGCGGCGCATATAGGCGAGCTGATCCACCAGGACATCGCCCACGGCACGCAGTTCGCCGTCGTAACCCGCTTCGCGCAGGATGCGGGCGGAGGAATAGCCGCGCCCGTCTCCGAAAGCGGGAAAGTTCACCTCGACCAGCGCCAGCCGCTCGAGATGGGGCACCAGTTCGCGGGCATCGTCGCCCGGTTCGATCCGGACTGCCGATGCATTGGACTGGTCGAGAAAAGCATCGACGGTGACCGCCGGGTGATCGACGGGCTCGTCTTCGCGATAGCGCAACGTATCAGCCATAAAGCGCCTCCTTGAAAGGGTTCATGCCGATGCGGCGATAGGTGTCCACGAAGCGCTCGCCATCCTGACGCTCGCGTTCGTAAACCGTGGTGACCGTCTCGACCGCGTTGACGATGCCGTTCTCGTCGAAACCGGGGCCGGTGATCTTGGCCAGGCTCACATCCTCGGCTTCGCTACCGCCGAGCAGGAGCTGGTAATTCTCCACGCCCTTGCGATCGACGCCGAGGATGCCGATGTGGCCCGCGTGGTGATGCCCGCAGGCATTGATGCAGCCGGAAATCTTCAGCTTCAGTTCGCCCAGCGTACCGGTCTTGCCGGTCTCGGCGAAGCGCTCCGATATCCTCTGCGCGATGGGGATCGAACGGGCATTGGCAAGGCTGCAGTAATCGAGCCCCGGGCAGGCGATGATGTCCTCGACCGTATCGAGGTTCGGGCTGCCCAGCCCCGCTTCGTCCAGCGCGGTCCACAAAGCATGCAGATCGGCCTTGCGAACATGCGGCAGGACGATGTTCTGCGTGTGCATCACGCGCAGTTCGTCGAAACTGTATTCCTTCGCCAGATCGGCCATCAGGTGCATCTGCTTTGCCGTGGCATCGCCGGGGATCCCGCCCACCGGCTTGAGGCTGATGACGGCAGACACATATCCGCTGGCCTTGTGCGCCACGGTGTTGCGATCCACCCACAGCGCGAAATCGGGATCCGAACGATCGATATCGTTCGGTGCCGTTTGGTCGGTGTTCGGCGCCTCGAACATACGTATGATCCGCATGAGTTCGTCATGCGGCGGTTCCACGCCCTGCTCGAGCAGATGCGCGAACTCCTCCTCGACCTGGCGGGTATATTCCTCCGCGCCGAGCTCGTGAACGAGGATCTTTATCCGGGCCTTGTACTTGTTGTCCCGTCGCCCGTACCGGTTGTAAACCCTTAAGCAGGCTTCACAATATGTCACCAGCTGGTCCAGCGGAACGAACGGATTGATGCAGGGCGCGATCATCGGCGTACGGCCCATGCCCCCGCCGACATAGAACGCCGCCCCCAGCTCGCCCGCATCGTTCTTCACGATGTTGATGCCGATGTCATGCAACCGCATCGCCGCACGATCTTTTTCGCTGGCGATGACGGCAATTTTAAATTTACGCGGCAAGTAGCTGAATTCAGGGTGGAAACTGGACCACTGACGCAGCAGCTCCGCATAGGGGCGCGGATCGACAACTTCGTCCGCCGCCGCTCCTGCGAAATGGTCTGAACTGATGTTGCGGATGCAATTGCCGCTGGTCTGGATCGCATGCATCTCCACCTTGGCAAGGTCGGCCAGGATGTCGGCCGCGTCCTCCAGCCTGATCCAGTTGTACTGGATGTTCTGGCGCGTCGTGAAATGGCCGTAGCCGCGATCGTACTTGTCCGCGATGTCGGCAAGCGCATGCATCTGCCGGCTGTCGAGCGTGCCGTAAGGGATGGCGACGCGCAGCATATAGGCGTGGAGCTGAAGATAGAGCCCGTTCATCAGCCTGAGCGGCTTGAACTGATCTTCGGTCAGCTTCCCTTCGAGACGTCGGCGGGCCTGATCGCGGAATTCCTCGACGCGGGCATCGACCATCGCCTGGTCGTATTGGTCATATTTATACATCAGATCACCCAGTTGCCGATTTCCGGATCGGCAGGCTTGAGAGTCAGGTCGGGACGGACCGTCGGTCCAAGTGCGCGAACGCGCTCCTTGATGTGCGACGGTCGCGGCGAGCCATCGTGCATTTCGGCATCGACAGCGTAAGGCACATTCACGCGGCGGGCGGCTTCTTCGCGGCGCGCGATCTCATCTTCGTTGCCGGACACGTCTACGGCTTCTTCGATATGGATCGACCAGTCTTTACCGGTCCACCAGGTTACCGCTCCCGTCTTGAGGTCGTTTCCTGTCAGGAGCCTCATCGCGCAGCCTCCTGTGCTGCCAGCGCGAGCGCAACGTCGTCGCGTGCAGTCACTTCCCCGATCACGATAAGGGCCGGGCTTACGACATTCTCGTTCTCGACCAAATCGGGCAAGCCGGCTAGCAGACCGCGTAACACGCGCATTTCCGGGCGAGTACCGTTTTCGATGATGGCCAAGGGCATGTCAGGAGCAAGGCCGTCCTCCATCAGCTTTTCTGCGATCATGGGCGCAGTTTTGACGCCCATGTAGATCACTAGCGTGCGGCCTCTACCGGCCAGCCCCGCCCAGTCCTGATCCTTCAGGCCTTTGCACTGACCCGCAACGAAGCTGACGATGCTCGACGCGTCGCGATGCGTCAGCGCGATCTGCGATGCGGCGGCTGCGCCATTTGCAGCGCTGATACCGGGCACAACTTCGACCGGGACACCTGCCGCACGGGCAACCTCTGCCTCTTCGCCACCGCGCCCGAAAATGAAGGGATCGCCCCCCTTCAGGCGCACGACGTCCTCGCCGGAGCGCGCAATGCGGACCAGAAGGTCGCTGATCGCTTCCTGAGGAAGAGTATGATGAGACCGGCGCTTCGCAACCGAGATGAGTTCCGCGTCATCACGCGCAAGCGCCATGATCGCCGGATCGACGAGCCCGTCGTGCACGATGATCCTGGCGCGTTCGATCAACCGCGCGGCGCGGATTGTCAGCAGGTCGGGGTCGCCCGGCCCTGCGCCGACAAGGTAAATGGTTCCGGTATCAGCCATCGTGGCAAGATGCGGACCGGGGCCCTTTCGCGCCAATCAGAATGCGTGTGCGGCAAGGAAGGGTAGATTTTGAAACCGACGCTGTGCGTGGGGCAATCTATTCTTTTGCCGGAGTGGGCGCGATCGCGCCTTGCCCCATTACTTCGATAAGACGATCGAAATCGGCACTGGAGCGGATATGCAAATCGCGCTGCGGGAACGGGATTTCGATGTCGTGTTCCTTGAAGAGCCACCACAGCTTCTTGAGCACAACACTGCGCACATTTCCGACGCCTTCTTCCGGGTCCTGTATCCAGCAATGAATGACGAAGTTGACCGAGCTGTCGCCATATTCCTTCATCCAGACTGTGGGCGGCGGCGCGCTGAGTACCCGTTCACAGCTCTTCGCTGCTTCGAGCATCAGCTTTTCGGCAAGATTCATATCGGCTTCATAGCTGACGCCAACCGGCACCTGCATACGGACATTCTTTGACGAGTAAGACCAGTTTTCGACCTGATTGATCATCAGGTTTTCGTTCGGAATGAGGTATTCGCGCTGGTCGCGCGTCGTTACCGACACGGCCCGGATTCCGATCTTGCGGATCTGACCGAAGCTTTCGTTGCCCGCCATGTCCGTCACGGCGATCACATCGCCCGGCTTGATGGATCGATCCATCAGCAGGATAATACCCGCGATCAGATTGCCGAAGGTTTTTTGCAGACCGAAACCGATCGCAAGGCCAAAAGCGCCGGAAAACACCGCCAGGGCGGTCAGGTCGATCCCGAGCAGATCGATCGCGAGGAAGAAGGCGATGGCCCACACAATGATCGTGGCGACCTTTTCGACCAGCAACTGCTGGGCATTGTCCAGCCTCGTCATCCGCCTGACGAGGCGTCGAGCCATCCTGCTGACGAACCAGGCAAATACAAGAACGCCGATGATGACGGAGCTCACCATCAGCACATCGAACAGAGAAACTCTGAATTCTCCGAACGACAAGGCCACGGCATCGAGCGTATCGACCACAGACTCCACGGTTTCGCTTCGCGAGCTCAGCGCTTCCCTCGCGCCGTCGGCCGCGTCCAGCCCGCCCTGCTCCTGAGCAGGCTCGGCAAGGCTCCACGCCTGTTCGACGGGAGCCGTGGTGGGTGTCGCACCATCGCTAGGTGGGGTTTCGCCCTGCACGTCTATCCTTCGTTCATCGCCGCAAAACCATTGGTGAGGTCGGCAATCAAATCGTCCTTGTCTTCAAGACCGATCGATAGCCGGATAGCGAAGCGGTCCTCAAGCCCCCATCCTTCCTTCGGCCATGCCATAGTGCTGCGGATTGGATCGACATCGAACGGCAAGGCCAGGCTTTCGAAACCACCCCAACTGTAGCCGATGCCGAACAATTGCAGGGCATCGATCAACCGGCAACGGGCGGCATCGTCTCGGCCCTTCAATACGAAGCTGAACAAGCCGCAGCCCCCTGTAAAATCGCGCTGCCATAGGTCATACCCCGGCCCACCCGGCAGCATCGGCGAAAGAACGTGAGCGACCTCGTCGCGATCACCGAGCCATTGCGCAATCGCAAGTGCGGTCTTGCTCTGCCGTTCGAGGCGTACGCCCATGGTCCGCAACCCCCGAAGGGCCAGCGCAGCATCATCGGGGGACACGACATGACCCAATTGCTGCGCACCGAGGCGCAGGCGCCGATACCATCGCTCCCCCGCAGATGCGGCGCCCATCATAAGGTCGGAATGTCCGCCCACATGCTTGGTCAGCGCGGTGATGGCGATATCGCAACCATGGCCGAGAGCTTCAAAGCCGAGCGACGTGGCCCACGTGTTGTCGATGAGACTGACCGCGCCCTTGTCTCGCGCTATTCGCGTAAGTGCAGGGATGTCGCAGACTTCCATGGTAAGACTGCCCGGTACTTCGAGCATAACGGCCCTTGTGCGATCGCAAAACGCCGCTTCGAACGCCTCGAGATCGAGAGGGTCGAAGAAACGATGCTCCACACCGAAGGTCTTGAGCAGTCCCATCGCCGTATTGCGTGTAGGTTCGTAGGCGTTGTCGGCGACGAGCAACACGTCTCCGCTGCGCAGAACAGCCAATAGTGCCCCCGCCAGAGCCGCAAGGCCACTGGGGTACAGGACCGTTCCCGCCGCCCCAGGCTCCAGCGCAGTCAACGCCTGTGCCAGAGCCCACTGCGTCGGCGCGCCGCGGCGGCCGTAGAAGAATTGTCCGTCTTCGTTACGAGCTTTTCGCGCCTTGAGGTCGGCGCAATTCGCATAAAGGTGGGTACTTGCGCGCCAAATCGGCGGATTGACGACATTGTCGGCAAAGTCGCCAGAGCGGCCAACCGTTACGAGACGCGTCGACCGCGCGTAGCTGTCGTCATTTCCCCCAGCCATCGCTACTGCGCCGCCCCTTTTTCCTTCGGTGTATCGGCGTCCTCACCCCATTCGAGCCAACTGCCGTCGTAAAGGGCGACATCGTCTTTTCCTGCCAGATGCAGACCATACGCGAGAACGCACGCCGTCATGCCGCTGTTGCAATAAGTGGTGACCGGACCATCCAGATCTACGCCGGATTCCGCGAACAAAGCAGTTATATCGTCGGGCGACCGGTAGGTTCCGTCTTCAGCGAAGAGTTTGGCGAAGTGCAGGTTCGCCGCCCCGGGAATATGACCTTCCGAACCGCTGCCTTCTTCCCCCGCAAAGCGCGCCGCGTCTCGCGCATCGACGATCTGTTCGGCGCGAGAACTATCGTTTGCGAGCATCTGATCCTTGCCGCGAACGGCGCCAGCTATGGAGGGGGTAGGGAATTCTGTTTGTTCGTAAGTTGCCCGGCCCGCCTCGATGGGCCGTTCTTCCTGTTTCCATCTCGAGAACCCGCCATCCAGAATGGCGACATTCCGGAAACCATAGAGGCGAAAGATAAACCACGCGCGGGCTGCACTTTTTATCTGGCTGTCGTCGTAGAGCACGACGCGGCTCGACGGGGTGATCCCCAACTGCCCCAGGCGTCTGGCAAACTGATCCGCCGTAGGGACTGCCTTGGGAACCTGTGATGCCGTATCGACAAAGCTGGTCAGGTCGAGAAACCGCGCATCCGGGATGTGACCTTCCGAAAAATCCGCGGCCGAATTACGCGGGCTGTCGGGTAGATGAGCCGACGCGTCGAGTATCACCAGGTCGGGAGAGCCGGATTGTTCGGCAAGCCATTGGGTCGAGACGAGACTATGCATTGTCGCCCGGTTAGCGTGCGGATGAAGCGAAGTCGACTCAGGCAAGCTCGCGCTGGGCAATCGGTTCGTAACTGCGCGGGCCTTCATCAAGCCTGAAGGGTTGCACGCGGCCGCCGTCCGGCATGCCCTGCCCGACCACGAACGTCTTGAGCAGTGCCCCTTCGCCCGGACCGTCTATCCTGACCCGCATCAGCGGAACCAGTAGCGGGTGGCGACCCTGCCTGATCACATGGGCTTGCGCGAGCGGGAGCTGGACTTGCCCTGTAAGGGTGACGCTTTGCCGCGGAGAGATCCGGGGAACCTCATGGCGTTTTTCGAGCACCGTGCCATTGGTAGCGATCTGCTGTTCCATCGGCGCACCGGAATGAGCCGAAACCAGGTCTATGCCGACCACGACATCCGCTAGCGAAGCATTGGTACGATTGATCAGCGTCAACCGGTATTTGAGCGTGGCGAAGGCCGCGCTGCGGATGAGCTTTTCGTTTTCTATCCGTACAGACAACGCATCCGCCAACGGGACCGCGTCGACGGGCCCCGCTGCGGCAACCAGCGGTCGTTCGATTTCCGGTACGACGGCTTCGCGGCGGCGGTTCCAGATAACAAAACCTGCGCCGAGAAGTGTAAGCAGCGCTACGATGCCGCCTATCGGCAACCAGGGGAGGTCTTCCCCATTGTCATCACTCGTTGCCGGTTGTGCGGGCGGCAACGGCTGCGGCGACGGTGAGGCTGGCGATAAGATTGTAGCGCTCGGCTCGCTCGCCGGCTCGGATGGCGACGGGGTCGGCTGTGCTTCGGCTTGCGGATCTACCGTTTCCACCGTGCGGGGCGTCACGGTTGGGAGAGGACTTGCCTGCGGGGCCTGTCTTGTAGGAACAGGCCGCGGTTCGGAAAGCTGGACCGGCACCGACGGCGCAGGCGCCGAGGACGGCGTTGGTGTCGGTGTCGGGGTATTAACGGCACGCGGACGGATCTCCACGCCCCTCTGCGTATCCGCAGGCCCCTGTGCTTGCGGGGTGGCGCTTGGGCTTGGCGCAGGTTCCAACGAAAAATCGTTTACTGACTGGGCGTGCGCCATGGCCGGTAAAGACGCGACAAACGCCAGGATGGAAATGCGGGTACGAAGATTCATGCGGTTCGTTTCGCGGATTAAACCCGCCACTGTGCGGAGGCGCGCTGAATAGGTACTTAAGCGCACAGTTCCAAGCCCCGGCTTGCGCATTTTCGCGCATCACGGCAGGAGCGCGGCATGAGCGACACACCTTCTCCCAAATTCCTCGGCGTAAGTACTGGCTTGCCCACCTCTCCGGACGAGGCGGAACTCGATTATGTGGCGAACCCGCGCGCAGGCCAGCTTTATCTCGTGCGGTTCGCGGCGCCCGAGTTCACATCACTTTGCCCGGTGACGGGACAGCCCGATTTCGCACATATCGTTATCGATTACGCACCCGGCGAAACAATCGTGGAATCGAAAAGCCTCAAGCTGTTCCTTGGGAGTTTTCGCAACCATTGCGGTTTTCACGAAGATGTGACGGTCGGCATCGGCCAGCGCCTGTTCGACGAAATGAAGCCGCAATGGCTGCGCATCGGCGGTTATTGGTATCCGCGCGGTGGCATTCCGATCGACGTGTTCTGGCAAAGCGGCGCTCCGCCGGAGGCTCTTTGGCTACCGGATCAGGGCGTTCCGTCGTACCGGGGTCGGGGCTAATCCGGACAAGCGCACATGGCCAGTAGATATGACGCCGTCATCATCGGAGCAGGCCATAACGGGCTGGTATGCGCATTCTATCTCGCCCGCGCGGGGCTGAAAGTCCGCATCGTCGAACGGCGCGATGTCGTGGGCGGTGCGGCCGTTACGGAGGAATTCCTCCCGGGTTTCCGAAATTCCATAGCAAGTTACACCGTCAGCCTGCTGCAGCCCAAAGTCATTCGCGACATGCGACTGGAAGAGCACGGTTACACCGTCATCGAGCGTCCAATCTCCAATTTCCTTCCGCAGGAAGACGGGGGCTATCTGAAACTGGGCGGCGGGCTGGAACGAACACAGGCCGAATTCCGCAAGTTCTCCAAGCATGATGCCGATACACTCCCGGCCTATTACGATGCGCTGGAAGGGGTGGCTTCGGTTCTCCGCGACCTGGCGCTCAAGAGCCCGCCGAATGTCGGCGAAGGCCTGCGCACACTGATTTCCGGGGCGTCGCAAGGGTGGGGCATGGCGCGTCTCGACCTCCCGGCCAAGCGCGACATCCTCGATCTGTTCACGAAATCCGCGTCGAGCTTTCTCGGCCAGTGGTTCGAGAGCGAAGCGGTCAAGGCCGCGTTCGGCTTTGACGCCGTAGTTGGCAACTACGCCTCCCCCGACACGCCGGGCAGCGCGTATGTCCTCCTTCATCACGTGTTTGGCGAGGTAAATGGCAACAAGGGTGCCTGGGGCCATGTGATCGGGGGTATGGGCACGATCACGCAGATCATGGCCAAGGTGTGCCGGCAGGCGGGTGTCGACATCAGCCTGGAGGCGCCGGTGACCCAAGTTCTGGTGGATGGCGATGAGGTCGCAGGGGTACGGCTCGAAAGCGGCGAGGAAATCGCGGCGGCGCGGGTCATCGCCAATGTCGGCCCCAAACTCCTCTATGGTAAAATGCTGGACGAGAGCCACCAGCCCGAGGATTTCCGCCGCCGCATGCGCGGGTTCAAGGCGGGCGGCGGCACCTTCCGCATGAATGTGGCGCTGAGTGAGTTACCGACGTTTACCGCGCTCCCTCATCCGGGTGAGCACCACCGGTCGGGTATCATTCTCGCCCCGACACTGAATTACATGGACAGGGCGTTCCTCGATGCCAAGACCGAGGGCTGGTCCAAGAAACCGATCGTCGAAATGCTCATCCCCAGCACGGTCGACGATAGTCTGGCTCCGGCAGGCCAGCATGTGGCGAGCCTGTTTTGCCAGCAATTCGCGCCCGAACTCCTCGATGGCCGCGATTGGGACGATGAAGAGGATGCTGCAGCCGATACCATAATCGATACGGTCGAGGCGGTCGCACCAGGCTTCCGCGCCTCCATCCTGGGGCGACAGGTTCTCAGTCCCAAAGGACTCTACAGGAAGTTCGGGCTGGTCGGAGGCGATATCATGCACGGCCATATGAGTTTGGACCAGTTGTGGTCCGCGCGGCCGGTGTTGGGTCACGGCGCCTACAGGGGGCCGGTAAAGGGGCTCTACATGTGTGGTGCGGGGACCCATCCCGGCGGCGGGGTGACAGGCGCTCCCGGCCATAATTGCGCACGCGAAGTCATCTTCGACCGCGGCAATTGGCGCAGATTCAACGGCGTTTAGTTCGTCACCGAAGGACGACAATGGCTATTTCGCCTGCTTCAAGTGCTTCAAGATCAATACATTTCGTATCTTAAGATCGACTGGGGAACGTATGCGTGCGCGCAGGCGTTCGAGATATGTCGTTCCACAAGGCGGAGGGGCTATCCGAGAAGGATATCGTCCCCATGCAGAACCCCGACACCGTGATCCTCGTGGTCGAGGACGAAATCCTCATACGTATGGATGCGGTCGATCAGCTTGGCGCTCTTGGTTACAGGCTGATCGAGGCGGCGAACGGCCAGGAGGCACTCGATGCGCTGTCAGACGGCAGTGCGATCAATATCCTTTTCACCGATGTGCATATGCCGGGCGATCTCGATGGGGTTATGCTGGCGCGAGAGGTTTCGCGACGTCGACCGGAAATCGGCATTATTGTGACATCTGGCAGAGCCTCGCTCAGCGCGGATTCTCTACCGGAAGGTTCGCGATTCTATCCAAAGCCCTACGCGTCGACCACGGTCCACACAGCGATACAGGAAATGCTGGCGTCGCCGGGCTGAATTCAAACTGGTGACAACAATCTAGGGCGGCAAAACAATCGTCACGCGAAGCCCATCGTTGCGCCAGTCATGATAAATGGTCGCACCAAGCTGGCGGATGGTGGAAGCCACCAGCCGGCTGCCGAAGTTCTGGCTTTCGGGTTCGACCGTCGCAGGACCTCCACTTTCAGACCATTCGATCTTCAAACCCTCAGGACCCGTATTCCACTCGATGGAAACGACGCCCGAAGTGTCCTTCAATCCACCATATTTCGTCGCATTGGTGGCAAGTTCGTGAAAGACCATCGCCAGACCCGACAAAGACTGCGCATCGACCGTTTGATCATCCCCCGCCAAGCGTATGCGCTCATCCACATCGCCATATCCCAGAGGGCTCAATATCGTCGCGAGCAGCGTGCGGATGGATGTCATTTCATCGGAGCGACCCGCCGCATTTCGCACGATTATCAAATCCTGGGCAGACGCAATGGCACGCAGTTTGCCATTGACCTTGTCTGCCAGATCGCGGGCACTGAGCGCTGCCGGCACGTTGAGATTGATGAGACTTTGGGCAAGCGAGAAGGCGTTCTTCACGCGGTGCTGCAGCTCTTCGAGAACAAGCCCCTTTGCCTCTTCGGCGCGATGCCGCATGCGTTCGAGGCGGATCCGCTCGACAGCGATCGATGTTGTGAGCGCAATTGCCTCGATAATCTCGCGGTCGAGATCCGACGGTTGGCGCGGCTCGCGATAGTAATTGGCAAAGGTGCCGAGCACGCTTCCGTCACCCGCTTTGATCGGCACTGACCAGCAGGCTGCCAGACCGTGAGACAGGGCTAGTTCGCGAAAATCGGCCCAGAGCGGATCGGTCGCTATGTCTTCGACAAAAACAGGGCGTCCCCGCGCCGCCGCAGTCCCGCACGACCCCTCGCCCTCACCGATTTCCATGCCTTCGATGGCGGCGTTGTATTCATCGGGAAGGCTCGGCGCACCGCCCAGCTCGAGATGTTTTCCATCTTCGGAAAGCAGCAGGATCGACGCCAGCATTCCATCGCCGGTCTGTTCTTCAGCCAGACTGACAATGTCGGACAGTATGGCTTCGCGATCGCCCCCCAATGCGACGCGGCCGAGAATCTGCTGCTGGCGGCGCCATACTTCTGCCAGATACCTGTCCGACAATGGATTGGTCGCGGAGGGAGCATCGGCGGTTTGCGAATTTTCGATGGCCCACTCCATTCCAAAGTCGACAAAGTAGCAAGTCCGGGAAATTTAACAAGGTATTAGCAGGCCCTCGCCCCGATCACGGTTCCCTGTCCGCCGCTTGGATAGGGGGGGCTGGCATTGCCTCAACCCAAGTCCGGGAAAAACCTCTTTCGAGACGCATCAAGAAACTGAAGCATCGATCCAGGCCAACGACTTGGCATGGGTTGGGACCGCGCCACGCAAGGGTTACGGGGTTTCCGTTATCGGAACCGGATTGGCAAAGTGCGCCTTGCTCCAGGCACAGGCTGCCGCAGCGCCCAATCCGTGCTGAAAGTCGCTGATGCGACCGGCAATGTGGGACGCCGTTGCCAATTTGGCGAGGCGATCATCATCGTTCGCGGCGCATCCAGCACCCATGAGTGCCCGCTGATGCTCGGCGTATTGATGGTTCAGGTCCATGTCAGTTCTCCTGCTGTGGCGGGAATGCTGGTGCACGGCCGCGAATAAGATGGGCGCTCAGTCAATCATCGTCGCGACGAGACGTCGCAGTTCGGTGGTCGCAATCGAAGCTGGAATGTCTCGCTCACGGCTCACGCTCGGAGCATTGGTCGCGCCATAGCGCAGCGAAAGCTTGGGGCGCGACGCATCGCGCACGTTCATTGTGTTCATTAATTGTGTGCTGGCAGGTTGATCCCGCCACTTTCTTAAAAGTCTCAGCGCCTGTAGCCGCGCTTGCGCGCACCGGCGGGCGCTTGCCCTGGTGTTCGTTCGCGGAAGACGATCCGGCCCTTGCTGAGATCGTAGGGTGTCATTTCGACATGTACGCGGTCTCCAACGACCGATCGGATGCGGTAGCGACGCATTTTTCCCGCCGTGTAGCAGATAATGCGATGCTCATTATCGAGAGTGACGCCGAAACGTCCATCGGGCAGGACCTCGTCGATCGCACCCTCCATCGTAATGAGCTCTTCCTTCGCCAAACAACCATCCTTACGTACAAAAATAATCCGCGCAGACGCATTCCGCAGCGGAGCCAACTTGGATGAAATGGAACTGGTGCCAACCCCGTGCTTTAGCGCGGTCGGTGGCAATCAACATCCGTCGCAAACGACGTCAGGCAATTTTCATATAACAGCGTGCAAAAAAATTACAATAGCCCGGCATTGGAATTATGAAAAATGCTCACCCAGATACAGGCGGCGTCTTGCTGTAAGTTTCCCGACCATTGAACTGAGAAACGGCCTCAGTACCCCACAACAGCTGTGCGAAAGAGCCAAAGCTGATAACGCCCCACAGCTGCGCTGTTCGCGAGCGACACAAACAAATGCGTGAAATTATGGCGGAGAGGGAGGGATTCGAACCCTCGATACGGTTGCCCGTATACCGCATTTCGAGTGCGGCGCATTCGACCACTCTGCCACCTCTCCGCATGTATCGGGTGCGCTTTCGGGCACGAGGCCCCGGTCGAAGCGAGGGCGCCGATTAGCCGAGCGCCCCACCCTTGCCAAGCCCTTTTCACGAGAATTCGGGGGATCGTCCGCCATTCCCCATTGTAAGGGCCGCGAATTATCCCATATCTGCTAGTCACATGGATCGCACTCAATACTTTTCCGCCCAAGCTGGACGCACGATCGACGTTCCGCGTCGTGTAAAAAGCCGCTTCGCCATTGGCGATGTGGTTAAACACCGCGTGTTCGATTTTCGCGGCGTGATCTTCGATATCGATCCGGTGTTTGCCAATAGCGACGAATGGTACGAAGCCATTCCCGAAGACATTCGCCCCGATCGCAACCAGCCCTTCTACCATCTCCTCGCAGAAAGCGATGACAGCGATTACGTCGCCTATGTCAGTCAGCAGAACCTGGTGACGGATTCGATCTCTGGGCCGGTTTCGCACCCTGATGTGCACCAGTATTTCGAACAGTTCGAAAACGGTCGCTATCGCATGCGCCGCAGCATGACGCACTGATCGATCGTTACGATCAGTTCTTGATCTTCCAGCCTGATACAAGAAGCCGGTAAGTCACGAAGGCCAGCACCGCATTCAGCGCCAGAAGGCCGAGCCCAGCCAGCATTACAGCCGTTCCATCGCCGATATCGCTTTGACCGAGAAAGCCGTAACGGAAGCCTGAAATCACGTAAAAGAACGGATTTGCCCGGCTGACGGACTGAAACGCGGGCGCAAGCCGGTCGATGATGTAGAACGTGCCCGAAAGCATGGCGAGCGGAGCGATTACGAAATTCGTGACGGCCGCGTTGTGATCGAATTTTTCGGCCCATATGGAAGCGACCAGCCCCAGCAGCGAAAGCATTAACGCCCCCATCAGGCCGAACCATACCACCGCCCACGGGTGAGCCATGGCAAGGTTGACGCCGGGATAAAGCAGCATTGCGCCAGCCACTACGAAGCCCACGGCAACCGCGCGCGTCATTGCAGCGCCGACAATCCCCGCCATCAGTTCGCCTTCGGACAAGGGCGGCATCAGCAGGTCGATGATGGTTCCCTGGATCTTGCCCGACAGCAACGAGAAGCTCGAATTGGCAAAGCCATTTTGCATCATTGCCATGGCAATCAGTCCCGGCGCGACGAAGGTCGGGAAATTCACTCCCAGCACTTCGCGCCCCCCACGGCCGAGCGCTACCGAAAATATCACGAGAAAAAGCAGCGTTGTGATCGCTGGAGCCCAGATTGTCTGCGTCTGGACCTTGAGAAACCGGCGTATCTCCTTAATATAGAGACTCCACAGGCCAATCCCGTTGATCCCCCGGATCACCGGGCGTCCCCGCGGCGGAAAACGGCCCTCCCCTCCGGCATGGTCCTCTACGAAAGAGGCGTCCGGGTGCTCGTTTTCGGGCGATGCGGGCTGGGCTTGATCCACCATGAGGCCGCGACTAGGCCCAAGCGTCCCAGCTTGCAAGCTGAGGCGTCAAGACACGAGATACAGGACTGCAGATGAGCTGGACCGACGAACGGATCGCAACGCTGAAGAAGATGTGGGAAGGCGGATCTACCGCCAGCCAGATTGCCGACGAACTTGGTGGCGTCAGCCGCAATGCCGTGATCGGAAAGGCACATCGCCTCGGCCTCAAATCACGTCCGTCGCCAGTCAAGGCGAACGAGAAGAAGAAGCCTGCCGTAAAGGCCAAACCGGCTGCACCCAAGCCGGTCGCAAAGAAGCCGGTAAAGCCTGCAGCGAAACCCGCTCCGACCGCTCCAATCGCTCCGGCGAAGCCTGCGGCGGCGCAGTCGCCAGCGCCCGATGCCTCAATCCCGTCGCAGCCCCTGCCCAACAAGTCTTCGGACCTGCCCAAGATCGTTTCGGTCGGTCCGGGCGGTTTTCTCCGTCAGGGCCCGGGCGACCAGCAGGCCCCTATCCCGCCGGCGCCGCCGCGCCGACTGGTACCGGCCAAACCTAGTGCGGAGATCGCCGACAAGACGAGCCTGCTGGATCTGTCGGACAAGGTATGTCGCTGGCCTATGGGTCACCCTGGCGAGCCCGATTTCCATTTCTGCGGGGAGTCCGTAAATCCCGGCTTTCCCTACTGCGTTGAACATTGCGGCCGGGCGTATCAGGCACAGCTTCCGCGCGGCGCGCGCCGCCCTCCTCCGCCCCTGCCCTTCGGCGGACCGCGCGTACGCTGATCGAACTGTCTGAATTCCTCGCCTTCTCCTTCATCCGCGATGCGGAGAAGGCGAGCATAGTTTCACGACCTATCGAAACGGGCGCGAACATCTGCCGGGTCGGACGCTGGCGCTTGGCCAATTTCGAAATCCCTCATTGATGCATATGTGACACGTCAGTTAGATGTCGACACAAGCGAACAAGAGAGGATCCAGTCGATGCCATTGTCACTTCACGCCGCCTATGTGCCCAGCGCCCTCCAGATGCTTGGGACAGCCAAGCATCTAGTCGGCACGGCAGAACAATGGTGCGACGATCACGGCCATGACCATGCCGACATCATCGGCGCTCGGATCGTCGATGACATGCTGCCCTTTTCCTATCAGATAAAGAGCGTTGCCGAACATACGAAAGGGTCGATCGAAGGTCTACGCGCCGGCGTCTATTCCCCCGACCTGTCGCCGCCACCTGCAAGTCTCGGCGATTTGCGCACCAAGCTGGCGCAAGCGACCGAATTCATGAACGGCCTGACGGAAGAGGACATGGAAGCGTTCATCGGCCAACCCATGCGGTTCGAATTCAAAAGCAACCGAATGGATTTTACCGCTGAAGACTTCCTGCTGAGTTTCAGTCAGCCGAACTTCTATTTCCACTGCGCCACTGCCTATGACATCCTGCGCATGAAAGGCGTTCCTGTCGGCAAACGCGATTTTCTGGGACGAGTGAGGATCAAGCCCTAGTCTTACGGGCAAACCAGATCGTATGGCGCGGGCCCTTGTTGTTGGGCCTTGCGCGCACTTCGCGCACCTCCACGTCGAAACCGCTTTCCTTCAGGCGCATGGTGAACCTGTGATCGGGAGCAGCAGACCAGACCGCAAGAATGCCGCCCGGCTTCAGTGCGTCGCGCGCCTTGCCGAGCCCCGTCTTGCTGTAAATACGATAATTCGCATCGCGTACGATCCCGTCGGGGCCGTTATCGACGTCGAGGAGAATGGCATCATATTTGGCGCTCGTTCCGTCGTTCGCGTCGTCAATAAGGGCGGCGACGTCGCAAATCACGACATTCCCGCGCGGATCCTGAAGGCTATCGCCCGTGAGATGGGCTAGCGGACCTTCAGCCCATTCCAGTATTTCCGGCACGACTTCGGCAACGGTAACCGTGCCCTTCTCCGGCAGGCCCGCAAGTGCCGCGCGATAGGTGAAGCCCATTCCATAGCCGCCGATGAGGATACGCGGAGCCCGCGCATCGAGTTCGGCCAGCGTAAGCACCGCAAGCTGTTCTTCGGAGAACTGCATGCGCGTACCCATGAGTTCGTCCCTGCCGAGCATGATGACGAAATCGCGCCCGTGACTAACGAGCGTGAGTGTTTCGCCATCAGGTATGTCGGCAGTGGCAATCGTTTCACGCGGCAGCACATTTATCTCCGGAAAGGTCCCCGCCCCTAACCCAAATCATGCTCGCGTCAAACTCAAGGCGTCATCCGTACGATCAGCGCCCGGTGTAAGCGTCTTCGCGCCAGTCGCCGCGTTTGACTTCGCACCACTGGACGGGGGACGATGTCCGCTGATCTCCGATTTCAGGAATAAGGGTGTAGCTCACCTGACGGCAGTTGCGGTCCGAATAGGCAGTGGCTCCGCTCACCAAGACATAGCCGCGTTCGCCATTATCCTTCCACATGCGAGCCTTTCCGCTTTTCAGGGCCCGCACGGTCGTACGCCGCACCGCCGATTTGTCGGGGCCGGCGAAGGGTATCGCAACCGGTGCGCTGGCCGGCGGCGGGCCTAGCAGGATGAATGGACCGGGTGACGCCTCTGACTTGCCGGACTTCGCTGCCCTGCCAGCTTTGGGTGTTGTCGTAGCATCATCTTCATCGATCGCCACTGGTTCTTCGGCTTCGACGGTCGAGCGGAAGAAATCGGCAACGGTCCCGCCGGACAGAATGCCGCCCGAGCCTTCTTCGCTTTCCGTTACAACGTCGCTATCGGCTGCACCGGCCGGATTGGCGTACATGTGCCACCCGTAGAGGCTGGCCGCCAGCAACAACGCCGCCAGCGTCAGCAGAACGAGCAGGAGATTGTGCCGGTCCAGGCGCTGGGTTTCGGCAAGTTCCTGTTCGGAATAGCCCCGCTCGCGAAGCGTCGCGATCCGTTCAGACTGACGATTGCGTTTCGGGACTTTTGTCAAAGCAGCACTGCTCCACCCCGCCGCATGTTCATCCATGCTGATGACACCAACTCGCATGCGAGCACTCACATCCTTCATTATCATGTAGAAGTCGCAGTGTCATTTATCACGGTTAAAAACGGGTTAATTCATCATAACCAAGCACACTTAAAGAAAAGGGCCGAGAGGTCTCCCTCACGGCCCTTTCCCGAAAGTTATTGTGGAAGGATCAGTCCTTCAGGAAGTCCGGAACGTGGGCTTCGCCGCCACCGTTGCCGCCATCGCGATCGCGACGCGGACCACGGTCACCGCCGCCGCGGCCACCACGGCCGCCACGACGATCGCCGCCGCCGCCACCGCCGCCACGCGGACCACGGTCGCCGCGCGGTTCGCGCGGCGGACGGGTGTCTTCCAGCTCTTCGCCGGTTTCCTGATCGACGACACGCATCGACAGGCGGACCTTGCCACGCTGATCGATCTCGAGGACCTTGACCTTAACTTCCTGGCCTTCGGACACGACGTCGGTCGGCTTCTCGACACGTTCGTTCTTCATTTCGCTGACATGGACGAGACCGTCCTTGCCACCCATGAAGTTCACGAAAGCGCCGAAATCGACGATATTGACGACCTTGCCGTTGTAGATCTTGCCGACTTCCGCTTCTTCGACGATGCCTTCGATCCAAGCCTTGGCAGCCGCGATCTCGTCGGCGTTCGAAGACGAAATCTTGATCACGCCTTCATCGTCGATGTCGACCTTGGCGCCGGTTTCGGCGACGATCTCACGGATCACCTTGCCACCCGTGCCGATGACGTCGCGGATCTTCGACTTGTCGATCTGGATGGTTTCGATACGCGGAGCATGCTTCGAAACCTCGTTGCGCGAACCGGTCAGAGCCTTGTTCATTTCACCGAGGATGTGCGCACGACCGGCCTTTGCCTGCTCGAGCGCCTTCTGCATGATTTCCTGCGTGATACCGGCAACCTTGATGTCCATCTGCATCGTAGTGATGCCGGCTTCCGTACCTGCAACCTTGAAATCCATGTCGCCGAGGTGATCTTCGTCGCCCAGAATGTCGGACAGAACGGCAAAATCATTGCCTTCGAGGATCAGGCCCATCGCGATACCGCTCACCGGACGTTCGATCGGAACGCCGGCATCCATCATGGAGAGGCAGCCGCCGCAGATCGTTGCCATCGAGCTCGAGCCGTTGGACTCGGTAATGTCGGACAGCACGCGGATGGTGTACGGGAAATCGTCATGGGTCGGCAGCACGTTGTGCAGCGCACGCCAGGCAAGCTTGCCATGGCCGGTATCGCGGCGCGACGGGGCACCGAAACGACCGACTTCACCGACCGAATACGGCGGGAAGTTGTAGTGCAGCATGAAGCGTTCGTACGACAGGCCTTCGAGACCGTCGATCATCTGCTCGCTGTCCTTGGTGCCAAGGGTGGTCGAGCACAACGCCTGCGTTTCACCGCGGGTGAACAGCGACGAACCGTGCGCACGGGGCAACACGCCGACCATGGCTTCGATCGGGCGAACCTGATCGAGCTTGCGGCCGTCGATGCGGGTGCCGTCCTTGAGGATGGCGCCGCGGACGATTTCCGCTTCCAGCTTCTTGGTCAGCTTGATCGCGGTCATGCGCTGCTGGCCGTCGAATTCATCCGAACCGTAATGCGCCTTGACCTTGTCGCGGGCGGCATTCAGCGCGTCCGAACGGGCCGACTTGTCGGTCTGCTTGTAGGCAGCTTCGATGTCTTTGCCGATCATCGCCTTGATGGCCGACTTCATGTCTTCATTGCCATCCTGCGAGGCAACGTCCCACGGATCCTTGGCGGCCTGTTCGGCCAGGTCGACTATCGCATTGACGACCGGGCGGATGTTGTCGTGTGCAAAAGCAACGGCGCCGAGCATTTCTGCTTCGGTCAGTTCCTTGGCTTCCGATTCAACCATCATCACGGCATCGCCGGTGGCGGCAACGACGAGATCGAGACGGCCGTCGTCGGCCAAGGCCGAGGCCTGCTTCGGGTTGAGGATGTATTCGCCATCCTTGAAGCCGACGCGGCAGGCACCGATCGGGCCCATGAAGGGAACGCCTGAAATCGTCAGAGCTGCCGAAGCGGCGATCATCGCCAGAACGTCGGGCTCGCATTCGCCATCATAGCTGAACACCTGCGCAATGACGTTGATTTCGTTGTAGAAACCTTCGGGAAACAGCGGGCGGACCGGACGGTCGATCAGGCGGCTCGTCAGCGTTTCCTTTTCGGTCGCACCGCGCTCGCGCTTGAAGAAGCCACCCGGGATACGGCCGGCTGACGAGAATTTTTCCTGATAATGGACGGTCAGCGGGAAGAAGTCCTGACCTTCCTTCACGCTCTTGGCGGCCGTGACCGCACAGAGCACAACGGTTTCGCCATATGTGGCGAGGACCGCGCCGTCAGCCTGACGGGCAATGCGGCCGGTTTCCAGAGTGAGGGTCTTTCCGCCCCACTCCAGCGATACGGTTTTCGTGTCGAACATGTATTTTCCTTGATGACCCGCACGGCCTTATTGCGATGCGGGGCCTACTGTGCCGGGTATTCCGTCCCGGTCCGGTACGAGGCTTTCGTCGCCTCTTTTGTCCGCCCCAGCGCCGGATTGCGCGGAAGCCGGATAAACAAAGGGGCGACCTGAGCCGCCCCTTTGAGAAACTCTTACTTGCGAAGACCCAGCTTCTGGATCAGCGCGTTATAACGCTCCACATCCTTCTTCTTGAGATAGGCGAGAAGGTTGCGGCGCTTGTTGACCATCATGAGGAGGCCGCGACGCGAGTGGTTGTCCTTGTGGTTGGACTTGAAATGCTCGGTCAGGTTGCGGATGCGTTCGGTCAGGATGGCGACCTGAACTTCCGGAGAACCCGTATCGCCCTGGGCGACGGCATTGTCCTTGATGATCTCTTGCTTCTTTTCGGCGGTAACCGACATACTTCTTACTCCGCGACATCCGGTAGGTTGAACCCCCGCACGACTTTCGCCGTACCACCGCTGAGTTCCATCAAGGCCACCGGCACATCGTGCAGTGTCGCAAGGTGAAGCCCGTCGGCATGGGGCAGTTCCGAAAGTACCCGGCCCTGGCGGACCGCCTGCGCGCTATCGGGATCGAGTTGCAAGGCCGGGATGTCGTCCAGCCCCGCCTCGAGCGGCAGGAGGAGGTTTTCAATGCGCGCGCCCTTAGCGACTTCCTCCAGTTTGTCCAGCGAAATCGCCTGTTCTTCGGTGAACGGGCCGGCCTTGATGCGCCTCAGATAGGTGACATGCCCCAACGTTCCAAGCGCGCGTGCGATATCCCGTGCAAGCGAGCGGATGTAGGTGCCCTTCGATACATGAGCCACGAGTGTGATGCTGTCGGCCAGTTCCAGCGGAGCTTGTGGATCGTAAGGGTCGGGGCGACCGGCGGTGGTGGCAAAAGCGGACCGCAATTCACCATCTTCGCGGTTACCTTCCAGGTCGAGTGAGTACACCGTAACGGCGCGGGTCTTCATCTCGACCTCTTCGCCGGCCCTCGCCCGATCGTAAGCCCGCTTCCCATCGATCTTTACAGCCGAATAAGCGGGCGGAACCTGATCGATATCGCCTGTAAAATGATCGAGCACGGCTGGAATCGCAGCCATCGGCGGGCGGCGGTCGGATGTTTCGATGACCTCGCCTTCGGTATCCAGAGTGTCGGTTTCCTCGCCGAACTGGATGGTGAAGGCATAGATCTTTTCGGAATCGAGCATGCGACCGGCGAGTTTGGTCGCTTCACCCAGAGCGATGGGCAGCACCCCTTCGGCCAGCGGATCAAGCGTACCGCCGTGACCGACCTTGGTCTTAGCATAGCCGCCCTGCCGCAGCACACGCTTGACGGCCGAAACGGCCTGCGTCGAGCCAAGGCCGCGGGGTTTGTCGAGGATCAACCAGCCATGTGACGGGGGTTTCGTGCCGCTCATCCGGCGATACCGCGGGCCATCCACTCGGCAATCTCGAAATAGCGCTCCTGCAGCCACAAGACCGGCGGCAGCACGGTGTTCTCGATCAGGCCACTGTTCGGAAAGGCCCACGTCGCTGCGATCAGGATGATGAAGAATAGCATCCCCATCGATTGCAGCTTTTGCCAGTTCGCCGCCCATTTGGGCGGCAGCAAGCCGCCCACGATATGCGATCCGTCGAAAGGGGGGATCGGCAAAAGATTGAACAGTGCCAGGAATACGTTGATCAGGATGAACATCCCGCCTGCCGACAGCAGCCAGTCCGGCGGCGTTCCGCCCGATGCGATGATGGTGCCCGAGACGGCGCCGAATACCAGCGCCCCGATAAAGGCCAGAACAAGATTCGTGGCCGGTCCTGCTGCTGCCACGGCTACCATTCCGAAACGTGGATCGCGCAGCCGGTCGCCGCGAACCGGCACCGGCTTTGCCCAGCCGAATATCGGCCCGCCGAACAGGGCCAGCGCTCCCGGCACCAGCAGCGTACCTATTGGATCGACGTGGCGGATCGGATTAAGCGAAAGGCGCCGCTGTTCCTTGGCGGTCGGATCGCCCAGAGCAAGCGCAGTCCAGCCGTGGGCGACCTCGTGAAAGACAATGGCGATGATCAGACACGGGATCAGAATCACCGCTAGCAGAATGGTTTCAGTCATGGCGCTCTAGATAGGGTGGGCCTGCCTAGCGCGCTAGCGCTTGGCGGAAATGCTTTCGGCACATGGCGACATACCGGTCGTTGCCGCCGATTTCCGTCTGTGCACCCTCGATAACGGCGTCGCCTCGCGCATCGACGCGCAGGTTCATCGTCGCTTTGCGACCGCAATCGCAGACGGCTTTCATCTCGATCAGCGCATCTGCCAAGCCCAGCAATGTGGCCGACCCTGCAAACAGTTCGCCCTGGAAGTCCGTACGCAGGCCGTAACACAGGACAGGGATGCCCGCATCGTCCGCCAGCCGTGCAAGTTGCCAAACCTGATCCTTGGTCAGGAATTGCGCTTCGTCCACCAGTACGCAGGCGATCGGGCTTTCCGAATGATCGGCAAGAACGCGCGTCTCGATATCGGTGTCGACCTCGAACCGGTGGGCATCGCTCGATAATCCGATCCGGCTGGAAATCGCGCCGAAGCCCGGCCGGTCGTCGAGAGCCGCAGTCCATAACGACACGCGCATGCCACGTTCGCGATAATTGAATGCAGCCTGCAGCAGGGTGGTGCTCTTGCCCGCATTCATACTGGCATAATAGAAATACAGCTTGGCCATCGACTGGCTCTAGCCCTTGCGGCACCACCTGTTAAGCACGGTGTCAGAGAGGATGATCATGATCATCCATCCAACGAAGATGATATTCAGGGATATTCGATGTCGGAAGTAGCAGCGAAGGCAATACCTACCCAGACCGGCATTCTGGGATGGGTCGAACGGACAGGCAACAAGCTGCCCGATCCAGTCTTCATTTTCTTCTATCTGATAATTGCCCTGGTACTTTTCTCGGTCGTTGCGGCGATGTCCGGCATCTCGGCAATGCATCCCACTGCGCTCGACGAGGTCACTGGAAATGCGCAGAGGATCGAGGCGATAAGCCTGCTTTCGCCCGAGAATATCCAGCGCCTCTGGGTCGAAATGCCGACAACGTTCACCCACTTTCATCCCCTGGGCTATGTCCTCGTGGTCATGCTGGGCGCAGGGGTGGCGGAACGCTCCGGCTTCTTCGCCGCAGGCATGTCGAAGGCCGTGAAGAGCGCACCCAGGACGATGCTGACTCCGGTCGTCGCGCTGGTCGCCATGATCGGCAATCATGCCGCTGACGCGGGCTATGTCGTGCTGATACCGCTTGCCGGAATCCTTTTCGCAGCCGCCGGTCGCCATCCGCTTGCCGGCATCGCAGCCGCTTTTGCCGGCGTCTCAGGCGGGTTTTCCGCGAACATCTCGCCGGGCCAGCTCGACGCATTACTGTTCGGTATTACGGAAGAAGCCGTCGCTGCCAGCGCGCTTGATCCCACCTGGACCGCCAACATTGCCGGGAACTGGTTCTTCATCAGCGTGATGACAGTCGTTTACCTGCCGATCATCTGGTACGTTACCGACAAGATCATCGAGCCACGCTTGGGTCCATGGACTGGCGGCGCGACCGCAGGTCGAAGCGCTGACGATGCCAGCCCGGACCCGGCCGGGGAGACCGGCGAACTCGCCTCCAGGGGATTACGCCATGCAGGGCTTGCGGCGTTGTTCGTGGTCGGGCTTTGGCTCTTGATGGTGTTCGCCCCGGGAACGCCCCTGATCGACGAAGCAGCTTGCGAAGCGATCCCCGCCGCGGATTGCTCAATCCACGCGCAATTGGCGCCTCTATATCGCAGTCTCGTTGCCGCTTTCTTCCTGCTCTTCCTGCTCACAGGCTGGGCCTATGGCCGCGCGACCGGAAGCATCAAGAACCACCGTGATCTGGTCGAGATGATGGCCGAATCCATGAAAGACATGGGTTATTACCTCGTCCTGGCATTCGCGGCAGCGCATTTCGTGGCCATGTTCGGCTGGTCCAATCTGGGTCTGATCAGCGCCGTTCACGGCGCGGCGGCGATCGATTCCACCGGCCTTCCCCTGCCGATCGTGCTTGGCCTGATGGTCGTCTTCACCGGATTGCTGAACCTGTTCGTTGGCTCCGCCAGCGCGAAATGGGCACTGCTTGCACCCATCCTCGTACCCATGCTGATGCTGCTCGGCATCAGCCCGGAAGGTGCCACCGCTGCGTACCGCGTTGGCGACAGCGCGACCAACATCATCACGCCGCTGATGGTCTATTTCCCGCTCATCCTGGTGTTCGCCCAGCGCTGGCAGAAGGATTTCGGCCTTGGTAGCCTGACCGCGATGATGCTGCCCTATTCCATCTGGTTGATGGTGTCGGGCACAGTGCTGATCGTGCTATGGTTCTATCTCGGTATCCCGCTGGGGCCGGATGCTCCGGTAGGCTATGTCATGTCCGCCGCGATGCCGTAGCGATCAGTCTTCGTCGTCGAGGTCGCGTGCGACCTTGGGATCCGACAGCAGCTTTTCGATCCGATCGGCTTCGTCGAAGCTTTCGTCGGGTTGAAAGCTCAGCTTCGGCGCGAATTTGAGGCCGAGCCGCTGGGCGACTTCCTTCTGGAAGAAAGCCGTATTGGTACGTAGCGCTTTCAGGACGGTCGCCTCGTCTTCGCCCAGCAACGGCTTCACATAGGCCTTCGCGTTGCGCAGGTCGGGCGTCATGCGCACTTCGGTGACCGCGATATTGCTGGCCGAAAGCACATCGTCATGTGCCTCCCCGCGCGCGAGCAGTTCGGACAGGATATGCCGGACCCGCTCACCCACCTTGAGGACGCGAACCGATTGCTGTTCGGGGGTGGACTGCTGGCGGACCATCACTTCTCTCCGGTAGGACGTGGGGTGGGAATGGCGGTGCTGGTCGACCGGGCGAGAAGCCGGTTCTCGCCATCGAACAGTTCACCTTCGAGGAAAATCACCTTGCGCCCGCGCCGCACCACCCGGCCCTTGCCGATCAGCGGGCCAGCCGGGACGGGCCGCAGCAGGCTCATCGAGATTTCCAGATTGAGCGGTGCTTCCTTCTGATCGGTGGCCCAGACATGTGCCCAGCCCATCACCTCGTCGAGGAAACCTGCGACCAGTCCGCCCTGCACGCTGCCGCGCGGGGTGATGAAGGTCTCGGGAGCAGTGAAACGGAGCGTGATTTCCTCACGCTCCGCATCGAAATGATCGAACTCGACGCCCATCAGTTCCGCATGGGCCGCGCCGAGAGCGTGTTCGGACGCCATTACAGGGTACGCTCACGCTCCTCGACTTCGAAGACTTCCAGCTGGTCGCCAGCCTTGATGTCGTTCGTGTCGGCAAGCACCACACCGCATTCCAGACCGGCGCGGACTTCGTCCACATCGTCCTTGAACCGGCGCAGAGAGGCGATGGTCGTGGCCGAGACGATGACATCGTCCCGCGTGAGGCGTGCGTGCAGCCCCTTGCGGATGACGCCTTCCTCGACCAGCAGGCCGGCGGCCTTGTCCTTCTTGCCCGAACGGAACACTTCCTTGACGGCGGCACGGCCGACGACATGCTCGATCCGCTCCGGACCCAGCTCGCCTGCCATCTCCTTGGCGATCTCCTCGGTTAGGTGATAGATGACGTCGTAATACTTCATCTCCACACCGTCGCGCTTCACCAGCTCGCGTGCCTTGGCATTCGGGCGTACGTTGAAGCCGATGATCGGCGCGTTCGACGCAGCGGCCAGCGTCACGTCGCTCTCGGTGATCGCACCCACGCCTGCATGCAGCACGCGGACCTTGATCTCGTCGTTCGACAGATTGTGCAAGGCAGAGGTGATCGCTTCCACCGAACCCTGCACATCGGCTTTCACCAGCACGGGGAATTCGATGACATTGGCGGCCAGATTGTTGAACATCGTGTCGAAACTGGTCGGGGCTAGCGCCGTGCGCTTTTCCGTCGCCTTTTCCTGACGATATTCCGCCACTTCACGCGCACGCTGCTCGTTTTCGACCACGGTCAGCACATCGCCCGCACTCGGCACGCCGCCAAGGCCCAGGACCTCGACCGGCATGGAAGGCCCGGCCTTCTTGATCTGCTTGCCCTGATCGTCGACGATCGCACGGACACGACCGCTCTGCGTACCCACGACGAAGGTGTTGCCACGCTCCAGCGTGCCGCGGGTCACCAGCACGGTCGCTACCGGGCCGCGGCCCTTGTCCAGCTGCGCTTCGATCACGGTGGCCTCGGCCATACGATCGGGGTTGGCCTTCAGTTCGAGCAGTTCGGCCTGCACGCTGATGGCTTCGAGCAGCTTGTCGAGGCCGGTCTTTTCCTTGGCCGAGATTTCGACATCCTGCACATCGCCCGACATCTTCTCCACGATCACTTCGTGTTCGAGCAGGCGATTGCGGATGTTGTCCGGATTGGCTTCCGGCTTGTCCATCTTGTTGATCGCCACGATCATCGGAACGCCGGCAGCCTTGGTGTGATTGATGGCCTCGATCGTCTGCGGCATGATGCCGTCGTCGGCGGCCACCACCAGTACCACGATATCGGTGATGTTCGCACCGCGCTGGCGCATCTGGGTAAAGGCAGCGTGGCCAGGCGTGTCGAGGAAGGTGACCAGATCGCCGCTCTTCGTCTTCACCTGATAACTGCCGATATGCTGCGTAATGCCGCCGGCTTCGCCCTTGACGACATTGGCCCCGCGAAGCGCGTCCAGCAGGCTGGTCTTGCCGTGGTCGACATGGCCCATGATGGTGACGACCGGAGGGCGCGCCTTGAGCGTTTCTTCCGGATCGACATCTTCGTCGGCCGCAATATCGACGTCCGCTTCGGACACCTTCTGGATGGTATGACCGAACTGTTCGACGAGCAGTTCCGCCGTATCCTGGTCGATCGTCTGATTGACGGTAACCATCATGTCGAGGTTGAAGAGTTCCTTGACGAGATCGGCCCCCTTCTCACCCATACGCTTGGCCAGTTCGCCGACCGTGATCGCCTCTGGGACGATAACGTCGCGCACCTGCTTTTCGCGCGGCTTGCTCGAGCCACCGCCCTGCATCCGGCGTTCCTTTTCACGGGCGCGCTTCAGTGCGGCGAGGCTGCGCGCACGGCGGCCTTCGTCCTCGTTGAGAGCCTTCTTGACGGTCAGCTTGCCCGAACGGCGCTTGTCCGGCGTTTCGGCCTGCGCACCGCGGGCGGGCTTCTCTTCCTTCTTCTTGCGCTCGGGCTTCTTGATTTCGGGTCGCGCGACCGGTGTGAACCGGCGCGGAGCAGGCGCAGGCGTTGCCGACGACGCTTCCTCTGCCGGTGCCTCTTCGGCAGCCGGTGCCGGTGCTTCGGGCTCCTTCTCGGCCTTCTCTGCCTGGTCGACCTTCTTCGGCTCTTCAGCGGCCTTCTTGGCCGCTTCTTCCTCGGCCTTGCGGTTTTCTTCCGCCCGCTTCTTCTCGTCTTCTACTGCCTGCCGGGCCTGCTCTTCCTCGCGCTTGCGCGCTTCTTCGGCCTGGCGCAGCCGGTCTTCCTCGGCTTCGCGCTGAAGCCGGGCGACGCGTTCCTGCGGCGTCTCGTTCGACGGGGCAGGCTTCTTCTTGACCTCGGGCTTTGCAGCCGTCGGGGTGGGCGCAGGGGCCGGCGCGGGCTCGGGCGCCGGCGGCGGAGGTGGCGGCGCGGGCGGCGTCTCGCCGGGCTTAACAAGCTTGCGGCGGCGCTTCACCTCGACCGCCACCTTGTTGGTGCGGCCGTGGCTGAAGGTCTGCTTGACCTCACCCGGTTGCGCGCCCTTCAGGGTAAGCGGTTTGCGGGCTGGTTTCTTGTCGTCGTCGCTCATTCTTGCTCGTTTCTCTTCGTATCAATCGTTCAATTCGTCGCTGGCGCTCGCTAACGCGGCGCCATACCGGCAGGGAATTCCTGTCCCAGATAATGCATGAGGCGCGTCAGGGGCTTGATGACCCTGGTAGCCGATGCATCCTCGGCCAGCGCCAAATGGACGACATTGTCGCGGCCCAATGCCACAGACAAAGCGTTCCGGTCCAGAGGCAGTTCGAGGCCCCGTTCTCCGGACCCTTCCGCCTCGCGTCCGACCCGCCAGGCCTGATCCAGCTTCTTGCGCCCATCTTCGCTTGCATCGCTGGCGTGCAGCAACAGGACCACGGCCCCGCCGCGCGCCGCCTCGGCAATGCGCTGCGTACCTAAGATAAGACCTCCGACGCGCATTTCGAGCCCCAGTCGGTCAAGCAGCACGCGTGTCAGCGCATCCTGCACCATCTGGGGCAGCGTCTCGGGAATTTCCAGGTTCCCCGTCTTGAAGGCGCGCGACAGCCCGCCCTTCAGTTTGCCATTGGCCAGCGCCGCTTCCAGACCGACGCGGTTTTCACCGACCCAGGCCCCGCGGCCCGGCGCCTTTTCCTGCGCATCGGGCAGGACAAGGCCGGACGGCGAAACCGCCAGCCGCACGAGTTCTTCGCGCGGGCCGGTCTGCCCTGAAATGACGCAGCGCCTTTCGGGCTCGGAAGCTTTCCGTGCCTTGGGCGCTTCGACGATGTCGGAACTCAGGCTCTCATTGGGTGGAGTCCGCATCGGCGGCCTCCTGCTTGTCGGTCGTCTCGGCAGGTGCCGGAGCTTCCTCTTCGTCTTCGAACCAATGGGCGCGGGCAGCCATGATGATCTCGTTGCCCTGCTCTTCGGTCAGGCCATATTCGCCCAGCACGCCGCCCTTGTCCTGCTCGCGGACCGAGGGACGCCGCATGGGCGGACCGTCGGCATTGTTGCGGCGACGCGGGGCTTCGCGCTTCTTCTGGATGAGTTCGTCGGTGGCAAGATCGGCCACGTCGTCCAGCGTCTTGAGCCCTGCCTTGCCCAGCGTGACCAGCATGGCCTCGGTCAGGTGCGGCAGTTCGGCCAGCGCGTCTTCCACGCCCAGTTCGCGGCGCGCCTCGCGGTGCGCTGCTTCCTGGCGATCGATGGCTTCCTGTGCGCGGCTCTGGAGCTCTTCGGCCAGATCCTCGTCGAAACCTTCGATGCCCGCCAATTCTTCCAGCTCGACATAGGCGACTTCTTCGAGTTCGGCGAAGCCTTCGGCAACAAGCAGCTGCGACAGCGTTTCGTCGACGTCGAGTTCCTCTTCGAACATCTTGGAACGCTCGGCAAATTCCTTGCTCCGCTTTTCCGAGGCTTCTTCCTCGGTCATGATGTCGATCTGGTTGCTCGTCAGCTGGCTGGCGAGGCGCACGTTCTGACCGCGGCGACCGATGGCCAGCGAAAGCTGGTCGTCGGGCACGACGACTTCGATGCGGCCATCTTCCTCATCGAGAACGACGCGGCTGACGGTGGCCGGCTGAAGCGCATTGACGATGAAGGTCGCGCCATCTTCCGACCAGGGAATGATGTCGATCTTCTCGCCCTGCAGTTCCTGCACGACGGCCTGCACGCGGCTACCTTTCATACCGACGCAGGCACCGACGGGGTCGATGCTGCTGTCGTGGCTGATAACGCCGATCTTTGCGCGGCTGCCCGGATCGCGGGCGGCTGCCTTGATCTCAATGATGCCGTCATAGATTTCGGGCACTTCCTGCGCGAACAGCTTCTTCATGAAATCAGGGTGCGCGCGGGACAGGAAAATCTGCGGACCGCGGTTGTTGCGTTCCACCTTGGTGATCAGCGCACGCACGCGTTCGCCGACACGGGCGGCTTCGCGTGGGATCTGCTGGTCGCGGCGGATCACGCCTTCGGCGCGTCCTAGGTTCACGATCACATGGCCGAATTCGACCGATTTGATCACACCGGTGATCACTTCGCCTGCGCGATCCTTGAATTCGTCGAACTGGCGCTCGCGCTCGGCGTCGCGGACCTTCTGGAAGATCACCTGCTTGGCACTCTGCGCGTCGATCCGGCCGAGATCGACCGGGGGAAGCGGATCGACGATGAAGTCGCCGATCTTGGCGTCGTCCTGCAGCTTCTGCGCAGCCTTCAAATCGACCTGCTTGAAGTAGTCTTCGACTTCCTCGACCACTTCGACAACACGCCACAGGCGCAGATCGCCGGTCAGCGGATCGAGCTTGGCACGGATGTCGTTTTCGGCGCCGTAGCGGTTACGGGCAGATTTCTGGATCGCCTCTTCCATCGCTTCGATGACGATCGCCTTGTCGATCATCTTTTCCGAAGCGACCGAGTTTGCGATCGCGAGGAGTTCAGCCTTGTTGGCGGAAATGGCGCTGGCCATCAGTCGTCTGCCTTTTCTTCTTCGGTTTCGACAATTTCGTCGGCACCGCTCGTGTCGAGCGGCTGGGTGGCGGCAATAAGTTCGTCGGTCAAGACAAGCTGTGCCGAATGAATCTGGTCGCGGGGAATGGAAACTTCCCCTGCCTTGCGATCATCGATCGTGACCAGGTCGCCATCGATGCCCTTGAGCGAACCGCGCAGATTGCGCTGGCCGTCATATCCCTTCGCCATGGAAATCTTGGCTTCGTGCCCTGCCCAATCGGCGAAATCCTTCGCTCGGGTGAGCGGGCGGTCGATGCCCGGGCTCGACACTTCGAGATGATAGGCGCCCGGAATCAGCACTTCGCCTTCTTCTTCCAGCGCGTCCAGCCGCTCGGACACGCGGCGCGACAGGGCCGCACACTGATCGATCACGAGCTGGCCCGTCGCCGGGTCTTCGGCCATGATCTGCAGCGCCTCGCCGCCGTCGCCGGCTTCGGACGGCATCATCTTGACGCGCACGAGATCAAATCCGAGCGCCTTTGCCTCGGGTTCGATTACTTCGGTCAAGCGTACCAGGTCGGCCATTCAGTCTCCATTTGCACATGCCAGGCGACAATGGGGTTTCGTGCCGGCCCCTTGCGGCGCCAGCCCCTCCAGTGTCGCGACAATGTCGGGATGCGCAGCCAGATAGGCGCGAGTCTTGCGAAAAGCAAGCGGCGATCAACTATCGTCCGCCAGCGCGTGCTTCTTTATACAATGGCGCAACTGATCGTAACTCAGCCCCAGCGCCTTGGCTGTCTGCCGCTGGTTCCAGCGATGCTTGCCCAGCGCATGCTCCACTATGGCGCGCTCATGCGCATCCACGGCCGAACGCAGATCGTCCACATGATCGAAATCAGGCGGGCGGTCGGCGGGCGCATTGACTTTCGCGGCCGCTTTCTCGGCCCGCGGTTCCGGCGATACGGGCTTCCAGGGGCTGTCGAAAGGATCGAAAACCACATGCCCGATCGGCTCGCTCCAGTCGTCCCAGCGATAGATGGCGCGTTCCACGACGTTGCGCAGTTCGCGTACATTACCGGGCCAGTCGTGCTTTTCCATCTGTTCGGCAACATGGGGCGCGAAGCCTGGCCAGCCCTCCCAACCCAGTTCGGCAGCCATGCGGCGGCCGAAGTAATCCGTCAGGACATGCACATCCCCTTCGCGCACGCGCAGGGGCGGAAGGGTAATGACTTCGAAACTGAGCCGGTCGAGCAAGTCGGCGCGGAAATCGCCGCGCTCCGCTTTCCTAGGCAGGTCCTCGTTGGTGGCCGCGACGATACGGACATCCACCCGCATCGGGCGACTCGATCCGATGCGCGTCACCTCGCCATATTCGACTGCTCTCAACAGCCTCTCCTGCGCACCCATCGACAAAGTGCCCAGTTCGTCGAGAAAAAGCGTCCCCTTGTCGGCTTCCTCGAACCTGCCTGCCCTTGATCTGGTAGCACCGGTGAAGGCCCCCGCCTCATGCCCGAAAAGCTCGGCCTCGATCAGCGTTTCCGGCAGCGCGGCGCAGTTCATGGTGACCAGTGGCTCGTCCCATCTGGTAGAAAGGCGATGCAGACGTTCCGCGATCAGCTCCTTACCCGTGCCCCGCTCGCCGATGACGAGCACGGGCCTGCGCATTGGCGCGGCACGGCTGGCCCGCTCGACTGCGTCGAGAAAGGCCCCGGATTGGCCTATGAACTGGTTCTCCCGCTCCATGGGCCAATATATAGGAAAATACCCCAAGGATTGGCAACAAAAACCATCGACTCCCTTGTGCAGAGCCTCGCAACGCGCGGAAATCCCCCGTTTTCCGGGTTTGGCACGCCCTTTGCTGAACAAGGGATAACAGCAATCGGTCACCTGACCCAAGGGAGGCACCCCGCATGTACAACATCAACTTCTTCCGCAGCCAGCTCGGGCAAGCTGCCATCGCGAGCATCGCGGCCATGGCCACCTTCGTCGTGCTGAGCTCGCATATCACGGTCACCGCCCCCACCCCCGCCGTGGCCGCCTACGAACAGGTCGAGATCGCATGACCCTGCCTCCCGACCACGATCCCTTAGGGCCGGAGCGCCACTCCCCCGACAGTCCCCGCGGCAGTGATGCCGACGGCGCTTCGGCCCGCCCCCGCTTGTCGCGGATCGAGGAAGAGGTAGAACGGCTGCGCCGGTCACCGACGCCGACCCGCGACGCCGGACGGTCCAGAGGACCGGACTTTTTTGCCAATGGAGCACCTTTAATGGGCATTTTCAGCCGCACCCGCGACATCATCGCCGCCAACTTCAACGACATGCTGGACAAGGCGGACGACCCCCAGAAGATGATCCGCATGATCATCCTCGAGATGGAGGAAACGCTGGTCGAAGTCCGCGCGAGCGCCGCCCGTACCATCGCGGACCAGAAGGAGATGCATCGCCACACGGTCAAGCTCGACAAGCTTCAGGCGGACTGGAGCGAGAAGGCTCAACTCGCCATCTCGAAGGACCGGGAGGATCTTGCCCGCGCCGCTCTGGTCGAAAAGAAGAAGGCGGTCGACATGAGCGAGCAGCTCAAACAGGAGATCGCCGTCCTAGACGATGCGCTGCGCGCCTACGAGCAGGACATCCAGAAGCTTCAGAACCGCCTTCGCGAAGCGCGGAGCCGCCAGACGGCGATTGCCGCGCGCCTCGAAAGCGCGGAGAACCGCGTCAAGCTTCGCAGTCTGATGACAAACGAACGGGTCGACGATGCACTTTCGCGCTTCGATCAGCTTGAACGCCGCGTCGACTACGCCGAAGGCCGCGCCGATGCGCTGAGCATTGCCGACAAGTCTGACAAGCCCAGTCTGGCCGACGAAATCGCCGCCCTGGAAGGTGCCGACGCGATCGACGACGAACTCGAACAGATGAAAAAGGCGCTCGGCAAGAACGGCGCGAGCAAGGAGGACTGATCCGTGGAAGAGATTTTTGCAATCGTGGCCATTTTCATCGGCCTGCCGTGGATCATCCTCCACTACATCACGAAGTGGAAGACGTCGGCGACCATCACGACAGATGACGAAGCCCTGCTCGAGGAACTCTACAGCCTCGCAAAGCGGCTGGACGACCGCATGGATACAGTCGAGCGCCTCGTAGCGAGCGACAATCCGGACTTTCGCCCCGCCCGCCTCGTTCACGACAGTGAACAGGATAACCAGCAGCTGCGCGAACTCGAGCAGTTGATGGCCGAGAAGAAAGGAAGCCTGAAATGAACAGCCCCCGCACCACGCTTTACCGCGACAAGCAGAACGCGAAGTTGATGGGCGTATGCTCCGGCATTGCCGACTACACCGGCGTCAATGTCTTCTGGGTCCGTCTCGGCCTGGTCGGCCTGACCTTCATGTCCGGTGGTTCGACTATCCCGTTCTACTTCATTGCCGGCCTGCTGCTGAACAAGAAGCCGTCACATCTCTATGTCGACCGCGAAGAGCAGACCTACTGGCAGCGTGTTCGCCAGAACCCGAAGCGCACTGCCCGCGAAATCCGCGCGCGAATGAAGGACGTCGATCGCCGCCTTGCTGATGTCGAAACCTACTATGTCAGCAGCAATCCGCGCCTCAACGCCGAAATCGAACGGCTGCGCTGAGTGAAAAGAGGGGGAGAAGCAGAATGGACAACATTGGCGTTTTCATCCCGATCATCGCCCTGATGATCCCGATCATCGCGATCTGGACGAAGCACCAGCAAAAGCTGGCCGAAATGAACGTCAAGACCACTGCGCAAGCCACGGCAGAAAAGGCCGCGCAATACGCCAGCAAGGTCCACGACTTGGAAGACCGGGTGCGCGTGCTCGAACGTATCGTGACCGACAAGGGCTACGATGTCGCCACCCAAATTGAGGCACTGCGCGATCAGCGCACCGTCGAAGGAGCCGACAGCGGGGTGCCGCTGAGCATCAAGACAGGGGAGAAGGCATAATGGAATTCCTTTCCGAAACAACGATCATCGCAGGCGTCGGCATCATGACAGCCGGGTGGCTGATGACGACATGGATGCGGATCAAGAATGGTTACCCGCTCGAAAACAGCTGGGGTAAGGCAGTCTATCCAAAGAACGACCAGGCCGTCGAACGGGTCAAGTTGCTGACGCAGGAAAACGCTGAACTGCGTGCCGAACTCGGTTCGCTTAAGGATCGCCTCGGCAATGTCGAACGGATCGTAACCGACAGCGGCTATCATCTGACGCACGAAATCGACCGTCTGCGTGAAGGCAGGGAAACCAACTGATGGATCCCGACCTGATCCTTGTCTTCGGTTTCATTCTGGTGATCCTGATGTTGGTGTTGCCCTTCGCCTACGTAGTGAATCAGCGGGTCCAAGCGCACGAGGAGCGTAAGCTGGAACTGCATGCCCGCGCCGAAGAAGCGAAGGCAGACCAGGCGCGGTTTGCCAATGGTGATTATTCAAAGATGGAAGAACGGGTTCGCGTTCTCGAGCGCATCGCTACTGACGGCAATCATGTGCTCGCTATGCAGATCGACGAACTAAGAGACCTTCACCAGATCGATGACCGAACAGCTTCGCGTGAGAATGCATCATGAGTTTCTGGACTGCAGTTGTGATAATGTTGGCGATCATAGCCTTTACCGAAATGGTGAAGTCGAAGCATCGCCATGGTTCAGGACTTGGCCACGACCAGTCAGAGCGCGGGCAGCATCAGACGTTTGATCGCACCGAAGAGCGCCGCGAACTGGATGAACTGCGCGAGCGCATCAAGGTGCTCGAGCGGATAGCGACTGATAATAATTCGCTCGATGCGCGCGAAACGAAGCGCATCTCTGCCGAAATCGAGGCTCTGCGCGAAAAGCAGACCGATAGGGACTAGTTGAAGGAGGACATGAGGTGGTGTTCGAACCGACTATGATAATCGCAGGAGCCTCGCTGGTCGGATTGACCATCGTCGCTAGCGTGCTGCTCCGGGCCTGGCAGGGCTGGCTGGCTCTCAAGCGCCAGGAGCTTGAACGACACTACGCGCCTGATGACGAAAAGGCCGGATCATCGCTCGGCGCGGCGCGCATTGAGATTTCCGACCTCAAGGAACGCATCAAGAAGCTCGAGGCGATCGCCAGCGGAGTGGACCTTTGAGCGTCGTTAGGACCGACGCCGCACGGGCCGGTATCGGCCTCGGCAGCGCAATTGCCGTGGCCATCAGCTGGAGCGTGCACAAGTCCATCGTGTGGGCCGCCATCCAAGGCTTCTTTGGTTGGTTTTACGTTATCTACTATGCGTTTACCCGGCCCGGCGGTTTGTCAGGTTGAGGCACATGGACGGCTGCCGCCCAGCCCGCTAAAGGCGCGCCATGCGCACGATTTCCGATATTGCAGAAGAATACGAATTTCTCGAAGGCGACGAACGCTACCGCCTCCTGATCGAGCTGGGTCGCGACCTTGAGGAAATGCCGGAAGCGCTCAAGACCGATGCCACGCTGGTGCGCGGCTGCAGTGCCCAAGTATGGGTCTATCCAACCGGTGATGAAGGCAAGCTCCATTTTCTGGCCGACAGCAATGCAGCGATCACCAAGGGCATCGTCGCTCTGGTCATAGCGGCCGTGCAGGACAAGCCGGCAACCGAAGTCGCGGAAATGGACATCGATGCTGCACTCGCCCCTTTCGATCTGAAAAACCAGTTGTCGAGCAGTCGCACGCAGGGTGTGCCGAACATGATTGCACTGGTACAGGAACATGCCGCGCGGATTGCAGCGGGGTGATCTGACGTGAGACGGCCGATTTTCAAGGGTCTGGGTATTTTCGCAGTCGGTCTCGGTGCCATAGGGGCGGTGCTACCGATCATGCCGACAGTCCCTTTCCTGCTGCTGGCGGTCTATTTCTTTGCGCGATCGAGCCCGGAACTCGAACAGAAAATCCTCGATCACCCCCATTGGGGACCACAGGTGAAAGATTGGCGCGACCGCCGTGCCATAAGCCGATCTTCCAAGACGATGGCCATCGGCGCCATGGCAGCGGGCGCGGTGTTCACCTGGTACACCCTCGGCCATCCCTGGTACTGGATTTCCATCGGGATTCTTGTCGTCTGCGGCAGTTGGATAGCCACCCGGAACGAGTGACCTCTGGAACTGCCCCGTCGCCGATCGGTTGGTAATGCGAACGACGGAAGGGCATCAAAAGGACATTTTTTCCATGGCAATTCTCATTCTCATCGCCACGATCCTGCTTCCCCCCCTGGGTGTCGCTGCAAAGCATGGACTGGGCGGTAAAGCGCTGCTGAACCTTGTTCTAACCTTGCTGGGCTATTTCCCGGGGCTGATTCATGGCCTTTACGTGAACTACGCCAAGTAACCCATTCGCCAAGGGTTTATGAATTGCGCCGGGGCCTCAGGTTCCGGCGCTTTCGCGTATGATCGCGATACCCGCTTCACGCTGCCGCCGGAGTTCTGCCTTGAGCCTCGCAGGATCGCGAGCCAGGACAAATCCGAAACTCACCCCGCCTTCCTTACCCACAGTCGCGTGGTGCAGCTTGTGCGCCTGCACCAAGCGCTTCGCATAGCCACGCTTTGGAACCCATTGGAAGTAACGTTGGTGGACCAGGCCATCATGCACCAGCGTATAGATGATTCCGTAGAACAATATCCCTAGCCCGATCCATGTGCCCGGCCACCACGCGCCCGATCCCAGCACCATCGGGCTGCCGATGGCGAACATGGAAATGCTTGCCACTGCGCCGACGATTGCGAAAAGGTCGTTCTTTTCCAGCAAATTGTCATGAGGCTCGTGGTGGTCCCGATGCCACGCCCAAGCGAATCCGTGCATGATGTACTTATGGCTCGCCCATGCGACCCATTCCATGGCCAACACAGTGGCAAAGACGATAAGGGCCGGTGCGAGGAAATCCATGCACCCGATATAGTGTCATGCGCCCGGCAGGCAAAGGCCGCCTGCGTGAGGACTATTCGGCAGCGTAAGGTTTCTGCTTGCGCGGCATTCCGAAACAGCGCTCTGCAATATCGCGATCGATGCGAGCGGGCCGATGGCTGTCGGCATCGATGCAGCACCACATGCTTTGCACTTCGGCCAGCACCTCTTCGCCGCGACGGATTATCGTATTGTAGAAGCTGCGGGCACCCGCGATCTTTTCCAGCACGGTTTCCGCGATGACATCGTCATGCAGAAACGCTGGTCTGCGATAGGTAATCTCGTGCTTGAGAGCGACCCATGCCTTGGTTGCGACCTCTTCTGCAGGAGCCAGCTTCTGCCAATGCGCAAGCACTGTATCCTGAACCCAGTTCAGATAGCGGGCATTGTTCACGTGGCCCATGAAATCGATATCATCGGGGAGGACTTTGATCGGGAAGAAAAATGGCTTTGCTGACATAAGTGTCAATAGAGCAGAGAAAGGTTAAGTTTGGAAGACTCTGGATTTGCCTTTTTGCGGATACGGGCTGCTTGGCTCAAGGTTCGTCGCAATGGCTAGCAAACCGCGCACTCTTTACGAAAAGATTTGGGATCAGCATGTCGTCGATCGGCTCGATGACGGGACTTGCCTGATCTATATCGATCGTCACCTCGTCCACGAAGTGACCAGCCCGCAGGCATTTGAAGCCCTGCGGCTTGCTGGTAGAACCGTACGGCGCCCCGACCTTACGCTTGCGGTCCCGGATCACAATCTGCCGACTACGAAGCGGATCGCAGCAGACGGTTCGCGCCTGCCGATCGAAGATACGCAAAGTGCAGCGCAGCTCGCAGCCCTTGAATGCAATGCGCCTTCCTTCGGGATCGACTATATCGACGCCACCGCGCCCGAACAGGGTATCGTCCATGTCGTCGGCCCCGAGCAGGGTTTTTCGCTGCCCGGCACCACCATCGTTTGCGGCGACAGCCACACCGCCGCGCACGGCGGGATCGGCGCTTTGGCATTCGGTATCGGGACGAGCGAGGTGGAGCATGTGCTCGCGACCCAGACGCTACAGCTTCGCCCTTCGAAAACCATGGAAGTACGGGTGGATGGAATGCTCGGTCCGGGCGTTACTGCGAAAGACCTGATCCTGCATATTATCGGCATCATCGGAACCGCAGGAGGTACCGGACACGTCATCGAATATCGCGGCCGCGTGTTCGAGGAAATGAGCGTCGAAGGGCGGCTTACCGTTTGCAACATGAGCATCGAAGGCGGCGCACGCGCAGGCCTGATTGCGCCTGACGAAAGGGTTTTCGAGTATCTTCGCGGCCGTCCCTATTCGCCGCAGGGCGATGATTGGGATAACGCGGTCACCTGGTGGAGGTCGCTCGCCACCGATGAGGGCGCCTATTTCGACAAGTCGGTCGTGATCGAAGCCGCGAATGTTGAGCCAACCGTAAGCTGGGGGACCAGTCCTGAAGACGTGGTGGCGGTAGGCGGGTGCGTCCCCTCCCCAGACAGTTTTGCCGATCCATCCAAACAGGATGCGGTGCGTAAGAGCCTGGATTACATGGGCCTGGCCCCCGGAACGCCGATCGAGGATATCGCGGTAGAAAACATCTTCATCGGCAGCTGCACAAACAGCCGGATCGAAGATTTGCGTGCCGCGGCCGAGGTGTTGAAAGGTCGCAAGAAGGCGCCAAACGTGCGGTGGGCAATCGTGGTCCCGGGTTCCGGATTGGTCAAACGCCAGGCCGAAGACGAAGGGCTTGACCGGATATTCACCGATGCAGGCTTCGAATGGCGCGAGCCGGGCTGTTCCGCCTGCCTGGCGATGAACCCCGACAAGGTACCGCCGGGTGAACGCTGCGCCTCCACGAGCAACCGTAATTTCGTCGGCCGCCAAGGTCCCGGATCCCGAACGCATCTGGTCAGCCCGGCAATGGCTGCTGCCGCCGCCGTTACCGGGCGTCTTGCCGATGTCCGTAACCTCGCCCCTTGCCAAGACGGTGCGGCCTGACCATTGAGAACTCATGACCAAGAAGATCACCGGAAAAGCCGCCATTGCAAGCGCGATCGGATCGGCCGCCATTGCCGCCGCGATGCTTTATGCCCACAAGCGCAAGGAGCGGAAAAACCAGCCGCAGCGCCCCGGCCCTATACCTTCAGGCGAGACGCCCGAGACCGATTAGTCGACCGCTTCTGGAGGGAGCTTCCCATGCTGCGCAGCATGACATTGGCGACCATGCCGGGTGGTCGAGGATGAAGGCCGTTTCCACCATCGAGGGGCGCGCCATTCCGTTGGGCCTTAAGAACGTCGATACCGACGTCATCATCCCCGCCCACTGGCTCAAGACTGTCAGCCGCGAAGGGCTTGGTGCAGGCGCATTCGAAACCATCCGCGCGGCGCCCGGCAATCCTTTCGATGTCGAGGATTTCGCTAATGCCCCCATTCTCATCGCGGGCGACAATTTCGGTTGCGGATCGAGCCGCGAACATGCCGCCTGGGCCATGCTGGACATGGGGCTGACAGCGGTGATCGCACCCAGTTTTTCCGATATCTTCGCCGGCAACGCCTTCAAGAATGGTATTCTGGCAGTCGAGCTGCCGCAGGATCAGGTGGACCGGCTGCTGGAGATTGCCAAGGATCAACCGATTACGATCGACCTGGAAAATCAGGTGGTCACGACCCCCTTTCAGGACCGGTTCGAATTTCAGATCGATCCGTTCCGCAAGCGCTGCCTGCTCGAAGGTCTAGACGAGATCGGCCTGACGCTGGCCAGCGAGAGCGCTATTGCAGCGCACGAGATAATGCGCCGGGGCACTACGCCCTGGCTTGATAAAACAAATAGGAGAAGATCAGCGTGAAAGCAGTCCTTTCGAAGGAGACCGGTGGCCCTGAAACCCTCGTTGTCGAGGAGATTGATACCCCTACGGCCGGCTCGGGTGAGGTTCTGGTCAAGGTCGCTGCCTGTGCGATCAATTTTCCCGATACGCTGATCATCCGCGACATGTACCAGTTCAAACCCCCTCGCCCCTTCGCGCCAGGTGGCGAAATCTCCGGCACCATCGAAGCGCTGGGTGAAGGGGTCACCGATTTCGCCGTAGGTGACCGGGTGATGTGCGGCGTCGGCAACGGCGGCCTGCAGGAAAAGGTCGTCGTTCCGGCAGCCAAGCTGTTCAAGGTGCCCGATGGCATCGATCTGGTAAAAGCCAGCGCGCTACTGATGACCTATGGCACGACGATCCACGGGCTGAAGGATCGCGGTGATATCAAGGAAGGCGAGACGGTTCTCGTACTCGGCGCCGCCGGTGGCGTTGGTCTCTCGGCCGTCGAACTCGCCAAGGCGTATGGCTGCCGGGTCGTCGCTGCCGTCTCCACTGAAGAAAAGGGCGAAGTTGCCAGGAAGCACGGCGCCGACGAAGTGGTGATCTATCCTCGCGCCCCGTTCGATAAGGACACGTCCAAGCAGCTCGCGAATGACTTCAAGACGGCCGTAGGCCCTGATGGCGCCAACATCGTATATGATATCGTGGGCGGCGATTATTCCGAGCCAGCCTTGCGCGCGATCGCCTGGGAAGGACGCTTCCTGGTCGTCGGCTTCCCCGCAGGCATCGCGAAAATGCCGCTCAATCTCACCCTTTTGAAGAGCTGCGACATCCGCGGTGTATTCTGGGGCGCATTTGCCGCGCGCGAGCCGAAACGCAACGAGCAGAATATTCAAGAGCTCTTCGATCTCTGGAAAGCCGGCAAAATCGAACCGCTGGTGAGCGAGACATATCCGTTGGAGCGGGCGCACGAAGCGATCGCCAAGCTCGAGAACCGCGGAGCGATCGGTAAACTCGTCGTTGTAATGGAATAAGCGCCCTTGCAGGCCGGTGGGGCCACGCCTATTCCGGCCCGCAAGATTCCATCCCGAGAGGACTGACATGACTGATTTTAAAGATCGCGAACGCGGCGAAGAAGCCAAGTTTGCCTTCGACGAGGAAAATGCCTTCAAGATCGCTGCACGCCGCAATCGTCTTGTTGGCGAATGGGCTGCCGGGCTCATGGGCCTCACCGATGAAGAGACCGACGCCTATAAAAAGGCTGTCGTGCAGGCCGATTTCGAAGAAGCTGGCGATGAAGACGTCATCCGCAAGCTTCTGGGCGATCTGACTGCGGCCGAATGCGATGTCAGCGAAGCCGACATTCGCACCAAGTTGGAAGAATGCTCCGTCGAAGCGCGGCGGCAGTTCATGAGCGATCAGGGCTGAATGTAATGCCCATGGCCGCAGACGACATCGTCACGCTGATCGAAGAAGCGCTTCCCGGCGCAGTCGTGGAAATGCGCGATCTGGCGGGCGACAATGATCATTGGGCCGCCAAGGTTACGGCGCCGCAATTCGCCGGGCTGACGCGTGTCAGACAACACAAGCTGGTTTATGATGCGCTGGGCGGGCGAATGGGGGGCGAACTGCACGCCTTGCAACTCACTACACAAGCCCCCACCTGATCTCGCATACCGAATTTAGACAAAGGACGGACCAATGTCCGATACCAATCAGCGTATAACCGATATTGTCGGCGCCAACGATGTCGTGCTCTTCATGAAGGGCACCCCGCTTTTTCCGCAATGCGGATTTTCCAGTCGCGCGATTGCCATCCTCGACCATTGCGGCGTCGCTTATGACAGTGTGGACGTGCTGCAAGACATGGAAATCCGTCAAGGCATCAAGGCCTTTTCCGACTGGCCGACCATTCCCCAACTCTATGTGAAGGGCGAATTCGTGGGTGGCAGCGACATCATGATGGAAATGTTCGAAGCAGGCGAACTCCAGCAGATGATGGATGAGAAGCAGGTCGCCAAAGCATCGTAGCTTCTTGTTACCTTCAGCAGCCTTTCCAGCCAGCAACGCACTGGCTTTTGTGAAAGCGAGCTGAGCCCACTCCAATTGCAGTTGTAGAACGGGAAAGGCCCGTCCGGTGGGAAACCGGACGGGCCTTTTTTCTTAGCGACGCAGGGTTTGGAGACCGTGGGTTCGGCGTCGCCACAAAGACGTGATCGAGACACGGCACATAAAGCATGGGATGTGCCAAAATTCAGGCACGGGCGGTTGTTCTGGCCTTTCGTTGGTTAATGGGCATTCCGCGGCATTGCCTTCTGTAAAGTTTATCGACACCGGACATCCGGCTTTAGCCCTTGGCAATGGTCGCAGCCACCGTCACAACATCAGCATGAACGAACCAACCGATATCGGCGCCGACGGCATTCCAGCAGCGACCGTGGTCATTTTTCGCAATTCGTCAGAGGATGGCCCGCCTGAGATTCTGATGACGATCCGATCGCGCGAAATGGTTTTTGCCGGCGGCATGGCCGTCTTCCCGGGCGGACGGGTCGACCCGGCAGATTTCGACCTCGGGGCAAAGATTGGCGGTCGCCTCGATCCAGACGAAGCTGCACACCAGATCGCCGTTGTACGCGAAACGCTTGAAGAAACAGGGTTGGTCATCGGACTGAACGGCGAAATCAATGCCGATAAAGCGCGCGCCGCCCGGAAGTACCTCGAACAGACCGGTGAGCTCGAACCGGTTCTCGAACATTTCGGATGGGAACTCGATCTCGATCAGTTAGTGCCGTTTGCCCGCTGGTATCCAAAGAATGAACGCATCCCGCGTGTCTATGACACACGTTTCTACCTAGCCGACATCGGTACAGGCGCGGTCGAGATAGAGGCGGACCTTTCCGAAAATACGCATCTTTTCTGGACCACTGCCCAGGGCGCGCTCGATTCTGCGGAAAGGGGGGACATCAAGGTAATCTTCCCGACCCGCCGCAATCTGGAGCGCCTCGCCCTGTTCGAAAATTTCGCCGCGGCGAAGGCTCAGGCCGAAGCCATTCCCGTGAAAACGATAACTCCCTTCATTGGCGAAATGGATGGCAAGTCGTGGCTGCACATTGGTGAGGATCTGGGATACCCCGTGACGGGCGAACCGTTGAATACGGTGGCAAGAGGCTGACGTTTGGTGCTCACTCTTCCGGACTCATTGGTATGGCGTTGGCAATTATCGACGGTGCTTGCGGCCAAATAAATGTTTCCGCTCTGCGACAGGTGGCGTCGTAAGGCAGTTCGGGTAAGATAGGATTATGGGGGACGCATGGTAACGATACGCGACGTTGCGAAAGCCGCAGGCGTGTCGGTTGCCACCGCGTCGCGCGCGCTTAACGGCATGTCCATCGTCACAGCAAAAACACGCGAAAAAATCGAAGCTGCAGCGACCGCGCTTGATTATGTTCCACACAGTGGCGCGAGAAGCCTCACCAAGCGCAAGACCGATACGATAGGGGTTATTCTACCCGATTTATTCGGCGAGTTCTTTTCCGAAATCATTCGCGGTATCGACCTTGTCACCCATCGCGCCGGCAAGAGCTTGCTGCTGGGCAATATGCATGGGAGTGCCGAAGAAACTGCACAAGCGATCCGGGCGATGCGTGGCAGGGTTGACGGACTGCTTGTCATGCCACCGAACTCTCGCGCGGATACCGTAGAGGCAGTGACGCGCGATATCCCCACCGTACTGCTTAACGCCCAGGGAACCGATGACGTCACTCCGTTTGTATCGGTAGACAATTATACAGGCGCGCGGTTGGTCACGGACCATCTCATCGATCGCGGAGCACGCAATATAATTCATATCGCGGGTCCGGCTAACAATCGCGATGCGCGCGAGCGACAGCGGGGATATTGCGACGTGCTGGCGGAGCGGACCGGCAATGGAAGCCCATTGATATTGCCAGGCGATTTTCGCGATGATGCGGGTCGCGAGGCCGCCCGCTTGCTGCTTACCAGCGGCATTACCTTCGATGCTGTGTTTGCCAGCAACGACATGATGGCGGTCGAATTGATGAGCGAGTTGCGCGTGGCCGGTCTTCAGATCGGTAGCGATATTCTTGTCGCGGGGTTTGATGACATTCCGCTTGCCCGGCATGTGACGCCGGGCCTCACGACAGTTCATTCCGACATTACACGTGTGGGTTCGACGGCCGCCGAACTGATGCTTCGCATGATGGAAGGCGAGACGCTGGAACAGGATCAGAGTCTGATCATCGCACCCACCCTCGCGATCAGAGGATCAAGTCAAGGAGGAGCGGGAACGGCTCGTACCTGACGAATTGACCCCGTATCGAGAACTCGAATAGGACGAACTTATTTCTATTTTCGAGTTTCTTGGAGAAAGATCGCGATGACCCGGTTCGGACGTTTTGCCGTGCTGCTAACTGCAGCATCAATGGCCACGGCTTGCGCGAGTATGTCGGGTCCAGCGCTCGCTTATGCGGTACCCGTGATCACTGGACAACACCCGCAACAGAGTCTGGAGGCAGGAGGCTACCCGTACCAGTTGTTTGTGCCCCGTTCATACGATTCCGAAGCCAAATGGCCATTGATGATTTTCCTCCACGGCTCCGGGGAGCGTGGATCGGACATCGCGAAGGTCAAGGTTCACGGACCGCCCAAGCACGCGGACATGGATCCAGACTTTCCCTTCATTCTCGTCTCCCCATTGCTGCCTGCGGAAGAAGACTGGGATGTTTCGAAGCTGGAAGCGATCCTCGATCATATTGTGGAGACGATGCCGATAGATGAAAATCGCATCTACCTCACCGGTTTGAGCCGAGGTGGGCGTGCCACATGGCGGTGGGGAGCCGAGCGGCCCGATCTCTTTGCGGCACTAGTCCCGGTTGCTGGGCAAGGTGATCCTGCGACCGCCTGTGAACTGGTTGATGTACCAATCTGGGCATTGCATGGCGATCGGGACGATGTGGTCATTCCTGAGGGAAGTTTTGCGATGGCGCGCGCGATCAGGGCGTGCGGTGGCAATCGAAGCAGGCTGACGATCTATCCCGACCTTGGCCACAACGCATGGGACCCCGCCTATGCGGATCCCGAACTCTACCTCTGGATGCTTTCGCAGCGGCGGACTGACGCAGATGACTAGACTATATGCGGCGCTGGTGCTGATCGGCATGCTGCTGGTCGCCGGATGCATACACGCGCCGACCGCCAAGACAGAGCGCGAAGCGCAACTTAATGTGATGACCTATAACATCAGGCTCGATCTGGCATCGGATGGGCCCAATGCCTGGCCAGAGCGACGCACGCTCGTGCGCGATCTGATCCGCTATGAAGCGCCGGCAATCCTCGGCATGCAGGAGGTATTGCTTCCCCAGAAGCGCTATCTGGAAAAAACACTTCCCGCCTATTCTTTCATCGGAGCGGGCCGGGATGATGGGGAGGAAGCTGGCGAGTTTTCACCGCTAGCGTGGCGGCGCGATATGTTCGAAATGACCGACAGTGGTACCTTCTGGCTGTCTCCCACACCGGATGTTCCAGGTAAGGGTTGGGATGCCGCCTACCCGCGCATTGCCGCGTGGGCCATTCTGGAACGCCGCGATGGTCGAGGAAAGCTCCGCGTTCTCAATACGCACTTCGATCATGTCGGCGCGGCCGCTCAGGTCAACGCAGCCAAACTCATTTCGCACTGGATTAACGCGGGCCTTGGAAAGGGCTTGCCGACGATCGTGATGGGCGACTTTAACTCCGACCCGGACAGCGAAGCCTATCAGGTCCTGACTTCCGGGGCGCTTGTCGATAGCCGCGGCGAAAGCATCGCCCCTCCTTACGGACCGCCGGGCACTTTTACCGGCTTCGACATAGCCCAGAACGCCCGCGCGGCGATCGATCACATATTCGTATCACCTGACATTCTCGTCGATCGATATGCGGTGATCACTCAGCACTGGGGTGGCCGCCTGCCATCGGACCACTATCCGGTCAGTGTGGTTCTGCGACTGCCAGACAGTTAGAGCCCTACCGCTCGGCATCGTCCAGCCAGCCCCCGGAGAACCCGGCCCGCTCCAGGCCGCGGCGGATATGCGGGTTCTTACGCATCGTCGCCCATACGAGGCCGGTGCGCTGGTTTTCCAACATGGCCAGGATCGGGCCCTGGTCGATGCCGAGATGATCGCGCGCGACCCAGCCTTTGACCGGATCGGTATCGCCCGTTGTCGAGCCGGCGTCCACGAACGTAAAGCTGGGGTTGATGGCATCCTTGAAGCCGTAATCGGTGTAGAGGCGGTCGCCATACTTCGCCTTCATGCTCATCAGCGCCGGGATGGTAACCTCAGGCGCGAAGGGTATCGACCCGCCCGCTGCTGTCGGGACGATGGTGCCGTCATCGACCACGCGAATGGCACTGACGCCGCGCGCAGCATAGGTCAGGAAGGTGCGGGACTTGCCGTTAACGGTGTACTGGCCCGCCGATGAAGCTGGCCCGTCTGACGCAGTCCACCCCCAGATGCTAGCACTGTAATCCTTCCAGTCATTGGGATTGTCGGCACCATAGGCCCGCTGGCTCAACGTGGCGCGCCGGCTATTCTCGAAATAGTCGATGCCCTTCGAGCGCATGAAGTCATCCTGGATGCCACGGAAATCGATCCAGACGTGGCTGTACTGGTGTCCGAACAAAGGCTCGAACTGGAGATATTCGTAACCGTAGTAGGTGCCCCAGTCCTTCTCGAGATCCATGGCCCAGGCCTGATCCCAAGCTTCCTTGCCAACGGGATGTGTGGGGGATCCTGCTGCCAGTATGTAAACCAGCATGCCTTCGTTGTAGCCGATCCAGTCATGCGTACCAAAGTCGCCCCCTTCCCCGCGCTCGGGGTACCACCCCATGGCGATCGCCTTTCCGCTCCCGCCATTGGCTGATGGAATGGTGCTGTTTTCGCGCTGAACGAAAGTCCAGTCGACCCGCCGGTAGATCTTCTCCGCGAGATCGCGGATCTCCCGTTCCACGGCTGTGTCGCGATCGAAGTAGCTTTGAGCGAATAGAACGCCGCCGAGGAGTAGCGCGGTGTCGACTGTAGAAAGTTCGGTATTGCCGCGCCGCGTGCCATCTTCGTTATTCAGAAAATGGTAGAAGAAACCCTTGTGACCGCTCGTTCCGCTGACCGCGGGCCCTTGCGGGGCATTCCAGTAAAATTCCAGACAATCTCGCGTACGCTGGGCAGCATCGTCGCGCGAAACATAACCACGTTCAGCACCAACGCCAAAGGCGGTCAGGGCATAGCCTGTCGCAGCGATCGAGGAGAACGGGTTGCTGGGCCACCGGTCCGGCGCCAGGCACCGCTCGGTATCGGTAGTATCCCAGAAATACCGAAATGTGCGCTGAGTCAGATCTTCGGAGAAAGCAACCACATCGTTCGATGCGGGGCCAGAAGACGCAGGCGGATCGAAATTGGCGCAGGCAGCGAGGGTTAAAGACAGGGCGACAGCTGAAGCTGCGGAAAATCTCATGATAAACTCAAATCGTTATGATGTGCCGCACCGGGAGGACAGTGCGGCACACCTTGTTGCGACCCGATTAGAAGTCGAAGCCTGCAGAGACCTTGATCGTCCTCGGGAAACCGTCGGTGCTGTAGTTATTGAAGTTGCGCGCTCCAGTCACCGCGTCGAAACCGTTGTAATTGCGATCATCGAACACATTGAGCACGTCTGCGCGAACCCACAGGCGAGTGTCGTCGTTGATCAGACCGATGTTGAAATACTTGGTCAACGAAAGGTCGAACTGTCGGAAACCCCACAGATCACCATTTGCATCGTTTTCGACTGCCACAACATCGCGGGAATTTGGATCACCAGCTACAGAGACGAAAGCCTGCTGATATGCTGGCGATGCGATCTGGAACTTGCTGCCGAGAGTAAAGTCCAGCGGAAGATCTACCGTTCCAGCCATCACGAAACGATGCTTGCGTACGCCCGCCGACCGGATAACGGGATAATCGTCGAAAGATGGGAAATCGAGCGAGAAATACTCGCCAAAGCGGCGATTTTCTTCGGCCAGTGTGAAGGTGTAGGTTGCATCGATCGACCACGGTGACTGTTCCGTGTAACGCTTCCCAAACTTGAGATACGCGGAATCTGCATCGGTGTTGATGCCGTTAGTACCAATTAGAATAGCGCCATACGGACTTGGCGGAGTACCGAAAGGCGAGTCCGGATTGCCTTCGGCCGGGAAGAAGCTTCCGTCCGGGCGACGATTGCCGAGCAGATATCCAAATCCATCGCGGCTGGCGATATGCCGATATCCGACCTCGAGATTGAGGAGATCGAACGTGCTGCGAACACCCAGGCTGAACTGGTCCGAATAAGGCAGCTTCAGATCGTTATCGATAAAGCGGAGCTCGCCGCCAGCACCCGGAGGTGCTCCGTCGATTAGCTGCTGACGCCCAGCTTCCGTCAGATAGATCGGGTCGAACGGGATGCAGGTTGGACTGGCCGTGCAATCGCCGCGAGGGTCACCGGCATTCTGAAAGATGAATGTTCTCCCAAACGACGCTCCCTGTACGAGCTCTTGTTGAATGAAATCAAACTGGTTGCGGTCGTAAGAGCGGCCATATCCGCCAAAAAGCACGAACTGGCCATCAGGATCCAGCCAGTAAGAAAAGCCGAGCCGTGGCTGGATCGCGCCATAGAAGACTTTTCGTTCGGTACCGGTCGAGATGTAATCGTTGATGTCGTAGTTCGCGTTGATGAGATTGGGATAGTTTTCCGGCTGAACAGCCGCCACTCGCGCCGGATCGTGCACGTAATTGAGGAAATCTGGCGTGCGCTCGAAGTCCCAGCGAACGCCGAGATTGAGCGTCAGCCGATCCGTGACATCCCAGTCGTCCTGAATGTAGGCGCCAAACTGGAAAGTCTCTGAATTAAGCGACACATCGTCGCCCGGCACGATCGTGCTAAAATTCAATTCATATGGAATGGCGTCGTTGAAAGCGCCGCTGTTTGGTGTGGTGGGATCAGCGGGGTTGTAAGAGACGTTGTATGTGTATTGAGGATTGAAGCTGTTCTGCTGGGTCGAGTTGAGAGTGACCCACTTAGCCTTCACTCCGGCCTTGATTGTATGCCGCTCGAAGCCCGTCCAGGTGAAGTCGTTGGAGACCTGCCAGCCATCCTGGCCTTTGTCCTGGAAGTTTCGACCGCCACCGGTTTGAAGTACGGTGTCTTCGCGCCGGACATCGTCCTCTACAATCACGGCACGGAAGATGTTTCGCGGCTCAAGTAAGAACGGCCGCGGGTTCCATGTTACATCTTCGTAAGTGATCTTCAGATCATTGATGAAATTGTCGGAGGTGTGTTCCCACCGTGCGAGACCGCGCCATTCCTTCACGCTCGTGACTGTGCGCGTGCTGTAGGCAGCCGTACCGCTACCGAAATCTTCACCATCCTCGTCGCGATACTTGACCGAAACCTGGAAAAGGTCGGAATTATTGGGCGTGAAGTCCAGTTTTCCGAAATAGAGGTTTTCGTTGAATATCTCGCTGAACGTACCGAACGCACCCTGATATTCGCCGGGGAAGAAGCCGGTGGACAGATCAAGGCCGGGCGTCACGTCGCGCGGCGTGATGATCTCCTTGCCTTCATACGTGCCGAAGAAGAACAATTTGTCGCGGATGATCGGCCCGCCCAGGGTACCGCCGTACTGCAGATCCCTGCTTTCGGTTTTCCCTTGCGGATTTTCCCCGAACAATTCGATCGGGCGTGCAGCCCGCAAACTCTGGTTGGTGAAATCGATGAAACCGGAGCCATGGAACTCGTTGGTGCCGGACTTCGTGATAGCGGTGATTGCGACCGATCCGACCTGGTCGAATTCCGCCTTGTAGTTGGAACTGATGACGCGATATTCGCCGATCGCCGCCTGGGGGAACGGGTTGCCTTGCGTTGAATCCTGTCCGGTTACACCGCCTCGGAGGATATAGTCTTTCTGGCTCACGCCATCGATGAACACATTTACCGAGCTGCTGTTCTGTGCACCGCCCTGAAGCCGGCGGTCGCCGCCAAACCCGTCGATGAACTGAACGCCCGGTGCGAGATCGGCAAAAGCCAGGAAGTTGCGGTTCGTCTGCGGTATCTGTTCGATCAGCCGCTGGGAAATATTGATGCCGACTTCGCCGCCTTCCAGCGTACGAATGCGGTCGCCCGTCACCAGAATGACATTGTCGCCAGCAGCAACATCGTCTCCACCATCATCGGCGGCGGGGGGAGCTTCCGTTGCGGCGATTTCACCCACATCGAAGTTCAGGACAGCATCCTGCGCCACCGACAATTGGAAGGTGTCGGTCTGAAGCACACCGTCGGGCGTGGTAACTTCGAGACGATAGGTTCCCGCCGCGAGGGACGCGAAATTATACCGCCCGTCGGCAGCAATCGTGGCGGTGCGGGTCACACCCGTATCCACTCTGACCGCAGCGACCTGGGTGGCGCCGCCGGTAATCTGACCGCGTAGCGATGCATTGGATTCCTGCGCATGCGCCGGTGCAGCAAGGCCGATCGCCAGCGCACCCATGGCGCTACCCTGCACAAGAGCCAGAGCCATGCGACGAGCGACCGCCGAACGATTCATATGCGGAAACTTCATCGGTAATTCCTCCCCAAAATCGCGGTCTCGGCTCGACCGCTCAGGCTCGCGGCATTGCCTGCCGCGTAACCGAATCGACATTTGACGAGTGATGTTGTAACCGGTTTCATGATCGATGTATAGACAGATCGGAAGAGGCGATTCCCTTGGGGCGGCTCTTCATCGTGAATATAGTCAGAAGTCCAAATGGGAGGAATTACATGCGTTCATTGCAGCGAGGTGTGCTTGCGGGCGTCAGCGCGTTGGCACTTGCCGGTTGCGCCACTACCGGCGTGGCATCGGCACCCCCGCCATCCTCCAGCGCTTCGTCCACCGCAGTGCCGATCGAGCCCGCCCAGCCATCCTGGGCCGCGCGCGATGTAGAGATGGACGCCTTTCTCGATGATCTGATCGGGCGGATGACTCTTGAAGAAAAAGTCGGCCAGCTGACGCTGCTCACCAGCGATTGGGAATCGACCGGTCCGACCATGCGCGAAGGCTATCAGCAGGATATCGCAGCAGGGCGCGTGGGATCGATCTTCAATGCCTATACCGCAGATTATACGCGCGAACTGCAGCGGATGGCTGTCGAAGGCACCAGGCTGAAAATACCGCTGCTGTTCGGATACGATGTGATCCACGGCCATCGCACCATCTTCCCGATCTCCCTCGGCGAAGCGGCGAGCTGGGACATGGATGCAGTCGAGAAATCGGCCCGCGTATCGGCCGCGGAAGCGTCAGCCGAAGGGATACACTGGACTTTCTCCCCCATGGTCGATGTGTCGCGCGATGCCCGCTGGGGCCGCGTTTCGGAAGGTGCCGGGGAAGATGTCTACCTTGGCAGCAAAGTCGCCAAGGCACGCGTGCATGGCTACCAGGGCGACGATCTGAAGGCCGTCGACACGGTTCTGGCAACCGCGAAACACTTTGCCGCTTACGGGGCAGCCCAGGCAGGCCGCGACTATCACACGGTCGATATCTCCGAACGAACGCTGCGCGATGTCTACCTCCCGCCTTTCAAGGCCGCAGTCGATGAAGGGGTCGCCACCTTCATGACGTCGTTCAACGAATACGACGGCGTGCCAGCCAGCGGCAGCAAATTCCTGCTGACCGACGTCTTGCGCGATGAATGGGGCTTCGACGGCTTTGTCGTCACCGACTACACCTCCATCAACGAGATGGTCCCGCATGGTTACGCCAAGGATCTCGAGCAGGCTGGCGAACAGGCGCTCAATGCCGGCGTCGATATGGACATGCAGGGCGCCGTGTTCATGGAAAACATGGTGAAATCGGTCGAAGAAGGCCGCGTGAGCCAGGCGAATATCGACCGCGCAGTGCGCCGCGTGCTCGAAATGAAATATCGCCTCGGACTGTTCGAAGATCCCTATCGCTACGCCGACGAGGCGCGGCAGGAAGCAACGCTGTACAAGCCGGAATTTCTCGAAGCTGCGCGCGACGTAGCGCGCAAATCGATGGTTCTGCTCAAGAACGACGGCAATGTGCTCCCGCTGGCCGCCGATGCTAAGCGAATTGCCGTGATCGGCCCGCTTGGGGACAGCAAGACCGACATGATCGGCAGCTGGTCGGCAGCCGGTGATCGCGAGACCCGACCGGTCACCGTGCTTGAGGGCATGAAGGCCCACGCCGGAAACGGTGTCACGGTCCAGTACGCTAAGGGCGCGAGCTACGAGTTCGGCGACGAAGGCAAGACCGATGGTTTTGCCGAAGCGCTTGCGCTGGCGAAATCGTCGGACGTTGTCGTCGCGGTCATGGGCGAAAAATGGGACATGACGGGCGAAGCTGCCAGCCGTACCTCGCTCGACCTGCCAGGCAATCAGCAGGCCTTGCTCGAACAGCTCGTTGCAACGGGCAAACCGGTCGTGCTGGTGATGATGAGCGGTCGCCCCAATTCGATCACCTGGGCAAACGACAACGTGCCCGCCATTTTGCATGCGTGGTATCCGGGCACGCAGGGCGGCCACGCGGTCGCAGATGTGCTGTTCGGTGATTACAACCCTTCGGGCAAACTGCCGATCACCTTCCCCATCAATGTGGGCCAGGCGCCGATCCACTACGACATGAAGAACACCGGCCGCCCCATTGAACTGGGGGAGCCGGGCGCAAAATACGTTTCGCGCTATCTCAATACGCCGAACGATCCACTGTACCGCTTCGGCTATGGTCTCAGTTACACGACCTTCGGCTATTCACCGGCAACGCTGTCGGCCTCGTCGATGGGGCCCAAGGGTTCGATCACCGCTACTGCCACAATCACCAACACGGGCACGCGCGCGGGCGAAGAGGTGGTGCAGCTCTATGTGCGCGATCTTGTCGGATCGGTCACCCGGCCGGTGCAGGAACTGAAGGGCTTCGAAAAGATAGCGCTGCAACCGGGTGAAAGCCGGACAATATCCTTTACGCTGCGGCCCGAAGACCTCGCGTTCACCCGTGCAGACATGTCGCATGGCTGGGAACCGGGGGAATACCGACTCTGGATCGCGCCTTCATCGGGCGCGAAGGCGAGTACTCCGGTAACCTTTACCCTCACGGAGTAATCGCATGAACCTTCCCGGCTTCCATGCCCCCCAGCCCTCGCGCTGCTCGCATCCATTGCCCTGACGAGCTGTGCGGCGGTCGAGGCCGGGAAGGTTCACACTGCTGCGGCGGGGAAGGTTCGCTAAGGCACGCGGCCGGACGTCGCCGGCCTAGCTTGCCGGACGGAGAGATAGGGCAAAGCCCCCGCCTGCTTCCATCGCTAGCGTCAAAGTGTCGCCGCCGATGATCTCGCGTGTTTCTCGAACCATGGCGAAAGGATCGGCGTCGATCCCGCCGCCCTTGCCGTCCCGCCAGATTTCTGCGGTGTAGCGCTTGCCCTTTGGCAGAAAAGACAGATCGATCGGGATTTCGCGGCGTTCGGCATCCGTAACGCCGCCCACCCACCAGTCTTCACCGCCGCGCTGCTGGCGCGCGACAATCGCGTATTCGCCGATGTCGCCCGCCAGGACGCGCGTCTGTTCCCAATCGACGGGGACCTGTTCGATAAAGGCCAGCGCATCGGGATGCTTCGCGTAGTTTTCCGGCAGGTCGGCTGCCATCTGGAGGGGCGAGTAAATCACGACGTAATCGGCTAGCTGGCGGGCCAGCGTGTTCGGGATGGCGCGGCCATCGCGGCCTTCCAGACTGACGATGCCCGGCGTCAGATCGAACGGACCCGAGAGCATGCGGGTAAAGAGCAAGGTCGGTTCGTGCTCGGGCGGATTGGGCGGCTCGCCCCAGGCGTTGTATTCGGTCCCCCGAGCGCCTTCACGGGTGACGAGGTTCGGGTAGGTCCGCCTGAGGCCCGTATCCTTGATGGGCTCGTGGGCATTGATGGCTATGTGGTGCTCCGCGGCCCGTTCAGCCACGTGGACGTGATGGCGGGCCATGTATTGTCCGTCATGGTATTCCCATTGCTCCGTCCCATCGGGATCTTCGCGCAGGACACCGCCGGCGTCCGCGACGTAGCCGGTTTTTACCGAATGAACGCCATAGCGCTGGTAGTAATCGAAAGCCTTTTCGAGCTGGCGTTCGTAAAGCCCTGCATTCCCGGCAGTTTCATGGTGCCCCATGATCTCGACGCCTTTTTCGCGTGCGTATTTCGCGATGCGGTCCATGTCGAAATCGGGATAGGCTACGGCGAACTGGAAATTGCGTCCGCTCTCGCTCCACCAGCCTTCGTTCCAGCCTTCCACAAGGACCGAGCCGAAGCCATGGTCGGCTGCGAAATCGATGTATTCGAGTACGTTATCGGTGGTCGCGCCGTGCTTGGGTCCCGCGTTCCAACTCCATTTGTCGAGATGCATTCCCCACCAAATACCCACGTATTTCTGGGGTTTGACCCAGCTGACATCGCCCAACCGGTTGGGCTCGTTGAGGTTGAGAATGATGTCCGCGGCTGCATAAAGCGCCGGCGCGTCCTCGCCGATCAGGATGGTCCGCCATGGCGTTTCGAAGGGCGCCTCCCGCCGCACCTTCCAAGGCTGCGAGGATGGAGCGAGGCGGGTGCGGAAGCGTTGGTGGTCGATGCGTTGCAGCCAGAAGGCCGAATAATCGATCAGCGACGCTTCGTGGAGCGCGATGTGAAGGCCGTCCGAGCGGCGGAAAGTGATCGGGGAATGGGCCGTGCCGACCTGATTGGCCGGGGTGTGATTGTAGAGATATTCGTAACGATTCCATTCACCTGCGGGGATCCACCATGCTTCCGCATCGCCGGCAATCGCGAACTCGGTAAGCTCTTCATCGATCATCACATCGGTGAGCTGAGGCTGATCGGGAAAGGCGAAGCGGAAGCCCAGACCGTCGTCGAACACCCTGATAGTCATGTCAATCGAGCGTTTGATCTTGCCCTGTTCGGTCAGCCGAACACGCATTTCATTGTGTTTATCGACGACCAACCGGCTTTCGCCCCAAGGCTGTTCCCAGGTTTCGTCCGCACTGGAGCGCACCGGATCGCCGAGCGTGATGCCGCTGCCCCACTTGCCCGCGCCGCGAAGCAGGAAACCCAGTTGCGAGGCATCGATGACCGGCGCCCCGTCCCGGTCGACGGAATAGGTCGGCGCGCCGTCCACTGTGGTCAGCGCAAAGCAGAGCCGCCCATTGGGCGAGCACTGCCGATGCGACACATCGTCCTGCGCGGCCAGGCCGCCTGCTGGAACGAACACGAGGAACAAAGCGCCCAAGGCCGCCCGTCCGCCACGATTGCGCAAATATGACCCGATCATCTCTACCTCCTGAAACGAGGGCTAGGCGTTCGCACGGCGCGGGGCCAGAAATTTCGTGCAACCGGTTACATTTTTGGTTATCCCATAGCGGATAAGGCCCGTCGGACAGGGCACACCTGGGAGGAATGTAGAGATGGCACTGGCCCCTGATGTTGCAGCGAGCACGGATCCTGCGGCGGTTGTCGAGGATGGCGAAGGGATCAAGGCGCCGGGTCTCAACTATTTCGTCTTCGGCCTGTTCTTCATCTTCGGCGGCATCACGTCCCTGAACGATGTGATCATCCCCAAGCTGAAGGAGCTGTTCACGCTCAACTACACGCAGGCCATGCTGGTGCAGTTCTGCTTCTTCGCCGCCTATCTCGTGATCGGTATCCCGGGTGCCAAGCTGGTCAAGAAGCTGGGCTACATGCGCGGCGCAGTGGCCGGCCTTTTGACCATGATGGTCGGCTGCCTGATGTTCATTCCCGCCAGCCAGAACGCCACCTACTGGGTGTTCCTGCTTGCCCTGTTCGTCCTCGCCAGCGGCGTGGTGATCGTCCAGGTCGTCGCCAATCCGCTGATCTCGCTGCTGGGGCCGCAAAGCACGGCCCACAGCCGCCTCACCTTTGCCCAGGCCTTCAACTCGCTGGGCACCTGGGTCTTCCCGCTGATCGGCTCGGTCGTCATTCTGGGCAGCCTGGCCAATATCACTGCCGATCAGCTCTCGGGCGCCGAGCTTACCGCCTATCGCCAGGCGGAAAGCGAAGCGATCTGGCAGGGTTATCTGGGCGTTGCCGCCCTCATCGCGCTGGTCGCGCTGGCCGTCTGGCTGTTCCGCAATCGCCTGCAGGGCGAAAAGCACGAGGCATCGAGCGGCTTTGCCGGGCTCGACCTGCTGAAGCGCAGCCGGTTCGGCTTCGGCGCGCTGTGCATCTTCCTCTATGTCGGCGCGGAAGTGTCGATCGGATCGATCATCATCAACTACCTTGCCGAAGACCGCGTGCTGGGCCAGCCGGAAAGCGTGATCGGCTGGATGATCAGCCTCTACTGGGGCGGTGCGATGGTGGGCCGGTTCATCGGCTCCTACTTCCTGCGCCTCTTCTCGCCCGGCAAGATCCTCGCCTTCAATGCGACCGGTTCGATCCTGCTGATCCTGATCAGCGCCAACAGCTCCGGTACGCTGGCCGCCTACAGCCTCCTTGCCGTGGGCCTGATGAACTCGATCATGTTCCCCACGATCTTCTCGCTCGCCTGCGAAAAGCTCGGCTCGCGCGCGGCGGACGGATCGGGCATCATCAATGTCGCGATCTTCGGCGGCGCGGTCGTCCCGCTGCTGTTCGGCGTTCTCGCCGATACCACCGGCAGCCTCCCCCTCGCCCTCACCCTCCCCGCCATCTGTTACGCCATCATCGCCAGCTTCGGCCTCTTCGCACGAAAACCCGCAATAGCGTGACAGGGAGGGAGCGGCGGTGCGGCGCCCCCTCCGGAAAAACAGGTAGCGCCCGCCTGCCTGGCCGTTAACCAAAGTGAGGCACAGCAGCCGGAATTCTACCGATGGATTTTCCGGAATATGGCCAGACCCAATCGCAATGACCTGATTGCCATCATCGCCGTCGCGTGCCTGTTCGCGATGCTGGCATATCTGGGCATGACGCTGATGCGCGCAAGCGAACGCATCGCGCTGCTGTGGATCCCGAACGCCGTGGTGGCAGCCCTGCTGATCCGCAGCCGGTCGGACAGCCGTGTCTATTTCATCCTGGCCTGCGCCGCGGCGGATCTGGCGGTGAACCGGATGATCGGGGACGGATGGAGCATTGCCATCGCCCTGTCGGTGGCGAATGCCGCGGAGATCGCCGTGATCGTATGGGCAGTGCAGACGTGCTGCGGCAAACATCCCGACGTCAACGATATCAGGACGCATGGCTGGTTGCTGGTATCCGCGCTGAGCGGCGCCGGCGTTTCGGCCACCATTGCCGCGCTGGCATTGTCCGGCGGCGATCCAGCGACGTTCTTCCAGCAATGGGAGAGATGGGTTCTGGCCGACGGGCTGAGCCTGCTGATCATTCTGCCGCTTGCCCTGATCGGGATCGACGCATGGCGTGAACGCCGTTTGCCGCCCAAGCATAGCCCGGCCGAATGGGCTTCGATGATTGCGATCGTCATCTGCGGCAGCATCGTCGTCTTCGCCCAGTCGCAATATCCGTTCCTGTTCCTGGCGTGTCCGCTGGTCCTTTATGCAGCTTTCCGGACCGGGATGAACGGTACGGCCATTGCCGTGCTGATCGTGACCGCAATCGCATCGATTGCCACGTCCCTGGATGCAGGGCCGATCACGCTGGTGCGCGGGTCCATCGAAGACAAGCTGTTCGCTTTCCAGATATTCCTCGCCAGCAATTTTGCGATCGGCCTGCCGGTCGCCGCCATGCTGGAAGGGCGCATCCGCGACCGGGACCTGATCCGCCAGAGCCGGGACGACAAGCAGGAAATCCTCGATCACATCCGCGAAATCATCTTCCGCACGGATGAGAACGGTCGGTGGACCTCGCTCAACCCCGCATGGGAAGCACTGACGGGCTATACCGTCGAGGAGTCGCTGGGCTGGCCCACCACGAAATTGCTGGTACCCGAGGATTTCGCAGCGGCAGGTCAGATCTATCCCGCCCTTGTGAGCGGAGAGCTTCGCGAGACGACCCTGACCCAGCGTTTCATCGATAAATGGGGCGCATGCAGACATATCGAGGTCAGCATCCGGCGGGCAACCGACGAGCGCGGACGATTTTCCGGGACGATCGGAAATATCCGCGATGTGACCGAGCAGATACGTCAGGAAAAGGCCCTGTCGGATAGCGAGAAGCGATTCCGCACCCTTGCCGAATCCGCCCCCATCGGGATTTTCCAGGCGAACGGTCAGGGGCAATTGACGTTCATCAATCCTTCCTGGGCGAACAAGGTCGGTAAAACCGTCGACGAAATGCTTGGGCGTGGATGGGTCGATGCGCTGGCATCGCTCGAGGCGATACAGGCCGACCCGCCGTTCAGGGGTTTCGAACCTGGCATGGTCCGGCGGCGTACGCTGGAATTTCGGGCGCCGGACGGGTCGAGCCTGTGGATGGATACCTATAATACGGCCGAGTTCGACGAGAATGGTGCCGTGACAGGTTATTACGGCGCGGCAGTCGATATCACCGAGCAGAAACAGGCGAGCGAAAAGCTGGAGGCCAGCGAAAGCCGCTTTCAGGCCCTGGCCAATCTGGCACCCGCAGGCATATTCCGCACGGATACCGAAGGCCGCTGCACCTATGTCAACGCGGCGTGGCTGCGTCTTTCCGGGCTGGGACCCGATGAATGGCAGGGCGACGGCTGGGCCCGTGCAGTACATCCCGAGGATCGCGACAGGGTGCATGCGGAATGGACCGGTGCGGTCGAAAGCCGGACGGAATGCCGTCTGGAGTTCCGCTGGCTTCATGGCGACGGGTCGATCGTGTGGGTCGACACCATCGGACGGCCCGAATTCGACCAGGCCGGACAGGTCACCGGCTTCATCGGCGTGAACATCGACGTGACCGAGCATCATGAAGCCATCGCCGCCCTGGCCCGGCGAGACGAGCAACTGACCCTGATCACCGAAAACATCACCGATGCGGTGGTGCGTCTCAACCTGAAGGGGACCTGCGTTTACGCCTCGCCATCGGCGAGGGATCTGTTCGAACTGCCGCTGAGTGCGCTGATCGGATCCAACCTGCTGACCGGATTCCATCCGGACGACGATGCGAGCGTTCATGACGCTTTCGCCGGATTGGCAGATGGCAGCAGGAAACGTGCACTGATCGCGTTTCGCGCGGCTTCGGTCGACGAGCCCGAGACCTATCGCTGGATGGAAGCCAATTGCGCGCCCGTGCACGATCATCGCAACGGGCGGCCGGTCGAAATCATCGCGTCCATCCGCGATGTATCGCATACCAAGAAGCTGGAAGCCGAACTTCGCGCAGCCAGGTTGGCAGCGGAAGATGCCGCCACGGCCAAATCCGCGTTCCTGGCGAACATGAGCCACGACATTCGCACGCCGATGAACGGCCTGCTTGGCTTCACCGAGCTGCTGAAAAAGACCGATCTGAGCGACCGGCAGACGGATTACGTGCGCCTGATCGACGAATCCGGACGCGGCATGATGCAGCTGCTCAACGACATCCTCGACATATCGAAGATCGAGGCCGGGCTGATGCGCGTGGCGCAGGAACCGGTGGACGTGCGCCACAAGCTGACCGGCGTGGTGCGGCTGATGGAAGCCGTAGCCCGGGAAAAGCAGGTCGCACTGGAACTGGATATTGCCGACGACCTTCCGAAATGGGTGGTCGGCGACCGCCTCCGCTTGCGGCAGATCGCGCTCAATCTGGTGGGCAATGCGATAAAGTTCACGGCGCACGGTACGGTCAGCGTACGCGTCGCGCCAAGTGCATGCGGTACCAGGTTCGAGCTGTCGGTCGCGGACACCGGCATCGGCATCGCGCCCGATCATCTGGAAACCATCTTCCATCAGTTCACGCAGGCCGATGGATCGACCGCCCGCAAATATGGCGGTTCCGGGCTTGGCCTGTCCATCACCAGCCAGCTTGCCGAACTGCTGGATGGCGAGGTGACGGTGGAAAGCGAAGTGGGCAAAGGCTCCACCTTCCGTGTGACAATGCCGTTGGTGCCATGTGCCGCGCCGCGACACGAAGAGGACGTGCCGGATGAATGCGAAGACCGTACAGATGCGGCGCATTCCCCCATTCGCCTGCTGATCGCCGAGGACAATTCGATCAATCAGGAGCTTATCGCGGCCATGGTGCGACAGGCCGGATACGATGCCACCATTGTCGAGGATGGCAGTATTGCCATCGAACGCGTGATCGCAGCGGCGCAGGACGAGAAGCCATACGACCTGGTTCTGATGGACGTGCAGATGCCGGGAACGGACGGGCTAACTGCAACCCGCGAGTTGCGTAATCGCGGTTATGGCCCGCAGGACCTGCCGATCATCGCGCTGACCGCCAATGCCTATCCCGACGATATCGCCCGGTGCCGGGCAGCCGGAATGCAGGCGCATATCGCAAAGCCGTTCTCGTATCGCGACCTCACCAGCAATGTGGAACGGTTTGCAGACAAGGCGGGGCGGATGGTAGCCGAGCCCGGCGTTTCGATCGATCCCGGCGTCTCGAACACGGCGCGGCTTCGCGATCGCTATATCAAGCGCAAGAACGACCTGCGCGAACTGATAAGCGCCATCGACGACAGCAATGTCGAAGAGCGCTGGCCCGAACTGGCGAGTGCCCTGCACCAGATTGCAGGCGTGGCCGCCTATTTCGGTGATGCGCATTTCGGCTCACTGGCGTCGCAAATCGAGCATGAACTGGGCGAGGCGAGCGAAGCGGAAAGCCGCCTGGTGCTCGTCTCGCGCAGCCTGTCGGTTCTGGACGAAGCGGCCTGAAGATGGGGGGGCAGGCCCGCCCTGCCCCGGAATATCCTGGAATGGGATCAGATGGCGCGGGCGCCAGCCGGCCTTTTTTCGAGTGCCTTGCGATCATGTGCTTCGGTCAACAGCACGTCGACCGTTGCGAGGAGTTTCTTCGGATCGAAGGGCTTGCGCATATATTCGTCGGCCCCGGCATACATGGCGAGGTCTTCATCGGATGCGCTGACGCGCGCGGTGAGCATCAGGGCCGGGATTTCCCAGAGATCATAGTCGATGCGCATCTGGCGAACGATCTGGACCCCGGTCATGCTGGGCAGGCTGCAATCGAGGATGACCATGTCCGGGCGCTTGGCCCGGATGACGTCGAGCGCAGCCGCCCCATCCTGAACCACACCCACGGCGTGTCCAGCCTGAATGAGAGTGTCCCGCACGATCTCGGCGACGATCTCGTCATCTTCAGCGACGATTATCCTGGGCATGCAGCATCTCCTTACTTGCGTAAGCGCTAGCAACAATATGGTATAGCAGATGCTTAGACGCCCTACGGGAATACACGTGCAAGCGCGGTAAAGCTGCGCTCAGCGGACCGGGGCCGGGCGCGAAACGCCTTGAAAACCGGCGCGCATTTTCTATACTCTACGGTATGGAAAAAGTCGCAAGCCGAGGACGTCCCAGAGAATTCGATACCGAGCTGGCCCTTGGCGCGGCGCTGCGCGTGTTCTGGGCCAAGGGGTACGAGGGCGCTTCGCTTTCCGATCTCACCGACGAAATGGGCATAACGCGGCCCAGCCTCTATGCCGCTTTCGGCAACAAGGAAGCGCTGTTTCGGCAGGCGCTCGACCTCTACGAACGCGACAAGCTCACCTATATCGGCGATGCGATCGAGGCGCCGACGGCGCGCGGCGTTGCCGAGCGCCTGTTGATGGGCTCGGTTGATGCTGCAACCACGGGCGATTGCAAGGGCTGCATGGGCGTGATCGCCTCGGTGGCCTGCCAGAGCGTGGAGCCTTCGATCAGGGACGATGTGAACGCACGGGCGGAATCCTCCCGGCGGGCGATCATCGCGCGCATGCAGCAGGCGATCGACGCCGGCGAATTCCGCGTGGCGACCGAAGCGGAGGCGATCACGCGCTATCTGCTGGCCATCATGCAAGGCATCTCGGTCCAGGCCCAATCGGGTGCGAGCCGCGAAGAGCTTTTGCAAGTTGCTGATTCTGCGTTACTTTCCTGGCCGTCTGCCTGACGGACATCCAAATCTGCGAAAATAATATCGGTCGGTACAGAAAAATACCTTGACCTGAACGCAGCATTACATACTTATCGGTACAGATTGTTGGTCGGGCCGACTCCCGTCGGTCACGCGTGATGATATGGGCACGCCCGATCCCGGAATAATTGCGAGTTCAATTTCGAAAGCCGCGCTTTCGAAAGCGATGTCGTGCGGCATAACAAGATCAGGGAACAGCGTATGTTCGATACCCCCTTCGACAGGTACCATGACGAAGCAGCGGCAGAGCGCCGCGAGCAGGAGCAGTTCGACGAGCGCGAACAGGACGGCGGCTACGATCCGGCCGAGGTGACGGCACGCCAGCCGAAATCGCGGTTGATGCGCGTGTGGATGGGCGTGCTGATCGTCCTTGCCGCGATCACCGCTTGGTGGGTCCTTGGCGGCGGCGCACCTGCGCCTGCAGCAGCCCCCCTGCCCGTGGTTACCGTCGCGACACCGCTGCAGAAGGAAATCACCGAATGGGACGAATTCGTCGGCCGCTTCGAAGCGAGCCGCCGCGTGGAGGTCCGCCCGCAGGTGTCGGGGCAGATAACCGCCATCCACTTTACCGACGGCCAGTTCGTCCGGCAGGGTGCGCCGCTGTTCACGATCGATGCGCGAACCTATCGCGCCTCGCTGGCGCAGGCGCAGGCACAGGTCGCTCAAGCCACCACGGCGCTTGCCCTCTCGCGCGACAATCTGGCCCGTGCGCAGCGGCTGGTCGAGGACGACGCGGTTGCCGCCAACGAAATCGACCGGCTGAAAGCGGAGGTGCGCAATAACGAGGCCGGCCTCGCCGCGGCACGTGCGCTGGTATCGGCCCGCGCACTGGACGTGGGATTCACCACGGTCCGCGCGCCGATATCCGGGCGGATTTCCGATCGCCGGGTCGATGCAGGCAATCTGGTGTCGGGCAGCGGCGGTTCGCAGGCCACCCTGCTGACGACCATCAACGCCGTCGATCCGGTCTATTTCGAATTCACCGGATCGGAAGCCTTGTTCCTGAAAGCCCAGCGCGAAGGGCTGGACAAGGGTACGCCCGTGGAAATCCGCCTGCAGGACGAAACCGAATATACCTGGCACGGCAAGCTAGATTTCACCGACAACGGGCTCGACGATGAATCGGGTACGATCCGCGCGCGCGCACTGGTCGACAATCCCGACGGATTCCTGACGCCCGGCCTGTTCGGCCAGATGCGGCTGGCCACTGGCGGCACGCACAAGGCGATGCTGGTTCCAGATACCGCCATCACGACCGACCAGACACGCAAGCTGGTTCTGGTGGTGCAAAACGATGGAAAGGTCGCCGCACGCTCAGTCGAGCTGGGTCCCCAGATCGGCAATCTGCGGGTGATCGAGAGCGGCCTGAAGCCGACCGAGAAGGTGGTGATCAAGGGCGTCCAGATGGCCATGCCCGGTCAGCAGGTGTCCGCGCAGCAGGGGACCATTGCCCCCGCCCGTGCCGAGACACGCATGGCCAAATCGCCACCGGCAAAATTCCGCGCTGCGGCTGCGACCTTCGCCGAATAACCGGCCCGGTTTCCGCCTGACCAATCCGCAATTCACACCCGAGGTGCGTCCATGCGACTGTCACGTTTCTTCATCGATCGACCGATCTTCGCCAGCGTGCTGGCCGTCCTGATCACGCTGGTCGGAGCCATTTCATATTTCTTCCTGCCGATCAGCCAATATCCGGACATCGTCCCGCCAACGGTGACGGTCACAGCCGTCTATCCCGGCGCATCGGCGGAAACGGTTGCCGATACGGTCGCCAATCCGATCGAGCAGGAAATCAACGGCGTCGATGGGATGCTGTACCAGTCCAGCGAATCCACGGGCGATGGACGCATGACGATTACCGTCACCTTCGCGCCCGGAACCGATCTGGATGATGCGCAGGTGCTGGTTCAGAACCGCGTCGCCATTGCCGAGGCCCGGCTACCCGAAGAAGTTCAGCGGCTCGGCATCGTGACCCGCAAGACGACGCCCGACTTCCTCATGGTGGTCAATCTGGTGTCGCCGGACGGGTCGCTCGATCGCGAATATATCTCGAACTACGCCCAGACGCGGATCAAGGATCAGCTCGCCCGGCTCGAAGGGGTCGGCGATGTGCAATTGTTCGGCCAGCGCGAACTGGCGATGCGCGTCTGGATTGACCCGGGCCGCGCCGCCGCCCGCGGACTGACCGGCAGCGACATCGTGCGCGCACTGCGGGCGCAGAACGTGCAGGTCGCAGCCGGCACGCTGGGGCAGCAGCCAAGCCCTGAAAGCGCCTTTCAGCTCAACGTTGAAACGCAAGGCCGCTTCACCGATCCATCGCAGTTCGGTCAGGTCGTCATCCGCACGGATGCGCAAGGACGCCAGATCCGCGTCAGCGATGTCGCCCGCGTCGAAATCGGCGCGACCGACTATGCCACGTCGGCCTATCTGAACGACATGGATTCGGTCATCTTGCCCGTATTCCAGAAGCCGGGTTCCAACGCTTTGGAGGCGGCCGAGGGGGTCAAGGAAACGATGACCCGCCTTTCGGAATCCTTCCCGCAGGGGATGGAATACCGCATTGTCTACAATCCCACCGAGTTCATATCGCAGAGCATCGACGCCGTCCTGCACACATTGCTGGAAGCGATCGTGCTGGTAGTCCTGGTGATTGTGGTGTTCCTGCAGAAGGCCCGCGCATCGATCATTCCGGTGCTGGCGATACCGATATCGCTGGTGGGGACTTTCGCCGTGCTCGCCATGCTGGGCTATTCGCTCAACAATCTGTCGCTTTTCGGACTGGTGCTCGCGATCGGAATTGTCGTCGACGATGCCATCGTCGTGGTCGAGAATGTCGAGCGCAATCTGGAACAGGGGTATTCCCCTCTCGAAGCGGCACGCCGATCCATGGACGAGGTCGGGACCGCCCTGATCGCCATCGTCCTGGTGCTGTGCGCCGTGTTCGTCCCCACCCTGTTCATGGGCGGATTGTCGGGCGAATTCTACAAGCAGTTCGCGGTTACGATTTCGGCTGCGACGGCCATTTCCCTGTTCGTGTCGCTGACCCTCTCGCCTGCCCTTTCGGCCCTGCTGTTGCGTCCACATGAAGATCTGCCCGCCGATGCACCGCGCTGGCGGCAGGGGCTGGACCGTGCCGGACAGCGGTTCAACAATGCATTCGAACGGTTCAGCGACTGGTACGCCCGGCTGACGGCACGTCTGGTCGCCATGCCCCGCAGGATGATGGCGGCCTATGCGCTGCTGATTGGCCTTACCGCCCTAACGCTCAGCGCAACGCCCACCGGCTTCATTCCGCAGCAGGATCAGGGCTATTTCGTGTCCGTCATCCAGCTCCCGCCTGGGTCGTCGACCACGCGAACAGATGCCGTGATGAAGCAGGTGGCCGAGCGCGTCCTGCCGATCGAAGGCATCAAGGGCACCGTCATGCTGTCGGGCTTCGACGGTACGACGCAAACACAGTCCGCAAGTTCGGCGGCGGCCTATTGGGTGCTCGACGAATTCGAGAACCGCAAGGGTAGCGGCAAATCGATCGACGAGCTTATCGCTGCAGCACAAGCCGCCACTGCCGGCATCAACGAAGCACGCCTGATGATCGTCAAACCGCCCGTAATCCAGGGGATCGGTTCGGCGGGGGGCTTTCGCATGATGCTGAAAGCGGATTCCGGCCAGGACTATCGCGACATGCAGCAGGTCGCCAATGAGGTCATTGCCAAGGCGAATGGTCAGGAAGGTCTGGCCGGTGTCTATACATTCTTCGACACGGGCACGCCCCGCGTGAAGACCGATATCGACCGCGACAAGGCCCAGATGCTGGGCGTGGCCCCGGCAGACATTTTCGATACGCTTTCGGTCTATCTCGGCAGCGCCTTCGTCAACGATTTCAACCTGCTGGGCCGCACCTACCGAGTGACCGCACAGGCGGAGGCGGACTATCGCGACGATGTGAGCGACATTGCCGGGCTCCATGCCCGCTCGGCCAATGGATCGATGGTTCCGCTCGGCTCGCTTGCGACGTTTACGGACACCACCGGGCCGTACCGCGTATCGCGCTACAACCTCGCCCCTGCCGTGGCCATCGATGGCGATACGGCGCCGGGCGGATCGACCGGTCATTCGCTGATGACCATGGAAAAGGTCGCGTCGACGACGGTTCCGCAAGGCTATTCGACCGAATGGACGGGCATTGCATATCAGCAGGCCACCACCGGCAATACGGCGGCCTATGTCTTCGGACTGGCGGTCCTGCTCGTCTTCCTGGTGCTGGCCGCACAGTACGAGAGCCTGATCATGCCACTGTCGATCATCCTGATCGTGCCGATGTGTCTGCTGGCGGCAATGGCCGGGGTGAACCTGATGGGCATGGACAACAATGTGCTCACGCAGATCGGCCTTGTCGTCCTGATCGCCCTGTCCGCGAAGAACGCCATCCTGATCGTTGAATTCGCTCGCCAGGGTGAGAAGCTGCACGGCCTTTCTCCCGCGGCTGCCGCAGTGGAAGCGGCGCGCACCCGCCTGCGGCCGATCCTGATGACCAGCTTCGCTTTCATCCTGGGATCCGTCCCGCTGGTAATCGCCACCGGAGCCGGGGCGGAACTGCGCCAGGCGCTGGGTACGGCGGTATGTTTCGGCATGCTCGGCGTCACCGGGTTCGGACTGATTTTCACTCCCACTTTCTATGTGGTCTGCCGCGTATTGGGCGACCGCGTGGCCGAGCTTCGCAGCCGCTGGAGCCGAAAGGCACCCGGCCTGACCGTGCAGCCAGCCGAATAGGACATTTCATCATGGCATATCGCACCTTCATCCTTTCCGCCGTTTCCGCGCTTGCCCTTTCGGGCTGCGCGGTGGGGCCGGATCGCGTCTCTCCCTCCCCCCCGTCCCCGAGCGCGACTTCCGGCCCCTTCCTTTCCGCCCAAACCGATATCGTGACCGCCAATCCGCTGCCGCAGGACTGGTGGCGGCTTTACGAAGACCCCGTGCTGGACGGACTGGTTGCAGATGCGCTGGGCGCGAATACCGACATCCGCCAGGCGGTAGCGCGGATGGACCGCGCCCGTGCTGCCCTGCGCGGTGCGCGATCGGACCGACTGCCGACCGTCGGTCTGACCGCGTCAGCCGCCTATTCCAGAACACCGGAATTCGAGACGCCCCCCGGAGCCGATCGGACGGGTACCGGCATTTCGCTAGGTGCTGATGTGTCTTATGAAGTCGATCTGTTCGGGCGGGTCAGCGGACAGATAAGCGCGTCTCGTAACGATCTGGCTGCGGCGCAAGCGGACGCCGATGCGGTGCGGGTCATGGTCGTAGCGGATACGACGCTGGCCTATGCCAATGCTGCCAGCGCTGCCGCGCGGATCGACGTGGCGCGATCGATCGTCGCCCTGCTCGACGACAGCCTTCGCCTGACGCGGCGACGCCACGAGGTGGGCATGGCAGACGGGCTGGCAGTCGCCCGTATCCAGAGCCTTCGCGACCAGCGGGCCGCCACCATCCCGGAAATCGAGGCGCAGCGCAGCGCCGCCCTGTTCGCGCTGGCGACGCTTACCGGACGCACGCCTGCGGAATTGCCCGCCATTTCGGGCGAGCGCTCGATTCCGCTCGAGATAGCTGCCCCCTTGCCCGTTGGCGACGGCACACAATTGCTGGCACGCAGGCCAGATGTCCGCGCGGCAGAGCAGCGGTTGCTTGCCGATACCGACAGGATCGGGGTTGCCCGCGCCGATCTCTATCCACGCATAACGCTGGGCGGTTCCGTCGGATCTTCAGCATCCAGCGTGAGCAATTTGTTTTCCGGCGGTCCGCTCGGCTTCATCCTGGGACCCTTGATCGATTGGGTCTTCCCCAACCGGGAACCGGTATTCGCGCGCATCGATGCCGCCAAAGCGGACGCGCGCGGATCGCTCGCAGCATTCGACGGGGCGATCCTCAATGCCTTGCAGGAAACCGAAACCGCCCTGTCCCGATATGCCGGGGCAATCGAGCGGCGGCGGTCTCTGGAGCAGGCGATGCAGGCAGCGACCAAGGCGGCACGCATTACCCGCGCCCAGAACCGCGAAGGCGTTATCGATTCGCTGGATTTGCTCGATGCGGAGCGCACGCTTGCCGAAACGCGGGCCGAACTGGCCGATCAGGACGCGCTCGTCTCGAGCCGCCAGATCGATCTGTTCCGCGCTCTGGGAGGTTCATGGTCGGCCGAGCGGGAGACGGCGTCGTGAACCTGAAGGCATTGCTGCGCCTGCATGCGGACGCTTTTCAGGCAGGCGCCGTGGGTTTCGGGGCGACCACCATCATCCTGCTGGTGACGTTGCTGTAGGTTTAGTGAGCGCCGGGCAAAGGTAATCACTGCTGCCCGGCGATCATTGCCTTGCCCCGATCTGAAAACTAGGTATGCTTGCAGGCGAACGCGCAAAAGTGCGTCGGTTGGGAGTATGTTTGCATGGCCTGGGATTTCGAGACCGATCCTGAATTCCAAGAAAAGCTCGACTGGATGGACGAATTCGTCCGCGAGAAGGTCGAACCGCTGGGCCTGCTGGGCATCCATCCCTATGACGTGAAGAACCCGCGCCGCAACAAGCTGGTCCGCCCTCTTCAGGAAGAGGTGAAGGCCAGGGGACTGTGGGCGTGTCACCTCGGCCCGGAGCTCGGCGGTCAGGGTTATGGTCAGGTCAAGCTGGGCCTGATGAACGAGATCCTCGGCGGTGCGAGTTTCGCCCCGATCGTGTTCGGCTGCCAGGCGCCCGATACCGGCAATGCAGAGATCATCGCCCATTACGGAACGCCCGAACAGAAAACACGGTATCTGCAGCCGCTGCTCGAAAACGAAATCGTTTCCGCATTCTCCATGACCGAACCGCAGGGCGGATCCGATCCGACCAATTTCATCACCAAGGCCGAACTCGACGGCAACCACTGGAAGATTAACGGCGAGAAATGGTTTTCGACCAACGGTCGCTGGGCGGAATTCCTGATCGTCATGGCGGTGACCGATCCCGATGCTCCGCGTCACGAGCGGATGAGCATGTTCATCGTGCCGGTCAATACGCCGGGGGTCGAAATCGTCCGCAACGTCGGCGTCTATGGCCAGGAAGACGGTTCGGAAAGCTATGTGCGCTACACCGACGTGCGTGTGCCGGCGGATCATCTTCTGGGTGAACAGGGCGGTGCTTTCGCCATTTCGCAGACACGCTTGGGCGGTGGGCGCGTGCACCACGCCATGCGCACCGTCGGCAATTGCCGCCGCCTGCTCGATGCGATGAGCCGGCGTGCTGTCAGTCGCAAGACGCGGACCGGCACGATCGCCGATTACCAGGCGGTCCAGATGCAGATTGCCGACAGCTATATCGAGCTTGAACAGTTCAAGCTGTTCGTCCTGAAAACCGCGTGGATGATCGACAAATATCAGGATTACCGCAAGGTCCGCAAAGACATAGCCGCGATCAAGGCGCTGATGCCCAAGGTCTATCACGACATCGCGCACCGCTGCATCCACATCCACGGATCGCTGGGCGTTTCGAATGAAATGCCGTTCGTCGGCAGCCTCATCGGTTCGATGGTCATGGGCATCGCCGATGGGCCGACGGAAGTGCACAAGGTCACCGTCGCCAAGCAACATTTGCGCAAATATCGCGACGTCGCCGATCCGATGTTCCCCGATTATTCGCTCATAGAGCGCCGGGCCAAGGCGCGGGAAATGTACGACCCGCTCGAAGAACTGGTGGAGGCGGCGGAGTAAGCCCGGTGCCGACGCCAGCGATGACGCGCGGACAGCGCCTGAGCTATGGTTTCGGGGCAGTGGCGAACGGCGTCAAGAACGCCGCCTTTTCCACCTATCTGCTGCTGTTCTACAATCAGGTGCTGGGGGTCCCGGCATCCATCGTTTCGACCGCGATCGCGCTGACGTTGCTGGTCGATGCCGTGGCCGATCCCTTCATCGGCCGCTGGTCGGACATGACCCGATCGCGGATCGGCCGCCGGCATCCGTTCATTCTCGGATCTGCGCTTCCGACGGCAGTATTCTTCATCCTGGCATGGTTTCCGCCCGCCGGGCTGACCGACATCCAGATGGGCGTGTGGGTATTTGCCATCGCGGCCCTGACGCGCACCTCGATCAGCGCGTTCGAAATCTCCTCCAGCGCCATGAACCCCGAACTGACCGACGATTACGCCGAGCGCACGAAACTGTTCGGCCTTCGCTACTGGTTCGGATATGTCGGGACCTTCGGCTTCACCGCCTTTTCCCTTGCCGTGTTCTTCGTTGCCACGCCCGAATACGCCCGTGGCCAGCTCAATCCCGAAGGCTATGTGAAGTTCGCATGGCTCGGCGGCGCGCTCATTTTTGCCGCCATTCTGGTGTGCGGCTTTGGAACGCTCAGCCGCGTGCCGCATCTGCGCCAGCGCGACGAACCCGGCGAAGGCGCCACGCCCACGTCCCATTTCAAGGAGATGTTCAGCGCGTTCAGCAATCGCGGCTTCCTCGCGATCTTCGCATTCGGCGTCTGCAAATACACTGCCATCGGGCTCTACGCCGCAACGACGCTGTATTTCGGCACCTATGTCTTCAAACTGGGTGCAGGACAGCTGGCCCTGCTGACGTTCGACAGTCTGGTTGCCGCAACGATCGCTGCGCCGTTCGCCCCGAAATTCTCGCGCTGGCTAGGCAAGCGCAACACATCGATGTTCATGGCTATAGGTGGCATTCTGCTCGGCCTTTCGCCGCTGCTGCTGACTTACCTGGACCTGTTCTTCCAGCCGGGCGATCCGATGCTGCTGCCCACGCTCTTCATCATCGGCGCAGTCTACGGTGCCATGATCGCGACCTCGCTGATCAACACCTCTTCCATGCTGGCGGATGTGGTGGAAGATCACGCCGTGCGCACCGGCCAGCATACCGCCGGCGTGTTCTTCGCCGCGTCCAGTTTCATGCAGCAATGTTCGACCGGGCTCGGCATCATGATGGCAGGGATCGTGCTCGAACTATCCGATTTCCCGACCGGGGTGAACGTCGACCAGGTGACGGTGGCGATGCAGAAGAGCCTGCTGATCCACTACATACCGGCCTCCGGCGGTTTGTGGATCATCGGCGCGCTGTTCCTGCTGCTCTATCCCATCACCGAGGCCAGCCATCGTGAGAACGTCGATCGCCTGAAGTCGCGCGAGGCGCAGGCCCGAGAGCAAGCCATCCGCGATGGCGCATTTGGCTCCCCCGCCAGGTAAGGAAAATAATGATCGCAGATCGCTCAGCCCCCAAACTCGGGCTATCGACCAAACTGTTCTATGGCTTCGGTTCGGTTGGCTACGGCGTCAAGGACGTCGCCTTCCGCTCGTTTCTTCTTCTGTACTACAATCAGGTCATCGGCATCCGGGCCGATCTGGTGTCCTTCGCAATCCTTGTCGCATTGTGCGTCGATGCGATTTCCGATCCGATCGTGGGGCAGTGGTCGGACACGGTCCGGACCAAATGGGGCCGACGCCACCCCTTCATGTTCCTGAGCGCGATCCCGGCCGCGGGCAGCCTGCTATTCCTGTTCTTCCCGCCCGAAGGGATGAGCGAGACGCAGACCTTCTGGTACATCCTCGTGGTCGGCTGCTGCGTCAGGACCTTCATAACCTTCTTCGAAATTCCGAGCAGCGCTCTCGCCCCCGAACTGACCAGCGATTACGACCAGCGCACTTCGATCGCCAGTTTCCGCTATTTCTTCGCCTATCTCGGCGGCGTCGGCATGGCGTTCCTGACCTTGCTGGTCTTCCTCGCGCCGACCGCGGAATATCCGGTCGGCCAGCTCAATCCCGAAGGCTATCGCCTTTTCGCGATTGTCGGTGCGGCCATCATGTTTGCCGCAATCCTCATCTCCAGCCTGGGAACGCTGCACCGGGTCAAATACTTCCGCATGCCGCCTGCGCGTGAGAAGATCGGCCCCATCCGCACTTTGGTGCAGATGAAGAGCACCTTCGCGCACAAGGGGTTTTTGGCGATCGTCGCCTTCGGGGTGCTCAAATACACCTCCGTCGGCATGACCTCTGCGCTGAATATCTATTTCGGCACCTACCTGTGGGGGCTCAATTCGGCCCAACTGGCCGTGCTGACCATAGATTCGCTCACCGGGGCATTCCTTGCCCTGTTCATCGCGCCATGGGCTTCGCGTAAAATCGGCAAGCGGAACGCGGCGTTCGGCCTCGCCATCATTGCCGTGATATTCGGCAGCGCGCCCTACGTCCTTCGTCTTACCGGCAATTTCTTCGACAATGGCGATCCCCTGCTGGTGCCCGCCCTCTTTGCATTTTCGACCGTGTTTCAGATGTGCGGCGTTTCGTCGGCAGTCCTGACCCACGCAATGGTCGGCGATGTCGTCGAAGAAAGCCAACTGGCGACCGGGCGCCGCAGCGAAGGCCTGTTCTACGCGGCGAACACGCTCATGCAGAAAAGCACGTCCGGGATCGGCGTGTTCGCTGCGGGCATGCTGGTTGCGTTCGTTGGCATCGTACCGGGAATGGAACCGGCCACCATCGATCCTGCCATTCCGCGACTTCTGGCCACCGTCTACGTGCCCACATTGATCGTGCTTTATATCGGCGGGGCCGGGTTCCTGTTCGCCTACCGCATCGACAGGACCACGCACGAAGCCAGCCTGGCCGAACTCGAGAAACGCGACCGCGCCGCTGCGAGCAATGCCGACGACATTCCGGATCCATCGTGAGGGTCGGGCAGATGGCTGGCACAGGCATTTCGCTCCAGGGTGAGTACTGACACTGGACCCGCTGGAAAATCCCGAAGGGCTGGAAGATCTGCGCACCGTGCAGCAGCGCGCGATGGCGGATCACGCGCGGTTCGTAGACGAAAACCTCAAGCGCAATTACCGCGCCAATTTCATTCATGGTGTTCTGGGGATGACCGGCTTCCGCCTGATCTATGCGCCCACCATCATTCCCGCCTATCTGCTGCTGCTCACGGGCAGCACGGCTGCAGTCGGCCTTGGCTCGGCGCTCCTGCAACTGGGCGCCACCATCAGCCCGATCGCCAGCGGCGCCCGGATAGAGCATCGCAGCCACATCCTGCCCTACGCCATCCGCGTCGGTTCCATGATGCGGCTGATGATCCTGGGGCTTGCGCTCACGGGATATTTCCTGACCGGCAATGTCCTGCTCTTCGCGACCTTTGCATGTTTCCTGATGCTGGGCTTTTTCACCGGTGCGCAGCGGGTCGCGTTCCAGATGCTTATGAGCAAGCTCATCCCGATACGGCAACGCGGGCGATTGCAGGGATACCGCAATTTTGCCGGCGGCCTGATCGCCGCCGTTCTCGCCTGGGCGGCAGGCAATTATCTGATCGCCGACGAATGGCTAGGGAATGGCTACGCCACCACCTTCCTGTTTGCCTTCCTGCTGACCAGTGCAGGGCTCATCGTGCTCAAAACCATGATCCGCGAACCTGCCGCGCCCGCCTCGCGCCCGCAGATGCCGATGAGAGAGCGCATCCGGCAGTTCCCGGAACTGTTGCACGACCGCGATTTCGCGTGGTTTCTCGTCGTCCAGTGCTTTGCCACCATGGCCCGTGTCGGCGCACCTTTCTGGACGATCTACGCCGGGACCCAGCTCGGCCTCGATGGGGCGCTGATCGGCGGGCTCAGCTTTGTGTTCCTCGGGTCGGATACGGTATCCAACATCTTCTGGGGGCCGCTGGGCGATCGCTGGGGCTTCAAGATCATCTACGTTTTTGCTCTGGGAAGCTCGATCCTCGGGGTCACCACCCTCATTATCGGCAATTCCGCCGTTCCCATCTATGCGGCCTTCGTCCTCCTCGGCGTTGGCGGGTCGGGCTGGATGCTCGCGTCAACGACGATGGTTCTGGAATTCGGCAATGTCGAAGATATCCCGATGCGGCTCGCATTCGTGACGACGCTGGAAGGCGTAATCGCAGCGACCGGTCCCGTCCTTGCCGGAGTGCTCGTAGCAACCAGCGGCTTCAAGCCCCTGTTCGCCATTGTCCTAGCCGCGGTGATAGCGGCCCTGATATTTCTGATCTGGAAAGTACGGGAGCCCCGCCACCGGGAGCCCGCGATCTAGGCCGCGTCAAAATTGGCGAGGAGCAGACTTTCCATCGCTCTGCGCCCCCGACTTAGTCGGACTGCTCACCTGCTGCATCGTCGGAATTGGTCATTTTCTCGATGATGGACCGTCTTTGTAGCGGACCCGTTGCATCCGTCCGGCTTGTGTAAAGACCGGTAAGATAGGCCCGATCATTATCCGTGAGCAGGAAAGGCTGATCTTCGCGCTCTCGACTGAACATCGAAAGTATCGATGTGTTCGGCCACGCCTCGCCAAGCACCGGATTGCCCAGGGCGACCATGGAAAGGTAATCAGAAATTTCGTTGAGCCCGAATGCACCAATTTCCTGCCCGTCGACCAGAACCAGCATCATGTAGATCGCCGGTCGTTCCGATTTTTTTAGACGCGAGCGTTTTACAGCGCAGCCTTCGAACCCACACGGATCACTCAGGCTTATCCAGCGGACGGGATTTTTTGTCTCGACGAAATCGGTCAGGCGATCCCTGCCTTGCCCACCCAAAAAAACTGTCCGGCTCTTGGCGAGCGCCGCTGCCATAGCCTGCGCGTCGTTGTCGAACATGATCAGCATGCTTGTGCGGCAACCTTTGGCGTAAGCCCGCAATCCGAGTGATTCTGCCACGCGCGCGATATTCTGTTTGATCAGTGCGGCCTGGCCTTCGTCGACACCTACGATGCGGGGACAGATGGCCCTATCCCATCGTGCAAGCTGTCTGGTCCGGTCCGCGTCGGTAAGTGCTTGCACGAATTTCTGGGCTTCAAGTTTGCGGCCCTCGACCACGATGTCTCCATCTGAAGGCGCCGGCGTGGTGGACGAAGGAGCAACGAGAAGGGCGAGTGTGATAGCGAGGCTTTTGAGCATTCCATTAGCATCGCAATTTTTGTCGCAAAAACAACACCCTCGATTCAGAAGCCCGTTCGGCCACGACGAAGTGTGCTATACCTGATCGATTAAGAACCTCCCGCCAGCATCCCTTCGCTGAGCACGGACAGGTAGGTTTTTATCGCCTCCGCTCGATCCTCGAAACGCGATGCCCAGCGGCGCGCCTCATAGGCCCCGTTGAGTGTCGACATGATGATCTGGCTGGCCACCAACGGATCGATCGCCCTGACGGAGCCGTCTTCGAAGCCATCGATAAGGAAGCCCGCGAAGCGCCGGGCCAGACGGTTCGAGCGCATCACCACGTCCGTCTTGTGATCGCTATCCAGCGCCTGAAGCGCAGTCGTTCGCAGCAGCGGCATGGGATCGAAGAATTGAAGGTCCATCAATTCGTTGAGGACACTGCACAGCTTCGTCCAATATGAACCAGGCACGTCGTGACCGGCCATCTGAACCTTCGACAGGCGGTCATAGCTGCGCTGGAAGCAATCCATCACCAGATCGTCCTTCGCATCGTGATGATGGTAGAAACTGCCCTTTGTCACGTTCAGCGCTTCGGCAATCCTGTTTACCGATGCCCCGCGATACCCGCGCTCGTTGATCATCAACGTTGCAACGCGCAGAAATTCATCGTTTTGCGATGGCGCGGCATCTCCATCGCTGCGCCAGCCGCCATCGGGCAGTGAGGACGGTGCCCATTCGCCCTTGCTAGCCGGAATGCCATTGCACAGGATCTCGACAATTTTCTGTTCGACGCGCGGGAAGTCGAGCACGGAATATCGCCGCGACCAGACGGGCCACCACAGCATCGCCTCGATCAGGATGTGCGAACGCGCGGAATAGAGTGCCCGTTCGGCTTCCGTAGCCGGGTCACCGAAGAACATCCTGACATCCTGCACGACATCGCGATATTTCTGGAGGAGTTCGTCCTGCTGTTCCTGATCGAGCGAGCGGATTTCCGACAAGGCCGCGATGAGACCGTGTTCCCCGCGGCGGATGCGGTCCCGAAGCTGCACGTGGAGCTTCACGAACTTGGCGATCCGCTCTCGCGGCGTAGCCTCCGCCAGTGCCTCTTCTGCCGTCGCCTTCATGAGGGCGATGGTTTCGGCATAAACCGCAACGATCAGCTGGTCCTTGCGCGGAAAATAATAGGTAACGCTGGTCGCGTTGAGCCCGATTGCCCGCGCAACTTTGGTGAGGGTGGTCGCCTGGACGCCGGTTTCGTTGATGAGCACAGATGCCGCGTGAACGATCGCGCTGCGTTTTTCGCCAAACTTCTTCGTCACATCGGGCTTCTTTGCCATCCAATTCCCCACCCCAACCGCTTACAGCAGGTACCGCTGCCCGTCCAATGGGGCAGGCGCGGCAATCCTCAGCGAATGTTACCTATGTCTCGAAGAAGCTTGAGAGTTCCTTTTTGAGTATCTTTCCGTTCGCATTGCGAGGCAGCGTGTCAGGCGTAAACGCGATCCTCACCGGGACTTTGAACTTGGCAAGGCGTTCTGCCACCCACTCCTGCAGGTCGGCCTCGCTGGCCTCCATTCCCGGCGCTAGGTGGACGACGGCCGCCGGCTCTTCGCCGAGTTGCTGATGCGGCAGGCCGATCAGGGCCGCGTCGGTCACGGCCGGATGGTCGTAAAGTACATTCTCCACTTCGGATGAGTAGATGTTCTCGCCTCCGCGGATGATCATGTCCTTCGCGCGGTCCGCGATATAGCACCAGCCTTCTTCGTCGAGCCGGGCAAGGTCGCCGGTCTTCACCCAACCGTCGACGAAGGTTTCGGCAGTGGCTTCGGGATTGTTCCAATAGCCTTTGACCACCATCGGACCCCGGGCCCACAATTCGCCGATTTCGCCTGTCGGCAGTTCGCGGGAGCCGTCTTCGCTCATGATCTTCAGATCGGCCACTGCTACCGGCGGGCCGCAGCTGTCCGGGCGGTTGAGATAGTCTTCCGACGAATGGCCGGTCACCGTGGCCATCGTCTCGGTCATGCCCCAGCCATTGCCGGGCAAGGCTCCGAATACTTCCCGGATCTTGCGAACCAGTTCAGGCGCGGCGGGCGCCCCGCCATAGGCGATCGCCTCGATACTGGAGAGGTCGTAATTCTTGCGTTCGGGATGTTCCAGCAATTGCCATGCGATTGTCGGCACACCGCCAGTCGAACTGACTTTCTCGCGTTCGATTATCTTGAACGCTTCGACCGGATCCCACTTGTACATGTAGACCATCGTATTGCCCGCAGCGATATTGCCCATCAGCCCGGCAGAACATGCGGTGACGTGGAACAGCGGAATGACGGTCAGACCGGTCTTTGGCTGCGGTTCGGGCAATGGCTCGCCGCGCCTCAGAACCGCGCAACCGGCATTGTAACCGCTCGACAGGATATTGGTGCAAAGGTTGCGATGCGTACCCAGTGCTCCCTTGGGCCGCCCCGTCGTGCCGCTGGTGTAAAAAATGGTCGCATCGTCTTCAGGCAGGATGTCGACGTCCGGGAGGGTCGCTTCTGGCAGGGAAGCGTATTGCTTGGGTGTCCCGATCACGGATTCCAGCGTGTCTGCCCCGTTCAGTGGGTGTTCGGCACGCGTAACAAACGTATGATTGACACAGGAAAAGTCGTTCCGCCGGTCCTTCAGGCGGTCCCAGCGCTCTTCATCGCACACGAGCAGCTTGGTACCGGAGTTGGAAAGGCCGAAAGCCAGTTCATCACCGGTCCACCAGGCATTCAGAGGCACGCAGATCGCGCCGATCGTTACGGCGGCGAAGAAAACCACCGGCCATTCCGGCAGGTTGCGCATCGCCAGCGCAACCCGATCGCCCTTCTTCACGCCTCTGGCCTGGAATTCGTGCGCCAATCTTGCGACAGCACGAAACCAGGCATCGTATGTCATGCGCTCGTCTTCATAGATGACGAATTCGCGCGCACCATGCGACTGTCCAAGCAGAGCGATCGCGCGCAGATTGGGCGGCGCGTTCTTCCATGTGCGAAGCCGTACGCCGCGGATGTCGACCTCCTCCATCTCGAAGCGCATGCCCGGTGCGGTAAGGATCGCCTTGCATTCAGCCCTGCTGCGCGCTGGCCAGTTCGCCGGTGGAACCCAGCCGATCGCCGACGCGAGGTCCTGTTTTGCTTCCGTCGCCATCACATCACCTCGAACAGGCCGGCTGCGCCCATGCCGCCGCCGACGCACATCGTCACGACGACATATTTGACGCCCCGCCGTTTGCCTTCGATCAGCGCATGGCCGACACAGCGTGCGCCGGTCATGCCGAACGGATGGCCGATCGAGATCGACCCGCCATTCACATTGAGCCGATCGTCCGGAATGCCAAGCTTGTCGCGGCAGTAGAGCACCTGCACGGCGAAGGCCTCGTTGAGCTCCCACAGGCCGATATCCTCGATCGACAGATCGAAGCGTTTCAGCAGCTTGGGGATCGCGAAGACCGGGCCGATGCCCATCTCATCGGGCTTCGTACCGGCTACCGCCATGCCGACATACCGCCCCATGGGCGTGAGCCCCCTCGCCTTGGCGACTTCCGCTTCCATCAGCACACTCGCAGCGGAACCGTCGGCAAGCTGGCTCGCATTGCCAGCCGTGATCGAATAGCCCTCGCCCATGACGGGGTCGAGCTTTGCCAACCCTTCGATGGTGGTGTTGGGGCGGTTGCAATCGTCCATCGCAATGGTGACGTCCTGTCGCGACACCTCACCCGTTTCGCGGTCCTTCACGTCCATCGTAGTCGACACTTCGATGATCTCGTCGCTGAACTTGCCCGAAGTCTGCGCCGCCGCCGTCCGCTGTTGGGATTGCAGAGAATAGGCATCCTGATCCTCACGCGAGATGCCATATCTTTTGGCAACCACTTCGGCAGTGCCGATCATCGGCATGAAAATATCCGGATGCATGCGCAGCAGCTCTTCATCGCGCGCTGGCTTGGCGGTGTTGTTCCGTATGGCGGTGATCGATTCAATACCGCCGGCAACGCAGACATCCATTCGGTCCACGATGATCTGCTTTGCTGCGGTAGCAATTGCCATCAAGCCGCTGGAGCATTGGCGATCGATCGTCATACCCGCGACATCGACCGGAAGGCCCGCGCGAAGGGCAATCTGGCGTCCGATGTTGAACCCCTGCGCCCCACCCTGGCTGGCCGCTCCCATGACTACGTCTTCGATCTCTTCGCCATCGATCCCCGCGCGCGCGACCGCGGCCTCCACGCTCCAGGCACCGAGCTGGACCGGATGGGTTGCGTTGAAGGCACCGCGGATGGATTTTGCAAGAGGAGTACGTGCGGTAGACACAATGACAGCATCGCGCATTTTTCAGATTCCTTTCCCGTTATAGCCATGAGGCAATTTTCAAACGGGATAGCCGCATTTACCCGCCGGACGCAAGCGCACACCGCCAATGTCTAAAATATTGGTATGGGCTCTTTTGAACCAAGTGCCTGAGGCGCGATCTTAACGGTAGAATATGTGGTACGCATTGAAGTTTGAGCATTTGCCTAGACACGATGGCCAACAGCCTGCCTTCCGGCTCCACCAAATAAAAAGGGGCGGACAGCCTCAAGGCCACCCACCCCTTTCCGAATTTTCGCTTCTGGGAGAGAAGGATCAGAAGCGAACTTTTGTCCCAAGCCTGAATGTGCGTCCGATCGCGGATCCGATGAATGGATCGTATCCGTATTCCAGACGCGCGCCTGCGGGATCGCGATCGAAGACGTTCTCGATGCCCCCGTTGAGCGTGACGTCCAGGCCGCCAAGGTCGAGTTCAACCGATGCGAGCAGATCGTGCTGCATGAAGCTGCCGATGCGACGGCCGAAGTTGGTGCCCCCGAACTCTGTGACAGCACAGGGATCGATCAGCGCACCCGTATCCCGGTTATAGCAGCGGTTATCGTCGACACCGCTGATATAATTCACATTGTATGTCAGGGTGACCGGTTCGAAACCGAGCGAGGCAAAAGCGTTGCCGCGCCATTTCGAGACCGTCCCGGGGTCGCGGCCGTAATTGGCCCAGCCGGATGCCTCGTAACCGTTATCGAACTGCAATCCGTTGAACTCGAATGCGTCGAACTTGTATTCGAGCACATAAGTCGCGTTCGCGCCGAAATTGAATACAACGTCCCCGAAATACCGCTGATAGTTCAGCGTGAAATCCAGACCGCGGGTCGTCACATCGGGCCCATTGACCGTTTGCGTGCGGATTCGGGCGATATCCCGAGCAATGGTCACGCCCTGGGTGCACTGACCGCCCTGGAACGTAATATATTGAGTGAACGGGCTTGAGCAATCGACCAGCTGAGTGCCCGACGTACCGGGCGCGACCGCATTGGCAATCTGCTGGAACGGCAGATCGGCGAACTGGCCCTCGAACTCGTAAGTCCAGAAGTCGACGCTGAAAGTCAGGTCTCCGGCCGACAACACGGCTCCGATGTTATATGTGAGTGCTGTTTCCGGGTCGAGGTCCGGATTGCCGCCGGAATCGGTTGCGCGATATTCGTTATTGATCGCGTTAATACCGGTAACAAAGCTTGCTCCCGATGGGCTCAGATCTCCAGGCAACGGCCCACGGAAGGTCGTTCCGATAGAACCGCGGAATGCGAGAAAATCGGTTGCCTGCACCCTTGCGGAGAATTTTGGATTGATGGTCGATCCAACCGGATTGCCGTAATCTTCAAACCGCACCGCACCGACAAGTTCGATGTCGGGCGTGGGGTTGACCTTCACTTCCGCAAATAGCGCGTTGATCGATTGCGTCAGATTGGCGGACGGATAATTGCCTAGGAACGAGAATGCGCCAACGGGCACCAGATTGTCCGTCGGATCGTCGAGGCAGCTGCGATCCCCGTCGACAGCGCAGGGATAGGCATCCGGGTCGCTGAAACGATTGATCGGCTGCGAAACGAAGGTGCTCTGCCTGTGCTGGCCGCCGAATGCGTAACCGACATCCATACCGCCAATCTGGGTCTCACCGCTTACGACAAGGTCAGCAGTCCAGAGTTCCTCGAACCCGTTGGTTCCATTTCTCTGACGCACCCAGTTGATCAGTTCTTCGCTGTTTTCCGATCCGGGAACATAGGCTGGGTTATTCAAGCCAAGCGCAGCGTTGCCTGGCGACTGGCTGATAAAAGGGTTCCAATATTGGCAGCCGTTCGTACCCGGTGTGAGGGTGTTGCAGTTGGGCCCGCCGAGACCGTTGAGGGCACGCTGCAGACGGTCGCTGACAAAGTCCATGGAATAGGCGGTTCGATTGCTACGCAGGAACAACCCGTTGAGGTTGACCCTCATATTATCGGACAGTTCCTTTTCGAAACCACCCGAAATGCGCCACGCATCGTTGAATGCGCCGCCTTCTCCGGCACCGCGTGGGTCCAGCGGGTTGCCGCCCGATCCGAACGGGCGCCACAGCACGATTACCGAATAAGCGGATGCGAGATCCGGCAGCGAACCGGGGCCAAATGTCGTATCGATGAAATTCTGATAATTCGGATTGCTGCGCGGTACGATGAAACGTGAACTCGTGCCCGGCCCACGTGGACTCTGCGTTACCGGATAGCTTGGCGAATAACCGAGTTCAGGTAATTCGGTATGCGAATACAGAGCGTCTGCGCGGAAGCTCAACGTGTCCGAAAGATCGACAGTAAGCTGTCCGAAGACCTGATACCGGTCTTCCTTCTCGATCAGGTTCACGAATGGGATGTAGGAATACCGGCAGGTCTGGAAGGACGAAATCGGCACCTCGATACCGCCAAGACTGTTGCAGGCATCCAGCAAATTACCGTCAATCCCAGGCTGTGCCAGCGAAATTCCAGTGGCCGTCTGCGGCAGATACACGCCCGGATTGTTCAGCGGTGACCAGCCTGACGGGTTCACCTCATAGGGACGCTGGGTGAAATCGCGTTCGGTCGCTGGAAGTTCGGATCGGTGCTGATATCCGGCACCCACCATGATGTTGGCCGATCCAAAATTCTTGCCGACCAGAATGCTGGCCTGGTAATTATCGTCTGACCCGTCGACGAACTGCCAGTTTCCGGCAACTTCGACCCCTTCGAAATTAGTGCGGGTGATGAAGTTGGCCACGCCCGCAATGGCATCCGAACCATAGGTGGATGCGGCGCCATCCTTCAGCACTTCCACGCGCTGGAGGGCGAACATCGGGATGAGATTGGTATCGGCAGCGCCGTCGCCTGGTTCAGGGAAGAAACGCTGCCCATTCATCAGGACGAGTGTGCGTTCACGGCCAAGGCTGCGCAGGTTGATCGAGCCGACGCCCTGGCTGCCGCCGGCGGCATACTGGTTCGAATCGCCGAGCACCGGACCGACCGAAGGCAGGGTCTTAATGAATTCGAGCGGACTGTCGATGCCCCGCTGACTGAGTTCATCGACGCCGAAAACGTCGACCGGGAGAACACCTTCCTCGGACGTACCGCGGATGAAGGACCCGGTCACCACGATCGTGCTGGCGTCCTGCGTCGCGGCGGGCTGATCCGCCTCTGCCGGCACCGCGGCATCCTGCGCGCTGACCACGTTTGCCGCAAGCAAGGCCGGGACCGCCAAAGTGGTTCCCAACAGGTATCGTGTCTTCCGATTCATCGTTCTCTCCCAATCGCTTTTTGTTTGATCTTATTCTGTTTTTCCCGGCCCATCCGGCAATGCGTCGGCCGGAGCCATGCGGAGCCCGTCCGTTTCGATGAGGGCTGCCTGTCCACCCTTTTCGTATGGCTCCCAGACGAAACCGTCGGCACATTCGAAGCTTTGCGCGCCGGCGGGCATCTTGATGAAGGCCACCCAGCAGCCGTTGACCTTCTTCGCCAGCTCGCGGTCGGCGGCGTCGGCCCGCTCCCCGCCCCAGCTCGACTGATCGATGGAATCGAATGCGAACATGAGCTCCGCCGAATGCACCGGGCCGTTGGTCCATTCCTGTGCGCGGAAGGCGGGCGTATGGTCGAAGTGGTACAAGAAGGCCGGCGCGCCCTCATCGCCTGCCAGTGTCGCAAAGCTGCGCGCAGCGCCAAAGCCGCCCTCGCCCCTGTTCGTCCCCACCAGCAGGGGCACATCGGTTTCTTCTCCCGCGCGCAAAGCATCGATCGCCGCTTTCGGCTTGAATTTCGCGTCGGGTGTGAAGAAGAAGCCGGCCCGCAGATCGTTGGACGCGGCAAAGGTCTGAGCAGAGACACTGCGCAGCTCGTCAGCGGTAGCATCCGCCCCGATGCCGATGCCAGCCAGGGCATCCACGGCCATTTCCTCCGCCTTTTCGCGCGGACGGCCGGGAAGCAGCAGGCTGCCCGATTCCACGATGGCCTTGTCGAACAGACCCTTGGCGGATGGCAGGGCGAGCAGATTGGTGACGATGCCGCCACCTGCCGACTGCCCGGCAATCGTCACGCGGGAAGCATCGCCGCCGAACGCAGCGATGTTGTTCTTCACCCATTCGAGCGCCGCGACGCTGTCCTGAAGGGCATAATTACCCTGAGGCTCATCCGAATGCTGGGCCGCAAGCGCCGGGTGAACGAAATTCGCCAGCGCGCCCAACCGGTAATTTACGCTCACGGTGATCACACCCTGCCGCGCATTCGCCGTCCCGTCATACGATCCAAGGCTGCCCGCACCCAGGAAGAAGGCCCCGCCGTGAAACCAGACCAGCACCGGCGCTCCGCTGGCATTCTCCGGCGCAGTGATCGTCAGATACAGGCAGTCCTCCGACTGCGCGCCGTTGACCCCGCCGAAATTGGCGACGGTCGTGTCGAGATCGACAGGCTGCGTGCAGGCCGGTTCGTGCGCAGTGGCCGAACGTACGCCCGACCATGGCTTGACCGGCTGCGGCGGACGCCAGCGATATTCCCCGGTTGGCGGGCTGGCATAAGGCACGCCTCGAAAAACCAGTACGCCATTTTCGCGTGACCCCTGCAGGGCTCCGGCGGTCACATCGACAGTAACCGCATCGATCGGTTCGGGCATTTGCGCGTGAATTGCAGGTGCTTGGAATGCCGTTATCAGCATTACACCCACGAGCGCAGCCGGAGTCCCCCGCATGTCTCTCTCCCATTTCCTCACCATCTGCTTAGCGCGATATTTACGATCTAACAACAAAGATTTTAGAAGATCGGGTACGAAATGAAAACTGGCTGCTGAAACCACGGTCCCGGCGGTAGACAGACCGACCGGATCGGGCGTATCTTTCTCTCATGGAAGTCACTCGCGCAGAGCTGTTCAACTCGGTCTGGTCGGAACCGTTGGGGAATGTGGCATCGCGTTACGGCCTGACCGGGAATGGGCTCGCGAAGATTTGCGATCGGCTGGCCATTCCGCGTCCGCCCAGATCACACTGGACCAGGAGCGTCGAAGCACGCGATGCCCAGCCCCCTTTGCCCCCGGCACCGCTTGGCCTGAGCGACACATTCGCTTTGGGCAGCCGCCAGCCTCGCCAGTCGCCCGGCACCCGCACGCGAATGTCTGCGGAAGCCCGGCGGCAGCAATTGCTCGATGCCGCCGGGAAGATCGCCGTTCGCAACGGAATATCGGCGGTCACCATGCGCTCGGTCGCCGGCAGTGTCGGGATCAGCGAAACCCAGGTTCACAACTGCTTTGGCGGACGGACGGATCTGCTGGCAGCCCTCGCGCGCCGGGAAATCGATGCGCAGGAAAGCCATCGACGCAGGAATATATCGCGCGGATCGTCGCATCACACCCGGGTGATGCTGTCGACGATCGGCTATCTCCATGAAGCCCATCGCCGCGGGCCGCTGATGCAGATGCTTCTGCACCTGCCGGAGGTGCGCGAAGCATTGAAGCACGAACGCGCCTCCAAGGGCGAAGCGGCTCGTGAGCCCATCCTGAAGCAACTCGTCGCGAGTGGCGGCATGGATCTTGCCAGCGCGAAGGCGTCAACGGCCGCCCTGACCGCGGTCTCGTTGAAGGCCGGTGGTATCGTTGCCAGTCGCCGGGCACCCTTTGCGACGGTAGAAGCGATTTGCCTTCACATCGTTATGGCGGGTACCGAGAGCGACGAAAGGATAGCGTCCGGCAAAGCCGGTTAGTGCGTCGGCCTTAGGGCGAAGGATTGCAGCGATGCCGCTATCAGTCGCTCGCAGGTCTGTGCGGCAGTTTCTTGATCGATCTCTCCACTGCGCACGAGACGGGCCAGCGCTTCCGGGATGGCCCCATTCAGCTCTATGAGGACGAATGCTTCGCGCGGCTCCAGTGCGAGCGCATGGCAGGTTTGAGTGGCCAATGAACGCGCCAGGCGCATGAACCGTTTGCGGCTTTCCTGTCCCAGCGGGCTATCCTGATTGCGTTCCCTCAGGATCAGCTGGAGCACCGGCCCTGCTTCCACCAGATAGTGAAAATATGCCAGATTGGCGCCGATCGCCCTGCGCTCGAAGGCCTCGCCATCATCACCTTGCAGGGGCAGGTGTTCTTCCAGCCGGCCAAGATGAATCTGGAAGATCGCATCGAGTATGGCGGGAACCCCGTCGTAATAGACGTACAGAAGGCTGCGGCTCACTCCGATACGGTCGGCAATATCATTTAGCGTCAGGCTGACCGATCGCGTTTCGAGCATGATCGCCTCGGCCACCTCCAGCACCTGACCGGCCCGATCGCCCCCATCCTCGAATTCCGTCATGCGGAGGGTGTGAAACCAGCGGCCATCGAAGGCAAGGACCTTTCTCCAATCGTGCCGGAAATCCTTATTGGTTTGACTGTCAGGCGACCCTGGGGCACCCTCGTTGCCGAACAAGATGGGAGAAAACCGTGGCGCTGGATTTCACGAGAAGAGGTTTGATGAAGACCGGGTATGTTGCAGCCACGGTATTGGCGACCAAGGCATCGATTGTCAGCGCACAGTCCGACGAGGGCCAGAAAACGATGGAATCTCCCGGTGATAGTGGCTGGCTGGACATCACGCCGGACCTGACGAACTACATTTCAGGCGCGGCGACACACACCGTTCCTGCGGCCATTCGGGAGCGCGCAAGACTGCACATTCTCGATACGCTGGCCTCGATCATTGCCTGCAATTCTCTGGAAGCGGCAACGCTGGGCCGCGCTTATGCCGCTGCAATGTCTCCCGATGGACAGAGCCCCATCCTCGGCTCGCGTCAGGCGGCTTCGCCCGTCGATGCAGTCTTTGCGTCCGCCATGACTGCGCACGCAGCAGAAATAAACGACTTCATTCCTTCCGCCTATGTGCAGCCGGGCCCGGCGATCGTACCTGTTTCGATCGAAGCAGCACGCGCAAACGGTCGAACCGGTTCGGATCTGGTCGGCGCGGTGATTGCCGGATACGAGATCGCCGGTCGCCTGCCCAAGGCTATCGGGACCCGCAATCTCTACCTTGCCGGGCTCGCCAATCATGGCATCGCGCCAACCTTTGGCGCAGCATCTGCCGCGGCAAGCCTGATGGCCCTGTCACCGGAACAGGTCGATCACATGCTCGCCTACTGCTCGCAGCAGGCGTCGGGCTCCTGGCAATGGCTGCTCGATGTTCGCCACATCGAAAAAGCCTTCGTTTTCGGCGGCATGGGAGCGCGCAACGGATTGCAGGCCGCTTATATGGCGCAGCTAGGCTTTACCGGAGTGCCCGAAAGCTTCGACAATGAAAACGCATGGTTCCGCTGGCGCGCATTTCAGGGCGAAGGCAAGGACCATGCATCGCTGGTCGATGGTTTGCATGAACGGTACGAACTCTCGCTCGCAGCGATGAAACGCTATCCGGTGGGCGGCCCCACGCAGCCCGCCGTGCGCGCGCTGCTCGATCTGCGCGAAACCATCGCTCCCGATCAGGTGGAAAAGATCGTGGTCGCCATGCCGGGTGAAGCGGCCACTTTCGAACGCGCGAACATGCCCGCGCTCAATATCCCCTATCTCGCTGCGATCATCATGCTCGATGGCCGCCTCGATTTCGTAGACGCGCAGTCCCTGAGCAGGCAGGAAACGGTCGAGCAGGCCAGAGCTTTTGCCCGCAAGGTTACCGTGGTCCGCGATGAAGCGCAGGAAATGGGCGAAGGCGAGGACCGGACGGAAAGCGCGCGCGTAACCGTCACCCTCAAGGATGGCAGAACGGAAGAACGTTATGTGGCTTATGTCCCCGGCTTCCCCACGCATCCGCTCGGCAAGGCAGAGGTAGAGGAAAAGGCCATCGAATTGATCGAGCCGGTGCTGGGCCGGTCGAAAGCAGATCGGCTGGTCGCTCTGTGCGACGGTCTCGACGATGCGCCGAGCATCGAACCGATCATCGATCTTATGCGCTTCGACGGAGATGCCGCCCGCAGTTGAGGCGGATTAAATAAAGGGGGCATCTTCCGATGCCCCCTGAATTCACATTCCACTCTGTTCGTGGTTACTCGGCTGCTTCGGCGAGCGGCTGGCTCTCACGAAACATCATGTGATCGTAATTCGTCCGGTAAAACATGTCCTTCACGTCCTCGTCGAACCCTTCGAGCGACGTCTCGAACTTCCCGTAGGGATCGCGCGTTCCTTCGGGGTGCGGATAGTCGCTCGAGAACATGTAAAGCTCCGGCGAACTGTCGCGTATCATACGTCCGACATCTTCGTTCGGGAACGGCGTGAACCGGACGGCGCGCTTGAGATATTCCGACGGCATCAGATCCATATCCTTCAGGTACTGATCCGTCTTGCTGAAGGAATGCCATCCGTGGTCGAGCATGCGGAGAAACTCCGGAACCCAGCCGGCCCCGCTTTCGATAACCCCGCCGCGCAGTTCCGGGAAGCGCATGAATACGCCGTCATAGACCATGGCCGTCAGGAATTCCTGCGGTGCGAACCACAGGCACAGGAAATCCGGGAAGCGGAGGTTCTCGCCGCCGCCGTGGAGATCTGCCGCTCGGTCACGTCCATTGTTCTTGAACTTGGGCGGCTGGGTTTTCGTGCCGGGCCCGATATGCAGCATGAACGGGATACGGCTATCCTGCAGGAACTGCCAGAACGGGTCCAGATCTGGATGGCCCGGGCTTTTGTCGCCCGCCGGACCCGCACTGAACATTACGGCCTTAGCGCCAGCGCCGACCGCCCGCTTTGCTTCCGCCAGGGCCCGATCGGGATCGTCAAGCGGCGCGAAGGCGACACAGTCCATCCTGGCATCGGCATTGCAGAAATCCTGCTGCGCCTTGTTGAGGGCGGTTGCCGCGGCATATCGCTGATCGTCATCCGTGGCCTTGGTGATCGCTCCCAGGCCGAATGTAGGAAATACGAGCTGGCTGTTGAACCCGAGCCAGTCGAGCGCCTCGACACGCTCATCCTTGTCGAAACCGCCGTAACCCAGCCAGCCCTTGGCTCCTTCGATGGGATTTTCCAGCGCCTTTGCCCGCGCTTCGGGATCGTTCTTTCGGGCTTTGGCCGCATCGATCATCTTGACGATGCGGTCGCCGCCTTCCCGCTTGGAATATACCTGCGAATACATCTCCTTGTACTCGCCTTCCAGATAGGGGGCCAGCCAGTCCTGGGTTTCCATGGTGTGGGCATCGGCGTCGTTGACGATTCGTCCGGCGGTGTACGTCATGCTTGTCTCCTGAACATCTGGCACGCTTATCTCACACTATTTGTTAGTTCGTCAAACGCATTGTGGAAATTGATGTCACGGAGGAGTTCGAAGGTGCCCGGCGAATTCCGAGCTTGAAGGTCGGACATTGTTCGAATATCGGGTATGCAGAGGACGGGAGAGGTCTAATTATTCACCTACCGACGATACTTGGCGTCGAGCACATTGCTTCCGACACCTATGAAGGCGGGGTCGGACCCGCCATCGGGCCGCGCCTTTTCGGCGGACAGGCTATCGCCCAAGGCCTGCTCGCGGCGTGCGAAGCGGAAAGCGAAGGGCGTCTTCCCCACTCGCTCCACGCCTATTTTCTGAAAGCCGGGTCGAGCGCGCATCCCGTTCGTTATCGCGTCACCACGCTATCGGAAGGCCGCAGCTTCGCAACGCGCCGCGTGGAAGGATCGCAGGGCGACACGCTGATTTTCTCGATGATCGCGTCCTTCCATGTGACCGAACAGGGGTTCACCCATTCCGCCTCTGCCCCCGCCGACATGGATGTATCCGCAGCGCTCGACGCGCTGGAAAGCTGGCGCCGGCATAATAGCGAAGCCAGCAGTTCGCCGATCATAGACCGTTTGCAGAACCGACCGATCGAAATCGTCCCGCTCGATCCGGGCTCGCTCTTCGGTTCGCGTTCGCGCGAACCAAAAACGGGCGTGTGGATGCGCCTGCGCGATGCGGCGGACACCGATCCGCTGCTGCAACGCGCTCTGCTCGCCTATGCCTCCGACATGATGTTCCTGCGCAACGCCATGCTGCCCCATGCCGTGCGTCCGGGAAGCCCCTCGGTTCAGGCGGCCTCTCTCGACCACGCGATCTGGTTCCACGAAACGCCGGACTTCAATCAGTGGCATCTCTTCGCGACCGACAGCCCCTGGGCGGGCCACGCACGCGGCTTGAACCACGGTCATTTCTTCGATGAAAGCGGCCGCATGGTGGCAACGGTCAGCCAGGAAAGCCTGATGCGCCCCAAGGGGGAAATGCTCGACCGACTTCGGGAAGGCGAAACCCCATGAGCAATGACGACACCGTCCCCGATTTCGATGTCACCGCGCTGGAGCGATGGATGGCGCAGAACGTCCCCGCGCCCGCCCCCGTCGAGCGGATCGAGAAATTCCCCGGCGGGCAATCCAACCCCACCTATCGCGTGCGCACGCGCGGAGGCCAGATGGTCCTGCGCCGCAAGCCCTTTGGCGAACTGCTTCCTTCCGCCCATGCGGTGGACCGGGAATATCGCCTCATCGAGGCCCTGCACCCGACCCCGGTGCCCGTCGCGCGCCCCATCGCTCTGTGCGAGGATCCCGCCATCATCGGCGCCCCCTTCTACCTGATGGAAATGGTGGAGGGCCGCACCTTCTGGAAGGGCGAGCTTCCCGACTGCGATCCGCAGGAACGGCGCGCCATCTACAATGCCATGATCGATGCCCTCGCCGCGCTGCATGCGGTCGACCATCAGGCTGTGGGCCTCGGTGATTACGGCGCGCCGGGCAATTACTTCGCCCGCCAGGTCGGCCGCTGGACGAAACAGTACCGCGCCGCGCAGACCGACGACATCCCCGAGGTCGAACGGCTGATCGAATGGCTGCCCCGCACCCTGCCGCAACAGGATCGCACCTCGATCATCCATGGCGATTACCGCATCGACAACATGATCTACGCGCCCGACCGGCCCGCCATCCTGGCGATCATCGACTGGGAACTGTCCACCCTCGGCGATCCCCTGGCCGATTTCGCCTATCTGGCGATGAATTGGGCGATGCCGCATGGCGGGCGCGGCGCGCAGCTTGGCGGGCTCGACCTGCCCGCGCTCGGCATTCCCACGCTGGAGGAGATGACCCAGCGCTATTGCGCCGCCACCGGTCGCGACAGCGTTCCCGATCTCAACTGGTTCTTCGCCTACAATCTGTTCCGCCTCGTCGGCATCATCCAGGGTATCAAGAAACGCACGCTCGACGGCAATGCGTCCAGCGCCAATGCCGAGGCGGCAACCGCCCGCATCGTTCCGCTGGCGCAGCAGGCCTGGGCGTTCGCACAGCAGGCACAACACTGACATGCAAGGGAGAGCACCATGTCGCTATTCGATCTGACCGGAAAGGTCGCCATCATCACCGGCTCCAGCCGCGGCATCGGCAAGGCTATCGCCCAGCAGCTTGCCGCGCACGGCGCAAAGGTCGTCATTTCCAGCCGCAAGCAGGAAGCCTGCGACGAAGTGGCCGCCGCCATCAATGCCGAACACGGCGAAGGCAGCGCCATCGCCATCGCGGCGAGCATTTCGGAAAAGGCACAGCTACAGGACCTTTTCGCGCGCACGAAGGAACAGCTCGGCGCCGTCGACATCCTCGTCTGCAACGCCGCGTCCAACCCCTATTACGGATCGATGGACGGGATCGAGGACGAACAGTTCCGCAAGGTTCTCGATAACAACATCCTCTCCAACCACTGGCTCATCCAGCTGGCCCTTCCCGACATGCGCGAAAAGCAGGACGGGGCGATCATCGTGATCAGTTCGATCGGCGGCCTGCGCGGGTCGACCACCATCGGCGCCTACAATGTGTCCAAGGCGGCGGATTTCCAGCTGGTGCGCAATTATGCCGTCGAAAACGGCCAGCACGGCGTGCGCATCAATGCGATCGCGCCGGGGCTGGTGAAGACCGATTTCGCCAAGGCACTATGGGAAAATCCCACGGCGCGCGAACGTGTGGAAAGCCAGCTTCCCATGCGCCGTATCGGCGAACCGGAAGATATCGCCGGGGGCGCGGTCTATCTCGCCTCTCCCGCCGCCAGATGGACCACCGGCCAGATGGTCGTGATCGACGGCGGCGCCACGATATGAGCGGCCGGCTCGAAGGCAGGGTCGCCGCCATCACCGGCGCGGGTTCGGGCATCGGCCGGGCCAGCGCACGGCTCTTCGCTGCCGAAGGCGCCCGCCTCGTCCTGTTCGACAAGACCGACGCGGTGGAAGAAACCGCAGCCATGGTCGAATCCGCGGGCGGACATGCGCTGGCGATGGTCGGCGATGCCGGCGAGGAAAGCGATGTCGCAGCGCTCGTCGCCAGGGCAACCGACAGCTTCGGCGCCCTGCACGTCATGTTCGCCAATGCCGGTATCACCGGCGGCGTGCGCGGCGGCTTTTTCGATGCCACACCGGAAGTCTGGGCGGAAGTGCTCCGCGTCAATCTTATCGGGCCCTTCCTCGCGGTGAAACACGCCGCGCCCGTCATTCGCGATTGCGGCGGCGGATCGATCGTGTGCACCGCTTCGGTCGCCGGCCTGCGCAGCGGTGCCGGTCCGGCGCAATATTCCGCCAGCAAGGCGGGCGTCGTGAACATGGTCCAGACCGCGGCGCAACAGCTTGCGGGCACCAATGTCCGGGTCAACGCGGTGCTGCCCGGCCTTACCGAAACCGGCATGACCCAGCCGATGTTCGACGGCGCGCGCGCTGCGGGCAAGGAACACAAGATCGGCCAGCTCAACCCGCTGCTGCGCGGTGGCCGCCCGGAAGAGATCGCGCATGCCGCACTGTTCCTCGCCAGCGACGAGGCAAGCTATGTCAACGGTCAGGCGCTGGCCGTGGATGGCGGCCTGTCCAGCTCGCATCCGACCTCGCGCCCGCCGGGCGATCCCGCCCGCCCCACTTCTTGAAGGACAAATCCTTGGACGACACCGATCCCGCCCTCTTCTCTTTCGTCAAGCTGACCGTATCCGATATCGATGCGGCGAGCCGCTTCTTCGTCGATGCATTCGGCATGACCCATGTCGATACGGTCGATACCCCAGCGTTCCGCGAACACATGATGACGGGCCGGAAAGGTTCGGCAACCATCGTGCTGTTCCACTGGAAGGATGGGCGCGCCATCGAAACCGGCAATGGCTATGGCCCGGTCGGCATGCTGACCCGCGACCTCGATGCCGATCTGGCGCGCGCGGTGAAGGCTGGGGCGAAACAGAAGGGCGAAACCGTCAGCTTCGGCCCCGCCCGGATCGCCTTCGTCCTCACGCCCGACGGGCATGAAATCGAAATGATGCAGATGGCGGCAAAAGCCGCCGCCTGATCGCTCGGTAAGTCGCCGTCCCGGATTATTGCCGGGACGGCGTCGATCCAGGGGACCTAAAGCGAACGTCCTTCAGGCAGCAGGCGCTGAAGCAATTCGCGCTCGGCGCTGTCCGGGTCGTTCACCACTTCGGGGTCGACATCGAAGATCATCGTCGCGCGTTGCTGGACATTGTAGGCCGGCCATTGCGGCAATGCGGCCGTGTTCGGATTGCCCGTACGCGCAAAGGCGATCCAGGCATCCGCCATCAGATCCGCCATGCGCTTCGTTTGCGCGGTTTCCGGTCCGGTATAGCTCAGCGAACGCGCCACATTGTCGAATACGAACGCGATATCCAGCGCGTGGGGCGTTTCCAGCCGGCCGCCTTCCACCGGCGTCTTCCAGTCCAGCCGGTACATGTAGACCGGCGCCGCCTGCGCGCTCTTGCGCTCCGCCTGGCGCAGCGCCGTGTTCCGGTAATTGCGGAACGTGGCCACCTGGAAGAACACGTCGCTCGCATCGTAATCGGGGTGGGCCTTGCGCATCCCGGCGATGATTTCGCCGACATCGGCATCGTCCACGAATGGGGTCAGTTTCGCGGGCAATTGCTCCCATGTCAGGGCGAAGTTTTCCGGACTGCCCAGCCCGCCCTGCAACCGCATCTCGTTATTGTTCGTCCCCACCAGCAGCGGGATGTCCGCCGAAACCGGGTTGGCGTCGGGCGCATAGGGCTGCCGAGTCAACGACCGTCCATCGACCACCGGGCGATAGAAGGCCGCCTTGCTGCGCGATTTCATCATCGCTGCCACGAAATCATCGATCGGCATGGCCGCAAGTTCTTCCACGCTCGACACGCCGGCCGTGGCCATCAGATCCTTTGCCAGCGGCGTGGCCAGACGCGGCGTGAAACCGGCCAGCGACATCGAACCCGATTGGGCGATGGCGCGCTGGAACAGCCCCCTGGCCTGCTCCATACCCATCAGGGTCGATACCTTGGCTGCCCCGCCGCTCTCGCCGAAAATGGTCACGTTCCCGGCATCGCCGCCGATCTCGTCCGCATGATCGCGCACCCATTCCAGCGCCTTCACGATGTCCAGGCTACCAAGATTGCCGCTATCGGCATATTTCGGATCGTCCGACAGGCCGGCCAAATAGCTGTATCCCAGCCCGTTCAGGCGGTGGTTCAGCGTGACGACAACCACATCTCCGCGCTCGGCAAGGCGCGATCCGTCATAACCATTGCTGGATCCCGATCCGGTGACGTAACCGCCGCCGTGCAGCCAGACCATGATCGGGCGTTTCTTCCCGTCGCTCAGGCCGCGCGTCCACACGTTCAGGAACAGGCAGTCTTCGCTCGTCCCAACCGAATTTTCCCATGATTTGAACACCGGCACATCGCCCGATGGACGCTGCGGGCATTCGCTGCCGAACTCCGTCGCGGGGCGCGCACTCGTCCACGGTTCCGGATCGGCGGCCAGCTGGAAGCGCCGCCCTTCGGTCGTGGCCGCATAACGGATACCGCGAAATACGTTTACATCGTTCGATGCGCCTTCGCGCGATCCCATCACCGCTCCGTATGCGGTTTGCAGTTGCGGCACATTGCCGGCCGATGCCGTTGCCCCTGCCCCGTCCATGGTGGTGCAGGCGGAAACGCTCAGTGCAGCGGCAGCCACGCCGATCATTGCAGCACGTAATCTCATGTTTCTCCCCTTCGATTCATTGTTCGGAATAATATGGCAGATCGCTCAGATCGCTGGCCCGCACACCGCGTGCCCATGCGGCCCTGCCGACCACGAATTGTTCTTCCGGCGCCTCGGTGGGCTCCAGTCCGGATGCGATGAAGGCTGCGCGCATGCCTTCGCGTGCTCTGGCGTCCAGCACCGGGATCGCACCCTCGGGTGCGTGGCTGTCCCGCGGCAGCAGGCCGCCGTTTCCGCCTGCCAGCCATTGGTAATAGCGATTGTGCTGCCAGGGATGTGCGCCCTTCCTTATCACCGGGGCCTGCACGGCGAAGAAATGCGACAACGCGGGCTCGATCTGCTGTGCCAGCGCATCGATCTGCGCCGCCTCGCCTGCGGCACAGGCCTCCAGCAGCCGATTGCCAAGCTGTTGCTGCGGGGTCTGCACCGCCTCCGCGTTCCACTGACCGCTCCAGCCGATCCGGAAATGGCGCGCCAGCAGCGGCAGGAAATCGAGATTGACCGGCCCCATCGACAGCCGATCGCCCAATCGCTCGCACAGCTGCATGGTCGATGTCAGCGATACCGGCTGCGAAATTTTCACCGCCACGACATTCTCGAGATCGGCGATGCGGTCGTAAACGTCCAGCGGCTGGCCAGCCGGGCCGAGATGGGGAAACGCACGCCTGCCCGTTGCCGCATACAGCATGACGGGCAGCGCAGTTGCCGAAATGCGCTGCGCCATCAGATCGTATAACTGATCAGCGCTGCTATCCGCGGGATAGGTCGATGCCAGCAGCACAAGGCTGGTCCCGATCTCTTCCAGCTTCTCCAGCAGCGCCTTGTCGTTTTCCACCTCCCGGCTGGCGATAATGCCATGGACAGGAAGATCGGTGCCCGCCTCGTCGATGACGATGCGATAGAATTCGCGCCAGTTGGGATCGCCGGGAAGCGTCCAGTTGATCATCGGCATGGTGCCGGAAAACCCCTGCGCGATCGCATGGCGGACATCGTGACGGATCGCTTCTTCGTCCAGCGTCCGTCCGTCTTCGCGAAATGTCGGCAGGAACAGGTTCATCAGTCCACGAAGATGGCTCTGCCCCCAGACCCGCTGGCTGGAATTGGCAGCGGGCGCGATCCGGTCGGCAACCGGGATACGGGCCGCAAGTCCAGGCGCCGCCATCAGCGCGGCACCCCCGCAAAGCGCCGCTCGGCGCGAAAAGCCCAAACCCTGCAAATTTCCGCTCTCCCGCTTTGTCCGGCACGCTCGACGACCGAACCTGCCTTTCAGAGATATAGCTTCATATCCTTGGCTTTGGATCTTTCACCCATACTCGAAATACGAAAAAGGCTTAACACGCACCCACAATTGGTTCTAGTGTCAATCGGCAGGACAAGGGAGAATTTGACATGATGACTCGGCGGCAGACTTTGGGATCGGCTTTGGCTCTTGGCGCAGCGGTAATGGCCAAACCCGCTCTGGGGGCCACGATGTTCCCGGTGGTCGAAACGGCCCGCGGCAAGCTTCGCGGTCTGGAATCGGGTGGCGTCTCGATCTTCCGCGGGGTCAGCTATGCGGCCGATACGTCGGGCAAGAACCGCTTCATGCCGCCGCAACCGGTCGAACCGTGGTCGGGTGTTCGCGATGCGCTCCACTGGACCGATGTCGCCCCGCAGATCCCGGGCGACCGGCGCCATGTCTATGCCGATCTCATCATGGTCGATCGCAATCCTTCGGGAATGGGGGAAGACAATCTCTCGCTCAATCTGTGGACACCAAAGATCGATCCTAATGCGAAAAAGCCGGTCATCGTGGTCCTTCACGGCGGCGGCTTCTATTCGGGGTCGGGCAATTCGGTCGGCATGGACGGCGAACAGATGGCGCGCTTCTCCGACAGCGTGGTCATCGCCATCAACCATCGCCTCGGCGCGTTCGGCTTCCTCCATCTGGCCGAATTCGGCGGGGATGACTTTGCCACCTCTGGCACGGTGGGCATGCAGGATATCGTCGCCGCCCTCGGCTGGGTGCGCGAAAATGTCGCGGCCTTCGGCGGCGATCCGGATCGCGTCCTCGTCTACGGCCAGTCGGGGGGCGGCGCCAAGACCAGCGTGCTGATGGCGATGCCGGGCGGCAAGGGGCTGTTCCAGCGCGCCGGCGTCATGAGCGGGTCTGCGCTAAAGATGATGCCGCCCGAAATGGCATCTGCCACGGCAAAGCGGCTGCTCGACGCGCTGGAAATCGCGCCCGGCGACGTGCGCAAGCTGCAACAGGTGCCCTGGACCACCCTGCTCGAAACGCAGGCCGGGCTCGAAGCGGCCGACCGTGCGCGCGGGGAAGCGCCTCGCAGCTTCGCTCCCGTCGTGGACGGCATTACCCTGCCGCGCCATCCGTGGGACCCGGACGCGCCCTCCATCTCGGCCGACGTGCCGATGATCGTCTCCTCCGTGCTGGACGAACGCTCCTATCGGATGGGGGATTTCGCGATGGACGAAGCGGGCCTCCTCGCCTTCGCGAAGGAACGCCTTGGCGAACGGGCGGCAGAAGCGGTCGCCGCCTACCGGGCGGAAGATCCCGATGCCAAGCCCTTCCTCCTCGCCGCGCGCATGGATTCCGATCTCACCTTCCGCAAGGGCGCTTTCGCGCAGGCCGAACTCAAGGCCCGGCAGGGCGGTGGCTCGGTCTGGACCTATCTGTGGACCGAACCCAGCCCCGCGGTCGATGGCCGGTTCGGCGCGGTGCACGGCATCGATGTCGCGCCCAGCCTCTACAACACGCGCGGCGCTCTCAACGGGTCCAGCCCGTCCGCCAACGAACTGGCGGCCGCCATCGCCGGAAGCTGGGCCGCCTTTGCCGCCAATGGCGATCCCAACAACGAACGCGTGCCCGAATGGAAACCCTATTCCGCGCCCCGGCGCACGACCATGATCTTCGATCAGGACCTGCGGGTCGAAGATGATCCGCGCGCCGAATTCCGTAAATACTGGCGCTGAACGCAAGATCCCGAAATCTGCCGGACACTGCCGTTTCAGCGGTGTTCGGCAGCCTGATCATACGTATGATTGACATGCTTTCGGGGTGTTTCTTGCTCGCCCCCCGGACCCTTCGCGCGCGACCGCAGTTAGGTCAGCAAGGAGGCCTTTGTGAGCAAAACCATCACCGTCAACGGAACCGAGCGTCCGATCCCCAGCGACCCTCGCGTGTCCCTTCTCGATTTTCTCCGCGAAAATGAAGGGCTTACCGGCACCAAGAAAGGCTGCGACCATGGCCAGTGTGGGGCCTGCACCGTCATCGTCAACGGCATGCGGATCAATAGCTGCCTGACCCTCGCCGCCATGCACGATGGCGACAGCGTCACCACCATCGAAGGCCTCGGCACCCCCACCTCCCCCTCCCCCCTGCAGGTCGCATTCGTCGAACATGATGGATTTCAATGCGGCTATTGCACACCGGGCCAGATCTGTTCCGCCACCGCGATGCTCGATGAAATCGCCGCGGGCTTCGCCAGCGATGCGAGCGAGGACCTGCTCGGCGAAATGCAGGCGAGCCCCGAAGAAATCCGTGAACGCATGAGCGGCAACCTTTGCCGCTGCGGCGCCTACGCCAACATCGTGACGGCTATCCGCGAAATCGCGCAGGGAGACGCCTGATGAGACCATTCGCCTTCCAGCGTCCCGATAGTCTTGCCCACGCGCATGAACTCACCGTGCCCGAAGACGCCACCGCCGTAGCCGGAGGGACGAACCTTCTCGACCTGATGAAGCTCCAGGTCGAAACGCCCGAAAGGCTGGTCGACATCAATCGCCTAGGCATGACCGAGATACAGGAAACCGCTGACGGCGGGCTGCGCATCGGCGCGCTGGCGACCAATACCGCGACCGCCAATGATGACCGGGTCCGCGCGGACTATCCGGTCCTTGCCCGCGCTATTCTGGCTGGTGCAACCCAGCAGTTGCGCAACCGCGCGACGACAGGCGGTAATCTGTGTCAGCGCACGCGCTGTTACTATTTCACCAATATCGATCAGCCCTGCAACAAGCGCGAGCCGGGATCGGGTTGCGGCGCCATCGACGGTATCGCCCATCTGCATGCCGTTCTGGGCACGAGTCCAAGCTGCATCGCGACCTATCCGGGTGACATGGCTGTGGCCCTGAGCGCGCTCGATGCGACAGTGGAGATCGCGAGCCCAGATAGCGATGAGCGCTCCGTTCCCGTCCGCGACTTCCACCTTCTGCCTGGCGACACCCCATGCCGCGATAACGTACTCGAACGCGGCGAGATCATCACGGCGGTTACCCTTCCTCGTCCAGTCAAGGCCAAACACCTCTACCGCAAGGTACGTGAGAGATCGTCCTACGCCTTCGCCTTGGTGTCGGTCGCCGCCATCGTGGCTGTCGAGGACGGCGTCATCGCCCGAGCCGATCTTGCCTTTGGCGGGCTGGCGCACAAGCCCTGGCACGACGCTCGTCTGTCCGAACTTCTGGTCGGCGAGGCGCCATCTGCTGCGCTGTTCGACAAAGCGGGCGACCTGCTGCTCGAAGGCGCGCGCGGATACGGCGAGAATGACTTCAAGATACCGCTTGCCCGCCGCACCCTTGCCGCGGTGATGGCAGAAGCGACGGAGACCGAGATATGAGCGCGCATCTGAAGCAGGATGAACCTGTCACGTCGAACCGGCTGGATGGGATGAAGCAGGGTATCGTCGGCCAACCCCTTTCCCGTGTCGACGGTCTGGCCAAGGTTACCGGCACCGCCCCGTATGCGGCAGAATACAAGATCGATAATGTGGCCGAAGGTGTTCTGGTCACTGCGCCGATAACCCGCGGTGAAGTCACATCCATCGACAAGGACAGCGTCCTTTCGATGCCCGGCGTCCTGGCGGTCCTAGACGATGAGCGCCTTACAACTCGCGCAGCGCAAGGCACGGCTAACGAGGCGCCGAAACAAGACCCGGCAACGGTTTGCTATTGGGGTCAGCCGATCGCGGTAGTGGTTGCAGAAACGTTCGAACAGGCGCGCGATGCGGCGAAGCATCTCAAGGTGGAATACCGCGTCCACGAAGGAGCGCCGCTCGATCCCCATCAGGTTGCGCCAGAAGAGCAGGAAGATGAGACCGTAAACCAGGGCGATCTCGATGCCGCCATGGCTCGGGCCGCGCATACGGTCGATGTGGAAATTGCGACCGAGGGGCATGCGTCCGCAGCCATGGAGCCACACGCAGCCATCGCGGAATGGAGAGACGATAAGCTCACTGTATATGCATCGCTGCAGATGCCAAATTACAATATCGCCGAACTGGCCGACAGTCTGGGGATGGAAGAAAGCAATATCCGCCTCGTATCCCGGTATGTCGGTGGAGGCTTCGGCTCGAAACTCGGCATTAGCGAGGAGACCGTTGCCGCAGCGATCGCTGCACGCGAGCTCGGCCAGCCGGTCCGCGTGGTAATGAGCCGCCAGCAGGTATTTCAATGCATCATGCGCCGCTCCGAAACGACGCAGAAGTTGCGATTGGCAAGTGACGAGGAAGGGAAACTCGACGGCTTTGCGCATCATGCGCTTGTGTCCAATCTCCCGGGCGAGGAATTTGCCGAGCCCGTGCTTCAGTCATCGCACTTTCTTTACGGCGGCGAGAACCGGCAACTGAAGCTCGAAGTTGCCCGCATTCATCGAATGACTGCTGGCTCGGTCCGTGCACCGGGCGAAGCTGTTGGCATGCCTGCACTTGAAGTGGCAATGGACATGCTTGCCGAAAAGTCGGGTGTGGACCCGGTCGAACTGCGGCTGCGCAATATTCCGGATCGCAACCCGGAAGAAGATCTGCCCTTTTCATCGCATAAGCTGGCCGATTGTTTGCGGCAGGGAGCAGAAAAATTCGGGTGGGATAGCGGTCCCAGAAAACCGCGTCAGCAGCGCGAAGGCGAATGGTGGATCGGCACGGGCATGGCGAGCGCGGCGCGCGTTCATAATGTCGGCGAAGCAAAGGCACATGTCACCCTAAAGAGCGATGGGACTGCCGTGGTCCAGAGCGATATGACCGATATCGGTACGGGTACCTATACGATCGTGGCGCAGATTGCTGGCGAGATGCTCGGCATCCCGATCGAAAAAGTATTGGTAGAACTCGGCGATACGAAACATCCCCGAGGCCCGGGTTCCGGTGGTAGCTGGGGCGCGGCGTCGATCGGATCGGCCGTATACGTCGCCTGCGAAGCGCTGCGCGAAAAGCTCGCCCATAGAGCCGGAACAAGCGAAACCGAGCTGGACCTGCGCGACGGCTCTGTCGTCGGAGGCAATTCGCTTGTTGAACTGCTGGATGGCGAAGACATCTCCGAAGTCGGTCATTACGAACCCGGCGAGATTGCGGACAGCCACACCGCGTCCGGCTTCGGCGCATTCTTCGCGAAGGTTCGGGTGAACCGCTTTACCGGAGAAACGCGCGTCGATCATATGCTCGGCGCTTTTGGCTTCGGCCGCGTACTCAACGAAAAAACGGCGAGGTCCCAGTGCCTGGGCGGCATCACCTGGAGCATCGGAGTCGCATTGACGGAAGCCCTGCTGTTCGATCCTGTCGACGGACATCTCGTCAACTGCGATCTGGCCGAATACCACGTACCCGTAAATCGAGATGTGCAAGATGTAGATGTCATGATGATGGAGGAACGCGATCCCGTTGCCAGCCCCATTCAGGCCAAAGGCATCGGCGAACTTGGAATGTGCGGGGGCGCGGCGGCAATCGCCAATGCAATATATAATGCATGTGGCGCGCGGCTCTTCCAATATCCCATGACACCGGATCGCGTATTGGCTGCCTTGCCGGATTGAATTGCTAACGATTGGAGTAGCCAAGGTCCTCGACCGGCACTGTCACTGCCGACCGTGCTTATTCCCAGCAATCCCAGAGCCTGACTACACTGCACAGGAGAAATTTACGCGATTGATCAACGGTTTCGGCGCCAGTGCCAGGGATCGCCTTCTACCGGCGCCAGAAAACGTCCGTCACTTCGCACCCTGATTGCAGCCTTTGCCAGCAAAGTGTCGAGATCGATCGGTTCGAACGCATGGATTGCAAAGCGGCGATGCGCCGTACGCACCACCTCACCGCGAATGGAAAGACTGCGATGCCGGATCTCAACGCAATCGCCCAAGGCCGGCGTGATCTCGGCCTTCAGCAACAAGCCGCTTTCCGACACGTTCACAATCAGAATATCCTGCCATTCATCACCGGATCGCATCTTGACTGGCATGGACACCATCTTGCGCTGGGACCTCTCGGTCTCTTTCGGAGTGCGATCCCAAAGCCAAGCCATGATTGCCCTGTAATCTTGGCTGGTTAGGCGCGGCCTAGCGGTAGCCTAAGCAATTATGCCTACCTTCTGGCATTAGATGCTCCCAGTTCTGGGCGCCAACTCCGCCGCGAACTGTTTGATTGGAACTTAACCAACTTCCCAATCGCTCTTCAGCTAGAGAGCAATCGGAGAAAGGAAAGATCATGGGCGAGTATGAACCCAACGATTCCCGCAATGTGACACAGACGAAATCGAATGTGCCGGGCGAGCCCGAACGAACGGGCCCGCGCGAAGGCGAAACGCGGGATCCACGCAAGGACGCGGACGAGGGCCAGATTCAGCGGAGCGGACACACGCCGGGCGGCAAGGACCTGTCACGAGGGTCGGAGCCGGCGACCGGCGCTGCCAGCAGACACCGCCGTTGACGAGCGACATTGAGCGGGCGCCCTGATGGGTGCCCGCTTTACCGTTGAAGGTAGATAGACAAGGCGGAGAGCAAAGCATGGGTCAGGATAATCGCAAGCATCCCGATGAGGGTGGCGCAAAAGAACGACATCCCAAACATGAAAAGAGTGACAAGAATCCGGCACTGAAAGAGGAAGACCGGCAAGCTCTAAAGAACCAGAGCAAGGCTGATCCGGAAGATTATCCGGACAGAGGCGTCAAACCAGCCTGACACGATATCGGCCTGCACCGGCCGAAGACCTTCGGGTGCCAAACAAGAGTGGCAGAAATGGACAAGGGTGCATGTTCAATTGGCGCGCCCGGCAGGACTCGAACCTGCAACTCCAAGCTTAGAAGGCTCGTGCTCTATCCAGTTGAACTACGGGCGCGCTCGCGGTTCCCCATAACGTCACTTTCGCGCCGGGCCAATCGGCACTAATCGTCTTTCATGGAAAAAACGCGATCGGCCTCGTCCCAGACGCAGTTCCGCTATTACGACCTCGTGATGGCGGCATTCGTTACGATCCTGCTGCTGTCGAACCTCATCGGCGCCTCGAAGCCGAGTTATGTGACGCTGCCCTTTATTGGCGAATGGTCGTTCGGCGCCGGCGTACTGTTTTTTCCGGTCAGCTATATCATCGGCGACGTGCTCACCGAGGTGTACGGATATGCCCGCGCCCGCAGGGTCATCTGGACAGGTTTTGCAGCGCTAGTGTTCATGGCCTTCATGGCCTGGGTCGTTGTGCAATTGCCGCCTGCTGCTGGCTGGCCGGGGCAGGCGGCATATGAATTCGTGTTTGGCAACAGTTGGCGGATCGTACTCGCATCCATGATCGCTTTTTGGGCTGGCGAGTTCGCAAACAGCTATGTGCTCGCGAAAATGAAGATCTGGACGCGCGGTCGCCACCTGTGGATGCGCACGATCGGCTCGACCGTAGTCGGCCAGGGGCTCGACAGTCTGATCTTCTATCCCTTGGCTTTCTGGGGTCTGGCGGGCTGGCCCGTTGAACTGCTGTGGCAGGTTGTCATGTCCCAATGGGCCATCAAGACAGCGTGGGAAGCCCTGCTTACTCCCGTGACCTATGCAGTTGTCGGTTCTCTCAAAAAAGCAGAGGGCGTGGAAGTCTTCGATACCGATACCGATTTTTCTCCGTTCTCTGCTTCAAGGAACTGATAGCGACGAAAAAGGGGCGACCCGCAGGCCGCCCCTCCCCTCTCCCCCAATTTATGGGTGGTCTTAGAACTTCGCGCCGACTGCGATGCCGTAGCGCCGCGGATCAAGCGTAAAGATGTTGGTGAAATTACCCGATGAAGCATCCGTCACATACAGCCCGGTGACGGAATTGCTGTTGAAGATGTTCTGGACGAAGCCGCGAACGAACCAGCCATTATCGCTTCCATTCAATTGGATCGATGCATTCGACTGGACGAATGGTTTGATGCGGTTGACCCGACCGTTGAACACATTGCCAAACTGCTCGCCGGTAAGCGCGAGGTCGAACCGCGGCACGAGCGACATGCCGTCCCCGAATTCAGCAGTATATTGAACCCCGACCGACGCCTTGTATTCGGGCGCCTGCGGCAATCTGTTTCCACGCAGATTAACCTCTACGCCCGGGCTGAGGACATTGATGGGTCCGAGCGCCGCGAAGGCTGGATTTGCAGCCTGAGCGCTCAACACTTCGCAGATGCTGAACGCGCCGTTGGACGCGATGCCCCCATCTGCCGGAAATGGTCCAGGCCCCTGAAGGCCGAGCCCGCCATTGACCAGGCCGACGAACGTATTGGCACCAGCACCCGTTACGGCACACAGGGAGCCGTTCGAGATGTCCTTGATGATGACGGCCAGCGGATCGCCGCCCCCTGGATCGCGGGGATTGCTGAAGAACTGGTCACCGGCCACCTTCGCATTCAGGTAGCTGAGGTTCATGTTGATCACCCAGTTGTAACTCGGGCGCAAAATGCTTTCGAGTTCGAGGCCCCAGATGTTGGCATCGATCGTATCATTGACGGACGTCCGAGCGACAATGCGGCTGAGCTGCAGGTTCTTGTATTTATAATAGAAGCCCGTGAGATTGATCTGCGCTGCTCCATCGAGGAAGGTGTTCTTCGAGCCGATTTCGAAAGCGTCGATCTTTTCCGAGCCGAAGCTCTCGGACACGGCGAAGACCGGCGACAGCGGCGGATTGATACCTCCCGATTTATATCCCCGCGAATAAGAGAAATAGAGGCTGTTGTCGGGCGAGATCGCATAATCGAGCACCGCGCGTCCGGTAATCGCATCGAAACTGACGTCGCGCTGTTGCAGTAACTGGTTACCGTCCATCCCGGCATCGGCATCGAAGCTTCCGACGAAGGGCGAGGTAAACGGATCACCATTCCCGAACGGATTCAGGAAGTTTGCAAGAGTTGTGCGTGCCGATACCGACTTCGTATCGTCATTATAACGAATACCTCCGGTAAGGGTCAGGCTGTCGGTTATGTCGAAATAGACTTCACCAAAGATCCCGAAGCTCTTCAGTTTGAAGTCGGTCGTATTGTTCCGATACATCGACGTGGCTAGGTAGGACGGCGGGGCACCTGCCGCGAAGGCGGAAAACGTCCCGAGTATCCCGGTCGCATAATCGAGACCGAAGGAGTTTACGTAATAACTGTTCTCGCTGACATCGGTCTGCGCATAAATCCCGCCAACAAGGAAGTTGAACGGCCCGTCGAAGTCGCTCGACAGGATCGCTTCGCCGGACCACGCCGTCTGGTACTGGACTGACCGGTCGAATGCCAAAGGCGCATCAGAGCAAATCGAATTGCCTTCGTAAGCTCCCAGATTACCATCGTCATTGTCCGACGTGCACAGCTGACCATTGGGACCATTTGGAATAAGGGCTGCGGCGATTGGCGCAAAATAAGCGCTCGATCCGGGAATGAAAGCAGGGGCCGGCGCCGGCAGGCCAGTCGGCAGACCATTGGCAGCGAAGAACGCCAGCGTATTGAGCCCGGTAGCATAACCCGACCGGTCGAGAACGCCGAGGTTGTAATCCTGGCGCGAGTCTACGGTCGTTTCCTGATAGATGCCGGTCAGCGACAGGTTCATCGAGCCGAAGCCTTGGCTAAGATGGCCCTGCAACTGCAGTTCATCGGCAAAGTATTCAGGATCGAAGGATGTATTCACGGTACGAACGTCATTCGGTTCGTCGAAGTTCGCATAACCATCGGTGCCGTATACGCTGCCGAGGGCAAGCGCTTCCGGAATGCCCTGAATGCGGAAGAGTTCGACCGACGACAATACGGTTGCAAGCGTTGAGTTCGCGTTAGTCTTGTCGAAATCGAGGCGATTGTTGAGGCAGCCCAGCACACCTGTCGGATCGCGTTGGCAAGCCTGCTTCTGGATCCGCAGACGGTCGTCCTTTTCACGGAAATAGAACGCCATCAGATCGAGAGTGGTCGACGCGGTCGGTTCGAAGCGCAATGAACCGCGAACCGCGTACATGTCGCGCCCATCGATATCGCTGTTATCGTAAAGGTTGGTCGTATAACCGTCCCGGTTCAGATAGAACCCGGCAGCTCGCAGTGCGAGCGTGTCGCCGATCGGCACGTTGATCATGCCACGGGTTTTGATGCTGTTGTAATTTCCGTATTCGAAGTCGCCCGCCGCGGCGAACGTGCCGAGTTCCGGCTTGGCGGTGACTACGTTTACGACGCCCGAAGTGGCATTGCGGCCGAACAGTGTACCCTGCGGTCCGCGAAGCACCTCAACCCGCTCAAGATCGAAATATTCGGTTTCGAAGAGTCGGGTACCGAAGAGCGGCGAGCCATTGGTGTGAATGGCTGTCGCGCTGTCACAGGTAACGCCAACGCAAAGGTCGCCAATACCGCGAATGGTAAAACTTGAACTGGTGAAGTTCGATTTCGTGAAAGAGACGTTGGGCAGCGTAAGCTGCAAGTCGCTCGCGTTCTCGATCTGCTGGGCTTCCAGAGCTTCGGCATCGAAGGCGCTGACGGCGATGGGGACTTCTTGTAGCGACTGGTTTTGGCGCTGGGCGGTTACGATAATGACATTCGGACCGATACGGCGGCTATCAAGATCGTCATCTGGTGTTTCCTGTGCGAAAGCCGGAAACGAAATCGCGCTCGCGCAAATTCCCACGAGCAGGGAAGCCCTTACCCTCATAAACCCTCTCCTCTCCACATGGCCGTCTATTGCGGCCTATGGCCCCATAGTTATCACACATTCGTATGCACGCAAGCGATTGCGCACGATTGTTGCGCACATGCCCACATATTTTTGTCGAGTGTTGTTTTGGAGATCAGGCGTGGCGATACGCTTACGTTACGGAATGCTTGATTCCGAACGGTGCCAACAGCCGATTTTTCAGACCAGCGTCGCGCTCTCGGCTATCTGGGTGATACCGCGCCTGCCGGCTTCGTCGCGACCGAGCTGCACGAATACGTCGATCACGCTTGCCGAATAGGCGATCGTATCGCTTCGAGTGAGGCCGATTCCCGTCTGCATGACCATCAGCGACAATTGCTCCAGCGCGCCGCGCAGACTGTTCGCGTGAATGGTCGAAAAGCTTCCCGGGTGCCCCGTGTTGATCGCTCGCAGGAAGCTGACGCTCTCGGCACCGCGAAGTTCGCCCAGAACGATGCGGTCGGGACGAAGGCGCAGCGCAGCCTGAAGCAGTTCGTTGGCAGTCACCTTGGCTTCGCCCAGATCACCCTTCACGGCCACCAGACCGATACCGTTCTTGCCCGGCAATTTGAGCTCCGGGGTATCCTCCACGAGTACCACGCGCTCGTGTTTCGGGATCTCGCCCAGCATGGCGTTGAGGAATGTGGTCTTGCCGGTGCTCGTGCCACCCGAAACCAGAATGGTACGGCGCTGCCGGATCGCTTCGCGCAGAAAGGCTATCGGTTCGGCCTGCGCATCGGGCATGGGCCCCCGCTGCGACGGTGCGAGCGGCCCCGTGTCGTAGGCATCGAGAGGCAGGTCGAGGCGGCGGTGGCGGCGGATCGCCATCGCCCAGTGCTTGCGCGCCGCGGGCGGGCCGCAGAACTGGACACGCGCGCCGCCGGGCAGAGTCGCACCGAGCAAAGGGTGTTCGCGGTTGATCCCTTGGTGACTGACGCGGGCGACCTGTTCGGCAAGGCGCTGGATCAGCCGGTCGTCGATTTCGGGGCGAACGATGCGCTGCATGCCCCCGACACTGGCATCTTCCACCCAAACCTCGCCCGGGCCGTTCACCAGGATTTCGGTTACCGTATCCCGTTCAAGCCATTCCCGGAACGGCGCAAGGTAAGCGTCGAGATAGACGCTCCGTTCCCCGTGCAGATCGACGGGTGGCGCGTCGTCTTCCGGGTTGTCGTCCGGATGGAAGGGATGGATATCGGCGCTCACGATCGTGTCCGGCTCAGCTTACTGCCGAGAAGTCCAGATCACGCGCTGTGAAGATACGAATGGGTTCGCCCTGCCGGACGCGCACAGTCGGCCCACGCTGTCCGTCCTGCTGTGCCGCTGTTGCCGCTGCGGAGGAACTTGCGCCGCCGATCAGGACGCCTGCAGCACCGCCGGTGGCCAGCGATCCCACGCCCCCCACGACGGACAGCAACATTGCCGAACCGAAGCGTTTGAAAAAACTGGCGCCCGAAACCTTACCGGCGAGGCCGGTGGTTCCGTCGAAGCCTACAGCCGGCGAGGCGAGATTGACCGATGCCCCGTCGGGACGGATCAATCGTGTCCAGATGACATAGGCGCGCCTCTGGCCGTTCTGCAGTCCCGATTGATACTGCCCGATCAATCGGCTGGATCGCGGTACGAGCACTTTGGTGCCATCGAAGCTGCGCACATCCTGGCTGACAACCGCCCGGACATATCCCGGCACATTCGTGTCGATCGCGGTTTCGAGGATAGCGGGGATTAGCGTACCCTGCGTGACGGTTGTCGTTGGACTGACCATGGCCCTCGCTTGGGCCGGTGCGCCGCCCACGCCGCCGATCCGGCTGGCGAAATCGTTTGCCGAACCGCCGGAGGTCCCCGCAGCCGCCGTTTCACCGGCGACGGCCGGCTCCGCGGCCGCCAGCGTAGCGGGGGAGTTGCCCGCATCGTAGACAACCGTCGGATTGGAATACGGATTGCTGGCAAGACCGGGTTCGGGCTGCGCTGCCAGCACAGGTTGAGGTGCCGGGTCGGGCCGCGGTGTGGCAGCAAGCTGCTCGTTCGGCTGATTTGTCGCTGCGGCAGGGGCTGCTGCGGGCGGAGGCGGCGCTTGCACGGCCGCTGCCTGACCGCCTATCCCTTCCGATGGGGCAACACGGGCGGAATTCATACTCCACAGCGTGACAAGGCCAAGGCCCGCGACCACTGCAATACCTGCAACGAGACCGAGCGCATCGGATTTGCCCGCTGGCCGGGCGACTGCAGGAAACGAATTGCGCTGCGCAAGATCGATGATCTCTGCATCGGTGTCGTCCCGAGGATCGACATCGTTGGCAATATTTTCATTGCCCGGCTTCTTTTCGGGCAGTCGCATGGCAAGGCGCATCGGTTACTTCCCTTTCGAAGCGAGGGCCGGGTTAACACTCGCTGTGGCTGCAGGCCGTTCGGGCCCGGTATTCGTGAGCTGGGCACTATCTTCGCCCGCTCGCAGAACGAGCGTGCGCGGAACACCGTCGACAACGATGGTATCGCCGCGAACGGTAAAGTTGACGGGGCCTTCGACACCCTTGCTGTTGACGACCAGAATTGCCGGAACGTCTTTTCCAACCGGCCAGGTCAGGAATGTCGCTGTGCCGTCGTCATAGGTGTTCTCGGGAAGGAGCTCGGGATCGCCCGAAGCACGCCAGGCGAAATTGAGATCTGCCGGATCAACCACAGCATATGGGTCATTCGCCGCCTGCTGCTCCACGGCATTCGGGGCTGCGGCCAGTTGCACTTGCTCTTCCACGGGCTCGTCCGGATAAGCGAAGCGCATGAGGTAGAGCGGCTTTGCGTTAGGGGTGGCAACAAGGTCGAAAAGATAGGTTCGTTTGCTCGTCACGACCGTGAGATTGGTCGAGGCACGCGGTTCGAGCGGTTTCACAAACAGGATGTTGGCCCGCTTGTTCGGGGTTACTTGCCATGTCGCACTGTCGCCAATGGCGACATTCTCGATGACCTCGTCATCGTTGAACATGATGCTCGCCTGCACCGATACGCGGCCATCGATCCGAACCACTTTTGCTTCGTCATACATCACTTCGACGAGGCGGGAATCCTGCGCCGCAACGGGCGCGGCGATCAGGGCGAGAGAGAGCGCGGGAATAATCGCGCGGGTCATGCGTGTTTCTCCATCGAACGGTCGAGGGCTTTTGGTGTGGCGGATTTGAACCTGCTGCCGATGCCGGAACCGCGCGCACGGGCCTTGCTGGCGATCGATTGCTGACCGGATCCTGAAGACGTCGCGTAAACTTTGGTAACGCGAGAACCTCCGCTGCCACCGGACGCCCCGCTATCGTTCGCCGCATAGGCAGTGGGGACGGCGGACACGTCTATCCTCCGGGCCTGCGAACTGGCCTGATTGGCAGCCTGTGCCTGGGCAAGTGCGGCAGCGCTCGGTGCGGCTGCTTGTGAATGCTGGGCGACCGAAGGTTTATCGTCCTTTTCGGATACCAGCCCGAAAACGGTCCAGCCGGACACCATCGCCCCCGCGACCTTCAGCACCAGTATCATCAACGCTACGTGGACAGCGCCGATCATGAAGAAGCCCATGGCTGCCTGTGGATCGACTTGCCCGGGTGTGGCCGTCAACGCACCGAGGATGGGAACAGCCAGTTCGAGCATGACGCTCCCGCCCAGCACCGCAAAAAGCGGGGCCAGCGCGCACATCGTGAGCCCTTTTATCCAGCCCGTGAAGAGACCGCGGGTGCCATTGAACAGCGCCATCACGACGAAAAGCGGCCCCAAGGCGACGAGGACACCGAGTGCAATCTTGGTCGTTACCAGCAGGCCGACCGTACCCAGCATGAACAACATCGCACCGAGCCACATCATCCCTTCGGGCGAGAATGCGGAGAAGTCCTCGTTACCCCCACTTGCTTCCTGAATGGCGATGAACACCACATCGATCTTCTGGGCGAACACATCGGTGGCAGAGCCACTGGTTCCGGTAAGAAGGCCTGCGAGATAGTCCGGTGTCAGCACCGCGAGGTTCCAGACTACGCTCTGGTACGCAATCCAGCTGGTTGCGAAGGTCAGCACAAGGCCGAGCGTCATCATGCGGGGGACGAGCGAGCGCACGCCGATATTGGCGCGCCCGGTGAGCAGGGCGAATGCGAAGAGCGCAATGAAGAGGGTAAGGACGAGCGTCAGCACCATGCTGAGCTGTCCACCGGAAGCGAACAATCGGTTGAACGCAGCGGCACTTGCCTCGCCCGCCACGCAATCCACACCGCGCAGCGCGGCGGCTACGCCATTGCCGACCTGTTCGGCAGCCTGCTGGCAATTGGCGCTCATTCCGCGGCCAGACCGAGGGCTTCGATCCCGGCATCTCCATGATCATTCGCCCCGCCCGGCCATTTCGTGCCGGTCAGTGCAGGGAACCATTCGCGCGGCGCATCGCCCAGCGCTTCGCGCAGCAGATCTAGCCGGCGGACGGAACTCTCGCGGCCTGAAAGCAGTGTCAGCACTTCGGGCGCGCCCGACAGGTCGAGCCGGACCACCACACTCGCATCGGGCTGGCGAACGAGGAAGCAGCGGCTGTGTGCCGGCAACGTACGGATCAGGGCAAGCTCGTGTTCGGTCAGGCCGAAGCCATCGCAATAATCCTCTGGCCGCGCGCGGCTATTGGGCATGAACACCATGGTCGCGGTCTGCTCGACCAATGCGGTGGAAATGCGGCTTTCCAGCGCGTCCCGGGCCGATTGGGTGGCGAAACCGACCAGCGCGTTGCGTTTGCGCAACGTCTTGAGCCAGTCTCGGATGCGTGCCGCAAAGACTTCGTCATCGAGCGCTTTCCAGCCTTCGTCGATGAGGATCATGGTCGGCTTGCCGTCCAGCCGCTCCTCGATCCGGTGGAACAGGTACATCATGGTGGGCGTGCGCAGGCGCGGATTTTCGAGCAGCGCCGTCATGTCGAAGCCAAGAACGCGAGCGGTCAAATCCAGCCGGTCTTCGGCATTGTCGAACATCCAGGCATGCTCACCTTCGCCGATCCAGGCTCCCAGCCGATCCGCCAGATCGCCCGGTTGCGGGCGACGACTGCCGGAAAGCAGTTCCTTGAAATGACGCAAGCGGCGCAGCGACGCATCGTTGGCATAGGTGGCATCCACCGCTGCGGCGATGGTCTGTTCCTCTTCGGGACCTTCGGCCTTAAGCAGTACGCCAAGCCAATCGCGCAGGAAAGCCTTGTTGCCTGCCGTGTCAGGCAGAGCGAGAGGATTGAAGCCGGTCGGTTCGCCGGCACGGATGCTGTCGTACCGGCCCCCAATACCGCGCACGAACAGCTCGGCGCCGCGATCCTTGTCGAACAGGATCGTGCGCGGGCTGAATTTCTGCGCCTGCGCAGCGAGGAAATTCATGACCACCGTCTTGCCCGACCCCGAAGGACCGATGACCGAAAAATTCCCCAGATCGCCGTGGTGGAAGTTGAAGAAGAACGGCGTCGCGCTGGTCGTTTCCAGCAGCGTTACGGCTTCGCCCCAATGGTTGCCCTGCGCCTGACCGAGAGCAAAGCCATGCATGCTGCCAAAGCTCGCCATATTGGCGCTGGATATAAGCGCGCGGCGCACCAGATAGCTCTCGTTGCCCGGGAACTGCCCCCAGAAGGCGGGTTCGAGATTGGTGTCCTCGCGTACGGCTATCGCACCGGTATCGGCAAGAGCCGCGGCGCAGGCTGCCATGGCATCGTCCAGTCGAACGAGATCGCGTTCCTTGACCATGACGGTGAGGTGATGGTCGCCAAACCCGACCGCGCCATTGCCAAGCGCATCGCGCGCAGCCAGCATATCGGCTCGTTCCGCAGCCGCTTCTTCATCCGCACTCTTCAATCGGCGAATAGCCAGATCCATGCGTTCGCGGGCAGTCTGCCGTTCGGTCGGGGCATAGCTTTCACTCACCACCATTTCGAACGGCAAGCGCAACAGGCTGTCGAGCAAGCCCGGGCTCGTCGCTTCGGGATAATCCTTGAGCCCCAGTACTGCAGCGAAGTCGGGCGAACCGGATCCGCGCATCTCGATCGCATCAAGACCGAAGCTGACGCGGCGGTATGGCAGCATGTACCCGACATCGACATCGTCCGCCGGTTTGCGCACCGGGCGCATCTCGCCATTATACAGCGCGCTCAGCAGCTCGAGCATTTCCGAATTGATATTGCCCTGCGGCCCGACGTAATCGGCCAGCGGCGTCGCTCCGTACGCCTGCAATGCGGCGACCAGACCTTGCGACGCAGCGCGCAGGCTTCGCAGATCCTTGGGATCGGCCTCCAGCCTGTCGCCATCCTTGCGGCGAAATTTCTTGCCGACACGTTCCACAAGCCCCGCCTTGCCGCGGGCAGGACGACGGATGAGCGTAATGAACTGATCGTTCACGAACAGCTGTCCCGAACCGAGCCGCTCGCTCCAGCGTTCATCGATGTGACGACTGATCGGATCGGGAAATTCAGCCGCAAGCTCAACGGACACGCGGCGACGGATGACGTGGTGATACAATACGAACCGCGCATCGAGGGTCGAACGCAATACGACCTCGCGTGTCGCGGCATGCGCGTTCAGCGCTTCACTGTCCTCTGTCTCGAACAGTAGGCCCGGCACCTGGATCGCGGTCATGACCGATCCGTCGCGCAACAGCAGCGTGCTTTCGTCGATCAGGCGAACATAGGGCAGACGGTCGCCGGCTCGCGCTTCCTTTGCGCTCCAGGCAGCGGCGCCCTTCCATTTGTCGTTACGCGGCATAGGAATTGCACCCCCAGCGCTTGTAATTCTTCACCCGTGGGCATTTGCTGACCTTTGTGATCCAGAGGTCGAAAATACGCGGTTCGCGCAGGCAGGCGAAATAGCCGATGCCATGCATCACAGCGAAGACCAGCAGTGCAAGCCAGCTGCCGGTGATCAGAAAAGCTTCGGTCGTCACCATCCCGTTGATGATGAAGTAATTGTACGTCACGCCTGCAAACATCTGCGGGCGCGTCAACGCGCGGTGAACGGGATGGCGGACGAGCGCGGTCATCCTAGCTGGCCGCGCCCTGAATACCGGCGACAATCGACGCTGCACCGAACAGGATGAAGACGCCGATGATGACGGTGGCGCCGAAACGCCAGTTAAGGCGGCCGGTCAGCATCATGAACCCGACGGCAGCAACAGCCATGACCGCCACGGCCGTGGCGACATTGCCGAGCAACGTGCCCTGCAACCAGCCGAGTGCTGCCACAATGGGGCCCGATCCGGCCGGATCGGCACCCTGCGCAAACGCTGCGCTCGGCGTCAACAGAGCGGCAAGAGCTGCCGGAACGATAAACTTGCGACTCAAGTAACTACTCCCGTGAGTGGTCAGAAAGACGGCCCATGATGGCCGCCACATAATGCTGGGTTTCGCGAATGCGCGGAATGCCGTTGGCGCGGATAACGCGTCCGGGTCCGGCATTATAGGCCGCCAGTGCCTTTTCCAGATCGCCGTCGAACCGGTCTAGTTGTTCGCGCAGGTAACGCGCCCCACCTTCGAGATTGGCGAACGGATCGTTCGGGTCGACACCCAGGTCGCGTGCAGTGCCCGGCATCAATTGCGCGAGCCCGCGCGCGCCGACAGGCGACACCGCATTCGCACGCCAGCGGCTTTCCTGCCAGACGAGAGCTTCTATCAGTGTCGGGCTGAGATCGAAGCGCGCTGCAAGTTCGGCGACCTTGGCCTGATAACCCTGGGGAACAAGGCGCGCATGCTGGCCGGGATCGGCCACCGCGATATCGGGAACGAAAATATCAGCCGGAACTTCTGAAGTGGGTTCCGCAGAGATCAGTTCGGTTGGCGCAGCAGGAAGCGCGGTGCTTCCGCCGGTTACCCAGCGCGCTCCGTCCGCGTTAATCTCCATGACATCCGCCTTCACCGGGAAAGCGATCAGCGCCGCGCAGGACAAACCTGTCACCAGCGCCAAGCGTGCTAGAATCATTGCACCCTCCGTCCGGCCCCCATGAGCATACTACATGACAGGCGAGTGACACAAAACTGAATATCCGGGAATGTGTCGACGGGACGAAAGAATAAAGGCCCGTGCTCGCCGGAGCACGGGCCTAAACAGCTTTTCGGCTTCTGTAAAAGTTAGCGTAACGACAGGGCGTAATAGCGGGCGAACTCGCCTTTATCGAGCATCGCCAGCGCCTTGCGCGCGAGATGTCGCGAATCGACCCAAGCACCGCCCGCGGTCTGCAGTTCGACACTGTCGCGGGCCATAGCGGCGGTTTTAAACTCCGCCCGCGCGGCATCGTATTCGCCTGTCCGCGCAAGCGCGATGCCATGATTGATCAACCGGGCCGGATCGTTTTCGGCCAGCTCATCGCAGTTCTCGATAGCTTTGCGGGCAGCGGTATTCTCGTTCGAAACCAGCTCTTCATACCCGACATCGTAATCGGCCTGTGGGCCTGCGACGGCTTCGACAGGACCCTGCGCTAAAAGGGCCAGCGCAATGCTCGTGATAATTGCCATGACAGCTCTCCCTACTCTCGTTGCCAGAGCAGGAATGCCTCACCGCACGGACAATCGCAACAAAACTGTAACATTGTCATATTTCTGCAATCATCGCGGTAGCCGGGGCATTTTCACAGCGTGCTCCGATGCGTCGCAATATCTGTTGAAACTGCAACATAACGGTCATCTACCGACACAAACTGTCACACAGCGTCCGTAGCGGACGAGTCGCGATCAAGAGTTCGCAACTCGATTCTTCCGGTTTTTGAGGGGACCGCTACCCGTGACAAATTTTCACCGTTCGCTCGTACTCGGCTGCTCGGCTCTGGCTCTGGCCAGCTGCGGCGCCGACGAAATCGTCTCGCCCGGCACTGGCGGTGACATCATCATCAACCCGCCTGCCACGCCTGCGCCCACCCCGGCACCGACGCCGGCACCGACTTCGGGCCCGGTAACCGCTGCGGCAGAATGCCCAACGATTTCCAATCCAGCGGGTCTCGCCGATGACGGCACGGAAACCGGTCCAACCGGCGAATACCGCGTCTGCATTTTGCCTGCAGTTTTCAGCGCCAGCACCACGCTGCCCTTCGTGGAAGGCCTGGTATATCGCATGAACGGCCGGGTCGATGTCGGCACCGACGGTGGCCCCACTGCCACGGCGAATGATACGAATGTCGAACTGACGATCGAACCCGGCGCAATCATTGTTGCTTCGGGATCGAGCTTCCTGAACGTCAACCGCGGTAACACCATCCAGGCCAACGGCACGGCTACGCGCCCCATCATCTTCACGTCGACGAACAACGTGACCGGCGTAGATCTGAACCAGGATACTTCGGGTCGTTGGGGCGGCGTTGTCCTGTCCGGCCGCGCCCCCGTCACCGATTGTATTGCTCCTGGCGCGACGCCTGGCACCACAGCTTGCGAACGTCAGGTCGAGGGTGCAGCGCAGCCGGCTCTGTTCGGCGGCGCCACTGCAGATGATAGTTCCGGCAGCATGACTTTCGTCCAGATCCGCTATTCGGGCTTCGTCCTCTCCGGCGATAACGAACTGCAGTCGCTTACCACCGGCGGCGTCGGCTCCGGAACCACGCTCAATAACATCATGAGCTACAACAGCTCGGACGACGGCGTCGAATTCTTCGGCGGCGTTATGAATGTTTCGAACCTGATCGTCGTCGGCGCGGAAGACGACAGCATCGACACCGATACGGGCGTGAAGGCCAATCTGCAGAACGTGATCGCCATCCAGCGCCCTGGATTCGGTGATACGATCATCGAAGCGGACTCCTCCAATGGCCTCGAAGAAGACACACCGCGTCAGAATGTGAAGATCTCGAACGCGACCTTCATCGCCAACAGCGGTGTTGGTGATCAGGCCATCCGCATTCGCGGCTTTGCCGATTTCACCATCGTCAACTCGGTTCTGGTCGATCAGTCGGGCAACACGCCGTGCCTGCGGGTCGACAATCCCGAAACGCTCAACCGCGCTGCCAATGCCAGCATCGACGAAGCTGGCCCGGTCGTCTTCAATTCGTTCGTCCTCGATTGCGCAACGGACTTCCGCGATGGATCGGGCGGTGTCACCCCCGCAGACGTTCAGACCCGCTTCAATGCTGGTTCGAACAACAATGCGGGCTTCACCAACACGCTGTCGATGACCTTCATCAATGGCGCGAACGAAAACGGTGTTGCGGTATTCGATCCGACTTCGCTTGGTTCCTTCTTCACGCTTCCGACCAATATCGGCGCCGTTTATCCCGGTAACAATACTTGGTTCCAGGGGTGGACCTGCAACTCGGCAACGGTGACCTTCGATACCGCGGTATCCGATTGCACCAGCCTGCCGATCTACTGATCTGAACACATGGCGGCCGGGCAAACGCATTTGAGCGTCCCCGGCCGCCTTCGCTTTTCAAATGGGGCGATCGCTGCGCTCCACTCCAGTTTCAAAGGCCTGAATATGAGGGGGTCTCGAACCATGTCGACCGGCAAGCAGCTTACTGCGCTGCTCCTGTTCACCACCGCGCTCACCCTGCCCGCAGCGGCATTCGCTCAGGATGCGGGTGTCGGCACCGGTGCCGAAGGCGTACCCGCAGATGAAGATGCCGCTACCGATGCCCTTCAGGCACAGCAGGCACAGGGCATCGACAACACGCCGCAGGAAGAAGAGTTCGAAGAACCCGATATTTCGGTGCCCGGTGGCTCTATCGTTGTTACCGGACGCCGCCGGCAAGACGTCACCCGCGCGTCCTCGCAGGTCGTGTCCGTGCTCGACAGTGCCAGCATCGCCCGCTCCGGCGAAGGCGACATTGCGGGCGCCCTTACCCGCGTGACAGGTCTTTCCACCGTGGGGAACGGTCTCGTCTTCGTTCGCGGCCTTGGCGATCGTTATTCGCTCGCCCTGCTCAATGGTCTTCCCCTGCCCTCACCGCAGCCGCTGAGCCGTGTCGTCCCGCTCGACATCTTCCCGACCAGCGTCATCGCGTCCAGCCTCGTGCAGAAAACCTACTCGGCCAACTTCCCGGGCGAATTCGGGGGCGGCGTGATCAACCTCACGACCCGCGCGGTACCGGACGAAAGCTTCGTCAAGGTCAGCGCGGGCATCTCCGGCGACACCGAAACCACATTCGGGACCGGATACAGCTATTACGGCTCGGATTACGACTGGTTCGGCTTCGACGACGGTCGCCGCGAACCTGGTCCCAACCTGCAGTCCTTCCTTAACAGCGGCCTCCAGATCACCGACCCGCAGGTCGATCAGCAGGCGATCCTGCTCGAACTGGGCGATCCCAATCAGATCCTCCTCCAGAGCACCGATGAACTGCCGGTCAACTGGTCGGCAGGCATCACGGCAGGCACGAGCTTCGACGTTTTTGCCGACGGACGTTTCGGCATCATCGCCACCGCCTCGCTCAGCAACAAATGGCGCAACCGCTTCATCACCCGCCAGGTCGCGGTGAACGGCGCGCTCGATCTCGATCAGGACGGCACGCAGTTCCAGACCGACCAGCGCATCCTCGCAAATGCGATGCTCGGCCTCGGTCTCGAGGTGGGCGAACACCGGTTCCGCCTGACCAATCTCTTTATCCGGGACTCGCTCAAGCGCGCATCGCTGGCACAGATCAACGATCTGACCGATGATGATGACGACCTGTTCCAGAATACCGGCTGGTACGAACGCCAGCTGTTCGACACACAGTTTGTCGGTGAACTCGAATTCGGCGATCTCTCGGTCGATCTGCGGGCCGGTTATGCGCAAACGCAGCGCGAAGCGCCCAATGAATGGGAATTCGTCTATACCCGCGACCTTACGCCCACGACCCAGCTCGACGAAATCTATCTGAACCTCCAGAACGGCGGTCAGCGCGGGCGCACCACGGTGGCCTTTTCCGATCTGACTGAAGATCTCTATTACGGCGGTCTCGATCTCAGCTATCAGTTCGCCGACTGGGTTACGCTGACGGTTGGCGGCGCCTATACCGACACGACTCGCCTCTCGCGCCGCCGGGAATTCGATATCCGCGCCACGGGCGCCTATCCGCTCGTTTTCGGCGCATTCCGACCCGACAACCTGCTTGGCGATGCCCTGATCAATCTCGGTTACGATACGGCGGCGCAGGCTGCTGGCGGCATCGGCCCCTTCGGCTATCAGATCATCGACACGACCGCATCGGACCCGGCCTTTTCCGCCGGGCTGGAGATCAAGGCGGGGTATGTGCAGGCCAATCTGACGCAATCCGATGCCCTGTCGCTCGACATTGGCATCCGCTACGAAGACGCCACGCAGGAAGTGGTACCGCTCGGGCTCGACGGGCGTCCGAACGGCTCGGCCAATGCCACCCTGCTGAACAACGATTACTTCCTCCCTGGCGCCACGCTGACATGGGAAGTGATGGATAGCGTCCAGCTGCGCCTCAACGCGTCCAAGACCATTGCCCGCCCGCAGTTCCGCGAACTGATCCTGCAAACCTATTACGATCCGGAAACGAACCGGCAATTCACCGGTAACCCCGGCCTGATCGACAGCCGCCTGACCAATTACGAAGCCCGCCTCGAGCATTATTGGGGATCGAACAGCCGGGCCAGCGTGGCAGGCTTCTACAAGGATATCGAAAACCCGATCGAAATCTTCTCGAGCTTCAACGACAACGCGGTCGTCAGCCGCTTCGCCAACGCCCCGTCGGCCAAGCTCTACGGTGCCGAAGTCGAGTTGCAGTGGAACAAGGACCTCTACGACCTCGGCGAATGGTGGGACAGCAAGCGCTTCGTCGCCATCGCCAACTACACCTACACCAAATCCGACATCAGTGTTCAGGATGGCGATCTCGTCAACATCCCAGAACTTGGCGGGCTTCAGCCGGCGTCGAACTTCTTCGAAGACGGCACGGCGCTGACCGGCCAGTCGGATCACATCGCCAATGTGCAGCTCGGCCTCGAGGACCTCGACCGCGTCAGCCAGCTTACCGTCCTGTTCAATTACGGCAGCAAGCGCGTGATCAGCCGCAGCACCCTCTCGCGTCCGGACATCATCGAAGACCCGGGCCTGACGATCGACCTCGTCGCTCGGCAGGGTTTCCAGCTGGCAGGCGCCGAGCTGGAACTGAAACTCGAAGCGCGCAACCTGACGGGACGCGATCATTTCGAATACCAGACGGCCGGCGACGCCCGGATCGAGAACAACAGCTACCGCGTGGGCCGCAACTTCGCAGTCTCGCTATCGGCTGAATTCTAAGCTTCTGCGAAGACTAGGCCGGGGGCCGCTTTCTGGCGGCCCCTCGTCATCCTCAAGTCGAACGTCCTAGCCGGGTCATCAACACGCCGGCCAGCACGATCATGGTGGAAACGACTTTCGCCAGGCTGAGCTTTTCTCTGAGTACGAACACGCCGATCAGTAGAGCAAAGACGATCGAAGTTTCGCGCAATGCGGTGACGAGTGCGATGGGCGCCTGCGTAAACGACCAGACGACCAGCGCGTATGCCGCATAGGATGCGCCCCCGCCGATCAGCGTCAGCCGCAACCCCTGACGCGGGATCCACTTCAACGCCGAGGGCCGCACCACTGCAGTAATGGCACCGAACGCCAGCGCATTTCCGATGGTCAGCCAGCCGTAATAGCCCAGCGCCGTCCCCGCCTCGCGCGCACCCAGTCCGTCGATCAGGGAATAGGACGCGATGAAACAGCCGGTCGTCAGCGCCAGCACGGCGGCCTTGCGATCATGCAGCCCGTCCCTCTTTCCGACCAGCGCGATGGACATGATGCCGAGGCCGATCAGCGCGATGGCGCCCAGCTCGACCGGCTGCAGGCTGACACCCAGCAACGCCACCGAAACCAGCGCCACGATCAATGGCGCGCTCCCCCGCGCCAGCGGATAGACCTGCGTCAGATCGCCGGCATCGTAAGACGCCATCAGAAAGAACTCATAACCCAGATGCAGGCTGATCCCCGCCAGTATCAGCGTGTAGCTGGAAGGGTCCGGCGCCGGCACGAAGAAGAGCGTCGGTATCGCAAATACCGCCTGCCCGATGACGACGGCCGCGGTGCCGAGATATTTGTCCTTCCCACTCTTCACCATCGCGTTCCAAGCGGCGTGAAGCGCGGCGGCGAGGATGACGGTAAAGAAAATAGCGGCGCTCATGCCGGCGGCTATAAAAAGATTGACGCGAGCATGTACAGGTGATGCTGCCGAGAAAAACCGGTGCCAACTGTGGTCTGGTCTCTTCCAATTGGCGATTGGCAGAAGGCACGACTTTCAAATCGTTGGATACGCCTCTGCGGAACCGTCCATGTCCCTCGCAGCCGTTTACGGATCGGCTCCTTGCGCTTAGCGTACCCCCAAGGGAGCTATTCCGTTGATTCGATGGTCAAATATCTTGCCAAGGGCGATCTCTTGGTCCTCGCTCTTTCTCGTCGCCTTGTGCACTGCAGGTACTGCCCACTCGCGTCCACTCACGATTGATGACGTGCTGGCGATACAGACCGTCGACGGTGCAGATATTTCGCCAACTTCCGGCGAAATCGCGATCGCGATGCCCCGCCCAGCAGCGCCGGACGAAGTGTATGGTCGCAACTCATACGAGATCGACCCGTCGCGCAACGACATATGGCTTGTGCAACGCGACGGTACGGCTCTTCGGCGCCTCACGAATGGCCAGCCGGACGCTGCGGCGTATTGGTGCCCCCACTGGAATGCCGATGGAAACTACCTCGCCATGTTGTCCACGGCACCTCAGGGCAACGAACCCCGGGGTGGTGACAATGCGCGGCTTTACGTTTGGGATCGCGGGTCGAAAACTCCGCGCCGCCTAAGTGAAAGAGCTATCATGACGCAGACGCGTTACGGGGGCCCGCTGAATGAAGTCGATCTGCGTGCCGCTCGAAAAAGCTCTCCTGAACAATGCCGCGCCAATGATGAAAATGCACCTTTCGTCTGGCTCGACGAAACCCGGCTGCTCGCGATCCTTATGCCCGAGGGCGAAAATTCAGCTTTCGTAGACCGTTACGCCAGGTATCACCGCGAAGCGGCGCGCGCAGGCGCCGAAATCCGCGCCGGCGAAGTTGCGACCGTTTCGCGGTCTGACAGCCCAGGCGAGAACCCCACGGAATATCGCGCCGAGCTGGTCTTATTCGATGTGGCAGACGGGTCGCAGACGACGCTCGGGTGGGTGCCGGCGTTCCCAATGTTCGGCGCGTTGACCATTGCGCTTTCACCCGATGGGGCACGGGCCGCTGTACTTGCTCCGCGCCGCGCCATCCCGCAGCATTTGCTGGCTTCGCCCAGATTGAACTTCGCTACTTGGGAGATCGAAAATACGTTGCTCGTCGCAAACCTGCAGGGCGATGTTAAACTTACCGAGATTTCACTGCCGGCCGAAGCGAGCTTTCCAGTCGATCTTGGCTCCTGGTCTCCGGATTCGCGCTATCTCACGCTCAGAGCAAGAGGCGATACCTCGCGCAATGCTGCAGAACTATGGGCTCTGGATGCGGAAGCCGGCACGTTGGAAGCCATGGCGCCGGGCGAAGATGCGGGCCCGCTTTATCCGCAACGCGGACCGGGCGATTATGCTTTCTGGTCAGGGGACGGCAAGCTCCTGGTCAAGGCAGCGAAGGCCGGCGGCGAGGGGCGCTGGCGAAGCATAGATGTAGCCGAGGGAAAAGAACTCGCGTTTTCGTCCGGCCTCGCTGGCCTGAGTTCACCGAGGCAGCTCGCCGATGGATCGCTCGTCGCAAAAGCTGGCGACAGCCACGTTCGCTACGCGTCCGACCAAGGTCAGTTCGTCCGCTGGCCTCCCATCGACGTTGCCGGGTGCACGGGGCCGGCAGAACTTGTCATGCGTTATGAAGGCGATGTCGCGAGATACACCCTGTGGACGATCGCCGGGCCTCTCGACGCCGCCGTTTCGCTCGATCCCGCCACCCGGATCCTCGATCATGATTGCACGGGTCTGGTGGTCGCCCAACACAGCCAGGTGGGCAGCGTCGTTCGCTTCGTCCCATGGGCTGGGACACCGGCCAACCTGATGGAGCGCAACACGCATCTCGCCGCAGTGGAACGGGGAGAGCGGCGGATGATCGACTATACGCACGCAAACGGCAGCGCACAGAAGATGGCCGTGCTGTTTCCGCCGGATTACGATCCGGCAAGAAGCTACCCCACTCTCTTCTGGGTCTATGGGCGTCACTCGCCGAGCGGGGTGGATGACTATTTCCTCGATCCGCAAATGCCGGGCTTCTACAATCTCGATCTCTATGCGGGGCAAGGCTTTGTGGTCGTCATTCCGTCCATCCCGATCCCGCGGGGCGACGCTCCGAACGAATCCTTCGCCGCAATACCGGGAGGCGTCCTTCCCGCGCTCGACAAGCTGATCGAGCTGGGCATCACCGACGCGGCACGCGCCGGGGTTTTCGGGCACAGCTACGGTGGCTTCACCGTCAATGCGCTCGTCGCCCAGACCGATCGCTTCGCTGCTGAGGCCTCCCTGTCGGGGGCGAGCGATCTGGCGACCGCCGCGGCCTCGTTCGATCCCACTGCCCGCGGATGGCGGGGGGCCGAACAGGACATGGCCTTCAACCAGGGTATTTACGAAAGCGGTCTCAATTTCAAAGTGGACCCCGGCACGGACCCGGCACTTTACCACCGCAATTCCCCGCTGACCCATGTCGATCAAATCGTCACACCGCTTCTGATCATTCATGGCGAGCTCGATGTTCGAGCGCCTCTCACCCAGGCGGAGACGCTCTATTCACTCCTGCACCGCCGGGGCAGACCGGCGAGACTTCTGCGCTATTGGGGAGAGAACCATTCGCTTGCCAATTCGCCGGCCAATGTCCGCGATATCAGTCACGAATTGTTGGCCTGGTTCGACCGGCACTTACGTGGCCGAACGGACGAGGACTAATCCGCACCACCCCATTCCGCGCCTGAATTGAAAACCGCCTCTTCGGGACACTGCGTAACAGCGAACCGCTGCATTATTCCTTCCGTCGCACCGGCCGCCCCTTCTATCGCTAAAAGCCGGCAGCCGCGAGCTGGAATGCCGGAATTTCCGTTTGGACTGTGACGCTTTGAAAGGGTCTTCATGCGCATAGCCCAAATCGCTCCGCTTGCGGAAAGTTGCCCTCCAAAATTATACGGTGGAACCGAAAGGATCGTGCACTTCCTGACCGAAGAACTGGTCAGCATGGGGCATGACGTCACCCTTTTCGCCTCGGGCGATTCCCGGACCAGCGCCGAGCTGGTGCCGTGCGTTCCTCAGGCGCTCAGGCTGGTCGACGGCGCGCAGAACCTCGTGCCGCATCATCTAAGCATGGTGGAGCGCGTGCGGCGGCGGCTCAGCGATTTCGACATCGTGCATTTTCACATCGACCTGTTTCACTATCCCGCCATCCTCACCTGGGAGACGCCGACGGTCACGACGTTGCATGGGCGGCTGGATATTCCCGACCTGCAGACCTGCTATCGTACATTCTCGCAGGTTCCTCTCGTTTCCATCTCGCAGAACCAGCGTATGCCGATGCCCCCGGTAAACTGGATCGACACCGTCTATCACGGTCTCCCGGACCAGATGCTGCCCTACGACAAGGACGGCGGCGATTATCTGGTATTCCTCGGTCGTATTTCGCCGGAAAAGCGACCCGACCGGGCGATCGAGATAGCGGTGCGAAGCGGTCGGCCGCTCAAGATGGCGGCCAAGATCGACGCGGTGGACCAGGCCTATTGGGATGCGGAAATCCGCCCTCTGGTCGAAGCGCACGACAACATCGAATATATCGGCGAAGTGAACGAAGCGCAGAAGGCGGAATTGCTGGGCGGCGCAGGCGCGCTGCTGTTCCCGATCGACTGGCCCGAACCCTTCGGTCTGGTGATGATCGAAGCCATGTCCTGCGGCACGCCCGTAATCGCCTGGAGAAACGGCTCGGTGCCCGAAGTGATGCAGGACAAGGTGAGCGGCCGGATCGTCGACACGATGGATGATGCCGTTGCAGCCGTGGACGAGGTGTTCGGTTTCGACCGGGCGAAGGTTCGGGACTATTTCGAACGACGCTTCACGGTCCGCCGCATGGCCGACGATTACGTGCAGATGTTCGAACAGCAGATCGCCAGGCACCAGAATTTGCGCGCCATCGATACCGTCGATGTCTTTCCGGATGCGCTGCGCCAGGGTTCCTTCCGCGCAGGGCGGCCGCCTGCGCTGGATACGGCTGCCTGAATTGAAAAGGAGGGCAGGCAAATCTTGTTAGAAAACGGTACGGTCGTTCTCGATGGGCAGCACCAGGTGCAATCATCGACGTCGATTCAGGAACAGGAACTTCGCGCCGTAAAACACGGCGATTCCTTTGCGCTATTCGATACCCATGGCGACGTCGTCGGGGCCGAAGCCACGCCCGAAGGGGTCTACTTTCGCGATACGCGGCAACTTTCTTTCTGGCGCCTCACGATCTGCGGCACCTACCCCATGCTTCTGGGATCGGCGCTGGATGACCGGGTCGATGCCCTGATCGTCGATCTGACCAATTCCAGCCTGACCAACCGAACCGGCCAACGCATCCCCAATGACGTCCTGCATTTCGGGCGGGTCAAGTTTCTGCACGAAGGCAGCGCGTTCGAACGGCTTTCGGTACGAAACTTCGACCAGTGTGCGCACAGTTTCAGCATCGAACTGACCCTGGGTGCGGATTTTCGCGACATGTTCGAAGTGCGCGGCGACAAGCGCGAGCGGCGCGGAACCCATGCCCAACCCCGCTGCACCCCGGACGGGGTCGAATATCGTTATACCGGGCTCGACGATATCGAGCGTCGGACCGCGATCAGTTTCGCTCCCAAGCCGGACTTCATCAGCGACCACAAAGTGCGTTTCGATGTGAGCCTTGCGCCGGGCGAGCGGAAGGTTTTCTACACCCAGATCGCCTTTACCGACGATGAGAACGAAAACCCCACGCGCGCATATCTCGAAGGTTACCGGGCACTGCGCCGGGGGCGCCGCGATGCGCTGGTCGGTCGTCCCTCGCTCGTCTCTTCCAATACCTCTTTCGATGCGATGATGGCGCGCAGCATCGCAGATGTGACGACGCTGACCACCCAGACGCCGCAGGGGCCTGCGGCATATGCCGGCATTCCGTGGTATTGCACCCTGTTCGGGAGGGATTCCCTCGTGACCGCGCTGGAAATGCTCTGGTACGATCCTTCCCTGGCTCGCGGGACCCTGCTCCGCCTGGCCGAATTGCAGGCAGTTGCAGATGACCCGGCAGCCGATGCAGAGCCAGGTAAAATCCTCCACGAAACAAGGCTCAACGAAATGGCCAATACCGGCGAAGTTCCCTTTCGCCATTATTACGGCAGCGTCGATTCCACCCCCTTGTTCATCTTCCTTGCGGGCGAGTATTTCCGCCGCACGGGCGACAGGGAAAGCATCGAAGCGCTGTGGCCCCACCTCGAAGCAGCTTGCGCATGGATCGAAAATGCAGGCGATCGCGATGGTGACGGCTTCTTCGAATATGGCCGTCGAAACCAGAATGGCTTGCGCAACCAGGGCTGGAAGGACAGCCACGATGCGATCTCTCATGCCGATGGAAGGCTGGCCGAAGGGCCGATCGCGCTCGTCGAAATGCAGGCCTACGTCTATGGCGCCTGGCGGGCCATGGCCGACATCTCGAAGGCCCGTGGAGACCGCGGGGCGGCAAGGGAATGGCGCGCAAAAGCAACCGATCTGAAGCAGCGCTTCAATGCCACATTTTCCGATGAGGAGCTTGGATGCTATATCCTTGCGCTCGATGGCGACAAGCAACCATGCCGCGTCGTGTCCTCCAACGCGGGCCATGCTCTCCTGACCGGTATTGCCACACAGCGTCACGCGGAAGCGGTGGCGGCGCGTCTGCTGGAGCCTGATTGCTTCTCCGGTTGGGGCATCAGGACACTCGCGCGCGGGGAAAGCCGTTACAATCCGATAAGTTATCACAACGGTTCGATCTGGCCGCATGACAACGCCCTGATCGCGGCGGGTTTTTCGCGTTACGGCTTGCAGGATGCGGTAGCCAGGGTCTTCGGTGCCCTGTTCGAAGCGACCTTCTATTTCGACCAGCAGCGCTTTCCCGAACTGTTCTGCGGCTTCGGTCGCCGCCATGGCCGCGGCCCCACGCTCTACCCCGTGGCTTGCGCACCGCAGGCCTGGGCAAGCGGCGCGCCGATGTACATGATCCAGGCTGCGCTCGGGCTGAACGTTTGCGCGCCTGACGCAGTCCGGTTCGACAAGCCGAGCCTGCCCGCCTTTTTGTCCAACCTGTCGCTCGACGGGCTGGCCTGCGGCGAAGCAAGCGTTGACCTTGACGTCCAGCAGATCGGTCCGGCGACCAGCGTTTTCGTGCGCCGCGCAGGTAAGAACGTTAAAGTGGCAATTGGAATTTAATCGGTCGGAGCTGGTTCTTCAAAGCGCAGTCGGCGGGCAGTCTTCCCGTCGTCGCTCCGGAAATGCCTCACGCCCCTCGCTCACCAGCCCGCTTCATTCGTAGCTGTCGTATACATAGCCCAGCGAACGGACGGTGCGCACCCGTTCGCCTGCCCCGACGATCCGCAGGGCGCGGCGCAGGCGACCGATCCAGACATCCACGGTACGCTCGTCGATCGGCGGCTCCTGTTTGCCGAGGGCTTCGATCAGATCGGTGCGGGTCAGCACGCGGTCGGGATGCTGGGCGAAGAAATGCAGCAGGCGGAATTCGTTCGGCCGCAGGTTCAGTGGCTGCCCCGCCCAGCGCGCCTGCAGGGCTGCAAGATCGACCAGCAGCGCGCCCAGTTCCAGCCGTTCGTTGATCCGCGGCTGCCCGATGCCGCCCTGCAACGCCATGACCCGGTCCAGAATCATAGTGCGATCGACCGGCCCCACCAGATAATCGTCCGCCCCGGCGCGCAGAGCGCGGCGTTTGTCGTCTGCATCATCCTGTTCGAGCACGATGGTGATATGCGCTTCGTCGAGACGCGGGTCTCCGCGCAGACGGCGACACATCTCCAGACCCGAAAGGTCTTCCATCACCCAGTCGACGAAAGCACAGACCGGCCCTTCGACCAGCCGTCTCGGGCCATCGGAATACAGACGGGCGAATGCATAGCGCATCTCGCCATTCTCGAAATCGGGAAGCTCCCCTGCAATCGGATCGGTCAGGAAAATATTGATCGTGCGCACGCGGTTTTCATCCCACCCTGTCGGGGGATGCGATGGCGCACTCATGTGACTGGTTTGTGACCCGCTCGGCGCGATTGTAACACTTTGCGCCGGTTACGCTTCCTACGTGTCCGCGACCGATAGCGACCAGTTGCGCGGGACCGTGGTTTCGACGCCGACGGGGCTCTTGGGCAGATATGGCGCTTCAAGCCGCGCGACCTCGTCTTCGGTCAGGCCCAGGTCCATGGCCGCAACTGCGGCGGTGATATGTCCCTCCTTGGTCGCCCCGACGATCGGCGCCGTCACGCTCTTGGCGAAATGCCAGGCCAGCGCCACCGTCGCGCGAGAGACACCGCGCTCCTCTGCAATTGCACCCACGGCCTCCACGATGGCGCGGTCCGCTTCTTCCTGCTGGCGATAGAGCGTTTTGCCGAACCCGTCCGTTTCGCTGCGTACGGTGGTCTCGTCCCAGCTGCGCGCAAGCTTGCCGCGCGCCAGCGGGCTCCATGGAATGATCCCGACGCTCTGATCCGCGCATAGCGGCAGCATCTCGCGCTCTTCCTCGCGGTAGAGCAGATTGACGTGGTTCTGCATGGAGATGAAACGTGTCCAGCCATTCGCCCTGGCGACCTCCTGCGCCTTGGCGAATTGCCATGCCCACATGGACGACGCGCCGATGTAACGGGCCTTGCCCGCCTTCACGATATCGTGGAGCGCCTCCATCGTTTCCTCGATCGGCGTGTCCTTGTCCCAGCGGTGGATCTGGAACAGGTCGACGTAATCCATGTTCAACCGGGTCAGGCTGTCGTCGATTGCCTGCATCAACGCCTTGCGGGACAGGCCGCCGGCATTGGGTGCCTGCCGCCAGGGCATGAAGGCCTTGGTTGCCAGCACGATCTCGTCCCGCTTGGCAAATTCGGGCAGCAGCTTGCCGACCACTTCTTCCGATGCGCCGAGCGAATACATGTTGGCGGTGTCGAAGAAGTTGATCCCGGCTTCCATCGCCTCGCGAATGAAGGGACGCGACTGGTCCTGATCGAGCACCCAGTCCCCATGCCAGCCGCGGCTGGTATCGCCATAGCTCATGCAGCCGAGGCAGAGGCGCGAAACCTTGAGGCCCGAGGGGCCGAGATTGACGTATTCCATAATCTCTCTTCCTTTCAGGAAAGCGTCATGCCGCCATCCACGCGGATGGTCTGGCCGACGATGTAATCTGCCAGCGGCGAGGCGAGAAACAGCGCTGCGCCAGCCATGTCCTGCGGCGTGCCCATGCGGCCGGCGGGTATCCGCGCGACGGCACCTGCTACCCGCTCCTCATTGTCGGTGGTGACCTTGGTCAGCTTGGTGGGCACCAGGCCGGGCGCGATACCGTTTACGCGAATGCCCTCGCCAGCCCACGCCTGCGCCAGGCTGCCGACCAGGCTCACCGCACCGGCCTTGCTCGCGGCATAGGCAGGGTTGCCGATCATCGCGTGATAGGCGCCCACCGAACTCACGACGATCAGCGATCCGCCGCGCTCGGCCAGCATGGGCCGCACCATGCGCGCGCAGTCCATCAGCGAATTGAGATTGACTGCCATCACCACGTCCCAGCCCTCGCGCTCGAACTCTTCGCGGCCGTACCGAACGGTACCCTGACACAGGACCACCACATCGAGTGTTCGGGGCAGTGTTCGGCTCAAATCATACGTATGATTGACATGCTTTGTGGCGTCGAAGCGATGGAAATGGAGCCCGCGAAGATCGCTGCCCTCCTCGGCCGAATACTCCTCCGCCGCGCGTGTGCCGGTGACATGGACATGCCCGCCGCGGCTGAGGAAGCCATGCGCAATGCCATTTCCGATACCACTCGACCCGCCTATGACGAGAATGGTTTTGCCCGTGAAATCAAGCGGTTCGGCCACTCTTCGCTCCTCAGATCGACCGGCTGATCACTTCCTTCATGATCTCGTTCGTGCCGCCGAAAATGCGCGTCACGCGCGCATCGCGCCACAGGCGGGCGATGGCGTATTCGTTCATGTACCCCGCCCCGCCATGCAGTTGCAGCGCCTTGTCGCAAGCCTCCCACTGCAAGTCCGTATGCCACAATTTCGCCGCGCTCGCCTCGTCCGTCGTCAGCTCGCCGGCGAGGTGTTTCCTGATCGCCCAGTCGAGATGCGCCCAGCCGACTTGCAGCTTGGCCTTGAGGTCTGCGAGGACGAATTTGGTGTTCTGGAATTCGAACACGGTCTTGCCGAAAGCCTTGCGATCTTTGGTGAATTTCACCGCTTCGTCGAAAGCGCGCTGTGCAGCCGCCTGCGCTCCGACGGCAATACCGAGGCGTTCCTGAGGAAGCTCTTCCATCAGGTGCACGAAGCCTCTTCCTTCGCCACCCAGAATATTGGTCATCGGCACGCGGCAGTCGTTGAAGAACAGCTCGGAAGTATCCGCAGAATGCTGCCCGATCTTGTCGAGATTGCGCCCACGCTCGAACCCCGGAGTGTCAGCGTCCACCAACACCAGCGTGGTGCCCCTCGCGCCCTGCGAGGGATCGGTCTTGGCGACCACAATGATCACATCGGCATTCTGCCCGTTGGTGATGTAAGTTTTGGACCCGTTGACGACCAGATGGTTGCCATCCTTGATCGCAGTCGTTCGAATGCCCTGCAGATCGCTCCCGGCCCCCGGTTCAGTCATAGCAATTGCGGAAATGACGTCGCCCGACACCATGCCAGGCAGATATTTGGCGCGCTGTTCATCCGTGCCGAGGCGTTCGATATAATTGGCGGTGATGTCGTTCTGAAGGGTGAAGCCTGCCGAACTGCCGAGATAGGACAGCTCCTCGCACAACACACAATTGAAGCCGAAATCGAGACCCAGGCCGCCATTCTCTTCCTTGACGGTCGGGCACAGCATCCCCGCCTCGCCCAAGGCCTTCCATGCTGAGCGGGGAACAATCCCTTCTTCCTCATGCTGGTCGAGATAGGGGGTCATGTGTTCTGCAAAGACCTTGCGCACAGTATCGCGAAAGGCCTCGTGATCTTCGTTATACGCGGTGCGCTGGCTTGTATCGAGCATCGTCGTTCTCCCCTTCAGGCGGCCAGCAAGCCAGTGAGGCGCTGGCGGATCAGGCTCTCCGCTTCGGCCATGATGCCGTCGATCAGTTCCTTGCAGGTGGGAATATCGTCGATCAGTCCCGCCACCATGCCGCATGACCACGCGCCAGCGTCCATGTCTCCTTCAGTCATGATGCGCGGGTAGACCCCCGCCACTTCTTCGATGATGTCTTCGAATTTCAGATCTGCGCCCAGCTTCCGTTCTTTCTCCAGCAGCCGTTCGACAGCATCGTTGGTCATCACCCGCTCGGTATTGCGCAAGGGCCGCATGACGAGGCGCGTGTCGAGCTCGCTCGCAGCAACAATCGCCTTTTTTACATTCTCGTGAACCGGCGCTTCTTTCGTCGCGATGAAGCGCGTGCCCATGTTCATCCCGTCGGCACCCATGGCCAGGCTGGCGACGAGGCTGCGCGCATCGGCCATGCCGCCACTGGCCACGAAAGGAATTTCCAGCTCGTCCGCCGCGCGCGGAAGCAGGATCATGTTCGGAATGTCGTCCTCGCCAGGGTGACCACCGCATTCGAACCCGTCGACCGAAACAGCATCGCATCCGATCGACTGTGCCTTGAGGCTATGCCGCACGCTGGTGCACTTGTGGATCACCTTGACGCCTGCATCCTTGAAGAAGGGAAGCACCTGCTGCGGATTGTTGCCCGCGGTCTCGACGATTTTTACGCCGCCCTTGATGATGACCCGAACGAGCCCAAGGTAATCCGGGGCATTCACGGTGGGGAGAAATGTCAGATTCACACCGAAGGGCTTGTCCGTCATGTCTTTGCAGCGGGCTATCTCGTTGGCGAGCTTTTCGGGCGTGCCCTGTGTCAAACCCGTGATTATGCCGAGCCCACCGGCGTTCGATACAGCCGCTGCCATCTCTGCCAAGCCAACGTAGTGCATCCCGCCCTGGATGATCGGGTGTTCGATTCCGAACATTTCAGTAATACGGGTTTTCATAGCCTGCATCTTTCCTAGTTGCTTTTCGCAACGGGTATCGGTGTGCAGCCGATGAGTCTAGCGCTTCGCCAAGGCTTCGAGAGCCTCGAGCAATTCCTTGCCGCTCGTCGTAAGGGAAAGCTCACCACCCAGCCTTTCGGCCAGGCCTTCCCTCTCCAGATCGTCACCGGTCGGCGAACGCATCACTCTTCCGTACTGGCCGCCGTGATAGATCAGCGGTTCGGCCTCACGCCGGTCGAAATCCACCACTTCGCCAAGAAAGATCGCATGATCGCCGCCTTCATATTCGAACCGCGCGCGGCAACCGAAACGTGCGGCATAGCCATTCAAGAGCGGCGCGCCTTCCGGCCCATCGGCACTATCCATGCCGGCGAACTTGTCTTCGCCCGGGCGCGCAAACCGGTCTGACATGGATTGCTGGTCTGCGGCAAGAACGTGAACCGCCCAGCTTTCGGCATCGCGAAATACCGGCAGTGAGCCCGACTTGAGCGACAGGCTCCACAGCACCATCGGGGGATCGAGGCTCACCGAATTAAAACTGTTCGCCGTCAGGCCGAAAGGCCGCCCTTCCGCGTCTCTCGCAGTCACGATCGTTACGCCGGTAACGAAGCTACCTAATGCGTCGCGGAAAGCCTTGGGTTCGAACATCGTCGCTCAGCTAACCTTGCACTGCCTCTTCGGCAACAGCTGAAGCCGTTATCGGGGTAAATTCCATCCCATGAAAGCTGCAACATCTTTGCAACATTAGCGCCTTTTTCCAGCGCCGCCTTGCTAGAAGAATTGACCAAGTGAACGTTATCAAATAGGTGAACGTTCACATAAAAGTGTTTCGTGCGTGGCATGCGCACGAATTGGGAGGAGAATCAGCATGAATTTGAAGCGCAAGCCTTCGCTCGTCCAATTTCTGGCCGGCGCATCGGTTGCCGCAATGGGCGCCAGCGCTCCGCTCGCCATGGCGCAGGATGCGACCGCTGGCGACGAAACTTCGGATGAAATTTTGCAAGACGATAGCGATGTCATCATCGTTTCGGGCATTCGCGCCAGCTTGCAAGATGCGATGAACATCAAGCGCAATGCTGTTGGCGTGGTCGACGCGATCAGCGCTGAAGACATCGGTAAATTCCCCGATACGAACCTGGCTGAATCGCTCCAGCGCATCACTGGTGTTTCGATCGACCGTCAAAATGGCGAAGGTTCGCGAGTGACCGTCCGTGGTTTCGGACCGGATTTCAACCTCGTGCTCCTCAATGGTCGCCAGATGCCCGCCTCCACGCTGGGCGATTGCTGCTCTGCACCGGCATCGCGTTCCTTTGATTTCGCGAACCTCGCATCTGAAGGCGTCGCGGGAGTGGAAGTCTACAAATCGGGCCGCGCGTCCCTGCCAACCGGCGGGATTGGCTCGGTCATAAATATCAAGACGCCGCGTCCTCTGGACCGTCCTGGCTTCCAGGGAAGTATCGGTGTCAAGGGTGTGCTGGACTACACGTTCGAGGACACGAAAATCACTCCGGAAGTTTCCGGCATCATCAGCAAGACCTTTGCAGACGATACAATCGGCGTTCTGGTGACCGGCTCATATCAGCGCCGCAAGGCGAGCCTGTCGCAATTCTCGGTCGGTGAATGGCGCGAAGGCTATCTCGCCACCGAAGGAAACTGGGGCTCTCTCGCGATGCCCGGCGACCCACGTTTCGATAACATCGAAAACCGTCCCGAAGGCGACGATATCTATCAGGTCCCGCAGAACGCAGCTTACGACTTCACCGACATCGATCGTGAACGCATCAACGGCCAGGCCGTGCTGCAATTCCAGCCATCCGACCAGTTCACGGCAACCCTCGACTATACATTCTCTCAGAACACCATTGATGCGCGTACCAGCAGTATCGGTGTATGGTTCAACCATGATCAAACCAGCAGTAGCTGGACCGACGGCCCGGTCGCCGGACCAAACTTCTATTCGGAAGTCTTCGCTCCGCCCGAACCTGCCGTCGGCAATAACGGAAAAGATCTGGCAATCACCGGGGCTGTGGCGGCCAACCGCAACATCAATCATTCAATCGGCACCAATCTCGAATGGAATCATCCGAGCGGCATGCGGTGGGTATTGGATGCGCACTATTCGACGGCTGAATCGAAGCCGACCTCCCCTTACGGCAGCAATGTCGCCGTGGGCACATCAATCTTTGGCGTGCAGAGCCAGACTGTCGATTTCACCACCGACCTGCCGGTGATCTCCGTTAACATGTATCCGGGATCGGAGATCGATGCCTCGAACATTCGTCCTTCCGGCAACGCATTCCGCAATGCCTATATGAAGGACCGGATCATCGAGGCGTCCCTGCGTGGTGGATATGACTTCGACGACAGCTTCATCGAAAGCCTCGACTTTGGAGTCACCTTCACCGACAACAAGGTTCGCACGGCTTACGGCTTCCTCCAGAATGAAACCTGGGGCGGAACGCTGAGCGCAGACGAAACGCCGGACGATTTCTTCACTCCGCGCAGCACGTCAGAAGACCTTCAAGGGATGAACGGCGCGGACAGTCCGAACATCATCCCTACCTATTACAATATCGCCACCGAACAACTGATCGATCTGCTCGAATCCAGCATCGGTATCTGTTCCGATCCGTTCGTAGGCGTTCCACTTGGGGAGGGATGTCTCGCCGAGTATTCGGTCGATCGTCGCCTGCGTGAAAAGACGCTCGCTCCGTTCGTCCAGTCGCTTCACACTTTCGACCTTATGGCGGACGAAGCGCATCTCCGTCTGGGATTGCGGTATGAAACAACCGACGTGAAGTCGTCGGCGCTCGTTCCCATTCCTACCGGTACCGAGCAGTCGTCTGAAAACGAAATCGCTGTTCGCTATGATGGCGGAGCAGCAGGGTTCACCACGTTTGCAGGCAAGTACAACAACTGGTTGCCTGCCGTCGATTTCGACATATCGCCGATCAACGATGTCGTGCTCCGGGCATCATATAGCCATACGATTACGCGACCGGACTATGCCAGCCTGAATGGCGGGCTGACCGTGAACTCGCCGGCTCGTCCCAATGGTGGCAGCACTGGCGGTTCGGGCAACCCGAACCTGCTTCCGTACAAATCGAAGAACATCGACCTTTCGGCTGAATGGTTCTATGCCCCGGCAAGCTACGTTTCCGTGGGCTATTTCCGGAAAAGCGTCAGCAACTTCATCGCTAACGCGACAACGCAGACCACAGCCTTCGGTCTGACGAACCCCAGCCAGGGAGCCGTTGCTCAAGCAGCTCGCGCAGCTTTGGGCGACGACGCTACCTTTGCTGAAATTCTGGCTTATGCCGCTGCGAACAATCCAGAAATGGTGACGTTCGACGCCGATGGCGACCCGGTTGGTCTGCTGGGCCAGCCTGGCGATCCGGAACTGGTGTTTACACTGACCCAGCCCTTCAACAGCGATCAGTCGGCGACTCTCGACGGTTTCGAATTCGCAGTGCAGCATAGCTTCTGGGAGACGGGCTTCGGCGTTATCCTGAACTATACGATCGTGAAGAGCGACACGGACTACGACAACACCCTGCGCTACACCGAGCCTCAGTTCGCTGTGACAGGCGTGTCGGATAGCGCCAACGCTGTCCTGTATTATGACAAGGGTGGCCTCCAGGCCCGCGTAGCTTACAACTGGCGCGACGAATTCCTGTCCGGATACGGCTTCGATCCGTTCTATGTCGAAGCCTACGGTCAAGTCGACGCCAGCGCGAGCTACGAGTTCAGCAATGGCGTGACGATTTTCGGCGAGGCGATCAACTTGCTCAATGAAGATCGCCGCGGTCATCGCCGCGCCGATCAGGCGGTTTACTTTGCCGCTCCGGGCCACGCCCGCTATACCGCTGGCCTGCGCTTTACGTGGTAATCGAAAGCGGAGGCGACGTCCTTCGTATTCGAATGTTAGGAGAGCCGCACTGCCAGCAAGCAGTGCGGCTCCTTTGGCACCGCAGATAAGCAAGGTTATGGACCAGATGGATGTCAGGCGAATTTACTAATCTGGTGATTGTAGGCGGGGGAACGGCCGGATGGCTGTCCGCTTGCATCCTGGCTGCCAGGCGGCCGGAACTCGCAATTACTTTGATCGAAGCGCCGGACATCCCGACGGTCGGTGTGGGCGAGGGAAGCTGGCCAACGCTACGCGAGACATTGGCCGTTATCGGGATCGATGAGACCGAGTTCCTCACGGAATGCGACGCTTCGTTCAAGCAAGGCTCCCGCTTCGACGGATGGGTCGATGGCTCCGAGCGCGACTGCTATTACCATCCCTTCTCCGCCCCGCTTTCGGGCTCCATGCCGGACATTCTGACGGCTTGGAAGATGCAGAATGACGGGCAACCCTATGCCGAGGCGGTGAGCCCGCAAGCCGCAATCTGCAACCGCGACCTCGCCCCCCGGCAGCGAACTATGCCTCCCTTCGCCGGAGCGCTCAATTACGGCTACCACCTCGACGCTGGCAAGTTCGGCGCGTTGCTTGCCAGTCACGGCGTAAAGAGGCTTGGCGTTCGTCATGTGCATGGGAAGGTGACGGGTACCGAGCGGTCAGTAGATGGGCTATTTACTCGGTTGCTGCTTGATAACGGCTCAGCAATCGAGGGCGACTTCTTCATCGATTGCACCGGAATGGCCAGCAAGTTGATCGGCGAAGAACTCGAGATTGGATGGGTCGACCGGTCCGACGTTTCTTTCAACGATCGCGCTCTTGCAGTTCAGGTCCCCGTCGTGCCTGATAGCGCGATCGCATCACAGACAATCGGCACTGCGCATCGGGCTGGCTGGTTGTGGGATATCGGCTTGCCGACCCGCCGCGGGGTGGGCTGTGTCTACTCGTCTGGTTTTCTCTCAGATGACGAGGCCCAAGCCATTTTGATGAACTATATCGGTTCTAGGATAGCTGGCGCCGAGCAGACGGCTCTTACTCCGCGCGGTCTCAAGTTCTCCACCGGCTATCGTGACAAATTCTGGGCAGGCAACTGCTTGGCAATTGGTCTTTCGGCAGGGTTTATCGAACCGCTTGAAGCGTCGGCCATCGTGCTGATCGAATTGTCGCTAAAGGCCTTGGCCGACGGCTATCCGCAAAGCCGCGCAGCGCTCCCCCGGCTCGCCGATCGCTTCAACAGCCTGTTCCGTTATCGCTGGGAGCGGATCGTGGACTTTCTCAAACTCCACTATGTTCTCAGTACCCGCACGGAACCATATTGGCAGGCTCACCGCGATCCCGCTACCATACCCTCCTCCCTTGCCGCCCACCTCGATCTGTGGCGTGATCACGCGCCATCCAGCGGCGACTTCCCACAGATCGACGAGATTTTCTCAGCGGCGAGCCACCAATATGTGCTTTACGGCATGCGCTTCCCGCAGCCAGCGGACATCAGCAGTGCGCCGAGCAGCGAGGTACAACGACAGTTCGCGAAGGTCGCCGAACGTAGTCGTGCGCTAAGCGCGGCGCTGCCTTCCAACCGGGCCTATTTCGATGCACTGTGCTCATCAATGGACAAGAATTCGGCACGAGGGGTACCGACCAGACAATGACTAGCCACGAAGTTCTGAACACTGCCGATCATGCGGAACTGCGCGTGCGTACCGAAGCAGGCACTGCGCTCGGCGATGCTGTCATGGCCGCCCTTGTTGTTCCTCAGGAGTTTCGTCAAGTTCAGGCGCATTATCCGATAGTATTCCGCCGCGACGCGGAAAACGGCGAATTCAGTGCCTTAGCCCTCTTCGGCTTTGAAAATGGCGAGAACCTGTTCCTTGGCGAGGATGCCTGGGACGCCCGGTACATCCCGCTATCAATCTCCGTCCGCCCTTTTCTCATAGGTCGCAGTCGGGATGAGGGCGGTGAGGCGCAGGTTCACATCGATATGGACCATCCCCGCATAGCAATCGGCGAGGAAGGAACGCGGGTTTTCGACGAGCACGGACAAGCCACGCCTTTATTGGATGATATGTCGGAAAAGCTTGGTTTGCTCCATGCTGGCTATGAAACGTCCAAACACTTCTTCGAAGCGCTGGCGCGATATGACTTGCTCGAACCGTTCGTCTTTGAGGTGCCTCTTTCAAACAGATCGAAACAGTCGCTTGTCGGCTTCCACATGATAAATGAAGATAAGCTGCGTTCGTTGGACGCCGATGCGCTTGGAGCACTTCAAGCCGACGGATATCTGATGCCGATATTCATGGCTGTCGCATCTCTCTCCAACCTGACCGAACTGGTCGTCCGGAAGAATGCAAAGGAGGATCGTGGCTGAAGCCGCTCCCTCTATTTTCGCGCAGATGAAGCACGTCGAGAGCCGCGAGGTGGCAGACGCTGTCGCGCTTTCGGCGCTGCTTGACGACGACCCGCAGCCATTTGTCGTGCGAGGGCTGGTAAAGGATTGGCCTCTCGTAACGCGCGGGCTGAACTCTGCACACGAGGCGCGGGAATATCTGCTCGAACGGGCCCGCCCCGTACCGTTCACGGTCACGATCGGACAACCTGGGCGTGACGGTCGCCTCTTCTACGACGACGATTTCGAGATGAACTTCCGCACCGCACGTGGGAAATTACCTGATATTTTCCGCGGCTTTGACGACAACGAAGGTCGCTCGGACGCTCCTGCGATCTATCTCACGTCGGTCGACATGAAGCTATTTTTCGACGGTCTCGTTGAAGACAACCTGTCGCCAGTCGATGACCGCGACCCGCTCCACAGCATTTGGATAGGCACCGCCACGAGAATTGCCGCCCACAACGACTTCCCGCGCAACCTTGCGTGTTGCGCAGTTGGTCGGCGACGTTTTACCATCTTTCCGCCGGAGCAGTTTGAGAACCTCTACGTCGGTCCACTTGAAAACACACCCGCAGGGCGGGCGGTCAGCATGGTGGATTTTCACGCGCCCGATTTCGATGCTCATCCTCGGTTCGCAGAAGCTTTAAGACATGCTCAAGTCGTCGAACTTGAACCTGGCGATGCAGTCTACATCCCCTCGATGTGGTGGCATCATGTAGAGGGCCTCGACCCATTCAATGTTCTGGTGAATTATTGGTGGCGCGATACGCCCGCGTTCCTGGGTCAGCCCCAAGAGGCCCTTAACCACGCAATTCTCGCCATCCGGGATCTGCCACGCGAAGAACGGAATTTCTGGCGGAAGTTGTTCGATCATTATGTGTTCGAGAATCCCGCCGAAGTGACAGATCACATACCCGAACAAGCCCGAGGCATCTTGTCGCCGCTGACATCCAGAACAGCTGGTCAGATCCGGGCGTTTCTTTTGAGGACCCTCAATCGATGAGCAGCGACTATAAGCCCCGGCGCATTGTAGTGGCTGGCGGCGGCACCGCAGGCTGGATGACTGCGGCCGCGCTGGCAAAAACGATGGGAGATGCGATCGATCTGACACTCGTCGAAAGCGATGCGATCGGAACAGTCGGAGTGGGCGAAGCAACCATCCCACCACTTATCAACTTCAACCGTCTACTTGGCATCAACGAAGCCGAGTTCATGCGCGAGACGCAGGCGACGTTCAAACTCGGCATCGAGTTCGAGAACTGGAAGCGCGACGGCGAGAAATACTTCCATTCTTTCGGTTCAACAGGACGCGATCACTGGTCGGCTGGATTCCAGCATTTCTGGGGCGAAGGGCTGCTGCGCGGGCACGACTACAGTTATGATGACTATTGCCTCGAACTGTGCGCGGCATATGCCGGAAAGTTCGCGCATTTGCCCGACAACCGATTGAACTATGCCTACCACCTCAATGCGACCGCCTTCGCCGCCTTCCTTCGCCGGATTGCCGAAGGTGCCGGCGCGAGCAGAGTTGAAGGAAAGATTGCGCACGTCGAACTCGACGGTGAAAGCGGGAATATCGCTGCAATCGGCTTGGAGAACGGACAGCGGTTGGAAGGCGATATTTTCGTCGACTGTACTGGTTTCCGAAGCTTGCTAATCGAAGGTGCGCTGCACGTTGGCTACGATGATTGGTCTCATCACCTGCCGTGCGACAGCGCGATTGCCGTGCAGACGGAATTATCTGCGTCTCCCGTGCCCTACACACGCGCTATCGCGCACGATGCGGGATGGCAGTGGCGCATTCCATTGCAGCACCGCGGCGGCAATGGGATCGTCTATTGCAGCCGATACTTGTCCAAAGATGCCGCACATGATCGACTGATGTCGACCCTCGAAGGCAAGGCGATCAGCGAACCTCGTGCAATCCCGTTCACCACCGGAGCCAGGCGCAAGCAGTGGCATCGCAATTGCATCGCCATCGGGCTGTCTTCAGGTTTTCTCGAACCGCTGGAATCGACGAGCATCCACTTGATCCAGCGTGCAGTGATCCGCCTCCTGCGTATGATGCCTGCCGGCGAGGTGAGTGAACGCGACAGCGCCGAATTCAATGATCAGCAACTTACCGATATGATACAGGTCCGCGACTTCCTGATCCTGCATTACAAAGCCACCGACAGGCGCGACAGCGCGTTCTGGCGTCAATGCGCAACGATGGACATTCCCGATAGCCTTACCCAGAAGATGGAACTGTTCCGCGAAACCGGGCGCGTGTTCCGCAAAAACGACGAGCTCTTTGTCGAGAACAGCTGGGTTCAGGTGATGCTCGGCCAAGGCATCCTGCCTCAGGCTTTTCATCCTGTGGCGAAGAAAATGAGCGACGAGGAACTTTCGAAGTTTCTCGAGATGCTCCGCACCAATGTTGCGCGTACGGTGCAAGGTCTCCCTGCCCATCACGCCTATGTCGCGCAATTTTGCGGGGCAAAAGGGGTCGCTGCTGCCTGAAAGCAGCCTTCCAACTCACGCGGCGTCGTATTAGCCAGAAAATACTCGAGGGGTTACCGATAACATGGGCCGGCGGCGTCAATCAGTCACCATCAAGCACGTTGCAGCGGATGCAGGAGTGTCCCTGCAGACGGTCAGTCGCGTCATCAATAACGAGCCAAATGTTCGGCCTGCCATGAAGGCAAAGGTTCAGGCCAGTATCGAAAAGCTCGGCTATGTTCCGTCGATCGCCGCCCAGCGAATGAGCGGGTCGCGTTCCTATCTGATCCTGGCCATCAACGACCGCGACCGCACCATTGCGGACTGGAAAGCGCGTGATGGGCGGGACTGGGTGGACCAGATGCTGTTAGGCGGCATGCTGACTGCTGCAGAGCTCGGCTATCGGATGATTTTCGAACTGGTTGATACGCATAGCGACCATGTCGAACGCGAACTTGGCGCGGCCATCGCCGCCCTGCAGCCGGACGGGGTGATAGTGACGCCGCCGCACTCGGAAAACGCGCAGATCACAGGCTTGCTGGCGGAAAGCGGTATCCCCTTCGCCCGGATCGGCTCCAAGGAGGCTGGCCCCGGCATCGCCATGACCATGGGCGACGATCTGCTGGCCGGCAAGGCGACCGACCACCTGATCGAACTCGGTCATACGCGCATCGGCTTTATTTCCGGACCCGCCGAATACAGCCTGACGAGCTGGCGTGTCGATGGCTGGCGCGAGGCCATGGCCAATGCCGAATTCGATTGCGACGGCCTTCTCGAACGAGGGGATTTCGGTTTCGAGAGCGGACTTGCCGCGGCGCGCGCCCTGCTCGATGGGGATATCAGGCCGACGGCAATTATCGCCAGTAGCGATCAGATGGCTCTGGCCACACTCGAAGCCGCAAAGGAACGCGGGCTCAACGTGCCAAAAGATCTTTCCGTCATAAGCTTCGACAACACGCCGATCGTTCGGTTCAGCAACCCACCGCTGACGGCGCTGGATCAGCCGATTTCGGCCACCGCAGCGCGAGCGGTCGAACTGTTGATCGACGCTAAGAAAAATGGCCATCCCTCCGAACCGGTTGTCCTCGAGGGCGAACTGGTCGTGCGCGGCTCTACTGCGCGCGTGGCTGCAGGTGCTCGTGCCTGAAGATTTCAAACAGGGACAGCCAACTCGCTTCCTTTGGCTTTATGCCTTGGCAGCCGCTGGCGGAGCTGTGGCCTATGTGCCCTTTCTGACCATCATGCTCCCCCTGCGAATGAACGACATTGCCGAAGGCCAGGAGATACAATCGCTTGCCTACGCCGCCTTTTCTGGGGCGATCGCGGCGAGCATCACCAACATCGCCTTCGGCTGGATCAGTGATCGGACCGGGGTGCGCCGCCCGTGGATAGCCGGCGGACTCGTCTTGTCCTCGCTCCTGCTGGTTTCGATGCAATTCGTGCAAACCGTGCCAGCACTCGTGGCAATGATCGTCATTTGGCAATGCGCATTGAACATGATGCTCGCCCCCCTTGCCGCATGGGCCGGAGACTGCGTTCCCGACCATCAGAAGGGGTTGCTTGGGGGTCTGCTCGCCCTGTCACCGGCCCTGGGGGCATTGTCCGGTGCATTGGTGACAGTTCCCGGCCTGGCTGCGCAGGATACCCGCCTGGTGCTGGTCGCAGTTCTCGTTGCACTTATGGTCGGCCCAGCTCTTCTCTTTGCCCGCCCCTTCCCCATGCCGCAGCTCATGGAGAAGCCGGAGACAGAGGAGGCAGTCGCCTCGCAGCCGCACACTACCGTCGCCCGCATGTGGCTGGCCCGCCTGCTGGTGCAGATTGCCGAGGCGGCTCTCTTTGCGTTTCTGCTGTTCTGGTTCATCGCCATTGATGAGACGACTACCGACAATGACACGGCCACGATTTTCAGCCTCGTCCTCGGTATATCGGTGCCGCTTGCGATGTTTGTGGGTCGCTGGTCCGATCGTAGTCAGCGGCCGATCTTGCCCCTGGTCCTCGGGTCCGGCGTAGGGAGCGTCGGCCTCCTGATCATGGCCTTTTCCGACAGCATGGCCGTAGCGGTCGTCGGCTATGTCGTATTCGGCCTCTCGACCAGCATCTTCCTTGCTCTCCATTCCAGCCAGACGCTGCGAGTACTTCCCAGACCGCGAACCCGCGGAAGGGATCTGGGCCTGTTCAATCTGACCAACACCGTGCCATCCCTGATAATGCCCTGGCTCACTCTTGCTCTCGTACCGGTGTTCGGCTTCGCGGCTCTCTTCATGCTGCTTGCAGCGCTCTGTATGATCGCCTGCGTCCTGTTGATCACTCTTCCCCGCGCCTAGCCGCTTGACCTGGCATTCCGCCCGTGCCAGTTCCTCAATTGATAACGTTCCCAATCAAATCGGGATCGCGAGGGGATAGAGTATGAAAGCGTTCTTGTGGGCCTCCGCTGCCTGTGTTGCTCTGGCTGGATGCACCGTGCCGCAATCCGGTGTTGAAAATCTTCCGGTGGCTCAAGCCACCGACACGAGCGAAGATGCCCGCATAGCCGACCTGATTTCGCGAATGAGCGTCGAACGCAAGGTTGCGCAGCTGATACAACCCCAGATCAACAGTTTTACCGCAGAAGACATGCGTCGCTATCGGTTCGGCAGCTATCTGAATGGCGGCAATGGCGGGCCGTATGGCAACGAATATGCCGAAGCGAGTGAATGGCTCAAACTCGCTGACGAGATGTATCTTGCCTCCGTCGAACCGATGCCAGGCGGCGAACCTGTCATTCCGACCATGTGGGGCACCGATGCCGTTCATGGCCATACCAATATAATCCGCGCCACGATCTTCCCTCACAACATTGCGCTCGGCGCCACGCGCGATGCCGACCTCGTTCGCCGCGTCGGCGAAGCGACCGCAGTGGAAATCGAGGTCACCGGGATCGACTGGAACTTCTCTCCCACGATCGCCGTCGCTCAGGATGACCGGTGGGGTCGCACCTACGAAAGCTACTCCGAGGATCCGGCAATCGTCGCGCCCCTGGGCGCAGCGCTGGTCGAAGGCCTCCAGGGTCGCAAGGGCGACCCGAACCGTCTCGGCGCGGGGCACGTGATTGCCACAGCGAAACATTTTTTCGGCGATGGCGGCACCGATCAGGGCGTGGATCAGGGTGAAGTCACCGGCGATATCGAAGCGTTGAAGGCGGTCCACGCCGCGCCCTACCCGGCAGCCATCGCTGCCGGTGTGGAAACGATCATGGCCAGCTTCAATTCGATCAACGGCGAAAAGATGCATGGCAACAAGTCGCTGCTGACCGATGTCCTGCGCGGCGAACTCGGCTTCGATGGGCTCGTCGTCGGCGATTGGAATGGCCACGGCCAGGTCGCGGGTTGCACCAACACCGATTGCCCGCAATCGCTGCTGGCCGGTCTCGACATCTACATGGTTCCCGACGACTGGAAGGGCCTGCTCGAAACCACTGTAGCGCAGGTCAAGGACGGCACGATCCCGATGGCCCGGCTTGACGAGGCGGTTACCCGCATCCTGCGTGTTAAAATGCGGGCAGGTCTGCTTGGGGACATGGTTCAGCCGTCCAAGCGGCCAAATGCCGGCGATTATGCTCTGCTTGGCTCTGCCGATCATCGTGCAATCGCCCGCGAAGCCGTCGCGAAGTCGCAGGTCCTGCTGAAAAACAACGGCATCCTGCCGCTCAAGAAGGGCGCGAACATTCTGGTCGCGGGCAGCGCGGCAGACGATATCGCTCAGGCTTCAGGCGGTTGGACGCTCACCTGGCAGGGCGGCGGCGATCTCGACAATAGCTATTTCCCCGGCGCCACTTCGATCTGGAAGGGCCTGGAAACGGCCTTGAAGGAAGGTGGCGGCAGCGCCACGTTATCGCCGGACGGCCAGTATTCCTCCAAGCCTGATGCCGCTGTCGTGGTCTTCGGCGAGGAACCTTACGCCGAATTTGCAGGGGACCGCAAACACCTCGGCTTCACGGATGAGGAAGGCCTAGGTCTGCTGCGTAAGTTCAAGGCGGAAGGCGTGCCTACGGTGGCCGTGTTCCTTTCCGGCCGTCCGATGTGGGTAAACCGCGAAATGAATGCGGCTGACGCTTTCGTCGCATCTTGGTTGCCGGGGAGCGAAGGCGCAGGTGTTGCCGATGTTCTGACAGGCGCGACACCTGCTACAGGCAAGCTGGGCTTCAGCTGGCCTGCGACCTGTGACTTCGGGCCACTCAACGGTCCTGATGGTGCGCTATTCCCGGTGGGCTATGGTCGTGCTCTTACCGACACCTCTCCCACCGCACAGCTCGATGAAGATTGCGCGCCTCTTCTGGCCGGGCCGACGCGTGCATTGTTCGAAGCAGGGCGGCTGGCCGACGGCACATTTGCCTTTGCGGTCAAGCCCAATGTCGAAGGCGAAGGCGAATATCTCGCCCAGATGCGCGGAGACCTGACAGACGCTGGAGTGACGGTGCGCGGATATGACCGTGATGCCCAGGAAGATGCGCGGGAAGTTTATATGCGTGCCGGCTCGCGCTTCGGTCTCAGGCAGGATCGCGACAGCGGCGGGGCCTATCGCATTGCTTACGAGGTCGTCACACGCCCGGCCGCACCGGTCGCCCTGCGCGTGGGTGAAGATGCGGTGGTGAACCTGACTGACCATTTCGCTCTCGCACTGGGCAAGGGGTGGCGCGAGATGTTGATTACCGATGCCTGCGCGCCGGGCCTCGGCAATCGCATCCGTTTTGAGACCGAAGGCGACATTACGTTCCGTATCTCGAGCATCACGCGTGAAGATGTCGCAGAAGGCACCCCTTGCTCGTTTTGAGGAAACGAAATCGTATTCACTTTGTGTAGTGCCGAAAGACTGGCAAACAGCGCAAAGATAAGATCAATGTCGGGCGTCATTGAGCCCCGACACCTGGGAGGAATGTAGAGATGGCACTGGCCCCTGATGTTGCAGCGCGCACGGATCCTGCGGCAGTTGTCGAGGATGGCGAAGGGATCAAGGCGCCGGGTCTCAACTATTTCGTCTTCGGCCTGTTCTTCATCTTCGGCGGCATCACGTCCCTGAACGATGTCATCATCCCCAAGCTGAAGGAGCTGTTCACGCTCAACTACACGCAGGCCATGCTGGTGCAGTTCTGCTTCTTCGCCGCCTATCTCGTGATCGGCATCCCGGGGGCCAAGCTGGTCAAGAAGCTGGGCTACATGCGCGGCGCAGTGGCCGGCCTTTTGACCATGATGGTCGGCTGCCTGATGTTCATTCCCGCCAGCCAGAACGCCACCTACTGGGTGTTCCTGCTTGCCCTGTTCGTCCTCGCCAGCGGCGTGGTGATCGTCCAGGTCGTCGCCAATCCGCTGATCTCGCTGCTGGGGCCGCAAAGCACGGCCCACAGCCGCCTCACCTTTGCCCAGGCCTTCAACTCGCTGGGCACCTGGGTCTTCCCGCTGATCGGCTCGGTCGTCATTCTGGGCAGCCTGGCCAATATCACTGCCGATCAGCTCTCGGGCGCCGAGCTTACCGCCTATCGCCAGGCGGAAAGCGAAGCGATCTGGCAGGGTTATCTGGGCGTTGCCGCCCTCATCGCGCTGGTCGCGCTGGCCGTCTGGCTGTTCCGCAATCGCCTGCAGGGCGAAAAGCACGAGGCATCGAGCGGCTTTGCCGGGCTCGACCTGCTGAAGCGCAGCCGGTTCGGCTTCGGCGCGCTGTGCATCTTCCTCTATGTCGGCGCGGAAGTGTCGATCGGATCGATCATCATCAACTACCTTGCCGAAGACCGCGTGCTGGGCCAGCCGGAAAGCGTGATCGGCTGGATGATCAGCCTCTACTGGGGCGGTGCGATGGTGGGCCGGTTCATCGGCTCCTACTTCCTGCGCCTCTTCTCGCCCGGCAAGATCCTCGCCTTCAACGCGACCGGTTCGATCCTGCTGATCCTGATCAGCGCCAACAGCTCCGGTACGCTGGCCGCCTATAGCCTGCTTGCCGTGGGCCTGATGAACTCGATCATGTTCCCCACGATCTTCTCGCTCGCCTGCGAGAAGCTCGGCTCGCGCGCGGCGGACGGATCGGGCATCATCAATGTCGCGATCTTCGGCGGCGCGGTCGTCCCGCTGCTGTTCGGCGTCCTCGCCGATACCACCGGCAGCCTCCCCCTCGCCCTCACCCTCCCCGCCATCTGCTACGCCATCATCGCCAGCTTCGGACTCTTCGCGCGAAAACCCGCAACAGCGTGACAGGGAGGGGGGGCGCAACTCTTTGGGGTTCGCAAATCGACGCAGTTCTGCCATGCGTTCCCGACATGCGGTGACGCGGGGGCGTTTACGAAATGACTGACGCAGAATTGGCTGCCCATCTCGCCAAAATCGCGGGCAACATATTGATCGAAGTTCGCGATAGCGGGATGTTTACCGGCAAGGCGCTGGGCAAGGCTGGCGATCAGACCGCAAATCAGTTTCTCGTCAGTGCCCTTCGCGAACAGCGACCCGACGACGGGCTGCTTTCTGAAGAAAGCAGGGACACTGACGAGCGGCTTTCCAAGGACAGGGTCTGGATCGTCGATCCGGTCGACGGCACACGGGAATTTGGCGAAGCCCGAACCGATTGGGCGGTCCACGTCGCATTATGCGTAAACGGCAGGCCGGAGACAGGCGCGGTTGCATTACCGGGCCTTGGCATCGTTTTGCGCAGCGATGCTCCCATTGCACTACCCGCCCTTCCCCAAAGGCCCCGCATGGTGGTCAGCCGCACACGGCCGGCCGCTGAAGCGGTTGCGGTATCCGATACAATCGGAGCGGAACTTATTGGAATGGGTAGCGCCGGCGCCAAGTCCATGGCCGTGGTTCGCGGCGAGGCGGAAATCTATCTCCACACAGGCGGCCAGTACGAATGGGACAGCGCGGCCCCCGCTGCTGTTGCACTGGCCCATGGCCTTCATGCGAGCCGCATCGATGGCAGCCGGCTCGTGTACAACAATGCCGATACCTATATGCCGGACCTGCTGATCTGCCGGGCTGAATGGGCCGAACAGGTACTGGCCGAAGTCGCGAAGATTTCGACCTAGTCTTCGACCTGCGCAAGCAGTTGGCGCGCGCGGGACAGATGCGGACGATCAAGCATCCCGCCTCTCCAGCCGATCGCTCCCGCGCCCGGATTGTCTTCGAAAAGGGCAACGATCTCGCGCGCCTCGGCGACCTCTTCCTCGCTCGGCGTGAAAGCTTCGTTGATGACCGGCACCTGGGCGGGATGAATTGCCAGCATGCCACGATAGCCCTGACGTCGAACCTCGATCGCACGCTTTCGGAGACCCTCGAGATCGCGGAAATTGGTGTCGATCGTCTCGACTGGCACGACTTCAGCAGCCGCTGCCCCGAGCAGGCACAGGCTCCGGGCGAGTTTGTATGTGAACGCGAATTCGCCTTCGAAATCCTTGTTGCTCTGCGCCCCGAGAGAATCGGCAAGGTCCTCCGCACCCCAGGTCATCCCCACCAGGCGCGGCGCCCCGGCATAATCGCCCGTGGTGAACATCGCTGCCGCGGTTTCGGTTACCAATGCGATGACCGGGGTAGAGCCGGGTTCTATTCCGTTTTCCACTTCCAGCGCCGTCATCTGGCGGTCCAGTTCCTCGACATCAGCGCGGCCGCGCGACTTGGGGAGCATAATGCCGCCGGGCCGCGCGGGCATGACGATGGCCAGATCGTCGGCCGTCCACTTGCCGTCGAGCGGGTTGACGCGAACCCACAGGCGAGCGCGTTGTGCCTCGTCCTTGCTGCGCAGAAGTTCCGCGATCGCATTGCGGGCATCGGCCTTGCCGCTTTCGACGACGGCATCCTCAAGGTCCAGGATGACGATGTCGGCCTCGCCGTCGGCGGCCTTGTTCATCTTCTTGTCGCTATCGCCGGGCGCGAAGAGCCAGCTGCGCATGCGGAGGGTGGGTAAGTTGATCATGTACATGCTTGAGGCGAAAGGAGGGGCCCGCGTCAAGGGTGAAGCGCCATGCCGTAACGTCCACATGGTTGCGCTTGCCCGCATTCGATTATGCGGTATGTTACCGCCTCGTCGACTTGCGATTCCGACTGAAAGGACAATCCACGCTCGAATAAACGCGGTGGAAATTTGGATCCATCAGGGAATCTCGGTTAGGGTCGAAAAACTTTTTGAATATAGGGTATCCAACCGGCAGCTGCTTTTAGGTTAACCCGCAAGACTATGAGTAGAGGCCACAAAGCATCCAGCAGAATGGATCGTGGCCGCGGGCCGAAGAGCCCGATAGAAGGACAGGAATTAGAGGAGAGGCCTATGGCAACACAGCTTGAACCCGACGCCCGCGCCGATGAGAATGCGTTTCGCACCGAAGTGCAGGAATTCATCGCCGCGAATTTTCCCGAGGAACTGAAGAACAGGGGCAATGCCCTTGCCGGCGTGGAAGGACCCAGCAAGGAGACTCCGGCGCAGAAGGCATGGCGCGAAGCCGTGGGCGAACGCGGCTGGGGCACACCGACTTGGCCCAAGCAGTATGGCGGCGGCGGACTGAACAAGGCCGAAGCACGCATCGTCGAGCAGGAATTTGCCAAAGCCGGCGCCTACAACCCGATCGGGGGCATGGGCGTGATGATGTTTGGCCCGACGCTCCTAGAATATGGCAGCGAAGAGCAGAAGCAGGAGCATATCCCACCCATCTGCCGCGGCGAAATCCGCTGGTGCCAAGGCTATTCCGAACCCAATGCCGGGTCTGACCTTGCCAATCTGCAGACCTTTGCCGAGGACAAGGGCGACCACTATCTCGTCAATGGCCAGAAAACCTGGACCAGCGGCGGCCAGTGGGCCGACAAGTGCTTCGCCATCGTGCGGACCGACAAGAGCGACAAGCACAAGGGCATCAGCTTCATGCTGATCGACATGGACACGCCGGGCGTGGAAGTGCGCCCGATCACCATGATCAGCGGGATGAGCCCGTTCTGCGAAACCTTCTTTACCGACGTCAAGGTGCCGAAGGAAAACCTGGTGGGCGAAGAAGGCCAGGGCTGGACCATCGGCAAACGCCTGCTCCAGCACGAACGGACCAATCTTTCGGGCGGCGGCAGCATGGCCCGGATGATGGGTGCCAGCCTGTCGAACATCGCCAAGAAATATTGCGAAACCAATGAGGACGGATCGCTGGCCGACCCGATCCTGCGGGACAAGATCGCGAATTTCGAAATCCGCTGGTCGAGCTTCCTGCTGACAGCGCGCCGCGCAGTCGACGAAAGCAAGGCGCAAGGCGGCGTTTCCGAGATCAGTTCCGTCCTCAAGAAGGTTGGCACGACGCTGGGGCAGGAACGCGCGGAGCTCCTGATCGAGATTCGCGGCCTTCAGGGCCTGGGCTGGGAAGGCGACGAGTTTTCCGACAGCGAACTGGAATCCGTGCGCGGCTGGCTCTTCGGCAAGGCAACCACAATCTATGGCGGGTCGACCGAGATCCAGAACAACATCATCGCCAAGCGCGTGCTTGGCATGCTCGACCACCAGTAAGAGGGGAGCACACAGACAATGGCAGTTCTCAACGAAGAACAGGAAATGCTGCGCGATATGGCGCGCGACTGGGCAAAGAACGAAAGCCCCGTAGCCGAATTCCGCAAGGTGCGCACCAGCGGCGAGCCGCAGGCCTATAATGCCGATGCCTATGCGACGATGGCGCAAATGGGTTGGGCCGGGGTCATCATTCCGGAAGAGCATGGCGGGTCCGACTTCGGCTTCATGTCGGCTGGACTGGTTATCGAAGAGCTCGGCAAGACGCTGACCGCGAGCCCCCTGATCGCCACGACTATCGCTGCCAGCGCCATCATACTTGGCGGCAGCGACGAGCAGAAGGCAAAGTGGCTGCCGAAGCTGGCCAGCGGCGAAGCCGTTGCAACCCTGGCGGTGGACGAAAGCGCCCGTCACGATCCTTCCAGTATCGAAACCAGCGTGTCCGGCGGAAAGATGACCGGCAAGAAGGCCTTCGTCCATGAAGCGCATGGCGCCGACCTGTTCGTGGTCGCGGCCAAGGACGGCCTCTATCTGGTCGAAAATGGTGACGGAGTTTCGCTGACCACTCGCAAGCTGACCGACCAGCGCAATCATGCCGATATCGCGTTCGATGGCGCAGCGGCGGAAAAGCTCGAAGGCGGCGGCGACAGCCTGCTGGAGGACGTACTCGATCGTGCACGCGTACTGACGGCTGCCGAAATGCTCGGCATGGCGCAGGCCGTGTTCGACACGACGCTCGACTACCTGAAGCAGCGGGTACAGTTCAGCCAGGTCCTTGCGACCTTCCAGGCGCTGCAGCATCGCATGGCCGATCTGTTCGCCGACCTTGCGCAGATGCGTTCGGCCGTCGAAGGCGGCCTTCAGGCGATCGACAGCGGGTTCGGTGTGGGGCAGGCCGCGACCGTCGCCAAGGCGGAAGCCAACCGTGTTCTGCATCTCATCAGCAATCAGGGCATCCAGTTGCACGGCGGCATCGGGATGACCGACGAATATGATGTCGGCTTCTACCTGAAGCGTGCCCGAGTGCTTGAATCCTCCTGGGGTTCATCGAGCTATCTCCGGGATCGCTTTGCCCGGTTGAGCAAGTACTGACGACAAAAGAGGCGCCCGCGATATTGCGCATATCGCGGGCGCCTCTTCCTTTAAGAACGGGCGATATCTTCGTTCGGCCTCGACGGGACACGGCGTACCGGCCGACCTTTACGCAGGCGCCGTGATCATCCCCTGCGCCATGACCGACAGATAGGTCTTCACCGCATCTTCGCTTTTATCGAAACGTGCCGCCCAATGCCGTGCATCATAGGCCGAGTTGACCGTGGACATCAGCACCTGCCCGGCCACGAGCGGATCTATCGCGCGGACCGAGCCATCCGCGACCCCATCGATCAGCATGCCCGCGAAGCGGCGTGCCAGCCGATTGGACCGCGTAACGACATCTTCCTTATGTTCGGCATCGAGCGCCTGAAGCGCCGTGGTGCGCAATAGCGGCGTACCATCGAAAAACTGCAGATCGATCAGTTCGGCAAGGACACTCGACAATCGGGTCCAGTAATCAGTCTCGATGTCGCGCCCGGCGATCTGGACGGCCGACAGGCGATCGTAGCTCTGCTGGAAGCAGGCGAGTACCAGATCGTCCTTCGCCTCGTGATGGTGATAGAAGCTGCCCTTGGTCACATTGAGGCTTTCGGCAATGCGACTGACGGACGCGCCGCGATAGCCGCGCTCGTTGATCGTCACCGTAGCGGCCCGCAGAAACGCTTCGTTCTGCCCGGCCTGTTCATCATCCGACGTGCGCCAATTGCCGACGAGTTGCTGGGGATCGACCAGTCCGCGCGTCGTGGGCAGACCGTAAGCGAGGATATCGAACAGGCGATCCTCGATCCGTGAAAAGTCCAGAACGGAATAGCGCAGCGACCAGACCGGCCACCACATCATCGCTTCGAGAAGGATATGGGCGCGCGCCGAAAACAACGCCCGTTCTTCCCGGTCAGCCCAATCGCCAAAGAACCGCCGTACCAGGTCCACAACCCGCAGGTAATGAGCCATCAGCGCGTCATAGGCCGCCCTGTCGAGCGTGCGGATTTCGGACAATGCAGTGGTCAGTCCTCGTTCGCCCGCGCGGATGCGTTTGCGAAGGGTGACATGGGCGGCGATGAAATGGCGCAGCCGAGCCGCCGGATTGTCCTGTTCCAGCGCCTCTGCCGCCATCCGTTCCATCAGGGTGAGCGTTTCGTCATAGACCGCGACGACGAGCTGTTCCTTGCGGGGAAAATAATAGGTCACGCTGGTCGCATTCAGCCCGATGGCCTGTGCAACATCCGCAAGCGTCGTTGCCTGCACGCCCGCATCATTGATCAGGATCGACGCCGCATTGACGATGGCATCGCGTTTTTCCCCGAACTTGCGGGTGTTGGGTGCGCGGCTCATGAGACGAAGATGCGCATGGCGATGCCGAGCACCCTATTTCCCGGGGATGTCGGGAGGCTGTTGCACCGGTGTTGCTTGCCATCGGAAAGTCGCAATCGGTGAGCGTTGCCGGTCCCTGCCCGCCAGCCAAAAGGCCACACGATCGCCATTGCGCGCGCAAGCTCGCTCATCCCAATCCCCTCTTGCTGTCGCCTCTGTCGGGCGACTCTCTCTCCAATGCACAAGCTACACCCGTCCAACCCCGACACGCAAGCCGTGTTCGAAGTTGAGGTATGAGGGTGGCAAGAACAGATGAATTCGCTATTCGTACAAAACCGAAGCATAGGTATGCGCGGAGAGGAGACAGGAATGTTCGAGCTGGCAGACGCCGGAACACTGGGATTCGATAACGAGCGACTGGCGCGAATCGCACCCTTCCTTGCCAAGACTTATATCGACAGCGGGCGGTTGCCCAATGCCCAGCTGGTCATCGCGCGGGACGGACAGCCCGTACATTACACCAAGCTAGGTTCGATGGGAGACGACAAGCGCGAACTGCGCGATGACGCCCTGTTCCGTATCGCCAGCATGACCAAGCCCGTCACATCGATCGCTTTCATGCAGCTGGTCGAGCAGTGCGAGGTTGCGCTGGAAGAACCGGTTGCGCGCATCTTCCCCGAATTTGCCGACCTGAAGGTCTATGCCGGCGGCGGTGGGGCGATCCCGTTTGCGCCCGGAAAGCCCGCCAGCGCGATGCGTTTCGTCGACCTGCTGACGCACATGTCCGGCCTCACCTACGGACTGCAGAACCGCAACAATATCGATGCGGCCTATCGCGAGAACAATTTCGATTTCGCCCGGGATCACCTCGATAGCGATGCCTTTATCGAGAAGCTGTCCAAGCTGCCGCTGGAGTTCGCACCGGGGACCGGCTGGAATTATTCGGTTTCCACCGATGTGCTGGGCGTTGCCGTCGAACGGATCAGCGGAATGCGGCTTGGCGATTATTTCGAAAGGCACATCTTCGCACCGCTGGGGATGACAGACACCCATTTCGGCGTGGCCGAGGGACAAAGCGAGCGGCTGGTCGATGCCTATGCCTACCAGCCGGGCCATGCCCCCAAGATGATCAATGCCGGCGCGACCAGCAAACTGAACGAGCCGGGCGCCTTCGACAGCGGCGGTGGCGGGCTGATCGGGACGATTGCCGATTACCACCGGTTTTCGACCATGCTGCTGAATGGCGGAGAACTGGACGGCGCACGCATCGTCAGCCCGAAAACCATACGGTTGATGCGTACCAACCACTTGCCGAACAATGCCGACCTGACCGAAATGTCGAGCAGCCTGTTTTCCGAAGCCAACAATGCCGGAACCGGTTTCGGCCTTGGCTTTGCCATGGTGATCGACCCGTCGAAGACGCTAATGCCGTCAAGCGAAGGCGAATTCTATTGGGGCGGCGCCTATTCGACCGCCTTCTTCGTCGATCCGGTCGAACGGATCACCATGGTGTTCATGACGCAGGTTTACCCTTCGTCGACCTACCCGATCCGCCGTCAATTGAAGACGCTGATCTATTCCGCCCTAACCGACAGCTATGCCGATGGAGACCGTCCATGACTTCCCCTATTCGCACCGAACGCCACGATAACGTCCTTGTCGTCATTTCCGACAATCCCCCGGTCAACGCACTCGGCCAGGCAGTGCGTGCCGGGCTGAAGGATGCGATCGCAGACGCGCTGGCAGACGACGGTGTCGAGGCCGTCGTGATCCGCTGCGACGGTCAGACCTTCTTTGCCGGCGCCGATATCACCGAGTTCGGCAAGCCGCCGGTCGGCCCCAATCTGCCGGAAACGCTGGATGCGATGGAAGCGAGCGACAAGCCCGTCATCGCGGCCATCCATGGGACGGCGCTGGGCGGCGGCTGCGAGGTTGCGCTGGCCTGCCATTACCGCGTTGCCGTGCCTTCGGCAAAGCTCGGCCTGCCCGAAGTGAAGCTGGGACTGATTCCGGGCGCCGCTGGCACGCAGCGCCTGCCGCGCCTTGTCGGGGCGGAGGCCGCCCTCCCCCTCGTGGTCGGCGGCAATCCGATCCCTGCGAAGAAGGCCGAAGCAATCGGACTGCTCGACGCGCTGGTGGGCGAAGACAGCCTCGAGGCAGACGCCATCGCCTTTGCCAAATCGAAGATCGGCCAGCCGGTCCCGCGCGCATCGGAAGGCAAGGCCAATGAAGACGGCGTTCGCGATCCGGACCTGTTCGACCGTTTCCGCGCCTCGCAAGGACGCAAGATCCGCGGTTTCGATGCGCCCAATGCCGCGATCGAGGCGGTCAAGGCAGCGGGCGAACTGTCCTACGCCGACGGCGTGAAGAAGGAACGCGAACTGTTCGGCAAGCTGATGGGCGGCACGCAGAGCGCGGCCATGCGCCATTATTTCTTCGCCGAACGCGCTGCCAACAAGATCGACGATGTGCCCAAGGACACGCCGCTGATCCCGATCAGGAAGGTCGGCGTCATCGGCGCCGGCACGATGGGCGGCGGCATCACGATGAATTTCCTGTCGGCCGGCATTCCGGTGACGATCCTGGAAATGGCGGAAGACGCGCTCGATCGCGGCACGCGCACCATGCGCAAGAATTACGAGAACACCGCCAAGAAAGGCCGCATGACGATGGAGGCGGTCGATACCGCCATGGGCCTGCTCACTCCGACGCTGTCCTATGACGATCTGGCCGATTGCGATCTCGTGATCGAAGCCGTCTACGAGAATATGGACGTGAAGAAGAAGGTCTTCGCCAAGCTCGACGACGTGGTGAAGGACGGCGCGATCCTTGCCTCCAACACCAGCTATCTCGATATCGACGAAATCGCCACGGCCACCAAGCGCCCCGGCTATGTCGTCGGCCTGCACTTCTTCTCGCCAGCCAATGTCATGAAGCTGCTGGAAGTCGTGCGCGGCAAGGAAACGCGCGACGATGTGCTTGCGACGGTGATGAAGCTGTCCAAGAAGATCGGGAAAGTGGCCGCAGTGTCCGGCGTCTGCCCCGGCTTTATCGGCAATCGCATGCTTTCCAAGCGCCAGGAACAGGCCAATGCGCTGATCATGGAAGGCGCGAATTACTGGGACGTCGACGACGTTCTGCTGGAATTCGGCTTTCCGATGGGGCCGTTCCAGATGGGCGATCTGGCCGGAATCGATATCGGCTGGCACCGCGATCCGAGCAAGGTGACCACCGTGCGCGAAGCCCTGTGTGCTGCGGGTCGCTTCGGGCAGAAGGCAGGCAAGGGCTTCTACGACTATGACGAAGCGCGCAACCGCACGCCGTCGGACGAAGTGAAGCAGATCATTGCCGATTTCGCTGCCAGGGAGGGCAAGGATCAGCGCGAGATTTCAAAGGACGAAATCCGCGAGCGGCTGCTCTATCCCATGGTCAACGAAGGCGCGAAGATCCTCGAAGAAGGCATGGCTCAGCGCGCCAGCGACATCGATGTGGTGTGGATCAACGGCTATGGCTGGCCGCTCTATACGGGTGGACCGATGTTCTGGGCGAAGACCATCGGTTTCGAAACGGTGGTCGAGGGGCTGGACAGACACGGCCTTCCGGTCAGCGAGCATCTGCGCAAAACGGCCGCGGACGGTGGATCGCTCGATTGAGGCTACTTTAGTGCGGCAATTTCGAAACAGCGGTACGCAATTCGACGAACAATCCGGCACGTTGGACCGTTGCACCTTGACATAAATGAGCATTTTCCCTTGAGATTCGAGGCAAGGGTATGCGCCGGATAAGGCGCGCCCGCACGGAGAGGAGAAACCGATGAAAAGATTCAATCTACGCCACCAATGCGCCCTCGGAGCACTGGCGGGGGCGATGGCCTTTGCGCCATCCGCTGCTTCGGCCCAGGACACGGCGACCACGGAACAGGATACCGATCTTGTCGCCGCCGCGGATGTCGATGACGGCAATGTCATCATTGTTCGCGCGCAGGGACGTGACCAGACCCTGTCGGATGTGCCGGTGGCCGTTTCGGCCGTGACCGCGGAAACGCTGCAGAAATCCGGTGTCGCCGATATTCGCGACATGAACCAGGTTGCGCCGTCGCTGCTCATTTCTTCGACCGGTAACGAATCCAACGGCTCTGCCCGTATCCGCGGCATCGGCACGGTTGGCGACAACCCTGGCCTCGAAAGCTCTGTCGCGGTGTTCATCGACGGTGTGTATCGCTCACGCTCGGGTAATGCCCTCTCCGAACTCGGACCACTCGATCGCGTCGAAATCCTGCGCGGGCCTCAGGGCACGCTCGGCGGCCGCAACTCGTCGGCCGGTTTGATCAATATCTATACCGCCCCACCCGAGATGGACGGTTTTTCGGGTTATGGCGCTTTCACCTACGGCAATTACGATGCCATTCGTGTCGAAGGCGGCATCAACGCGCCCTTAGGCGAAACGGTGGCGGCGCGTATCGACGGTGTCTATTTCCAGCGCGACGGGTTCTATAACGATGTCGTCAACGACACGAGAGTGAACGATCGCGATCGCTACCTCATTCGCGGGCAGTTGCTGTTCGAGCCGACGTCGGATCTCAGCATCAGGCTCGTCGGTGATTACTCGAAGAAGGACGAGGCGTGCTGCGCCGCTACCTTCGTGCAGCCCAGCTTCGCTCCGCTTGCACGACTGTCGGACGATCTGCCTCCGACATCAGCCGATGCAAAGTTCGACTATCCCGGATCACTGACGCCTGCACTGACCAGCACGGCCAATCCGATCATCCCGGTGTTGTTGGCACTCGGCCAGGACCCGCGGGCGCTCAACCAGTCGACGTTCAACCGCGACATCTACGTCACGCCGGGACGTAGCTATCAGGGGGAAACCGAGGATTACGGTATCTCCGGCGAAGTCAATTGGGACTTCGGCAACGTCACGATGACGTCGATCACCGGCTATCGCGACTATTCCAACTTCCAGGGGTCGGACACGGACTACACCCAAGTCGATATCCTGTATCGTGCTCCGGGGCCGAATGCCGGTGCGCGCGAGTTCAAGACATTCACGCAAGAGCTCCGGTTCAACGGTTCGCTGCTCGATGACCGCATCGACTGGCTGGTCGGCGGCTTCTACGCCAATGAAAAGCTGGAGACCCGCGACAATCTGAGGTTCGGCACACAATATGGAGCATTCGCTCCGTGCCGCGTCGTGAACGCTGTCAATCCAGCGCTTGCCTCGCCACTCAGCACCGGATGCCTAAGCGCTGGTGGACGCGCAGCGCTGCTGGCCGCGAATGGCGGTGCGGGCGCCTTTGGTGCCGCAACCCCGCTGATCTTTGCCGGCTTGGACAATCTGGCCCAGATCAACGACCTCGGTGGCACGGGCGATGTATACAATCAGAAGAGCGAAAACTTTGCGCTCTTCACTCACAATATCGTCCACATTACCGACAAGCTCGATCTGACGTTGGGTCTTCGTTACACAAATGAAACGAAGGACTTCAACGCATCGTTCGGCAACGACAACGTCATCTGCCCGCAGAACCGCGCCCTTTTGGGCTCCCTGCTTGGGGTCCCGAGTTTGGCTGGCCTGGCAGGCGGTATCATCTCGCTGTCGTGTCAGGGCAATTCGACTTCGGAACTGGACGGCATATCGCTCGCCGATACTCGCGACGAAGATCAATTCACCGGCACGGCGATCCTGAGCTACAAGGCCACCCCGGACCTGTTGTTCTACGGTTCTTACTCGCGCGGCTACAAGGCTGGCGGCTTCAATCTCGACCGCTCGGCGCTGACGACCCCGGTAGCGTTCAATGTGAACACTCTGGATCCGACGAACTTGCAGTTCGAGGAAGAAACCGTCGATGCCTTCGAAATCGGTGCGAAGTATCAGACCCGCCAGTTCGGCGTCAGCGTCGCTGCGTTCCGTCAGGAATTCACGAACTTCCAGCTGAACACGTTCAACGGTTCCGTCTTCCTCGTGCAGAACATCAACGCCTGTAAGGACGATCTGGGCGGAGCAGATCGTGACAACAGCGCGGCGACTGGCGCATGTGCTAGTGATCGGACCAAGCCCGGCGTGGTCGCCAAGGGTGTCGAGATCGAAGCGAACCTGTCTCCGGTCCGCGACCTCACCGCAACACTTGGCCTCACTTACGCCGATACCAGCTTTGCCAACAATCTGATCGGCAACGAGGACGGAACCCCGCTCGATCCGGCTCTGCGCCTGCTTCCGGGGGACAATATGTCCAACGCTCCCGAAATCGTGGCAACGTCGTCACTCAGCTGGACCCCGCCCATCGGTGATAGCGGCATGCGCGGCCTCTTCTTCGTGAATGCCCGTATGACCAGCGATTACAACACCGGGTCGGACCTACTGTACGGCAAAGAGCAGGATGGCTTTGTCGTGGTCAATGGACGGATCGGCGTGACCAATATCGGCGGCAGCTTCTCGGTCGAAGGTTGGGTGCAGAACCTGTTCGACACCGATTACACGCAGGTCGCCTTCAATACGCCGTTCGTTGCGGAACAGCAGACCTATTCGGCCTTCCTGGCCGAACCGCGGACCTACGGCGTCACGGTCCGCGCCGAATTCTAATCGGCATAAATCCTGACAAGGAAGGGCCCGGCATCTCACGATGCCGGGCCCTTCTTCGTTTAACGCATGATCGTAACCCGCCATGCTCGATTGCGATACGAAGCTTGCTAGGCTGACGACTTCACAAGTGACTTCAGTCTGCTCGTCTGGAGATGCCTGTTCACGGCTCTTCGTTCGGCCTTTTCCATCCACTGCGCGATCGTGAGATCGCCCTCTGCCACATCTGCGAGAACCGCACCGCGGCTGCCGGCAGGCTTCGGCGTTCCTATCGTGCTGTCGACTGCCGTCTGTCGTTCGATTTCTGCATTCAGCAAGGCGCCCGCCAAGACCCCGTAAGCCGACAGAAACAGCCACATAAGGAACACAACGATGGCAGACAGCGACCCATACGTCGCGTTGTAGTCGCTTACATAAGCCACGTAGAACGAAAAGCCGAAAGAGACGGCTATCCAAAGCACCGTGGCAAGCATCGCACCGGGAGCAAGCCAACGCCATTGGGCAGGCTTGCGGTCCGGCCCATACCGCATGATCAGAGCGAACCCTACGCTTCCGAGCAGTATCGAGGCGATCCAGGTCACGCATTTGATCGCGAATTCGGCGGCAGGGCCGAACAGGCCGCCCGCCTGCGTTTGCAGCCATGCGAACATCCCGCTGCTGATCAACCCGGTCAACGCCACCAGGATTGCTGCCAGTGTCAGAGCGGCAGCGCGAAGGGTCCGCGAAATGAAACCGCGGGTTTCATGTTCTTCGTTGATGATGTTGAGCGCGCCGATAAGACCGTTGGCAGCACGCATTCCGCCGTAAATCGCAAATATCAGAGCAATCGCAAGGGCAAACCCCGTGACGCCTGCATTTGCGGTCACGACACCCATAAGCTGATCTTCGATGACCGTGGCAACTTCGCTGGGCACCACTTCGATGATCGTCTGCATCTGGGCATGCACGGTATCGACATTGCCGATCAGGCCGTAAACCATGACGGTCGCAGCTATCAGCGGAGTAAGCGCAAGGAAGGTGAAAAATGCCACACCTGCCCCCAAAAGCGACAGATTGTGGAATCCCCACATCGTCCACACGCGCCTAAGAATCTGTTTCCAAGCGGCTTTCGGCATCTGCAAAGGGCTTTTAGCGGTTGCACCGGGCGCGTCTTTGGAGGATGACTCCATGTCGAGGGTGGGATTTTCGACCTCATCGGGAGCGTGTTGACCGCCTGGCGTTGATCCGATTCTTCCTTCGCTTTGCACGTTGGGTCGCTTTCTATGGTTGTCGATATGCCCTTTGCTGTTGAAACACCGCCGCGGGGCAAACGTGCCCCCGCGCGTCGCAGTGCATCATCGGCTCTGGCCTTGGCGATGGCGCTGGTTGCGGTTCCGGCAGTGGCGCAAAGCACCGATGCCCCGGTCGGCCAGACAAGCGCACTCGACGTTCCGGCCCCGCCCGCCGATGCGAACCTACCGCAAGTCGAGCCGGTCATCAGCGACGAGGAGTTCGACGAAACCGTCCCCGAACTCGACCCTTCGAACGATCCCGCCCTGGACGCGCCGTTGGAATCGATCGAAGACTTCGAACGGAGGGTTGCCCAGGAACAGGCTGGCGCTGCTCCTGCCGAGGGTCAGGACGTCCCGCTTGGCGACCCAACCCTCGCCGATGGGGATGCAGTGGAAGAAATCGGCGATGCGCCCATTCGCGATGCCGAACTGGCCGCCCCCCTTCCCCCGCTGGATCAATTCAATGTGGAGCCTGTCGAGTTTGCACAGGACGCAACCGATACCGAAACCACGGAGATCGCCTATTCCGTCCGCGTCAACGGCCTCGACGCTGCAGACGCAGAGGCGGCCACCAGCCTGCGCGACCAGTTCGATAACCTTTCCGCGCTGGAAGACGGGGATGGCAAAGCGGCGAATGTCGCACAGATCACCGCCCGGCTGACGGAAGACAGCGCCTTGATGCAGCGCATCCTTGCCTCGGAAGGCTGGTACGAGGCGCGCGCAGCCACACAAATCGATCGGACCGGCGAAGGCGATGGACTGTCGCTTACTGCAGTGATCGATGTCCTGCCGGGACCGCGATATTCCTTTTCCGACATCGTCATCGACGCTGATCCGACCGAGCCCCCGGACCTGATCCGCAAAAATCTGGTTCTCAAGACTGGCGATCCGATCGTCGCGGCGCGGGTTCAGGGCGCGGAGGCGAATGTAGCCGTTGCCCTGCCGGAAAACGGCTATCCCTTCGCGGAAATCGGCCAGCGCGACATTCTTCTGGACCAAGAGACGGGCGACGGTGTGTATACACTACCCGTTACAACCGGCCCGCGGTCGCGCTTCGGAGAAATCCAGACCACTGGCGACCTGGCGTTCGATGCAGAGCACGTCGGCGTGCTGGCCCGGTTCGAGCAGGGCGAACTCTACGACAGCCGCATGGTCGACGATCTGCGGCAGGCGCTGGTCGCGACAGGACTGTTCAACACCGTATCCGTACTGCCCCAGCAAACTGGCGAACCGGCCGGCGAAGGCACCGAATACGCGACCATTCTCGTGGAGCAGGAAGCAGGCCCACCGCGAACTCTGGCGGGAAGTGCAGGATTCGGCACCGGTCAAGGGTTCCGCATCGAGGGCAGCTGGACGCATCGGAACCTCTTCCCGCCCGAGGGTGCGCTGATCGGTCGCGGTGTGGTTGGTACACAGGAACAGGGAGCGGGGGTAACCTTCCGTCGGTCCAACGCCGGACAGAGAGATCGCACATTCCAGGCGACGGCCGAAGCCCTGCACAGCAATTACGACGCGTATGAAGCCTTCACCGGGCGGCTTTCGGCACTGATCAGTTACGATTCGACCAATATCTGGCAGAAGCCCTTCACCTACGCCTACGGCGTTCAGCTGATCGGTACGAACGAGCAGGATTACGATTTTGCCCTTCAGGACTTTTCGCGGCGAACCTTCTTTATCGGCGGGTTGATAGGCCAAGCCGGGATCGATCGGACCAACAGCCTGCTCGACGCCACCGAAGGCTTCAAGATCACCGCGATCATCGAACCGGAAGGTTCGTTGCAAGACGGTTTCACACCTTACGTCCGCGCACGTCTGGATGGGTCGGCCTATTTCTCGCCGACCGACGCGATCACCCTTGCCGGCCGCGTCCGTGTTGGCACAATCCAGGGTATCGAGCGATTTGATCTGGCGCCGTCGCGGCGTTTTTATGCCGGTGGCGGCGGTTCCGTGCGCGGCTTCGGCTATCAGCAGCTCGGGCCGCGCGTCGTGCTCGACAATCCCGATTTCGATCCAGACGATCCGGACGAATCCGCCGATCCCTTCATCTACCGCCCCTTGGGGGGACGCAGTCTCAACGAGGCCGCTGCCGAAGTGCGCTATCGCTTCGGCAATTTCGGGGTGGTAGGATTCGTCGATGCTGGTCAGGTATACGAAGACACGCTGCCTGATTTCAGCGACCTGCGGTTCGGAGCAGGGATCGGCGGGCGCTATTATACCAATTTCGGACCGTTGCGGATCGATCTCGCCATGCCGCTCGACAGGCGCCCGGGCGAAAGCAAATTCGCCGTTTACGTATCGATCGGGCAGGCATTCTGATGGCCGAGGAAACGGAAACCGTCCGCCACCATGACAACCGTGCTCGCCAGGTGGCGAAATGGGCCGGTATCGTCATCGGCGGCCTCGTCCTCCTGGTGGCAGCCTTGCTGCTTGGTCTCAACACGGGGCCGGGCAAGCGCTTCGTCGCCGATCAGATTGCCGCTCTCGAATTCGAGAACGGCATGGAGATCGGCGTCGGCCGTATCGAGGGATCGCTGTATGGCGAGATGATCCTGCACGACGTGTCACTGTCCGATCCGAAGGGCGTCTTCCTGGCATCGCCCGAACTACGAATGGATTGGCGCCCATTCGCCTTTATCGGCAGCCATATCGACATCCGCTCGCTCACATCGCGGCTGGTTACCTTGCAGCGCCTTCCGGAATTCGCCGAGACGCCCCCGTCGGATGCCCCTTTGCTGCCCGATTACGATATCGATATCGGCGAATTGCGGATCGACCGCTTCGTGGCCGAGGCGCCGGTCAGCGGTGAACCCCGGGTCGCCTCGCTCGCGGGCAAGGCGCATATAGCCGATGGCCGGGCGCAGGCGACGTTCGATGCCGCAACTATTTCAGGCAGAAACCAGGCAGGCGGCGACCGCATTGCGCTGGTTGTCGACGCCGTCCCCGAAGACAACAAGCTAGATCTGAAGCTTGACCTCAACGCCCCAGGCAACGGGGTGATCGCCGCGATGGCCGGCCTGACCGAGCCGCTTCGGGTCCAGCTTGACGGCACTGGCAACTGGGACGCCTGGAACGGGCGCCTCGACGCCAATCTCGCCAATAGTGAGCTCGCGCGTTTGCAGATCACTGCCCGCGACGGCACCTTTGCCGTGCGCGGCCCGACCCGGATCGCGCGCATGTTCGAGGGACCGACTGCAGCCCTGCTCGGCCCGGTGATGAATATTCAGATGTCTGCCGCCCTGGATGAGCGCCGGGTGACGCTCGACGGCAATCTGAACAGCGACGCATTTCGCCTGAACACGAACGGCCTCGTCGATGTGTCGGACAACAGCTTCGACGATCTGGCGTTGTCCTTCGTACTGTTGAAACCTTCGGCAATGGCCGAGAACCTTCGTGGCAGTGGCCTGCGCGCCTTGCTGACACTCAATGGCGAATTCGCCACGCCGCGTGTCGAATATGCAATCAATGCCAACCGCCTGTTGATGAATGACATGGGGCTCGAGAACCTGCGCGCCAGCGGGGAAGCGACAGTCGATGCAGAGCGGATCATGATCCCGGTCGATGCCAGCGTATCCCGCATCGTCGGACTGGACACGGTGGCTGGCGGAACCCTGCGCAATGTCCGTCTGGTCGGAGACCTCGCCATCGACGGCACGCGCATCCTGTCGGACAATATGCGCATCCGCTCGGACCGGATCGATGCGGGCGTGATCCTGCTCGCGGATACGTCGACCGGGCTCTACACCGGTGCCATCGACGGCAAGATCGACAATTACCGGGTCGAAAGCGTCGGGATCTTCAACATCGAAACCGATGTCGATCTTGAATCGCAGGACGGCGGCTTCGCAATGGCCGGCCGCGTTCGCGCGCGATCGACGAGCCTGTTCAACGAAGGCGTACGCGACTTTCTCGGCGGCAATGCGGTCGCGGCAAGCGACGTTCGCTATGGGCCGGACGGAATAATCCGATTTTCGAACCTGTCCCTGCGTGCCCCAGCCGCGCGCATCACAGGGGGCAGCGGTTTCTACGCGCCCGATGGAAGACTGGCCCTGAACGCGGATGGGGTCACCGATGCCTATGGCCGTATCGGGGTGAGAGTGGCTGGCACACTCAGCGATCCCGACGCGGTTGTCACTGCAGAGCGACCCGATCTGGGCATCGGTCTGGCAAATTTACGTGCGAATATCACCGGGGCTCCCAATGGGTATCGCCTCGCCGCCACCGGCGATACCGATTACGGCCCGCTTACCGCGGATTTGGTGCTCGGCATGGGCGATCAGCTTACGCTCGATATCAACAACGCCGATCTGGCGGGCATCGCTTTCGCCGGGTCTCTGCGACAAACACAGGCTGGACCGTTTGCAGGCCGTCTCAACGCCAATGGTCGAGGCGTTGCGGGTGTCGTCCGGCTTGATGCAGCCGGCGAATACCAGCAGGCACTCGTGAACCTTCGTGCTCAGAATACCGTGCTTCCCGGCCCCGCGAACTTGGCGATCGGATCGGCAATCATCGATGCACGGATCGTTCTTTACGACCAGCCCTATGTCGTTGCCGATGCCCAACTTTCCCAGACCACGTTCGGGAGCCTCAACCTTGCCGCGGCACGAGCGAACATCGACTATCGCGATGGCAACGGGACTGCGCGCATTCTGGCGGAAGGGGTTAGCGGCGTTCCGTTCCGCGTCGCCGCGAATGCCGAGCTTAAGCCAGACCTCTGGCGCGCCGCACTCAGAGGCCGGGTACGCGGCGTCGAATTCGCCACAGTCGGCCCGGCGCGCATCGTCCCGGGTGAGAACGACTATGAACTGCTGCCCACGCGGATCGATTTCGGTCGCGGGAACATTCGATTGGCCGGCACTTACGGCGAAGGGATGAAGATCCAGAGCCGCCTGGATTCGCTCGATCTCTCCATCGTCGAAGCGTTCGTACCCGGTCTTGGCATCAACGGCAGTGCGACCGGCAGTCTGGATTTCGACCAGCCGAATGCTTCTGCATTCCCCCGCGCCGATGCCCGGCTGCAGATCGCGAATTTCAGCCGTACGACGGCGGTTTCGGTCAGCCAGCCGCTCGATATCAATTTCGTGGGCAAGCTGCTTCCAGATGGCGGTGAAGCGCGCGCGGTCATGCGTCGTCGTGGCAGCGTCATCGGTCGCCTGAATGCATCCCTGAGGCCGCTGCCCCCCGGCTCAGGTAGCTGGACTACCCGGCTTCTCGCAGCTCCGCTGGATGGCGGCATCCGTTACAATGGGCCAGCGGATACGCTGTTCTCGTTCGCCGGTCAGCCCGATCAGCGCCTGTCCGGACCAATCGGCGTGGCGGCAGATTTCTCCGGCCGCGTACAAAGTCCGCAGCTGTCGGGGATCGTGCGCGCGAACAGTCTTACTTACGAAAACCAGACCTATGGGACGAGATTGTCGAACATGGCAATCGAAGGCCAATTCACCGGTGATCGTTTCGCCATTGAGCGTCTGACGGCGACGGCCGGTGACGGATCGGTAAGTGCGCAGGGTTTTATCAGCCTTGCCGAGGCGAGCGGATATCCGATGAACGTCGACGTCACGCTGAACAACGCTCGGCTGGCTCGGAGCGACGCCCTTGCTGCCACCGCCACAGGCAATCTGCGCCTGGCAAAGGCTGCGGGCGAAACCGCCCTGCTCTCCGGCGAAATCACGCTGCCAGAAACACGCTACCAGATCATCCGTCAGGGTTCAGCCGAAGTGCCCGAACTGACCGGCGTGCGATTCAAGCCACCGCGCGGTCCTAAGCGGATAACCGGTGAGGAGCCCGCCCAGCCACAGCCAGGGCTCTTCGACCAGCTGAGGCTCGATATCGCGTTGCGTGCTCCCGAGCAGCTCTATGTATCTGGCATGGGCCTCGAATCCGAGTGGAGTGCCGACATGCGGCTCGGTGGAACCAGCACCGCGCCCCGCGTTTCAGGCGAGGTTGAGCTCGTGCGGGGAACGCTTGGGTTTGCCGGCCGGTCGTTTGAATTGAGCGAAGGTCGAGTAGATTTTACCGGTGGAACGTCCATCGATCCTGTAATTCAGCTCACGGCGACGGACGACATCGAGGACGTCGTCGTCAACGTCAATGTGTCGGGCCGTGCTTACGACCCGCAGATCGCCTTCTCGAGCGTTCCGGGATTACCGCAGGACGAAATCGTGTCACGCATTCTGTTCGGTAGTTCGATCGGCAATCTTTCGACCATACAGGCAGTGCAATTGGCAGCCTCGCTCAATTCGCTCCGCGGGAGTGGCGGCGGCCTCAATCCCCTTGGGAAGCTGCGCTCGGCAACTGGCGTAGACCGGCTCCGCATTCTCGGGCCCGACGACACCAACGGCCGCGGGACGGCGCTCGCCGCAGGTCAGTATCTGACCGACGACATCTATGTGGAATTCATCACCGATGCGCGGGGGTTCACCGCGACACAGCTTGAAGTGAGCCTGACACCGTTCCTGTCGATCCTCAGCCAAGCCGGGGGGTCAGGGGCTACCAATGTCAACGTGCGTTATCGGAAGAATTACTGATGCGACGGCTTGCAATTCTGCTTCCGCTCGTACTGTCAGCTTGCGAACGGGAGAAGTCGTTCGATGAGCGGTACGAGATCGCCCAAGACGAGATAGAAAGCAAAGCAAAGGAACTGGATCAGGAGCTCACCCCTTCCCCAAGCCCTAACCCCGTCACGACAAAACAGCACGTGTCCGTAAATGAGCGCGAAAATTAACTAGCTCGTGGCGACCAGCCGCAGCGATGACTAACCGCGCCCATCGCGGAATTACTAAACCGTTGTCATGCCGCTGCCTTTCAGAGGAGCGTTGGCCATAGCGAGCATCGCCGCTAAAGGGCCGTTTTCGGTCACCGGGTAAGAGAGAATTCTGATGCTACTGAACCGCCGCAATTTCATCGGTGCCACCGGCGCGGCCTTTTCCGGGTTGTTGTTGAATGGTTGCACAGGCCGGTCGGCTCCGCTGGCGTCGGCGCCGTCATCATTCGCGGACTACGGTCCACTGGTTCCCGATCCTGCAGGAATGCTCGACCTTCCCCGCGGCTTTTCCTACCGGCTCCTGTCGAGCCTAGGGAATGCGATGACCGATGGCTGCACCGTGCCCGACAAGGCCGACGGCATGGGCTGTTTCTCGATTGGCAATGACGAGATCGTGCTCATCCGCAACCACGAACTGGTGCCGGCTGATGATGCCGGCGGCGTTCTCGCCAAAGGTTTCGGCACACGCGACGGCGCTATCGTGCCTGGCGGGACCACATCCATCGTACTCGATGCAACCACACTTGAGGTAAAGCGCGAGTTCCGCTCGCTTGCAGGAACGATCCGCAACTGTTCGGGCGGCATCACGCCATGGGGAAGTTGGCTGACCTGTGAAGAAGCACCCACGGGCCCGGGCCAGCGTTTCGGCGAAGGTCTCGCTGAAAATCATGGCTGGGTGTTCGAAGTTCCGGCCAATGCGACCGGCCTGATCGATGCGGTTCCCTTGAAAGCCATGGGTCGCTTCAATCACGAAGCGGCTTGTGTCGATCCGAGGACGGGGATCGTTTATCTTAGCGAAGATCGTGACGACAGCGTGTTCTACCGTTTCGTTCCGACCACCCCGGGGCGCCTTGGCGACGGCGGGCTGCTGCAGGCGATGGTCGTGGAGGGCCTATCGGACACGCGCAACTGGACGTCAGCCGACATGGCAGTCGGGTCTCGTCACACCGTACGCTGGATCGATTGCGACGATGTCGGATCCCCGAATGACGACCTGCGAAGCCGGGCCGCGGCAAAGGGTGCAGCCCTCGTCGCAAGGGGTGAAGGCATCCACACGGGAACAGACGAAATATTCGTGTGCTCAACGAATGGTGGCCAGCGAAAACTCGGCCAGATTTTGCGACTTGTCCCCGGCACTGGCGGCGAACCCGACCAGATCGAACTGTTTTTCGAAAGCCAGAGCAAAGACCAGTTCAACTACGGCGACAATCTCACCGTGGGTCCGAACGGCCACCTGATTGTCTGCGAAGACCAGTATACCGAAGTGGTCGATAACCATCTTCGCGGTATTACGCCCGATGGCCGGGCTTATACTCTGGGTCGCCTGCGCATACAGACAGAACTGGCAGGCGGATGTTTTTCGCCTGACGGTAAGTGGTTCTTCGTCAACGCATATTCACCGACGCGGACTCTTGCCATTACAGGCCCGTGGGCCGTCTAGATCGGCGAAAATTCCGAGCCCCGAAAGCCAGCGCGGGGTCAGGGCCTCAGTAGCGCTGAATTTACCAGAAGACTGGCGCAAAGGCGCGGAAGAGGTCTAACATATCGCCAAGAGCGGCCATCCTACAGATCGCATGACCGCCCTCGAACCAGTTCGCGGTCCAGGAGGAACAGTCAGATGCAAATCAATCGAAACGCACTTTTCGCCGCCACCGCCATTTGTGCGCTGGCTTCGCAACCTGCCATGGCAGAAGAAGGCATGTGGACGTTCGACGGTTTTCCAGCCGAGCAGGTCCGCGAGCAATATGGCTGGGCTCCCGATCAGGCGTGGCTCGATACGGTGCGCAATTCGGCTGTGCGACTGACGGGTGGCTGTTCGGCCAGCTTCGTATCGCCCGATGGATTGATCCTGACCAACCACCATTGTGTCGCGAGCTGCCTGTTCGACAATTCGGACGAGACTGCCGACTATCTGCTCAATGGGTTCGTTGCGGACCGGCGCGATGCCGAGCTCAAATGTCCGGGTCAGCAGGCCGAAGTGGTCACCATGATCTCGGACGTCACGCCCGATGTGATTGGCGCGATCGGATCGCAGACCGGAGAGGCGCTAACCAAAGCGCGCGACGCGAAGATCGCCGAGCTGGAGAAGGCTGGCTGCCCCGACTCGGAGACGACCCGCTGTCAAGTGGTGACGCTTTTCGGTGGCGGACAGTACAAGCTCTACACCTATCGCAAGTACTCCGACGTGCGCTTGGCCTGGGCACCTGAAGATCGAGCCGCGACCTTTGGCGGCGACCCGGACAATTTCAATTTTCCGCGCTACTCGCTCGATGCAAGCTTTCTGCGCGCATATGAGAATGGTCGGCCGGTCGCGACGCCCGAGCACCTAAAATGGAACCCTCGCGCTCCGGAAGAAGGCGAGATCACCTTTGTGGTTGGCAACCCGGGATCGACCAGCCGCCTATGGACGGACAGCCAGTTGGCATTCGAGCGCGAAGTACGGCTGCCGGTTACGGTCGCCACGCTCAGTGAACTGCGTGGTCGGTTGATCCGCGCAATGGAAGAAAGCAAGGAACATGCCCGCGAAGGCGGCGACATGCTTAGCGGCATCGAGAACAGTCTGAAGGTCTATATCGGTCGCACGAAGGCGCTTAACGATCCGGCTTTCACTGCCAAACTCGCCGAAGCGCAGAACGATCTGCGCCAGCAGGTTGCGGGCGATAGTGAGATCGGAGATCCCTGGACGACGGTGGATGAGGCGATGAACGCGTACCGCGCGCTCTACTATCCCCTGCGTTTCACCCAACCATCGGGCGATCTTTACAGCTACGCGCAAACTCTGGTCTTTGCGGCACAGGAACGCGGCAAACCCAATTCCGAGCGTCTGCCGGGCTATACCGACAGCGCGCTGCCGCTGACTGAAAAGCAGGTGCTCGACGAACGGCCCGTCTATCCGTGGCTGGATGAACTGGGCATGGAATGGAGCCTATCCAAGGCGCGCGAATATCTCGGCGTGGACGATCCCGACACCAAACTTCTGCTCGGGAAGGAGAGCCCGGAACAGCTTGCCGAACGGCTGGTAAACGGCACTTCCCTCGCCGATCCGGCAGTCCGCAAAGCGCTATGGGATGGCGGTCTCGAGGCGGTAGAGGCGTCTAACGATCCCATGATCCAATACGCGCTCAAACTGGCCACGCGTCAGCGCGAATTGAAGGCGTTGGCCGACGCCCAGTATTCGGGTCCACTGGCAGCCGCCGGCGTCAAGCTGGCCGATGCCCGCTTTGCCGCCTACGGCGACAGCCTCTATCCTGACGCCACCTTCACCCTGCGCATCAGCTATGGCCAGGTGAAGGGCTGGGTCGAGCGTGGCAACCAGGTCCCGTTCCAAACGACGATGGGCGGAACCTTTGAGCGTGCTACCGGCAACGCACCCTTCGATGTGGCACCGGCCTTCGCTGCAAACCAGACGAAGATCGACAAGAATACGACTTACGATTTCGTGACGACGAACGATATCATTGGCGGCAATTCCGGTTCACCGGTGATCGACCGGGCCGGTACCGTGATCGGTGCAGCCTTTGACGGCAACATCCATTCCCTGGGTGGCAATTACGGTTACGATGGCACGCTCAATCGAACCGTCGCTGTCTCTGCCGCCGCGGTGCAGGAAGCGTTGGAAACGATCTATCCCGCCCCTGCCCTCGTCGAAGAACTGGCCCGGCGCTGAGCACTGCTCGTCCACTGGCGGACGAGGCGAAAATGCCTTTCCGCCTTACGTACAGGCATTAAAAATTCGGATGATCGCCTATCAATAGAGCATATAAAGAATTCTTTATATGCTCTATTGACGTGATGGCTTGGAAAGCCGATGGGATGTTTGTCGAGGTTCTCCGGTCGGTTCGCCGCGCCGGAGCTAAGACGGGAAGCCGGTGCGCGCCCTGACAAGGGCGCAATGCCGGCGCTGCCCCCGCAACTGTAAGCGGCGAGCGGCGGTCCACTCATGTCACTGGAAGGCTCGCCTTCCGGGAAGACGGACCGTTTTGCTTTGACCCGCGAGCCAGGAGACCTGCCTCCGACGCGATAACGTCCACCGGCGGGGTGCCCGGTCTGGTCGCTTGCATGACGCGCGCCCGGATCTACCGTCGCGCGTCCGGCGCGCGCGCCCGACCGGTCTCCCCCGTCTTCATCGGGGTAAATGAAAATGACCGTTTCCGTTGCTAGCTTGGGGTTTCCCCGCATCGGCCCACGCCGCGAACTGAAGTTCGCACTCGAGAAATTCTGGGCCGGCACTATTTCACAAGACGAATTGGAAGAGGCCGCACAGGGCCTGAGGACCGCGACATGGGCGCGGCAGAAGGCACTCGGCGTCGATTGGCTGCCCTCAAATGATTTCTCGCTGTACGACCATGTGCTCGACACAAGCGTGATGCTCGGCGCCATTCCGGCGCGCTATGGCCTCGCCAGCGGCCAAGCAGCCGGGCTCGAAACCTATTTTGCGATGGCACGCGGTGCGACCGGCGGTGCGACTTGCGGCCACGCGCATGGCAGCGTGACCGCTGGCGAGATGACCAAATGGTTCGACACCAACTATCATTTCATTGTCCCCGAGATCGAGCCTGAAACTCGGCTGCAACTCGGGCACATCAAGCCTCTGGAGGACTATCTCGAAGCCAAGGCGCAGGGTTTTGAAACGCGTCCGGTCATCCTTGGACCGGTAACTTGGCTGAGCCTTGCAAAAGAGTACGGAAGCGATCCGTTCGACCTGCTCGAAGAGGTTCTTGCGCTTTATGTCACTGTGCTCGCACGGCTTGAGGAAGCAGGCGCTGAATGGGTGCAGATCGATGAACCCATCCTCGTTACAGACCTTACCGATCGGCAGCGCCGCGCGTTTACCCGCGCTTATGCCAAGCTGGGCCGTGCTGGGCCGAAGATCATGCTGGCCACCTATTTCGGAGGTCTGGAAAATAACCTGTCGCTCGCCGCCTCCCTGCCGGTCGCCGGACTGCACATCGATCTGGCGCGCGCGCCGGAGCAATTGGATGCGGTGGTGAAGGCGGTGCCGCAAAACCGCCTGCTCTCGCTTGGCGTGGTGGACGGGCGCAATATCTGGCGCGCCGATCTGGCCGCGCTGCTGGATCGTCTGGAGCCGCTGGCGGCGCAGCGTGATCTGGTGCTCGCCCCCTCCTGCTCCCTGCTGCACGTGCCCGTCGATCTGCAGTTGGAAAGCAGGCTGGACGATGAGTTGAAGCAGTGGCTGGCATTTGCAGTGCAAAAGATCGAGGAGCTCGATCTGCTGCGCCGGGCGTTAGCGAATGGAAGAAGAAGCGTCGCAGCTGAGTTGGCCGCCTCCGCCCGTGCGACCGAAGCGCGCAAGACTGCTGCACGCATCCATGATCGCACTGTCAGCGAACGGATCGCTGCCCTCACGCCTGACATGCGCGAACGCCGCGCGGGTCATGCCGAGCGCGTCAAGACTCAGAGCAAGGTGCTCAATCTACCTCTCTTCCCGACAACCACCATCGGGTCCTTTCCGCAGACCGGCGCCGTGCGCAAAGCCCGCGCGGAGTATAATCGCGGCGTACTGGACAGTAAGAGCTACGACGCTTTCCTGCACCAAGAGACCGAGCGCGCGATCAGATGGCAGGAAGAGGCCGGGCTCGACATGCTGGTCCATGGCGAATTCGAGCGAAACGACATGGTCCAGTATTTCGGCGAGAAGCTTGCGGGTTTTGCTTTCACCGTGAATGGCTGGGTGCAGAGCTACGGATCGCGCTGCGTCAGGCCACCGATCCTATATGGCGATGTTTCGCGGCCCGAACCGATGACGGTCCATTGGTGGCGCTATGCTCAGGGGCTGACCGACAAGCCTGTCAAAGGCATGCTGACCGGTCCGGTCACGATCCTCAACTGGAGTTTCGTGCGCGACGATCAGCCCCGAGAGGCGAGTTGCCGCCAGATCGCGCTGGCGATCCGCGACGAGGTACTCGACCTGGAAGCGGCGGGCTGCAAGGCGATCCAGATCGATGAGGCAGCGCTGCGTGAAGGACTTCCCCTGCGCGAGCGTGACTGGCCGGCCTATCTGGATTGGGCGGTCGACTGTTTCCGCCTCGCGGCTGCCGGCGTCGGCAACCAGACCCAGATCCATACGCATATGTGCTATTCGGAGTTCAACGACATTTTGCCTTCGATCGGCGCCATGGACACCGACGTCATCTCGATCGAAACTGCACGTTCGCAGATGGAGTTGCTCGCGGGTTTTGCCAGCTATCGCTATCCCAGCGCAATCGGGCCGGGAATTTACGACATTCACTCGGCGCGCGTCCCGAGCAAGGACGAGATGGTTGCATTGATGCGACTAGCGCAGAAGCATCTGCGTCCGGAGCAGCTTTGGGTAAATCCCGATTGCGGGCTGAAGACCCGCGGTTGGGACGAAGTCAAACCGGCAATCGCCGCGATGGTATCGGCCGCCCGAACCTTGCGTGCAGAAACAAACACCGAGGCATAATCCGATGAGTAAGACGAAGGACGCGCGGCCCGCCGTGCAGTTGATCGACATCGTGTTCCCAGGCGACACGAACCATCACGGGACGCTGTTCGGCGGCGTCGCACTGGCACACATGGACAAGGTCGCATTCCTCGCTGCCTCGCGCCACGGACGCGCGCCCTTCGTCACCGCCTCATCGCAGAGGATCGACTTCGCCGCTCCCGCGCAAGAAGGCGATCTGGTGGAAGTGACAGGACACCTCGTACGCGTGGGCACAAGTTCACTCGATGTCGAAGTCGAGCTGATCGCAGAAGCGCCGGTTTCGGGTGAACGACGCCTATGCACCCGCGGGCGCTTCACATTGGTGGCAAGAAAAGGCCCCACGACAAAACTGCCGCTTCCGGCGATGTTCGAATGCGCCCCAATCAAGCAGAGTTCTGTTCTTCGGCTCGCGGAGATGGTGTTTCCTGGGCAAACCAACCACTACGGCACGCTCTACGGGGGCGACGCGCTGAAGATGATGGGCAAAGCGGCTTTTATCGCCGCCACCCGCCATACACGCGAGGTCTTGGTGATGGCATCTTCAGACCGCATCGATTTCGTCGCGCCAATCAGGGAAGGCGATATGGTCGAACTGGTCGCCGAGGTGAAGATGACCGGGCGTAGTTCCGTACGCGTTGCGGTGGAAATCTGGTCCGAAGACCTGCTAAGCGGAATACGCGTCCATGCTGCGACAGCGGCGTTCACCTTCGTAGCCGTGAACGAGATGGGCACGAGCAAGACCATTCGGGCGCGCCACGAGTAACCTCACACGACGGTGGTTCGAGCGTGCGACGGCTTCGGCTCCTAAAGAAAGTTACACTATATCATTGACCTCGGCAGATCGTCAGGTATGGGCGCGACGCTATGAGATATAGTCTCATACCCTTTGCCCCTCCTGTCTTGGAATACAATGAACATCCAGCCTTCTACTGCCGCTTACGCTATTGCCTCCCTGTGTCTGATCGCGCCCGCGGCGAATGTTCATGCGCAGAACATCAGCATGCCAGAGGAGGACACGGCGAGCGCACCGGATGGCAGTTCGGCGATTGTCGTCAGTGGTGTGCGCCAAGCCTATCGCGGAAACTTTGCCGTGACCGAAATTCCTCAGTCGATCGACCTGATTGATTCCGAAACGCTTGAAGAAAACAATCTCGTCAGACTTAACGACGCGCTTGATCTCAACGCCTCGGTCGCGCGCCAGAACACGCTCGGTGGGTTATGGGATTCCTTCGCCATTCGCGGCTTTGCAGGCGATGAGAACATCCCGACCGGCTATCTGGTCAATGGCTTTAATGGAGGACGCGGTTTCGGCGGGGAACGGGACACGGCGGGGATCGAACGGATCGAAGTCCTGAAAGGCCCTGCCGCTGCCTTGCTGGGTCGCGGCGAACCCGGTGGGACAGTCAATCTCGTGACCAAGCAGGCGCAGATCGGCGACACCTTTGGAACTGTCAGTGCGCAATTCGGCAGCTTTGACAGGCTGCGCTCGGAAACCGACATCAATATTGCGGTCACTGGCGCCCTGAGCGCGCGATTGATCGGATATATCGAAGATGGCGACACGTTTCGCGATACTGTCAACGAGTATCGCTGGGGCTTCCTGCCTTCGATCGGATTGGCGATCGGACCGGATACGCGCGTTACATACGATTTGGAAAAGACTCGTGTCGAAGTGCCGTTCGACCGCGGGATCGTTGTGCTAAACGGGGATTTCGAGACCGTCCCTCGCAACCGTTATCTGGGCGAACCGGGCGACGGCGATCACATCGCGCGGGCTGAAGGCCATTCACTTCGCGTGCAGCACGACTTCAATGATCGCTGGAGCGTGCTTCTGGGCGGTAGCATTCGCGATACCTTGCTTACCGGGTTGTCGTCCGATCCCGACCTGAGCGGATCCCGTCAGAAACTGTTCCGCGACGGGCGCTCACTTGCTCGCGAACGGCGCTCACGCCTTTATGATTCCCAACAGACGGTCGTCCGTGGTGAAGTGAGCGGAGAATTCACGACCGGCGCACTACGCCATCGTGTGCTTTTTGGCGCCGACCACGACGAGTTCGACAATTATCAGCAATTCGGCCGCCGCAGACCGCCTGCGTTGTCGACCAATCCAACAGATGCAGAATCCTACGTCATCGACATCTTCGATCCCGTTTATGGTCGCTTCGATCCGCCGTCACCGCTGCCGAACAACGACCGCTTGGACCGGCAGACGTCGACCGGGATCTTCGTGCAGGACCAGATCGAACTGACCGACAGCCTCCAGGTGCGGCTCGGCGCACGCTACGATGATTTCACGCTGCGCACGGAAAATTATCTCACCGGGGTGAACAGCGAGCGCAAGGATGGTCGGATCAGTCCGCAGTTCGGTCTCGTTTACGAACTCGCGCCGACCATCACGCTCTTTGCCGCCTATAGTGAAGGCTTCCGGGCGAACATTGGTACCGACGTTACAGGCCGAATTTTCGATCCCGAAAGCAGCCGATCGATCGAGGCGGGCGCCAAGCTGACACTGCTGAACGGCGCACTGACCGGAACTTTCTCGATATATCAGCTCGACAAGAACAATGTGCTGGCAAGCGATATCAATAATCCGGGCTTCTCAGTCGCCATCGGTGAGGCGGGAAGTCGAGGTGTGGAGCTTGATGTCGAAGGGCAAATACCCGGCGACCTCGATGTTCTCCTCAGCTACGCCTATGTCGATGCGGAATCACGATCGAGCGTGCTCGATCCGAACTTCTCCTTCGTGATCGTACCGGGCGATCCGCTGCTCAATATTCCGGACCACACGCTTAACGCGCAAATATCGAAGAGCTTCGCCGTCGCCGGGCGCGACGCCAAATTGGGCGGCGGCATCCAGTATGTTGGCGAACGACTTGGTGCGACGGGCACGGATTTCTATCTGCCCGATCACGCGCTTTTACGCATCTTCGGCGAAGCCGAGATAATGCCGAACGTCACGCTTTTCGGGACCATCGCCAACCTGTTCGACGCCAATTGGTACGCCAACAGCTACTCGCAGCTCTGGGTTCAACCCGGCGCCCCCCGCACTGCAACACTCGGCTTCAGGGCAGGATTCTGATCATGACCAATATATTCACCGCTCCAGCCATCGCGATCGATGGTCTGCACCACAGTTACGGCGCCAATCCCGTCTTGCGCGGGCTCGACCTCACAGTCCAACGCGGGGAAATCTACGCCCTGCTAGGAGGCAACGGAGCGGGCAAGTCGACAACCTTGTCCGCCCTGCTCGGCTTTCTCAGACCGTGCTCCGGCTCGGTGCGTGTGTGCGGGACCGATCCGGTGGCAGACGCGCGCGCCGCCCGTTCCCAGATGGCCTATGTGCCAGAGAATGTTTCCCTCTACGAGCATCTCACCGCGCGCGAGAACATCGGATACTTCCTTGCCCTCGCAAAGGCCGAACGGGGAGGCGATGCGATCGAGGCCGCGCTCTCCGCGGTGGGCCTCACCCAAGCAGCCAAGGACAAACGCCTGTCCGGCTTTTCCAAGGGTATGCGTCAGAAGGTCGCCATCGCACTTGCCCTGGCGCGTGACGTGCCCGTGCTGCTGCTCGACGAACCGACCTCGGGCTTGGACCCACGCGCCGTATTGGAATTCAATCGACTGCTCGATGCCGCGCGCGAGCGTGAAGTCGCGGTGCTCATGGTAACTCATGATCTCGTCAGCGCAGTCGATATCGCCGACCGCATCGGGTTCCTGAGCGAAGGCAAGATCGAGGAGGAGCAAACGGCGAGCACTGCCGGTCCACGCTTCGATCTCAATGCCCTTCACGATCGCTACACCTTGGTCGCAGGAGCGCCCGCATGACTGCCGTCAAGCTGATCGCGAGGGAAGAATGGCGCATGCTCGCGCGCAACCGTTCCGGCCTGATAGCCACAGGCCTGCTCGTGCTTCTCATATTGGTCGCTGGCTTCACGAGCCTGGAAAGCCGAAGCGCCATCGAAGCGGATCGGACCCGGTATCAGGCGAGTGTCGATGAAACCTTCGACGCCCAGCCCGATCGCCATCCGCACCGCATGGTTCATTATGGCCAGTTTCTATTTCGCCCCATTGCGCCGCTCGCCTTCTTCGATGCAGGCGTAAACAGCTTCACCGGGAACACGATCTTCCTCGAAGGTCACCGCCAGAACAGTGCGAACTTTGCCGAGGCGCGTCAATCCTCGCTGCTGCTGCGTTTTGGCCAGCTGACGCCGGCCTTTATTTTGCAAACGCTGGCGCCTTTGCTTTTGATCTTTCTTGCCTTCGCCAGTGTTGCTCGGGAAAAGGAGCGCGCGACCCTGAAACTGCTCTTAGCACAGGGGATCGGCGGGCGGAGCCTGATTGCCGGCAAGATGCTCGGCCATGGCGCTATCGCGCTCGCTGTTGGGTTGCCCGCCTTCGCGCTGCTGCTGGGCTTCGCCGCCACCGGAGCCGCCGATTGGGCAACCGTCGGCGTGATGATCATCGCATATGCTTGCTGGCTGCTGCTGTGGGCGTTCGCCAGCGTGATTATCTCTGCCCTTGTGGCACGGCCGCGCGACGCACTCGCGATCCTGATGGGTCTGTGGATGATCACGATCATCCTTCTGCCGCGAGCACTTCCCGAAGCCGCCTCGGCTCAAAATCAGCTCGCCACCAAGATCGAGACAGAAATCGCTCTACATCGCGATCTACTCAAAATAGGCGACAGCCACGATCCCGACGATCCCTATTTCAACGATTTCCGCGACGAGGTTCTCGATCGATATGGCGTGAGGACGGTCGAGGAACTCCCAGTCCAATACGCCGGATTGGTGGCCATTGAAGGAGAACGTCTAACGACGCAGATCTATGCCGATGCAGCGCAGCGCCAGGCCGCTCGGGAACGGGAGCAGAATGCCTTCGTCCATACGTTCTCCGTTCTCAGCCCGCTCATTGCAATCCGTCAGCTGTCGATGACCCTGGCCGGTAGCGATCCCGCCGCGCATCAGGATTTCCTCGATCAGTCGGAGGCCTTCCGGTATGAATTCGTGCAACGGCTGAACCGCATGCAGGCCGAGCTCCTGCCCGAGATAGGAGGCGAAGATCCCCGAATTTCTGCCGCATACTGGCAGGAGGTTCCGCGCTTTTCCTATTCACCGTTCAATCCCCTTGCCGATAGGACCCGGATTATATGGCCGCTGCTGGTCCTGGCTGGCTGGCTGGCAGCGCTCTGCGTACTGGCACTCTTTGCCGCTCGCCGCATCGGAGGAGTCGCACGATGAACCATTCCCACTCCCTCTGGCGTGCCGAAGCAAGTCTCTTGCTGCGCTCGAACCGCAATGTCTTGGCTCTGATCCTGCTGCTGGTCCTTTCTGCGGCGTCAGTCTGGTCCGGCATAGTTCAGGTGCAGGATCAACGCGCAACAATCGAACGGGTCGAGCGTGAGCAGGTGCGCGACCTCGCAGCTGTAGAAGAGGCCAATGCAGGTCCCGAAGGCGAGGCAGGTTACAACGCCTATTA
>Ga0206123_10000002_pt1:390000-392500 | contig 480194 bp, 447 predicted proteins | sample Helgoland_Spring_2_FD_160086 | JGI IMG/M metagenome (GOLD analysis project Ga0206123, IMG submission 160086) | Pelagic subsurface seawater microbial communities from Kabeltonne, Helgoland, North Sea - Helgoland_Spring_Bloom_20160316_1 | ecosystem: Environmental > Aquatic >...
AACCCCAACCCACCCGGAATCGCCAAATCACCCCCACCAGCACCCCGAGTCACACCCGATTCCATCACAGAATCAAACATCACATTCTCGCTAAACTGCCGGGTGGACTGTCCAAGGGATGGTAGAGAATCGCTTCGTGCAACGGCAATCAGACGTATTGCGACAGATTTGGCCTGGGCGCTTGTGCACCTCAGGCCTGTCCACGCTTGCTGGAACGGCCTCGGCCGTCCCTGCTCGCCGTGGTCCGAATTATGCCGCTTTGAATTTCCGGGCCAAAAAGAGGGCGGCAGCAAGCGAAGTGACTGGGCCGAGCCAGCAGAAAACGGCCCAAGGTGCCAGCGCAAGAGTCGGAACACCCAGCGTCGACGCCATGAACACGCCGGATACCGTCCATGGCATCAGCGGCTCCGTCACCGTGACGGAATCCTCGATCGTGCGAGACAGATATTGCGGTTCCAGATTGCGCTCCGCAAACGGGCGACGGAACAGGCCACCGACGATAAGCGCAGTCACGCCGCCATGGCTGGTCATTGCGACCATGATCGCCCCCGCTGCCATAGTGGCAGCCACCAGGCTCACGGCCGATTGAACCAAACCCAGGAGTGCGTTCAACAAGCGGTCGATCGCGCCCGACACTTTCATTCCGGCAGCCAGCAGGAATGCCGCGATGATGAACAGGAGCGTCCCTGACATCGATATGAGGCCTCCCCGGTTCAGCAGGTTCTCGACGCTCGGAGTAAATTCCGCGCCGGTCAGGTTCGCTGCTGCGGAAAACCCGTCGACGAAACTGGCAACCGCACCCACGAACGAAAATCCCTGGCCAAAGATGCCGACGATCAGGGCGAGGACGGATGAGGCGAGGATCACAAGGGCGGGCGGTTTGCGTAGCGCAATCCCGACGAGCGCAACCAGTAACGGCAATGCTGCCAGCGGTCCGAGATCGAACACGCCGACAAGTTCGCTTTTGATCAGCGCCGCGTCCGAGGACGCCAAGGTCCCACTGGAAACACCTGCCAGCCCCAGCCCCGCAAACGTCACGACCGCAATCGCCGCCGCCGGCAGGCTGGTCCAGAGCATGCACCGAATGTGATCGTACAAATCCGCGCCCGCACCGATTGCTGCGATGTTGGTCATGTCGGACAGTGGCGACAGCTTGTCGCCGAAATAGGCCCCGGACACGACGGCCCCGGCGACCGGCGCGAGCGGCAGGCCCATCGCCTGCGCTGCGCCCATCAGGGCAACCCCGATCGTTCCGGCGGAGCCCCATGACGTGCCGGAAATGAGGGACATCACCGCAGTTGCAACGAAGGCCGTCAAAACCATGAAGCGCGGATCGATGAGATCGATACCGAGAACGACCATCATCGGTATCGTGCCGCTGAACATCCAGCTGCCGATCAGCGCCCCGATCGTCAGAAGAATGAGGATGGCGGGCAGCGCATCGGCAATCTGTCGCCCGGTTTCCTGCTGAATCTCCTGCCAGCCTGCCCCCGCCTTGCGTGCAACAAGACCGGCAATGGTGGCCGCGAAGAGAATGGAGAGCAGCAGTGCACCGCCGCCCGTGCCAACCGTTGCCATGCTGATACCGATCGCACCGAACAGTGCGATGATCGGCAGCAAGGAAAGGCCAAGCGAAAGTGGTGGCCGGGGCTCCGGCGCCGGACCGGAATTCGCTTCCGCCATGCTCACAGCGCCAGCGCCTGATCCAGATCTTCGATCAAGGCGTGCGCCCCCTCAAATCCGATCGACAGTCGCAGAAGACCTGCCGGGATGCGCGGCCCCTCGCCGCCCTTGCCCATCGGGTCGCTCTTGTGACCAGTGATGACAAGGCTCTCCGCCCCGCCCCAGCTCACAGCCTTTCCGAACAGTCGCAGACGGTTGGCGACTGCAACGGCACGCGCGAAGCCTCCCTCGGCAAGTTCGAAAGAGAACAGGCCGGAATGGCCCCGCCAGCCATCGGCATCGGCCTGCCCGCCCCCTCCCAGCTGCGGATGGAAAACGCGCGCCACGTCGGAACGGTTGTCCAGATATCTCGCAAGGCAAAGCGCATCTTCATGGTGGCGCCGGATTCGCGTGGGCAATGTCATCAGTCCGCGCAGGAACAGGAAGGCTTCCAGCGGCTGCATGATGGCGCCCATCAGCATGTATGCGTTGTAGAAAACGCGCTCTATCAGCTCTGCCGATCCGATCAGCGCGCCGCCCACGGCATCGCTGTGGCCGCCGATATACTTCGTACAGCTATGGATCGCCAAATCGACGCCCAACTCGATCGGCTTTTGAAGCAGCGGCGTTGCAACCGTATTGTCGATGACGCTCAGCGCGCCGTGTTCCCGAGCGAGCTTCGCAATGGCTCTGACGTCGATACGCTGAAACAGGGTCGAACCCGGACTTTCCATGAACACCATGCGTGTTTCATCGCGCATGGCCGTACCGATTGCGGCGATGTCTGCCGTGAAGACCTGATCGTGCGATACGCCGAAATCTTCGAGATGCCGCGCCA